>Ga0209221_1000007_pt1 | contig 144525 bp, 139 predicted proteins | sample BlaSpr_A8_Ref_O2_FD_187989 | JGI IMG/M metagenome (GOLD analysis project Ga0209221, IMG submission 187989) | Forest soil microbial communities from Thunder Bay, Ontario, Canada - Black Spruce, Ontario site 2_A8_Ref_O2 (SPAdes) (version 2) | ecosystem: Environmental > Terrestrial > Soil >...
TTTGTTTTGTGTGAGTTGCAGAATTGGGGAGTGGTTGATTTGTATCGAATAGAAATTGGCGATTTTGGAGGGGGCGGCTGGCACGGAGCGCCGGGGAGAGGGCGCTGGAGCGGCCGCTGGTGATTGTCGACATTTTCACAGATTCATCATCCTCTTCGGGCTGACGAAATGCAAAAGGTTGTGTGTGTACATCGCTCTGCCCGGTGCAGGCATCCATGGAATTTGCCACCCACTTCAATCGTACATTCCGCGCACGAACCAACTGCGGCACGCCGCATCGTAATAAACGCAATACAAACCTGCGCGCATCTGCACTTTCGCATCCGGCACCGAAGCGATCGCCTGCACATTCGCCTGCGCATTCACATGCAATCCCGCACTTCCACTCGTACTTCGACTCGCACTTCCGCTCGCATCCCCGCCATCAAACTGAATCTCCAGATCCCATTCCTCTTGCTGCCAGGCATCCTCCCGCCACCAATCACCCGAAATCTTCCACGGCCCAGACGCCGTGATCACCCGCCCATACAATCCGCGAAAAAATATTTTCACCGGGCGCCCTTCGCGCAATTCCACCCGCGCCGCCAAACGCGGCCGGAAAATCCGGCAACCTGTCGCCGGCCTGCGCACAGCAGCAGCCCCTCCATCGCTGCCAGCCGCGGATTTCTTCCCAGCCCTTCCCCGCGCCCTCGTCTCATTCGGCTGCGCAAAAAACTTGTTCATCCGGAACTCTCCGGGCCGATGCGTATCCGTCAATTCCGGCGAACCGATATTCGCGTTGCCCACCAGCTTTGCCAGCCGCGCCACAGTCAGCTCCAATTTTTCCGGATCCGGAGAATTGGGCACAAATAATCCATGCTGCGTCGAACGCGGCCGCGCCGGATCCGCCTCCAGCCTAATTTTCACGATTCCGCCCGCTGGAGGATCCGCCTGCAACTGCAAGCGCAGCAATTTCAAAAGCATCTTGGAATCCCGCATGGGCATTGGCAGATTCAAAACCTTCTCGTACGTTTTCTCCGCGTCTTTACAATTCGCGGAAACACAAAAATCCTGAGCTTGCGTGGTGACCCGGGAATCTTTGTGGGTCGTGGCTTTAGCCGCTGAAGTTCCGCTCTGGCCGCTGCCATCAGCCGCATTAACCCCCGCAGCGCGAATTTCAGTTTTTCCACTAGATCGTTTCGCCGAAAACTTTTCATTCAGAACTTCCTCTTCCTTCTCGAACGCATACCCCAAATCAAATCGCACACGAATCGCCGCAGCACTCAAAGCTCGCGCCGCCAACCGCGCGCACAACTGGTCCAACAATCGTCCCAGCACAAACGACAAAGGCTCCAAATCCTCCACCGCATCATCCAGCTCCATCTCTTCTTCCAAAATTTCCGCCGGCTCCGCCAGCACCAGCGAACGCGTATGCGCCCCGCGCGCCAATTCCTGCAAACGCACTCCTTCCTGCCCCAATCGCTCCGACAATTCCAGCACCGGCAACGCTCCCAGCGCCGCGCACGTTCGTATGCCCCAGCGCTCCAGCGTTTCCAAAGCTTCCACTGAAGGCGCGAGCGTCTGCACCGGCAGCCCGCTCAAATAGCGCGCTTCCTCTCCCTCCGGAATCACCGTGATTCCCGCAAAGCCGCGTGCCGCGTGCACGGCCACTTCCAGATTTGCGGACACCGCCACGTGCGCCTGCAAACGCAGCTCCGCCGCGCGCCGCGCAAATTCCCGCGCGATATTTTCCTCGGCGCCAAATAAAGAATTCAGCCCCGCCAGATCCGCCAGAATCGTGTCCTGCGCGTGATCTTCCACGCGCGGTGACATGGACCATCCCAGATCCAGCAACGCCGCATGCGCCGCCTTCTCCTGCGCGCGCGAACGCCGCCGGATTTCCACGCCGCACAATTGCGCCTGCGTTTCCGCCATCTCCAGTTGAATTCCCGCGCGCCAAGCCGCATCGTTCGCCGCCACTACATGAATCTGCGGTGCAGTCCCATCCAGCAGCGCCACAGCCTTTTCACGCAATTCCACTGCAGCGCGCAGCACCGCCTGCACCATGAAATTCGCGACGTGAATAGCAGCAAACGCCATATTTTTTCGAATGCACTGCCTTATCCGGCAAAATCACCGCCAGATTTCACAACACAACAAAAATTATTTCCGCTTGGCTGCAATCGGCAGGCTAAAACAATCCCAATCCATCCGCGTCCTAAAAATTCCCGCGCTGGCTGTTCCCGGCGCCGCGGCAAAACCACCGCGAAAATATCCCGCATTCCCTTTCTGCACGCGCGAGCGCGACACTTCCCCTCGCGCGCTCCGCCCCTCGAGCAACCATCCCCAAGGCAAACGCGAATAATTCACCGCACCCCCCGCCGCACTTTCCACCGGCATCCGCGACCAACCCGCCGCCCCTGCTTCCAGCCGCAGTCCCAACGAAGCGCAACTCTTCGCGTTCGACTCCTGCTCCAGCAGCACCAAAACCGTCGGCGTATCTTCCACCGCGCGCCGAAAACGGAACCAGGAATCCAGGGGCACGTGCCGCACCAGCCGCGGAGCAATGTCGCTCAAGTCCACGGCGATCAATCCAAACCCTCCGCCCTGCAACAATAAATCTGTCGCGCGCAGCGTCTGCTCCACATTCCGGCAGCGCACCCACAATAATTTCCGCAATTCCACTCCGGCCGCTTCCGCCGAATGTGGATCAAACGCATCGCCTCCATCAATCAACGCGCAAGCTTCTTCCTGTGCCGTGCGCGCGCTCAAAGCCGAAAGCAGCAAGCTCGTCCGTCCCGAACACGAAGGTCCAAAAATTTCCGTCAGCGCCCCCCGCGGCAATCCTCCGGTCAATAAATCAATTTCCGGAATGCCGCTGGAAACGGTGACCACCTCCTGCCGGTCGCGATAATTGAACGGCGCAGCCACGCGCCCCGCCAGAGCGAGTTCCACCTTCGAGCGCAATGCGGCAAAGTTGGCGGCCATGGTCGGGTCAATTGTCAGCGTCCAAAAGCATCATCGCGATATTCGCTTTTTGTTCGCCTTGAGGAATTCTCCACCACTCCCCCGCGATTGTCAATCGCCCGCCTTTTGTCGCCCCTCGCCGGGCCTGTTTCTCATTTCGATACACTCCCTGCGAATACCTGCTGCATCTTTCGCCCAGATGAAGGATTTTACTGGCGTCATCCACTGCCTCTCATCAGTGGACGGCAACCAAAATTGATCGCCAAGCCGCCGCGCGCCGCATTCAACGCGGCAACTGGCAGCCGCGATCGCCCTAAAGGAGACAAATGGAAATTGGTTCAGGCGTGCGTATTGGCCCCTTCGAAGTTTTTGCTCCGCTGCAACCCGCCGTCTCGATGGTCCGCCACTATGGTGAACACCACTTCCCCGGCAGATTGATCGTCGTCGAGGGAATTGACGGCTCCGGCAAATCCACGCAGCTGAGCCTGCTGCACAAATGGCTCGAATCAAAAGGTTACGGCGTGGTTTTCAGCGAATGGAATTCCTCTCCGCTGGTGAAAGACACCACCAAGCACGGCAAAAAGAAAAAGCTGCTCACGCCCGCCACTTTTTCGCTGATTCATTCCACCGATTTCGCCGACCGCACCGAGCGCAGCATTCTGCCGCTGCTGAAAGCCGGCGCCGTGGTCCTCTGCGACCGCTACATCTATACGGCCTTCGCGCGCGATGTGGCCCGCGGCATGGACCGCGCCTGGGTGCGCGACCTGTATGGATTCGCCGTGAAGCCCGCGATCGCTTTCTATTTTCGCGTTCCCCTGGAGACCGCCATCAACCGCCTGCTCGATGGCCGCGACGGCTTCAAATTCTACGAAGCTGGTATGGACCTGAATCTGGCGGACGACTCCGTGGAAAGTTTTCGCCTGTTCCAGGGCCGCATTTTGTCGGAATACGAAAAAATGATCCCGGAATTCGGCCTCACTGTGGTGGACGCCACGCTCCCTATTGAAATCCAACAAATGCAGGTGCGCCAAATCGTGAAGGCACACTTGGACAAAGCCAAGGAATTGAGGGTACAAGCATGAGAGAAACTTACGGAAGGCTCTTGCCGGAAATGCGCCTCGCGGACCTGGGCGGAAAATTGATCGTCATTGAAGGCACCGACGGCGCAGGACGCAGCACGCAGATTGACCTGCTGAAACCGTGGCTGGAAGAGCTTGGTCACGCGGTGGTAGATACGGGCATGACGCGTTCGCCGCTGGCTGGTGAAGGAATTCGCCGCGCGAAAGAAGGCAATAATCTCGGTCGCGTAACGCAAGCCCTCTTCTACGCCACCGATTTCGTTGATCGCCTGGAAAATGAAATCGTGCCGGCATTGCGCGCCGGTTTCATCGTGCTCACCGACCGCTATATTTATTCGCTGATGGCGCGCGCGATTGTGCGCGGCATGGATCCGCGCTGGATTCGCAGCATCTACAGCGTCGCGCTCAAGCCGGACGCGGTCTTCTATCTGCGCCTCGGCATAGATCAGTTGCTTCCGCGCGTCGTCTTCAGCCGCGGCTTCGATTATTGGGAATCAGGGATGGATCTATATCCCGGCCACGATATGTTCGATAGTTTCTGCAGCTATCAGGCAGCGCTGCTCACCGAATTCGACCGCCTTAGCGCCGAATTCAATTTTCAGATGGTGGACGCTGCGGCCGACGCGCGCACCGTCTGTGCGCACCTGCAGCAAAATATCCTGCACCTCCTGGAACGCGATTCGCGCAAAAACTTTATCTCGCGCCTCTACAACGATTCCACAATAGCGCCGCAGTCAACCGATGCAGCCCTGTTCGCCGTAGCCGTCCCAGCCGCAACGCCAAGCACAAACGGCAACGGTAACGGCCACCATCACCACGCCGCGCACCCGAGCCGCTAGCCGTTGAATTATGTAGCGGCCGTCCCGCGAAGCGGCAGGGCGCCTTTGACTTGGATTTTGCTTTGGAACGATGTGGCGACCGCTTCGTTTTAGATTCTTGGGAACGAAGCGGCGTCCTGGTTTTGCCGCTGGTTTTAACTTTCAACTCCTAACTCTCAATCCCGAATCCCCGCCATCCTGCGAATCCGCGGATCCCGAAACACATCTGTCTCATCCGTGCTCCTCGTCGAAAATTCCGAAACAATCGCGCCCCGCGGCCCCGCCTGAAACCAGTGCGGCGTGTCCGGATGAATCGTGTACTGCTCCCCAGGCTCCAAATGAATCTCATGCCCCACGGTGTAATACGCTTCCGACCCCGGCGGCGGAAGGCATCGCGGCGCATCGGGCCGCTCCCCCGGCACATACAACGACACGCTTCCCCACCGGCAGCGAAAAGTTTCTTCCTTGCCCGGCACTCCGCCAATCGTCGGGTGCCAATGTTCCGGACAAGTCTGCCCCGGAATCATGATCAATTCCTTCGCGCACACCCGCTCCGTGTTCACATAAGTAAGAATCTGCAAGCCCGTCTTCGCCAGATCGCCCAAACCAAAATCCGCCACTTCCATCCGCTGCTGCTCTTCCGGCGTGATCAGAATCCCCGCCCCCCGCAGCAGTTCCGACGCAGCCATCGCAATTTCAGCGTTCTTCAAAGCACCCTCGCCTCCATCGTTATACAACAACACCGTGCGAGGCGTGAGGGTTTTGGAGAGTCGAAGCCGCAATCGTCCGGCTTCAGAAATATCCAAATCGTGCGAGCCGTGACTGCGCTCCGTCGCTGACCCGCTTCGTCGCGACGAACGAATTTGCAACGCTGGACGGGGTTCTGGGAATGGGAGTAGCATGGCGGGTAATGCCGTACGAATTCACTGATCGGGCGTATGAACCGGAACCTCAGGCATCTTCTTCGCGCGGAGGTCTTCCGCCGCGAAAAATTGCCGGCGTCGGAGTGCTCGACCCGCCGGTGCCTCCGAGAAAGCGACCCGGGCCGCTTACGCCAATCCCCGCTTCCTGGATCAAGCGCGCTATCGCCGTGATTATTCTCATCGGCATTGCAGTTATTGCGGCTCTGTTGCTGTCGCAGCATTGATCGCTACGCGGTTATACCGTTGGGAAAAAGTGCGCGGATTTGGGCTTGGTGTGAATTCCAGCGAAAATGGCGGGCCTGAGAGGAGTCGAACCTCCGACAACCTGGTTCGTAGCCAGGTGCTCTATCCAGCTGAGCTACAGGCCCGCCGAAACAACACATGCATTGCCACTAGATTACGATACCCTGCCCCCGACTTCAACAGCGCCCGGCAAATCAAATTCCCGGGCGCGCTTGCAGGTTCCAGCGCCGCGTCACTTTTCCTTTCGACACAATATTTTTTGAAACTGACGGGCCATGCACCGAAAAGTTTTACGCGCGAACCCCGCGATGAAAGTTCCGCAACATTGCCTCACAAATCAGCGAAGCAGCTACAACAGCAGGCGTGGAATTGCGGCGGCTTCAGGAGGCATACGGTGAAGTGCAGGACGCGATTCAGCGGCAGGCGGTAGATTCGTTGGAGCGGGCGGTAGGAATCGAACCTACATTCGAAGCTTGGAAAGCTTCTGTACTACCATTGTACGACGCCCGCTCTGACCATCAGCCTGATTATACAGGCTTGCTACAAAATTCAGGATGAAACGAGATCCTCGATTGCTTCACCACTAGCTGCGACCACAGGCGAAAGACGCAGGGTGCTCTAAACGTCGAATGAGAAGACAATTGCACATAGTTGGCACGTATTTGGAGACCCATTTGAACTGCACAACGATAACGACCTATTGTGCAATGACTTACGGCATCGCGAAGTGGGCTTAGGAGTGCTGGTAACAGCCATACCAGCCGTGGGAGTACCAACTATGAAGGTGAAACTTGCAGTAGCGTTTGCAGTTCTTCTCTCCGCAACTCTCGTGCGCGCAGACTCGACGCCAATAACCATAGACATCTCAGGAACGACCTGTAGCTGTGGAATTGGTGACACAACTCCCATCAGCTATTCAGCGCAGCTGACAGTTGAGCAGATGACGGGAACCTGGTTCTTCGCGGGGCAAGCCTATTTCTTCACCGGCACGGTGGATGAGGTAACGGCGCTCACCGGCGAGGTCAACGGATTCCCCATGACGCTCTCGCAGGCACCGTTCGGCGACGGATCTTGGGTAAATCCAGGTGACTTCAGCCTTGGGACCATCTACTTCACGGCAGACGGGATCCCGTCTTGGCTGATGAATGACGTGACGAACTATATGGAAGGGTTCGACATCAACAATCCTGTCACCTATCTGGCGGTTGACCCACCAGCCGGCGTGCCAGAACCTTCCACTTGGCTGTTTCTGGTCGCGGGTATCGGGTTCGTGTTGATGCGAGCAGTAAAGACCCGCAAACAGTTGGCTGGCTAAGAACAACGCGTGCCATTCGCGGGTTTAGTCAGTAGTGCAAGAATTGAACCTCGAGGGACTGACCCGCGAGGGAAAACGCGCTAGACCTGCGACGCCCGTGCTCGAGGGCGGCTGGCGATGCGCAGACCGGTGGTTTTCCGGGGATGGCTACGCATTAGCTGAGGATTTCGAATCAGACGCGAGCGGTGGCCCCGATTATTCGTTGATCAATTCGTGAGCGCGCTCCAGCAGAGATTGTAGTTCGTCCAATCGCGGTTGGGGTAACTCACGCTGACCTGGAGCAATTGCCTTGAGTTGATCTAGTCTAGCAATGAAGATAGGTATTAAATAGAGCCCGGGTGCCGGGGCCGAAGTTGCCGTCATGGTCCCCTAGAGTATTAGGCCTGGCTTCTTCGCGAACTATAAATCAATCAATGAACAGCATTATATAGGCCTCATGAAAACTCTACCTCAGACCTGCGGCAGGTTTGACACTGATTTCTACTGGGCTGCAATATCCGTAGATTCCGTTTCTGTTCAATTCCGCATGCTTTCCGTATCGCCACGGATCGCCCCCGGACGTTGAGTTCCGCAAAATATCCGCTTCACCGCGTCACACCCGCGAAATTCATAGCGCACTCGACGTGCGGAACTGTTCACCGCGTTGTCACGCCGCAGTAACAATTACCCGTTAGTTTGCCCACCAGAATCTCCCACACACTCAGAGGTGACGAATGGCAGCAGGAACGTCAGTTCTTGATTCCAAGATGGCGGCGGGTCCCGGGAGAATTGGCGTTCTCATCGGCATTGCGGTGCTGCTCGTCGGCCTTGGTTACATCGCGAGCCACCTGCTCAAAGACCTCTCAGGCATCCAGGCCGAAAGCTGGCTGCCCTACGCGCTACTCGGCGTCGCTCTCCTCACCGCCCTCGCTTTCGAGTTCGTAAACGGATTCCACGACACCGCCAACGCCGTCGCCACCGTCATCTACACGCATACCATGGAACCGCACGTCGCCGTGATCTGGTCCGGCATGTGGAATTTCCTCGGCGTGCTGGCATCCAGCGGCGCGGTGGCCTTCGGCATCGTCTCCCTGCTCCCGGTGGAACTGATTTTGCAAGTCGGCGGCCGCGCCGGCTTCGCGATGGTCTTCGCCCTGCTCGTCGCGGCGATCATCTGGAACCTCGGCACCTGGTGGTTCGGTCTTCCCGCTTCCAGCTCGCACACTTTGATCGGCTCTATCATCGGCGTCGGCATCGCCAACCAATTGATGTCGGTAAAATCCGGTACCAGCGGCGTGGATTGGGGCCAGGCCACCAACATCGGCAAGTCGCTCGTCCTTTCCCCCATCGTCGGCTTCTTCTTCGCGGCACTCCTTCTGATCATCAGCAAAAAACTGATCCCCAACAAGGAACTGTACCAAGCGCCGAAGGGCAACGAGCCACCTCCCTTCTGGATTCGCGTCCTGCTGATGATCACCTGCACGGGCGTGAGCTTTTTCCACGGCTCAAACGACGGCCAAAAAGGCATGGGCTTGATCATGCTCATCCTCATCGGCACCGTGCCCACCGCGTACGCCGTGAACCACGCCGTCACCTATCAGCAGACGCAGGACTTCGTCGCGGTCTCCACGCAAACAGCGGACATGCTGAATCATTATGTCTCTCCCTCCGCTGTCGTTGGCGACGCGCGCGAAGAAGTCACCGATTACATTCGCAGCAAGCAGTTCACACCTAACACCATGCTGGCCCTGCGTAACCTCGTCAACGGCATCGGCACGGAAATGTCCCTGTACAAACAATTGAAAGAGGTCCCGCAGGACAAAGTTCGCAACTTCCGCAACGACATGTACGTCGTCAGCGAAGCTTTGCGCCTGATGAATAAGACTCATCAACCGGAGTTCTCGACGGCCGATGCCGCCGTCCTCGCCAACTACAAAAAGCATGTTGATAACGCCACGAAATTCATTCCCACGTGGGTAAAAGTGGCCGTGGCGCTGGCGCTCGGCATGGGCACCATGATCGGATGGAAGCGCATCGTGGTCACCGTCGGGGAAAAAATCGGCAAAGATCACCTGACGTACGCGCAAGGAGCCGCCGCCGAAATCACCGCGATGGCTACGATCGGCGCCGCCGATTGGTTCGGCTTACCGGTCAGTACCACGCACGTCTTATCTTCCGGCGTGGCCGGCACCATGGCCGCGAACCACTCCGGCATACAAATGAGTACCGTGCGCAACCTGGCGCTGGCGTGGATTCTAACGCTGCCCGCATCCATCTGCCTCTCTGCGAGCCTCTTCTGGCTCTTCAGCAAAATCGGCGGCAGCGGAAGTTAAATAACGATAGCTAGATTGCAATAGTCGAATCGTAATAATATTTCGGAAATTCAAAAACGGAACCCAGCTTCCGGAGCAGGTCGCTCACGCGTTGGCAGTCGCTACGAAAAAACTTCTTCTGATGATGTTTGCAAGCTTGTGGCTTTTCCACGGGCATATGTCTCTGCGCGCTCAGGAACTGCCCAACGCTTCTTGCCCTCGACCGGCCCCCGGCTCAGCCGTCCCCGAACCGGAAGATCTGCGCAGCCACAACGGCGTCCTGAAGGTTGATCTTACTGTCCGCAATTTCACGGCACCCGATGGCACCAAACGTTTCTGCTATTTCGACGCCGCGGGAAACCAATCCCCCACGCTGCGCCTGAGCCCCGGCGACCTACTCATTCTGAATTTGAAAAATGATCTGACGGATTCGCCCGCCGCCGTTCCCGCCGCTGGCAACAGCCACAATCACGCCACCGCCGCCCAAAAACGCTCCGACCCGTGCGACAGCAACACGATGTCGCTATCCTCCACCAATCTCCACTTCCACGGCCTCACGGTCCCGGCAGTCTGCCATCAAGACGACGTCCTAAAAACTTCCATCCAACCCGGCGATCCACCCTTCCAATACAAATTTCGCATCCCAGAAAATGAGCCGCCCGGCCTCTATTGGTATCACCCGCACATCCACGGCTTCAGCAAGCCGCAAGTTCTCGGTGGCGCGTCCGGCGCCATAATCATCGAAGGCATCGAGCGCGCCAATAAAGAAGTCGCCGGCCTCCCAGAACGCGTCCTGGTAATCCGCGATCAAGACCTGCTGAATCCCAACGCCCCGCCCGCGAAATCCGAACCCGTCGTCCCCAAATTCTTCGTTGATCACGACGGCGACGCCGCCAACACCGGGACCGGCTTCGGCAAACCCGCAAAAGATCTTTCCATCAATTTCGTCCCGGTTCCCTACCCCGACTATCCGCCCGCCGCAATTCAGATGAAGCCGCAAGAGCGTCAATTCTGGCGCGTACTGAACGCCTCAGCGATCACCTACCTGAATCTCGCAGTCCTTTATAAAAACGCGCCGCAACAACTTGGCATCGTCGCGCTCGACGGCGTTCCAATAAACGCCAACGGAACGACCGCAGATTTCATCAGCTGGCAAAATCACATCGGCGTCCCGCCCGGCGGCCGCGTGGAATTCATCGTCACCGGTCCGCCCGCTGGCGTTCCCGGCCTTCTGGTGACGCGTACCGTGGACACCGGCCTGGGCGGCGAGAACGATCCCAATCGCATGCTCGCCACAATCACAGCATCCGAAGATGCCCCCGTGCCGAAATCAAAACTAGCGGCATCACCCACACCGCTTCCTCCACCCACGCAGCCTTGGCTGGGAACGGTAACTCCCGTCCACATCCGCAAATTATATTTCTCAGAAACGCTGCTCGATCCGAACGATCCCAACAGCGCCACCTCTTTCTTCCTTACCGTGGATGGCCAAGAGCCCAAAGTGTTCGATCCCAGTTCGGGCGTCCCAGACATCGTCGTAAAACAAGGTGAAGTCGAAGACTGGATCATCGAAAATCGCTCCACGGAATTGCACGCCTTTCACATCCACCAACTGCACTTCATGTTAGTGGCCTGGGATGGAGTCGCCATCAACGAGCCATTCCTGCGCGACACCATCAACGTGCCCTTCCACAGCGCGGCGGACCTGCAATATCCCAGCGTGCGCCTGCGCATGGATTTTCGCGATCCAAATACCACTGGCACTTTCGTATACCACTGCCATCTTCTCGAACACGAAGACGGCGGCATGATGGGCCTTATCCGCGTCGACCCAGCCGACAGCGCGCAAGCTCCTGGAAAAAGTACTGCCAGTTCCAGAACCAGGAGCTCGCCCGCTCACTCAACTACCAGCAAATGAACTGATTCGCCGCGGTCGGTTGGCCGTCCCGCGAAGCTCGCGTGTTTGTGTGCGCAAAATTCAGTTCAGTGCGACGCATGAAATATTTACGCCGGTCACTGGAATGTCTCTCACGATGCGCGAAATATTTTACGCCGGTCACCTGAATGTCTCTCACCATTCACACAAGAAACACTTTATCGCAACAATAAACAGTTATTACTCACAAGCTCCGTTGGAGCAGATTTCGCAAATCAACAGGAGGATGCATGTCCTTGAAGCGTTTTGCTGCAAACTCGATGCACTGCTTGCGCATCGGATTGACTTCGCTCGCTCTGTTCCAGTTCTCGCTCGGTGGTCCTTTGGCCAGTACAGCGCAGGCCCAAACGGACAACGACATCAAGACCACCTCGCCGATCAAGCACGTCATCGTGATTATTGGTGAAAACCGCAGCTACGACCACGTCTTCGCAACGTACGTGCCAAAATCCGGCCAAACTACGATGAACCTTCTCTCCGAAGGCATCATCAAGGCCGATGGCACTCCTGGACCGAACTTCGAAAAAGCTCATCAGCGCGCGGCAGTGGATCTCGGCGAAAAAAGGGGCGGCGATCCTTTTCTGATGAGCCCTCCTAAGCTTGATTTCGGCGGCGATGTCCTCCCCGCTCCGCTCGTAGGCGGCGCGAAGGATTCCTACATCCCCAACGACAGCATCAGTCTTGCCGAAGCTTCCGAAAATGGTTTGCCGGCCAATTACTACCAGTTCCTGGTTTCTGGCGGCACCGGCCTCACGTCTGACACCCCAGACACCCGCATCACCAACGTCAACGATCTTCCCGCGGGTCCCTTTCAGTTGACGAACAAGAAACTCTTTGACTACAACGCCTACGCGGCCAGCCCCGTGCACCGCTTCTACCAGATGTGGCAGCAGCTCGATTGCTCCCGCGAACACATCACCGAAGAAAACGGTTCCGGTTGCAACGCGAAATTGTTTTCCTGGGTGGAAGTCACGGTCGGAGCCGGCACCAACGGCCTGGCGCAACCTGCCAATTTCGACATCAACTACTTGCCTGGCGCCAAGACCACTGGCGAAGGCTCCACCGCTCTGGGCTTTTACAACGTGCAACAGGGCGACGTGCCTTACTTCAAGAGTCTGGCCGATACCTACGCCATGAGCGACAACTTCCACCAGTCTGTTGAAGGCGGCACCGGCGCGAACCACATCATGTTCGGCCACGGCGACATGATCTTTTTCAGCGATGGCGAAGGCCATGCCAAGGAACCACCTCACAATGTCACCGTTGACCCTGGAACTCCCAATGCTGGCAAGGTAGATGAGGTCGAAAATCCGAATCCGGCAGCCGGCACCAATAACTGGTACTCAGAAGACGGCTACGGCGGCGGTTCCTTCGGTTCTCCCTCCTTCGGCGGCGGCTCTTACAGCAACTGCGCGGACCCCACGCAAAACGGAGTCTCCTCGGTTGTGAAATATATCCAGTCGCTCCCCCGTCCGGTTGATCCGCACTGCGAAGTGGGCCACTACTATTTGCTGAACAACTACAATCCCGGCTACTTCGGTCAGGGCGAAAATGCTTTCACCGACGAATCACCGGACAACACCGTATTCACGATTCCTCCCTCGTCGGTTCCGAGCATTGGCGACACTTTGCTCAAGCACGATATTTCCTGGAAGTATTACGGAGACCAGTGGAACGACTATGCGGGCGTGGGTAACCCGAATCAGGCGCTCTGCAATCCGCCGGCGCTGGTCAAGAACTGCTTTATCCCCGAAGACAAATATCAAATCAACTACGGCGCGGCGGGCTCGGCGAATCCTCTCGGCCAGAACATCACCAACGCCGACGAGTACTGCAACATTTGCAACCCGTTCCAGTACGACACGTCGATCATGGCCAATGCCAAAGTCCGCGAGGCTCACATCCAGGACACGCTGAACCTGTATGCGGACATCGCCAACAACTCGCTCCCAGCTGTTTCGATTGTCAAGCCGAGCGGATTCGTGGACGGCCACCCGTCATCCTCGAAGCTCAATCTGTTCGAGGGCTTCGTGCAGAAGATCGTGGAGGCGGTGCAGGCCAATCCGAAGCTGTGGGCGGAAACGGCGATCTTCATCACCGAGGACGAAGGCGGCGGTTACTACGACTCCGGCTACGTCCAACCGCTGGACTTCTTCGGAGACGGCACACGCATTATCTTCCTCGCCGTGTCGCCGTTCTCGAAGGGCGGCAAGATCGCACACAACTACTCGGATCATGTCTCCATCCTCAAGTTCATCGAGAGGAACTGGAGCCTGCCTCCGGTCTCGCACCGTAGCCGGGATAATTTCCCCAACCCGATCACGGAAGGCAAGAACGTCTATGTCCCCGTGAACGGGCCGGCCATCAGCGACCTGTTCGAGCTGTTCGACTTCAAGTAGACGCAGCAACCAGCAAAAAGCGGCCTGGCGGCGCGCAGTCAAGGCGCCGCCAGGCCGTTGCTTTTTGTGCGCCATCTGCGATGAATCTTTCGCTTTGCGAACGCATCGGTATCAATGTAGGATTCGCTATCGTGGATCGCCGCTCAAACCTCTGTCTCTGTACGCCGTGTTGTTGTACCGAACTCGGCGAGCGCGGGAGTGCGATCCGAATCGTTTAGCAATTCTTTAGACCGGATTTCCAGCCCGCTCCCAGCCCCACTGTCGAGCGGGCTTTTTGTTTTTACGCTGCAAAATTTCGCAGCCAACGCAACAAGGGAGAATCGCAAATGGCCGAAGAACCGAGACGCGACGTGAAGCCGACCAAACCATCGCCGATCCTATCGCTAGACAGCTGGGCCGTAATCCTAGCCCTGGCTCTGTCGTTCGCCATCTGGATCGGCTGGATCAAGCATGTCCCATGGTAGTGCGCACCCAAGATTTTGACTTTGTAGCGGCCATCCCGCCGTTGCGGTATGGGCGCCTTTGAAGTTGCCGTTTTTGAATTTGTAGCGGCCGCCTGCTTTTTTTTGGGCGGGCGTTCTTGAAGTTGCCTTTGCCGTTGCCGCCACCAACGGCGCCAAAAATTTCAGGAGGACATCACAGCATGGCCAGCTCCATCGCACTCGAAGCACCCGCAACCGAAAACTTCTTAAAGAGAGCCGCCAGCCTGATCCCCGGCCTGCTGCTCCTCGCCGCGGTCGGCTACGCTGGCAGAATCATCGAACGCTCCATCGCCACTTACGGCAAAGCGCATCACCTGACGCTGCCGAATATCGAGTACGTCCTCTGGGCCATCATCATCGGCCTGGTAATCGGCAACACCGTCGGCGTCCCCAAACTTTTCCAGCCCGGCGTCGCCACCTACGAATTCTGGCTGAAGACCGGCATCGTGCTGCTCGGCTCGCGCTTCCTGCTCGGCGACGTAGCCAAACTCGGCGGCGTAGCCCTCGCGCTCGTCGTAGTCGAAATCGCCGTCTCGCTCGCGTTCATGACCGCCCTCGGCAACGCCTTCAAACTAAAACCAAAACTCACGACGCTACTAGCCGTCGGCTCCTCCATCTGCGGCGTCTCCGCCATCATCGCCGCGCAAGGCGCGATTGACGCTGACGAAGAAGACGCGTCCTACGCCATCGCCGCCATCCTTTCGTTAGGCGCCATCAGCCTTTTTATTTTTCCGCTGATCGGCCACTGGCTGCACCTCAGCGATCAAAGCTACGGCCTCTGGGCCGGCCTAGGGATTGACAACACCGCCGAAGCTACCGCCGCCGGCGCGCTCTATTCCGACGCCGCCGGAAAAGTCGCAGTCCTGGCGAAAACCGCGCGCAACGCCATGATCGGCTTCGTAGTCCTGGGCTACGCCATCCACTGGGCCCGCAAAGAACACACCGAAGGTGTAAGCAACAAAGCCGCATTCCTCTGGCGCAAATTCCCCAAGTTCGTCCTGGGCTTCCTGCTAATCAGCGCCATAGCCACAGCTCATGTCTTCAGCAAAGACCAACTAGGGAGCATAGCCAACCTCTCCCGCTGGGCCTTCCTGTTGACGTTTGCAGGCGTAGGCCTACGTACCAACATCCGCGCCCTAGGCAAACAAGGCTGGCGCCCCTTCGCAGTAGGCGCCGTCGGCGAAGTAGTCATAGCATTCCTAACGTTGGGATTGGTATATGGTGCGGACAAATTCTTGCCGAAGTGACCGGAGGTAGCATAGGCAAGATTGCCTATGCTACCCGCACCGATCATCCGTACTCATCCGGATTGTGCCGGACAGACCATCATGCTAAAGCCATCCTCGGATGTCCGATTACCATCGCAATCTCCCGCACTGGCTGCCCGACGGCCCTGCCATCTTTCTCACTTGGCGCCTCTACGGCTCTCTACCCGCTTGCATCCTGCAAAAACACTGCGCCGAAAAGATGCTCAGCACAGGCCAGAAATTTGCACGAGCCGACCAGCAACTCGATCGCGCCGAGGCGGGCCCGCTGGGGTCAAAGATACTCGCATCGCCGAGTGTGTCAGCCACTGCCTCGAACTCGGCGATTCAAAATTCCGCCGATATGACCTGCACTCCTTCGTAGTGATGGCCAATCACGTCCACGGGCTGCTCACTCCAAAAATCGAAATGCAATGGATCACAAGAAGTCTGAAGGGCATCACCGCTCGCCTCTGCAATCAAATCCTCCAACGCACCAAAGGGCCATTCTGGCAACAAGAATGCTGCGATCACTGGTGTCGCGATGACGTCGAATTCCAAAGAATCCGCGACTACATAGCCAGAAATCCCGTGAAAGCAGGCCTGGTCAAGAAACCAGAAGAATGGCCCTGGTCCAGCGCACACCGACTAGGAAAATAGAGGTAGCATAGGCAATCTTGCCTGTGCTGCTTTTTTTGGTGCTGTGAATCTCGCCACACGATGATTTAACGGACGATGAGCAGCAGCGAATCGCGCGTACCCCGCGCCCGACCTTCATTCTCGGCCAGTAAGTACTAGTTCTGTCCCAATTCTGTCCAGACGTACAGCTGTGCATTCAACCTGCGCGTGTTAGCTTCGGGCGGGAGTCGAAAAAATGGGGGTTTTCAAAATTTGCACGACGACGGCAAATTCGCACTGACGCCGCAACATAGCAATTCGTGCGCCGTGGCTCGGGAGCGCGCCCAAATAGCTCGCGCCGCACGCCCGCTGCGCCATTTCTAATCGCTAGGGACCGAAATATTAAAAATCGAGTTAACTCGCTCAAAACAAATGAGAAAATATTTTCTAATCGCTAGTTTTTCACCTCTTTTTGCGATCCGGGGCGCTTGCGGCGAAGAGTTTGTTTTCGCCGGCGTGGTCTGGCTGCGTGATGATTTTCTCGAAGCGCATGCCGAGCCGTTCGAGCAGGGTGATGGAGGCTTGATTGGAGGGCGTGGTGATGGCGACAATGCGCTTCAGGTGCAGAGTCGTCCAGCCGTAGTGCATCACGGCGGCGGCGGATTCCCGCCCAAAACCGCGGGACCAGAATTTCTGCAGGAACGCGAAGCCGATGTCCACGTCCTGGAGCCAATCGCGCTTGAGCAGGCCGCAGATGCCGATGGGCGCGCCGGAATCTTTCAGCTCGACCAGGTACAGGCCAAATCCGAATTTGCGATAGCTCTCCATGGGGCCTCTGGCGATGTAGCGGCGAGCGTCGGCGAGCGTGCGCGCGCCGCGATCGCCGATATTTTCGAGGAAGGCCGGCTCGTTCAAAAGTTCCAGGATGAACGCGGCGTCGTCCTTGGTGAGGCGGCGCAGCACCAGCCTTTCTGTTTCCAGAATTTTCACCGTGGGGACGTTTCCATTTTCTCGCGACACATTTCTGAATGCGCGCGGCCGCTATCGCCCGATTCCGTGCCGCCGAATCTTATTATGGATTGCCGTGCAGCGCGATTCACAGATCCAAATCAAAGGCAGGCGAGGCAAGCCTCGTCTAAGAGCAGGCGGGAGCAAGCTCCCGAACTCCAAGATGATCCGCGAGCAGCGCTCGTTCTACGCCTACGCGGACGGGTTGCCGACGTGCGAAAACCAGATCCCGAGCTCGGGATGACACGCGCTGCAGTTTTTCCGCGCATTTTACGGCCGCAACCCAACAAGATGTGCGCGCCCCCGTGCGTCGCACGAATCAGCTCTTCGGATGTGACGCCGGTGGCGGAGACTGATGCTGAGCTGGCGCGGGGTGCGAGGCCGGCGCTTGTTGATGCTCCGCTGGCGCTGGCGCGGGTGTGGTGGCGTGATGATTCAACGGAGGATGCACGTCGTAATCGTCATCCTTCGCTTTGGTGGGCGGAGTGAACTTCACGGCCGGGTGCTGCTGCGTGGCGTCGTTTGCCGGCAACCGCCCGTTGGTGTTCGCGCGCTCATTGCCATTCGGGTTTTGCCGGTCGTTGGCGTTGGCATTGTTGTTGATGTTGGCGCGCGCATCGGTGTTGGGATATTGCGGCGCACGCGCCACATCATCATTGGTGTACATCGGCACAGGCGGACGCGCAGGCGCGGCATTGTTCGAGCGCGGAGCCGAAGGATTAACCGAGTGCACTATATTATGGCTGGTAACCGGCATTGGCGGATTCAAACGCGCCACCACCGGCCGTTCGCTAAACGCAACGGGCGGCGTGCCGCGCGCCGGCTTAGCCGCTGCTGCGACGTAGCTCGAACGCGTAGGCGCGAGCGGAGTTTGCGGGATCACATGCGCGTTCTGCAATTGTTCCGGCGTCACGCGCACGAATCCGGTGGCCACCGGCTTCGCGCCAACGAAAGTTTCGCGCGAAACCGCCGTCACCGCGCCAGCGTTGTGCGCATAGGTGTAATCAACGCGGCTCGCACCAACGTTTCGGTTCACGACGTAATTGTTGTACGCCGTAGTGACCTGCGTCACGTTGACGACGCGCGTGTTGGTGACATTGATGTTCTGGACGTAGCGCGGGCTGGTGCGATAGCCGGGAATGAAAACATCGCGCGGCCCCAGCGGAAACCACGCCACTCCGGAAAATCCGTTGCCAAATCCTACGCCGACGCCGAACCCCGCGCCGCCGACAAATCCCACCAACGCCGGCGCGTATACCGGACGCACCACCATCGGCCCCGGCACCCAGCCCCAAGATCCGCCGCGCACCTGCGCCCAGCGACCGTAATGATATGGCGCGAAACCCCACGGCTCGTCGCCGACCCACGTCCAGCCCCAGGGGCCAATCCAAACCCAGTGGCCGTAGCGATACGGCACCCAGCCAACCGCAACGCCCGCGGGAACCCAGACCGCGCCGTAATCGGGATCGGTCTGCCAATCGCCGTTGCCGTCGAGATCGTAGTAGCCGTCAACATCGCGCGAAACGTAGCGCGCCGATGCCGAACTATTTTCGCGCTGGTCCTGCGCCTGGCACCAATCTTCGAAATTGTCGAATTCCGGTGCGGCTTGCGCGTCGAACGTCAGCTGATCCGTGCCGTTGAAAATATATTGCTGTCCGGCGGTGAGGTCGTAGGATTCTCCCGCGCCGGTAACTTGGCCAGCGCCTTCACGCACGATGATCGCGGTGGAATTCCCGTCCGGGTCGGCTTGAATTCTGTACTCGCCGGAGGCTGCCAGCGTGAACGCGAGATTCGGCGTGTCAATTTCGAATGCGTTGCCGGGCTCCAGGCGGCGCAGGTGCACTTCGATGGTGCCTTGCGCGAGTTGGAGTTGCACTGTGCGGTCGTCCAGATTCAGAAAGGAAATTCCCGTATCGCTAGAGAGGCGAATCGAAGTCGCACCGATGTGGACTTCGCCGCGCGAATCTTTGTCGGCCCAAAGGTTGTCGCCAGTGGTGAGCGGACGATTGATGTCCGCCTCCAGCCAATCCTGTTCGCCTGCAGGCTGAAACGAAACCGCGCCCTGCACGTAATTCAGGCGTGCTACGCGCGTGGGCGGATCAACAATCTGCGCCTGAGCTTGCGCTGGGTCCTGGCCTGGATCTTGGTTTTGGTCTTGCGCGACGGCGGATTGCGGCAGCGCCGGAAACAAGCAGGCCAGGAGCGCGAGGAACAGTGCGAGCGAAAGCTTCTTGGTCATCAATAGGACACCTTTCCTGTCGGGATGGGCAACAACTGCGCAATCCTGCGCAACCAGCTGAAGGCTAAAAACCATGCGAACCACAAAACGATGCGCGTGTCTGACATGGCGGCTGGCGACCTCCATGTATGAAACCCGATTATGAGCTTTTAGTTGCGGTTTGCATACGGGTCCGACGGTCCAGTGGTAACGCATGGATTACCTTGGCGCATAGTTTCACAATGACCAAAAGAAGTATCGATATTGATGCGAAGTTGCTTAGCAAGGCGATGCGGCTGCGCGGTGGTAGGACCAAAAGTGAAGTCGTGCATCCAGCCATGAAGCTTTTGGTGCGGGACCTGAAAGAGGATAAGGCTCGCCGCGGTCGCGGCCCTGAAATTTTAAGCTCGAGCTGAAGAACTAGTAAAACCGCGGTTTACTCGTGGTTCCCACCGTCGGCAGCAATTCGGTTAGGACGTGATCCATTCGGTCCGTCGCCAGATCCAGAATGCGCAATCGTTCGCGGGTGTCTGGCGAAGCCATGATGAGCGCGAGGGGCGTGATGGCGTTGCGCATGTGATGATTGATCTCTGCCACCATGATCGCGCGTTCTTTAGCGCGGGCGACCATCTGGTTTTTGTGGCTCTGCACCAGGAAAAATATCAGCATGCCGGCGCCGGTGATGGCGATCGCGGCATCGTCCAGAATCGTTTCAGTCGCGGCGATGCCCAGGTAATACAGTACGGCATCCGCCACATAAGTGATGGTGAAAAGCGTGAGGCCAGCCACCAGCGCTGCCTTCAGGTTGTACTCGTTTAGCCATTCGGACATGCTTCTCAGTCGCCGCATCAGCGTCCTCCAACACAATTCGCCTCTGGAGCATAGAGGAAACAGGTGGAACTCGCCAGCGTCAAATAACGGAGCGCGCGCCGCGTGAAGCCGGCACCGCAAGCGCGTGCTAAGGAATTTCTACAGCGACCAAGGACATGTCGTCGGCAGCAGGCCCGTGGCGGAATGCGGCGACGCGGTTGACGATTTCCTGCGTCATCGCGTTCAGAGGAAGTTTGGAAGTTTCGCGCACGATTTCCGCCAGGCCTTCGACGCCCAGCATGTCGTCGCCCTTGTTGAAGGATTCGGTAAAGCCATCGGTGTACAGAATCACGCGATCCCCGGACGCAACGGGAATTTTCAGCGCCGCTCCGGTGTCCACCGCGTCGGGCATCAGGCCCAGGATCGGTGTGAGCGATTCCAGCAGACGCGGGGCCTCGCCGGGTTTGACGATCATCGCGGGCGGATGTCCGGCACCGAAAAATTCCAGCGAGCGCGCGGCGAGATCCAGTCGCGCGGCGACCACGGTGAAATAAAAAACCGAGCTGCGCAGGCTGCCGATCACAAAACGATTCAGATGCTCCATCATGGGGGCAAGTCCGGCGCCGCGTTCGATTTGCGACATCGTCTCCGTGTAGATGCGGTTGGCGACCAGAGCCGAGCCGATGCCGTGCCCCGAGACGTCGCAGATCATCAATGACAAATGATCGGGCCGCGGCGCAACCAGCCCAAAATCTCCGCCGATGGTGCGCACCGGTTGGTAAAAAGTCTCAACCGCAGTGCCGCCCCACATCAGGCTGCCCGGCGCGAGGCTTTGCTGCACGCGCGCGGCGAGCGACAAATCCTCTTCGATTTCGCGATGGCGCTGCTCGAGCTGAATGTTCACTTCGCGCAGCGCATTTTCAGCACGCTTTTGCGCGGAAATATCCGTGAGGGTGACGAGGGAAAAGATCTGTCCATTCGGATCTTCAATCTGACGCGCGGTGATCACTACCGGCAGCCGGCTTCCATCGCGGCACGCCACGTAGAATTCAAAAAGGTTGTGGCCTTCCCGCTGACGGTGCTCGATTTGCCGCTGCAGCTCCTGCGCGCCTTCGGGGGAATACCAACTGGTGATCTTCGAGCCGATGTATTCGTCCGCGGAGTATCCGGCCATCTTCAGGTACAGAGCGTTGGCGTAAACCACCTCGCCACAATCATTGTTGATCAGCACGCCCTGATTAAGCGATTCCAGAATGCCGACAACTCCATCCAACCATTCATGCGGTATTTCGACCACAGGGTGTACCTCGGCGTGCGAGCCTGAAGGACCGACTCGAGAATGTGAATTCAATGTTGCGGACTGATCATATCATTAGCCAAACCTTAGACGCCCGCAGCGGCGTGAAGGTCGCGTCTCGCCGTGATCCCTCAAGATGGCTTCGAATCCCAAGCCGCCTATTTCGTTTGGAGGAAGCCCGGATATGTGGATACTTGATGAATATGCGGGAGGCGTTCCCTTATGACTACTGCCAAGGTATTCCAGTCGAAACACGGTCAAGCCATCCGGTTGCCGAAACACATTCGCGTGAACGGCAGCGAACTGCTGATTTTCCGACGCGGAGATGAAATTATCCTGCGCGAAAAGAAAGGCACGATGCTACGCGCGTTCGAATTACTTGCGAGTTTGCCCAATGAGCCTACGCATTTTCCAAAGCGGCTCAACAATCATCGCTTGCAGAGGTGACGCCATGAAGTGCTGTTGCATGGGTTTGCAGGGAGATTTTCAAATGGCAGGCTCTCGCGGATTCGGTATTTTCATCTCGACTAGAGATAGTCCTGAGCCAGAGTTCATTCTGCAACACCGTGCACTTGATAAGGACTCCGCTTCACCTAAGACGAGCTACCCAGTGTCACTTGTGTCTAATACGCATATCGAATTTTGCCCTTGGTGCGGCGCAAGATTGCGGGAATTTTATCGGAAGACGTATACCGAGCTGGATCGGTCGGACCTTAAGGTTTGACCTAGATGCGTGCTCGCCATTGCGGGACGCAAGAACGAGTGGGCACAAGAGCACGGCACAACGCGACCAAGAACACGGAGGAGAGGCTAACGTGACCGATATTTCCACACCGAAGGGGCTCGCGGTGCTTGGCGCGGGTAAGATGGGAGGCATTCTGATCGAAGCGTTCTTGAAGCACGGCTTGATTGCGCCGGCGCGCGTTTTCGCGACCGTGCGCCAGACTAGCTCGGAGCGGCGCAGCATTTCCAGCGCGCAAATCACGCTGGGGACGGACAATCGCGCCGCGGCAAAAAACGCCGACGTGATTTTGATCTGCGTGAAGCCGCTGGCAGTGGGCGCGGTGCTGGACGAAATCGGCCCAGAGCTGAACGATCAGAAGCTCGTGATTTCCATCGCGGCAGCCGTCTCCACGGAATACATGGAAAAACGCATGGGCGGGAACGTGCCGGTGCTGCGCGCAATGCCCAATACGCCTTCGATGGTCGGCGAAGGCATCACGGCCATCTGCAAAGGCAAACACGCGACGGCGAAGCATCTGGAACTCGCGCGCAAGCTTTTTGACGCCGTGGGGAAAACCGTGGTGGTGGAGGAGAAACACATGGACGCGGTCACCGGGCTTTCCGGCAGCGGACCGGCGTTTCTCTATATTATTTTGGAATCGCTGGCGGAAGGCGGCGTGAAGATGGGATTGTCGCGCGAGCTGGCTACGTTGCTGGCGGCGCAGACGATGCTGGGCGCGGCGAAAGTCGTGCTGGAAACCGGGCATCATCCGGCGCTGCTGAAGGATACGGTGACGACTCCCGCGGGATGCACGATTGACGGCATTTTGGAATTGGAAGAGGGCAAGCTGCGCGTGACTTTGATCAAAGCGGTGGTGAAGGCTTCGCAGCGGGCGAAGGAATTGCTGTTCAGCGATAAGGAGAATTAGCGGCCCGTGCTCGTACCTTTGCGGAAAGGCAAAAGGTTTACCGCAGAGGACGCAGAGATAAGCGCGCAGAGTTCGCAGAGAAGATTAATGCGAAGCTTGCTCGGGAGTGATCTGGGCCGTGGCTTGGATTTCAAGCGCGACCGTGTCCTGCGCGTGCAACAGAAATGTGCTGGCGTCCTTCATGCCCCATTTGACGTAAGGAATTGCGAAGTGCGTGTCGCAATTCAGCCGCGTGGGCGACCCGGGTTGAACGGCAAACGTCATCGTGACGTCATGATCCTGCCCGTGAATACGAAACGTGCCGACGACGTCCACTTGCGACGCTTTCTGCAAATCGAATGAACCGCGCACCTGCTGCGGTGTAAAGACAATCTCCGGATACTTCGGACTCTCCAGAATTTCCTGATGCATCTTCTTGTCGCGGGATTTGTTGTCGGTGTCGCCGCTCTGCGCGTCCACGATAATTGCGCCGCTGGCTTTGCCAGTGGCCTTATCAAAGTGAATTTGCCCGCTTTTCAGCCGAAATGTTCCGTGGACATCATGCAGCGTGGTATCGAGCGTGAACGTAATCTTGGTCTGCGCGGGGTCGAGGTTGACGACGTATGCCTGCGCGCAAGCAGGCGGAGCAAACGTGAGCGCGCCGCAGCACGCGACCATGAAGATCGCTAACGCACGCACCAACTTCACGCGCGCAGCACCTGCCATCCGAGATCAAACATTTCGCTAGCGCGAATCGGCGCGGGCTTGGGGCAATTAGCATGCGAGGAAACTATCCGCGCGAAGAACTTAGGATTCGCCGCAAACATGCGCAATGCCTTGCGCCGAAGCCATGCCTGGCGATCGAGCAGCAATAGCAAACGCGCCATGTGCGCCGGCTCCTTTATCAATTGACCATGCGCCACGCGATAAGGCGCCAGATCGTCCGTAGCCAGCGCCTCACCCAACCGCAGTGCCTGTTGTAAGGCGAGGCTAATGCCCTGCCCGGTAATTCCGTCCACGGAAAAAGAAGCATCACCCACCAGCGCAACGTTCCCGTGCGCCACGCTGCGCGGATATTCCAGCACGGTTTGGCAGCCGCTATCCTCGCTGATGCGGCGCGCATCGCCCAAGTGGCGCACCACCACGGGAAAATGTTGCAGCGCGCGCTCCACGCGCATCTTCGGGTCGCTGGTTAGCACTGCGACGTTGATTTCATCCGCACCGGTAGGCGTCACGTAAATCTGGCAACGCTCGCCCCAATACACTTCGACAAAATCACTCCAGGGAGCAATCGCGTAGTGGCAGCGAAATCCAAAACGCGCCGAACGCGCGCGCCGCGGACCGAGCCCGGACCATTTTCGAATCATGGATTTCTGGCCGTCGGCGCCCACCAGCCAGTGAAAAGGAAAAAGCGCGCCATCAAGACGAGCACTCGAGGGATTTAATTGCGTAACGCGCGTTCCCCAGCGAAAGGTAACGCCCACCTCCAAAGCCCGCCGCACCAGCAGATCGTGCAGCGCGCTGCGGCGCAGACCAAACGCCGCGCCACGCGTGATTCTGCCGCCGGCGGAAGAAGCGTCATCGGAAAAACGCAAACCAGCAATCGGGAAAGCTACAGAGGAGTCCAACCAGATGCCGAGGTGCTGCAGCGCGGATACACCTTCAGGAAGAAGACCTTCGCCACATGGCTTGTCAATCGGCGGCTTGCGCGCGTCCACAACCGTTGCGCGGAGTCCCTTTTGACTTGCCGCTATCGCCGTCGCTATCCCTGCTGGCCCCGCTCCGACGATCAGGACTTCCGCACCTGTGGCCACTGGCCCCCGCTTCCTACCAACGTAACAAGACGAGCTCGGCGCAGAATCCAGGACCCATCGCGGCCAAGATGCTTAACGAGCCCGGCTCCGGACGACGATTGGTATAAACGTCTTCCAGAACCAGCAACACGGACGTGGAAGAAATATTTCCCACGCGCCGCAAGCAAGCCCACGATGCCGACAAATCGTCCGCCGTAATTCCCAGTGCGGTCGCGGTGGCTTCCAAAACCTTCGGACCGCCGGTGTGCATGATCCAGGATTTGATGTCGGAGCGCTTCGCGCCATTTTCGGCGAGGAACGCGTCCACATCCTTGCCCAGATGCTTGGTCACCATCTCCGGGACTTCCGGTGATAGTACGATGCGAAAACCCTTTTCAGAGATGTCCCAGCCCATCACCTTCTCGCTGTGCAGATAGAAGCTGGATTTCGTCGCAAGGATTTCCGGGCCGTCTGCTTTGCGATTCGAACCGGTGACGATGGTGGCCGCCGCGCCATCGCCGAACAGCAGCGCGGAAATCAGGTGCGCCATGGAGAGGTCGTCGCGCTGCAAGGTGAGCGAGCACAATTCCACGGACAAAAGCGCGGCAGCCTGGTCCGGATAAGCCTTCACATAATCCGCAGCGCGCGAAATTCCCGCGGCGCCGGCGACGCAGCCCAATCCGAAAATTGGAATTCGCTTGATGTTCGGGGAGAGGCCCATGCGATTCACCAGCCGCGCATCCAGAGAAGGAGCAGCGATGCCGGTGACCGACGTCACAAAAATCGCGCCGAGATCTTTCGGCCCGATTCCCGCCTTGTGCAGCGCTTTACAGAGCGACTCTTCGCCGAGCTCCAGCGCGTGCGCGATCCAAGTGTTGTTGGCTTGTCCCCAAGTGGTCAGGTTCTCGTAGTAGTCGATTGGTTCCACCAGATAGCGGCCTTCGACCTGCATGCTTTCGTCGAGGCGGTCGAGAATATCCGGATTCGACAGTCGATGGCGCCAGTCGTTCTTCAGGGCCTCCGTCAGAATTTCCTGCTTGTAGTAATACTCGGGAAAGGCGCTGGCGACGCTGGCAATCCTCATCGAATGGGCTCCTGGTTTAGTGGCTTAACGGTTCCGAAGGATAGTATCGCGACAATGGCCATTATCAACAGGGTGTTTTTGTAAAACACCACGTAAGTGGTGCCACAGGTTATTTTGCAGCAGTTGGCCTCCGGGTGCAAGCGCGGCGCGCAAGAGTAGCCGAGCCGGCGCGACCGCGTAAAAATTGGGAATCAGCCGGGAAATGCAAAGCGGCGGAAGAAAAAAAATCCCCGGGTCTGGGGGCGCAGACCCGGGGACGGGGGTGAGGGACGCTGGGCCGAAAACTTTTTTAAATTCGTGCCGCGCTTAGTAATTCCAGCGGCGCATTGCCAGAGACGCGCGAAACACCAGTTGAATCGCCACGACGATCATCGTGTCGCGGAGCGCAATTGCTCTTTGGCGTAAATCCGAAACCTCCGAAGCGCCTGGGAAAGGCAGCGCTTGGGCCGATGCTGAAGCTGTGCGTCTGTATGACTTCCAAAATGTGCTGGTCATTGCGCTCATGCCCCGCCCCCTTAATTCATTACGTAAACCGGATTATCGTGTTCGACCGCCAGCACCATGGATTTGAAGATGTCCACGTCCCAGCTATCGGCGATACGCAAGCGAACGACTTCCGTGGTTTCCGATACCAGACGCCCGCGAAGTGGCACCCGCAGGTTGCCTGCTACCACTCGGAGAATCACTGACTGCCCCATCCAGATTCCGTAGCCTCCCACCATTTTGTCTCCCCCTCGTGAGACTGCTTCCTCGTACAAGTACAGTTTCGGGCAGGCGACCGACCTGGCCAATGGTACAGCGGGCTATAAGAAGTAGCCGGGTAGTACTAGGCACTTAGCGGATCTTGGGAGTGGCAGCTAAAGGCTTTTCTGTTATTGTATTTACAGCGTTTTGAGGCGGTTTTGGGGCTGCTGGGACGTGTCGCGGTAACGAGGGAATCCACACTGAATGGTAGAGCTATTAAAGGAGCTGCTGCATCGCCTGTCCGACGTGCGCGCCATCGTGGCGCTCGGCGGCATGGTTATGGTGTGCGGCATCATCTTCGTCGAAACCGGCCTGTTCGTCGGCTTCTTCCTGCCGGGCGATTCTCTGCTGGTCACCGCAGGGGTTGTCGCCGCAGACAAGGCCTCGGGCCTGCAGTTACCATGGCTCCTGCTGCTGGTGACGCTGTGCGCGATTGTCGGCGACCAGCTGGGCTACTGGATTGGCCGCACCATGGGACACCGGCTCTACCAGCGCGAAGATTCGCGCTTTTTCAAGAAGAGCCACTTGATGCGCGCGCACGCGTTTTACGAAAAATACGGGTCGCGCACCATCATCCTGGCGCGCTTCATGCCCATCATCCGCACCTTCTGTCCGCCGGTAGCCGGCGCCGCGGAAATGAACTACACGCGCTACCTGCTCTTCGACATCGTCGGCGGCTTTCTGTGGGTATGGAGCATGATCCTGCTAGGCTACACGCTCGGCACCCACGTGCCTAATATTGATAAGCGCATCCACTATATAATCGCGGTAGTGATTTTCGTTTCGCTGCTTCCCGCCATCATCTCCGCATGGAAAGCCCGCACGAAAAAGATCGCGATCTGATCGCGGCAAGGCAAGTCCCAGCTTTTCGCTGACGAAGGCACTTTAATGATGCGATACTGCTGGCCATCGATTTGGACTTGCGGGTGATCGCCGCTGTGATGAACTGCGCGCGAACGCGAGCCTGGCGAGGAGCGTGTGTTGTGAAAATTTCGTTGACGCGAAGGGCAACGTGCCTGGTTGCTATGGTCGTCACCGTTGCGGCTGCGGTGATGGGCTTGAGAACGACCCCAACACGCGCTCAACAATCGAGCGCGACAGAGCAACCGGATAAATACGCGTGGCTGGAAGATATCCACGGCGAGCGGCAATTGGCGTGGGTGAAGGCAGAGAATGAGCGCACGGCTGCAGTGCTGGAGAAGGACAGTCATTTTGCGCCGCTCGAAGCGGAGGCGCTGACCGTCCGCGAATCTCCAGACCGGCTGCCGCGCCCGGAGTTTCGCAACGGCATGGTGTATAACACCTGGCGCGATGCAGAGCATGTGCGCGGGATCGTGCGGCGCACCACGCTGAAGGACTATCTCACCGCAGAACCCACCTGGACGACGGTGCTGGACTATGATGCGCTCTCCAAGACCGACAAGCAGAGTTGGGTGGGCCAAGGACTCTCATGCCTGGAACCGGAAAATGAACTGTGCCTTGTGGCGCTATCGGCCGGAGGTGAAGACGCGGACACCCTGCGCGAGATGGACCTGAAAACAGCCACGTTTGTGCCGGATGGTTTTGTGCTGCCACGCGGCAAGCAGTCCGTGGCGTGGGTGGACAAGGATACGCTGCTGATTTCGCGCGATTGGGGACCGGGCACGATGAGCGAGGCCGGTTACCCGATCACCATCCGGCGATGGGAACGCGGCCAGCCGCTCGAAAGCGCCAAAGAAGTTTTTCGCGGAGACGTCAAGGACAACGGTTATGGCAATTCCGCGGTCGTGTTCGTGGATGGACAAGGCCACCGCGCGGTAATTGTACGGCGCAATTTGAGTACGTTCGCGCAGGAGAACTATCTGCTCTTGCCCGATGGAGCAAAAAAACTCGCGCTGCCGCTGAAGGCCCGGGTAACGGGCTTGGTGGGCGGCCAGCTGCTGATAACGCTGGACGACGATTGGACGCCGCAGGGACAGACCACCAAGATTGCCGAAGGTTCTGTGATTGCTCTGCAGCTGGCCGCGATCGAAAAAGATCAGGCGCGGTTGAAACCGGTGGTGGTATTCGCGCCGAGCGCACAAGAGTTCGAGCAATTTTCTTTCACCACGAAGAACCACATGATCATGGCTACGCTCGAACATGTGCAGCAACGCGCGTACGTGTACACGGTGGGAAGCGATGGCAGTTGGACGCGAAAGCGCCTTCCGGTGCCGGACAATATGACGATCAAATCCGCGGCAGCGAGCCACACAAACAACCTTTTCTTTTTGGGAATGGAAGGTTTCTTGACGCCACCCGCGCTATGGCTCGGCGATGCCGCGAAGGGATCCTTCGCCGCAGCCAAGTCGCAGAAGCCGCAGTTTGACGCGAGCAATGACGTGGTGGAACAGCTGGAAGCCACCTCAAAGGATGGCACCAAGGTCCCGTACTTTATGGTGCATCGCAAGGACACGCGCTTGGACGGATCGAATCCCACTCTGCTGACGGCCTACGGCGGATTCGAGGTCGCAAATACGCCGAGCTACTCGGCCGTGGTTGGCAAGCTTTGGCTCGATCATGGCGGCGTGTATGTGCTGGCCAACATCCGCGGTGGCGGCGAGTTTGGCCCGGCGTGGCATGAAGCGGGCTTGAAGACTCACCGGCAGCGGATTTACGACGACTTCTATGCGGTGGCGCAGGACCTCGTCTCTCGCAAGATCACTTCCTCGCGAAGGCTGGGAATTATCGGCGGCTCCAATGGCGGCTTGTTGATGGGCGTCGAATTCACGCAGCACCCGGAAATGTGGGGGGCGGTGGTGATCCAGGTCCCGCTGCTGGACATGCTGGCCTTCGAGCACTTGTCGGCCGGCGCTTCCTGGGTGGGCGAATATGGTTCGGTCTCAGTGCCGGCAGAGCGCGCGTTCCTGGCGTCCATTTCGCCGTATAACCAATTGCGGCCGGATGTGAATTATCCCGAGCCACTAATCTTTACCACCACGAAGGATGATCGCGTGGGCCCGGTTCACGCGCGCAAGTTTGCCGCACGCCTGGAGGAATTTCACAAGCCTTTCTTTTACGACGAGATCACCGAGGGCGGGCACGGCGAAGGCGCGGACAACAAGCAGGCAGCGCGCACCGATGCCGAGTACTTCACCTATTTAACGATGAAGCTCATGGATGCAAATGGCCCCGGATAGCGCGACGGAAGACGTGCCGCTCAACTCCGTCTGCCCCACGAATCGAATGCGCTGAATCTCGATTAACGCACTTACCGACCAAGTGGAATCGGGGCAAAACCAATTGAAGGGCCACACGGCTTGCCAGGAACTGACCAGGTTGCGCCGACGAGTAATGTTGAAAGCCAGCCTACCCCCGTTGAACTCTCATGCGCGTCTTCTATCTCTATGGCTGGTCTGAATGCGATCCCGTCGCGTTGGAGATCACCGGCACGTGGTGATGACTCAGCAATGTGTGCGGGCCGCCGTAGATAAATTCGAGCGCCAGATTCAGGCCAACTTGCGCCAGCACGTTGTAATTTCCCATTCGAAAACCATCCATGGCGTCGTAACGGCTCGGATACCACAACAAGGCAGCCGCTTCCGTGCCCGCGTACGGTGCTACCAACGCTGGAATAGAGAATACGCGATGCCCGTCCTCGCCCTTGCGCGCCGTAACGCTTGAAATCAACGTGTGCTTCAGTCTGGGCAGGAAGCCAGTACATTCACAGCGATAAAAGATCGTGTCTTGCCGGAAAGCCTCTGCCAGAGAATAACGAGTCGTCTGCGTGATGAGGTTGATTCCAAAGTCGCTTCCAAATCGAGCACCGTAGGAATCCCAGCCTTGTCCCCAATCCGGGGGGATGCCCGCATTCTGCGCGTGAGCAGTGGTGGAAGCTTGCGCAATTCCGGCGCTGAACGCCGAGCCCAGAAATGCATATGGCCCGAAAGAATCGAATGCGTAATTCCGCAGCTTGTCACCTTCCGACGGGTGATAGTATTTCCTATCGAGGTCCATCATCACGGGCTTCGAAGGAAACGGCAGAGCGCTTCGCTCCGGGGTTGCGGCCTCGGATCGGTTCTGACTCGACGTGCTGGAGTCACTCGATGCTTGGGCCTTTGCCAACGGCTGGGCAACCGCCAGCAACGTCAAGGCGGCCATGGAACACAGGGCTCGGCGCATCTTCATATTGTTAAACTCCTCTAACTGGGACTCAAAGCGCGGTGCTCTACGAGGGAATATGTTAGCGGGAGGAAAAAGCCATTTCTGTGCAGTAAGGCGCACTTTTCAATATTTCCAGTGAGTGCCAGTAAAGCAAATGGTGCCGTATTTGCGAGCCCGCCGCCGTGACCGGGCATCTGAAATCATATTTCCAGGTTCATGCACACTCCGTTCGGTACTTGATCTCCGCTTTAGCGCAGCGTTGGCAATGGATCGCGCACACAAATCACAAGGGGCGATACGGCCTGGTAAAACCGGTTCCGAGAGCAGCGAAATTCCGCAAATCCGCATGCACGACAACTCGGCTAATCGGGAGATGGCCTGGAGAGGCTATCTGATTACGGATGTTCGGTATCGCTTACCGCCTGCTCCTTCACATGGGCCAGGGGAATCTGCCCAAACAATTGCAGGTCAATGATCATGTTCAGGCGGCGGTCCAACTGAAAAAACGTCGCCGCCTTCCTTCCCGGCAACACCTGGGCCACGGTCGGCACATACTTCAGGCGCAGCGCCTGCACCTGCGCGTCCACCTCCAACCAATGCCGCACGTAAATCATTGCGTCCTGATCGGACATCGTTGCCCACATCTCTGCGTACTGCTTCAAGAGCCCATACTTCTGATCGTTCACTACTTGCAAGTCCTTCACGTAATGATTGTAGATCGGCCAGAACTTCTGGCCCTCGTCCTCCGAGAGCGACATATTCTGGCCAATCACCTGCATTTTCACGGCGCGTAGATCTCGCCGCAGCAAAGCAATGTCCTCGTCCGTCACCGTGGGGGTGATGACCCTTTCCACCTTGACTTGCTGCTCGTGCGCCGCGGTCCTCGCCCCAGCCATCCCCCCACCCAAGGCCGTCGCCACGACCATGCCCGCAATGAACGCCCCGACCATTCCGGCCGCTCCCGTCATTTTGAACTTCATGATCTTTCTCCTTACGTTTGTTCTCTGGCCACAAAGAACCAGCGCGAACAGGAAGTCTGAGTGCATGGTAATACAGTTGGGTCGCTAATGGGTTACTACCAGCAGCACGCGAGAATCAACTCGTGATTGACGCGCCAACCGGACGAGTGGTGGCAAGGTACAAGAAACCACGCCATACATACCGATAATCCCCAACGCCGTCGCAAACGCGTCCGCGATTGTCGACATCCCCGAACTGAAAGATGAGACTCCCAGAAACAATTTGCTTCACTCGGCAAAGTGCGGGGTGTATAAGACGGGAATCCGGGTGGCCAAACTGGAAATCCCGGATAATCCGCGCAATCCGATGCTGGCCGCGCCCTGCGGCTCGAAAGGATTGTGGTTTCTTAGGATCCATCGAGGGAAAGATGGCGCCACAAGATCAAGACCCGAAAGAAAGCCAGCCTCAACCGCAGCAACATTCTTGCGGCAGCTTGTTCGGATGCGGAGACGAAAAGGGCACGGGTGTTCTCCGAGAAGACATCAAAGATTCTGCCTTCACCCATCGGGCCGCTGACCGTCTTCTGCATCGGGACGAGATCAACCAAGCGCGGTTCGACGATTATCTCAGCGCCCGCGGGCGTTCGCGCCGCCGGCTGTTGCGCGGGAGCAGTTTCATGGGTGCGCTGGCGGCCATCGGGCCCTGGTTCACGAAACTTGTGCGTGCGGCGGATCCATCGAAAACGAGCGCCGCCATTTCAGACGGTAAAGTTGCGGCGCAGAACAAAGAGGACGGAGGCCGCGTCCACGTGGTCGAGTCCAATGATCAGACTGTGCGTCTGGGGGTCTATGACACGACGCTCCCGCCAATCCTGAAGATCGATTCTGGCGACACGCTCAGCTTTCCCAACACCTGGTCACACTATTTGAACCAGATGCAGCCCGGAGTCCCCATCGCAGCGCTGGTGAAAACCCGCGTGAGCAATCCCGGACACGGGCCACACTCGATCATCGGGCCCATCTACGTGAACGGTGCGGAACCCGGCGACGTCCTGGAGATTCGTTACAAACGCATCCTTCCCTTCAATTGGGGAGCGGTGTTCAATAACCCCGGCTCGCTGGGAACCGGCTTGCTGCCGCAGGATTTTGCCGAAGGGCAGATAAAATATCTGGACCTCGACCTACCCAAAATGACAGCGGAGTTTTCCCGGGATATTCATGTTCCGCTCAAGCCGTTTCAGGGGACGCTCGGCGTGGCCCCGCCCGACGGCTACTTCCCGCCCCTGAGTCCAGGAGTGACCAGCTCCGTTCCTCCGGGGCCGCATGCGGGCAATACGGATTTGAGCGAGATGGCCGAAGGCTCGACGATGTTCATTCCGGTGTGGAAGCCTGGGGCGCTGATCTTCACCGGCGACTCACACGCAGTGCAGGGCGATGGCGAAATAACTATTACCGCCCTTGAGACGCGTATGCAGGAGCTGCGGATCCAGGTGGTACTCCACAAACAGAAGAACTTCGCGTGGCCCATCGCTGAGACTCCAACGCACTGGATCATCTTGGGCTTGGACAAGGACCTGAACCTGGCGATGACCCTGGCGGCGCAGAACGTTATCAACTTCCTGGCCACGCGCGCCAGTCTAGCCAAGCTCGACGCCTATGCTTTGTGCAGTATCGCTGTGAGCTTCCGGGTAACCCAGGTGGTTGACATCGTGCGCGGCGTCCACGCCATGATCCCCAAGAGCCTTTTCGCGGACGGGCTGCGCAAACAGATGACCGCGGTTTAGTTCATCCAGAAGGGCGGCGAAGGAACGGTGATCGTCCGCCGCGGTCTGTGGTTTCCTGATAAGACCATCGTGCGGGACCAATTCGAATTTTCGGCGGTGATTGTTTTTGCTTGAGGGTACGGCAACGCGATCAATCTGGAGTTAGTCCCCACGGTCACACTTCATGAGTGGCGAACCTCAACGGCGCCAGAATAGCTCACCTTTTCAGGAAGAAGCCTTCCACTGGGCCGTCAACACGTTCGGATCGCTCGACAGTTCTCGCAAGAATGGCGGCACATCCAGCTTCTGCGGCGAAGTGCGCCACTTCAATAGGAATTCGAATTGACGCTGCTGCGACTGATTGATATAGGCGACCGAGGAGACTTTGATGTTGTATCCAGCCTTCTGCACTGTGCCAAATATTTCTTGCTGGGTCGGCTTGTCGCGGTCGGTTGTCAAGCTCAGCGTGGCGTGTTGGTCTTGGCTCATGCGGTAATCCACCCAACGCAGACCCGACACGACGATCAGACCCAGGACAAGTCCGGCGAGCCCGAGCGCAATCTGACCACCTCCGAAACAAAGGCCGATCACCGTGACGAACCACAACGTCGCGGCAGTGGTAACACCGAAGACGAGGCCATCGCGCCTGAGCACCGCGCCTGCCCCGATGAATCCCATCCCCGTCAAAATGCCCAGCGGCAAGCGCATGAGATCGAGGCTTATGAAGGAATCGGAAGTTTTTCCTGTTGTCGCAAGCAGTAGGTTCGCCTGAATCATGGCGACGGCTGCCGCTAAACACACCAATAAGGTGGTGCGGAGACCAGCGGGGCGGCCGTGCTCGCCCCGGTCCAAGCCGATCAGCGTTCCGGCTACAACCGAAAGAGCCAGTCGCAGCGCGATCTCCTGCCATGTCAATGTAAGTGGCATCCGTCCCTCCTCGCTTTCGCCCGGATGTTCGCGCGAACGCATTGAACGCGGTCGCCCGACACCCACACGCAAGCAGCGCGGCGAAGTATAACAAAGGGGTCTGGCGGAAATCACACACCTGGTAAGAAATGCCGAGCGCGGGAGCTGCGCGACGGTTTCTATCTGTAGGAAACGGGCGAAAGCTATTCCATAATGCTGCAACCGCGAAAGCTTTAGCGAAACTATGAGCGTCTATCTATACAGGCCAAGCCAACACACATTTTGACGTGAGGCGACATGGGACCTCTGCTCCAGGATATTCGCTATGGTTTTAGGGGGCTTGCAAAATCTCCAGGCTTCACCGCCGTCGCGTTGCTCTCGCTGGCGATTGGCATCAGCGCGAACACCGCGATCTTCAGTATCGTGAACACGCTGCTGCTTCGCCCGCTACCCTATAAGGACGCGAGCAGACTGGTGATTTTCTGGAACCGGTCGCCGGGCTTGGGCATTACCGAGGACTGGTTTTCGACGGCGCAATATTTCGATATCAAAACCGAGCATCACGGTTTCGAAGACGTAGCCATTGCCATTGGAGGTAACGAAAACCTGACCGGCGACGGGGCACCGGAGCGCGTCGGCACGATCCATGTGTCTTCGAATCTTTTGCCGATGCTAGGAGTGGAACCAGCCAGGGGCCGTCTGTTTGTTTCCACCGAAGATGCGGACGGCAGCGCAGGAACGGCGATTCTGGGATATGGGATGTGGGTCCGGCGCTATGGCTCGGACCCTCGGGTCATCGGCAAATCGCTGACGATCAACGGAAAAACTTATCAAGTGATTGGCATTCTGCCGCGTAGCTTTTCGTTGCCGCGCGAAGTGTTGCCGACACTGGGCGGCGCAGAACAAGCGGAGATCCTGCTTCCCCTCCCGCTTGCGCCCGATGCGGCACAAAATCGCGATCACGAAGACTACAACATCATCGGCAAACTGAAAAAAGGTGTAGCCCTGCAGCAAGCGCAGGCCGAAATGGATACGATTACTGCCGGTCTGCGGCGCGACCATCCTACGAATTACCCGCCGAATGGCGGCCTGACGTTCGGCATCGTTCCTCTGTCTGAACAAGTGGTGGGTGACAGCCGTGGCGCGTTGTTCGTCCTGCTTTTCGCGGTGGCTTTTGTGCTGCTGATCGCCTGCGCCAACGTCGCAAATCTGCAGCTATCGCGGGCGCTCGCACGGCAGAAGGAAATTGCGGTTCGCATGGCGATCGGGGCGAGCCGCATGCGCGTCGCGCGGCAACTGCTGACCGAGAGCGTCCTGCTCTCATTGTGCGGCGGAGCGCTGGGAGTTCTGCTGGCGCTGGCTAGCCTGAAATGGGTGCGAATACTCGGGCCGAGAAGCGTGCCACGCCTGGACGCTATCAGCATTGACGGACGAGTTCTGCTGTTTGCGCTATTTATTTCTCTGATTTCCGGAACGATCTTTGGCTTGGCCCCGGCGTTGCGCATCTCGCACATTGATTTGAATTTCGCGCTCAAGGAGGGAGGGCGAGGCGACGCGGGTGCAGGCGCCATGTGGGGACGCGGAAAGAGCCTGCGGAAATCGCTGGTTGTTTCCGAACTCGCGCTTGCGGTATTGCTGTTGATTGGAGCAACCCTGTTGATCCGCAGCTTCGCGAATTTGCAAAGCGTTTCTCCCGGATTCAACCCGAAGAATGTGCTGACGATGGAACTCACGATGACGGGCGACCGATACCGCCTAGACCAAACGGCGGTATTGTCCACATACAAACAAATCATGGATCAGCTGGCGCGCCTGCCGGGAGTGCAGTCTGTGGGGGCCATCACTTCGCTGCCATTAAGCCAAATGTTTGCGTGGGGGCCGATAACTGTGGAAGGCAGGATTCCGCCGCCGGGTGAGAATTTCATCAACGCGGACATCCGGGTCACAGCCGGGAATTATTTCGAAGCGATGCAAGTCCCGCTGCGGGAGGGCCGTTTCTTCAATGAGTCTGATACCAAGAGCAGTCCTCCGGTGGGAATTGTGGACGAATATATGGCCACAGAATTGTGGCCTGGTCAGAGCGCGCTGGGAAAGCGCGTGCACAACGGCGGCGTCACCGACAAAGACCCTTGGATCACCGTGGTAGGCGTGGTTGGGCGAATTAAACAATACACACTGGACTCCGATTCGCGCATCGCCATCTATTATCCGCAGACACAGTTCGTAACCAAGGAGATGAATGTTGTCGTTCGCTCGAGCGGCGATCCTGCCGCGTTGTATTCGGCCGCGCGCAATCAGATTCAGAATGTGGACCGCGACCTGCCAATTTTCCACGTGGTGACGATGGAGCAGCGAGTTCAGGGGTCTCTGGCTCGCCGGCGATTTGCCATGCTGTTGCTCAGTCTGTTCGCCGGCGTGGCTGTCGCGCTGGCGATGATTGGAATCTATGGCGTCATTTCCTACGTGGTGAATCAGGGAACGCGCGAGATTGGCATTCGCCTTGCGCTAGGAGCCACACCGCGCGCCATATTGCGCCTGGTGATAGGGAGAGGCATGGCGTTGGCAATTCCCGGCGTGCTCATCGGCCTGCTCGGCAGTCTGGCATTCACACGCATGCTGCGCGGCCTTTTGTTCGGCGTTAGCCCAATAGACCCTTTGACGTTTGTTGCCATTCCCGTGCTGCTCGTCTTAGTAGCGTTACTCGCGAGCTATATCCCGGCACAGCGTGCGACCCGCGTGGACCCAACGGTTTCGCTGCACAGCGAATGATTCCACGATTACCATCCCATTTGGTTCATCCGCATGAGGATAATCGCACTGTAGCTGTTCATGCGCTCGGGTCGTCGCCTTAATGGAGCCGGCAGAATTGCAGCGAGCCGCGCCGCCTGTTGCCGGCCGATATTGCGGGCGGCGGTTTCGTAGTGGTAGCGAGACGCCGCCTCCGCACCATAAACACCAGGTCCCCACTCGACCACGTTGAGGTATATCTCCAGCATGCGCCGTTTGCCGAGCACCAATTCGGCCACCGGCACCAGCGTGGCCTCAGCTCCCTTGCGCAGGAACGAGCGGCCCGTTCCGAAGAACAGGTTTTTCACCAGTTGCTGCGTGATGGTGGAAGCTCCACGAGTGCGCTCGCCATCCATGTCGTCTTGGGCGGCGATTTCGATCTGGTGCCAATCGAATCCATGGTGCTGGTAGAAATTCCCATCCTCTGCGGCGATTACCGCGTGCTGCAGATCGGCCGAGATTTGGTTCAGTGGAACGAATTCGTAGCGTTCGCGATACGGCTTGTTGTGAATCCACGCCTGCAGGTGGCGCTGAATGTGCACCGCGGTTGTCGGCGGATCAATCCAGCGGGCGGCCACCAGCATCAGCGCCGCCAGCGACCAAAGCAGCACCACGGCGATGACCACCCAGCGAATAAACGATCGCAGGAGTCCCGTCCGAACCGGGGTCTGCGTGATTGTGTTCGTGGCGGCGGGGGTCGCGCCAGTTGGGGCCGCACTAGCTGGGTTCGTGATGTCTGTGTCCGGCATGGCAGTCACGTCTCAGAATAATATCCCGCGCTGGGTCGCCGCTGCAGGACGATCTTCCGCGGGTGAACACAGAATGCTGCGGAGAGCTAGGACCGTTGTGGAGGCCTCCAAGGTTCCAGCCAGAAATCGAGATGAAGCCACAAGCTGTAGGCATAAGGCATCAGGACGAACGAGAGCGGAACGGTGAAGAGGACCCAGAGGGCAAAGCGACCGTTGTGGGAGACAGCTTTCAAGTCGGGCAGAAAAAGGGAGACCAGAAAAACGGGGATGATGACCGCGAGCGTGAGGCCGTATGTGACGATCATCCCGCCAATGTAGTAGCCCTGCTCGCGGAAGAAGGAGAGGCCGCAGCGCGCGCACTCCGGAAAGATTTTGTTCGGCCAACGAGCGAGCACACGTCCCTGCTGGCAATGCGGGCACTGCAGGCGCAGCGCGCCGCGAAGGGTACTGCGCAAGGGCGGGTGGCGTGCTTTCTCCATCGTGGCGAATCGGACTGGAACAGTGTACGCCCATCTTCGATGTCGGGCATCCGCATGTTGCGTCCCGCAAATCGCCACGGAGGGTTGAGGAGATTTCGACGGTGCTGAGTGGATTACTGGGCGGAATCTGAAATTTGGTTCAGCGCGGAATCAATTGCTGCGGCCAGTTTTGCTACTCCGTCAGGCTTTGAAAGGACGAAGTCAATCCCCACCGCCGAGGTCAAATACTTTCCAATGTTGTCGCGATACATTGTGAACAAAATGATGCGGGTAGCAGGTATCGCGCCTTTGAGCACCGAGGCAACTTCAGCCCCATTCATCTCCGGCATGGCCAGGTCAAGCAGGACCAAATCCGGTTTTAGCGCCATAGCTCTCTGTACCGCCTCACGACCGTTCACCGCCTCACCGCAGACGACCACGTCCCCGCGGCTTGTCAAATAACGTTTGAGGACTTGGCGAACGGTAAAGCTATCGTCGGCTACCAGGACGTGCTTGTACTTGCCTAAATTCACCCAGTAAAGTTACGCCAGAGCGCTTCCAAGACGGAATACACTGTTCAATGTAGGACAGCTTGCGGTGACCGTCAGTCCTGCGAGGCCCAAATCAGGGTACGGCGCCAGTTCGGGCTGCCTAAAACGCGAAACGGGGAGCCTGGCGGCTCCCCGCTCACTTCTTCCGTAGGCCGCCACGATGCCGAAGGCGTCGCCGGCGGCCGCGCACCGCAAGAGCGGTGTGAAAACGGTGTCTATCTCACACTCCTACTGCTCTGCCCGGTGGAGTCATACAAAATCCTCCGTGCACTACGTCTACAATTCCCTTCTACTCCCGCATTTTGGTGAATGCAACTGGAAAATTCGGCAAAAATCGAAGGACGGAGCACGCGGAAAATAGCGGCGTCTTTCCTGAACGCAGAAAGAGAAATTGCATGCGGCGGATTACTTCAGAAACAGAGCTTCGCGGACCTGATCGCGCCCGACAAAAGTCTTCGACGAGCGGAACTTTCCGAAAATATCCAAAATCTCGCGATTCTGAAATACGCGCGCATGCACCGCGAGCGTAGGAGTTGGCACCAATTCCAGCGTCTGCGAGTCCACAACTTTGTAACGATTAAATCTTTCCGGCGCCCGGCTGTGAAACGAAGCCAGCACCGCGCCGCCAGGCCGCATCACCGTGAAAATCCGCTCCATCACGCGCGGCAGCAGTTCGGCATCCAGATAATCGAACAGATCCCATGCCAGCACGCCGTGAAAATAATCCTCGGGATATTGCAGCGCGGTATCCAGAAATTTTCCGGCCAACATTCCTTGCGAGACGCGCGCGCTGCCGTCTCCGACCGGAGTCTTGCGCAGACTTTCTTCCTCCGCCAGCAGAAATTCCTTCCAGGAACGCAACAGGTCTTCGGTGGACAGCCGGAAGCCCTTCTCAATGAAAAACATCACGGTGGATTGAAATACGGCGCCCAGGTCCAGAATCTTACCCTGGCCGTTGTCGGTGATCAGCCACAGAAATTCTTTCAGCCCGTTCGATATGCGGATGTTGGCGGAAGCAGGCGTCGCGGATTCCGGCCCCGGTTTCACAGCTGCGCGCGCCGTCGCGGTGGAATTCAGTCTTTGCTTAGCCGTCCAGTCCATGAAGCGCTTTAGCCCCTCGGCGTGCCGACAATGGCGGTGCTGGAAACTTCGTGGTCCTCGGCCGGCGTCGCGCGCGCGGACGAACCGGCCGCATGGCCAGGCCGCGTCATTTCTACTTTGCCGCGGAAACGCGCGCCATCCTCAATCCGGATGCGCGGCGAAAGCACGCTGCCCTGCACGTGGCTCGCGGAACCCATGCGCACGTTGTCACGAGCCTGCAAATTTCCCTGCACGTTGCCCTCAATCACAATTTCCGGCGCAGCGATGTCCGCGGTCACGCGGCCGCTCGGCTCAACCGTCACGCGCCCGTTGGCCAGGTGGATTTTCCCGTGCGTTTCGCCTTCGATGATCAAATGGCAATCGCCGGAAATGTCTCCGCGAATTTTTAGTCCCGCGCTGATGGTCGAAACGGAAGCAAGCGCTGAAGTCACGTCGGCCGCGGTTGCCGGTCCGGATACGAATGTCGGCGCAATAGGCGCGGCGGGCACGAAAGACGTTACGGTTTCTGCGCGCGGAACCGCAGGCGAATTGAACGTCGGAGTCGGCGCGGCCGGTTCCGCTGCATTTGCTCCCGGCGAAGATGGCTTCAGTTCTTCGGTTCTTTTCCACATATGGGTTCCTCCCCAGTATTGCTTCGACTCCCGCGGGGGGTGGCGGGGTCCTGATGTGATGCACGAACTATAGTACAGAGATGTGTACCAACGATAGAGCCCCGCGTACTTAAGTGACAACGCGTTGCGAATCCATCAGCCCCGCCGCCCGCTGCTCAAGTAGTCTGAACATCGCTGCGCCGCATTTCCCACAATGCTTCCAGATACCCGCCCAGCTCGTGAAAAAATATCCGCGCGCCCTCTCCCGTGCGCCACCAGCTCTGCGGGTCGTAATCAGTATCCGGCGCGGAGATCACGCGCAACTGCGTCCCGGGCGGCAAAGTGCGCTCGTAAATATATTCCGACCTGCGCGTGTGGTAATTCGAAGTGACCAGCAGGATCTTTTTCCAGCCGTGCGAGGCCACGTAATCGCTCACCACCGCGGCTTCCTCCCGTGTATTCTCCGCCCGCTGATTCAGCGGAATAATTGCGGCCGCCGGCACGCCGTGATCCACCAAATCGCGTTTCATCAGGTCCGTGGTGCTGGCATACGAACGCAGCGATCGCCCCGTCGCCACGACCCGCGGCGCCATGCCGGACCTGAACAACGCCGCTGCACGCGAAGCTCGCACCGCATCGAAATTGTCCCCGCTCAACACCACGATCGCGTCCGAACTTTCCGGCGCGTCGTCCACAATCCAGAACTCCCCGGCAAAACGCAGCAGCGGCACGCGCACCAGATACAGAATCACCAGAAACAGTACGAGCGCAATCAGGAACATCAGCTTGAAGATGATTCCGCCGCGTTGCGCGTCCGGTTCGGCGAAAAGCGTGGCGGCGAGGCTGGTCATTTTCCTTCGTTGCCTGGGTCAATCTGGCGCAGGCGTTCGGCGGCCTGCTCAGGCAGCGTCCCATTGAAATAAACTTCCTTGATGCTGTAGGACTTGCTGCGCTGCTCGACGATCGGCAGAATCTCGATGTGCCAGTGATAATCCTCGGCGATGCTGCGCCAGTATTCGCGCAGCTCGCCTTTGGTTTGCTGCGTGCTCGGCGCGGTGTGCACCACTAAATGATAGCCCGGCGCAACCTGCAGCAAGCGGCGCAGCGTGCGTCCTAATAACGCCGCCAGATAGCGGCGATTTTCTCCCGGCAGCGGCGCTTCAAATAGATGATTGTGTGTGCGCGGTTGCAGCCACACTTCATAAGGCACACGCGACGCGTACGGGCACAGCGCGTGATAATCGCCGGCGCTATCCACGATACGCTTGGCCTGGCGCTTCTCCTGGCGCAAAATATCGCAGAAGACGCAGCGCTCGCGATCGCGAAACCATTCGCGCGCCGACCGCAGTTCGTACAAAATGCGCCGCGGCACAAAAGTGGTCGCGGTGATCTGCGAATGTGCGTGCGGCCATTCTTCGCCCGCCTGCGCGCCCTGATTCTTGAACACCGTCACGTATTTGAAGCGCGCGTCGCGCTTCAGGTCCGCGATGCGCCGCGCCCAGGCGTCCAGCACCCGCTCGATTTCCTCGTCGCTCAACTGCTCGAGCGTGCGCGTGTGCTGCGGCGTCTCCACCACAATTTCGTGCGCCCCCACGGCCGCCATGCGGTCGTAAATTCCTTCGGCGGTGCGCCCCGGATCGCCTTCGATGCGATACAGCGGCCGAAAATGCGGGTACACACGCACCTGCCACGGACCACCCGCCGGCAAATCCAGCAGCGAATGTATCTCGATGCGATTTTCCGGGCACAGCGGACAGGGATCCTCACGCACTTTTTCGCGTTCCGGATGCCCCGCCACCACCCAACTGCGTGTGATCGGATCTTTGCGTAGTTCCATCAGCCCTCAAGGCGCAAAATCAAACGCGTCATCTTATAACGTGGCTTGTGCGAGGGCAAAACATAACGAGGCAGGGTGCGCTAACAGTCGCGTACCGCGACGAAGTCATGGCATCACGGATTGGATGTGGTCGAAAACGTCTTCTAGTGTGCGAACGTCTGGCGCTACCCCTAACGCAGATAATTCATTTGCTAAAGCTTCGGAATGTTTCCTGCGAATATAGAAACGCCAGAGTACATCAAATCCTGGTGCGAACCACTTCACGTAGCGTTCGATCTGGTCACGGTTCTCGATCATCCGTGCTGCGAGATCGCGGGGTTTGAACGACTGGAGCGACTTACTGACTTCGCCGATGTACGCATGCTTTTCCTGAATGTGGAGGGCCAGGAAATCCGGACAACTGCTCCATGCGATCTTTTGCCCTTCCATGCGCGGTACACCATCTTCGCCAAACAACACTGGAAATTGCGGAACGACCGCCAAGTGCTCGAAGATTGTGAGATCCATTTCCACGAGTTGTTCGTAGAGGTCCATTATTGGCTCCGAATGCAGACGGCGCATTCACGCTCGGAAAATGTTAGTTCGGTGACATGGCATTAACTGATCATCGGCGGCCGGGACTCTAAATCCGCTAGCGGGTGTAATGCGTGGGTGTGGGTCCAGCTTCCAGGCGATGGCGATCCCAAATCGCGCCTTCGCGGCTGTAGCTGGCCATTTCAAAATCCTGCGTCAGTTCCAGGCAATCCGTGGGGCAGGCATCTTCGCACAAGCCGCAGAACATGCAGCGCGAAGTATCGTACGTGAAAGTGGTAAGAACCTTGCGGCGGGTAGCATCGTCGCGCAGCCAGCCCACTACAATCAAATTTTCAGGGCAAGCCAGCGCGCACAAATTGCACGAAATGCACAACGACTCCCCAGTTTCCGGATTCATGTTCAGCCGCGGCGCGCCGCGATAGCGCTCCGCCACCATCGGCCGTTCCTGGGGATATTGCTCGGTGTAAATATTCTTCGGCGCCTGATAGCGAAACGTGACCCACATGCCCTTGAAGAGGTCCACCAAGAAGACGCGCCGCAGAAGTTCTCTCATCGCGTGGATTGTGACTTCCCTGCCAGCGGTTGTCAATAGACTCGCGCTGCGGTTCACCACAACGGCGCGACCGGCGCTTCATTAAATACCGGCGCGGGACCTCCCTTATTCGAGAGGTGAATAATGTTCAGATAGGTTTTCACCTGCTGATCGTACGTCACCGAGATGCTGCCGCCTCTTCCCGGCGAACCATCGAATCCATTTCGTCCGTCAGAGCCAGCCATTCCGCTGGATCCATTCGGCGTGCCGATTCCTCCCGAACCTCCCGCGCCCCCGCGCCCGCCTTTCCCGCCTGAGCCTCCCGGCCCGCCATCTGCAGTCACAGTTAAAGCGCCGCCCTGCGGATCAATCAAGTAGAGCCGCGTTTTTCCCGCAGCCGCCACACTCGCCTGCAGCAGCGGATGCGCGCCAGCCCGCAGCGTCACGCGAACTTGCACCGGCGGCGCGTTGCCGCCGTTGCCGCCATCGCCGCCGTCCCCGCCATTCGTTCCGTTGCCGCCATCTCCTCCCGGTGAAGGATTATTCGGATCGGTGGAACCCATGCTGCCGGACGAGCCGGCCATCCCGTCGCTGCCGCTAAGTCCGTCGCTGCCGGGGCTGCCGTTAAAATTCGAGACGAAGTTGTAATCATACGTGATGGGTATATCGAGGTCGGCTTTCAGGTCCGGATGGCTCGGCACAGTGATGCTCACGTGCGCCGTCTTGCCGTCGCTCAGTCTGGGATCGTGCGCCAGCGTCAGCACGCCCTTGTTGTTGGCGGACACCACGCTAGGAGTCACCGTCAGGTCCTGCCACATCACTTTCCCTTTGCCTTTCCCCTCGGTCACCAATATTTTTCCATCCGGCTGCGTGAATTGCACGATCAGAGGCGATTTCTCCCCCGGTGCGATGGCCGGCCCGTTCAACAAGCTCGCCTGCATGGACGTGACCTGTTCCTTCGCCAGGTAAACGCGCATCCCCAGCTTCACCTTCACTGCCGCGCATCCGCTCAGCGCGAGCAACACAATGACCAGCAGGCAAGTCGCTGCGCTCGTATGCAACAATTTCAGCTGAATACCTACCCCGCCTCGGCACCCCCAACCGGCGACGTGCTGCGACTGGTTGCCCTCGTTCATCGTGAGACACCTCGTGCGCGGCCGGGCCAACCGCGAGAAAAACCACGCCGACGACTGCAGTGAGTTCCAATCGAGCAGGAAATTCCCATTCGGGCGCCTCGGCGCATACTAATGCGACACGCGCGCCTCCCGAAAAATCTACTTGCGCTATTAATCTTGTGAATCGGTAACTGGCCGGTGACTGTGGCTAAATCTGCTTCAACCCTGTGACGTCTCAATCCACGCAAGGGTTCCATGTTATTCTGCAAAAAATGAGCGCACTTGACAATGTTCGAGCCGAAGACAAGGACGCACCGTTCATGCGCGCCGCGTTGGACGAAGCCCGCGCTGCAGCCGAGCGCGGCGAAGTCCCAGTCGGCGCGGTGGTCGTGCTGAACGATGAGATCATCGCACGCGCCGGAAACCGCACCATCGGTGATTGCGATCCCACCGCGCACGCCGAGATAATTGCGCTGCGCGAAGCTTCGAAAAGGCTCGTGAACTATCGCCTCGCGGGCGCGGAATTGTATGTGACGATCGAGCCCTGCGCGATGTGCGCCGGAGCCATGATTCAAGCGCGCATCGCTCGCTTGGTTTACGGCGCCGAAGACGCGAAAGGCGGCGCCGTGCGATCTTGCTTCGCGGTGCTAGATCATCCGCAGCTCAATCACCGCGTCGCAGTCACCGCGGGAGTATTAGCCGAAGAATCGGCCGCGGTGCTCAAAGATTTCTTCGCCGCGCGCCGATAACATTGTCGCAGTGGTCCTCGAACCGGATTGGCCTCTCGCCACTTAAGCGGGATTTGTTTACACTCATTTACGGCGTAACGGACGCGCCCTGATACCGCGCTATATATAATGGTCACTAGAGGGAATAATTCGCATGAAAGCAAGTATGATCCGCAATATTAAGCTGAGCAGCTCGCGCACCTTGCTCTGCTTCGCAATCGCTGCGGCCTATCTAGCTGGCGCCGCTTCCCTCCTCGCGCAGACCGCGACGAATCCAGAAAAAACAAAAACCCCAGCCGAAGCGACGCGCAAAGACCTCCTCGTGGAATTCAACGAATCGCTGCAGGAGCTCACCGCGCGCGTCTCGCCCTCCATCGTGCAAGTGCAAGTTACGGGCTATCGCGCGATCAACGACAAGAATGATACCGACGCCAGCACCATCGGCCGCCAGCGCAGCCTGGGCTCGGGCGTGATCGTGGACCCCGACGGCTACATCATCACCAACGCGCACGTGGTGAAAGGCGCGCAGCGCGTGCGCGTGGTCCTCACTCCTACCACCGCCGGCGATTCGCAAGTGCGCGCCAGCCTGGGCCTGGGCGAACACAGCCCGCCAGCCGACGCGCGCATCATCGGCATCGCGCCCGCGATTGATCTGGCGCTGCTGAAAATCGAACAGAAAAATCTACCGTCCATGGCTTTCGCCGATTACACCCAACTAAAAAAAGGCCAGCTCGTGCTCGCGTTTGGCAGCCCCGAAGGCCTGGAGAATTCCGTCAGCATGGGCGTGGTCAGCGCCGTCGCGCGCCAGGCCGATCCGGATGTGCCCAGCGTGTACATTCAGACCGACGCGCCCATCAATCCCGGCAACAGCGGCGGCCCGCTGGTGAACACCAATGGCGACCTGGTCGGTATTAACACATTTATTCTCACGGAATCCGGCGGCAGCCAGGGACTAGGCTTCGCGATCCCCAGCAGCGTGGTGGAATTCGTCTATCACGAGCTACGCAAATACGGCCGCGTGCATCGCAGCATCATCGGCGCGCAATTGCAGGACATCACGCCCGATCTCGCCGCGGGGCTTGCGCTGAAAAAGGAGCGCGGCGTGGTGGTTACAGACGTCGAGCCCGACGGCCCCGCGGAAAAAGCTGGCTTGCAGATTCAGGACATCTTGCTGAGTCTAGACGGCCGCGCCATGGGCAGCGTCCCGCTCGCGGAAATGATTATTTCCACGCGTCCAGCCGGCGCCGTGATGCAGGCTGAGGTCCTGCGCGGAACGCAGCGCCTCACCCTATCAATTCCAGTAAGCGAGCAGAAAAATGACGTGGACCAGCTGGGCGACCTGGTTGATCCGGAAAAAGATCTGGTCACCAAGTTGGGAATTTACGGCGTCGAAATTGACGGCCAATTAGCGAAGCAGCTCGAAGACCTGCGCGAGCCCACTGGCGTGATTGTCGCAGCCCTCGCGGCGGATTCCATGGGCGTCGAAGCAGACCTGCAACCCGGCGACGTGATCCACTCGCTGAACGGCAAGCCACTCGCGACGCTGGAACAGCTGCGCGCCGCATTGAAAGCGCTGCCCACCGGCGCTCCAGGCGTCCTACAAGTGGAGCGCGACGGAAAATTCCTCTACATCACTTTTGAAATGGATTAAACGTTCAGGCGTTCGATACTTTTGAATGAAGAGTCGTTCGCGGCGACTAATGTGCGAGCTTCTTGTGCGTGCTCAGCAGCGGATGCGAAAACAAAAATGGCCAGCGGGTCGTAAGGTCGCTGACCGTCGAATTCGACGCGTCCCAAGAACAGAACGCCTCACTGCTTCCCAGCGTTCGCCGTAGTTCTTCCGCCGAAATCGCGCGCGGCACACCCTTGCGATCGAGTTCGCCAATCACACGCACACCATCCTTATACCAGCATTGTTCGCGAGCATTCAAGCACAAGCACTCCGAAAACCACATCACGCTGCCCCGCGTCGGCAGTTGTGAGGCTGCTGCGCCTTTGTTAAGCTACAGGAGCTAAAACCGCGGAGAGGTGTCTGAGCGGTTGAAAGAGCTCGCCTCGAAAGCGAGTGTCGGGGAAACTCGACCGTGGGTTCAAATCCCACCCTCTCCGCCATAAACCTTTGAAACTATACCGCGTTGCGAATGGCGTTCAGACACTTCACCTCGTTTCATACTGATTTTGACCCCGCAGCATGTGTCCGCCGTCTGGACGATTCAATTGACCCATGGCATCGGACACCCCTCTCATTTTCAGGTTTCGAGGGCTCCAAACCTGTAATTGGCTGGATTGATGGCTACGAGTTCCGCTTACAAAAGAGGAGGTACTACCACAATGGTTTCGCTCCTGAATTCTACGGGAACATTAAACGCAACGGACGAGGCACTGTCGTCGAGGGCTATTTCGATATCGCACGCGTGGCGAAAGTGTCCATGCGAATCTGGCTTGGCGGTGCAATTCTCATGGGCACCCCCGTCTTTGTCGCCACACTGCGGAACTTGATTCGAGGGACCAGTAACGCACAGGAGGGCCTTCTGATAGGTTTGCTCGTACCGCCAACCTTAGTGTTTTTCGGTGTCTTGCTCCCGAAGTTTGGCCTATGGTTAGGGCGTTACGAAGAGAAATACATTCTGGAGTTTCTCCAGACGACGCTGATTGCATCGTCCTCTCAAATAACGCAGCGGTCTCCTGGGTAGTGCTGCGTTTCCCTGCCTTATCCATATCGCAAGGCGTCAGCAATCAACTGCGAACGCAAATGTACGTGCGTGCGGCTGGTGAAAGTCAGAGTCAATTCATTGCCCCGCTGCCGCGCAAGCGGCAATCGCGCCCTGAAATTGCATCTTCAATATTTCGGCTTTCTCTTCTGTGCTGACCCTCACCGACGCACCGGGATCTTTACGTTGCTCAACGTTCGTGATGGGCCCTCGCTTTTCGTTGAACACGATATTCTGGTCCACCACGTTCACGGTTTTATTTCCGCTTACCGTTGGCAGTGAGACCACAAAGTAGTCCCCCGCATCAACCCCGGGACGATCTCCCTCCCCCGCCCGCACCGGCTCCACAGTGATGCGCTTCGCGTCCAGCGTCGCCAGCGGAACTTCAAATCGGTGCGTCTCGATGTAAATCAGCTGACCAGCCGCGGTCCCTTCCTGCATTTGGTTCCAAACAATCGTGCAGCCGTCAAAATTAATCGGAGCCACCGAGATCGTCGTGGTCACTTCGCCAAAATGCGGCACGGTGTGTTTCCGCCGCACGAGATGCTCCACCGAAAACTCCCGCGCCAAATCCTTCAGATACCGGGAGATTCGCGATGACTGCGTCGATTGCGGCAGCATCGCACCAGACGCGGAGGGCGTTGGTATGGCGGAGCCATTGACCCCGAGCAGCATCAGCAGAAAAACCAGCACGCCCCTAAACCAATTCCTTGATTGATGCATCGCTGACGGTTCCTTCAAAGCTAAAGAATGTGGCGCAGGAAACTGAACCTCGCGCCATCGCAAATTATCATCCCAAATGCGCTAGCGGAACGACACGTTTCACTTTTCTTCGTCTTCGGAATCGCGCAGCCAAACGTCCGAGCCCGCCGTACCAGTACGGCTAGCGTGCGGGTACTGCGGTAATCGGTACTTGGCTAGACGCCACACTCCGAGTACGCTGCGGCGGATCTCCGAGCAACGAACATCCAGGGGCAAACGAAACAGATCCCGCAAATGCGTACGGTTGTTTGCTGAAATTCTTCTTGCGCGGAGCGGTGCGCTGTCGCACGATTCCGGCCTTGGCGCCCAGCCCTGACCGGTCCTTTCCTGGTCTGATCGGGCGGTTGCTCACTTTGCCGCGAGTATTCAACTGCTCACGACAAGGGAATTGGGAGGGCCAAATGATTGATGCCGCGCGATTCTCTCTGATCCTCGTTGGCGTAGGAACTGTTTCTCTTCTCGCAGCGTCTGCGTCCGCCAATACCGCCACCGTTCGTTGCGTGTCGCGCCAAGATCAGATTTCCGTCTATGATTCGCTGAGCACGCGTGGCGTCGAAGCCAAACTCAGGTGCGGCGAGGAAGTCGAAATAATCGGCCGCGTGCAGGACTATGTAAAGATTCGCGCGCATAATGGCGTCGAAGGCTACGTGCCGGCCACCTCGTTCGCGGGCATCACAACTTCTGCAAACCATCCCGCCGCGTCTCCCAGCGCTGCTTCGGCTGACGCTGCCTCGGTCAACGCAGTCCCAGCGCAGAACACCACAGCGAAGAAACAAGCTTCCAACGCGCCTGGCGGACCGTCCGATACTTTCGCGGAGATGAATCCAGCAGCCGATCCCCTGCCGCTAGCGGATACACCAGCCAAGGCGTCTGCCAGCGTGCCGGCAAATCACTCGTCAGCTACCAACACAACTTCTTCTGCATCGGCAAAGCCACCCGCCGACGGCGACGACATGCCCGCCGCGCAACCGGAAAACGAAAGCGCGGACCCCGCCTGCCAGAATTATTTTTCCGCGTATGGCCTGGCGCCCAGCCAAATGAAATGGATCGCGCAAAATCGCAAAAAACGTTTCTCCAATGTTTGCCCCGCGCCCGATATCTCGAAGGTGGACTACGTAATCATTTTCACTCATGACGTGGACTTCTTCAGCGCCACCATGCCCACGCCAGTTCACCAGGCGGAAGGATTCTCGGATTTCAAGGCCATGACACCCATGGACTCCGAGCTGATGTCCGCATCCGACGCGGACAAAGCCCATCGCCAATACGTCTGGATCTTTCGCTTCGCGCCGGGCACTTTCGATCCATCGAATTTCTCCCCGCGCCGTCGCTATCAATTCTCCACAGTCGAATCCAACGGGCTAGGATCGAAGGCCGGCCTAAAGACAGTCGAGGACGCCTTCCGCTTCGTATCCACCGCAAGCCATTAAGGCTCAACCGTGATTACCGGCGACACTCTGAGCGGCTTCGACACGCCGAAACCAATCACTTCGGGCGCGCAAAATGAACGATACATCTCTGCGCTCTTGGAGATGGAGCGCCGGGGCCATTTGACCGTGGCGGAAAAAAAGTACGCGGAGGTTTTAGCCCTGCTGATCGAAGCATTCGAGGAAAAGCACTACCCGATTCGCGCAGCGTCTCCTGTCGAGGTTCTCGCTGAACGAATGTCCGCCAACAACCGCAAGCAAAAGGACCTCGCTTCCACGCTCGGCTCGGAAAGCATCGTCTCGGAAATCCTCAGCGGCCGGCGAGAACTCAACCGCCGCCACATCGAGCGCCTTAGCAAGCGATTCGAAGTTTCTCCCGAACTGTTTTTCTAGTTCCTTCCTAAAAAACTCAGCCGGGAACGAAACTACGAACTTTTCTTCGCGGTTTTTCCCGACCCCACCGGGCCGCCGATCTTGTTCAGCGTATCCAGCGCGCGCGATTTGTAAGGGCTGTTCAACGAGATCACTTCCGTCAGCACCACGCGCGCCTCGGGTATGCGCTGCATTTTCGCTAGCGTGAATCCCATCCGGTACTGATTCTGCGCGTAGCTGAACGTATCGGACTTCAACAGCGGCGCGGCCTGCTTGAAAGCGTCAATCGCCTGCGGGTTGCGATTCTTGTTCACGTTCACTTCGCCCAGCGACGAATACGCCAGCCCTTTCTGCAGCGCGACCTGTTTCTGCCACTGATCGTCGTCCACATTGTCCGGCTTTTTAGCTTGCGCCAACAGGTCCAGCGCATGCTGCGCGTACGCCGCGGCTTTATCCAGATGCGCCGGATCGTTGCACCAGGTGTCTGCCAGTAAAATCAGCATGGAAATGTCATCCGGATTCGTACCCAGCAAGCTCTGCGCCGCCGCCAGCATTTTTGGCGAGTTCTGCGCTTGCTGATAAGCGATCGCGGTTTGTTCGCGCGCGCTCACCGTGTAAGTGGAATCCGGAAATGTCGCGGCGTAGCCTTCCAGCAACACGGCGCGCGCGTTGGCGTCCGTGGTCTTGTAGGCGGCATTCAGCAGCGCATATTGCACGTAGCCCACATCGCCTTCCACGGTTTTCAGCACGATTTCTCGTTGCGCGTTCCATGTGTCGGCGGAAGTACCTTGGGGCGGCGGCCCCGATTTATATCGCTTTATGATGTCCGCGACTTTCTGGCAGGCATCGAAGAGTTTTTTGCCGTCGCCCTGCTCTTCCGCAGCGTGCACCATGATCACTGCCGTGGAAAAATTATCAGGATCAAGCGCCAGCACTTTATCGCCGTATTCGTACACCTTCGCGTAATTCTTTTGCGCCAGATACGTTTGCACGTACAGCTGATCCCCCAGCAGTTCCATATCGCCCTTGCCGTAATCCGCCATGAATTTGTCCAGCAGCGTGACCTTGTCCGGCCCATCCGGCGCGGCATAAATGTCCGTCAGCGCCTTATCCTCGGGCGTACCCGCCGCCACTGATACACTCTTGCCGATCTGCGCCGTCGCGCTGCCCGCCGCAATCATCACCAACATCACGCCCATCGCCGCATACATCATGAAGCGTCGCATGCCGCACCTCCTGTGAAACAGTGCTGCCGGCATATTTTTCGTTCCGCAAACTTTCGCGCGGATTAGACCCGCAGCCCAGCCATCTCCAACGCGCGCATCTTAGTCGAACGGCGCCCCGCGCGACAATCTTTTCGTTGCCGCCTCCAGCCATTGACGATTCCTCGATTTCAGTACAGGATTCTCTGTCGACTAATCGCGCAAAAAAGAGGTGCACCATGCCCGCAGCCACTTCCTTCGAAAAGCTAGAACACGAAAAGCTCAGCTCGCACATTTCCCGCCAAATGATGAGCGGCGAAGACGCCACGCTCGCCCGCATCTTCATCGCAAAAGGCGGCATCGTGCCGCGCCACTCGCATCGCAGCGAACAGTTTTCCCTCATCATCTCCGGCGCGCTGAAATTTTTCTTCGACGACGGCGAAACCACGATAGTCCACGCCGGCGAAATGCTCCTGATCCCCGCCCACGTTCCACACAAAGCCGAAGCCCTGGAAGACACCGTGGACATTGATTTCTTCGCGCCCCGCCGCGAAGATTGGATCAACAAAACAGACAACTACCTGCGCAACGATCCTCAACTGAAAAAGGACTGAACTCATGGATCTGGGACTAAAAGGACGCGTTGCCATCGTGGCGGCGGCCAGCAAAGGCCTGGGCCGCGCCATCGCCACGGAATTGGCCACAGAAGGCTGCGAAGTAGCCATCTGCGCGCGCACGTCAGCCGACGTGGAACGCACCGCGCAGGAAATCGGCTCCGCGGCCGGTCGCGAAATCTTTTGGCGTGCGCTGGACGTAACAAATGCTGACGGCGTGCGCGATTTCGTAGCCGCCGTCGAAAAGAAATTCGGACGCATTGACATCTGCGTCACCAATACCGGCGGCCCGCCCTCCAAAAAATTCATGGAGATCTCGCTCGACGAATGGCGCACCGCCGTCAATCTCGTCCTGCTCAGCAGCGTTTATTTCGCCCGCGAAGTCCTGCCGCGCATGCAACGCCGCCGCTGGGGCCGCTTGCTCACGATCACTTCAATCTCCGTGAAGCAACCGATTGACGGCCTGATGCTCTCGAATTCTCTGCGCGCCGGCGTCGCGGGAATGGCCAAGACGCTCGCCAACGAATTCGGCGCCGACGGTATCACCGTCAACAACGTTTGCCCCGGCTACACGCTCACCGATCGCCTTACCGAACTTTTCGAAAAGCGCGCGCAGGATGCAGGCGTCGCCTACGAGCAAATTCTGAAGCAATCCACCGCGAATGTGCCCATCGGTCGCTTCGCCAAGCCAGAAGAATTGGCCGCGCTGGTCGCCTTTCTCGCATCGGAGCGCGCCAGCTCCATCAACGGCACCACCATCGCGGTGGACGGCGGCAGCACGAAAGGGCTTCTCTAACCACTAATAAGGCAAGGAACGACCCAGCGCCGTAATCGTCGCCAGCAAGCAGCGAAGCAGCCCCTGTCCGTCCGTACAGTTTCCTGTTCGACCATTCTGCAGAGTAATAAACCCTCTCGCCACCGGGCGCCATGCATACTGCAAACAGGCGCATCAATGCCGCGCCCGGAGGTCCGCATGCACCGCAAACTTTCGCTGCTCGTCGTCCTGTCAGCAGCAGCCTCGCTCACTTGCACGTCGCGCTCCGCGGCACAAACGGCATCGGCCGCGCCCGTCGTGGCTGCGACCGTAAGCCCGAGCCCTGCCGCCGCCGCGCCAACCGCCGATACGCCGCTCCCAACCGCATTGGAAATCCTGCAGAAATATGAGGCCGCCATCGGCGGAAAAGGCGCATGGTCCGGCATCACCACTCGCAGCATGAAAGGAATTTACCAGACCGAAGACCTTTCGGCGTTCGCCGGCATCGAAATCATCGCCGAAGCTCCCAACAAAACATTCACGAAGATTACTTTTCCCAGAGGCATCATCGTGCGCGAAGTGTGCGACGGCAAAGCCGCATGGGTCGAGGATCCCCGTGGAGGCGTCCACCAATTCACCGGTGCCTCTCTGGAAAGCCGCCTGCGCCAGGCAAGCTTTGCCAACACCGGAGAGACTCTGCTGCTGACACTCACCGGCCGCGTACTCGGAACAGCGCAGGTCGGAGCGCACTCCACCTACGTGATGGAATTTTCGCCCGCGAAGAATATTACTTCGAAGGTTTATTTTGACGTCGCGAGTGGCCTCGCCGTTCGCGCCGATGACACCCTCCATCGCGACCAGGGCGATTACACCGTGCAGACCTACATGGACGACTATCGCCCCGTGGACGGCGCGTATTATCCGTTTCGGATCCGTCATGTCGAGCAAGGTAACGTCTTCACCGTGCGTATCACGCAAGTCAAAAACAATCCGCCCGTGGACGATTCGGTTTTCCAGAAGACTGATAGCGCCATAGCCGCTCAATAATCCGCAAGCCCTCCGCCTACAAGAATACGAAACGCGAAATCCTCGCGGCGCGTTGTATAATATTCACTTTTGTCGTCATCTTTGCGCCGTCATGGGAGAGAATCGAATGACTCAGATTTCCGGACGCTTTCGTCCGCTGGTGCCCGCTGCCCTCTGCACCGTATTACTGTCGCTCGCCTCGCTGCTCTTTCCCGCGCTCGGACGCGCGGATGAGCCTTACGCCCGCAGCCGCGATTACGATTTGCAAAACGTGAAAACGCATCTCTGGTTCGATACCGACCAGCGCAAAGTCCGCGGCGAAGTCACCCACAGCATCGCCATGCTCCGCGAAGACCTCACTCAGATCCAGTTCGATTCCGTCGAACTGAAAATCGCGGCAGTCACGCTCGACGGCAAGGACGCGAAATTCTCCACCACCGATACAGCGCTGATCGTCCCGCTAACCGGCCCTTCTCGTCACGGCGAACATCACGAAATCTTCATCCGCTACGAAGGCCAACCGAAAAAGGGCCTGTACTTCGTCCTCCCCGACAAAAATTATCCCAATCGCCCGAAAGAGGTCTGGACCCAGGGCGAAGCCGAAGACACGCGCTACTACATTCCCATCTACGATTACCCGAACGATCGCACTACTTCCGAAATGATTCTCACCGTGCCAGCCACCTGGCTCACGATTTCGAATGGCAACCTCGTCGGCGTGAAAGATGAAGCCGACGGCACCAAAACTTGGGACTGGAAGCAGACCGAGCCGCTCTCCACCTATTTGATCAGCGCAGTAGCCGGCGAATTCGTCGAGAAGAAAGACACCTGGCGCGGAATCCCGGTCCGCTACGTCGTCCCGCGCGGCCAGGAAGACACCATCGAATCCACTTTTTCGCGCACCCGCCAAATGCTCGACCTTTTTTCAGACAAGCTCGGCGTCCCCTATCCCTGGGCGCAGTACGCACAATCTTCTGTGAACGATTTCGTTGAAGGCGGCATGGAAAATACCAGCGCCACCACGCTCACCACTCGCGGCCTCGTCGCTCCCGGCCTCGCGCCCGAACTCCGCCGCGGTTCCGATGATCTGGATTCCCACGAGCTCGCGCACCAGTGGTTCGGCGACCTGGTTACCTGCAAAGACTGGGCCAACATTTGGCTCAACGAAGGCTTCGCCACTTATTTCGAACATTACTGGGCCGAGCAGCGTTACGGTGCCGATGAAGCCGCCTACGAATTCTGGCGCGATCAAGCCGGCTGGTTCCGGCAGAAGCGCCTCTATCCCGTCCCGATCGTCACGCGCAATTTCACCGATAGCATCGAATACGCCGGCAACGTTTATGACAAAGGCGGCTGGGTGCTGAAAATGCTCCGCAGCAAGCTAGGCGACGACGATTTTTTCCGCGGCCTGCATTACTACCTCGAAACCAATCGCGGACAGAACGTGGTAACCGCCGACCTCGAAAAAGCGATTGACCATTCCACCTCGACGAATGTTGACCACTTCTTCCATCAGTGGATTTGGCGAGCCGGCGCTCCGAAATATGAAGTCAGCTACACCTACGACGCTGCCGCACATCAAGTGAAACTGAACGTCAAGCAGACGCAGAAAGTCGAAGGCGCCGTCGATTTGTTCGATATGCCCGTCGAAATCGAAATCGCCACCGCCAGCGGACGCAAGATCTCCACGATCCAGGTGAGCCAAGCCGACGAAACTTTCACTCTGCCCGCCGACAGCGCGCCGCAAATGGTGCTGTTCGACAAGGGCGACAACATTTTGAAATCCCTCGAGTTCAAAAAAGACGCTGCCGCGCTCATCTACCAATTGAAAAACGCAGAGATGGTCACGGACCGCGCCGATGCCGCCGTCGCGCTCGGCGCAATGAAAGACAACGCGGATGTCGTCGCCGCCCTGGGCAATGCCGCGCAACACGATCCCTTCTGGGGCGTGCGCGCCGAATCGCTGAAAGCTTTGGGAAAAATTGGCGGTTCGCCGGCCGAAAAGCAGATTCTTACCGCCGTGAACGATCCCAAGCCTTGGGTTCGCCTGGTCGCCGCGCAAGAGCTAGGCGGTTTCACAGACGACGCGTCGCTCGCCCCGCAGCTCACCGAACTTGCCACGAGCGATAAAGGCTATCGCGTCCGCGCCGCCGCTCTGAATGCGCTCGGCGAAATCAAAGCTCCCAACGCCTACGACGTGCTCACCGCCGCGGTGAAACTCGATTCGCCGGACGACACGCTGCGCAACGGCGCTCTCGAAGGCCTCGGCTCCCTCGCCGACGATCGCTCCGTCCCGCTGCTCCTCGAATGGTCCGCCACCGGCAAGCCCTTCGATACGCGCGGCGCAGCGATCGCCGCGGTCGCCGGCCTCGACACAAAAAACAAAACCATCACCAAGACGCTAATTTCGTATTTGCAAGAACCGTACATCGACATCAAATACGCCACGCTCTTCGCCCTGACCAAACGCGGCGATCCCGACGCCATCGCCCCACTGGAAGCGATGCTGAAGTCCGGCGACCTGAGTCTAGGCGCCGCTCCGTACATCGAAATGCAAATTGATGCGCTAAAAGCCAAAGCCGCAGGCAAACCGCCAGCCGGTCCCGGCACTGCAAACGGTGCGGGCGCGGGAACAGCCGCGGGATCAGGCAGCGCCGCAGGTGCAGGATCGGGCAGCGGCGCTGGAGCAGGTGCAGGCCAAAGCGCAAGTTCGAATCAGCCGTCGCCCGCAGCTGCAGCCAGCTCAGACAACACACTCGACGCGCTGAAAAAACTGCAGCAACAAATGGACGAAGTAAACGCAGTCCTCGCAAAAATCGAATCGCAACTAAGCTCAACCAAGAAGAAGTAGGAAGGCGGCGTGTCCCGTCGTTGAATCTGCTTGTGTTTTTGAATTTGTAGCGGCCGCCTGCTTTTTGTTTTTAGGCGGGCTCCTTTGAACTTGCCGTTGCATCGGTCGCGGAGGATTTCAGTGCGCTATTCACGTCGCGACAACAAGCGACACCACGTTGAAGCTGCATGAAAAAGAATTGTCATCCCGATTGTAGTCCCGCGCTTTTTCTTTCCCGTCCCGCAGTCGCGGGACGGGCGCGGGACGTAGAGAGGCCTGCCTGCCGCAGGCAGGGATCTGCTTTCTGCTGAATTGCCGAGCATTCTTGGGCTAGACGCGCGCCCCGCACCCTCACTCCGCCAATAAGATCCTCAAATCTCTCAAATTATTTCCAGTAGGCCCAGTCATCACCGCATCCCCTAACCGCGCAAAAAATCCATGCGCATCACAACGCCGCAAAAAGTCTCCTGGCTCCATCCCCATCGCCCGCGCGCGCGCAAACGTCTCACCATCCGCCACAGCCCCCGCCGCCGGACTATTCCCATCCACCCCATCCGTCCCCGCGCTCAAAACTGCAATCTTCTTCCCCGCAATCTTCGTCACGCAAGCCAGCACAAACGCCGAATTCCGCCCCCCGACCCCGTCACCAGTCACCGGACTACTCACCTCTCCTCCAGCAAAAATCGCCACGCGCCGCCGCGGACTTTCCTTCTTCAAAATCCCCAGCTGCGCCAACAAATGCTCCGCCGCCTTCTCCAGCGGCCAACTGTCCGTCTCGGTATCCACGAGGCACGTAAATCCCTCCGCTTCGCAACAATGATGCGCCGCGTGCATCAAATCATGCTCCCGCAACAAAATTTCAAATCGCGCCCGCGCAAACGCGGCATCGCCATCCTTGGGAGTCTCGCGCAGTCCGCCCCGCTCGATCACCCCGCGCAACGCCCCCGGCAATTTTGCCAGCAATCCATGTTGCCGCACGATGCGTGCGACATCCTCCACGGTGGTTGGGTCCGCCACAGTAGGCCCGGAAGCCAGCGCGGATTCATGCCCGTCCGGCACATCGCTAATCGCAAAAGTTATTTTCATCGCCCGCGCCGCGGCCGCCGCCAGCCGCCCGCCCTTGGTAGCGGAAAGATGCTTCCGCACTACATTGATTTCTTCGATCGGCGCACCACAACCAACCAGCGCTGAATGCAATTGCTGACAATCCGCAAGCGTCACGCCAGGATCCAAGGGATGCTCCACCAACGACGATCCACCCCCAGAAACCAAAAAGAACACCAGCGTCTGTTCATCGCAATGCGCCAATCGCTCCAAAATCGCCTTTCCCGCCGCAAAACTTTCCGCCGTAGGCACAGGATGCCCACCCACAAATGTTTTCCAACCAGCCAGCGGCGATGAAAGAGGCGCAGGCACCACGAGGATTCCGTCAGGAGGAAATTCGGGCGTCAAAATTTCGTGCAAACCCCGCGCCATCGCAAGCGCAGCCTTCCCAAACGCAATAGCGACGATTTCGCGAAAACCGCGCAGGTCAATTTCAGAGGAGCCACCAGCAGAAATCAGCGAACCGCGCCGGTCCAGTTTTCGCCCCAGCGCCGCAGGAATATCAATCGCGGTAAGAGTGTGCCGAAAAACGTGTTCAGCAGTTTTCTTCACAGCACTATTTTAATCCCAAAGCATCCGCATTCAACGCATTCGGCGGCCGCCGTCCTGCAAATAGCGCCACCACGTTCTCCGCCGCCATCACCGCCATCTTCGTACGCGTATCCAGCGAAGCGCTCGCGATATGCGGCGCCAAAATCACATCGCGCCGCGTCAAAAGCGCCGGATGCACCAGCGGCTCATGCTCGTAAACATCCAGCGCCGCCCCTGCGATTTTTTTATTCTCCAGCGCCTCCGCCAGAGCCCCCTCGTCCACCACTGGCCCTCGCGAAGTATTCACCAGGTACGCTGTGTGCTTCATTTTGCCGAGGTTCTCGTGCGAAATCAGGTGTCGCGTGTCCGGCAGCAGCGGCACATGCAAGCTGATAAAATCCGATTCGCGGAACAACGTGTCGCGGTCCACAAATTCCGCCTTCAGTTCGCGCTCCACGTGCTCGTGCGCGCGCACCGCATCGCTATAAATCACGCGCATGTTAAAACCCAACGCGCGCCGCGCCACGCCGCGCCCAATCCGCCCAAATCCCAGCACGCCCAAGGTTTTTCCCCACACGTCGCCGCCCACCAGCTGATCCAGATCCCAACCCGGCCACGTCCCGCTGCGCATCCACGCGTCGCCCTCCAGCAGCCGCCGCCCGATGGCCATCAGCAAAGTCCACGCAAAATCCGCCGTCGTATCGTCGAGCACTCCTGGCGTGTGCGTCGCAGCAACTTTATGCCGCGTGCACGCCGCCACATCTATATTGTCGTAGCCCACCGAAACCGTCGCCGCAATCCGCAACTTCGGCGCGCGCGCCAGCAACTCCTCGTCCACTTTTTCCGTGAGCAGGCACACCAGCCCTTCCTTATCCGCCACGCGCTTCAACAGCTCTTCACGCGTGATGCGTTCCGGCGGAGCCCAATAATCCACCTGAAAGTGCTGGTCCAGCACAGCCCGCGCCGCCGGAAAAAGCGGCCGCGTCGAGAGTATTTTCGGTTTGGTCAACGCATCCCTCGCAAAAAGCCCCCGCGCAGAATTTGTAACATATACTGCCAAATTAGTGAATCGTCCGCCGCGGCGGACGATTCATCCTTCGATCCTGCTCCGCTTCGCGGGACAGGATCGAAAGCCTGTTTACAAAGCTGCGCGATGAAGCATCATATAAACGTAGGAGGAGAGAAGCTAATGACATATCTAAGAAGAGCCATCGTACTTCTATTGTTTAGCTGCTGCATCGCCCCGCTAGCATTCGGCCAACTAACGCTGAAAGTAAAAATTCAATCCACGCCCATGGAGCGGCAACTGCTCTTCGCCAAACTCAACGACCGCGCCGCGACGCATCACATCAGGTTTGTCCTTGTCGAAGAAGGCTTCGACTACCGCGTAGCCTACGGGGTCGCCGGCCCGGTCCTGACCCCCTACGGCCCAGCCGCCGCCAGCGCCTCCGTAACAAGAGTGTTCGACCCCAGCGGCGCCGAACTCTTCACCTTCGCACGCGACGGCCGCTGGACACCCGACGCCGCCGCCAACGCCACCGCCAAAGAAATCATCAAACGCATAAGAAGGCTCCGCGGGATCTAATCGCGCCACCGCATCTCTAGCTCCACTCGTTGACGCCCATCGCCGCACACGGCTATAGTGACCGTGAGAGCGCGCGCGACTCCTCTTCGCCATCGCCGGCGCTCCACACGCGCATGGATTCACAACTACTGCAAGCCCTGAAAACGGCCCTAGGCCCCGACGCTGTCCTCCACCGTCCCGAAGAGCTAATGCTCTACGAATACGATGGCTCCGTCGAAATCGCGCGCCCCACCTGCGTCGTCTTCCCGCGCTCCACCGCCGATGTCCTGGCCATCGTAAAACTGGCGAACCAATATCAAACTCCGCTAGTCGGCCGTGGCGCCGGCACGGGCCTGTCCGGTGGCGCGCTGGCCCGCAAAGGCGGCATCCTCACAGTTTTTTCGCGCATGAATCGCATTCTGGGAATTGACCTCGAAAATCATCGCGCCACGGTGCAACCCGGCGTAGTAAATTCCGATCTCAGCGCCGCCGTAGCCCATGCCGGCCTCCATTTCGCGCCCGACCCTTCCAGCCAGAAAGCCTGCACCATCGGCGGCAACGTCTCTGAAAATTCCGGCGGCCCGCACACGCTCGCTTACGGCGTCACCACCAATCACGTCCTCGCGCTCGAAGCCATTCTCCCCACCGGCGAACTCATCCGCATCGGCAGCTCCGCGCTGGATTCCCCCGGTTACGATCTCCTCGGCCTGTTCGTAGGCTCCGAAGGCACGCTGGCGCTCATCACGGAAATCACCGTAAAACTCACACGCCTGCCCGAAGCCGTAAAAACTCTCCTCGCAATTTTCGAAACTCTCGACGACGCCACCGAGACCGTGGTGGACATCACCGCGCGCGGCATCACTCCCGCCGCCTGCGAAATGCTCGACGGCTGGACGCTCCGCGCCGTCGAAGCCTACGTCCACGCCGGATTTCCTCTCGATTGTGCCGCAGTCCTGCTGCTCGAAGTGGACGGCATCGCAGAAACCGTACAACCACACGCCGAAGAAGTCGCCGACATCTGCCGCGCTCATCACGCCCGCGAAGTCCGCGTGGCCCGCGACGCCAAGGAACGCGACCTCCTCTGGAAAGGCCGCAAAAACGCTTTCGGCGCCGTCGGCCGCCTCTCGCCCACCTATTACGTGCAAGATGGCGTCATCCCCCGCACCAAACTCCCGGCCACCATCCGCCGCATCAATGAAATCGGCGTGAAATACGGCTTCCAGATCGGAAATATTTTTCACGCGGGCGACGGCAATCTGCACCCGCTAATCCTTTTCGACGCGCGCGATGCGGCGCAGTTCCGCGGCGTCGTCGCCGCTGCCGACGAAATCATCCAGTACTGCATTGAAATGGGCGGCTCCATCACCGGCGAGCACGGCGTCGGCATGGAAAAAGACCGCCTGATGCCGCTGCTCTTCACCGAAGCGGAACTCGACGTGATGCGCCGCGTGCGCGACGCTTTCAACCCGCAAGGCCTGCTGAACCCCGAGAAAATTTTCCCCACGAAAAAGGGCTGCGGCGAAATTCACATTCGCCCGCTGCCGATGGTTGGCGCGACCAGCGCACCCAGCACATAATCAAGATGAACGCCCCCGCCATCAGTCCGAGCGTCACCACACGCCTCAATGAAATTGTCGGCGCCGCAAACGTCGCGAGCGATTTCGCGCAACTCGCCACCTACGAGATTGACCGCAAACTCCCCGCCGCCGCCGTTCGTCCCGCAACAAGCGAAGAAGTCGCCGAAATCGTGAAATTTGCCGCCGCAGAAAAATTGGCGCTGGTCCCGACCGGCAAGCGCACAAAATTGGGCATCGGTTACGCGCCCAGCCGCTACGATCTCGCGCTCGATATGACGCGCCTCAACAAAGTAATCGCCTACGATCCCGGGGACCTCACCCTCAGCGTCGAAGCCGGCATCCCGCTCGCAAAAATCGCGCAACTGCTCGCCGAACATCGCCAATTCTTGCCGCTCGCGCTTCCCTTCTCGGCGCACACCACTGTTGGCGGCGCCGTCGCTTCCGGCGTAGACTCCCCGCTGCGCCAGTTTTACGGCACCGCGCGCGATTTTCTGCTGGGCATGGAATTTGTCACCGGCGAAGGGATCTCAGCGAAAAGCGGCGGCCGCGTGGTGAAAAACGTCACCGGCTACGACATCCACAAATTAATGATTGGCGCGCTCGGCACCCTCGGTGTAATCACCCGCGTGAATTTCAAGACTTTTCCCACGCCGCTCGACCGTCGCGGCTACGTCGCGCGCTTTCTCTCCGCCGAACACGCCCTCGATTCCTGCCATCGCTTCGCGCAATCGCCCGTCGCGCCGCTGAGCATGGAAATTTTCAGCCCGCAAGTCGCCGACTTGTTCACCAGCCCCGCAGCGCAGCGTGTTGCGGAAGCGCCGCTCCCCAAGCACACCTTCGAGACGGGCGAATGGGCCGTCGCAGTCACCTACGCCGGCAACGAAAAAGTGATGGCGCGCTTCATGGCCGAGCTGGGCCACTCCACCAAACCGATCAACATTCGCGGACTCACCCTCTTCACCGAAGAAACCCTGCCGCCAGCCTGGAACCGCCAGCGCGAATTCATTCCGATAGCGCTAGCGTCCTCGCCCGCAACCACAATCGTGAAAATGAGCCTCCTGCCCATGCGCATGAAAGACGCCCTAGCCGCCGCGCGCCAAGCAGCCGAAACCAGCGACCTCCGCTGGGCCGTCATGGCCCGCGCCGTAGGCATAATTTATTTCGCGCTCCTCCCCAACGACCACACCGAAGCATGTCGCCAGCGCGTAGCCAACGTCACCAGCACCATGCAACAAGCCTGCGCAAATCTAGCAGGCCACGCCACAATCCCCTGGTGCCCAGCCGAATGGAAGAGCGCGCTGCAGATCTGGGGCCCCCAGCGCCCAGATTTCCCCCAAATGCAAAAAGTTAAATCCGTCTTCGACCCGCAAAATATCCTAAGCGCCGGCCGCTTCGCTCCGAGTTTGTAGCGGCTGTCCCGCAAGGTGGGACCGCCGCCGCTCCACGCCTCGCCACCAAATGCGCTAGAATCAACGCATATGACAGCTCGTCTCATAGTCGGGCTTGTTGCCGGGGTGTTGATTCCAATCTGCGGAATGATTGGGACGTTCAGAACCTTCGAGGCAGTGGACAAAGTAAACGATAAGCTCCCAAAAGATCAGCAGTTTGACCACGCTTGGTGGTATTTATCCAAGTACCAACGGCTGCATCGCGAATATAAGAGGCGTTATCCCGGAGGACGCGTTTTATTGCAACACCAAATCGCTACCGTTCTGATGTTTGTCTGTTTGCTTGTTTGTGGCTGGGCCTTTGGATTCTGCGGAGGATAAGGCGCAGCCGCGAGGACTGAACTTCAACTTCGTCGCGAAAAAGCTCTCTGTACTTTTGGCAAGCGGTACCTGGGAAACACAGATCGAGCCGGTGCCAGGTAAAAACCATTCCCTCACGTCTTATTTCAATACACGGACCAAACGCCCGGCGTCGCCAGTTCGAGCAAGTGCCGGTCGGGGTCTCTGAAGTAAAGGCTCCATCCTCCCAGCTCCCACTCCTTTTTTTCTTCTACCGCAATTCCTCTGGTTTGCAGCCACGATTCCCAGCTGGCCAGCTCGTCCGCAGGAATCGCGAACGCGATGTGCAATTCGCCATCTCCGTCGTGCGACGATTGGATCGTCCGCGACGCTCCCTTCTCAAACAGCAGCAGCACCTGATGCGTGCCCGCGTGCATCGCGCAACCGCGCTCGCCGAACTCCTTGATGACGCGGAACCCGAAAGTCTGCTCGTAGAAGCGGGCGGAGCGCGCCACATCACTCACGTACAATGAAGATTCCAAAATGCCATCGCTTTTCGGCGGCATCATTCCCTCCCAGCTAACCATCTGCCGGTAGCATAAGACGTCGGGCCGCCGAATGGAGGCTGTAATTGGAGTCTGGGTCAGTCGGCAGATTCAGCGCGGCTCCTCACCGCGGATAACGTAAGATACTGGCTAGATACCAGACAAGCGAGGCGCTTAACGCAATGGCTTCAGAAACTCAGCCACCAAATTCCGCGCAAGCCGCCGCGCCGCCGCAATCCCACGACGCCGCCCAGCGCGAATTCCAACTCACCCTCAGCGGCTTCTCCGCGATCGACAAGCCCGAGTATGAAGACTATTCCCGCTGCGTGCACTGCGGCCTCTGCGCCAATAATTGCCCCACCTACCGCCTGTGGGGACGCGAAGCCGATTCCCCTCGCGGACGCATCAAGCAAATGGCTCTAGTGGATCAAGGCCGCCTGGAACTCGGCGAATCTTTCGTGCTGCATATTGACCGCTGCCTGAATTGCCGCAACTGCGAAACCGTCTGCCCCTCCGGCGTCGAATACGGAAAAATTCTCGAACTCGCCCGCGCGCAGATCGAACAAAAATATAAACGCCCGCTCGCCTCGCGCCTCGCCCGCGATTTCGTCTATCGTCGTCTGCTTCCCTACCCCGGCAGAATCGCCGCCGCAGCCCGCGCTCTGAAAATTTACCAGCGCTCAGGACTCGCAGCCGTAGCCCGCGCCACCGGAATCCTCCGCCTGCTAGGCTTGCAAGACCGCGAAAAGCTCCTCCCGCGCATTGATTCCGATTTTTTTTTCAGCGAGCTGGGCAAGACGTTCGCGGCAAAAGGTGAACGCCGCGCCCGCGTCGCATTTTTCGCCGGATGCGTCGCCCAAGTCACTTTCAGCGATCTAAATCGCGCCACCATCCGCGTCCTGCAAGCCAACGGCTGCGAAGTCGTCGTCCCCGCCGCGCAAACCTGCTGCGGCGCGCTGGCAGCACACGCCGGAGTCCGCGACACCGCCCGCGAACTCGCACGCAAAAATTTCGACGCCTTCCTCTCCGATGATTTCGACGCCATCATCACCAACGCAGCCGGCTGCGGCTCCACTCTGAAGGAATACGCGCACCTGTTCAACGAAGACAGTACTTCGCACTCGCGCGCAGAAAAATTCTCCGCAAAAATGCGCGACATCAGCGAATTTCTGGTGGATCTCGGCGTCACCGCACCGCTGCGCCCACTCCCCGTCCGCGTTACGTACCAAGATTCCTGCCACTTGGTCCACGGCCAGAAAATCCGTGAAGCCCCGCGCCAATTACTCCGCGCGATCCCCGAGCTCGATTTCGTCGAAATGGCACTAGCCGATCAATGCTGCGGCTCCGCCGGCGTCTACAACGTAACCGAAACCCAAACGTCCCTCGAACTCCTCGACCGCAAAATGGACAGCGTGCAACAAACCAAAGCCCAAATCATCACCACCGCCAACCCCGGCTGCATCCTCCAACTCCGCGCCGGCGCCGCGATGCGCCGCACCAATCAAGAAGTCCTGCACGTAGTAGAGCTTCTCGATCGCGCACTTAGCTAGCTTGAATTCTTCGCCGAAGTGGCTCCAACTGCCCGGTGCGGGGGAACCCACAACTGCAGATTGTTGGCGCTGGGATACGGGAGTGGGCGTGCGTCCCCGTGATTCACAATTTCTAAACTACTCAGCAGCCCTGGCCTGACAAATAGCAATACATCGGCGCCTTTTCCGTAGGCCTCGACGGGAATGGGTTCACGTGTCGCGGCGCGAATGTACGGCTCCTTCAACTCCACGTTAATGGTTCCGCATCCGCAAGCACACTCCCAGCAAACCTCCGCACCGTTGGCCTGTGCTTTCAGCTCATCCCTGCCCGGAAAATCGGCCGTGAGCATGAATTCCAGCAGTTCCCGTTCTCTTTCGGTCAGCGGACGACATTCGGTTAGTTTCGCCATGGCGTTTGCGGCGCTAGTCGTTGTCACTTGCTGCTGGAATATGCGCGCTTTTTCCACGGAACTATACCAGGGAACGGGCGGAGGGAAATTCAAAAAGGGGGATGCGGGCGGAGCGTGGGGGAGATTTCCGCCCGCAAGTTGAGGCTGAGCTACTGGGCCCGTCCGAACTTAAAACGCGTGCCGCTTATTCCTCGGGCGCTGGAGCCGCACCCCGTCCGCCGCGAAATTCTCCGCGCGGCGCTGCTTTCGACACGGCGTAATCCGTCGGCACCTGGAACAAACTCGCCGCCGGCTCCGTCCGCGCAATGCTGGTCATCTGAAATGTGGTGTCGCCCGAACGCGGATCGCTGCGCTTGGTCATCACCACCATCTGCAAATCAGCCGAATACCAGCGCTCGGTCACGATCACGATCGGCTTCGCGTTCCCAATCTGTCCCGCGGGAATCGTACGCGTGTAGCGCGTGCCCTCGGCCGTCACGCCGCCAATCGTTTGCGTCCCCAGCGAAGTAGTCACGGTTTCCTTGTCCGCGGCTTCCGCGCCCGGCCCGCCGCCATTATGCGCCTTCCGCGTGAACTGAGACGTGTCAGGAGGTGGCGGCATCTGTCGCGCGGTTTTCGTATCCGCTTCCAAAATGTAACGCGTGCCCGCCACCGGATCGTTTACAAATGTGACGTGCGGCGCAGCTTGCCCCGCCGCAGCCGTCGCACCAAACGCTGGCAAAGTCATGTCGCGCCGCGTGCGTCCCTGGCTGTCGCGCGCGATGGTTCCAGTCGAAGTGTGCTTGATCTGGTTTCCATCGCCCAGCGTCTCGGTGGACTCTGTCGAAAACGTCGCGCTGAACGGCGCGCCCGTCACGGTCTTGTCGCCCAGCCCCGCTTCGAAACCCAAAAACCGGATTTCGTCACGCCCCGGCCCATGCCCGAAGCCGTGGCCCGGAGGGGGCGGCGGGGGTGGCGCAGACGCCGCGTCCTGCGCACGCACACCGGCACCGGCCAGCAACAGAATCATCGCCACTCCCGCCATCGCAAACATTTTCGCCTTGTGCCTCATCTCAAGTTCCTCCGCAGAAGTTGATCGTGTCTCTAAAAATCCGAATCCGTATCAGAATTCGCATTAGACTGCGCCACCAGGCGAATCGCTTGCGGCGTTCCGTCCTGGCTGATTACCATGTCCGCCGTAACCTGGTCCCGCACGCCCATTCCCTCGACAGGCAAACCGTAAGAAACCAGCGCCGCCCGCGGCAGCACCACGCGCACCACCGCAGCACCCTCGAGTTCCGATGGATCGTACGCATACGGCAGCGGCATATAGGCCGTTGCATATTCGGCGTCGTCGGCCACGGCCGCGTGCGTACTGCCATCCGCCGCAGTAGCAGAAGTTTTCGTCGCGGCAGAATTATCGGGCACTTGTGTGGCAGTCTGTGTCGCACCCTGCCCCGAATTCACGTTCGCCGGCGTCACCAAACGCTGCCGGTGCAGAGAAAGTCCCAGCGCCAGCAACACAGCCGCAGCAATGCCAAATGCCGCCAGTTGCCAACGCACTCCGCGCGAAGCCGTCGCCGACTTCTCCCGCCGAAATTCCTGCAGCAGCAAAGTTTCCAGCCGCGGCGGCGCCTGCGCTTCCGCCGATTCCTCTGCCAACTGCCGCAACGAAAAAGACAGCGACTCCATTTCCGTCAGCTGCGCGGCGCAATCGCTGCACGATTCGGCATGCGCCAGCGCGCGCTCGCACAACGCGTCACCCTCGGTGCCGGGCCGCTCCAGCTCATGCAACACTTCTCGAAATTGCATACAGTCCATGTGCTTCATCCTGCTCGTTTCTGTGAAAATGTCCTTGCCGGGCTCCTGCTTCATTCGCCCACCGCCGATGCGCGCCGCAGCGGTTGCGCGTCGCGTAATTTTTCCACCAGTATCGCTCGAGCCCGGTGCAGCCGCGAACGCACCGTGCCCACCGGGCAATCCAGCGCCGCCGCCGCGTCCTCGTAACTCAATTCATCCAGTTCGCACAGCACCACCACTTCACGATAATTTTCCGGCAGCGTGGCAATCGCCTGCCGCACCCGCATCACATTTTCCAGCGATGCGAAATCGTCGCGATGTAGCATATACGCGCTGGCGCCGACGCCGTTGCCGTTCGAATGCCCGTTCCCGTTGCCATTCCCATAGTCCGACGTCCCATTCTTCCCGCCCACGCGCCCCGTGCTGCTGCGCGCCATGATTGCATCCAACTCGTCCGCCGACTCCGGCAGCGGCACCGAATTCCGTTCCTGCTCCCAACGCCGCCGCAGGTGATTCCGCGCCACGCCGAAAAGAAAACCGCCCAGCGTCCCGCGCGCAGGATCAAACCGCTTAGCGTCGCGAATCAATGTCATAAAAACCTCTTGCGTGACGTCCTCCGCCATCGCCGCGTTCCCGCTCATGTGCAGCGCAAACCGGTATATCGCCGGATGCTTCCGCCGGTACAGCAGCGTGAACGCAGCCTCGTCCCCGGCCACCATCCGCCGGAGCAGCAGCCCCTCATCTATGGTTTCCATGCCCCTGTTCATCTCAGACGATTGGACGGCCCGGCGCTACTCTCGTTACATATTCCGCCGCACCCCCAGGAAAGTTCCAGAAAAGTGTTGCCAACCCCAGGTTTTGACTCTGTTGCAGCCGCCCCGCCCTTGCGGGATGTGCGCCTTTGACTTTGCCGTTGACACTCCAGCGGCGTCGGCCAACTCGGCTTCGTCCGGCCGGGTAGGGGCGCTGCTTGCTGCGCCTCAGCTTGCCCGGGCGTTCAAATTTCCGTGGCGCCGGTTTGTCTTGTCGCCTCAAACCCCAGCAATGTCGCGATCATGGCCCCCGGCCGGATGTCCGCCTCGCACAATCCCCTCCTTGACCAAACCCCTCCCGTTCAATAACGTAGGGGCGGGCAAACACCCACCTTTGCCTCAGCGCAGCGCCGCGCACGAACCACGGAGGAATCGCCATCATGCAGGAATTCGATCCACATGTCCTAGACGAGAAGCCCATCCCGCCGCCTGAAGAGTTCAGCAAAAAAGCGCGTATCGGTTCGCTCGAGGAATACCGCGAAATGTATGCCGCCGCCGCAGCCGATCCCGCAGCCTTCTGGGGTGAACAGGCAAAGCTTCTCCATTGGTTTGAAGCCCCCAAAAAAGTTCTGGAATGGAATCCGCCCCACGCCAAATGGTTTCTCGGCGGCAAGCTCAACGTCTCCTACAACTGTCTCGACCGCCATCTGGAAAAGAACGCCAACAAGCCCGCGCTGATGTGGGAAGCCGAAGACGGTTCCGCCATTCAGTACACTTTCGCAGAGCTGCATGAGCGCGTCTGCAAATTTGCCAACGTGTTGTGTACGCTCGGCGTCAAATCCGGCGATTGCGTGGCCATCTACATGCCCATGGTCCCGGAGCTGCCCATCGCCATGCTCGCCTGCGCCCGCGTGGGCGCGGTGCACTCCGTGGTCTTCGGCGGATTCAGCGCCATCGCTCTCGCCGATCGCATCGCCGATTGCAAAGCCAAGCTCCTGATCACCGCCGACGGCGGCTTCCGCCGCGGAAAAATCGTCCCGCTGAAAGAAACCGCCGACGCCGCACTGAAAAATTGCCCCACCATCGAAAAATCCATCGTAGTGCAACGCACCAAGGAAGAAGTCGCCTGGCAAGAAGGCCGCGACTTGTGGTGGCACGACCTAGAAGAAAAAGCTGCCAAGGACAATATCGCCGCGCCCTTTGATTCCGAACATCCGCTTTACATTCTCTACACCAGCGGCACCACCGGAAAACCCAAAGGCGTGCTGCACACTTCCGGCGGCTATCTCCTCCAATGCACCTGGAGCACCCAGCTGGTTTTCGATCTGCAAGAGGACGACGTTTACTGGTGCACTGCGGACATCGGCTGGGTCACCGGCCACAGCTACGTCGTCTATGGCCCGCTGTCGAATGGCACCAGCATCGTGATGTACGAAGGCGCGCCAGACTTCCCGCAGAAAGACCGCTTCTGGGAAATTATTGACCGCTACAAAGTCACGATCTTCTACAGTTCTGCCACCGCGGTGCGCGCTTTCATGGCGTGGGGCATGGAGTGGATCACTCCGCACAAACTCACCAGCCTTCGCCTGCTCGGCACCGTGGGAGAACCCATCAATCCCGCCGCGTGGAAGTGGTATTTTGAAGCGATTGGAAAAAATCGCTGCCCCATCGTGGACACTTGGTGGCAGACGGAGACCGGCTCGATCCTGATTTCCCCGCTTCCCGGTGCCACGCCCACAAAGCCCGGCTCGGCCACTCTGCCGCTGCCAGGCATCATCGCGAAAGTCGTGAACATGAAAGGCGAACCAGTCGGCCCCGGTGAAACCGGCTACTTGACGATCCAAAAACCCTGGCCCTCCATGCTCCGCACCATCTACGGCGACGACGAACGCTACGCCCGCGAATACTGGAACAAAATCCCCGGCGTATATTTTGCCGGCGACGCCGCGCAATGCGACAAAGACGGCTACATTTGGGTCCTCGGCCGCGTGGACGACGTCATCAAAGTCGCCGGTCACCGCCTAAGCTCTATGGAAATCGAAAGCGTCCTGGTCAGTCACCCGGCAGTAGCAGAAGCCGCAGTAGTAGCTCGCCCCGACGAAATCAAAGGCGAAGCCATCGTCTGCTTCGTGGCCCTGCGCGTCGGCCACCAACCAAGCCCAGAGCTACGCAAGGAATTGATGGACTACGTGGCCAACACCATCGGGTCCATAGCCCGCCCCTCGGATGTTCGCTTCACGCCCCTGCTCCCGAAAACGCGCAGCGGCAAAATCATGCGCCGCCTCCTCCGCGAGCTAGCCACGAAAGGAGCAGTCACAGGCGACACCACAACCCTGGAAGACATGGCAGTAATCGAGCGCCTACTAAAAGCCCAAGCCGACGACGAAGAATAAAGCAGACGTCGTAGCATACCCGCAGCCGAGTTTGTAGCCGGACGGGTAGCATAGGCCTGCCTGCCGCAGGCAGGCAATCTTGCCTGTGCTCTTTCTTCTGCTTCTGATTTTGAAGTTGCTCTGCGGTATATCGCTATTTGCGCTGGCGGTGGGTGGAGGACTTCGCTGACTGAGTGCGCTTGCCGTAGCGGCGCTCAATCACGCGTTTGCGTGCTTGTGGAAGCGTGGCTAGCATTCGTTCTGGGGTCAGGCCGAGGACTGTTAGCACGTTGAGCAAAGACGAGTCCGCAAGCCACGTGCGAAGAAATTTACGAACTTTCTTTGCAGGCACAGTTCGGCCGGCCTTGGCGTCGCGCACGCCGTCACGAATGCCGGCAAGCGGTGCGTTGTCTTCATCGTTCACAAGAGACTTCCGTTTTTCGAAATCGAATTTGCGAGGCTTCGCCACGCGGTCACCTCAGACGATCACACCGTGTGTCGTCCCGGTTCATCGAACTCCAGCAGGATCTTGAATCCGATCACATCCGCTCCAAAACGAATCTTGAGTTCCTTGATGCCAAACGCAAAATTTTTCGGCGGTGATCCGGGCGACACCGCTTGCGGATCCTCCGGCAGTCTCCAGGAAAAATTGCAGTGCGGGCACGCCGTGGGAATATCGCGGATATCGTCAGGCGAAACGGTGAGCCGCGACTTGCATTGATGGCACTCAAACGTAATCGCGCGAATCTCTTCCAGTCCCACCACGATCTTGCGCTCGAAAGTCACGTTGCCGGAGTGTACCACGCCTAGCAGCCGCAGCACGTCAAGTTGCCCCGCCAGGCCTTCCGCTCCCTGGGACCGCCACAGCGCTACACCCCGTTTTCGTGTCATAGCCTTCAGGCTGTGCGGCGCGATTGTTGCCGCAGGAGCGCGGGCGTTGAATTCGCAAATGGCCTACCCAGACTGAGCCGCAGCCCGCTCGGGCAAAAACTTCATAATGTGCCTCCCGCCACCTTCTGGTTTCCTTTTTTCCCAAAATGGGAACGCCAGCCTGCCGATAAGCTACTTGATTACCCTATCCTACCTATGATATAATGGTCACTAGGCCATGCTGCCACGCACTCATAATAACGGCCCCAGCATCATGCCGCGCGCGCCAAAAGCGCCGCACCAGCGACGTCCCCGCTCCTCTTCCGCCAGCGCCCCCTATCAACCGCCCATCACGCCTCTCCACACCGTTCTAATCAACGCCGCAATTATTAGAAATCAACCTAACGCTGGCAGAATCACGGCAAACCTCGTTTCTGATCGCACATTTTTCACACATTTTGCCCCCACCGGCACACCCACTCCGCGGAATCTACTGCCTGCATCCCCAAAACTACTGACGTCCGTAGCCAAGAACGATAGCCCGCCAGCGCCGATGCTGCTATCCTTGCGAGGAACGATTCCACAGAGGTCGCGCTGATGGCCCAATCCGTCGCTCCCGCAATTCCCTATTCCGCCGCCCGGGACGAGTCGCGCGCTCCCGTTCCCTGGTACATCTGGTGCAGCCTTCTCGGCCCGGCTTCCATCGTCCTCGGGCTTTACTGGGACATTTCCTGGCACATGAGCATTGGCCGCGACACTTTCTGGACCCCAGCGCACCTGGCGATCCAGCTGGGCGGCATACTGGTGGCTCTCACCGGCGTCTATCTGATTTTTTCCACCACCTTTGGATCCAATGCCACCGCCAGGGCTGCCTCCATTCAAGTCTGGGGATTCCGCGGCCCGCTCGGTGCGTTCCTGGCCTGTTGGGGAGGCGTGGTCATGGTCACATCCGCGCCCTTCGACAACTGGTGGCACAATTCCTTCGGCCTCGACGTGGCCATCGTCAGCCCACCGCATATGGTTCTGGGCATTGGGATCCTGGCCGTCGCGATCGGCGCCCTGCTTCTACTCATCAGCTGGATGAACCGCGCCGAAGGCCTCGCTCAAACTCGGCTCCGCCGCATGTATTTCCTTCTCGGCGGCGTAATTCTGTCGCTCCACTGGGTGCTGCTTTCCGAATATACGGGCGGCGACCAGATGCACAGCCCCTCGTTCTATCGCGCCTTATCTTTGGCTATGCCGATAATCCTCATAGCGCTGTCTCGTGCCGGCGGCTATCGCTGGGGCGCCACCGTCGCCGCCGCGATTTACACCGCGTTCGTGCTAGGCCAGCTCTGGCTGCTTCCACTATTTCCCGCAACGCCGAAACTCGGCCCGGTGTTCACCAAAATCACGCACATGGTTCCGCTGGAATTTCCCACGCTCATTATCGTTCCGGCCATCGCTCTGGATTTTCTGCTGAATCGCTATGCGCAGAAAAATAAATGGACTCTCGCCGTCATGCTCGGCGCCGCATATCTTGCAGTGTTGACTCTGGTGCATTGGCCGCTCGGTGATTTCCTGATTTCACCGGCCGCGCGCAACTGGGTTTTCGGCCAGAATTATTTTCCGTACATGGAGTCGCCCTCGGAATATCACTTCAACTGGGAATTTGTGGACCTCGCGCCGACGACCGCGAAGTTTCTGTACGGGATGGGCATCGCGCTCGTAACTTCCATCATCGGTTCGCGCATGGGCCTCGCCGCCGGTGACGCATTGCGCGGCTTGCGCCGGTGAACGTCATGTCGCGGAGTGGAGTCGCCTCGCGGCTGCGCGAGCTTGCAGTCGCGTGCATCGCCGTTCTTTTATTGATCGCGCCCGCCTGGGCACACGTCGGCAATCCCGACGTTTATTTTCAGGGCGCCGCAGGCCCCTATCACCTGGTCATCACCATTCGCACGCCGCAGATGATTCCCGGCACCGCGGACGTGGAAATTCTCAGCGCCACTCCCGGCATTTCGAAAATCACCGTCGTTCCGCTTTACATCGTCGGCCCCGGCGCGAAATATCCTCCCGTCGGCGACCTGCTGGCGCAATCGAAAGAAGATCCGCAATATTTCTCCGGAAAGATTTGGCTGATGGAATCCGGTTCGTGGCAGGTGCGCGTGCAGGTCGAAGGCGCGCAAGGAGATGGCGAACTCGCGGTGCCGGTGCCCGCCGCCGCGCGCCGCACGCTGCCGATGCAAAAATCGCTCGGCATTCTGCTCTTCGCGCTGATGTCGCTGCTGGTCGTCGCGATCATTTCAATTGTGGGCGCGGCGCGCCGCGAAGCTACGCTCCCACCAGGCGAATTTCCAACGGCGGAGAGATCTCGCCGCGGCCGCTGGATGATGCTCGCGACTGCCGTCGTAGTTTTCGGAATTTTATATTTCGGAAATTGGTGGTGGAATTCGGAAGCCAGCGCGAAAACCCGCCAGATGATTTACAAACCGCCGCCGCTCGACGTCTCTCTCGAGCCGAACGGAAAACTCCTGCTGAAAATGGGCAATTCCGCGTGGCACAGCAGCCGACCCGAAACCGTGATGACCAATCTCATGCCCGATCACGGCCATCTGATGCATCTTTTTCTGCTGCGTGAGCCGGGCATGGACCGTTTCTATCATCTGCATCCGCAAATCGTTCTGCCCGATCCAGGACTTCACGCGAACACTGGCATATCGTTCGAAACGGATCTGCCGGCGATTCCCGCAGGCCGCTACCAGGTTTTTGCGGACGTAGTCCGCGAGTCCGGCTTCCCCGACACCATGGTTGCCGAGATTAACTTGCCGGATATACCCGGCGTCGCGCTCAGCGGCGATAATTCCGCAGCCGTATCCTCGCCACTTTCCGCGAATGGCGCGCAAGCGAATAACAATAACGACGCGAGCGGCACGAACCTCCCGAGCGACGCTGCTGAAAAAGTAAGCAGCACGCCCGATGGCCCGACTGCGACTCTGCCAGATGGCTACGAGATGATTTGGGAGCGCGGCAGCGCGGCGTTCACCTCCAAGCATTTTGTCTGGCTGCGTTTTCGTCTCGAAACGCCGGACGGCAAGCCCGTCAGCGATTCCGAACCATACATGGGAATGGCCGGACACGCGGAAATTGTGAATTCCGATCGTTCCGTGTTCGCGCACATCCATCCCGACGGCTCGGTCGCGATGGCCGCGCTGGAACTCACGCAGAAAAATTCAGCAACAGGAAATTCCAGCGGCAGCGCGCAAGCGGGCGCGAACGCAAGCGGTGAAATGGGGGGAATGGACATGTCTATGACTCCGCGCTCCGCCGAAGTTTCCTTCCCCTACGGATTTCCCAAATCTGGCGAGTACCGCCTCTTTATTCAGATGAAGCGCGGCGGAACTATCGAAACAGGCGTCTTCGATACGCTGGTGCTTCCGTGATTCAGACCAAGCGCTGGCGCGCAATTTTCGCGCAACGATTTTAGGTTTTTTCAGTCTCGTTACGAATTACTGGCCCGCATCATTTTCGCGGCCATTCTGGTGACCAGGCTTCTCGGCGCGAGGCGCTGCCCTTCTTTCATCAGGCGATTCATGAAGCCGGAAATTACGTAGGGCTTCCCTGCTGCTTGCGCTTCGAGTCCCACCCGAGCCACTTTCTCCGCCGTCTCCGCATTCTTGAAAGCGCGGTCGGGCTGGTGCGCGACTTCCTGAAATTCCGTCACGGTTGAACCCGGACACAACGCGCACACGCGCACTCCCACCTCACGCACTTCCTCGGCGATACCTTCGGCAAACAGCAGATCAAAGGCCTTGGTGGCCGCGTAGCAAGCATTGTAGGGAAGCGGCTGGAACGCCGCGAGCGATGCCACAATCATCACGTCGCCATGTCGCCGCTGAACCATTCCAGGCAAGTACAGCCGCGTGAGATGCACCACCGCGGAACAATTTACCTGAACCATTTCCAGCATCGTCCCTGCGGGAATTTCGGACGCGTTGCCGTATGCGCCGAAGCCCGCATTGTTGATCAGAAATTCGACCTCGATCTTTCTGTAGGCCGTGAACGCGTAAATCTCACCGGGTGCTTCCGGACGCGTCAAGTCCGCAGCAAACACTTCGGTCTTAGTCCCGTGCTGCGACGCCAAATCAGCCGCCAGCTTTTGCAACCGGTCAACGCGCCGCGCCGTGAGCACCAGATTCGCGCCGCCCGCCGCGAGCAACTTGGCCAGCTCCAGACCGATCCCCGCGCTGGCACCCGTGATGAGCACCCACTTGCCCCGCCATTCCTGCTGCCGCTTTTCCGCCACAGAATCCTCCGATCGAACAACCACCGTCTCTCAACCCAATGCCGAAAACTCTACCACAGCGACTGTGGTCTTATTCGAGCGGACTAATTCGAAGGACGAGTGGGATGAACTCACGATTCGGGAGGGCGCCAAAGCAGGAAATGCCGCAGGTCATTCGCAGAAGAGCGTCAGGCGTTGTTTGGTTTTTCACGTGGCATCACGGAATCCCGGATACGCACGCCCTGCTCTTTCAAGCGATCGAGCAGCCGCCGCGCCCAGACGAACTCCGCTGCCAGAATGCCGAGCGCAAGCATGATGGTAAGCCAACCAGGCCCGGGCGTCGCGATCATCACGATTCCTAAAGCGAGCAGCGTGAACCCGATCAACACTTTGATGTACCGCTTGGCCTGCTGGAACGAATGGATCAGCACCAAGGATCTCGCTTCACGACAATCGCATGCGCTCGTGGCCGCTTGTTTGGCCGCCTGGTGGTTAGATGCGGCTCAAGCAATAACGTCTCTGCATGCACGCCGATTTCCATCGCAAAAGCTCAGCGCACGCGGCATTTTCAGATCCGCGCGCGGCAAGCAGTGGGTTTGCATCAGCCCTCTGCACGCGCCGCTGCGTCTCGTGTCAAACGATTGCCGCAAATGGAAAGATTCTGCCGGGAGAGTGGCAGTACGGGACCGCATGCATACGCAAGCCAATCGAACACCTTGCAGTCGGCATGCGCCCAATCGGACGACTCTGCGTGTATTAGAATTTGTACACGATACCCACGGAAGCTTTCGGGCTGATCTGGTAGGTGTTGAAGAAACGGCTGGCGATGCCATCAATCGCGACTCGCAGGGCAACGTGACGATGATGGGCGTTCAGATCCACGCCAACGCCTGCCAATCCGGCAAGCGCGCCTTGGCCGCCAAACGGCGTCTGCGGCGTGATCCACACTCCTCCGATCATCACATGCGTCCACACGTCAATGCCTTTTGGCCCCACGTAGCGAAACCGCGGGCCAATTCCGCCAAAGACCAACCAGGAATTTTGTCCCGGCTGGCTGCCATACATCGCCGCGACCTCCGCGTCGGCCCCGAGCCAATCCCGGTAGTAGTACACGGCGGAAATATTCCCGCCGTTCATGTTCGAAACCGTGCCGGGAACTTCGTAGAAGCGGAAGAATGTGTACCCCGCATAGACGTCCCAGCTGTACTTGTTAAACACGCCTTGCACATCTTGAGGCATCGCTGCTGGTAGCGCTGCCGGAGCTGGAGTGGCGAACCCCGGAGCCGCGAATATTGCCGGGGAATCGGTTGCGGGAGTTGCCGGCGTGGCTGCCGTCGCCGGTGTTACCGCATAGGCCATAAACTCAGGCGAAGCCAGCGAAACGGAACTGCCGAAGTTCGACTGCGCTCCGGCATTCACGGCCAGCAGCAATAAGCAGCCTAATAGAACAGAGATATATTTCATCGCCACTTTCCCCCAGACGAAGGAATGCCTTCCCCCACCTTCCCTATAACTCTGGGGGATAGCGGAAGGGCCTGTCTACAGGTTTGATTGCGCGTGCCGCGTGGACGTCACCCTGTTCCCTCGGACAGTCCGGACAGGGGGCGGTGGGATTGGAATGCGCAACCTAGTCGAGTTGCGACGCGCTGACGCTGGGCACGCAGACTTTACTTGACCTGACGATAATTTCTGCTATTCTGCGGGGGCTGCCTTACCAGCAGCGCTTATCAAGAGTGGTTGAGGGGACAGGCCCTGCGACACCACAGCAACCTGGTGCAACTGCCAAGGTGCTAATTCCTGCCCAGTGGGGAGAGATAAGATCCTCGATAGACCGGCCACCGGTCGTTGAAGATTCAACTCCCAAGCTGAAGTCGAATTAAAGCCTGCATTCGCTCAAGCGAGTGCTCGCAATTGCTTTTTGCAGCGCATGGTGCGCTGGTCGAGGCCTATTTGTATTCGCTTTTCGGGGCCCTGAACCAGACCATGACGCGGCGGCGGAGCACATTCCGCGAGGTTGGGAGAACGTAGATGTCGCAGAGCACGGCAGCGGACGCACCGATAGCGGTGATAAAGGTTGGCGGGTCGATCTTGAAGAGCGCCAAGGCATACCGGCGGGCGGCGAAATTTGTGCGGCACACGCTGCAGACTGCCCCGCACGAGCGCTTGGTGGTGGTGGTTTCCGCGCAGGAAGGAACCACGGACCGGCTGGAGCGCGGCGCACGAAAAATCGTGCGCGAACCGGCGCGAGCTGCTTTGGATCTGCTGTGGTCCACGGGCGAGATTCGCTCGGTCGCGCTTCTCGCACTGCATCTGCAGCAGCTCGGCGTTGCGGCTGCACCCCTCAATATCCACGAGGCGGGCCTCATTGTCCCAGAAACCGAAAACGAAGTAGGGCGAATTCAATTGCACGCGGGCCGGCTGCGCGGCGTGCTGGCGAAGTTTGCAGTCGCGGTGGTTCCGGGATTTTTGGCGGCGAATTCCGCGAACGCAATTGTATCGCTGGGGCGCGGCGGCTCGGATCTGACGGCAGTGTTGCTGGCTGAGGGCTTGCGCGCTTGTCGCTGCGAATTGATTAAGGATGTTCCGGGTTATTTCACCGCAGATCCGCACCGCGATTCCTGCGCCAGCCATATTCCGCACCTAACTTTCGAACATGCTTTGCAACTTGCGGCGGATGGGTGTGACCTGGTGCAGCGCCGGGCGATTGAAGCGGCGGCGCGAGCGGGATTGCCGCTGGTGGTTCGCAGCGTGGACGAAACGGCGGCGAGCAGCCGCATCTCGCATTTTGCGATTGAAGCTGCGCGCGTGCCGCGCGAGGCGAGAGCGGCGGCGTTCGCGGATTGAGGCCTCGCGGTTTTGGTGGAGACGAAGCAGGCAGTTTATGAATCAAATGGGCCGAATAGAAATTGAATCAAGAAAGCGCATAAGCGAAGGAGCACGACCATGAATTTTGCGACGAAGACGATTCACGCAGGGCAGCCATCGGAACCGGAAACCGGTTCGCTGATTGCGCCCATTTTTCAGACTTCCACGTACGAGCAGGATTCGCCCGGGCAGGACAAGGGCTTCAACTACTCGCGCACGAATAATCCCACGCGGCAGCGGCTGGAAACCGTGCTGGCCGAACTCGAAGGCGTAGAACACGCCGCCGTGTTCGCGTCCGGGCTCGCGGCGGAGAACGCCGTGTTGCAGGCGTATCTGCGGCCGGGCGATGAGATCGTGATTCCCAACGACGTTTACGGCGGGACGTACCGTATCCTCAACAAGGTGTATCAGCCGATCGGAGTGACGGTCAAACAGTTCGACATTTCCAATCGCGCCGCATTGGAAGCGGCGATTACGGACCGCACCAAGCTGGTGTGGATCGAATCGCCAACTAATCCGCGGCTGCTGGTTTATGACATCGTGGACATCTGCAAGCTGGCGCACGCGAAATCCGCGCTGGTGGTGGTGGACAATACTTTCGCGACTCCTTATTTTCAGCAACCGTTCGAGCTGGGCGCCGATATCGTGGTTCACAGCGTGACGAAATATCTGGGCGGACACTCGGACACAATTCAGGGCGCGGCGCTGGCGAAGGATCCAGCGATTTTCGAGCCGATTAAATTTCTGCAGAACGCCACAGGCGCGGTGCCTTCTCCATTCGATTGCTGGCTGACGTTGCGCGGGCTGAAAACGCTGGAACTGAGGATGCAACGGCATGAAGAGAACGCCATCGCCATTGCGAATGCGCTGAAGGGACATCCGCGGGTGCGCCGGGTTTATTTCCCGGGGCTGCCGGAACATCCGGGACACGAGATCGCGAAAAAGCAGATGACGGGATTCGGCGGGATGGTATCTTTCGAATTAGAAGGCACGATCGAGGAAGTGGTGGCGTTCTGCTCCGCGCGGCGATATTTCACGCTGGGCGAAAGCCTTGGCGGCGTGAAGGCTCTGCTGTGTCATCCGGCGACCATGACTCACGCATCGATTCCCGCGGAAACGCGCGCGGAGCTGGGGCTTTCGGATTCGCTGATCCGTTTGTCGCCCGGCTGCGAAAACGCGAAAGACCTGGTGGAAGATTTACTCGAGGGGTTGACGTTGCTCGATCATCAGCGAAAAACACAAAAGGTGGTAGCGGCCAGTGCCCACTAAAACTGCGGGAGTTGAGACATCGGCGCACGCGAGCGCGTGGAAGCCGGGGTCCGCGAAAATTGATGTGGGAATCCTGGGCGCGACGGGAGCCGTGGGGCAGCAATTCATCGCGCTGCTGGCGAAGCATCCGTGGTTTCGCGTCACGTGGCTGGCGGCTAGCGAGCGCTCCGCCGGAAAACGTTACGGCGATTTGACGTGGCGTTTGCCGACGGAATTACCGGAGGACACGGCGCGGCTTTCGGTGGAAGCTTTGAAGGCGGGAGCGGGTCCGCAGCTGGTATTTTCCGCGCTGGATTCTTCGATCGCGGGCGAAGCGGAAGCGGAATTTGCCGCGGCGGGGCACATCGTGGTGAGCAATTCGCGGAATCATCGGATGGACGCACTGGTGCCGCTGCTGATTCCGGAAGTAAACCCGGAGCATTTGGGATTGCTGCCGCTGCAACAGAAAGCGAAGGGGTGGAGCGGCGCGATTGTGACGAACCCGAATTGTGCGGCGATGCCTTTGGCGATTGTCCTGGCGGCATTGCGCAGGTTTGTGCCGAAGCGCGTGCTGATCACTACGATGCAGGGATTATCGGGCGCCGGATATCCGGGCGTGGCGTCACTGGATGCCACGGCGAACGTGATTCCGTTTATTGATGGCGAAGAACAGAAGATCGAGACGGAGACGCAGAAAATTTTGGGGCGTTTTCTCGCGGATTCGGTGGAACTGCACCCGGTGCTGGTGAGCGCCACGAGCACGCGCGTTCCGGTGATTAATGGGCATACCGAAAGCGTGTCGGTGGAATTCGAGAAGAAGGTGACGCACCAGGAGATACTCGAGGCGTTTCGCGATTTTTCCGGCGAACCGCAGAAGTTGGAATTGCCGACTGCACCGCAGCCGCCGATTGTTTATCACGACGCGGCGAATCGCCCGCAGCCACGGTTGGATGTGGAGCGCGGCGGCGGGATGGTGACGCACGTGGGGCGTTTGCGGGACTGCCCGGTGCTGGGGCACAAATTTGTGCTGTTGAGCCACAATACGATTCGCGGCGCGGCTGGGGCGGCGATTTTGAATGCGGAATTGATGGCGGCGAAGAACATCCTCGGGTAGCTAAATACATTCCCTCAGCGGCTAAAGCCGCTCTGAATATGCTGCGTTACGGCACGGCTTAAGCCGCGCCCTGACGAAAAATAATCGTCCTGTTGCAGCTGTGCTCTTCACGTTGAAATATCCCTGTCGTTGCTTGTCGGGAAAAGCGGACCCCGCACGCGCCAAAATACCGGGGAGAGATTCTTCGGTCGGCTGAGGCAAAGGCGCCGGACTCCCTTCGCAGAATCACTCAGGGCAGGCAGGATGACGATGCTCATCGCATCGTCAGAGGGGTTGGTGCGCGGGCTCGGCGGCGTGTCGGGCGAGGATTTGATTGAACTGCGCGATTTGCTGCTCGAGGACGTGGAAAATTTCCTGCGCGCCAGAGAGCTGGCCGGATTTGGCGAGCAATTCCAGGCGTTGCGCGGTTTCCCAGGGGCCGGGCATTGCGAAATTCCCTACCGAACCCTTCAGGGTGTGTGCGGCTCTTTCGAGACCTCTCAAATCGGCGGTACCCAGAGCTGCGCGAATCTCATCCAACATTCTGGGGCACTCCTGAAGAAATATTCCCGCAAGCTCTTTCAATAATTCGCTGTCGCCATCGAAACTCGCCAGCAGTTCGGCGTCACGTGGCCCTTTCAAGACGGGATCGGCGGGAACAGCGTCAAGTTTCGCGCCGGCCGGAACGGTCAGCTGGATTACTTTCGAGAGTTCGGCGGGATTAATTGGTTTGGAGATATAGCCGTCCATTCCGGCGGCCAGGCAGCGTTCACGGTCTCCTTTCATGGCGTGAGCGGTAACAGCAATGATGGGAATGTGCGCGCCGGTTCCCAATTCCCTTTCGCGGATGCGAGTCGCGGCTTGCAGGCCGTCCATTTCCGGCATCTGCACGTCCATGAGGATGATGTCGAATTGGCGGGACTGATTTTCTTCCCAGAGCTGCAACGCTTCAATGCCGTTGTTCACCGAAGTGACCGTGTGACCCTGTTTCTGCAGAAGCTTTTGCGCCAAGACGCGATTGACCGCATTGTCTTCGGCGAGAAGGATGTTGAGCTTACGCGACGATTCTTCCGGGAGTGCGCGGATGATCAAGGAAACGTCCTTATGCGCGGCATGTGGGTGGGCCACAGGCGGTGCTGGCAATAATTTTCGTGATTCATGCTGCGGGATCGAACGCTGCAGCAGGAAGGGGGTATTACAATTCGATCCTAGGCTTCGCGGCGGGGAACGTCAATGGACCCGATGCTGGGGTGTGCAACAGCGCGCTGCGCCGAACAGTGTATGCGGCCACGGACCGAAACGAAATGAGCTGAAGGCTTGCATCGAACGCCGGAAGCGGCACGGGGATTGCGCCCTCGTCCTCGGTCAGTCCGCGCTGCGCTGGCAAAGGACGAGGGCGTCCGTGCAAACTCTTTACCGTATTGACAACGCCAGCGCCGTGACAGGAGTTACCTTTATACCGCAGGAGGATGGCGAAGGTGTCATCACCGGGTCCGGGAATTGTCAAAAGATTGCAACTTCGCGCGCGGGTGTTGCGCGATGGCTTGGCGACGCATCGCCAGCGCGAGAAGTTTCTGGCGGCACGGATCTCGATCGCACTGCCGAAAGAGTTCAAGAGTTGGGCGGGTTGGAAACGATGCAGCCCGAGGTGAAGGCGGCGGATATTATGAGATATTCCACATATGCAACCTATAGAAGTGAAACGTGTTCCAATCAGCGGGGTTCGACGCTTCAGAAACCATTTTCCTCGGCTTCTGCGGCTGACGCGATCGGCGACGTACTGACGCGACAGGCCGGCGAGAAGGCGAGCGACGGCATGGAATGCCGCGCCTGGTGACGAACGCTGAGAAATTTGCAAGCGTTTGGCGCAGCCCGATGCGAGTAAAGAGGCGCAACAAATTTTTTACAGGAGATCCGCCATGGCAAGCAATAGGTGCGGAAAAATGTTTGTGCGGGTGTTGCTGACTGCGAGCTTGTCGCTGCTGCATTCTCCACTCGTCAGATGTCAGAACGCGCCGGCTGCTGGGTCGTCGGGCGCGCCAGCACCTTCTTCGCCGGGCGCAGCGCCGGGCGAGGCGATACCAGACATCAGGACGCTGGCGGAGTCTGTGCGCACGCTACAGGCACAGGTGCAGAGTTTGAACTCACAGGTGAGCGAACTGCGTTCCGCCGAACAAAAAGACCACGCGGAGGCTCGCGCGCTGCGCAATGAACTGAATCGCGCGACAGCGAAATTGGTCGTTACGCCCGGCGAGACACATGACGCCTATGCGCCGGTGACACCGCCGGAGAGCACGTCGTCTGCGAACACCTTGTCTGCGAACACGGATGCCGAGAGCGGTTCGCGTGCGGCGGCGGCCGGCGGGGCGACGAGCAGCGAGCAGGGAGCGTCACTCGAGGAGCGGGTGACGAAGCTGGAAGACAATCAGGAGTTGACGGATGCCAAGGTGCTGGAGCAGAGCCAAACGAAAGTGGAAAGCGGGTCGAAGTATCGCGTGCGCTTGTCGGGAATGATACTGCTGAACGCATTTGAGACGCGCGGGGCGGTGGACAATCTGGATTTTCCGCAATTCGCTACTCCTCCGGCGGTGACGGGCACTGATGGAGCGTTGGCGGGATCACTGCGACAGTCGCAGATCGGGATTGAGGTATTCGGGCCGGATGTGGCGGGAGCGCACACCAGCGCTAACGTGAAATTTGATTTTGCGGGCGGGCAGGCGGATACGTCGAATGGGGCGGTGATGGGAATCGTGCGCTTGCGCACCGGGACCATCCGCTTTGACTGGGCCGACACGTCCATTGTAGCCGGACAGGACTCGCTGTTCTTCGCGCCGTTGGTTCCGACTTCTTTGGCCACGGTGGCAATCCCCGCGCTTTCATATTCCGGAAATTTGTGGGCCTGGACGCCGCAGATCCGCATCGAACACCGTGTGACGCTTTCGGATGATTCCAGTTTGCTGCTGCAGGCTGGGATTCTGGACTCGCTCACGGGCAATTTGCCCAACCCTCAGGTGCGAGAGCCGAGCCAGGGTGAACAATCGGGCCAGCCAGCGTATGCTGCACGCGTGGCATGGAGCCATCACGCGTTTGGCAGGGATGTGACGGTGGGCGTGGGCGGCTACTACGGGCGGCAGAATTGGGGATTTGGACGGGACGTGGATGGATGGGTGGGCACGACGGATGTGACCGTTCCGCTGGGAAAATATTTTGATTTCACAGGGGAATTTTACCGCGGGCGGGCGGTGGGCGCATTCGGAGGCGGCATTGGGCAGAGTGTGCTGTTTTCGGGGCCCGAGATGGATGCTACCACCACGGTTCGCGGACTGGATTCGCTGGGGGGCTGGGTGCAGGTGAAATATAGGCCGAAGGCGAACTTCGAAGTGAATTTTGCGCTGGGGCAGGACAATCCGTTCGCAGGCGAGCTGAGGAATTTTCCGGCAACTATGTATTATTACGGGCCGCTGATGTCGCGCAACCTGACGCCGTTCGTGAATTTTATTTATCATGCACGGTCGAATATTTTGTTCTCCGCCGAATACCGGCGGCTGCAGACGCAGAGGTTGGACAGCAACCAGGAAACAGCCAGCCAGATCGGGCTGAGTGTGGGGTACATATTTTGAGGCGGATCTTGCCAATGGGGTGTTGGGCAGCAGGTTGGGGCTGGGTGATCGCATTTTTCGTGTGCGCGAGCGGGGCGCCGGCAGCGGCGCAAGGGCTCGCGGTGACCGCGGAAGTGTCTGTTGCGAGGCCGGGGGCGGCAGGACATCAGCGCGGAGCCGCGGCCTACCGCACGGACGAATCGGAAGTAGTGGTGTGGCTGACGCCTATGGATGCGCCAGTTCCGCCGGTGCCGTCCAATTCCGCTGCGGGGAAGACGCCGGAACTGGTGCAACGCAACAAGAGTTTCGAACCGCACGTTCTTGTGGTGCAGGTGGGATCACTGATTCGGTTCCCGAACAAAGATCCGTTCTTCCACAATATTTTTTCGATGTACGACGGGAAACGATTTGATCTGGGGCTATACGAGGCAGGCACGAGCCGGTCGGTAAAGTTCGACCGGCCGGGAGTGAGTTATTTATTTTGCAATATACACGCGGAGATGAGCGCCGTGGTGGTTGTGGTGGACACGCCTTACTTTGCGATGTCTGATCGCGCGGGGCATTTGACGATTCCAGATGTTACGGACGGGCGTTATCAGATGCACGTGTGGTATGAACGAAGCTTGCCTGAGAATTTGAAAGCGCTGAGCCGGGTGGTGACGATCTCCGAGAAAACGCGAACTCTGGGGGCGATTCACGTGGTGGACAACCCCAATTTCACGCTCGCGCACAAGAACAAGTACGGGGAGGATTACGTCCCACCGCCGAGTGAGGGCTACCAGAATCACTAAGATTTGGCGCCACATCCACCAAATTTACATGTTGTTTACAATTTCAAAACGCTGCGATGACAACGCTGCAGGGCTTCTTTCGCAATCTAGAGGATGGAAGGTTGCGGGCTGGCATTGGGATTACAATGTAGGGGTAATCGCGTCGAGGCGCTGACGGTGCGCATCCAATAATTTTACATCGCGGATTTGCGCGCTGACGATTGATTCTTTGCGGTGGCTTGATATGACGGAAAGCACTCGGCATTCAAAGGAAGGATCTGTGGATACGATATTGGTGGTGGAAGACAGCCGGCCGATGCAACGGACTTTGCAGCGTCTGTTTGAAGCGGACGGGCTGCGGGTGCAGATTGCGTCGGACGGAATCGCGGGACTGGAAAGCTTCCGAAAGCAAACACCCAACGTGGTGGTATTGGACCTGAAGCTGCCGCGGTTGCCGGGGAAGGAAGTTTGCCGGGCGTTCAAGGCGCACGCTGCGGGCGTGCCGATCGTGGTGTTGAGCGCGAATTGCGAAGTTGAAGATAAGGTGTTGCTGCTGGAGCTGGGCGCGGATGATTACGTCACCAAGCCATTCAGTCCCAGGGAGCTACTGGCGCGTGTGCGGCGGGCGATGCGTCGCGGCGTGGCTGCGGCGGCGGATGCTGCTCCGGCGAATGGCGCGAGCCTAGCGCCGGCACACGAGTTGCTGATTTTTGGCGATACCAAGATTGATTTCACCAGCATGGTGGTGACGCGCGGCGGAAAGTCGCTGGCGTTTACGGCGCAGGAATTCAAGTTGCTGAAGTACTTCGCGCGCTGCCCGGCGCGGGTGATTTCGCGGCAAGAACTGTTGAACGAGGTGTGGGGATACGAAAACTATCCCACGACGCGGACGGTGGACAATCACATATTGCGGATCAGGCAGAAACTGGAGCCGGATCCGGCGCGGCCAAGGTATTTTCTGACAATGCACGGCACGGGTTACAAATTCGCGCCCGGTGAAAACGCAGCCGCATTGGAACAATAGCGCCGCTGGTCGAGGAGCCTCTTGGCACGTCTGCGATTACGCACGCAACTTCTGGTCGCCACGCTGGTAATCATCTGCGCGCTCTTGGGTTCGCTGTTGCTGATCGTGCGGCACACGGTGCGTTCCGAGATTGATGAGGGCGTGCAGGAAAGCACGAACGAATCACTGCGCGCGTTTGAAAATGTGCAGCAGGAACGCGAGTTGCAACTTTCGCGAACCGCCGCGATGCTGGCCGAGCTTCCCCCGCTGAAAGCTTTAATGACCACCGAGCATGCCCTCACGATTCAGGATGCTTCAGAACCATTGTGGAAGCTGGCGGGCAGCCAGCTTTTTGTGCTGGCGGGGACGGACGGGCACGTGCTGGGATTTCACGGCACCGTGCCGCGCTGGACGACGGCGCTTGCGGAAGAAAACCTCCAGAGATCCGTGGAGCAGGGTGAGGACGCGGCGTGGTGGTACGGCGAAGGGCAACTGTATCGCGTGTTTCTGCGCCCGATTACATCTGGCACGGAAAATGAGCGGCGGCAGCTCGGGGCTTTGGCCGTGGGATACCAGATTGATGCGACCGTGGCGGAACAACTGGCGCTGGTATCGGGCAGCCAGATCGCGCTAACCACCGGCGACAAGATCATCGCGTCCACTCTTTCCGCGGCGGATCAGGCAGAGCTTACGAAGTCGATACAGAAAAGCGATGGCGCGGAAGGGAGCACGCGGGAAATGGCTTTGGGCAAGGATCCATACCAGGTGGCTTCGGTGGTAATTCACAAAGGGCCGCCGGTGTCAGTGAAATGTTACGTGCTGATGTCCTTGCAACCATCGAACGCATATTTGCGGAGGCTGAACCGCACGATTCTGCTGCTGGGAATTTCGGCGGTGGCGCTGGCCGCGGTGTTGCTGGGGTTCGTGGCACAGACGATTACGCACCCACTAGATAATCTGGTTTCGGGCGTGCGCGCGCTGGCGGTGGGCGACTATACATATTCGATCACGCCGCGCGGAAGCAGCGAAGTGGCGGAACTGGGTGTAGCGTTTTCAAAAATGCGCGGGGAGCTGCTGGCTTTTCAGCAGCGGCGATTTGCGACCGAGCGGATCGCGGCGGTGGGCAGGGCGGCCAACTCGATTTCTCACGATCTGCGGCACTATCTCGCGGCGGTCGTAGCCAACGCGGAATTCCTTTACGAAGCGGAGAAGCTGAAGCTAAACCGCGACGAAATTTATGAGGAGATCAAGACCGCTTCGGAGCAGATGGTGGATCTGCTTGATTCGCTGCGCGAACTGGCGCGGGAGGAGAACTCGATTGCACCGATTCCCGCGTCGTTGAATCAGACGATACGGCGCGCGGTGGATGCGGTGCGGGCGCGGCCGGAATTGCGGCATCTGGAAATTTCGATAAATAGCTCGGGAGAAATGGACGGAGTGTTCGATCCCAAGAAAATCGAGCGGGCATTTTTCAATCTGGTGCTGAATGCGTGCGAGGCCACGGTGCCGTCGCAGGGCTACGTGCGGATTGAGATTTGCTCGATCGGTGAATCTTTTCAGGTGCGTGTGGAGGACAATGGGACGGGGATACCTTCATCGATCACCGGCACTTTGTTCGATCCGTTTGTCAGTTTGGGGAAGCCGAATGGGACGGGGTTGGGCCTGGCGATCGTGAACAAGATTGTGCAGGACCATGGCGGATCGGTGACGGTGGAGAAGACTTCGGAGAGCGGTACTATTTTTCTGGTGCGGTTGCCCAGGGCCGCGCGAGTGGAGACGCCGGTCGCGCAGGCGGTAGTTTCTTAAGACGCGCGACGTTGTGCTTTCAGCTACGTAATCCGCTTAGCGGGATAGGCGTTCCCAGGTGGGTGGGATCAGTCGAGCCGATTGGATTTGGGGCGCGGAGTTTCGCGCACGAAGCAGGAATCGCAGACGCGCGTTCCGTCTTTTAGAGTAAAGTCCACCCTACGATTCGAGTCAATCGCGGCGCCGCATTTTCCACAGACATCTGCCAGGGTTTCGCTCATAGGCTTAAACCCATTCTACTCCTCAATGGCAGGCGTGTGTCTGGTATTGCGATGCAGTTATGCAGCATGGTTCTTGGGCGGCACGGCTGCTTCGGAATTCGAGAAGCCGTAGAAACGGGAGTTGCAGTCATCGCAGCGGTACACGCGGACACGCATCGCGCGCAGCAGATATTTCTCGATGGGCCCCCGGCGTTGCGAGCGGGCGATCTCCAGGCTTCGGCAATAAGGGCACGGCCTTTTGGCAGCCTTGGGAGTGGCTGCAGCAGCGGAGGAATGGGGCGCAGACGACGGGAGTTCGAGCTCACGCATAGCGACTCTTGGACCGCGGCGAACGTCCATCCGAAATACCGACGAGGCCCAGCAGCAATTTTCCGAAGACGCGAAGCACTAGTACGGCGAAGCAAACGATCAAGACGATAGATATGAATATCTTGAGGAAAAGAAGGGGCGAATTCGCCGCCGCGGGAAATTCCTCGAGCAGTGCTACACATGCGAGCAATGAGGTGAAGCAGGCCATGAAACCTCCAAGCGCTGGTCACCAGGAGCGAAAGCGTCGCAGGAAGAAGTAACGCCAACGCGGCCAGGGCTGGGAACTGCAGCTCGTGCTGCGTTCACTCGGGTGATGATGTGGCAGAGAGCGGGTTGTCGGATATAGGGTAATCCCTGTAGAAGTCCGCCGGAACCGACCGGAGAAAGCCGGCGAATAGAACCGCTCCGATGTAAGCGTAACCAGCGACGTAAGCTGGAGATACGGGGATGTGGGGGCTGTGGACGTTTGTCGGCAGCCGATGGTAAGCTTGGCGCCCAAAGATTTACAGGTTATGTGCGGTCGATATTAAGACGTGGAATTCACCGGGCATTGACAGGATGGGAAGCGATGGAACTAGATTCCAAAGGCGCAGGTGACGCGGCGCAAGGCGTGCGCGCTTTGGCGCAGCCGATTGCGGCTGCGTTGTCGCGCGCCGCGATCTTTTTGGTGTTGACGGTGAAGCCGGGTGCGGAGAATCGGGCGACGGTGCGTTCCGTTTGCGGTGATCTTTCAGCGCTGATTCGCGCGGTGGAATTTCGCGACATTGAAGCGGGGCTTTCGTGCGTGATGGGATTTGGGTCCGAGGTGTGGGAGCGGCTGTTCGGAACGCCGCGGCCGGCTGAGCTGCATACATTTCGGGAAATACGCTCGCAGGGGCGGCATGCGGTCGCGACACCGGGCGATTTGCTGTTTCACATTCGCGCGAAACGCATGGATTTGTGCTTCGAGTTGGCGACGCAAATCATGACGCGCCTGGGAGATGCTGTGGAGCCGGTAGATGAGGTGCACGGCTTTCGATATTTCGACGACCGCGACCTGATTGGTTTCGTGGACGGAACGGAAAATCCGCGCGGGCAGGAAGCGATCGACGCCGTGACCATTGGCGCGGAAGATGCGGAGTTCGAAGGCGGGACCTACGTGATCGTGCAGAAATATTTGCACGATATGGCGGGGTGGGATGCGCTTTCAACGGAGGCGCAGGAACGGATCATCGGGCGCAAGAAACTTTCCGACATCGAATTGGATGCAGCGGTGAAGCCGACCTGCTCGCATAGCTCGCTGACTACGATCGAACAGAACGGCGTCGAGGTGAAGATCCTGCGCGACAACATGCCGTTCGGGCGGCCGACGCAAGGGGAATTCGGGACGTATTTTATCGGGTACAGCAAGTCGCCGAGCACGACTGAGTTGATGCTGCAGAATATGTTCATCGGGCGGCCGCCGGGAAATTACGACCGGTTGCTGGATTTCAGCCGCGCGGTTACCGGGAATTTATTTTTTGTGCCGGCCGCGAGTTTTCTGGACGACGTGAGCGACGAAGTGGCGGCTGAGGTGGCACCCTCCGACGTGCCGGCCGGTGCATCGTGCGGCGATTCCCCGTTAGGCGCGCCGTCAGCAGACGAAACACGCCAAGCGGCGCCCAGCAAGGATGGTTCGCTGGGCATCGGATCATTGAAAGGAGACATTGGTCATGAATAATTTACATCGCGAGCTGGCGCCGATTTCAGATGCGGCCTGGACTTCCATCGAAGAGGAAACGACGCGCACGCTGAAGCGGTATCTCGCGGGACGGCGGGTGGTGGATGTGCAGGGACCGGGCGGCAGCGGTGTGTCCGCCGTGGGGACGGGGCATTTGCGGAAGATCACGGCTCCGGCGGACGGAATTCTGGCGCGGCAGCGCGAGGTGAAGGCGTTTGTGGAATTGCGCGTGCCGTTTGAGTTGGATCGCCAGGGAATTGACGACGTGGAACGCGGCGCGGACGATTCGAACTGGCAGCCGGCGAAAGATGCGGCGCGAGAAATCGCGTTTGCGGAGGACCGCGCGATTTTTGATGGTTATGCGGCCGCGGGGATTGGAGGGGTGCGACAGGGGACGAGCAATCCGATCAAGACGCTGCCGGCTGATGTGCTGCAGTATCCCGACGCGATTGCGGAAGGGCTGAGCCAGTTGCGCTTGGTGGGTGTGAACGGACCTTATGCTGTGCTGCTGGGCGCGGACGCTTATACGGCGCTGGCCGAGACGAGCGACCACGGATATCCGGTGCTGGAGCACGTGAAGCGGTTGGTGAAGGAGCAAATAATTTGGGCGCCGGCGATTGCCGGAGCGTTTGTGGTGACGACGCGTGGCGGGGATTTTGATTTGCATATCGGGCAGGATGTTTCGATCGGCTATTTGAGCCACACGGATACAGCGGTGCGGTTGTATCTGCAGGAGTCGTTCACATTTTTGCTGCTGACGAGTGAGGCTTCGGTGGCGTTGAATCCGCCTGGAAAAACGAAGAAGAGTTGACTCGCATAAATCGGTTTGGGAAGAAGGCAGTGGCTAGTGATTAGTGGCTAGTGGCTAGGAACAGCTGCGCGGCGATCCGGGTGGATGCGCGGCTAGAGAATGCGTGTGAGAAATTCGATCATGCGTTTGGCTAGATGATCTTTCTGCTGTTCAATCTTCTTTTGCACCGCGTAGTTTGGGTTCGGATAAGTCTGCAGCGTATCCCATTCCAATTTTAGTTTGGACGCTTCGTCGGCTGCTTCTTGCAGATACGCGCCGGGATTGTCCGCGATTCGCTGGCACATGGCGGCCAGCTCGGCTGAGCTGGTTCTTTCGAGTGCGTGCACAGAGGGCATGACTTCATTCTACGCCTTATTTTCGAGCATTACTGTAGAGCGGGCGAACGCGCGCTTGGCACGGTTACCAGTTCGGGCGGTCTTTGTGGAAGCGCATGCGGATCGGGGTGATTCGCTCCGGCAGCCAGCCGTGCACGGGACATTCGAGGCGTTGTGGGAATTTCAGCGCGCCGGGGACGGGCTTGACGACGAGCGGCGCGTTGCACTTGGGACAGGTCATGCGTTTTTCGGCGATTCGCGAGCAGCGAGGGAAAATAAGTGTGGCGGAGAGAGTGGGATTCGAACCCACGGTAGGATTTCTCCTACACACGCTTTCCAAGCGTGCTCCTTAAACCGCTCGGACATCTCTCCGCCGTGCTTAGGCGTTAGCAGCGTAACAAATCGAAGGCGCGGCGGCAAACGGACGGGCGTGGCGCAGGAATTTTTGGTTCGCGCGGGTGGTAACAAATCCGCGACAGGTCTGCTACACTTTTGTACCCTGTTCCGGGGTAGTGCAATTGGTAGCACGCCAGCCTTTGGAGCTGGTTATCCTGGTTCGAGTCCAGGCCCCGGAGCCAACCTCTCATTTTTGTTCAATCATTTAAAGCAGGCGTTATGAAGAGAACGCGCAGGATCACTGTCACGGTGCCGCAGGACCTTGTTGAGAAGGCACAAGCGGCCACCGGTGCCGGCATCTCCCAGACGGTACGAGCGGGGCTGCAGCTGGTTGCGGCAGCGCGGGCTTATGCACGCGTGCTCCGTCTCCGAGGCAAGGTTCGTTTCACGCGCACGTTGGCGGAGTTGAAGGCCGACCGGTAATCGCCGCCGAGCTAGGCCGCGGAATCGCGGCGGCGGAGCGGCGGAACAATTTTAAGGGAATTAGGTTGGAGCGATTCGGGTTTGGTCGGGCTCGAACGCTTCGACTTAAGATGTTCTTCGCTGCGGCGGAGCAGCGTTTCGAATTCCTGCTCGGAGCACACCTTGGCCTGGGAAGAATTCCTTTGATTCAGACTCACGGCCCCTCCTTCCGAACACCACCCCTTGGATCTATTGCGTGGAAGCCTTGTTTTGGGAGCCTAGACCTCGCGTCGCGGACTGTCAAGAATATTTGTGGCGAGTGCGGAGATTTTCACGGATGTAATGCGGCGGCAATGTGCTCGCCGCGACGCAATGGGCGCGGCAGGTCTTGCGCGATGACCTTGCACAATGAGCCCAGACACTTTAGTCTGTCGAGCGGCATGACACCCCAATTCCTGCTGCTCGGAGTGATCTGGTACATCGTATTTCTGTTCTCGACCACGTGCCATGAAGGGGCGCACGCTTTGATTGCGCGGATTGGCGGAGATCCGACGGCGTTCCACGGCGGGCAAGTGACGCTGAATCCGTGGCCGCACATCCGGCGCGAGCCGTTTGGGTTGGTGGTGGCGCCGATCCTTTCTTATTTCGTGGCGCACTGGATGATCGGCTGGGCCAGCGCGCCGTACGATCCGGCGTGGCAGCAACGGTATCCGCGGCGCGCGGCGGCGATGGCGTTGGGTGGGCCAGCGGCGAATTTTACGCTGGTGATTTTATCGGCGATTGCGATCCGCACCGGGATGCATTTTGGAATCTTCGGCGTGCCGGAGTCGGTGGATTTCACGCATATCACGGAAGCGCTGGTCCCGGGGATCGCGGGATTTGCGGCGACGTTTCTCAGTATCGTATTTCTTCTGAATCTCCTGCTGGGCACGTTTAATCTGCTGCCGGTGCCGCCGCTGGACGGAGTGACGGGCGTGACTTTGCTGATGAGCGAAGGAACGGCGTTGCGATTTCAGCACTGGGTGCGCACGCAGGGATTCGGGTTTTTGGGATTGGTGGTGGCGTGGTACGCGTACGATAAATTGTTCCCGTACATATTCCATTTCGCGCTGACGATGCTTTATCCGGGATCCTCCTGGGGACAGGGCTGAGAAGCCGGCGCGTGGAATTGAGTGCGTGCTGAACTTGTGGATTTCGTTTCAGTAACGCACAAGCGGTGCGTACGGAACAGTTGGAGCATTTTGCAGGGGTGGCGTTGTCGCGTTAAACCCTTTCGCGTCAGTATAATCCTGCCGTGCTCGTTGGTATCACTTCTGCAATGTACCTGCATGAGGTGGAACTATGACGCGCGGAATTGACGAGACCCTGACGGTGGAAACGACGGCGAACCTTGGCCACTGCTACCGCGTGGAAGTATCGGGATGGGACGCGAAGGAAAATTTCTTTGTCGAGAAAACTTCGCTGGACTGGGGCGAACACGAAGGAAAGACAGTGGCGCTGCACGTGGCCGTGCGGGTGGACAGCGTGTTGTTTGTGCGGCTGCTGCGACCGCTGGGAGGCGGCGCGGATTTTCCAGTGCCGCATCGAGCCGTGAAGGTGGAAGAGCGAGACCAGGATGCATCGTGCAAAGACGTGGGGCTGGAGCAGTTGCAGCCGCGCAAGGACGTCAAGGACAGCATGATCGCTCCAATTGAGCGACGAATAGAGGGTAGCGTGCACCACTGAGGCAGAAGGGCGCGGAGGGAGATGCGGGACGAGGATGAGTTCTGTTTCGACATTGGGTGCCAGAATGGCACGCGAGTGGTGCAGAGGGTGGGCGGGCGTTGGAGGGTGAAAATCAGGATTTTGGCGACGGTTTAAATTTTCCATCGCATTAACACGAAGCACCGGCTGGCGTTAGGTGAGCTGCGGAATTCGGTCCGCGCCGCAACATAAAATCGCAGGGAAAACCAAATGTTGTTCCGCTCTGGCCCCTACCTTGCCTGTGTGTTTACTATGAGCGTCCTGCTAGAACGGCCATTGGTAGAATTATCGCGCAAGAATCTCACGATCTGCATATTGGATGATGAGGCAGATCACGTTGAACTGATCTCGAGACGGCTGGAAGCGGCTGGGTTCCCGGTGTCGGGGACGACGAGCGCCCAGGAAGCTCTGCAAAAGGTGCGTTCGGGGAGCTGCCGCGTGGTGGTGGCCGACATGAAAATGCCGGGGATGGATGGGCTGGCGTTTCTGGAAAAAGCGCTGCAATGCGACCCGGGAATGTACGTGATTCTGATGACCGGCTTCTATGCGGTGGACTCGGCGATCGAGGCGATCAAGCATGGCGCTTACGATTATTTGTGCAAGCCGATTGATTACACGCGGCTGCTGAAGACTTTGGATGATCTGACGGATTCGTTCACGCGCGGGCTGCAGATACGGGACCTCGAAGATAAGCTGCTGGACAATCTCTTGTTCCACGGAATTGTGGGGCGCAGCCCGGCAATGCTGGAGGTTTTCGATCTGGCGAAAAAAATCGCGCGGCATTATACCAACGCGCTGATTACCGGGCCGACGGGTTCGGGGAAGGAACTGGTGGCGCACGCGTTGCACCAGATGAGCCCAGTGTCGCAGGAGCGCTTCGCGGTGTGTAATTGTTCGGCGCTGGTGGATACGCTGCTGGAAAGCCAGCTTTTTGGGCACGTGCGCGGGTCGTTTACGGGCGCGACGGAAACGCGGCCCGGACTATTTGAATATGCGAACGGCGGGACGGTTTTTCTGGATGAGATCGGCGAAACCTCACTGCAGATGCAGGCGAAGCTGCTGCGGGTGATTCAGAACCGCGAGATTCAGCGAGTTGGCTCGCCGGAAGTGCGCAAAGTGGATGTGCGGCTAATCGCGGCGACCAATCGCGACCTGCGCGCGGAAGTGCTCGCTGGACGTTTTCGTGAGGATCTGTTTTACCGCCTCAGCAGCATCGAGCTGCGCGTGCCGGGCCTGGCCGAGCGTCCCGGGGACATACCGATTCTGGTGCAGCACTTCGTGAAAAAGTACGGCGAGACGTACGGGAAACCGTTCCAGGGATTGACGCGGCGGGCGCACATCGTACTGCTGCAGCATGATTGGCCGGGCAACGTGCGCGAACTGGAAAACGTGATAGCCAGCGCTGCGATCACCGCGAACTCCGATTTCATTGACGTGGGCGATTTGCCGGAGCATCTGCAACGCTCGCGGCGGCAGTCTTCTTCGGCGGCTACGGTGTGGAGCCCGCTGCCGCTGGACGAAGTGCGCAGCGTACACATACAGCGCGTGCTGGAGATGTGCAATGGCAACCGGGTGCGCACGGCGCAGGTACTGGGGATTGGACGCACCAGCCTGTATCGTTTCTTGAAGCGCTCCGACCGGCCGTCGAAATCTGTTGCGGCTCGGGGGGCGGCCTGACGATGCAACGAAAGTTGCTAGCGCGCGGCCGCCAGTGCAGGGGCAGCGGTGAAATAAATTTGGATGAGCGGGAAGGCATCGGACAGGACGGGATCATGAGCAGACAGACCGTGCCGTCGAATTTATCCACAGCGCTTGCAGAATTCGGCTCGCAGCGAGCGGAGCGAATCGCGTCGCAGTTGTCCATAGAAGTGTGCGGGTTCGACCGCTGCGGGCGATTTTTCACGGAACGCTCGGAAACCTGCGACGTGAGCGATGCGGGATGCAAATTCTATTTGCGTACGGAAGTTGAGCGCGAGGCGGTTGTGGCTCTGCGGGTGATCACACGTTCTGACCGGCGCGGGAGCGTGGCTGCACCGGTGCTGTTTCAAGTGGCGCACATGGAGCGCGGGTCGAGCGGATGGACTTTGGGAGCATGGAAGTTGCGCGCTGAAGATTCGTGGCCGGTGCCCGGCGTCCAGGCGCGGGATGGGGCGGCATCGTTCGAATGATTTTTGGCGGACTTGTTCGGCAGTCACGACAGCGTTAGCGGTGCAGCAGCGGTTGTTGTCGGGTGGTTTTTCTTGAGTTATGTCGTGGCTGAAGCAAAGAACCGCATCGGTTTTCTCCCCCTCGGCTAGACTTTCAAACTGCGATCTCCTAACAAAGTAGATTGTTCCGCAGAAAGCAGATTCCTGCCCGCGGCAGGCAGGCCTCCCTGCGTCCCGCGCCCGCCAAACAGCGGCGGGAAGGAAAGGGCGCGGGACTTCGTTCGGGATGACACGTCGTTTTGTGTCTCGGCGAGCCATCAAGCGCGTCGCGGCGTGGATTGCAGAACACGGAGCTCCATCAATTGTTGGCGCAAGAGCGATGGCGCACGGAAGTGCGCTGCTACGCCCGCAGCGGCAGACTCTAATTCGCGCTGTGGAGCCGATTGACCGGCGATGCTGCGTCTGGTCCCCACCGTTCAAAGGCCGTAGGGTGGGGCACCGATTCGCGATGATTTGACGATGCACCGATGAGCCACGGTTTACAGGCGGTGCTTCCCCGCACCGCCCCGGTTGTGCTCTTCGCGCTTTGTCGCGCGCTATTCGTCGATCGCTGTTCGGCTGTGTCAGTTGCCGGCGGTTTCTGACGTGGTGGTTGCTGCGCTGTGGAGCAGTGCTGGCGGCAGCGTTATCGAGGAATCCATGCGCACTAACATTCCGGTTTGCGCGGGGAGTTCCACGTCTTTGCCTTTTTTCGCGCAGATGTAGGCCGAGGTGCCCACCAGGCCGAAAACTGTGCCGCGGACTACGTTGCTGAACAGGACGCCGACGAGGGCGCCGGCTCCTGTGCCCAGGCCGCCGGTCATGATATCGCCTTTGATGTCGCGCTTTTCTTGGATCACCACGCCTTCAACGGTTTTCAGGTCCTTGCGTTTTTTGATGTCGTCCGCGCCGCCGCTGTAGAGCGAAAGAATGCTCATCTGGACGGGAAAAATGCGGCTCTGGACTTCGACGGAATTGAATACCAGGTTCATCGAGGCGCCGCCGCGTTCCATGGCGAACCATTTGGGACGAGTAACGCTGGTGACGGTACCGTGAACTTTGGATCCGGCGGGCAGAATCAATTGATTGCCGGAAAATACCGGCTCGGCAACGATGGCGGTGAACGGGTCGCCATCGTGCGCGACGGCGGTAGTGAGGCCCGCGACCATGGTGAGACGCACCTGCGTTCCGGGTTGAATTACGGGGGACTGCGCGTGTACCGCGGGAGTCAGCCAGAGCATGGCTGACAACAAGGCTGAAACTGAAACAAGACGCTTCATGGATCCTCCGTGATCCTTGGCGGGAACCGGGAAGCGTTCCCGCGAAGGTGGCTCTGGACATGGCCGAGCCGTCCCCGTTTCGTGGGGTGCCGCTGGCGCCGCGGTGGAGTGCGGAGGATGCACTCGGTGGATAAGATACTCCAGGGCCTGGAAAGCTTTCCAGGAAATGAGGTGGGGTGTTCCTGAACGGCACCTGTGGGTGCGAGGTGTGACGAGGAGGACGGTATCGGATTACCGCAGAGAAGCAAAGGGCGCAGAGAAAGGCAACGGCAAACTCGCTTGCGACGGCGAAAGAGCGGCGAATGTTGTGTAGTGGAGAAAATTGGCACTACGAGTTTACTGGCGCGACACTTCACCGGCAAATCGGCGCCTCACGATTTTCCTGGAATGCTATTTTGTAAGCAGGCGAATTCCTGGAAATCAGAAAAATAGGTAAGAGTGCCATGCGAAACCGCTTGCTGATTATCGGTGTGCTGGTGTTGAGCGTCGCGTCGGTCGCGTTCGGGACCGACTACGCGATTGTGGTGAATCCTGCCAATCCCCTGCGGGCGCTGAGCCTGGTGGAACTGGGGAAGATTTTCAAGGCCAAGACCACCATCTGGCCGGACGGTAAGGGCATCACGCTGGTGCTGCGCGAGCCGAATTCGCCGGCGACGAAATTCATCCTAGAGAAGGTGCTGGGCGGCACATTCGAGGAAGAGAAGGCCGTGCTGAACGATCCGGGCCGCAAGAACGCGGTGCCCGTGGTCTTCGCCGAGAGCGATGAGGAAGTGATGAGAATTGTCGGCGGGAACGCCGGAGCGGTCGGAGTGATTGACGTGTACAACATCACCGGCGGCGTGAAGGTAATCAAGATTGATGACAAGCAGCCCTTTGATCCCGGTTACGTTCTGAAGGGCCGTTAGCGGGCACTGCAAAATCCCATGCGAGGAAAACCGTGAAAACCCGAAACTTCTTTCCCTGGATGGTTGTCGCTGTTTTGACGTGCGGTACTGCCGTACACGCGCAGGACGCTGCGCCGGCAGCCAGCGCGGCGAGCACCGTGCCGGTGACGACGCAATCCACAGTCGCGGCGAAAGCCTACGAGATGGGGCTGGTGCAGCGCGAAGACCGGCTGTTCGTGGACGAAGGGCTGGAATTTTTCCGTCAAGCGGTGAAGGCAGACTCGCAATTTGCGCTGGGGCATGCGGCGCTGGGCTATTTCTCGGCCGATCCCAAAGAGGCGAAGGACGAAAGCGCGCTGGCGTTGAAATATATTGCCAATGCAGCGCCTGACGAGCAACTGCTGATCCACTGGATGAACGACACGAAGAACGGCGAAACGGTCGAGGCGATTTCCGCGCTGAACGACTTGCTGGCGAAGTATCCGACCGACAAGCGACTCGCGAACATGGCCGCGGAATGGCTGTGCGCGAACCAGGGCGCGTTTGAGCACGGGGAAGCGATATTGGTGCGCCTGCTGAAATACGATCCGCACTATTACCCGGCGACGAACAATCTGGCGTATTGCTATGCGTTGAACGGACAGGCGCAACTGGCGCCGCCGTTAATGGAGCAGTACGTAGCGGCATTGCCGAACGAGCCGAACCCGCAGGATTCCTACGGCGAAATCATGCGCATGCTGGGCGACTATCCGGCGGCGCTGGAACACTACAACAACGCGCTGAAGATTAACCCGCAGTTTAACGCTTCGCAGGTGGGCGTGGCTTCGACCTACGCCTTGATGGGAGATGAAACAAAGGCGCGCGCGCAATATCTGGTGGCAATCAAGGGAACGAAAGAACGGTCCACGCAGATTAATTATCGAATTCTGTGGGCGATGACTTACTACCGTGAAAATAAGCCGCGGCTGGCGCGGGAAGCTTTTGAGAAAGTGGATACGGAAGCGCACGCGGCGGGATTGACGGTGCAGGAGGCGGAAATTCATCGCGCGATGGCGCTTTTTAATCCGGACGCGGCGAGCGCGCTGAAGGATTTGGACGACGCGCGGGAGGATCTTTCAGACACGCGCAAGAGCAATTTGTTGCCCGGTGACCGCGAAAACGAGCTGGCCTTGATTCTGCAGGCGCGCGCGTTCATCGCGGTGAATGCCGGAAAGATGGACGCGGCACAGGCTACGGAGAAGCTGCTGGAGAATATGGCGCAGACCAACCGCAGCACTCCGGTGCAGCAAGCGTATCACTCGGCGAATGGCGCGTTGCTGTTCGCGCAGGGAGACTATGCCGGGGCGATCGCTGAGCTGCAGGAAGATCCGCAGAATCCTTTGTCGCTGCAATTGCTGAGCGCGGCGCAAACGAAGGCGGGGCAAACGGCCGATGCGCGCAAAACGCTGGAGACTTTGGCGGCGATTAGCGACGAGCGCGTGGAGACGGCGTTTGCGGCACCACCGGCGCGGTTGGCATTGAAGCATGATGCCACGCATCCGGTGCAAGGCGGGGCGAACTAAGGCCCTTTGCGTAGTTTTTCTGCTGCGATGGAAATGTGCGGCTTCAGGGGCTGAGGCCCTTCTCTTTCGGGCGGCTTTACGGCGGGGCTGAAGCCCCGCCCTTCCGACTTCCTCGGTTCTTTGTGATCACTACCACGGCTCTAGTCTTCGACAATTCATCAACACATCTTCATACAACTCTACGGCGGTAGCACACGGCCGCGGGTTTCTTCGCCGAGCGGCGTTAGCAGCAGGCCGATGGCGAAGGCGATGCCGGTCAATGCAACGGGCGTGCCGAGTGAGCCGAAGTGGCGTACGCCGGCTCCTACCAGGAACGTGATTCCAGCTCCGATGAAGCGCGCGAAGGATGTGGAGAAGGCGAAGGCGCTGGCGCGACATTCGGTGGGATATTGCTCGGGAAGCCAGAGAGTGTACACGGCGAAATTAGCTCCGCCGAGTCCGAGAAAAAACAGGCAGACGAAGAACCACGGCAGCGCGTTGTTTGCGAGATAGAAAACCTTGCCGAAAGTCAGCACGATAAAAATAAACATCAGAGCGAAGAACATCGCCAGCGTGGCGCAGCGGCCGAAGCGTTCCGCGAGCGTGGGCATGGCTAGGCATCCGAGAATCGTCGCGAACGCCACAAGCATGGTGGCGTAGGACGCTAGATGCGCAGCTTGTAGACCCGTGCGACCGCTGGCTTCGGCGAGAGCTGTGACTGCGGTGGGAACATAGACCGTGCCAGCCCATAGCCCGCAGATCGAAACCAGCATGAACAACGAATTCAGGATGGTGCGGCGGCGCCAGGTGGAATTGAAGAGAGTTGCAAGGGGCCGCCACCAGGACAAGGTTTGGATTACTTTTACTTTTTGTTGCCAGCGCGCTGGTTCGGCGACGCCGTAGCGGATCCATGCGAGCAGCAACGCGGGTAGTCCGCCGAATAAGAACATTTGGCGCCAGCCGAAATGGCTTCCGATGCTTAGGTTGGCAAGCGCTGCCAGCAGAAAGCCGACGTAGTATCCGGTGTGCATGTATCCCGCGCCGCAGATGCGCCAACTTTCGGGCCACTCTTCCGCGACGAAAGTTCCGCCCATGGCCCATTCGCCCCCGATGCCGATGCCGGCGAGCAAGCGGAGGACGGCGAGCTGCCAGATGTTGACGACGAACGCGCTGAGCAGAGTGAATGTGGAATACCACAAGATCGTCAGCATCAGCGTGCGCACGCGACCGAATTTATCTCCGATCGGACCCCAGACGAAGGCGAGTCCCCAGCCGAGCAGGAAAAGCGCGAAGAGGAGTGCGCCGTAGTAGCCAATGTTGCCTTTGGTAGCTGCGATGCCGGAGCGCGGGAGCAGATCGCGCAATGATGGGACGAGGACTAGCGCGTAAATGAAGGAGTCCATGCCGTCGAGCGTCCAGCCGCCCCAGGCAGCCCAGAAGCCGCGGATTTGATTGCGCGTGAGGGGCGGGATGCGATCGGTTTGGCTGGGTTGGGATTGACCTGGTGATGTTTGCGAATTCATCGGCGTTGCAAACCCCTTGGGAGATTGCTTCTGGCGCGGCAGGATACTCCCGTTGGGGAGTGGAAGTCGAACATCGTGCGAGCGCGAAGCGGCCGCTTCATCGGATGATTCGTTAGTGCGCAAAGCGGTGGTGCATCAGCCTCCGATAATCGCGTAGGTCAAGGGTTACCTGTGGGTTCGTTCTGGAACTATGTCGTCCGCCCACACGTCGGGAGGGAGACACTAGCACGATGCGCGAACGGTGGAAAACTCTCGCCGGTTTTGCCGTACTCGGATTCGCAGTCACCGCCTGCTTTTATGTGCTCTGGACCTAATCACGACTATGCAAAGCCCTTCGGGCGCCTCGACTTTGTGTTGTATGCGGCCAACGTGATTCTCTGTCCTCCAATACTTCTATTCATTTGGTGCATTGACTGTGAATACGGAACGCCTGCAGGTTTCCAGACAAACCTAATAATCGTCGGGCTGCTAAACGCGGCACTTTAGGCGATGATTGGAATAGCAATAGCTCGGCTCAGAAGGAGAAAAATGTCTCGAGCGATGAACGATCGCGGCGTCACAGACTAGGTCGATGCACTACCTGCAAAGCAGGCGGCTTTCGTGGGGTGGGGCGCTGTGCTAGACTTCGCGGAGCAGTTTTGTGCGCGGATTTTTTTGCGCTGTGACTGCCGATGGGTGGAACTTCGGGCTCTGTGCAACGATTCCCCGCAAACCCCGCCAGGCCCGGAAGGGAGCAACGGTAGCGGGTCAGTCTCGTGTGCCGCGGAGTACCCGAAGTTCCTCTAGTCGCAGCGAGTGGGTGGGTCTTACAACGATTCCATGACATACAAGGTTATTGCGCGGAAATACCGGCCGCAGACATTCAGCGAGATCGTGGGCCAGCAGCACGTTACGCGGACGCTGGCGAACGCCATCAATTCGAATCGCGTGGCGCATGCGTACATTTTTTCGGGCGTGCGCGGCGTCGGGAAAACGACCAGCGCGCGAATTCTGGCCAAGGCGCTGAACTGCGTGAAGGGGCCGACGGCCGAGCCGGACGGAACTTGCGATTCATGCCGGGAAATTTCGGCGGGGACGTCGCTGGACGTGCTGGAAATTGACGCGGCGTCGAACCGCGGCATTGATCAGATACGCGAGCTGCGGGAGATGGTGCGTTACGCGCCGGCTTCCAGCCGCTACAAAGTAGTGATCCTCGACGAAGCCCACCAGCTGACCGATGAAGCTTCAAACGCGCTGCTGAAAACTTTGGAAGAGCCGCCGGAGCGGGTGGTGTTTATTCTGGCGACGACGCGCGCGGAAGATCTGGTGGAGACGATCAAGTCGCGGGCGCAGCTTTTCCAGTTTCGGGCGCTCTCGTTCAGGGAGATTGCCGAGGAGATTGAGCGGATCGCGCGCGAAGAAAAATTGACGATCGAGCCGGGAGCGGTGGCGGTGCTGGCGCGGGCGGCGGAAGGCAGCTTGCGCGACGGGCTTTCGTTGCTGGAGCAGGCGATCGCCTACAGCGGCGAGGCGATTACGGACGCGCAAGTGCGCGAACTTTTGGGAGTGGTCGCGGAGAGCGTGCTGGACGCGTTGGTGGATGCGATTTCCGAGCAGTCGGCGGAGATGGCTTTGAGTCTGGTGCACCGGCTGATTGGCGACGGGCAAAATTTGCAGCATTTCTGCCGCGAAGCGATCCGGCATTTCCGAAATTTGCTGGTGGCGCGAGTGTGTGGCGCGGATTCGGAGTTGGTAGCGGCGCCGGAAGATGAGCGGCCGCGTTTGGCGGAGCAGGCAGCGCGATTCAGCGAGGAAGATCTGACGCGGTTTTTTAATACTTTGCTGGCGACGGATGCAGAACTGCGGAGGGCGCCGGACCCGCGGCTGCATTTGGAATTGGGGTTGCTGAAACTGATCAATGCGCGGAGATTGGCGCCGATTGAGGAAGTGCTTGCGGGTCTCCGTGGGGAAGTTCGCGGGGAGACTCGCGGCGGCGGCAGTGGCGGAGATATTCGCGGAGGTGGGGCGCGAACTGCGAATTCTGCAGCCAGTTCCCTTCCGGCTCGCGCGACTCCGGCTGTGTCTGCTGCCCAGCCCGTATCTTCTTCTGGCGCGGCGGTGCGTATGGCGCCGGTGACGAATTCTTCTTCAGCCGCGGTTGATGTCTCTCCTGCGATTCCGCCTGCTTCAACAGCAAAACCTGCGATGGCTGATTCGAGTCGAGACGTTGAATCCGGAAATGGGCGTGGACTCGCGTCGAGTGCAGCTAGCGCGTCAGGTTCGGCGGCGACGTCGAGGCCGGCGGCGACAGCTGCCGTTACAGCTGCGATTGTTGCTTCGAGTGCGGTGACGGGCGCTGCCGCGGAAGTGCCGACGAATGGAATTGGCGCGGCGCAGGTGGAAGCGATCAAGGCTGCGCTGCACGGGCAGAAATTTTTGTGGTCCATGCTGGATGCGGTGACGCGATGGGAAGTAGAGAACGGCGAGTTGCGCCTTTTCTTCCCCAGCGAAAGCCGCTCGCTGGCGGAAATGCTGCAAGCGCGCGACCCGATGGAACGATTACGCACAGTGTTGAATCAAGTGGTGGGCCAGCCGTTGCGCGTCTGTGTTAAACTGGATTCCAGCCGGGCAACAGCGCCGGCGGGGCGCAGTTCGGAATTGCGCGCCCGATTCGAAGAGGATCCGATCGTTAGGGCCATGCTTGAAAAGTTCGGCGGCCAGATCTCCAACGTCAAGCGCCCAGGCGAGGAATAACCATGGAAGTGAAAGCGCTACAGCAAATGCTTTCGCAGTTCCGCCAAGTGCAGGAGAAGCTCGAGAAGCAGATAGACGAGCTTTCGGTGGAAGCGTCGGCGGGCGGTGGCATGGTTACCGTGAAGATGAACGGCCAGAAGCAGCTGACGGAAGTGCGCATCGAGCCGGACATTTTCAAGAGCAAGGATCAGGAAATGCTCCAGGACCTGATTCAGGGCGCGGTGAACGAAGCGACGCGCCGCGTGGATGAAGAGCTATCGAAGCAAGTGAAGGAGATTTCCGGCGGCTTGCCCGGAGTCGCGGGGCTGAAAATTCCTGGATTATTCTGAGCGGCGGTTTGTGCGGATTTGTGGTGGCTGAATTTTTGCATGTCTTTCCGGTAGTTGCAGCTTTGAATGTTCCGATTCCCTTCTGCTTCAGATTTCTTTCGGTGAATGGAGTTCCATGCCTGATTTTGCCCCTTCGGTGACACGACTTATAGATGAATTGAAGCGCCTTCCCGGGATTGGCCAGAAAACCGCGCAACGCCTGGCATTTTATTTGTTGCGCGTGGATCCGGAGCAGGCTTTCGCGCTGTCGGATGCGATTCGCGACGCGAAGGAGAAAGTGCGCGAGTGTTCGATCTGCAACAACATCACGGACGCGGATCCTTGTCTTTTTTGCACCGGACCCTCGCGCAGCAAGAAAATAATTTGCGTGGTGGAAGAGGCTACGAATATTCAGGCGGTGGAGAAGACGCGGGGGTTCGACGGGCTTTATCACGTGTTGGGTGGAGCGCTTTCGCCGTTGCAAGGGATTGGGCCGGACCAGTTGAAGATCAAGAGCCTGATTGAGCGATTGAAGGGTGGAACGGTGGAGGAAATCATTGTGGCCACTTCGCCCACGGCGGAGGGTGAGGCGACCGCGGTGTATTTGTCAAAGTTGATCAAGCCGCTGGGTGTGCATGTGACGCGGATTGCGATGGGGATTCCGGTGGGATCGGATCTGGAGTATGCGGATGAAGTTACGATGAGCAAGGCGATGGAAGGGCGTCGGGATTTGTAGTCTATTGCTCTTGTGTTGCTAGAATTATTTCAGGAATCGGAAGGAGTTTAGCGGTTGCTTCAGGCTGGCGCGAACTTTGGCTGCGTCGTGTGCGGTGTACTCCTGGAACGTTTCAGGATCGAACTTTCCTTCATTTGAATCTCCTTCCACGATACCGAGTTCGTAGCATTTATTGCCGTGGAATACTCGGTAGATCTCTCCGGAATCCGCGCCGCCCGCCCACCCATCGGTGGTATGAAATAATTTGGCGCTGATGCCGTTGATTTTTGTAACAACAGCATCACCAGCCGACCAGTTTTGCGATCTTTCCAGGCAAGTTTTTTGCGTCGTAGCATCAGGGGCCGATCGCACGAAGAATACGGCGGCGATGAACCCAGGCTTGTCTTTTAATTTGTCTTTGGGGTAAGCGAGGCAGACGAAGTTGACGCCTGTGGCGGCGTCGTTGTCACAGATGTCGCCTTGGCTTGAGCAGGAATCTTCAATCCAGCCGAGTTGACCGTTCCGGAAGGGACGTTGGGTACAGTGGATCAGCGCAGGGGAGTACTTGAATTGGAAAGCGCCGTCGGGGCTGGTGAAGGTTTGGAGATTGGTTTGGGCCGTTAGTGGGACGGCCAGGGCGCAGAGACAGATTGCGATTAGTAATTTCATTGGAAGCGTGCGTCCATCTTAGGCGCAATTCTCGCGGAGCGGCAAGATGCACATTATCGGGTGACGTTCTGGATTGAGCACGAGCAAGTCTACAGCCGAGCACGGCCTGCCGTGCCCCTGCGACCTGCAAGAGAGGGGACGATAGCGAGGCTTGCGTCACTAACCTTGCCAGGGTATATAGGGGCTTGGGTCGGGAGGTGAATCATGGCGGGTTTGGAAAAATATATGGCGCAGTATGACCACGAGCACACGAATGTGTGGAACAAGGTGATGCACGGGATCGGGATTCCGATCATCATCTTGGGGATTGTGCTGGCTTGCTTTACCTTCTGGCGGTCAGGACTGGCGCTTTTCGTCGCTGGTTGGGTGCTGCTACTCGCTGGGCACCGGATCGAGGGCAATAAGCCGGCATTTTTCCAAGGGTTGATTTACTTTTTGGTTGGCCCGATATGGGTGGCCAAGGAGATCAAGGACGCAATCTTCGGAACTTCCCACCGGTCAACCGCAGCGCATTGAAGCGGAGCTGAGCCGTCGGTCGCAGCAATCCGATTGTTCTTCAGGCCCCGAAAAGTGCCCCGATGCGGGACAGTTTCGCGTTTAATACGAGTAACCCTTTCGCACATTTGCACGCAGCCTAGAGACGGCGTTGCGCTGTGATGCTACCCTAAGAAATCGCTCTTGGGAGGAGTTTGTGACCGATTCCCTGCAATCCGCCGATCCCGGCACACAGAAGCGCCGCAGCACGCGCATTGTGCAAGCCGTACCGATAACTGTGACGGGAACCGACGCGCTCGGGCAGCCATTCAAAGAGCGCACCACGACGGTGATGGTGAATTGCCACGGGTGTAAGTACCAATCGAAACATTACGTTCCAAAGAATTCGATGGTTACGCTGGATATTCCGCGTCCGGAAGGCGGACCGTTCCATACGCAGGGGCGGGTGGTATGGGTGCAGCGCCCGCGCACGGTGCGCGAACTCTTCCAGATTGGACTGGAGTTTGAAGTTCCCGGGAATTTCTGGGGTATTGCGTTTCCGCCGGAGGATTGGGCGTCCGGTGTGGATATTCCTACCGGCGACCTGACCGGGATACTGGACGCGACGACGGGAGGCGAACCGGTGGCTGGTATTTCGCCCCAACCGTTGCCTCCGATCGGGCCTCCACCGATGCCGATTCCGACGACGCCCGAGAAACGGATTGAGGCGCCGCCATTTCAGATTCCGGTGACGCCGCCTCCTCCCGCGAAACCGAGTCCAGTGAACGTGCCGGCTGCGCCTCCGGTGATGGCCGCGAAGCCCGTGGTTCCTGCTGCACCGCCTGTGATTCCTCCTGCGGTACCTTCTGTACCAGCCGCGAGTCCCGCGGCTGACAACAAAATACACGTGGTGCCGGCTCCTCCGGCTGCGCCTGCGGTCGTGACTGCGGATACGCAGGCAGCCCTGGCGAAGCAAATGGCGCGCATGGTGGCCGACGCCAAGGAAAGCCTGGACAAAACTTTGCGGCGCGGAGCGGAAGAAGCGATCACCGAAGAGATGACGGTGGTGCGCCAGCAGCTGGATGTGCAGCTGCACGATACCGTCGAGAAAGCCATCAAGGTTTCGATGGAGCGCGTGTCCGAATCGGCAGTGAAGAAAGTAGTGCAGCAGGCCGCGGACCGCACCAAAGAGATTGTGGAGGAAGCACGCAGGGCGAGCGAAAATTCTGCTTCGCAGTTGGATGAGAAAGTGCGCAATGCCGTGCAGCAGGCGGTGAGTAATGTCGCGGAACAAGCCGCGCAGCAGGCTGCGACGCAAGCGACAGCGCTGACTTTGAAACAGTCCGTGGAAGAAGTAGTGGAGCGCGCGCTGCGGGAACGCGAAGCTTCCACGCCATCGCTGGAAATTCTTTCTTCGCCCGAGGCTGCGCAAAACCATTTGGAGCAATGGCGCAAGAACCTGGAAGACACGGCGCAGTCGGTGCGCAGCAAGAGCATCGAGCAGACGCAGGCTGATGCTTTGATTGCATCGCAGCAGTGGAATGCGGAATTTGAGGCGGCACTTACCGGCGCATCGCAAAAACTGGGCGACAAGTTGACGGAAGTGTCGCGCGAGGCGTTGACGCAGGCGGAGCAGGAAGCTGTGGCGCGCGCGGCGGGCTTGCGGGCATCGTTGGATGAAGCAGCGCACGGCGTGCTGGCGCGGAGCGAGCAGGCTCAGCAGGAAGCCGCGGCGCGCGCGGAAGCGTTGCGGGCATCGCTGGATGAAACTGCGCGCGCAGTGCTGACGCAGGCGGAGCAGCAAGCAGCAGCGGTGCGGGCATCGCTCGACGAAGCGGCACGCGGGGTGCTGGCGCAAACCGGGCGCGAGGCGAGCGCGCAGGCGGAGACGCTGCGCTCGTCCTTGGATGAAGCGATTAACACGGCTGCTTCAACGATTGAAACACTGGGTGCGGGTTTGCAGCAGGAACGCCATCGCGCTGAAGAGACCAGGTCGCAGCTGCAAGAAGCTGCGCAGAACGCTTTGCGCCAGACGCGGCAGCAGTTTGATGAGCTGCTGGCCGCGCAGCAAAAGGAAATGAGCCGCAAGGCGGACCACGTAATCGCCGACCGGGTGCAGCAGATCGAGCCGGCGCTGCAAGAATCGGCGCAAAAGATTTTGGATCGCGCGGTGGTCGAGCTGGAGCAGAAGCTGATGCCGCGGCTGGATCACGCGCAGCGGGCGGCGGCGGAACTCCAGCAAGCCGAGCAGCAGGCGGCGCACACGCAGAGCCAATTCCACGAACAGGCGCGGCAGGCGGCCGAGCGCGTGGGCGAGCTGCAGCACAGCGTGCAGGCGCAGGTGCGCGAAGCTGCCGAGCGCGTAGCGCAATTGCAGAATTCGATCCTCGAACAGGTGCAGCAAGCGACGGACCATGCCGACCGTTTGCACGATACGGTGCGCGAGCAGACCATTCACGCTTCGGAGCTGGCAATACAGGAATCGGTGGCGCGGCTGCGCACGGAAGCCGAAAAAGTACCGGCGGATATCGAGAGGTCGGTTCGGGAAACTGCTTCGAAAATCGAAGAAGAGATCCAACAGCGCAGCACTGAGACGCAGCACGCGACTTACGAGGCGCTGCTGAAGGCTTCGGAGTGGTACCAGAAAAAAGCGCACAGCACGATGCAGGGTTCGATGGAGAAGATGGTCGAACAGTCTTCGACCTCGCTGCGCGACCGGGCGGCGGAAGTTTCCAGTTTGCTGGCTTCGGAGCTGGATCATTATCGCCGCACGTATGTAGAGCACAGCACGGCGCAGATTGACGAGTCCGCGAAAGAGATTGTGACTCGCGAGCGCGACAAGATGAGCGAGGCGGCGCAGATGGCCACGGCCGGATTTACGGACCAGGTGCATCGCGTGACCACCGATTCGCTGAAGCGGTTCGAGCAGGTTTCGCGCGAGGCGCTGGAAAAAGCGCGCGCGGACATGGAGTTTGGCCGCGAAGGCTCGCTGCTGGAATATCAGAAGACGATTGACGAGCGCATGATGCTGGGCGTGGAGCAGGCGCGTGTACATCTGCAATCGGAACTGGGGCCGCTGCTGGAGCAGTGGGAATCGCAGCGTGAATCCGAGAAAAAAGTCTGGATGGAGCAGCTGAAGAAATCGAACGACGAGGCCATCGAGCTTTACAAGACGCGGCTGGAAAATGCTTCGAATTCCTGGCTGCTGGCTTCGGCGACGACCTTGGGGCAACATTCGCAAGCTGTGCTGGACACGATCGCGAAAGCCGCGGAAAAGCGTTTGCGCGAGACTTGCTCGGAAGTGCTGGGGAGCATGGGCGATACATTGAAAGCGCGGCTGCTGGGGCTTTCCACGGATTTTAGCCCGGAACCGGACGACGAATTTCCTCCGAAGAAGAAGTAATTCGTCCTTCTGCTGAACATCTTTTCGCTGCACGGCTTTTCCCATCCGCTTTTTCCCACTCCGGTATAATGGCGGCATGGCGAATCAGGCTTACCTGAGCATCTGGCTGAAAGAATTTCGTGAAGAGAACATGCTGCAGCAGTTCCGCGATTTTCTGGGGACAGTTCCCTTCTCCGAAAAACAGCCGGGATTCACGCATCTGGAAATTCGCGCGGTAGATTCGACGGAGACGCCGGTGTACGAGCAGGACCTGCGCTCGTTTCCGCTGGATGCGGACGGGATCATCGAGCTGGCGAAGGACTACGTGCACGACGATTGCAGCTGCGACGTGCGGTCGCATTGGGATTTGTGGGTGTTCGAGGGCGAGCCGCTGACTTCGCAGAAATTGCCGCAGGCGCTGTCGCTGTTGTGCAATGGCGAGGCGTACGACGATGGATTCTGGAAAGATAATGGGCACCTGGAAGTGAGTTTCGGATTCGAGCATCTTTTTACGGGGCACGGAGGGGTGCTGGGGATACGGCAGATCGCGCGGCCGGCGCCGCAGAATCAGGAAGAGCGCGATTTTCTGGAATCCATGGCGAAGCCGGCGAATCTACTGCTGTATCAGGAGAAAACGCGGGAAAATATAAAGAGTTTGTTCGAATGGGTGCGGCGGATCGAGAAGGCGGCGACGGTGGAGCGGGTGCGGTTGTGGTCGGAAGGAGAGGATAATTTTGAAGCGCGCCTCGAAGAGATTTTGGCTGCTCGTTAGCGTGGCGGCGGTAGTAATGGTGGCGGCGATGCAGCACCGGCGCGTGAATGAATTAACGCTGGCGAGTTTGCGGCCTGGACGCGACAAGGTACCCGCGGCGGCGAAGGAATTCCGGGACCTGGAGCGGGACCCGGCCGTCACGGATGCTTACGTGTGGGGCGACATTTGCATGCATCGCGAATTGCGAGTGGAAGCCGATGCGAGCGGCGTAGTAAAGACAGTGACAGTCGGGTCGAAGTACAAGCCGGAGATTATGGCGAAATGCGCGGCGAGCGTGATGGAGCCGAAGCGGCTGAAGCTGATCGCGAGCGGCCACGGATTGCAGCTGGGCGACGCCTGCGGCCGAATCGAAGAAATTTACGGGAAGGCGGAATCGCGGAGCCCTTCCGTGCAGGGCAGCGACAAGTTAGAATTGTATTTATACACATTCGATTGGGCTGGGCCGGATGTGCCGCAGGTGATGGAAGTATCCTGCGACGCAGCTACGCAAACGGTGGCGGAAATCACGCTCGCGGCGGCAAGCCTTTAACGGGACCTCATGAAAAAATTCATCGTATGCGCAGTCCTGGGTGCAGCAGCGCTGGGCGCGTGGTCGTGCGGCAGTTCTTCACCGAGGCCTGCTGGCGGGGCTGGCGCCAGCGACAAGGGAGCGCAGAATAGCGCGGCGACTCCTGCTTCACCGGGCGCGCCACCGAGTGCGCCTGCCGCGCCGGCTGTGCCGGACGACATACAGAAGGCCGCGGAAACGGCGCTTGGTTCCGAGACCGAGGTGCTGCTGTACGGCGACTTGGCGAAAAATGGCTCGCGGCAAATTCTGGCGGTGAACCGCATGAAAGGCACGCCGCAGGCGGCCATGCCGGGCACGGTGATCACGCGCGGCGTGGTCCTGGAAAATATCGGCGGCACGTGGAAAGAAATTTTGCGCTGCGACGAACATCTGGAAAATCCCAAGGGATTTTTGGGCAATATTCCACTGGCACCAGTGAATGGGTGGCGCGTGCAGTACGAGCAGGACAACGACAAAGGACTGCTGCTTTATTTCACGCCGGCCGCGAATCCCAAGGGCGCGCGAGCGCTGCCCGTGGAAGTGCGTTGGAACGCCAAGGTGAAGCGGTATCAATCCATGGACCGCAATTTTGAGAATTTTCTGTACGAGCTGCCTGCGCTCGAAACTCCGGAGTCGCAAGTTCGCCTGTGAGCGCCATCGCCCAACCCGCTGCAGTGAGCGCCGCCGCACGTCCGGCGAAAAAACCGTCGGGCTGGGACCATCTGAAGACGCTGCTTCCCTACGTCAATCGCTACAAGAGCATGACGGCGCTGGGGCTGCTGACGAACACGCTGATGGGACTGGTGGGCGCGTTCCCGCAATTGATTATCGGGATGATCACGGATTGCATCAGCGGCTCTGCGCACACGCTTTCGACGCTGACCGGCACGGCGCGGGCGGCGATGAGCCCGCTGCTGGCGCTCTACGCGCCGATGAACCGGCACGCGCTGGAACTTTTCTGCCTGATTCTGGTGGGCATCGTGTTCGTGAAGGGATTTCTTTCGTTCTGGACACGCTGGATATTGATCGGAGTGTCGCGCGAGATTGAATACGATTTGCGCAATGATTTGCTGGCGCGATTGGTGGAGCTCGAACCGGAATTTTACGTGCGGAATCGCACCGGGGATTTGATGTCGCGCGCGACGAACGATTTGAACGCGGTGCGCATGGTGCTGGGCCCGGGAATCATGTACAGCGCCACGACCATCGTGACGATGATCGTGGCGGTTTTCTTCATGGTGAAACTCTCGGCGAGCCTGACGCTTTGGGTGCTGCTGCCCGTGCCCGTGGTGGCGCTCGCGGTGCGCTATTTTGGCGAGACGATTCACCGGCTTTCGGAGCAGATTCAGGCGGCGCTGGGGACTTTGTCCACTCGCGCGCAGGAAAACCTGACGGGCATTCGCGTGATTCGCGCCTACGCGCAGGAGAAACCGGAGATTGAGGCTTTCGATGTAGCGAATCGCGATTACGTGAATCGCAACATCAAGCTGATTGCTACGTGGAGCTTGTTCTTTCCGTTTCTCACCGCGCTGATTGGGATCACTTTCGTGATTTTGCTGGGCAAGGGCGGGCGCGACGTGATTGACCATCGTTTCACGGTCGGCACCATGTGGGCGTTCTACTGGTTCCTGGGTCAGCTGGTGTTCCCGATGATTGCGCTGGGGTGGGTGACGAATATTTTCCAACGCGGCGCGGCTTCGATGGGGAGGCTGAATTACATTTTGCACGCGAAGGCCAGGATTGGGGATTTTGCGAGCGGGATTTCGGAGAGCAGGAACGGGGATGGTGCTGGTGCGGTCGCGGGCCGCAACGGCGATTCGGCGCGAACTGCGGTGGCGACGAACGCGCCGGCAGCGGCGGCGGAATCTTCGATTCGCGGCGAGATTGACTTTCGCCATTTGACTTTCACTTATCCAACTTCGCGGAATGAAGATGGAACCGGCGGCGGGCCGGTGCTGCGCGATATCAATTTGCACGTGCCGGCAGGCTCGACGCTGGCGATCGTCGGACCGACGGGGAGCGGAAAATCCACGCTCGCGGCGTTGATCGCACGGCTGTGGGATGCGCCGCCGGGAACTTTGTTCCTGGATGGCCGCTCGATTCGCGATTACCCGTTGGCGGAAGTGCGGCGGGCGATCGGATACGTGCCGCAGGATACGTTTTTATTCAGCGATACGTTGCGCGAAAACATCGCCTTCGGCGTGAACACCGCCGCGGAAGAGCACATTTTGGAGGCGGCAGAGATTGCCAGCATCTCCGGGGAAATTCAGAGTTTCCCGCAGAGCTACGAGACGATGGTCGGCGAGCGCGGCATTACGCTTTCGGGCGGGCAGAAGCAGCGGACGTCCATCGCGCGAGCCGTCCTGCGCCAGCCGAAGATTTTGATTCTGGATGACGCGCTTTCCAGCGTGGATACGGATACCGAAGAGCGCATCCTGCGGCGGTTGCGCGACGTGATGCGGGAGCGCACTTCTATTTTGATCTCGCATCGGGTGTCCACGGTGAAAAACGCGGACCAGATCGTGGTTTTGCGCGAAGGGCGGATCATCGAGCGCGGAACGCATGAAGAATTGCTGGCGCTGCGCGGTTATTACGCGGATTTGAATCAGAAGCAGATGCTGGAAGAAGAGTTGGAACGCGAATGAGCGATTTCCGCGAAGAAGAGAAATTAGGCAAGCTCTACGACTCGCAGCTGACGCGGCGATTGATGCAGTATCTGCGCCCGTACCGGCTGCAGGTGGTGCTGGCGGTTTCGTTCACGCTGGGAATCACGGCGCTGGAAATTGTGGGGCCATTCCTTTTCAGCGTGGGCATTGACCGGTACATTATTCCCGGATTTGACGGATCGATCGCGCGAACCGCCGCTGTGCTGGGGTTGGTTTGGGTCGCGGCGGCGTATGCTGGCTCGATTCTGGCGAGTTTCGGGCTGCAGTACGTGCAGGTACGAATCATGCAGTGGGTGGGGCAGGAAACGATGTACGACCTGCGCAAGGAAATTTTCGAGCATCTGCAGCGTTTGCCGATGAGTTTCTTCGACCGCAGCCCGATCGGGCGGCTGGTGACGCGTTCGACGACCGACGTAGACGCGCTGAACGATCTGTTCGCGTCGGGCGTAGTGGCGATGCTGAACGATTTCGTGCTGCTGATCGCGATGGCCGTGTTTTTATTCAAGTGGCATCCGAAGTTGGCGCTGGCGACTTTTTCGCCGCTGCCGTTCATGATCCTGCTCACGTATTTTTTCCGGAATCGCGTGCGTGATGCCAACCGGCGGATTCGCACGGCGATTGCGCGCATTAATGCGTTCTTGCAAGAGCATGTGAGCGGTATGGCCGTAGTGCAGCTTTTCAACCGCGAGGAGAAATCGCGCGCGAAATTCGCGGAGTTGAATCACACGCACATGGTGGCCTACAAGGATGCGATTGACGCGTTCTCGTTCTTTTATCCGGGCGTGGAATTCCTGAGTTTTTCGGGCATCGCGCTGCTTTCGTGGGTTGGGGGAGTAAGCGTGATCGCAGGGACTTTGCGGGTCGGCGTGCTGGCAGCCTTCATGATGTACGCGCTGCGTTTTTTCCGGCCGATCCAGGACTTGAGCGAGAAATTCAACATTTTGCAGAGCGCCATGGCGGCTTCGGAGAGGATTTTCCGGCTGCTGGACGAACCAGTGACGATTTTTTCGCCGGCGAAGATTCACGCGCTGCCAGCGCCGCGCGGCGAAATCGAATTTCGCAACGTGTGGTTCGCGTATCACGGCGGCGCGACGCCGAAAGAGGATCAGTGGGTGCTGCGCGATGTCTCCTTCCGCGTAGAACCGGGGCAGACTCTGGCGATTGTGGGCCACACTGGCGCGGGGAAAACCACAATCATTCAATTGCTGCTGCGTTTTTACGATCTACAGCGCGGCGAGATTCTGCTGGATGGCGTGGATATACGCGAGCTGGACGTGCAAGATTTGCGGCGGCTTTTTGGGATCGTGCTGCAGGACCCGTTCCTTTTCACGGGCACGTTGGAAACCAACGTGAAGCTCGGCACCACAACGATTGATCGTGCGAGCACGGAGCGCGCGCTGCGCGAAGTGGGCCTGGGCGCGTATCTGGATTCGCAGGCGGCAGGGGTCGAAACGCCGGTGACGGAGCGCGGCGCGACTCTTTCGGTGGGACAGCGGCAACTGGTGAGCTTTGCGCGCGCGCTGGCGCACGATCCGAAATTTCTGATTCTGGATGAAGCTACTTCCAGCGTGGACACCAAAACGGAGTTGATGATCCGCGAAGCGCTGGATCGTTTGCTGAAAGGGCGCACGGCTGTGGTGATCGCGCATCGGCTGAGTACGATTCAGCACGCGGATCGCATTTTAGTGTTTCACAAGGGCCGGCTGCGCGAGCAGGGATCGCATCAGGAATTGCTTGCGCTGCACGGAATTTATTACCGTTTGTACCAGCTCCAGTATAAGGAGCAGGAGTTGATCGCCTCCCTGCCCAGCGGCAATGCGCCGGGATTTTCGCAGCCGCTGCCTGCCGATGACTGACGGACGTGGGTCGGATGCGGCTCGGGCGCTGCGGACGCTGCAAGACGACGGCAAAACCTGTACTTCAGCGGCTGAAGTCGCTCGATTCTGGCTAGCTTATGTCGTGGCTCAAGCTACGACCTACAAAGATTTTCAGACCCTCTCGCCGCCTCTAGAACTTCCACACTTTCCGCCGCTCAACTCTGCGCCCCGGTTTTGGTCCACGGAAGCTTATTCGCTGTACGAGCGTGAGCTGGCGCGATGAGCGAGCGCCAGGTGCTGATTTCCGCAGGCGAAGCGTCGAGTGATATGTACGCGGCGCGGCTGGCGACGGCGCTGCGCGAGCGGACGGGCGCGAAATTCTTTGGCATGGGCGGGCCGCGCATGCGCGAAGCGGGCGTGGAGTTGATCGCGGATTATCACGAAGTAGCTGTAGTGGGCATCACTGAAGTGCTGCACAAAATCCCCACGGTGATCGGAGTGCAGAATCGGCTGGCGCGCGAAGCTGCGAAACGAAGCGCGCTGCTGGCGATTCTGGTGGATTCGCCGGGAACGCATCTGGGCGTGGCGCGGCGACTGAAGAAAGACAAAATTCCGGTGGGATATTTTATTGGGCCGCAGGTGTGGGCCTGGCGTGCTGGCCGCGTGCGAGTGGTGAAGCGGCTGGTGCAACGCATGGTGGTGATCTTCCCGTTCGAAGAAAAAATCTATCAGGATGCGGGCGTGCCGGTGAATTTTGTGGGGCATCCGCTGGTGGATACCGTGCGGCCTACGATGTCTCGCGCGGAATTTGCGACGCAGAATGGTTTGGATGCCGGGCGACCAATTCTGACGATTCTGCCGGGCAGCCGGCCGAACGAGATCGCGCAGAATTACCCGCGGGTGATCGCCGCATGCGAAAGGATCGCGCAGGCGGGAAATGTGCAGTTTGTCCATGCCGCAGCGCATGGGTTGAGTGCGGAATTTTTCGCGCGTTACGCGAAGCCGGGCATCGCCATCAAGCGCGTGGAAAACGCCACATACAATGCGCTGGCTACGGCCGATTGCGCGATTGTGGCGAGCGGCACTGCGACCGTGGAAGCCGCGCTGCTGGGGACGCCGATGGTGGTGGTGTACCGGGTGGCGCCAGTAACTGCATCCATTTTACGGCGCATGATTCGGACGCCGTTTATTGCCATGGTGAATTTGATCGCGGGCCGGCTGGTGGCGCCGGAATTAATTCAGGATGATTTCACACCGGAATCGGTGGCACGCGAGGTGCGGCGGCTTCTCGATTCGCCCGATGCGCGCGCGGAGGCGAGGGCTGGGCTGGAGGAAGTGCGCGCGAAACTTGGTCCGGGTGGAGCGATCGAGCGCGCAGCGGACATTTTTGCCGGGATGATGTAACCTTTTACGAGGGGCAACTGGATTCGCGTATTTTGTATCTGAATGGATTGGGGTAGTCCCGTTACGAGCGAGGTACGTTTCTTGTTCAAATTCTTGCCCAAGTATGAGCGGCTTTCTGCCGCGGTTCCGGCCTTTCTGGCAGTGCTGATGGCGTCATTGGTGTGCGCGAACAGCTTGCCCGCGCAGACTCCGCAGGGATTTCCCTTCCGTGCGACATACTACGAAGTGGAAGTGCTGTTGCATCCCGAGGACCAGACCATTTCCGGGCAAGCCAAGGTGGAATTTATAGCGCAGCAGCCCGGGCGCACCGTGGTGGTGGAATTGCATCAGGATTTGCGCGTGAATTCGGTGAAGCTGCTGAACGGCGGCACGCTCGAATTTGAACGCGACAACCGCCTGCCCCTGCTGCTGACGATTGGCTTGCCGGACGTTGTGGCGCCGGGAAAGACCGTCACGCTGGTGTTCGATTACACCGGTCCGATTTCCAGCGAAGAGGATAGCCCGACGCGCGGCGTGCGTTTCGCTAACGTGGACAAGACCGGAGCGTACCTGCTGCTGCCGGCGCGCTGGTTTCCGCTGACGAACTATCCCACCAACCGCTACACCGGAAAATTCAAGATTGATGTGCCGGATACGTTCGCGGTGGCCGGCACGGGCAAGGCCGACCCGCCGACGATGCAGCCAGGAATCGGCCGGAACGCGGCGGGAACGGCGTCGTATGTATTTCATTGCGATCATGCCGGGCCGGTGGGCACGTTCGTCGCGGGAAATTTGCAGCTGACGCCGGTGCAGTCCGAAGGATTCAACGTTTCGGTATTCACGCCTCCGGCGCAGGCCAGCACGGCGAATGCCTACGCCACTTCGCTATCGCACATCGTGAGTTATTATTCCGACGTATTCGGACCGCTAGACATGAAGGAAAACGATCCTCCGCTGACCATCGCGCAACTGCCGGACGGAACCGTGACCGGATTCTCCGCGCCGGGAGTGATGCTGATCAGCGCGCGGCAATGGGGCACGCGCGCGAACGACCGATTGCTTTCGCAACTGGCGGCGGAACAGTGGTGGGGCGATCGCGTGCTGGCCTCGACCGATTCCGATGTGTGGTTGACGGACGGGCTCTCGCGCTATGCGGAAGCGATGTACGCCGAGCAGAGCGATGGCAGCGCTGGTCTGCACAAGGCGCTGGAGGATTTTGCGGTGGGCGCACTGATGTATGAGGATACCGCGCCGATTTCACAGGCTGCGCGCCTGCAAACTTTCTCGAATGAATACCGGTCGGTAGTGGCGGACAAAGGCGCGCTGGTATTCCATATGCTGCGCACGGAACTCGGAGACGATGCGTTCAATGCGCTGCTGCGCGAGCTTTACAAGAAATATGACGGCAAGAACGTCAATCTGAACGATTTCGAAAAAATCGCGATGACCAAGATTCCGCCGCCAGTCAAGGGACAGCCGCCGGTGAACCTGATTTCGTTTTTTTCCCAGTGGCTGAATTCGACGGGCGTGCCGGAATTCAAGCTGGAGTACATCGTCTATCGCACGCAGAAGGGATTTAAGGTGGTGGGCAAGATTCATCAGGACCTGGACACTTTCCGGATGCCGGTGCAAATTCGCGTGGATACGGAAGGAAATCCGGAGCTAAAGACAATCCTGGTGACCGGGACGACGCAGCCTTTTGAGATTGAAACGTTTGGACGGCCGAAGCCGAACGGCATCTTGATTGATCCCAATAATAATCTGCTGAAATCCAGCCCGCGCTTGCGAGTGCACGCGTTGATTGCGCGCGGCGAAGGATATGCGGAAGTCGGAAAATACTACGAAGCGATTCAGGAATATCAGAAAGCGCTGGACGCGCAGCCGAGCAATTCGCTCGCCCATTTCCGGATGGGCGAGGCCATGTTCTACCAGAAGAATTACCAGGCCGCCGCAAATGCGTTTCGCGCGGCTTTGGGCGGCGATGCGGATCCGAAGTGGACGGAAGTCTGGAGCCACATTTACATCGCAAAGATTTATGACCTGCTCGGACAGCGCGAACGCGCGATAAACGAATATAGTCTGGCGCAGCATCTGGGCGACGACACTGCCGGAGCGCAGCAGGAAGTGGCGCGATACATTCAGAAGGCGTACACGGGTGACGATTCCACCCCGGCTGGCGGTGCTGCTGGTGCGACCGCACCGACAACCCCAGCTGCGGCTCCTGCCGCTAGCGCACCGGCGGCGGATCCCACGAAGCCGACGCTTAAGCGGCCGTCACCGGGTACGCAGTAGTATACGGGCGCTCGTGCACTCGCGCGGGCGTTCGGCGGGCGAGGCCATCGTTCAAAAATTTCAAGACGTAGCGGGATCTTTTATAGGGGATCGAGGCCGGACAGGCGCGGCCGTTCGATACCTTTGTGCTGGATGAGAATTTGAAAAGTTTCGCCCATGCCTTCGGGATAAATCAGCGTTTTGAAGAGTAGCCGGGCGCGGGCTTGCTCGATTTCGCTCATGGCTGGGAATTGCAGTTCGGCGAAATCGCTGTGGCGCGCCAGGCTCAATAGAAAATTTGATTGGGACGTGAGGCCAGTGCGCTGCAGTCCGGCTCGCGCGCCGTAGCGCTCGAGGGCCGTGAAATTGACGTGGGCGGTCAGGTCTTGCTGGCCGGGCGCGCGGAAAAAGTTTTCGCTGGCGCGATGTTTTTCGTAGGCCAGCAGGGTGCCGCGCATGTGGCGTTCATCGTATAGTTCCTGTGCTTCGTGGCCGTAGTCTATCGTGAGCACGAAACCGCAGCCAAGGCGTGCGCCCATTTCCGCGATCCAGGCGCAGGCTTCCAGGTTTACTTCCGCAAGCTGTCCTTCTTGGAGCGTGATGCCCTGCTCGGTGAGATATTCGGCCAGCGCGGGCACAGAGAGCGCGCCGAACTGCTCGCACAAGCCGTTGGGGCCTGAGCCGGCGTATATTTCGCGCAGCTCGGCGCCTTCCCGCGCGAGGCGATGAACCGGCAACGCGTCGAAAAACTCATTGGAGAAGATGCAGCCACAGGGAATCGTGGCGGGCATGTCGGACACCATCGTGAAATGTTTGGCCGCGAGATGTCGCGCGAGCGAACCGGCAGCGGCGGCGGTGCGGCGGGAGGCAGAGCGCTCCACTGCCATGTATTGCAGAACGCTGTAAAATTCGGGAAATGAGTCCGCGGTGAAATCCAGAATTTGCGCGGCTAGCGCGCCCGTTCCCGCGCCGGGTTCTACGAGCAGAAATTCCGCGGGGCGCCCCAGCTGCTCCCACATTTCCTGAAACTGGCGGGCGAGAAGCCGCCCGAAGATGGGGCTGGCGTCCACGCTGGTGAAATAATCGCGGCGCGCCATTTGTTCGGCGCGCGTGTAATAGCCGTGTTGCGGATCGTAGAGGCACGCGTCCATATATTTCGCGAAGGTGATGGGACCCCAGGCTCGAATGTGCTCGGTGAGAATGGTTGCGAGCTGGGTGGGAGCGTCAGGCATGGGGCGCGCGGTGCTCACGGGCGGGCGTCAATTCACCCGCTGTGGATTGCGGGTAAACATTTCGATGATGTAGTCGTGGAGGCAATCGTACAGCTGCTTCTGAAATGTCCAGGGGAATTGGGTGTGCTCGATTTCGCGCGGGCGAAGCAGAAAAGTGTAGTCGTGGATCTCGGAATTTCTGGGTTTGTAGCGAATTTCGACTTCGACGCCTTCTTCCGCGGGGCGCGCGGCGAAATCGAACAGAGGATGTTCGTAGCGGACCAGCTCTGCTTGAACTTTTTCCACCAGCTGCTGGGTCATGGGCCTCGACTACACTTTCGATTCGAGCTCGGAGCGGACGCTTTGGAATGCGGCGAGCGCTTCCTGGTCGAAGAGAACGAAATAGATTTTTTGCAGCGACGTGGGGCCTTCCAGATGCTTGGCCGCTTCGCGCAGCATGATTTCCGCGCACTCGCGCATGGGAAAGCCGGCGATGCCGGTGCCGACGGCCGGGAACGCGATGGTCTTGAGTTCTTTCTGCGCGGCGATGCGCAGAGCGTGCGCGGTGGAACTGCGCAGGGATTGCGCGGAGGTGCGGCCGCCCAGTTGCATGCTGGCGGCGTGGATCACGAAGCGCGCCTTCAGATTTCCGCCGGTGGTGATGGCCGCGCCGCCGACGGGCACGGGGCCGATCTCGTCACATTCTTTTTGAATTTGCGGGCCGCCGCTGCGGCGGATTGCGCCGGCTACACCACCGCCGAGTTGCAGGTCGTTGTTGGCGGCGTTGACGATCGCGTCGGCGTCCATAGCGACGAGATCGCCCTGGAGGATTTCGATGCGGCCGGCGAGATTTATTTTTGGTGGCATGGGTGTTAACGCGTTCGACGCTTGCGGCGCGCGCGGTGCTGGTGATGGAGCGCCGCTGGATTATTTTTTGCTGCCGTCACTGCTGTAATCATACACGCCGCGGCCGGATTTGCGACCCAAGCGTCCGGCGTTTACGTATTGCAAGAGCAACGGTGACGGCCGGTATTTTTCGCCGAGAGTCTTGTGCAGATATTCCAGAATATTAAGGCGAACGTCGAGACCCACCAGATCCACGAGCTCAAACGGCCCCATCGGATGATTGAGGCCGAGCTTGAGAGCTTTATCAATGTCTTCGGCGGACGCGATGCCCTCCTGAAGCATGTAGAAAGCTTCGTTGCCGATCATGGCGTTGATGCGGCTGGTGATGAAACCAGGTGAGTCGCGAATTACCACGACTTCTTTTCCCATGCGATGGCCGACGACGGCGCACGCCTGCACCGTTCCTTCTGAAGTTTCCAGCCCGCGCACGATTTCCAGCAGCTTCGTTTTTGGCACGGGATTGAAGAAATGCATGCCGATGCAGTCGGCGGCGCGAAAGGTGATGGCTGCAAGCTCGGTGACAGAGAGCGACGAAGTGTTGCTGGCGAGGATTGCGTTGGGGCGGGCAAATTTGTCGAAGATAGTGAAGATTTCGAGCTTCACTTCCATTTCTTCGGGGACGGCTTCGATGAGCAGATCGGTTTCGCGGCAGACGTCTTCGACCGAGCTGGAGGTGGAGAGATTCGCAAGCGCCGTGGCTTCTTGTTCTGGCGTCACTTTGCCGCGGGTGACGCCTTCGTCCAGCGTTTCGCGGATGTACGCAGTTCCCTGCTCGAGCATTTCCGGCGAGACGTCTTCGAGTATGGTGCGATAGCCGCCAAACGCCGCGGCGTAGGCGATGCCGCGGCCCATGGCGCCGGCGCCGATTACGCCAATTGTTTTTACTTCCATGTATTTTTGTTGCTCCTAAGCCTGCGGCGGAAACAGCCTCGCGGCGTTGTCGTATAGGATTTTCTGCTGCGCCTGCGGTGAAATCGGCAAGGCGCGAAATTTTTCGATGTTGCCGCGGATGTTGGGCACGCCGGGGCCGGGCCAGTCCGTGCCGAATAGTACTTTGTCCGCGATTTCTTCGATGCGCGGGAAGGATTCCATCAGCTTTTGCGGCGGGATGCCGGAAATATCCATGTACATATTGGGGTGGCGGCGGACCAGGAAGAAGGCTTCGTTCATCCACAGAGGGCGGCCGCCATGGGCGAGGATCACGACCAAGTCGGGAAAATCTACACCGACATCGTCAGCGAGGATGGGCTGGGCGTACCCGTTGCGGGCGCCGGGGAAAATTGAGGTGCCGGTGTGAATCATCACGGGCAGTTCGAGGGCTTGCGCGCGCTCGTACATGGCGCGCAGCGGGCCCAGGCCGTTGCGATATTCGTTTGGCGCGAAAAGCTGGTGCGAGGGATGGACTTTGAGGCCGCGGATGCCTAATTTTTTGAGGCGATCCACTTCTGCGGCGACATCGGCGATATATTTCGGATGCACGGAGCCGAATGCGAGCAGTCGTTTCGGATCGGCGGAACAATATTTGGCGATCCAGTCGTTTACTTCGGCGGTGAAGCCGATTACGTCTGGGCTTACGTAGTTGATCAGGCCGGCGCGCTCGATTTCGGTGGCGTCCATGAATTTCAGGAATTCGGCGGGGCTGGCGGCGTATTTTTCCACCTCATCGTAATCGCGGCGGCCGCGTTTGATCAGTTCCAGCGCGGGGGGATTGACCATACCGTGCGGGTTGATGTGAACGTGAATGTCAATAATCGGCGGCAATTTCGGGTGCTCCAGATCCCTACGATAATAACGATGCTGTGCGGTTTCTTACAGATTGATTCATTACAAGCGGTCGATTTTCTCCTGGTTGAAGCCCAGGACTACGCGGCCGCCGGCTACGATTACGGGGCGGCGAATCAGATTTGGTTCGCCTACCATCATGCGGATGGCTTCGGCGCGGGTGGGCGGATGTTCTTTCATGTTTCTCTGGCGGTACAGCTCGTTGCGCGTGTTGAGAAATTCGCGGTGGTCGCGATCGCCGATTAATTTTTCCAGCTCGTCGGCACTGAGGCGTTCTTTATCGAGATTGCGGAAATGTAGGTCGAAGCCGTGATTTTCCATGTAGGCGCGGGCTTTGCGACACGTGGTGCAGGTGGGTTTCTGCAAAAATTGTGCCGACTTACCTTTTGCCTTTGCCCGTGCGGCAGGCTTCTTGGTTTTCTTTTTCGTCGTCATGTTCACTTCCCCGTCAGTAGCGCGGTACGCTGGGATCAATTTCCGTGGACCAGCGCTCGATGCCGCCCGTCATGGATTGGGCACCTTCCACACCTTGCGAACGGAGCCATGCGGCCGCGTCGAGGCTGCGCATGCCATGATGGCAGAAGAACACCACCTGGTCCGCACTTTCCAGGCGCTGCAAATTCGCGGGAATTTCGCCCAGGGGAATCAGCACCGACCCAGCGATGCGGGCCGTATCGTATTCCCACTGTTCGCGCACGTCGACGAAAAGAACTTTGGGTTCGAGGGCGAGCAGATCCTTCACTTCGCGCGGCGTGATTTCGATATTTGTCATTAGGTCTCCGCTCATCAGTATCCAAAATCCGCGGGTGCGGAGAAAGCGTGTTCTTTCACGGCCAGGGCCTCGACGCGGCTTGCGCCGAGGTGCTTCCAATACTCAGTCCGATCGGTCACGTGCATGATCCAGCGCGCCAGCCAGTCCTCGAAATCTTCTAGGCGGCGAGTTTGTTCATGATATTCGGTGAAAAAAGCGTGGTCTCGTCCGTAGTAGCCCTGGACGGGCGAGGGATGCGCGCCGCCGGGCTCGTGCACGACGGCTGCGACGAGGAAGCCGGGGATCAAGGTGCGATTCGGATCGGACGTAATCACGCTCGGCTCGACAATTTCTTCCGCCACCACAATTACTTTGCGTGCGGCGCGCGCGCCATCCACAGCTACGCCCAGGCTGCCCCAAATGTGCGCGTTACCCTGCGCGTCGGAGCGCTGCACGTGCAGGATCGCGACGTCGGGACGCAATGCGCGCACGGCTACCAATCTTTCTTCGCTTACCGGCGACGAAAACTCGCGCAAGTTGCCATTTTTCTTCACTAAATCGCTGCCCAGCGTTGCGTAGGTGGGCAGGAACGGAACACCGAGCGCTCCGGCATGCAGCGCTAGCGCCAGCGTGAAATTCGAATAGTCCACGACTTCCAGGCGCCGCGGGATGCTGCGTTCCACCGCGCGACGAAAACAATATCCGACGCCCGCGGAGACGTTGCCGACCCACGCAGCCATCACGCGCGACACGCAACCTGCCCCAATCAGCTGGTCGAACAAAATATCGGAGATGGGGCCGACGAGCGTGAGGTCGCGGCGGCTCTGGCGAATCAATTCGTGGCCTGCGGCGAACGGGATCATTTGTTCCAGCTGCGCGCCGAGCAGGACCATCGAACCGGATGGAACGTGGCTGGCGATGGCGTCGCGCATGGTGAGCAATTTGGATTCAGCGGCCATTTTATTTTATCGCGTCCAGAAATGATTGGGATCGAGTTCGCGCATCACGCCCAATTCCGCGTCGCTTGGCGGCTCGGTTTCCGTCAGCTCGTCTGCTACGCGCAGAGTCCAGCCGGTATTGGCGAGCACTTCTTCGACGCTGACACCGGGATGCACGGACGCAAGAAAGGCCTCGCCATCATGGCCGAAGCGCAGCACACCGAGCGTGGTGATGATCGCCGACGGTCCAGACGCTGGCGGCAGGCCCTGCGCGCGACGCCAACCTTTGCCAGTGCCAAATCCGGGCGATGTGATATGTCCGACGCGGTCGCACAGGCGCGGGCGATCGTGAGCGAGCAGCACTACCGTACGGCGCGCGAGGCAAGCGATGTCGCAAGCACCGCCCGAACCCGGCAGGCGCTGCATTTCTTTATTGCGATGGCCCCAGGTGGTATTAAGATTGCCGAAACGATCTACTTCGGCGGCGCCGAGAAAGCCTACGTCCACTCGGCCCTGTTGAAGGAGGCCCATTACGTCCAGCATCGCGCCGCATTGCGTGGCGCCGCGCAGATTTGGTGGATCGCCCATGGTGTAGAGAAGTTCGCTGGAGGGAGTTTCGCGCAGCACGCCATTTTCAAAGAGGCCGACGGCGCTTGGGGCGTGCGTGCGACGCGCCACGAGAAAGGCGAGCATCGGCAGACGCATGCCGACGAATACCAGCTCGCCATCGGCGATTTCACGCGCGGCGGCGGCTACCATCAGTTCGCCGAAAGTGTGGCCGCGAGCGGCGAGATTGGCTTCGGAGCGAGCCATCAGGATTGCGCCCTGTGATTTTTCAGAATCAGCCGCCCGCAGCAGGGATATTGCTCAGTTAATTTCTTGCGAATGGCAGCCTAGTCCTCTGAAACCGAATGTTCCGCGGCGTGGAATTTCCACCGTCGCGGCAGCGCGGAACGCGGCGCGGAAAATCGCCGACCGGTCAGTCTCGACGTCAATGCCAGCGTTAGTGCCCTTGGAAATTGGGTTTACGTTTCTCGATAAATGCGTTCAGGCCTTCCAGACAATCATGCGATTCGAAGCAATGCCGCTGCAGGCGAATTTCTTCGTCGAGCGCAGCTTCGAGGTCCTTGCGCTGTTCCTCGATCATGCGATGTTTCACGTCGCGCTGCGCGAGACCCGCGCCAGTGGCGATGCTTTCAGCGAGCTTTTTGGTTTCGGCTTCCAACTGATCCGCGGGAACCACGCGGCTGACGATTCCCATGCGCAAGGCGTCGTCCGCAGAGAGCATCTGGCCGGTGTAAAACAATTCGGCCGCGCGCGTGGGGCCTACTATGCGGGGCAAGAAATAAGTACCGCCAAAATCGGGGAACAGGCCGATCTGCGCGAAGGACTCCGCAAAACGCGCCTGATCGGAAGCGATGCGAATATCGGCCGCGAGGGCCAGGTTCATGCCGCCGCCGGCCGCCGCGCCATTTACGGAGGCGATTACGACTTTCGGCATCGTGGCGATGGCGATGGCGATCTCTTTGCCGGCCGTCACCAGAGCTTCCACTTCTTCCGTCGCTTTACGTTGGCGCGCATCGCGCAGCAGTTCCAGGTCTCCGCCGGCGCAGAAGGCGCGGCCAGCCCCAGTGATAACGACGCAGTGGACCGCCCTGTCCGCCTGCGCACCCAGCAACGCGTGCACCAATTCATGGGCGAGCTGCAGATTTAACGCGTTTAGTTTGTCTGGGCGATTCAGACGGATGATGGTGACTGCGCCGGCGCGTTCTACGGTTACGAGCGGAGCGGCGGACGCTGGCTGTGAAGTGGTTCCCATACTTTTTCGATCTCCCTAATCCTTTAGAGCCTTCAGCAGCGCCGCAAGTTTCTTGAAATATCGGGTTTTCACGCCGCGTTCGGTCCCGGCGTTCAGGCCGCTGGTGGAAGGCAGCACGAAAACCTGCGCGCCATAGAGCCTTTCCTTTTGCAGGCCCAGCTTGCAGGGGCGGCCAGTGAATTTCTCGTACACCATTTTGCCATTGAAGGCCACGACGCGAGGTTTCAAGTCCTCGAGTTTTTGCGCGAGCAGAACGCGGCCTTCGGCGAATTCCTGGCGCTCGATCTCCTCGACGGCGCGCGTAGGACGCTTCACCAAATCGGTCATGCCAATGCCGAATTCCAGGATGCGGCGGTCGTCTTCGTAGCTGAGCGGTTCCGGAATCACGCCGGATTCGTACATGATCGGCCAGAACTGATTGCCGCGACCAGCGTAGTAGTGGCCGACGCGCGCGGAGCGGTCGCCGGGATTGGCGCCGACCAGAATCATTCTCATTCCCTTGCGGAGATAGTCCGGCAGTGTGCGCATTCAGTCCCTTTGAAATTTAGCCCGTGCCTTGCCGCAGCCCATCGTAATGGAGCGATTATCCGCCAGCCATTGGCAAATCCGCAAGCATGGCGCGACGCATGTTGCTTGGCTGGAGACCCTTGCGACTGGGCGTTTGCCCCACGGCCTAGCGAAATTTGCAGCGCTAAATCGCTGAATTTCTGGGATTTGGCCGACGAGGACGCTGGGCGTGCTCGGGAAGGCGGTGATTTATGCTACTCTGATGTGGAACTGATATGAGTGCTTCCAAACTAAATCCGTTGCAACCGCGCACGCCGCTCCCCTCTCAGGTGGTGAAGGACGACGAAGGTTCGCTCGTCGCCGCAGCCAAGGCCGGCGACATCGATGCGTTTGAGACGCTCGTGGGCCGCTACGAGCGCAAAATCTTCCGCCTGGCGCAAAACATCACGCAGAACAAAGAAGACGCCGAAGACGTGATGCAGGAAGCGTTCCTGAAGTCCTACCAGCATCTGAGCGAGTTCCAGGGGAATTCACGGTTTTACACCTGGCTGGTGCGGATTGCCGTGAACCAGGCGCTGATGAAGCTGCGCAAGCGCCGGCCGAATCAGGTGTCATTGGACGAAGAGGTGGACACCGGCGAAGATACGATGCCGCGCGAGGTGGAGGACTGGGGTCCTTCGCCCGAGGAACGCTACAAACAGGCCGAACTGGGCACGATACTGAGCAGCACAATTGCGGAACTTGAGCCTCCTTTCCGAATCGTTTTTCAACTTCGCGACATCGAAGAATTGTCAACCGAGGAGACGGCGGAGGCGCTGGGACTGTCGATTCCGGCGGTGAAGTCGCGGCTGCTGCGAGCGCGCTTGAAGCTGCGCCAGAAACTGAACCGTTATTTTAAACAGGGTGAGAATTCGTGAATTGCAAGAGCATCGTGAGGGAGATTTCGAACTACCTGGAAGAAGCGATGGAGCCATCGCTGAAAACCTCGATCGAAAAGCATCTGGAGAATTGCGAGGACTGCCGGGTGGTGGTTGATACGACCAGGCAAACGATTCAAATTTTTTGCAATTCCGAACCCGCGCCTTTGCCGGAAGATACGCGCGTGCGGCTGCGCGACGCGCTTTTCAAGCATTTGAATAAACTGCGCACCGGGCCGCGGGCTTAAACTCCGCGCGCTTCTGCAGAGCGAGCATCTTTTTCCCACAGCGGCACCTGCCGTCCCATTCCCTTTTCTCGAGCTATTTCGTAGATCCTGCCTGCCACGACGATGTCTTCAATCGCGATCCCATTGGATTTGAATAGCGTGATCTGTTCGGGATTGCTGCGACCGGGAGCCTTTCCTGCGACGATTTCGCATAGGTCGGTGACGTTGTCCCAGCGGCGCTTATCGTCGCCATACATTTGAATCAAGTCACCGGCCTCGATTTTGGATTGCTCGCGGGAATCGGCGGCGATGATGTCGCAGCGGCGGACGGCCGTGCCGTCGAGCTCGTGTTTCTGCGGGAAATTCGCGCCGATGGCGTTGATGTGCATTCCGGGGGTGAGCCAGCTGCCGTCCAGTACCGGCTCGGTCGAGGTGGTGGAAGTGACGATGATATCAGCGCCGCGAACTGCTTCCTGGGCGGACGCGACGGCCACGACCGGAAAGCCGAGCTGCGCGGTCATTTCTTTGGCGAAGTTTTCCCGATGCTCGGGGGTGCGGCTGAACGCGCGGACCCCGGTAATGGTTCGCACCAGCGCCAGGGCTTGCAACTGCGTGCGCGATTGCAATCCGGTGCCGATGATTCCAATTTTGCTGGCATTGGCGCGAGAGAGCAGCTTGGTCGCCAGCCCGCTAGCCGCGCCGGTGCGAATCTGCCCAAGATAATCGGCTTCGATCAGCGCCAGCAGCTCGCCGGAATCCACCTGGAATAGCGGAACCAGGAACCGCAATCCCACCTTCGCACTGGTATAAATCTTCATGCCCATGTAATTGCCCGTGCCATCGGCCGCCGCCATGTAATGAAGATAGCTTTTGCCGGGAATGTGCAGGCGCTGGCGGGAATGTAGCAGCGCGGAGCCGTCGGCAAGGCGGCGAAAGGAATCTTCGACGGCTGCGAGCGCCATGGGCATGGTGAGGATTTGCTGCACGTCCGCTTCGGAAAGCAAAAGGGCCATCAGACACACCTCGTTATTTCAGAACAGCAATCATAGCGCGTGAAGGGGGAATGTCAGAAGGTGATGCGGTAGCGCAGCACGCGCGATTCCGGCGCGTCGAGGACCAGCAATTCGCCGTGGGGGCTGACGGCCAGCGCCGGAGCTTGGCGCGAGGCTTGACCGAGTTCCGGCGCGAGATCGATGTCCGCTTTTGCGGCGCCATCGGCCGTGGCGGCGATGTGCAGCATGCGCCCACCGGAATCCATCACGAACACGCAATTGTTCCACACCGCGAATCCAGCGCCGGGATTCCACGTGGTGCCGGTCGGGCCGGGAGTGATCTCCGAAATCAGGTGGCCTTCGCGCGTGAGCTTCATGATGCCGCCGGAGGGAGTTCCGAGGTACAGAAAATTGTCGGGACCTTCAACGAGCGGGCCGAAGGGGTGCGTGCCGGGGAAAGTTTCGCGCGGCTCCCAGGTCTGCACCAGGCGCATGCGGGGCGTGTAGCTGAAAACTTTGCCCGCATGCGGGTCGAGCACGTGGATCAAGCCGTCATCGCCTACAGCCGCGCTGAGTGGATTTCCGGCGAGCGGACGCGTGCGCAGGCGCAGCTCACGATAAGCATCGCCGCTGGGCATGAAAATGAAGACGCTATTGCGCACGGGATCGGTGACGTAGAGCGCGCCGCCACGGTCCACGGCAACGGATTGCGGATGATTCAAGCCGTCTTGCTGGAAGGAGAGCAGCGGCTTCCCTTCCGGCGCAAATTTGGAAATGAAGGCGCTGGCAGCATCCACGATGAATATGTCACCCAAGGAATTCGTGGCAATGCCGGAGGGCTGCTGCAATTGGCCCGGTCCATTGCCCGGGGAACCCCATTGGCCGATGAAGTGCAGCGTGGGCGCCAGGGAAGTCTGCGGCGGAGGCACGGGCTGGGAAGTGGCTTGCGAGCAGCCGGACAGCACCACGGAACAATATAGAAGCAAGGCTGCACCGAAAATCGCCGCACGATTCGCCATCTAACAAATTTAGCGCATTCGGCGGCGGGCGCGGCTGCAAATGATGGCGGATGAAACGCGGTGATTAATGGCTGTGCTTGCGCGGTTTGGCAGCGTTGCCATCTTTCGCCAGGCGAACTATGGTCTGATGCATCTGGTAGGTGCGGCGATCCGCCGCTCCGTTGCTGTAATCCAGAAAGGTAAAAGTGAGGTCGGCTTCGGGGCCTGCCGTCTGCGATTTTAGAATCGGAAATTTGCCGCACACATTGCTTTCGACGAACGCGGTCTCGTAGCGCTCCTTCTGCTTGCCCCAGGTGTACACGCGCAGTGCGGTGAAATCGCAGGGCTGGCCCTCGGGCCCGTGCGTGCCGAGCAGCAGGTATTGCGGCATGGGTTTTCCGGCGCTGGATGTGACGCGGTTCAATTCCGTCCAAGCCACGATACGCATTCCGGCGGAAGTCGCGTAGTCGGGCAGGGGCGCCGGAACATCCAGTTCGACGAAGCGGCCCAGCATCCATCCCGCCAGGATGGTTTGGTCGGGCATGTGCGCGCGAACCAGCCACCAGTCTTCTTTTTTCGGCTCGGGCTTGGCGTCTGGATTCGCGTCTAACTTGGCATTCGCCTTGCCCTTGGACTTGCGGTCCTTGAATTTGCGGTCGCGGGATTTACGGTCGTCTGGTTTGCGATCGTCTGGCGCCGGGGCGTCGTCCGAGGACTCCGACCCCGGGCTGGAAATGGACGCGGCTACGACTAACTCCGGCTGGCGCGCCATCATGTCCAAGGGAATGTCTTTGTTCAACTGGCGGACGCGCGGCGAATCGCGCCCCGGTTCGATGTGCAGATTGCTGAGAACCCTGGTATGGCCGCGCGCCACTAGCGGCATGGTGGCCGACTTTGCTTCCAAATCTTTCAGGGTTTCCCACAGATCCGCGGACAGCAAATCGTTTTCCTCGATCCAGCCGACGACTCCGGCGGCCGTGCGCACCTTCACCTGATTTTGAAATCTCTGCAGAACTTCCAGGCGATCTCCGAAATTGACGGTAGTGACGGGTTCGCGCACTTGCGCCGAAGTGCTGAATAAAGTGACGCTGCGGCTGCCGGCATAGGCCGTTTCCAGCGGCGGAGCGGAATGATGATAACGAACGTAGAGCGCCACCACCAGCACCAGAAGCAGCGCGGAACCCAACAGGACTTTCCGAATCACGGACGAACTCCCAAACTAACGCTCGCGGCGCGCACGATGCAGATGGGATTGCTTCCTGTATTTATTGGTTTCGATAGCGGCGTCATATGAAATAGGTGATTAAAGATTCTACACTAACCGCGCTACGCAACCCTGCAAGGGACCTGCGGAAAGTTTCCATGCGCCCGGACGGGAGCCTTTTTCTGTTCTGGTACAATGCGGAACACGCGGCGAGAACAATCGCAGAGCAGCCGCGGAAGGAGTGAAATGCAGAGCCTGGAAAAATTAAAGCCGCTGGCCCTTTTGCTGCTGCGTTTGGGATTGGGAATTATTCTGGTGTATCACGGCTATCCGAAGCTGTTTACGCACACGCACGAAACCATGCAGGGCTTCGAGCACATGGGATTCCCCGGTTATTTCGTTTATATCGCGGGAGTGGTGGAATTTTTTGGCGGATGCCTGCTGATCGTGGGGTTGTTCACACGGATTGCGGGATTGCTGGTGGCGGGCGAAATGGCGGTAGCGCTGGTGAGGGTGCACGGACTGATTTCAAACCCGATGAAGGTGGAAAACTATCAATTTCCCCTTGCGATAGCAGTGGGCGCGTTTACTTTGGCTGCGCTGGGCGCGGGATTCATATCCATTGACCAGGCGATTTACGGCGAGCGGCGTGGATCATTTTCGCGCAGAGCAAAAGGTAAAGACCGCGACTAATTGCAAGCGCGCGTCGCCTGCCGTGCTCGATGCTTGACGCTCAACACCGCCAGCAACGCTTTCCGAAAAATCTTACTTTTATGCCGTCTGGGCAGAGCCGTGTCCGGGCGCGGATGGCGCGGCGGACTGGGCCGACACTTCCACCGGGATCGGTGGGGGCGCTTGCGGGATCACCAGCCAGGCGACGAAGTATCCCAGCACCGCCGGAATCAGCGGAAACGGGAAAAGAATCAGCACCACCCAGATCAGGCGCACGATGGTGGAATCCACGTCCAGATATTCGGCGAGGCCGCCGCAGACGCCGCCCAATTTGCAATCTGTCGAAGAGCGCATCAGGCGCTTCTGCGGACGCGGCGCGGCGCTGGGCGCGTTGATCTGCCGCGCGCCGCAGTAGTAGCAGAAATTCGAATATTCGGCGATTTCCTTGTGGCATTGCGGGCAATTCATGATTTTATCCTCCCGAGCGGTCGTTGCCCGAGCTTAATCCGCCTACTCTAACTATACGAATGGAGTGATGCAAAGGTTTCATGGGTTTCCCGACCGCCCGGCCTGGCGGCCAAGCTAATAGGTCATCAGGTCGCGGATGGCGCGAGCGATGTCCTCGGTTTGCGGCAGAATCGCGTCTTCGAGCTTAGGCTGGTAGGCGACGAACGTGTCGGTCGCGGCAACGCGGCGCACCGGAGCGGCGAGCTCGTCGAATAGTTCGTCCGCGATGCGCGCGGCGATTTCTGCGCCGTAGCCCCACGAGCGCGTGTCTTCGTATGCCACCAGGACGCGATTGGTCTTACGGACGGTTGCGGCAATGGCTTCCCAATCGTAGGGGCTGAGCGTACGCAGATCCAGAATTTCGGCGGAGATGCCGTTGCGCGCCAGTTCCGCTGCGGCCACTTCCGCGCGATGCACCACTGCGCCGTAAGTAATCACGCTTACGTCGGTGCCTTCGCGGACCATGCGCGCTTTGCCGAAAGGAATGGTGAAATCCGGTCCGGGATATTCCGAGCGATTGTAGGGTTGGCGGTACAGATGCTTGTGCTCGAGGAACAGCACCGGATCGTCGGAGCGGATCGCGGTGCGCAGCAGGCCGCAGACATCGAGAGCGGTGGAAGGCATCACCACACGCAGGCCGGGGATGTGCGTGAAGGTAACTTCGCCGCACTGGCTGTGATAAATCGCGCCACCGGTCAGGTAGCCACCGATTGCAACGCGGACCACGACGGGCGATTTGAAATGTCCGGCGGAGCGCCAGCGAATGGTGGCCATTTCGTTGCGCAGTTGCATCATGGCCGGCCAGATGTAATCGAAGAACTGGATTTCGGGGACTGGTTTCAAGCCGCGGATGGCCATACCGATGGAACGGCCGACGATATTCGCTTCGGCCAGCGGTGAATTGAAAACGCGTTGCGCGCCAAATTTCCGCTGCAGGCCCGCCGTGGCTTTGAAGACGCCGCCCTTCCCTTTTACCGTGGCCAGACTTTCTTCGCGGCTGCAATCGGCAACGTCTTCGCCGAAGACGACGATGCGCTCGTCGCGTTTCATCTCGTCCAGCAGGGTAACGGAAACCATTTCGACCATCGTTTTCGGATGGCCTTCTTTTTTCGGAGTGGCTTCGAAATCGCGAGAAGCGGGATCGACATCTGGCGAGTAAACCCACTTGTAAATCGAGTCCGGCGTCGGAAGTTCGGCGGCGAGGGCGCGATCGGTGGCGGCGACGATTTCGCGGTCCACTTCGGTTTCCAGAGCTTCGATTTCACTCTCTTCCAGGATGCCTTCGCGCACCAGGAACAACGCAAATTTCGGCAGCGGATCGCGCTGGGCCTCGGCGGAGCGCTCGGCTTCACATTTGTAAAGCTTTTCGTCGTCGGAGAGCGAATGCGAATAGGGGCGAATGACGTGCGCGTGGATCAGCGCGGGGCCCTTGCGGGCGCGGCAATGTTCGGCGGCGCGTCTGAGCGCGGCATAACTTTCCAGGGGCTCGGTGCCGTCACATTCCTCGACGTACAAGTTCGGATAATTCCGCACCAGCTTGGAAATGCTGCCGCCGGGAGTTTGCACTTCCACCGGGACGGAAATCGCGTAGCCGTTGTCTTCGATCAGGTAGAGAACCGGGAGGCGTTTGTTGCTCGCGGTATTCAGCGATTCGTAAAATTCGCCCTCGCTGGTGGTGCCATCGCCGGCGGAAACGTAAATAACCTCGTCGGAATGAAAGGCAACCGCGGCGCCCGCCGGAGCTTTGCGCGCCTGGTCGAAAGCCTTGGGAAATTTTTCGAAATAAGCAGAACATTCCGCAGCGCCGATGGCTTGCAGGAATTGTGTGCCGGTGGGCGAAGATCGCGTGACCACGTTTAGTTCGCGATGGCCCCAGTGCGATGGCATCTGGCGGCCGCCGGATGCGGGATCGGCTTTCGCGCCGACTCCTTGCAACAGCATTTCGTAGGGCGTGACGCCCAGCATCAGCATCAGCGCGCGATCGCGATAATGCGGGAAAAACCAATCATACCCGGGTTTCAGGACCAGTCCGGCAGCGGCTAGAATGCCTTCATGGCCCGCGCCGCTGATCTGGAAGAACAGGCGGTTCTGGCGTTTCAGCTGGATCTCGCGGTCGTCGAGCCGGCGCGATAAAAACATGGTGCGATAGACGCGAATCAGCGTTTCACGGTCGAGGCCTTGATATTTGGCCGCGTCGAAGTTCGCAATTTTCGCTTTGATCTGGGTCGCCATCGGGCACTCTCGCCTTAGAGGTTTGCCGCGGGAATTAGGTACACGCCATTATAGCGAAATGCGCGGCGCTAAGATAAAAAACGCGCGGCACAATCGCCCCGCAACCACTGGAAAAATAGACAGTCATCAGGTGGCCGTTAGGACAGGGAGTCAAAGAGTTCGGCGGCTTCGGCAAATCCCGGCTGGCCCTGGCGGATGATTTCCGCTTTCGCGGATTTGAAAGGCTCTTCAGTCGGGATGCGATCCAGCCAGCGTTGGTGCGAGAGCTTTTCGTGGTCGGAGAAATCGAGGCGGACCAGGACCCGGACTTTGGCACTCGATTCGGCGCCGTCGGCTTTTGCTGCGGATTTCTTCTTGGAGGCAGACGGCTTCTTGGCGTCGGCTCCGGACTCGGATTCGGATGAATCGTCGGCTGCTTCGCGCTCGAATTTCAGGAGCATTTTTTTGCCGAGGCGGAATCCTTGCGTCCAGCCTTCTACTTTGTGGCGTGCTTGCTGCGCGACTTCTTCGTTGTTACCGAAATCGAAAATCAGAAAGTCATGGGCCATGGTTCATGTATAGCAAAATTCGGTGGGGGATGGCTAGGGGCGGGACGTAGTTCCCAAGTGTACGGAGGCGCAATGGCAAATTCACAGGCATCGCAGATCTACGCAGATGAACACTGATAGAGGCAAAGGAATGGAAATTATGGGGCAAGACTGTTGTTGCGTGCGCCGAAACCGCGTGGTAGCCTCAGCGAATAAAAGGCGAAGGCCCACGGATGGCGGGAGCTTGGCAATTTCATGGGGGAGGTGGTGATGGCCGCGTCTGAACCACGCTTGGCGGGGAGTTTGGCAGGAGGACTGGCGGTACGGCCTCGCACGACCCTGGAGACGGTGCAGGAGGCTCTGGGAGCGCTCGTCGCGCGCTATCGCACGGACGAGGTGCTGACTGCCGTGCGGCACATCCCAGCGCGCGAGGCGCAGTTCCGGGCGATGCCTGCATGGGTGCGTCCTGAGCTGGCCGCGGCCTATCACGCCAAGGGGATCGAAAAACTCTATACGCATCAAGCGGCGGCTGCGGAACTGGCGCACGCGGGAAAGAATTTCGTGGTGGTGACGCCCACAGCTTCGGGTAAGACGCTTTGTTACAACTTGCCGGTGTTGAACGCCGTGTTGGAGAACGCGGATACCCGCGCGCTGTACCTCTTCCCCACCAAGGCGCTGGCGCAGGATCAGCTGGCGGAACTGCACGACCTGGCGAAGCGGCTGGATGATTGCTTCGGCGTATTCACCTATGACGGCGATACGCCGAGCGACGCGCGTCGGGCAATCCGCGAGCGCGGCCATGTGATTCTGACGAATCCGGACATGCTGCACACCGGAATTTTGCCGCACCACACCAAGTGGACGCGCGTATTCGAAAATCTGCGCTACATCGTGCTGGATGAATTGCACACCTACCGCGGAGTTTTCGGCAGCCATCTGGCGAACGTGCTGCGGCGCCTCGCGCGCATAGCGGAATTTTACGGCTCGAAGCCGCAATTCATTTGCTGTTCGGCGACGATTGCCAATCCGGGCGAGCTCGCGACGCAGCTGATCGCGGAGCCGGTACAGGTGGTGGAAGAAAACGGCGCGCCGGCGGCGGAGAAACTCTTCGTTTTTTACAATCCGCCGATGGTGAATCGCAATCTGGGAATTCGCCGGAGTTATTTGAACGAGACGACACGCGTGGCAAAGGAGCTGCTGGCGCGCAAGCTCCAGACCATCGTGTTCGCGAATAGCCGGCTGCATACCGAAGTGCTGCTCACTTATTTGCAGCAGGCGAACCGGCCCGGTCCGGGAGAGCCCGAGCCGATTCGCGGGTATCGCGGGGGTTATTTGCCGGGGGAGCGCCGCGAAATCGAGCGCGGGTTGCGTGATGGACGAATTCGCGGCGTAGTTGCCACCAGCGCGCTGGAATTGGGCATTGATATTGGTTCGCTGGATGCCAGTGTGATGGCGGGATATGCGGGCTCGATCGCTTCTACATGGCAGCGCGCGGGGCGCGCTGGGCGGCGAAGTGGGACATCTTGTGCGGTGATGGTCGCGTCTTCCGCGCCGCTGGATCAGTTCATCGTGCAGCATCCTGATTATTTTTTCGGGCGCTCACCAGAGCATGCTTACGTGCAGCCCGACAATCTGGAAATTCTGGTGAACCATTTGAAGTGCGCGGCGTTCGAGTTGCCTCTCGCGCCTGAAGAACGCTTCGGCGACGTGGATTTGCCCGGCCTGTGCGAGCGAATGACCGACGCGGGATTCCTGCATCGCAGCGGCGGGAACTGGCACTGGGTGCTGGAAGCTTATCCGGCAGATACGGTGAGCCTGCGCTCTGTGACTTCTGACAATTTCGTGATCATCGACACCACCGGCGGAACGAACGCGGAGGAAGACGGCGAGCCGGAGGTGATTGGCGAAGTGGATTTTTCATCGGCGCTGACGACCGTGCATCCTAAGGCGATTTATCTCCACCAAGGGCAGCAATATCACGTGGAGCGGCTGGATTTCGAACAGCGCAAGGCCTACGTGAAGAGCGTCAACGTGGATTACTACACGGATGCGATTCGCTACACGCAGGTCCGCGTGCTGGAAATTGCGGAAGAAGAGCCAATCGCGGGTCCGGCGGCGCGGGCGCACGGCGATGTGCTGGTGCGTTCGCAAGTGGTGGGATTCAAAAAGATCAAATTTTTCACGAACGAAAATATCGGCGCGGGCAAGCTGGAGCTGCCGGAAAACGAAATGCATACGACGGCGTTCTGGATCACGCTGGAACGCAAGCTGCTGGCTGAACTGCCTTATGCGCTGTCCGACCGGCAGAATGGAATCCTGGGGCTACTCTACGCGATGGCTTCGATGGCTAGTTTGCTGCTGATGTGCGACGGGCGTGATCTGGGTACCGCGGTGGGTGAGCGCCCGGCGAGTCCGGGGATTGGGATGGAGTGGCAGGAATTTTCGGCGGCGCTTTGGAATGCGGCGGAGATGAAGGAATTCTTTGAGCCGAATTTGTATTTATACGATGCCTATCCGGGAGGGATTGGTTTCAGCGAACCACTGTTTCGCGTGCACGACATTCTGTTGCGGAGGACGCGGGAGTTGATAGTTGGTTGCCCGTGCGAGAAAGGGTGCCCTTCTTGCGTCGGACCTGCTGGAGAGAAATGCGAGAAAACGAAGGAAGCGGCGCTGGCGATTCTGGAGCGGGTATGCGCGTGAAGAGCATTGTTCGAAGCCCGCGAAAGGAGCTCACGTGATTGCGCGAATGTGGCATGGCACAACGCCCGCAGCGAAGGCCGACAAATATTCCGAGTTTCTGAACGCGAGAGCGATTCCGGATTACCGCGGCGTTCCCGGAAATTTGGCGGTTTATATTCTTCGCAGGGGCGAGGGAGATAAAACACACTTCGTCACGCTCACGTTATGGGAGTCGCTGGAGGCGATCAAGGGCTTCGCGGGGGATCCGGTAGATCGCGCGAAATATTATCCCGAGGACCGCGATTTTTTGCTGGAATTCGAGCCCAAGGTGCAGCACTGGGAAGTCGTGGGGAGCGCGAAACCGTGACGACGGATGGAGCGATCGTTTGACGACGAGTGCAAATGCGCGATTCGAGCGGCTGGCGGCGCTTAAGCCGGCAAGGAAAGTCCGTGCCGTGGGCGATGGCGCTGCGGCGGAAAGTGTCGCTGGCGGCGCGCGCGGATTTTCGCCTGCGCTGCCTGATGGCGCGGAGCGGCTTGCGGAGATGTTGCAGGCGAAGGCGTTGAGCAACTCATTTGGCGAGCATCTCACCGTGCGCAAATGGTTTTCGGAGGCGATTGGGTGCGCGCCACCGGAAGGTTTCGTGAACGCGGAAGCGCTGCGGCTGCTCGCCCCGGGGGCTTGCGCGGAGGTGGCCGACCCGCGGCAATGGCTTTTTCTGGACACGGAAACGACGGGCCTGATGGGCGGAACGGGGACTTACCCGTTCATGGTTGGCATTGCCTGGTGGGACGCGGGCGGCTTGGAAGTGGAACAATTCTTCATGCGCGAACTGAGCGAGGAACATGCGCTGCTGCTCACATTGGCAGAACGCATGGCCGAACGCCCAGTGCTGGTCACGTTCAATGGGAAATCGTTTGACTGGCCGCTGCTGGAAACACGTTATCGCATGACGCGAAAAATCAAATCCGTCGAGCCGCGCGCGCATCTGGATTTTCTGCATCCGGCGCGCAATTTATGGCGCGTGCGGCTGGGATCGGTGCGCCTGGCGGAACTGGAAAAACACGTACTGGGATGGCATCGCGGCGCAGACTTGATTTCGGAGATGATTCCGCAATTTTATTTCGATTATTTGCGCGGCGGGCCGCCGGAGCCGCTGGTGCAGGTCTTTTTGCACAATCAAATGGACCTGCGCGGCCTGGCGGGGCTTGCCAGCCGAATTGTCGCAGTGCTGGCTGATCCGCAGGTGGATGGCAAGGACGGGCTGGAACTTTTTGGAGTTTCGCGCATTTGCGAACGCCGCGGCGACATGGCACGAGCGCGGAAACATTACGCGCAGTCGCTGGATGCCGCGCTGCCCGCCGAAACAGATCGCGCTGCGCGACGATCACTCGCGCGCCTGGCGAAGCGCGAAGGCGATTTGCCGCTGGCGCTGAGACTGTGGGAAAGCATCGTCGGGAATTCGCGTGAGGGTCTGGAAGCCTACAAGCAGCTGGCGATTCACTACGAGCATCAAGCGAGAGAGCCACAGCGCGCAGCCGTGCTGGTACGCAAGGCCCTGGGCGAGCTGCGGCCATCCAACCGACACGCAGGGCTAAGCGTAGCGCTGCTACGGCGTTACCGGAGCGATTTCGAGCGCCGGCTGCAGCGCTTGGACCGTCGAGCGCGCCCGGCCAAAATGGACGGTGAGAGCCTGCTGGACCCTTTTAAAACAGAGTCGCGGGCGCGTGACTAGGAATCCAATGTTGCAGAATTCGACAGACCGGGGCGAAGGGAGTTCTAATGCCAGAAACGGATAGCGCGGCGGTAAGCATGGCGCGAAGCTCGGACGTGGAGGCCAAGGATATGAGCGCAGTAAGCGACCCCTACATTCGCGAACAACTGGAAAAACGGCGCAAGGAATTGAACGCGGTGATCGCGTCGCCTGATGCAGCGGCCCCGGCAGCGTCGTTACTGGCACTTCTGGGTGAAGTGGATTCCGCATTGCACCGGATGGACGACGGGACGTACGGAATTTGTGACGAGTGCCACGACAGCGTGGAAAAAGACCGGCTGCTGGCCGATCCGCTGGTGCGGCTCTGTCTGGATCATCTGACGAGCGACGAACAGCGCGCGCTGGAGCGCGATCTGGAACTGGCTTCACGCGTCCAGCGCGGATTGCTGCCGCGAACGGATCTGCGGCACGGCGATTGGCTGGTCCATTACCAGTACAAGCCCGCGGGAATGGTGAGCGGCGATTATTGCGATTTAATTCCTCCGGCGGCCGCGGATGGCGAACTGGTTTTCTTGCTCGGTGACGTGGCCGGCAAAGGCGTGGCCGCTTCCCTGCTGATGACCCACTTGCATGCAATGTTCCGCAGCCTCGCGGGCGTGGACCTAGCGCTCGATAAGCTGCTGGAGATGGCCAACAGCGTATTCTGCCAGAGCACGATCGCGGGACAATATGCCACGCTGATTTGCGGACGCGCCGGGCAACGCGGCGAAATCGAAATCGGCAGCGCGGGACATTTGGCCGCGCTGCTCATCGCGAAAGATGGCGTGCGGCAGGTGTGCTCCACGGGCGTGCCGCTGGGAATGTTTTCCAAAAGCCGCTACACCATTCAACGCGTGCGCTTGGAGCGCGGCGATAGCTTGCTGCTCTACACCGACGGAATCTCCGAAGCGGTGAATGATTCCGGCGTGGAATATGGCGCGGCCCGACTTTCCAGTGTCGCGGGCGAGCGGCATGGATGGGTGCCGCAGGAACTTGCGGCGGCGTGCATGAAAGATGTGCAGGGATACTCCAGCGGCAGGAAGCAGACCGACGATCAGACGCTGATGGTGGTGCACCGCGCGGATACGGTGCAGCTTTCGCTGAACGATTAAATTAATATTGCGCGAAGTTATTGCGCGCCGATGTGGCCGGATTCGACCGAAGCCGGCTGCCGCGTGATGGACGCGGGCGCGGCTGGTACGCTCACGGCCGGGGGCGCCGGGTCCCAGCCGATTGCGTGATCGATTTTGTCGAACGTTTCGCGCGACGCGCTTTCCACGGTGATGCACTGCGTTGCGACGCAGCGCAGGAAAACTCCGCCGGATTCAGATTGGAACTGAAAAAAGTTGGGGCGGCGAAAGAGTTCCGTGCGCGTTTTATATTTATGTTCCAGCGCTTCGCTGTACTGGCCGAAGAAATGCGCCGCGTCATCCGGATTATCGAGCGCCAGGCGGAACACCAGCGGAGTGGACTTCGTTTTGGCGTCCTCGAACACCGCGTAGCGGTCGCCTTTCCACCCCGGTGAAAGCAATTCCGCGCGATTTTCGTCCAGCAGCTGCTTCAGAATTTCCCCCAGACCGAATTCTCCCATGGTGTTTTCTTCCAGCAGCTTCCAGTCAGGCGGAACTAGCGCTTTCCATTCCGGCAGCGTGACCACTTCCGGTTTCACGCCGTGCAGGTAGAGATCAGGATGCAGAATCTGCTGAGTGGAAACCGGCGGATCCTGAAAAATCAGATGGAGGTCTTGCCAGCCAGTGTGCGCCTTCAGGAATTGTTGTGTGAAGCCGGTGCCGGCGAGATACGGAAAAAGCAGCTCATCGCGAATATAGAGAGGAGCTTTCGCGAGGTTGGGGTCCTTGTCCATTTCACTCAGGGCGCTGGCGCGAATCAGCAAAGTGACGTCGGGAACGTCGCGCACGCTGACTTTTTGGTCGAGCATTTCGTAGTCAACCATGGCGGCCATGGCGGAGCCTTCGCTAACGGAATCGCGCGCAAGTTCGGCGTCGTCATTCGGGCGCGCGGCCTTGATCCAGGAATCGATGTGGAAGGATTGGTCTTCGAGGGCGTGGGTGAGTTCGTGAGACATCACCGTGCGCTGCTCGTCCGCCGGAATCCAATTCGCGATGTAAAATTCCTTGGCTTTGGGGTCGTATAGCCCCGCGACCTGGTCGGTCAAAACGTCGAGCATGAACGTATCGAGCGGAAAACCCTTGGGGATCAGGCCGAAAGCTTCCAGAGTTTTGTCGTCGGCATAGCGCTCGGAATCCTTTTTGTCCTCTTTGTCTTCGCGGATCAGATAATCGCGGACTTCCTGCTTGGAGCGGAGAGTTTTCTTGAGCGGCTCCTTGATCGGGAGCGCCAGAATCTTGCTCATCTGCGCCAGGACTTCGTCGGCGGCTTTGATGAATTCCGGACTGGAGGCTGGCGCGGCCTGCGACGAAAGTTTCGGCCGCGCTGACGCAAGCGACGTAAACGAAACGTCCGAGCGATCGGCAGCAAGCGCCACGCCGCACGCCAGTAGCAGCGTCAAGCCGGCGAACCGTTTGGCTGAGATAAGACGCTGCATTGGCCGAAACGATTTCATCCAATCCTCCGAAGGTTTTCGCGCAAGAACCAGAGTAACAGGTTCTGCGAGCTGGAACTTGCGCGCGCGGGCGTGTCACGGTGCGCGCGGTCCGCACCCTGCATGCTGCGGATTCTCAGGAACGCGTCACGCTCGCGCCGGCACGGTCCCCTTCCAGAACCACACCATCCCGCCGAAGCGCTGCTCTAAGTTGAGACTCTGCAGCCCGGCGTCGGTGAGCAAGCGGCGGAGATGACCTTCCTCGAAGCGGCGATTGAGTTGCGCGGAAGTAGCCCAGGCGACCAGCTTGCGTGTGTCGCGCGCGTTCAGACATTTCTCGCGCGCATAAGCCAGGATTTTAGTGACGGACATGGACGCATGGGGATCGAGCGAAGCCACGAATCCAGATGGACGCGTGACGCGCACCATTTCGGCAAGAGTTGCGGCGAGATGTTCCACCCAATAAACCACTCCGGTGGCATAGCAATAATCGAAGGATGAATCCGGAAACGGAAGTTTTTCCACGGGCGATAACTGAAAGTGCACAGAGGTGCGCTCACGCGTGGCGAGCTTTCGCGCAATTCGTAGCAAGCTGCGGCTGCGGTCCACCGCGGTTACATCGTATCCACCATGAGCGAGCAGGCGAGCCACATGACCGGGCCCGCAGCCGACGTCCAGAACTCTGATCGTGCCGTGCCCGTTGCCAGAAGCCGGCAACTGCAAGGAACGGAGAAATTCGCGCCGCAGGTCCGCCTCGGGGCCGGTAGCGAGTTTGCGCGCGTAATATCCGGCGCCTACTTCGAAAAGCAACCGTTTGATTGGATCGCGGAACCGTGAGCGCACCGGCGTATTCACCTTGGTTCGATGCTAACAAACGGGCGCGGGGTTTCCAGAAGATTATGCGGGCAGGGGCGGGACCGGGCGGTTATGCCGCGGTGTGGACCAAAGCTTCTGAAACAACCAAACCCAGGATCGCGCGCAAATTGGAACAGAAAAGATCGCGGAGATATGGCGGCGTGCCGAAGGGAACGAACAACCGGAACAGGTCCACTTCCAGCCAGCGCTGCGCGATTTCCGCCGGCGGAGCTTCCATGCCTGCGAAGCACATACGCAAATCCCACTCCTGCTGCTCGAAATTATTTTCCAGCACTTTCTCGAAAAGTTCTTCGTGGCAGTAGAGCAGGGATTGATGAACGGCGGGCTCGGAGTATGCGTCCTGAAGAATGGGATGATGATAGCGACCGGTATAAATGTCGCGCAGCATGGCGACGTGCGCGAGCCGTCCCAGCGCGGTGGGGATGGATACCAGCCACTGGGAGACAAACTCTTCGATGATTCGCTGATTCTGCGCGAAGCGTTCAAGCGATTCCACGCCACCGCCCTCCCGAACTGCGGGGCTTGTCACGAGCCACCCCAGTCCACCGCATTGACGGGGATGTTACTCTTAGTGAACGTAACCGTCAACGGTAATGTTAGAAATTGTCAGTAGCACATGATATGTCCGGTTGAGATAGCAAGTGATATGTCCGCTTTTCGGGCGGTGGTAGGGGACCATGCCAAGCATGAACTCCTACACACA
>Ga0209221_1000009_pt1 | contig 132436 bp, 116 predicted proteins | sample BlaSpr_A8_Ref_O2_FD_187989 | JGI IMG/M metagenome (GOLD analysis project Ga0209221, IMG submission 187989) | Forest soil microbial communities from Thunder Bay, Ontario, Canada - Black Spruce, Ontario site 2_A8_Ref_O2 (SPAdes) (version 2) | ecosystem: Environmental > Terrestrial > Soil >...
AGCACGAATTTTGGGAGCTTTGCATCCTCGAGCGTCTTTTCCCAACTTCGGCGAACATCATTCAAGGGCTGGCTTGGGGTGCGCACTTTCGGGAAAACAAATGGAGAGAATTCTGGGCCGAACATATCGCGCCACCGTAAGACTTCAGCTCTGCATTTGGTCGAGAGCGGAATATTTCTGATCCCTGCACGCGTTTTCGATTCGCGCACCTGGATCGAATCGTTTACGAGGTCAATTGCCTTCCAAGTTAAAGCCAGAGCTTCCCGGTGGGACCGCATCCCAGTTTCAAGAATCAATACGACCAGCGCACGCATGAGCGGCGGCACCACAGCTAAGATCCGCTCCTCCTTCCTCGAAAGTGACGATGTGAGGCTGGCGCACCTGCTCTGCTTGAGGAAATCCACCTCAAGAAAAGGGATTTCGCAAAATCAATGCCGGTTCCATCCCCTCAGCCAGTCGTGCTTCTTTGAATTCATCAATACGCGCGGCGGAGATGTCTGACAATCGCGCCCTGGTAAACTTGCTTTTCAATTTCCCTACGGAGGATCCATATCGCTTGCGAGTATTTGGGTGCGATACTTTTGCGAGAAAGTCGTCGGCCCATTCGGCGAGCGTTTTGGGCTTTAGGTCGGCGAGCTTTTTCAAGTTCTGCCCAGTGAGTGGTGTGTACGGAACATACTCCGCAAGGATGCCCGCCTGAAATCCTTCATCGCCTGACGCGAGCGGCCAACGACATCGGCAGAGGTGAGCGGTTCGACGTCGCCCATATGATTGGAACAGGTCGAACAGAGCAGTGTTCTTTGCGTTTCTTCAAAGAGAACGCCAGCGTCCCAGCCGTGGGGCAGATGGGGAGCCTGGCAGTAGCGAAAGCGGAACTTCCCCGTCACAAAAGTCTCGCCGTCAGCGAGGCCGCGTGCCTCCCGACCAATGAAGTCGTTCATGTTCACGAGGGCGCCAACTTGGCTGCAGATCACATCGGCCTTGGGCGCGGCAGCCAGCCAATCATTGAGCGACCCGCACTCGTCGGACTCAAAATGGCTGAAGCAGATGTGGCGCAACTCGGAAAGGTTGATGAGCTTGGAGACGGCCTCGCGAATTTCCGCGTGCATACCGCGCAACCCGCTGTGGAACAGCACCGGTTCATCGTCTTTCACCAGAAAACGGTTGAACTGAAAATTCCCCATTGAGCAAAGATCGAGATGCGATAGATATTCGGCGCGATTTCCGTGGTGACCGCCATGCTAGCCTCCTGAATCAGATTTTTTTAACGGCCTGGCCGCAGGTGGATTCCGCCGGTCGAGGCGCTACATTCACGCTTGAAAGACTCGCGCGCTCGGGATGCGGAGCTTCGCCGCTATCCTCACGAGGTCGGGCAGCGAGTTCGCTTTCATCTTGCGCATGACGTTCCCGCGGTGCGCTTTCACCGTGATCTCGCTGATACCCAATTCGCCGCCTACCTGTTTGTTCAGCAAGCCGGTGACCACCAGCGCCATCACCTGCCGTTCGCGAAGACTCAGTGACGCGTAGCAGCGTCGAAGGTCGTTTATTTCCATTTCGCGCTGCAGCACCAGACGGCTGCGCTCGAAGGTTTCGCGGATTCCCAACAAAAGGGCCTCATCTTTGAATGGCCTTACGAGGAAATCAACGGCGCCGGCCTTCATGGCCTCGACTGTCGTCGGAATATCGTCATACCGAGAGATCACGACAATCGGCACCTCGGCACGCTCCCGGGCGATTTGCTTTTGCTCTTCGAGACCGTTCAGATCCCGAAGAGAGCGAGCAAGGATCAAGCAACTCGGAACAAGGGGTCGCGGCCGGGCGAGAAATTCTCGCGCCGACTCGAACGTTTCAAACTGCCAGCCTTGGCAGTTGATCAGTGATTTTAGTGACTCCTGTTCAGAAATGTCTTCGGTTATAAGAAAGACGATCGGTATGGCGTGCAGGCGCAGTTGTGAGTCGATTTTCTGGCCAAATGTGGACGCTATGTTTGCGGAGTTCCCGTCAAGAATTGATGCTGTTGCAGCCGAAGCCATATTCCACCTCTCAAAGATTTCGTTGCACATTTCCCCAGTGATCGGTCCCTCAAACCTCTGTTTAGACAACTCGTACTTTGCGAACCCACTTTTCTTTCTCTAGAGAGTGGCTATGTGCTGCAGTTTTAAACAATTTGAGTTGAGCCGCAAGGGTAGATGGTCGGATTGTGCTACCAACGAAGGTAGGTTCGAGGAGGTAGCCTTTCGGTGGATGAGAGGATGTAATTGGTCCTTATATGTCGAGATATGTCGAGGTGTCGTCTGCCGAACAGACGAGCGTCGACAGAAAAACCCGCATCGTCGGGTGGCATAGACAGGAAACCCGTCAACTTTTCGTTACTGGATATGTGCCGTCAATTGAAGTCCGGCCTTAAGTCCTGAATCGCATTCCGGCTCTCGTTGAGTGCCGTCTGACCCTCATTGATCGCCTCATTCAGCGACAGCAGGGCTTCATCAGGATGCCGGGACATCAGATTGCGGGCCGCCTGCAAACGGAACATCATTCCCTGGAAATTCTGCAGAAGCTCATCGTGCATTTTTCGTGCGATACGCGACTGTTTGATCGTGCGCACCTGCAAAGCGATGGCCTCCGCTTGCTTTTGTTTGCTCATATCCAGCGCAAAAACTACAGCTTGGGTACGCGGCTCCTTGAATCGTGCCACGCCCATCAGTACCGGCACGCGCGTTCCGTCTTTGCGGAAGAATTCCTTCTCGAATGGCTGCAGGCGTCCAATCCTTCTTATCCGTTCGACCCGCTGTTTGTCGGCGGCGTGCCACTCTGGCGGTGTCAAGTCCGTCCAGCGCAGGCGGCTCGAAACGAGATCGGCCCGCTGGTATCCCAGCATGCGAAGGTATGCGTCATTGGACTCAAGGATCGGACCTCTGATATCTACGATGTATATCCCGATAATGTTGGCGTCGACCAGGCGCCGCATCTTCGCTTCCCGCTCGCGAAGATCGCCGTAGAGACGAGAATTTTCGAGAGCGCTCGCTGCCAGCGACGCGACCAACTTTAGAGTCCTGATTCGCGTGGCTGTAAAGACGCGGGAGGCTGAGTCGCTTTCAAGCAGCAGCACGCCGACAAGCGTGGCTCGATTGAGCTTGCCTTGACTGAGCAAGGGCAGGCAAAGAATCGACTGCGCGTTGAACTGATGGACATAGGGATCTGCGGCGAACTTTGCCCTTGTTGGTGCATCGTTGACGACCACGCTCTCGCGGGTGTCGAGGACGTAATGAAGCACAGACGCGGGCAGAAGCGATTCATTGGCAACCTCATCGCGAAGGCGTACCACGATTCTCCTGGAGCGACGTAGGGCCTCCGCCGCGACGCGGTATTCACCGCTACGCGAAAGAATCAGCAAGCCGCGTTGCGCTCCTGTCTCCTCGAGGGCGGCGCGAAGAAGTGTGTCAATCAACTTTTCTTGTACCATCTCAACCTCTGGGCTTCTGTGCGGTGTTGGCGTCATGGACCTCACGGTTCTTGGACGCAACAACCCGCATTCGCACGAGTGTGCGGTCAGAATGATCAACTCCCGATGTACTTTCTGCCGAAGAGCCGAGCGTCTATCGACCAGGCGCCCGGCCCAATCACCGCCAACGTGGCGCCGAAGACCGCCAGCGTGAGTGACATCCAGATATTAGCCCCACCTGCAATGACGATCCACAGTTCGACGGCTGCGACCAGTGTTCCGGCCAAGGGAGTCCACAACCCTACAAAGAGAAATAGCCCCAGGATGGCTCCGGTTATGTCAGGGATCATCAGGCCTGCCCTGGGAGTTTCCACTTGAACGATCCCATTGTAGAGAAGAGCGATTCCTGTGAAGAGGCGTTGGATGAGAAGGCCGACTCCTGGCCAGCCATTCGCGAAGGTCGAGAACAGTCGCTGCAAGGCGCCCCTCTCTCGCAAGGGTACGGCACTTGCAACGACGCGGGAAGCGCTGAAAGGCGAAACAGAAATCATACTTTTGGGTGATCAGAGCTCGATGATCCCGCGCTTAAGCGCGATGGTGACAGCATGTGCCCGATCGCCGGCGCCGAGCTTAGACAGAATGTTGGTGATTCGGCTTTTGATGGTTGCCTCGGCGACAAATAGGTGATCTGCGATCTGCTTGTTGGAATTCCCAGCTGCAATCAGCCGCAGAACATCCACTTCACGCTCACTCAATGCTTCATCCGTGGCATGTTCAGCGAGCTCGGCCGCAATCTCCGGCGGGATTATCTTTCGTCCCGCATAGACGGCATGAATCGTCTCAATAAGTTCCCGATCGTGCCCTTTCAATAGATAAGCCCGCGCGCCGGCTCGAAGAGCGCGCAGTACTTGAACGTCGCCATGATAGGTCGTCAGCACAATGATGCGCGCCTCTGGGAATTCGCTCACAATACGGATCGTCGCCTCGATCCCGTTCAACCCCGGCATCTGGAGATCCATCAAGACGATGTCTGGGCGGTGGGTTCGAAACTTTTCTATGGCGTCTTCTCCATGGGAACCCTCCGCCACCAACTTCATATCAGGCTCCGCATTAACCACGGCGGCAAGGCCCTTACGAAGAAGAGGGTGGTCGTCCACCGCAAGAATTCGAATCATCTTAGGAACGTTGCTCATCTCTACCCGCCCGCTGGAACAAACGGAATCGATGCCCATTATGCCGCTTTTGGTAAGCCATCGCAGCTGGAACGGTCAGTTCCACCTCAGCGCCCGCACCCAACTCGCTCCAGAAACCCAGGTGCGCACCGATGCGCTGGGCCCGCTCGCGCATCCCAGGTATGCCAAAGTGTCCGGATTGTCCGCTGGCCAGTACCTTGGGGTCGATCCCTTTGCCATCGTCACGCACGCGCAAACGAAGCTGATCCTGATCGTACCGGATCTCCACTTCGATGTGGCTGGCAGCGGCGTGTGCGAAGGCGTTCCGGATCACCTCGCGCGAGATCCGGTAGACTTCATCCTGGAGCATCTGCGATAGGTCCTGTTGCTTGCCTTCGACCAAAACGCGATAGCTTGGAGCCTGCCCATTCAGCTCGTGAGCCGTCGCCAGTTCACGGCCAGCCGCATCCAGCAACTCCGAAAGGCTATGCTGCGCGGCTGGTTCCGGACGTAGGTCGCGAATCGCGGAACGCCCCTCCCGAATAGCTTCCTCTGTCGCGAGAATGGCGTCATCCAAGACCTCCTCCGCATTATTCGCCTTCCGGAGGATCAATTTACGAGCCGCCTGAAGTTGAAAGGCGACGCCCTGAAAACTCTGAAGCAGCGTGTCATGCAGTTCTCGCGCGATGCGCAGGCGCTCGCCTACTCGTGCTTCCAGTCCGAAAGCGAACCGGCGCTGCATCTGCTGAAGACGCAGTTGGTAAAGGGCCCAAAGCAATCCGAGAAAAGCAGCGACGCACAAAAATCGGAACCACGTCGTCTGGTAGTACGCCGGAAGGACGGAAAACTCCAGCGCTGCGCCCGCCTCGTTCCACACGCCGCTGTTGTTGCAGGCCATGACGCGGAAGGTGTAGTGGCGTGGCGCAAGATTCGAATACTGCACCTGTCGGTCGTTGACTACCTCTCTCCAGTCCGGATCTTGCCCTTCCAGCTTGTAGCGGAAGTGAATCTTTTCCGGTGCGACAAAACTAAGCGCCGTGTAATCAATGGAGAGATCGCGTACGTGCGGCGCTAACCGCAGTTCCTTCGAAGCTTCGTACGCCTTGCCGTCGGCAACGATCCGCTCAATGTGTACGGGCGGCGGAACGATATTTCTTCTCGGAGTTTCTTTTGGGTCAACCCACGCCAGGCCTCTTGTCGCCGTGAACCATATCCGCCCGTCCGTGCCCTCGACGGCCTTCGGAAATGGAGCTTCAGCCTGAATCTGTCCCGGAAGACCATCGAAGGAATCAAATCGCTCCCCCTGAAAGCGATAGGAGGGATCCCGCAAAGCTCGTTCTGCCTCGTCTCTTGAAACGTGTATGACGCCGCCGGTCGCAGCCAGCCAAAGCCCACCGCTCCCCGCATCGACAATTCCGGTTACATCTTCCAAGGAATCCAAAGCCGCCGGTCGGATGACACGAAATTGGCCCTTGTCGATGAGAACGAGCCCGCCTGCTCCGCCTGCCCATATCTCATGCGGAGCATGCTCGGCGAAGGCCGCGACATAGCGTAGAGGGCGGTCCGGCTTGAGGGAATAGTTGACGATCTTTCCCTGATCCATCGTGATGACGTGGCCCTCATAAGTTGATACCCAGATGAGCCCCGTGCTGTCGGAAAACATGTCTGCGACGTGCTGTTTAGCCACTTCCGCCGGAGTCGCCCAAGATTTCCAGCGATGATTGTCCCAAGAGAAAAAACCATAATCATCTGCAAAGGCCCACAGCGTTCCAGTTCTGTCACCAGCGACTTGCCAGTAGCCGAAGCTCCCGGCGACACTGCTTGGAGACTGTGCCAGTTTTTGGAATCTGCCGTCCTTCCATTCTCCAAGCGAATTACTCATTATCCAGGTCAGGCCAGCAGGATCTCGATAAGGTTTGAATGCTTCAAAGGGGGTAAATGATATATGGCTGGAGTCGCCACGGATTCGCCCAACATAACTGTAGCTGCCGACAACCCAGATACCTCCGCCGTCAGCCGGCGCAATTACGCTTTGAATGACCCATCCCGGCAGGGCAACCGGAACCAGTGCGGTGTCGCGGAACTGGTCCAGTCCATCCCTCGTTGCCACCCAGATATTTCCCTCTCGGTCTTCGAGTGCGGGAATGCAGTGATCGGCACTCAAGCCGTCTTTCGAGCTGAAAATCTGCAGGGCGTCACTGGTCTTCGAGAGCGGCCCTTTTCTTAGCCGCTCAGGATGCGGAACCCGGACAATTCCGTAGCTATCCGTCGTTATCCAAAGACTTCCGTTGCGGTCGAAGAAAAGGTCGTTCGCGGCAAAAATCCTGACCACCAGCGGATCGTTATTAGGACATTTTGCAGCGGTTTCTGCCGGGGTTGTAAGTGCCTCGCACCGGGCCACAGCGGCGGATTTTACGCTAACGGACTTGTTGATGGCGCGTATATAACTGTCACTGTCCGCCAGCCATATCGTGCCGTCCGGCGCTTCAGCGACCGATGTCGAGTAGCCGGCGAATGCGCCCGTCGGTTCAAATCGCCTTGATCCCTGCTTGAGATAGAGGGCCGTTCTGTTGACGCCGGCCCAGAGAGTCCCGTGGCTATCCACAAACAATACTGTTGAAGTCTTGGTTGGCACATCTTCGGGGAAGTTCCAATCTCTGCCAATGTGTTCCCACCGAGTACCGTTGAAGCGTATGAGTCCCGTCTCGGTATTTGCCCAAATGGTGCCTTCATGGTCCCGGACGATGGCGGTGGGTATCGATACTACACCGTCAGTTCTGCTATAGCATTTGACATCGCCGTTCCGCAGGAGACAGATTTCGTTCTCATACCCGTAAGTCCCATAGGCGATCCACAAGCTGCCATCGGGCAGCGCCAGCAAGCTTTGTACCGCGATTCCGGGAAGCTGGTCTCCGGAACTCGGCTGATACCGTTCAAAGTGAACGCCATCGAATCGAAAGAGCCCGGTATCAGAGCCTATCCACAAAAATCCATCTGTGGTTTGTGCCAGAGCCAGCGCGTTGCCGGGATATCCGTCCTTTTCGCCCCACGCCCGGTGCGCAAGCTGATGGATGTCGCGATCGGCGTTGAGCGCGAATGCGCAGGCGCACCAAGCCAGTACAACAGAAAACAGCGTAGCGAGACCCGCCTGATGCCCCACTCGTCACCCCTTTCGGAGCGCGCCCCGTGCCCCACATCTTATCGCATCACCCTCGCTGCGGTCGCTGAACCCGCAGCTTCGTCGCTTTCGCAGAAACGAGGGCAACGAACGGCGGGAGGCCGCATCCCCTTTGGAGCCTCACAAGCGGATATCGCGTTCCAACGTGAATTCCGTTTCACGGAGACGATGCAGCTCGCTTCCGGGGCGAATTCTTCAACAACTTCAACCACCCAAACTTCGGCCCTCCCGATGACAACATAACGGACCCACTCTTCGGCCATTCGATAGCGACACTCCCGAGTAGCCTTGGTTCTAGTGGTGGTAACGGGGGCCTCAATCCGCTATATCAAATCGGCGGTCCGCGTTCGATCCAACTCGCCCTCAAGCTTGTATTCTGAGCAATTCACAGTTTTCGCGTCGCCCGTTACACGCCGAGTCGATGAGTCGAGCCCGAGAAAACAAAACACCAATACCACGCGAAAAACCGCTGTCGGTCGTCAATCATGTGTTTGCCCTGACACTTACCTTATATCCCCAAATCTTTCTTGCGCTCCTCCGTACTCCTTTCCGACAAATGTGATTTGATTTGTCAGTGCTTCTTTATTCGATGAGAGGCCCTCGGCAAAGCGAGAGTAAGCCTCTCGATCGAACAAGGCAGCGTCTGTGAATGAATTAAGCTCACTGCGCTTAAGGGTTCACCATCGGCGGTGAGCTTTCGAACGCCGGCTGGAACATCCATTCCCTGCTCAAAACCGTTCCGCCGCAAGATCGCAGTTATCGAGGCGTTTGAGGATCCCGACCTTGGAGCGAGCCATGGCGATCCTCCTGAAGTCTTTATAATGCCGCTAACTCGATCTCGCCCTAAGTCGATTTCGATAGCTTGTCCGTGCTGCAGTCCCAAACGGGCGATGTCCGAACTACCGATGCGAACGTATAAAACCGAACCTTCGGCAGAAAGTCGTCGAATATGCGCGGTAAGATGAACGCTTGTGAAATTGGCTCCAGTAGACATGTGACTGGCCTTCTTCGAGTCGCATCGCGATCTTTATGATCGAATTGTACGGCGGTGCGCTCTGCAAATAAATGAGCAGTGCATCACTCCCATGGTCGGAATAGTTCCACTGTAGTAAACCTGTAGATCATCATGTTGGAGAGAGCGGAGAATTTTCCTGACAGTGCAGAACCCGCTGTGGAACTCAAAATCCGCCGACCTTCGGGTCTTGGGGGTTCGACTCCCCCTCCCGGCACCACATTTTTCGATCTTAATCTCGGCCATTCGTCCTCCCAATTGCGCTACAGTAATCACCATGCAAATGAGAAAAGGTCTACGGGTTCCCTTCGTCTTGTCGATCTTGCTGTCTACGGTGGCATTGCCGCTCTCTGCTGCCGCTCCGGATTATAAAGTCGTCAAAACCTGGAAGCTGGGCGGTGATGGCGGATGGGATTACTTGATCGCAGACGGCGAGAGCCATCGCTTGTTTATTGCTCGTGCCACTCGCGTGATGGTGGTCGATACTGAATCAGGAAAACAAGTAGGCGAAATTCCCGAGACCCCGGGCGTGCACGGCGTTGCGCTCGATTACGAAATCGGACGCGGATTTACCAGTAACGGCAAAGAAGATACGGTGAGTGTCTTCGATCTCAAGTCGCTGGCCGTCGAAAAGAAAATCAAGGTCGGCAGCGGCCCCGACGCGATTCTTTATGACCCGTTCTCGAAGCGAGTTTTCACTTTCAACGGAAAAGGGCAGGACAGAAACGCGTCCGCCATTGATGCCTCAAGGGGCGAAGTTGTGGGCAAGATCGAACTGGGCGGAAAACCGGAATTTGCCGCCAGCGACGAAAAGGGCACGGTCTTCGTGAATATCGAAGACAAGTCGGAGATCGTTGCGTTCGATCCGCAAAAGCTGACGGTAAAGTCGCGCTGGAAGTTGACGGATTGCGACGAGCCGACGGGTCTCTCCATCGACCGCAAAAACCGGCGTCTGTTTGCCGGCTGCGGAAACAAAAAAATGGCGATCATCGACGCAGACAATGGCCGCCTGGTGGCAAGCGAGCCCATCGGAGACGGATGCGACGCGACTGCGTTCGATCCCGCCCTGGGCTTCGCGTTCGCCTCGGCGGGCGACGGCACCATCACCGTAGTTAAAGAAGATGGAGGCGGTGGCTTTACGGTGATCCAAACTGTCACAACTCAAAAAGGCGCGCGCACCATGGCCGTCAACCCGAAAACCCACCAACTTTTCACCGTAACCGCCAACGTCGGACCCCGACCGGAAAGAAAAGTTGAGCCTGATTCCTTCGTGGTGCTCGCCATTGAGTCTACCCACTAGACCTGAAGCCCTGCCGACTGTGATGCAATTGCAGCAAATCCAGTCAGAAAAAAGACCCAGGCAATATGCCTGGGTCTTTTTAAAACATCACCTTTTTTTGAAAAGCGATTAGTCACCGGTACCGCAAGAGCATACGCCGGCGCCGCTGCCATCAAGTTGAATGGCTGCGCATTCATTCAACAGGTTGGCATTGCCCTCTGTCAGTTGCACATCTTGAGACTCGGTCTCAGTAATGGCAAAGGTCGTATTCTGAATGTGAGTGCCCCAAGCCCGAATGCCAGGCGTGACAATTCCATTCAACGGGCTGCAGGTTGTGCTGGTCGTGTAACCAGAAATGATTTCGATGGTGCCGGTGGTCGGCTTAACGCCGGTCAGCGGATTCGAAGTCAGGTTGGTGTCCACGGAGAGCGTCCGCAGACCATTCGGGGTAACCAGGCAAGCGCAGCACTCTGACATTTCCTGATACGGATCGACGACGTAAATCTGCGCGCACAGATTCCCGCCGCTGGTGCCGTCATTGGTGATTCGAACCGTTCCATCCGGCGCTCCGGAAGTGTTCGCGTTCGAGAAGTAATTTACTTTGTATAGGTCGGGCGGAAGGGTTGTGACGGATGCCGCCGCGCCCTTAGCCGTGAACTTTCTCTGGGCTTCAGCTCTCCCCAATCCTACCGAGAGTACCGCTGCGGCCAGAATAGCTAGCGCAACGATAGAACGAAATGGTTTCATGGTGTTTTCTCCTTAAGTGTTCGCGCCGAAGCGGGGGAGAGCCCAGAGCGAATGCATGTTAGTTCCGGCTGTAGTTCGCCGGTAACCCAAGCGCCCACCACTCTACAGGCAAAACGGGTACCTGAGAACTAGCATTACGGACTAACTATCAGGCCTAATCACTTCAGGCTAATACTTTCCCCGTGAGAAGCCTTGTCGGGCGCGGTTTTTGAAGGCAGGGTTTGGCCCGTCATGGCGCCCGGCCGGAATCCGCTGTGCGCCCAGTTTGCTCCGGCGCTTCTACTGTGCTACCGTCCCTCTAATTTCCGGGTAGGATGGATATAGCCTGGAATCGTATAGCAAACGGGATGCTTTCAAGGAGACGCTCATGGTCGGCATTATCATTCTCGTGGTTCTGGTCATCATCGCCGTGGTGCTTATCGGCATGTATAACGGCCTGGTCCAGTTGCGCGTCCGCGCCGATTCCGCCTGGTCTGATATTGACGTGCAACTCAAGCGCCGCCACGACCTTATTCCCAACCTGGTCGAGACCGTAAAGGGCTACGCCACCCACGAGAAGGGAACTTTTGAAAACATCGCCAAGTTTCGCTCCCAGGCCATGCAAGCCACCACTCCCGAGGGGGTAGCCGCGGCTGAGAACCAACTCACCGGCGCCCTAAAAAGTCTGTTCGCCGTGGCTGAAAATTACCCCGAACTGAAAGCTTCTGAAGAGTTTACCCAACTCCAAGGCTCATTAAGCCAAACCGAAGACTCCATCCAAAATGCTCGCCGCTATTACAACGCCGTGGTGCGCGACTTCAATACCAAGCTTCAATCGTTCCCCACAAACATCATTGCCGGTATGTTCGGCTTCACCGGACGGCAGTTCTTCGAGACGACTGACGTCGACCGTGAGCCCGTGGCCGTGAAGTTCTGATCTGAGTATGCACGATGCGCGACTATGAGTGGAGGATCGAGATTGGCTAACTCCGAAGTGCCCGGCGATCCAAACGGGGCCATAGTCCCAACCGGCGACTCCCTGGCAGTGTGGAAGAGCGGCGCTTCAGCGCCGCGTAAAGCATCCAGAAAAGATACGGACTTTAGCCCCCGTGGTCGCACTTCCTTTACTTCGCTGCGCCGCTTTGAGACCGCCGCACCACTGCTGCTCCTCGCTATTTTCACACTCGCTTTCGCAGCCCCAGCTACTGCGAAATCCTGGCGTGTCTCCAACTTTCAAGACAACATTACCGTAAACCCCGACGGTAGCGCCGTGGTCAACGAAAATATCACGCTGGTTTTTGTGGGCGAGTGGCACGGCATTCACCGCACCATCCCCATCGAGTATCCCGGCTCCAACGAGACGAACTATCAGCTCTTTCTCGACGTAACCAGCGTCACCGGCGATGACGGCGTCAAACTTAAATACGATTCTTCCACTTCGGGCGCGTATCGCGATCTCAAGATATATATTCCTGACGCCAACAATTCCACCCGTACGGTCAACATCGCCTACCGTGTCCGCAATGGCGCTCGCTTTTTCGATCAATACGACGAGTTTTATTGGAACGTCACCGGCAATGACTGGCCCGTGCCCATCGACCACGCCGCCGCCACGGTTCATTTCCCCGATTCGGCAAACGGATCTTTGCGCGCTCAGGCCTTTACCGGCGTCTATGGCTCAACCGAGCGTGATGCAACTGCCACGGTTGACGGCTCGACCGTCAGTTTTGAAACCAAGAATCCTTTGCCCATGCGCGGCGGCCTGACCATCGATGTTTACATTCCGAAGGGAATTCTCAAGGCTCCGGGCGCTCTTACGAAATTGTTCTGGTTCATGGGCAGCAATCCCGCGGTCTTCCTTCCACTGGTCACGCTGGTCGTCATGTTCTGCCTCTGGTGGTTCGCCGGACGCGATCCCGACCCCGGCATGTCCGTTGCACCCATGTATGATCCTCCGCCGGGGATTTCTCCCGCTGAAGCCGGCACGTTGCTCGATGATCGCATTCATCCCCGCGATATTACATCGACCATCGTCGATCTGGCCGTGCGCGGATTCATCAAGATCGAAGAGACGGATGAAAAGGGTCTTCTCTTCCACAACAAGGACTACATCTTTCATCTTCTGCAAAAACGTGAGGACTGGCGTGGCCTCGCGCCCCACGAGAGTGTCATGCTGGAAAATATCTTCGACGGCGACGTTTCCGAGACGCGCCTGTCGAGCCTGAAGAATCGCTTTTACACCGCGATTCCTGTCGTCCGGACCGATATCATGTCGGCGCTGAAGCAAAAAGGCATCTACAATCTCGATCCCGAATCCGCCAACGGCTACAGCGTCGCCGCGGGCTTCGGCATTTTGATTCCGTTCGCCGCCTTGCAGATTTTAGGTTGGGTGGATTTCTTCAGCTCGATTCCGATCGTCGTGGTCTGTCTTCTTATCAGTGCCATAATCTGGTTTCTTTTCGCCCGCCAGATGACAGCCAAAACGCTCAAGGGCGCACGCACCCACATCGCGGTCCTTGGCTTTCAGGAGTTCATGAATCGGGTCGATGCCGATCGCCTGAAGGTCATGCCGCCCGACACCTTCGAAAAATTCCTGCCCTATGCCATGGCCCTCGGCGTGGAACACCACTGGGCGCAAGCCTTCGCCGGCATCATTCACGATCCTCCCACCTGGTATGTCGGACCCGGTTACGGCTACGGCATGATGTTCAATCCCATCCTCTTTTCCTCCTCCATGCACGGCATGGCTACGGATATGCATCAGGTATTCGTCTCCGCGCCCAGGGCTAGTTCCACGGGATCAGGCTTCGGCGGTGGCGGAGGATTTGGCGGTGGTGGCGGATTTTCCGGCGGCGGCTTCGGCGGCGGCGGCGGTAGCGCGTTCTAGTTCAAATCTCTTCTGTAGCCAGCTAGCGATTTCGTCGTGCCTGCCGCGAAGCAATGCTTCAGTAGGTATTGTGCTGCTTGGCCCAATCGATCCCAGTCTGAAGGTCGCTCAGCGCCTGGTCGATGAGTGCGACTGCTTTTTCCTTTCGACCGCCCCAGTTATCGCCCGCGTTCGCAAAGTCTTCCTTGACGGTTTGCAGGCTGGCAATGCCGCTGTCCATCATGCCGGGTTCGTCTACATTGCCGGATTGCATTTCGGTCGGCGTCGACTCCGGACTTACGCCCAGTGCTTTGAAGGCCTGGTTCATTGAGGCGATGCCCTTTACGCGGTACCCGCCCCATTTATCCCCCGCCTTCTCCAGATAACCTTTCGCCACTCTCAGTTCTGCAATTCCGGCCTGGTATTCCGCAGGCACGTTCTGCTGCGCCCTGGTTGCCTGTGGCCTCGGATTCACTTTCTGCGTCTGGCCGGATGCGGCAAAACCACTCAGGCCTGCGACTGCGAGGACGGCTGTTCCTAGTCTTTTCGCTTTCATAGCATATCTCCTTATCATCTAATTTTAACGAAGCAGACAGGCGCCTTCTACACTGCCCCAGCTATTTCTTTAGCCCGGCAGTGAAGTTGGTGATGATCGTAACCGGCTGGTTCACCTGCTCCGAGACCCGCTCCAACAGCAATTTTTTGCCGTCTGGAGAAATGCTATAGAAAGGAAACGTCAGAACCGTCCACTGGCTTACGACTGTCTGCGGAGCGCCGAATTCCAGCGCGCCCCCCGCCTCCTTCACCGGCACGGAAAGGATGGATTGGTTCTCATCAAAATAGAAAAGCTCTTTGCCGTCCGCGCTCCAGCGCGGTACCTGCCCGCCATTGGCCGAGACCTGCCATTTTCCTTGCCCTCCGCCATACGCTTCCACTTCGACTTCCACTCGCCCGGATTCGATTGAGTTATAGGCAAGCCACCGGCCATCGGGCGAAAGCGCCGGGCTCGTTCCATGGACGATGATCTGCTGCGATTTTCGCTCCCCGTCCAGCGACACAGCCCATATCCCTTCATCTTTTTGCGTGAAAAGATTCGGCGAATAAAACAGCGTCTTGCCGTCGCGCGACCAATCATTCGGCGCATAAGCCAGCCCAACCTTGTCGGGAACAATTAATTCTTCAGCCCCGGTTCCGTCCGCCGGCTTGCGGTAGATACCGCCGCCGTTCGCGCGTAGAGAGCTATAAGCGATCCATTTGCCATCCGGTGACCACACCGGGAATGTATTGGCGGTTGGCCCGAAGGTCAGTCGCGTTCGCACGCCCCGCGCCAGATCCAGCGTCCACACATCATTCACGCCTGAATCCATGCCCAGGGCAACCCGGTCGCCTTGCGGCGACAAACGGGCAAACTGCAGGTTCTGCAAATTGTCGCCAGCCACTCCAACCTGTTTCCCACCGCGGTCCATCCAAACCAGTTGCAGCCCACCCGAGGTGCCATTGCCAAAGGAGAGTAGCCCCCCATCGGTCGCGGATGCGCCGATGTGCCAGGTGGTTACGTCGTTCAACACACCCGCGGAAACCGCCTGTGGTTCGCCGCTCAACTTACCCTTGGCCGGGTCAAATGCCTGCGCCATCAACTGATCGCCGCGGCCAAAGAGAAGGAATCCAGCCGCATAAATGCCATTGCTCTGCGAGCGGATCAGCAACCGGTTCTCCCGCCCATCAAGCGATGCATAATAGATCGCATTGTTCGATACCTTCGAAGGGTCGTGGTGCATGGCAAAGTAAAGATAGTGCTGGCCATCGGGAAGAAAAAACGGCCAGCGGTGAGAAGAATGCAGAGCGGGGTCTAGCTTTGTGAGCGGCGCGGGAGAACCGCCGTTGCTGTTGATCTGGAACAACGCCGTAATGGGCGATGCCGAGAACACAATCAATCCACTCGAACTCCAACTGCCGCCCCGCCCCAGCTGCGCGTCACAAAGCACCTGCGCCGTGGTGCCGGTGATCTCGATCGTCCTGAGCTTGCCATTTGAGAAGAATCCAATCGAACGGCTGTCGGGCGACCAGAACGGAAAAAACGCATTGTTCGTATCCGGCAACGCATGGGCATCGGCGCCATTCATGGGACGCACCCAGAGCGCGGTCTTGCCGTCTGCCCCGGTGGCGGTGAAAGCCAGATGACTGCCATCGGGAGAAAGCACCGGCGGCCCTGCGGTATCGGACGTCAGCCGGAAGTGCGTGTCTGCTGGAGGATTGATGACCGCACGAATACTGGGGCTCGACATAGCGGGCCGGTGAAGAAAAAATCCCGCAAGGATTCCCAGCACAATCGCTGCCGCAACCGCCGTAATCCAGAAAACGCGGTTGCGTGCAGGGGCGGGAGAAGATTCCAAATCCGCCGGAGCCGCACGCAGCGATTCAATCCAGCGCAAATCCATGGCCACGTCATGCGCCGCTTGAAAGCGGTCCGCCGGATCCTTCGCCAGGCAGGCGCTGACTACGCGATCCAGCATCGGCGGCGCTAGCGGCTGGCTAACGCTGATCGGCTCCGGATCTTTTTCCAGAATCGCGCTGAATACGCTCAGTTGCGATTTCCCTTCGAAAGCTCTCCGTCCGGTGAGCATTTCATAAAGAACGCATCCGAAGCTGAACAGATCGCTGCGCGCGTCAGCCTCCGCACCTTGCAGTAACTCCGGAGCCATGTATTGAAACGTCCCTACAATTGAACCTTTCTGGGTCAGCGGCGACGATGCCGAAGTGAGAGACGCCAGATTCATGGTCGGCGTGGAAGGAGTGAAATTGCTGACGGCCTGCGACCCAATCGAAACCTTCGGCTTGGCCAAGCCAAAATCCATCAGCTTCGCGCCCGCCTTGGTCAGCATGATATTCGCCGGCTTCAGATCGCGATGGATAATGCCCCGCTGATGCGCCTTCTCCAGAGCCTGCGCGATTTCCATCCCAATTTTCAAAACCTGATCCAGCGGCAGCGGCCCTCTCTTCAGCCGCTCGGCAAGGGTCTGCCCCTCGAGATACTCCATGATCAGGAAATCGATCCCGTCCTGCGAGCCGATGTCGTAAAGCGTGCAGATGTTCGAATGCTGTAGCGCGGAAATGGCTTTGGCCTCGCGCTCCATGCGCTGTTTCAACTCCGGATCGGAGGAAAGATGTGCCGGCAAAACCTTGATGGCAACCGTCCGGTCCAGCCGCGTATCCTTGGCGCGATACACTTCGCCCATACCGCCCGCACCGAGCGGAGAGACGATCTCGTAAGGACCAAATCGTGTGCCGGCAGTAAGCGCCATACGTTCGCGCAATTATAGCCCGTGTAGTCTGACGGTGCGGGGATGGGGCACCTGGTGATGGGGGTGCCCGTAGCCTGCCCTGAGCGGAGTCGAAGGGTCTCGCTGCCTGAGCGAGACCTGGGCCGGAATTCTGTCATTCCCAGGAAGTTCCTCGCCAACTCAACGCTTCGTCCCACATCCGATGAACTGCACTCCCCTTTTGCTCTTGACACTCCAGTCAAACGAACGTAAAAGTGTGGACGAAAGTAAACGCTATAAAACGAAAGAAAACGAATTACTCTAATCCTTGGAGTCGACGGCCCATGAAAACCATCCAGATTGGCGTAGCAGTTAGTCTCGTCGTGTTCACGGCGGCCATGGCCGCAGGCCAAACCCGAATCGGCGTTCCGTCGTATCAAGGCCCTGGCTCGTCGCAATGGACTGCCTGGGCGGCGCCGGGACCGAAGTCCGTCGGCGTGATGATCGTGAACATCAACAACGGGGATGACGAACACTACTTTCCCAACGTCGACCGCGCCATCCGCGCCACCCGCAGGCAGGGGATTCTCGTGCTCGGGTACACCTACACCAATTACGGCGCGCGCGATCCGAAAATTGTGCAGGAAAAGATCGACGCCGTATACCGGAACTATCTGGTCGACGGTATCTTCTTCGATGAAGCTCCGACTGATTGCAACGCCAGCAATCATTTTTTCCCCACATCGTTCCTCTACTACTCCGCACTCACCAACTACGTGCGCCGTAAGGCGGGCGGGCGCATCACCGTGCTCAATCCCGGAACCTACAGCCCAAGCGATTGCTGGATGGGGATCACCAACATCCTGATGAACTGGGAGGATCAAGGCTTAGCGAATTATCGCGACAACTACGTGGACTTCGCCTGGGTACACAAATACCCGCCTGACCGCTTCTGGCACATCGTCTACGGCATGAGCGCGGAGCAACTTCCGGTCGCGTTGGAACTGGCCAAGCAGCGTAATGCCGGCTGGGTTTACCTGACCCAGGAAACCGCGAATCCTTATGCCAGCCCTCCGCATTTCTGGGCGGCGGAAACTGCGGCGGTGGAACAACAGGCTGTGCAAGCCCCGTTTGCTAGCTCTTGGCCCGACTCTTTGGATCCGCAAGGCACGCGCATGCGCGGCCGCACCTCCATCCGCTGGAACGGCGCGAATCCGGACAACTGGCAGATATTTCTCGACACCGATCAGAACGCGAAGACCGGCTACAACGGCGGCGGCGTTTCCGTAGGCGCGGAATACCTGTTCGAAACCGAAAACGGCACGGCACACCTGCTGCGCTATACCGGTACCGGTACGGATTGGAACTGGACCGAGGTCGCCGCGGACGCCGCGTTTGATCTTCTCGAGCCCGGAGTTCAGGCGGCAAGTTTTGACACCGTAGCTCTCGGTGGCACCAAAGCCTTGAATTTACAGATCCGGGCTTTGAACGCTGGCGGGAGTTCGAGCGGCAGCTCGAATTATGACAGTTACGTCTTGCCGCTCAGCCTCAACAATACTGGAATGGTGTTCGACATCACGAACCATCCCTGAAACACATCAACAAAAGTTCAGGAATGTGATCGTCCGGCGGGAAAGTCAAAACTGGTGCGCCCGGAGAGACTCGAACTCCCAACCCTCTGCTCCGAAGGCAGATGCTCTATCCGATTGAGCTACGGGCGCCTGGCGCTATTTTACGGCAAATCTGGATCGCGGCGGTAAGACGATTGAACTGGGCTGTTCTAGAGACTGTCGCCTACGCTCCCGCCGATTGGCTCAGGGCTTCCGCTTCCCGTTGCATCCGCGCTTTGCTTTGTTTCAGGGCGCGAAGGCATTCGGGATCGAGGCGATGAGGAACGTCGCGGTCCATCATTTCAAAGACCACATCCAGTGGAAGGCTTTCGCGGTAAGGGCGTTTTTCGGTGAGAGCCTGGTAGACGTCGGCGACGGCAATAATGCGGGCAGGAATTGACATGCTTTCGGCAGTGAGGCCTTCGGGATAACCGGTGCCGTCGAGACGTTCGTGGTGCGCGGCGGCGATGTAGGCGAGTTGATCGAAGCCTCGGATATTCCGCAGGATGGTTCGCGTGTACGCGGGATGCATTCGCATAATCGTCCACTCTTCGGGCGTCAGCTTCCCCGGCTTTTCAAGAATCGCATTCGAGACGCTTAGCTTTCCAATATCGTGCAGCAGGGCGGCGCGGCGAACCAGAGTGCAGGTGGCAGGAGCCAGGCACATCTGCTCGGCGATTGCGGTTGCGGCTTCGGCAACGCCAACCGAGTGATGAAAGGTATACGGGGACTTGGCGTCGATGACCTGCGCGAACGCCTGGCAGATGCTGTCAATTCTTTCCGGTGACGCCGGAAGCGCGATGCCAGGTTCCATAACGAGAACGTGATCGCGTGCGTCCGGACTTTCTATACGCTCCCAAAGGTCGTGATCTTGTTCGAGCGCCTGCGCTGCGCAGACGATTTCCGGATCGAACCAACGGCCGCTGCGTTCCACAACTGCTTTCACGGCTTCGCGTGGCGCGAAGCGGTGCGCGAATACCTCCAGGGTCTGGCTCACATTCATGATGCGCGCCAGCAAGGAGATTTCTTCTCCGCGCAGGCTTTGCGGGTAGCCGCATCCGTTCCAATGCTCGTCGAGACTGTGAATGGCCTTCGCAGTGGCCTCGCTAAGGCCGATCTGGCGGGCGATCTGCGCGCCGCGCTCGCAGCGCGTGCCGATCAATTCGGCGTTGTTGGCGCGTTGCTCGAGGCCGATTTGAAGAATTCTCCATACTCTGCGCGGAAATGACGCGCCAGGGAGAACGTTGCGCAGCAGATAGCGCAATCCTGAAACCGAGGCCTTGGTCCAATCTTCGAACTTCACCTCGCGCTTCGCTGCGAGTTCATCCGCGCCCATGATCTGGCACATGCGGGCGGCATTGGTGCTGCACCCGGAGTCCTTGAGCAGCAAAGCGTAGTAAAGATCGGAGCACTGCTCGGGTGGAAGTTGCAGTTCATCGGCGATGCGCATGCCCAGGATGCAACTGCGGATAGCATGCCCCATGGGTTGGCCTTCGGTGAGATCGAGCGCGACCGACAAGGCCGAGATTACGTCAGAGAGACGGATAGTATCTGGCGAGAGATCGGTGTGCGTGAACATCTGGGCCTATTGAAGAATGCGCGAGGCGGTTCTTTATGGTCGCGCGTTCGCGATGGCGGGGAAAGTTACCGCGGTAATCAGGGCTTTCGGGGCGGCGAAACGAGAGAAATCGCCGCCCCGTGAGATCGACTTCTTTAGACTTTTATGCGGCGCGAATGAGTGCCGGCGGTACAACGATCTCAACCAGTCCAGTCGCCACGTCATAGACAAGGCCTGATATAAGCCACTGGACCGGCAACGCGGAGATCGTCCGGAGCAAGGCAACATCGGCGGCGACTGCTGCGCGGGGATCGAGAACCGCTTTTTTCTTAAGTTCCGCTTCCTGTATTTGAAAATAGTGCGCCAGCTTTGCGGGGTCGCCCGCAAGGCGAGTGATGCCGCAATCGGTGTGCTGAAGCACGATGAGATGAAACTCACCACCGCCTCCAGGATTCTCGCCCGCAACTTCACCGATTCGCCCGAGTAGTCCCAACTGCTCCAACAACCCTGGCGTGATTCGACCGCCGATGTTACGGATCACCACCGCCTCGCCCGGCTTAATTCCAAGCACGTGAGCAGGATCGACACGCATATCCGCACAACCAATGATGATGGCCTTTACATTGGGGAGGGCTGGTGGAAGCGAGGGCATCAAGGTGCCCGCGGCAGACTGCTGAGCAGCAAAGTTTTTGTTCCGTTGCAACATAGAGTCAAGACTGTTCATGGTGGTCCTCCTGGATAGGATTTTGATGGCGTGGCGGATCGTTTCGATTCCTACGATCTAAGACAAACAGTGCACCATTACCGCCAAACATTAGATTCTTACTCCTCCATGGCGGCGTAAGCCGGCTCTTCCATGGCTTGCCGCTTACTGCATCTCAAAACTCAAATAGGTCAGGCCGTCGCTGCGTTCGACCTGAATGACGACCGGGTCGTTAACTTTCAGGTTTTGCACGGCAGCGCGCAACTCGTCCATGGACCGGATGGGCGTGGTATTGAGGGAGTGAATAATGTCGCCGGTCTGGAGGCCAGTTTCGGGCGTAATAAGGTCGACGGCGCGGCCCAGGACAACCACTCCGGTAGAAATTCGCAGCGTACCAATTTCATTACGCAGGGAACTGGTAAGGTCGGTCGCGATAATGCCGAGGCGGGAGATAAGATTTTTTTCGGCGTCAGCCGCGTCGAAGAGTTGGTCGACGGGGTCGTGTTCTTCAATGGCGGGAATGAAAAGCATTTTTTTTTCGCTGCCGCGCAGAACTTCCATCCTCAACACTTGATCCAGGCGATGCAGATAGAGTGCGGAAGAAAGCTGAGGAAGGGTTTCGATGCGGCGATCATCGGCGGTCACCACGATGTCTTGAATCTGAAGTCCCGCTGTCGCGGCTGGGCCATCCGGTTTGACGTCGGCGATGATGACTCCCCAGGCCTGGCCAAGATGAAGGCCTTCGGCCATGGTGGGAGTAATTTCCTGCGCGACCGCGCCGATCTCGGTGCGATGCACGTGACCGTATTTGCGCAGGCTGTGGTAGACGAAATCGACGATGCGGGCTGGGATGGCGAAGCCGAGGCCCTCGCTGCCGCCGCCTTCGGAAAGGATGAAGGTGTTGATGCCGACCACCGATCCATTCATATCGACGAGTGGCCCGCCGCTATTGCCGGGATTGATGGGCGCGTCGGTTTGAATGTAAGTGAGTGGCTTTTCGGGATCGGGCTGGCGGGAGACGGCGCTGACGACTCCCATGGTGACGGAATTCTGTAAGCCTTCGGGACTCCCAATGGCGAAGACGAGCTGGCCGACGCGCGGGCGAGGCGTGACCAGCAGCGGAAGCGTGGGCAGGTCGGTTTCGTCGATTTTCAGCAGGGCGAGATCGGTATCCTTGTGTACCCCGACCAGCCGGGCCTGCAGAATGTGCCGTTTTCCCAGGGGAACGGCGCTGGCGGTGTCGATGGGCAGAGGAAGAGCGACGCGGATGCGCTGCGCGCCTTCGACCACGTGGGCGTTGGTCATAATATAGCCGCTCGAATCGACGATAACTCCGGACCCGACGGCGTGCTGGCGAACGATCAGCGCGGTCTGCGCGCGATTCTCTTCAGGTGCGCGGCCGTACCCATCCACCAGGATCTGGACCACGGCTGGGGAAACTTTCGCGGCCAGGCCTTCGAGCGCGTTATTGAGCTGGACTAGAGATGTGTTGGCAGCGGCGGATTCATCGGGGTGGGGCTGGAGCTTATCGGGGATCGGCTGTCCCTGGGTCAGCGGAGTTGTCAGCGGGGTTGAAGGAGTAGGGCTATTCGACTTCTGATTCGAGGATTGCTGGGAGAGCAAAAAAGCAGACGAGGCGAGAACGAGAGCGAGAACTCGGACTATTAAGCGGCGCGAGCGGGAAGGAAATGGTGCGGCCATGGGTCGGCTCTCCTCAGAAGAACCTCTCATCAGACGGTAACATGAGGCAATCGGTTGCAGGATAATCCAGGCGGGATCCGGAGATTGAAGACTTCTCGTAAAGGACGCGAGAAATTGGGGATCGTTCCTACGGCAGCATTACGCACGCACGAGCGCTCCTGTGCACTTTTTCGTGGGTTGGCTTCGAAAATTGGCGCCCGACGATTTCGCCATCAAGTTTTGTCATCCTGAGCGAAGCACAGTTGCAGTCTAAGGATCACTACACTATTTCGGCCAACACAACTTCTGCGAATCTTCAAAATTTACTTTCTATCCGGTGTTACGTTCTGACAAATGGGGCTTGCCCGCCAAGGGTCCCTGCCCGGGGATGAAGAGGCTCCGATCGGAATGGCAGGGGATTCCTGATGGAGCCGGCAGGGGGAACCTAGGTTCTACCCTTAACTAATTCGTTATCAGGCTTTTATCGGGGCTCCATCCGTGATATAACCTGCCCTAAGCCATAGATACAGGTGATTTGCCTGATTGGAGCCTAAAGTGATGGCATTGTCCTCGTTCGCAAGGGCCGAAAGAGAAAGATCGAGGGACGAAAGAGGAGGGACTGTGTCCGAAGAAGCACGGACCGGCAAGAGGTTTCCGCTGGAATTGCCGATCAAGCTGCACAGCGAGAGCAAGAGCGGCGATGCGGCGGGATTAACAGGAAACTTAAGCGCGGCAGGAGTTTATATTCGCGCCGACTCGTCGCTGGAAGTGGGATCGCCGGTGGAGTTTGAGATCACGCTCCCGCCGGATGTGACCGGAGGCCGGGAGAACGTGATGATTGCGTGCAAAGGCCGCGTGGTGCGCACCGATCCTACCGGAGCCAGCGAAGATGGCCGCGGCGTGGCCTGCGTGATTGATTCGTATGAGTTTGTGAGGAACGGGTAAGACGAAAGAAAGATTGTTGATTTTGTGATTGTTGATTGATGATTGAAAACCAACGAGGGACAGGGCTTTTAATCAACAATCAGCAATCAGCAATCAACAATTGCCGTTAACGATGAGGTCTTTGTGTTCAAGATGATTTTCGGAGCTCCGATAACATGCTCAAACTGATTCTGGCGGACAACCAGGCAATCTTCCGGGCTGGTATTGCCAAGGTGCTGGCAGTGGAAGACGAGATGCGCATTGTGGCGCAAGCTCAAACGCAAGACCAGATGTTTATGGCTCTGGATAAATTTCGCGCCGCGGTACTGGTGGTTGCGGCCGGTTTTCATACCGATTTTGCCGCTATCGTGACCGCCGCGAATAAGGCGAAGACGCGCGTGGTGGTGTTGGCCGATACTGGCGAAAGCGCGCAGCGGCACATGGCGAACGGGGCGCATGGCGTGGTGTACCGCAATGTGACCAGCGCAGCCTTGGTTGACTGCGTGCGCAAAGTGGCGCGCGGCGAGACTTGGGTGCAGGATGTCGCGGTGCCAAGTGAGTTGACCGAAAACGATATGGTCGGCCTGCGCGTGCGCGACCGGCTGACGGCAAAAGAGCTGCGCATTGTGGCGCTGATTGTGCAGGGCTACAAGAATAAAGAGATTGCCACGCAGCTCGGAACCACTGAACAAGTGATCAAGAATTATCTGCGGAATGTGTACGACAAGATCGGAGTATCCGACCGATTGGAACTGGCGCTATTCACGATTCATCACAGGATACTGAATGAGGCCGCAGCGGCCACCACGACGGGAACGATGCCGCAGGCGCCCGCGGGTGTGATGCCGTAGAGATTGTCTAAGTGATGACAGAAGCCGCCTGCGGGCGGCTTTTGCCTTTTGGGCAGCGTAAGTCCACGCTGTCATCCCGAGTGCAGCGAGGAACCATGGTTCTTGCCTGTGTTCAAAACATTTTTGCCGGTCAGCAAGAACCAAGGTCCCTTGCTGCGCTCGCGATGACAATCACATGATCCTCCATTTACCTGCATCGCTGAAACAGCCTGTCGCATCTACTTTCCCATGGAATTTCGAACGTTGGGACACTCTGGATTGAAGGTGCCGGTGCTGTGTTATGGCACGGGAACGTTTGGCGGTAGCAACGAGTTTTTCAAAGCTTGGGGCTCGAGCGATGTTGCTGAGGCGACGAAGCTTGTGGATATTTGCCTGGATGCGGGCGTGAATTTATTCGACACCGCCGACGTTTATTCGGACGGTCTGTCCGAAACGATCTTGGGTAAGGCGATTGCCGGCCGGCGGGACGACGTCCTGATCTCGACCAAAACGACTTTTCGGCTGGGCAAAGGCCCGAACGATGTGGGATCGTCGCGCTATCACCTGATCCGGGCATGCGAGGCCAGCTTGAAGAGGCTGGGAACGGATTACATCGATATTTATCATCTGCATGGATTTGATGCGCTGACTCCTGCCGATGAGGTTCTGAGCACGTTGAATCATCTGGTCGAGAGTGGGAAGGTTCGATACATTGCGTGTTCCAATTTTTCCGGATGGCATTTGATGAAGTCGCTCAGTGTTTCCGAGCGATATGGATGGGCGAAATATGTGGGGCATCAGGTGTATTACTCGTTGATCGGTCGAGAGTACGAATGGGAGTTGATGCCTCTGGGATTGGATCAGGGGGTGGGTGCGCTGGTGTGGAGTCCGCTCGGGTGGGGACGGTTGACGGGAAAGATCAGACGCGGTCAGCCCTTGCCGAAGCAGAGCCGGTTGCACAAGACCGCCGATTACGGTCCCCAGGTCGAGGACGAATATCTCTATAAAATCGTGGACGCGCTGGATGAAGTTGCAAAAGAGACCGGGAAGACCGTGCCCCAGGTCGCGCTGAACTGGCTGTTGCAGCGGCCAACAGTTTCAACCGTGATCATGGGCGCGCGCAATGAGGAACAGTTGCGCCAGAATTTGGGTGCCGAGGGATGGAATCTTTCTATTGAACAAGTTGCTAAGCTCGATAGGGTAAGCGAAGTTACGCCGATCTATCCCTATTGGCACCAGAAGCAATTCAGAGAGCGGAATCCGTGGCCGGTGCCATTGCCATTGAGCGAGAATACGGCTGGTTAGCGCCGGAGGTTATTTTTGGGGACACTTTCGACGGCGTTTAAGCGCGTGCCCGGGCGCTCTTCGCTTTTTGGGACGAGGTTTTCTCTTCCCGCTTGAACTTATTTCGCTCAAGTTCGAGACCTTCGCCGATTATCGCCCGGTTGCGGTCGTAGGCATCTTTTAATTGGGAAAGCCCCGGTCCTGTGGGATCGGATGTTCTTACAAATGGTTCGGCGTTGGCGCGACGGTAGGCTTGTTCCAGTTGCGGATATTCGGCAGTGAGAATGTCATCCAGCGTGGCATCATCCCACTGCACCAACTCCAGGCTGCCATCGTCGGTGGGGGTAAGCTGAAGGCAGAAATTGCGCAAGCGGCGCGCAGTCACAACTTCCACGGGTTGGTCGCCGACGAGATTGCGGGCAGCCTTGCGGGCAGTGGTTTCGTCAGCGGCCAGCACGACTACACAGTCCCCGTTGTTAAAGCGCAGAATGTAAAGCATGGGACCTCCGCCTCGATCGATCCAACTGTGAACGGAATATTTCCCAAGATTCGGCCCGATTCATGTTGACACAGATAACCCAGCTGGGACAGTAAAACAAGTTACCTGCGGACATTAGTTGCTAACAAACGAGTAATGGTTCCCAATTTGGAGAGCGAAGGTTGACACTGAGTCCGTCTGTCGCACCAACTAAGATGAACAGTTAGATCCTTCCTAACGCGAAAACTGCGCAAGTGGAAAGAATACAAAACGAGGGCAAGAGGGTATGGCACGGATATTCATCACAGGTTCTTCCGACGGGCTTGGCCGGATGGCGGCCCAACTGCTTCTTGAGCAGGGGCATCAGGCGGTGTTACACGCTCGCAACGAACGACGAGGTCGCGAAGCGATGGCGGCCCTTCCAGAAGCTGAGACAGTTGTTACTGGAGATCTCAGCAGCATTTCTCAAACCCGCAGCGTGGCCGAGCAGGTGAACGCGCTGGGCCCGTTCGATGCGGTGATCCACAACGCAGCCGTCGGGTATCAGGAACCCAGGCGCATTGCGACCGAAGATGGCCTGCCCCAGGTTTTTGCCGTGAACACTCTGGCGTCCTATATTCTGACCGCGCTGATCAGGAAGCCGAAGCGGTTAGTCTATTTGAGTTCCGGGTTGCACCAGAATGGAGATGCAAGCTTGAAAGATCTGGCGTGGGAGCAGCGGACATGGCAGGGAACCCAGGCTTACTCCGATACCAAGCTTCACGATGTGCTATTAGCTTTCGCGGTGGCGCGGCGTTGGCCTGATGTTCTGTCGAATGCTTTAGAGCCAGGGTGGGTGCCCACCAAGATGGGAGGCGCGGGAGCGCCGGATGATCTCGACCAAGGGCACCGTACGCAAGTATGGCTGGCCGTCAGCGACGATCGCGCGGCAAAGGTGACTGGCGAATACTTTTTTCATATGCGGTTGCGGACGCCGAATCCGGCCACGCGTGACGAAGAGCGCCAGGAGAAATTGCTCGAAGCCTGCCGGCGCTTCTCGGGAGTGGAGTTGGCGAGCCATTAAGTCCGGGCGCCAGCCGTACTCGGCACTCGCACTCAAGCACTAACTCTAACGGGGGGACGGCCCTCTGCCTCCTCCATTGCATTTATGAGACAGCTTCTAGCTTTTCTCTTGATTAATATTATTTCTGCTCGTCAGTCTGCATAGTCGGCTGTTGACCTTGCTTCACCAAACGGGCCTCCTCGTGGCTGCTCTCGGTCACTTCCGCGCCTAGTTTGTTTCCAAGTTCGAAGATTTTGTTTAGAAACTCCGTGTTTCCATACTTCCGGAAAATGAGTTCGGTATGGGCAGGCGTGTGGCTATCGATTGTGTTTTGGACGATAAATGCCACGCTGGTTTTGTCGTTTTGACTGGTGACCGTCATTATGGAAAGGTCGGAGTCAGGCATGACCCGAAAGGTGTATTGCCCCGGCGGCAACGTCGTGTTGCCGACGATAAAGCTGTGATCGATATTGGCTCGTACTTCGTTGACAATCTGCGCGTGCAGCCGCGGCGCGCACAATACTGCAAAAAACAGCCCCGCCAACAGCAGGGCTAAGTTAGCTGTATTTCTTTTCACAACCACCTCCGCATGACGCGATCCCGTCGGTTCCGTGCGCCGCGTCACGATGTATTACAGTTGCCGGAGATTCAAAAAGGGTTACACGATTTTTTCGGCTACTGACTTTGCCTGAGTAAAGAGGTAGAGGTAATCCGGGCCACCGGACTTGGAATCGGTGCCCGACATATTGAAGCCGCCAAACGGGTGAGCCCCCACCATGGCGCCCGTGCACTTGCGGTTGATATAGAGATTGCCGACGTGGAAGTCGCGCTTGGCACGGTCAATCTTATCGCGCGACTTGGTATAGATTGCGCCCGTGAGCCCGAACTCCGTGTCGTTGGCGATTTCCAGAGCATGGTCGAAGCCACGGGCTTTGATCACGGCGAGCACGGGGCCGAAAATTTCTTCCTGTTCGAGTTTCGATTTCGCGGGGATGTCGGCGAAGACCGTGGGTTGAATGTAATAACCTTCTCCGGCTTCGGGAGCGCGATTCCCGCCGGTAAGCAGGCGTCCATCTTTCTTCCCTTGCTCGATATAGCCGAGGATAGTCTTCATCGAACCCTCGTTGATCACAGCACCCATGCCGCTGTTTTCGGCGGGATCTCCCACTTTAATTTTTTCCACGCGGGCTTTGAGTTGTTCGAGAAACTTATCGTAGATGCGCTCGTCGACGATGGCACGGGAGCAGGCGGAGCACTTCTGGCCCTGAAAGCCGAACGCGGCTTGAGCGACGCCTTCGACGGCGGAGTCGATATCGGCATCGGCGTCGACGATAATCGCGTCCTTGCCGCCCATTTCAAGGATCGTGCGCTTGATCCAGATTTGGCCGGGAGCTTGTGTGGCCGCGGTTTTATTAATGTGCAGGCCGACTTCGCGCGACCCGGTGAAGGCGATATAACGCGTCTTAGGATGCGCGACAATGGCATCGCCGAAGCTGCCGCCGGCGCCCGGGCAGAAGTTCACCACGCCTTCCGGCATTCCGACTTCTTCGAGCAGTTCGACAAATTTCGCGGCGATGGTGGGCGAATCGCTGGAAGGTTTCAAGATCACAGTGTTGCCGCTGACGATCGATGCAACCGTCATGCCCGCCATAATGGCGCAGGGGAAATTCCACGGCGGAATGACCGCGCCCACGCCGAGCGGGATGTAATGCAGTGAATCGTGCTCGCCCGGCATCTGCACCGGCGGTTTTGACTGGGCAAAGCGCAGGGCTTCGCGGGCGTAGAATTCGCAGAAATCGATGGTTTCGGAAATATCGGCGTCGGCTTCGCCCCAGTTCTTGCTGACTTCGAAAACCAGCCAGGCCATGTAATCCATTTTGCGTTCGCGCATGCGGTCGGCAGCCCGGAACAGCAAGCTGGCGCGCTCTTCGATGGAAGTGTACTTCCAGGATTCAAAGGCCTTCAGCGCAGCTTGTATGGCGGGCTCGACGTGCTCTTTACCCGCCTTTTGATGCAGTCCGACGATTTGCGAGGGGCGCGAGGGATTCAGCGACTGGATCTTGTCGGTAGTCTTAACGCGCTGCCCGCCGATGATGAGATCGTATTCGCGGCCGAGTTGTCCGCGCACACGCTCGATAGCCGCGCGCATTTTGCGGGCGTTGTCTTCCTGGCGAAAATCATAAAAAGGCTCATTGACGAACGGGCCAGAATGCGATTGGGATGATTGCGTACGCGGGCGGACGGGGGCTTCGGCGATAGCCATGGGATGTGCTCCTTGAGACGAATCTGGGTTAGAAAATCCAAGTACAAAAACCCGGGTCCAGAAAATGGACCGATCGACCTTCTGTTAATCAGCTTTTATTGTAGCATCGGAAACCGACCTCGATTTCATACGTCAAAGGCTGTGGCCGGGAAGTTCGCAATCAACGGTTCGATGGAGAGGTCATTTATGAAATGCCTTGTGAAACACCTTCAAGAAAATGCGCTCTTAGCAGGCGCTCTGGTTGCGCTTGTTGCTTCCGCAGGTAATCTGCTAGCGGCACAAGACGTTCTGACGTGGCACAACGATAAGGCGCGGACGGGTCAGTACCTGAGCGAGAAAATCCTGACCCTGCAGAATGTAAATGCGAAGACCTTTGGCAAACTTTTTGTCATAGGCGTGGATGGGAAGGTGGATGCGGAGCCGCTTTACGCTGGGAAGCTGGAAGTAATCAATCAAGGCTCAAGAAATGTTCTGCTCGTGGCCACCGAGCATGACAGCGTCTATGCGTTCGATGCCGATAGCGGGAAGGAATTTTGGCGTGTTCAGATGCTCGGACCGAATGAGTCGCCTTCGGACGATCTGGGTTGTTCGCAGGTGACTCCGGAGATCGGAATTACTTCTACACCGGTCATCGACCGGAAACGAGGGCCGCACGGCACGATCTACGTGGTTGCGATGAGCAAAGACCGGGGCGGCCACTATCTTCAGAGATTGCATGCGCTTGATCTCCGCGACGGCAGCGAAGAGTTCGGCGGGCCGGTGGAGATCAAAGCGACATTTCCTGGAACTGGTGCGGCAAGCCACGAAGGCACGGAGATTTTCGATCCCAGACAATATGAAGAACGGGCTGCGCTGTTGCTGTTAGACGGGGTCATTTATACCAGCTGGACCTCGCATTGCGACATTGACCCCTACAACGGATGGGTTATCGGCTACAGCGCGGAAACTCTGAAGCAGACCGCCGTGCTCAACCTGACGCCGAACGGCGAAGAAGGAGCAGTGTGGCAGAGTGGCGCCGGACCGGCGGCGGATGATCAGGGCAACATTTATTTGATGGTGGCGAATGGCAGCTTCGACACAAAGCTGAATGCGAAGGGATTTCCATCGCGGGCCGACTTTGGGAATTCATTTTTGAAGATCTCGACCGCCGGCGGAAGGGTCTCGGTTGCCGATTACTTCACCATGTTTGACGTCGAGGCTGAGAATGCCTCGGATGGTGATCTGGGCGCTGGCGGGCCGGTGGTGCTGCCCGAGATGAAAGACGCTGCGGGAAAGGTGCGGCTGCTGGCGGTGGGAGCGGGAAAAGATCGAAATGTTTATCTGGTGAATCGTGAGGACATGGGGAAGTTCAATCCACAGGGGAATCAGAACATTTATCAGGAGCTTCCCAAGGCGCTGCAGGGCGAGCGCTTTCGCGGAGCGCCGGCATATTTTAACGGGCGGCTGTATTTCGGATCGGTGAATGACAGCCTGCGCGTATTTGGCTTCATGGATGCCCGGCTTCGGGCGGAGCCGGTTTCGATCACGGCTACCAAGTTCGGCTATCCCGGAGCAATGCCCAGTGTTTCGGCGGACGGAGCGCGCAATGGAATCGTGTGGGCCTCTGAAAATGACAAGCAGGCGGTGCTGCACGCCTACGATGCGAATGACATGGCACATGAACTCTACAACAGCAACGAAGCGCCTTCAGGGAGAGATCACTTCGGCGCGGGCAACAAGTTTATAACGCCGATGATTGCCCACGGAAAAGTCTACGTGGGTACCACTGATGGGGTGGGAGTATTCGGAATACTGCCACACCCTGCGCCTTAGTTCGATCTCCTGCTGGTCCGATACCGCTCAGTCCGACTTTCGCAGTGATAAACTCAAGCGTTTCGTACGACAGTTTTTATTCTGCCGGCAGTCCAGCTGCGACGTCAGTGATGCGAGGTCAGTGATGGAAATCAAGTCGATAGGAGTGATTGGCGCGGGGACCATGGGCAACGGGATTGCCCATGTGTTCGCGCGCAACGGTTATGCGGTAGTGCTGTGCGATGTTGAACAGCGGTTCCTGGAGCGCGGGATTGCAACCATCACTAAGAATCTGAACCGCGAAGTGGCGAAGAATAAGATCACCGAGGCCGACAAGGTTTCCGCATTGAAAAGGATTGAGCCGGTGACGGAGCGTTCGCGGCTGGCGGAATGTGACTTCATCGTGGAGGCAGCGACCGAGAAATTCGAAATCAAGACGGAGATCTTTCGCGATCTCGACCGGTGGGCGCGGCCCGAAGTCATCCTGGCTTCGAATACGTCATCCATTTCGATCACCAAGCTGGGCGCGTTGACCACGCGTCCCGACAAAGTGATTGGCATGCATTTCTTTAATCCGGTGCCGGTGATGAAGCTGGTAGAAGTGATTCGCGGGCTGGCCACTACACAGCACACTTTTGAAAGCGTGCGCGATTTGGCGATAAAGCTCGACAAGACGCCCGTCGAGGTGAACGATGCGCCTGGATTTGTCTCCAACCGGGTGCTGATGCCGCTGCTCAACGAGGCCATGTATGCGGTGATGGAGGGCGTCGCCACGGCGGAAGCGGTCGATGAAGTGTTCAAGCTGGGCATGGCCCATCCCATGGGCCCGCTGACGTTGGCGGATTTTATCGGGCTGGATGTTTGTCTCGACATCATGCGCGTGATGCTGGAGGGGTTGGGCGATCCGAAATATAGACCGTGTCCGCTGCTGATCAAGATGGTGGATGCGGGGTGGCTGGGGCGCAAGAGCGGGAGGGGATTTTATAAGTACTGATGATTGTTGATTGAAAAGCCAGCCTCGGAGCCGGAGCGCGTTTTTGATTTTTCAATCATTGATCATTGAGTATTGATCATCAATCATCAATCAACAATGAATCCTTCGTCCCCGCCGGCAACTCGAAGCGATATTCTGTTCTACGTGCTGGCTGCGATGGCCGGCATCGCCACGGGCGCAGCCGATGTTGCCATCAACGATCTGCTCTTTACCGCCTTGCTCGTGCTGGCGGCGTGCATGCTGCTGGGAATCTTGCGGCCGCGCCAGCCATGGCGGTGGGTGATCGCTGTGGTGATATTTATTCCTTTGACAGAGTGGATTGCCTACGCACTTCTGGACGTGAAGCCGACGCGCGGCCAAGTCTACGGAGCTTTTCTAACCGCGCTGCCGGGAGTGGCCGGAGCATATGGTGGGGCAGTGGTGCGGAGAGTGCTGGATAATCTACGCGAGGGAAAGTGAAGAAGTAGTGGTCAGTGGCTGGTGGTCGCCGGCCACGCACAATCGGGCAAGAACTTGATTCCCGGTTACTGATTCCTGCTTACTGACCACTAAATTACCGACCACCCGCCACTGCTCAAATGGGATAGCCGATAAGTTACTCCCAAATCCACAGGGTGCACGCGTATGCTTCCTGCATGTGTGTAACGGTGTCGATGCTGGCCAGCGGGAGCAAAGGAAATTGCGCCTTTGTGGCCAGCTCGCGGACGAAAATCCTGGTCGATGCCGGCATTTCCTGCCGGGAGACTTTCAAGCGGCTGAAGTCGTTAGGGGAAGATCCGCAGACGCTTTCCGCGATTCTGATTACCCACGAGCACTCCGATCATGTGTACGGACTGGCGACGCTGGCCAAGAAGCTGCGCATTCCCGTGTTTATGACCGGGGCCACGCATGCCGCATGGGCGCGGGGACTGCGCAACCAGAAGGGCGAGCGCCCGCAGCTCGAAAGGCTCGAGCGCTTCGCATCGGGACACCGTTTTCAGGTTGGCGACATTGAAGTCAAGCCTTTTACCATCCCGCATGACGCGGCCGATCCGGTAGGTTTCACCTTTCGCGTGGAAGGCACAAAGGTGAGTGTGGCGACCGATCTGGGGTATCTTCCTCCCAATGTTCGCGACCACCTGCGCGGGTCGGATGTGCTCATCATGGAATCGAATCATGACGTGGAAATGCTGCGTGGCGGGCCTTATCCTTGGTCGGTGAAACAGCGGGTGGCGAGCAATGTAGGCCACTTGTCGAATGCGAAACTCGCGGATTTTTTCACCGGGGATTATGATAATAATGCAGCCTTTGTGGTGCTGGCGCATCTGAGTGAACAGAACAATCACCCTGAGATCGCGCGGCAGGAAGCGGAAAAGGCGTTGGCGCTTCGTGGCGGGCTGTTCCACAATCGGGTGCGGGTGGCCATACAGTCTGAGGTTTTGCCACCGATCCAATTGTAGAAAATCCAGTTGTAGTAGGTGATAGCTGTTAGGTGGTAGGTCTTTGGAAAAATGCCCAAGACTTAACACCTAGGACCTGGCCTCTTTCGTCCCTTATGAGTCAGCAGTGCATCGATCCCATGGTGGGCAAAATACTGGCGGGCTGGCGCTATGACATTAGCGAGCTTGCGCCGGAAATGCGTGGAGATTACGAAAGCCATCTCGCCGCCTGTGAGTTCTGCCGCAGCCGCCAAAAACTGAATCGCATCATCGATGTTGGCCTGATCGCGCTGGCTTCGGTTTCTGGCGGAATGTTTCTGCTGGCTTTCGGGGTGATCCGGCATTTTGGTTTGCGCCATGCCTTCTGGCTCGAGATCGCCGCCCTGGCCGGATTTGCCTTGTCGGCGCTGATCTGGCTGGTGGTTGCGGTGGCGACGCCTGCTCCGGTGACGGTTCTCGATGCGGCCAAAGAAGGCGCGCGCCGCGTGCACGACCGTCTTCCCCCGGAGATTCGCGAACGGTTGCCGGAAGAGTTGCGGGTGAAGATTACGGGAACCTAAGTTGCTTTTCGCGGCCGCCAGGCCATTGCGAAATGCGCCCGGTGAAATCTTCGTTGCAAAAGCTTGTTTCTAAAACTGCACAATTTTTTACACATCACAAAACTTCCACGCAGGTCGAGGGTTTGATCCAAACGAAGCCAGACAGCTTCCCGGTTGAGATCTCAGCAGTGAAATGTGAACCGCTCTGACCTGCGTCCTGGCAGGCCCGAACAGCTCACCCCCCCAACATCAGCTTCGAAACCGACAAATTTTAAGGAGACTGTATGAAACTGCGCACACGTGTCTTTATGCAACTTGCAACTCTGTGCTTGGCCTTGGCAGCATCCAGCTTTGCCGCCGACAACGCTTACCTTTACATTGCGAATGGCATCCCGGGGCGGGATCTTGCGAAAACCGCCAGCCCGGCTTATCCCGTCGACGTTTTGATCGGCGGCCAGTGCGTGCCCAGGAATCTCGGGTTCGGAACCACTGGCGGACCCTACAGCTTTGCTCCGGGAACTTATGACGTGCAGATCAGCGAGTCGAATACGCTGGCGCCATGCACCAATCCAGCGGTCATCGACGAGCAAGTGACGTTGAGCGCCAGAAGCAGCGTGACCGCTGTGGCGACAATCAACGGCGCCCAGCCCGCTCTGCTGCAATTTACCAACGATCTTGCAGCGATCACCGCTGGCTCTGCTCGCTTTGTATTCGGGCAGGCGGCCGAGGCGGGCACGCTGGAAGCGACGCTGACTCAAGTGGGCGTGCCTGACCCGAAGACGTACTCGGTGACGGCAAGCGCGGGTGCGGAGCAAGCGATCAATGTGCTGCCCGGCATCTACCTGGTGCAGGTTTTCACCTCAGGCGGCAGGGCGGTGTTGACCTCGCAGACGATTACTCTGCCCGATCAATCTGCGACCTTCACCTATGCCACTGGCCAAGCGGCGAATAATTCGATCAGCCTGATCTACAAAATTGTTGACGGATTGTTCTAAGGCGCGGAATGTTGAAGCAGGGCCGAGCTCGGGTCGGCCCTTTCTTCCGCAATCTAAGGCGATATATGCGTCTTTATGCTTTGATGTGGCAACTTGCCAGGCCCCGCTTCTCCAGATACTGCTGGTGATAGTCCTCCGCGGGATAGAAGGTCGCTGCTGGAACGATCTGGGTGACGATCGGCTTGGAGTAGCGTCCGGCTTTCTCGAGCGTTTCCTTCGAGGCCTGCGCAATAGCCTGCTGCTCGGGGCTATGGAAGAAGATGGCGGTGCGGTACTGTGTTCCCCAGTCCGGGCCCTGGCGGTTGAGCTGCGTGGGATCGTGATTTTCCCAAAAAACCTTCAGCAGGTCTTCATAGCGAACCCGCGCGGAATCGAATTCCACTTCCACGGCTTCGGCATGGCCGGTGCGGTCGGTGCAGACTTCTTTATAGGTGGGGTTTTCAGTATTCCCGCCAATATAGCCCACGCGGGTGGCCAGCACTCCCGGCATTTGCCGGAAAGTGGCTTCTACTCCCCAAAAACATCCTGCTGCAAATGTAGCTTTTTGCATCTTAGAAATTGCTCCAGTTGGGAGTGAATCCCCGGATTTGAGACTCTCAGTACGAACCTATACAGAATATTAGATGATCCAGCCGTAGGAAAGGAACGGCCTCACCACGCATAAGTACTGAGTGTTGGATACCGAGAAAATTGGGTTGGCTCGGTACTCGCTACTCGATACTCTTTAGTCACAACTGGCCCATCTGGGGAATTGACCCAGCGGAAGAATACAGGATAAAGTTCGACAAGGCTTTTGCAGGCGCTGTGCACAGGAGAGGTGTGTGGGTTTGAGGTCCAGCCGGGTCAAAGGTGTTCAAAAGCTTGTCTTTATCGGACTGCTTTTGATGCTGGCGTGCGCGCAGGCGGCCTTCGCCGCGGCGAATTTCAGCCCGCAGCAGCGGGTCGGCTACTTCACCGGCGATCAATGGGAACCCGCGCTCACGGCGGATGGCCACGGGCACATCTACATTCTGTTTCCCCAATATGGCACCGTAAGCGGTTGCCCGGCCTGCACCTCACCGACAATGGCGCTGGTGGTCAGCAGCGACAACGGAGCCTCCTGGGAACCACCGAAACCCCTGCTGACCTCGACCGTGGGACAGTTTGACGCCCAAATTAAGGTTGACCCGGTTGACCGGCAAACGCTCTATGCCTCCTGGATGCAGGGCAGGCACGACATTATCGTGGCGCGGTCGCAAGACTTTGGCCGCTCCTGGTACTTTGCTTACGCGGAACACTCTCCTGACGTACTCATCGACAAGCCGGTGCTCGCGGTTCGTGGCGCCAATATTTACGTAAGCTTTAACCACGATCAGACACTCTCTGTCGCGGCGTCGCATGATTACGCGCAGAATTTTTCTTCCACCGTTCTGAATCCTGGCGCTGCCCCGGGCTGGTCGCTGGCGGCGGGAGCTACTGTCGATTCCCTGGGCAACGTCTATTTTTCCTGGACGGCCTACCCGCGAACCAATACTCTCACGCAGCCGGTGGAGTTGTTCGTTAGCCGGTCAGCAGATGGTGGCCATTCCTGGAACGCCACGCCCATGGATGTTTCCAGCGCAGCGCCCGGTTGCCCGGCCCAGAACTGTTCGGCTGGCTTTCTAGCCAGCCAGATGGCAATGGTTTCTGACGATGCCGGAAGCGTCTATGCCTTATGGAACTCCGGCTCGGCGGCGGGTGGACCGCAGCGCATTTATTTCTCTTCCTCCACAAATCAAGGGGACAGCTGGTCGGCCAAGGTGGACGTTTCAAACGCGCCCGCGGGAGTGGAACACTGCTTCCCGGCTATCACCGCCGGCACGGCCGGCGATGTTCGCATCGCATGGATGGACACGAGAGAGGTTGACGCGCAGAATCGCCCCCTCTGGAATACCTTTTACCGCGCCTCCACCAATGGTGGCGCGACATGGCTCTCGGAATCGCAACTTTCCGGGCCGGTGCGCGGATACGACTACATCCTACCCGACGGTTTTATCTTCCCCTTTGGCAACTTGTTTTCCATTGCCATCGACAACCTGGAAAATACGCACGTGGTGTGGGGCGAAGGGCGCAATTACAGCTCTCCCGGATCGATCTGGTACTCGCACGGGCGGTAGCTTCGGTGACTCCACTTCACTGCAGCCGTATTCCGCAACGACTGAATATTCCGCTGAAAAACTCAAGTCTTCGCATCAGGGCATCGCCTCAGAGGTTGCGGAAAAACTCGATCATGATATTAATTTTGGGTGGCGCAGCGGTTCACCGCTTGCGAGAAATACTCCGTTTCCAATAGCGGCTTCAGCCGCTGAGGAAGTGCCCGTCCGGTAAAACCACTTTCTTCGCAACCTTATCTTAGCGATGCCGTAAATTCCTTGGATTCGGACGCCCCTTTAGGGGCTGGGCAGGCCAAGACCGGGCAGGCCAAGACCGGCCACTCCACGATCAACCTACTCCACAATCAATCCGCCAGTTAAATCGCGTAGCCGCATCACGTCATGATCTACGCACCAGCGCTGTAGATCATTCACGATCTTTTCCGTGGCGCGGGGATCCCAATAACTGGCTGTACCCAGTTGAACCGCAGTCGCACCCGCCAGCATGAATTCGACTACGTCGGCGGCGGTGGAAATTCCGCCCATGCCGATGACGGGAATGCTTACGGCATGCGCCGCGTCATACACCATGCGCACCGCAATCGGCTTGATAGCCGGCCCCGATAATCCAGCGGTCACATTGGCGATGCGCGGCCTGCGTGTCTCCGGATCGATAGCCATCGCCATGAAAGTGTTGACCAGCGAGAGCGCATCGGCGCCTGACTCCTGCGCGATGTGAGCCATCTGCGCGATGCTGGTTACATTCGGTGATAGCTTCACGATCAGCGGGCGCCGGGAAACGCGTTTCGCTGTTGTCACCACTTCATCCAGAGATCGCGGATCGCAGCCGAATTGCAACCCGCCGTGCGCGGTGTTGGGGCACGATACATTTAATTCGTAAGCGGCGATGCCTTCGCCTTCGTTGAGAATCTCGATGGTGCGCTCGTAATCTTCGCGCGTATAGCCGAATACATTCGCGAAAACGACTACATTCTTGATCTGCCGCAGGCGCGGTAACTTCTCTTCCAGAAATGCCGGCGCGCCAATGTTCTGCAGGCCAATTGCGTTGAGCATTCCCGCGGAGGTCTCCCATAGACGAGGCGGCGGATTGCCGATCATGGGCTCGCGCGAAAGCCCTTTGACGACGAAGCCCCCAAGTTTGTCGAGATGAACCACATCCTCGAACTCCACGCCATAGCCGAAGGTGCCACTGGCGGCGATGATCGGATTTTTTAGTTCAATGCCCGCGACGCTGACGCTGAGATCCAGCGCAGATTTTCCGCTGCCTTGCGAAGTGGGGGTCACTGCGGCACTCTCGCATTCGCATTAGAAGATGATGTGGTGACCTTCTTCTCTTCTGCGCCCTGTAGAGAAGCCGGCGCGGGGACGCGCGTGAGCTGAATACAACGGTGCTTAGGTGCGGAGCGGGGGAAAAATCTCATCGCGAAGCTAGTTTACACAGTCACTAGGTCCGCGCCAACGACGCGGGCAGCCTCCTTCGTCGATTGGAGGATGTTTCGCTGCCTCTTACGGAATCGAGCTCTTACGGAATCGCAGGCAGTCCCGCTCTGGCGACCAGAGCGCGGAACTCCTGGTTTTGATGGAAGGGTTGGAAAGATACGTTTAGCGGCAGGCTGACCAGCCCCAGATCATGGCGCTGAAAAGCGACTTCAAGATACTTCAAAGCCTCGTCATTGTGGCCCAGTGCTGCGTGAGCATCCGCTACATCGAATGCCGAGCCGGAGCCCTTTTCGAACAGTTGCTCAGCCGTGGTGAGCCGAGCCTGAAGCAGTCCCTGCAAACCCGAGCGCTCGTAACCGGTCTCTTCCTGTTCGATGGCCTGCTCTGCTATTGAGTCGTGGCGGAGCCGGGCGACGATTTTCTTTTCCGCGAAATACGCGCTGTAGTTTTGTTCGGGAAAATAAATGAAGTCGGCCAGATAACTGTGAGAGTGGACGAACTCTGGCTGCGAAATCACTAGTTGCGTCAGCAGCGCCCGGGCTTCTTCTTTTCTGCCCGCTTCTTTTCTGCCCGCTACCGCGAGGATGAAGCCTTTATCGGCGAGAATTGGAGTGGAGGAAGGATCGAGTTGGCGGGCGCGTTCGATCTCGGCCAGCGCTTCCTGCGAACGGCCAATCTGCACAAGGAAAGTCGCGTACCAGTGGTGGGCTCGCGGCAGCTTGGGGTCAATTTCGATGGCGCGCTTGAACTCACGCTCGGCCGTAGCGGCGTCAAATGATCCCCAGAAAGTTGCAAACGCCAGGGAGTTGTGCGCCTCGGCCGAGTCGGGATCGAGTTCTACGGCTCGTTCGGCGGCGGACCGGGCTCGCGGATAAGCTTCCTCCGGACGCATGGCGCTGTACTCGCGCAGCAAATTGTAGCTGTCCGCCAACCCCACATAGGGCTCGGGATACGCGGGATCATGCACGATGGCCTGCGTGAAAAAATCTACCGCCTTATTCAGATCGTCGGGCGTCCGCTTTTCGAAATGATAGCGGCCCTTAAGATAAAGATCTTGAGCCTCTGTGTTCGGCACATGCTGCGCCGCGAGCGCATTCTTGAAGCGCTCCTCGCGATGTCCAAAGGAGAATGCCAGGAACGTTCCGACAATCAGCGCAAGCGGCAAAATCCACAGAAACTGTTTGGTGGCTGCTACGGTCGAGGCGCGGGTCGCCACTTGAGCGCGGGAAATCTCGGGTGCGGGGATGGTTATCGTCAAATCGGCGGGCATTGCATTTCCGCCGTAAGCACTGCCGGGCGTCGATTGCAATCCCGGTACCGGTTCATGGCTTTTACCTATTAATTCCGGCTTGCCAGCCTCAACTTGCTCCGCAGCATGATTCGGTCTCTGGAGCCATTCCGCAAGCTCTTCCGCATAGGCGAAGACCCCGCCGCGCGCGCTTCCCGGCACGCGGTAAACCGGCAACCCTCGGTCTTTTTCCCAGCGTTTAACAGTGCGCTCATCCCGGCCAAAGAAGTTGGCAATCTCCTTCCAGGAGTCGAGACGCTTCCGCGGCGGTATTGGGTCGTCGGGAACAGCCATGCCGCGGTGTGCAGCCATATTAGGGAAATACCTCGAATGCTCAAAAAAGACGGAGAGAATCTACAGGGGAAAGCGGTCCCTGCAGTATAGCGTGGCGCGCGCGACAGTTGAAAGCCCCACGAAAGTGCCATTTAGGCTTGGGCCGAATCAGGGCACAGTTCCGGGCGGCACTGGAGACTTCCGTCCTCGTTGACACGGCCAATACAAACAGGACATACTTTCGCACTGCCGCTCGTGGAACCCTAGCAGCGCTATGCCACGACAGGCGAAATGTTTCCACTTTTCTCTCAGCCCACCCAGGAGGACTTTGCATGTCCCGTACTGCTCGCTTGGCCCGCAATGTTTTTCCGATTCTCTTGCTCACCGCCTGCCTGGTACCTTTCGCCGCGGCCTCCGGCCCCTATAAGATCGGCTCTGCCAACACTGTTACCGCCGATCCGCTTGTCCCCCGTCCCTCGACCACGCCATGCGTCGTGGAGCTTTTCAGCGGGGCGCAATTCTTCGATTTTAACGTAGAGAATTTCACTTTCACTCCGCCCTCCGACTGCCCCGGTCCCTGGGCCAAAGTGGTGCTTGAATCCGATATCCATCTGAACGCCGGCATCCAGTATGATCGGACCGCAAATTATTGGCTCGGGCCGGTGAACATTTATTACGGGAGCACAGCCGAGCCCAGCCCAAACCTGGGACCATCGTGGCACATTGAAAGCGACCTTACCGATTACAGTTCCATCTTCTATGCAGCGCAAACCGGACAGGCAGTTATCGGCAATACTTTGTGTTGCGGTCTGACGTCGACAATTTTCGCTTCCGCGGAGCTGGAGTTTTATCCGTTGGAAAAAGGACAGCAGGCGCCGGTCTCAGCCAATGTGGTGCTGCCGCTTTCGGCGGGACCATCGGGCGGGACGGTAGCCTTAGGCTCAACCTCCAGCACGCTCTCCGGCACCTTCACCCTGCCGACCAACATTGAAACCGCTTACCTTGATGTTTACGCGCAGAGCCAGTCCTCCGATGAGTTCTGGTATACCTGCGTGCCCAACAACGTAGCCAGCGAACTGGAAAGCTGCACCAACACCGGCTTCCGCGAAACCGAAATTACCATCGATGGCCAGCCCGCCGGGGTTGCGCCGGTGTTTCCGTGGATATTCACCGGTGGCATCGATACTTACTTGTGGTTCCCGATCCCGGGCGTGCAAACCTTGAATTTCACTCCTTACCGCGTGAATCTGTCACCGTTCGCGGGAGTCTTAAGCAATGGTCAGCCTCATACCGTTTCGCTGAGCGTATTCAACGCTGACAATTATTTCTCCGCTACCGCATCGCTACTGCTATACACCGATCCGGATAGCGCGCAGACCACCGGCGAGGTTACGCAAAACACCTTGACTGGGCCGTCGCCGGTCGTGACCGAGAATTTAAAGGTCAATTCCAGCGTCATCGATGGCACGGTGGATGTGGGTTCGAAGCGATCATTTGTGATTGCCGGATACGTGGATACTTCTCACGGAACCGTCACCACCAAGGTTTCGCAAAACGTAAGCTTTTCGAATAATCAGTATTTCGATATCAACTCCACCAAGTATGTACAGAACATCAACCTGGCGTCGACCCTGAACTCGAACGTCACGGTTTCGCAGAAGGGCGCGCCTAGCCTCGTCTACAACCAGAACTATAATTTTCCGTTAACCGTGGACATCACCGAGATCACTCTCTCGAATGGAGACATCAACCAGACCACAACTGCCGATCAAACTTACCAACTCACCACTGCCACCGGCCAGGCCGGCGGATTCCTGTCCTACGGTTCCGTGCTAAACACCGGCCGGCACGTGGACACGCTGGAGTTCGATTCGTCCTTTAACCTTCTCGGCAACACCGGGCAATCGAGCGAGCAGCAGTACAATTTGGTCGACTCGACAGGCGCGGCATATCTCTGCCGCATCACCGCCGCGGCCAATGTACTAACCTCATTCAGCCCGAGCTGCGCGAAATAACCGTTTCTTGCGCCTTACCCCACCTGTCGTCTTAGGGCCCGCGTTCCTCGCGGGGCCCTAAGACGTGCATATCGAATCCAATAGTCCGAATCGGGAAAGCTGCGTAAAGTTTTGCAAAGATTGGTCATATCTGCGTATCTTTCGCAACTAATAACTTAGGATTTCGTTTATGAATTCAGACGATCGCAGCAAAAAAGGAGATTCCATGCTTAAGAAATATTTGCTTATTCTTACCGCAGCCGGGGCCATGATGATCACGCCTTTCGCCGCGGCGCAGGACAGTCAGTCTAACGATCAAGGCAACGGTCAGGCCGCTCCCGCGCAGGAAAACGGCGGAGGCCATCATCATGGACCGCCCGATCCCGAACACCGAACTGCGGAACTTACCAAACGGCTCAACCTCACTTCCGATCAGCAAGCGAAAGTGTTGAGCGCTCTTCAATCGGAAAAGTCGCAGATGGAGAGCGTGCATCAGGATAGCTCGCTTTCGCAGCAGGACCGCCATGCCAAGATGATGGACATCCACACCGCGACTGATTCGCAGATCCGCGGCGTGCTCAACGCAAATCAGCAGAAGAAATGGGATCAGATGCAGGCCCGGCGGGAACAGAGGATGGGCAATCACGGTGGTGCCGCGCCGGATGCCAATTCAGGGCAGCAAACGCCTCAGCAGTAAAGGGCAGTACGTTCAGACCGCGGGATGCGGAAATGAAAACCTGACAGCTCCCACACTTCAAAGTTTGCGAAGTGTGGGAGCTGCCGTTTTCGGGGGTATCGCAAAACTCTTTGGTCGCTGAAGCCGAGAAAGGAAGCTGCCGATGTTACCGAAATGGGGCGCAGATGAAACATCTGGCGTTAGTGATGGTTTTGGCGTGCGCGACATTGCCATTGGCCGCGCAAGGCGGCAGCGGCGATGGGGCCGCGAGATCGAATATTCTTGCTCTTGAACATGCTTGGGATCAGGCGCTCCAGCGGCAAGACGTGAAGGCACTCGCTGCAATCTTCGACAACGCGCTGCTGTATGTCGACTACGACGGCACGGTCATGACGAAAACGGAATACCTGGCACGAGTTAAGTCCAACGGCAACCACTTGCAGCAAGTAGTAACGGAAGAAATGTTCGTACAGCTTTTCGGTAATACCGCCGCAGTCGTCGGCACTTACCGGGAGACGGGAACTGAGCACGGAAAGCCATACTTGCGGCGGGGCCGTTTTACCGACCTATGGATGCTTGAGGGAAAAAACTGGATCTGCATTGCTTCTTCCGCAACTCCGATTTTGCCTTGAGCGTTCCCTACGAAAGTTGAGTGTGTCGTCGTTCCCGTGTCGATTCCTGGCAATTTATTTCCTGCTACCATCAATAATTATCTTTTAATCGTCCGAAGATGCCAGCAATAAAAATTATTGGAGCAGGATTGGCCGGGTCGGAAGCTGCATGGCAGTGTGCCCGAAGAGGCCACGCAGTAGATCTCTACGAAATGCGGCCAGTGCGGTCGACGCTGGCCCATCAAACTCCCGATTTTGCCGAACTGGTGTGCTCGAACTCTTTGAAGTCGGATTCCGAGAATACTGCCCCGTGGTTGTTGAAAGAAGAGATGAGGCGCGCGGGATCGCTCCTATTGCAGATCGCCAGGGAGTGCGCGGTTCCAGCCGGCCATGCCTTGGCGGTGGACCGCGTGGCCTTTGCGGCAAAAGTGACTGAAGCGATTTCCCGGGAGCCGCACATCCGTATTCGACGCGAAGAAGTAACACAAGTCGACGAAGCGGGCGATCACCTCACCATCATCGCGACAGGACCTTTGACTTCCGATGGACTGGCCTCGGAGATTGCACGCCTGAGTTGCGGCACGGCAAGCGCTCAAGCCGTTCCACGGGATGTTACGAATAAAGCGGCGCCGACACCCAACACCTCCCCCAATCCTCATCTTTACTTTTACGACTCAATCAGCCCGATTGTTGAAGCTGATTCCATTGATATGTCTCGCGTGTATATGGCGGCGCGCTATGACAAAGGCACGGCGGATTATATCAACTGTCCCATGACGCGCGAGGAATACGACAACTTCTACAACGCACTACTGACGGCACAGTCGGTAGAGGAACGCGATTGGGAGAATCTGAATTATTTCGAAAGCTGCCTGCCGATTGAAGAGATTGCCCGGCGCGGCCGCGATACGCTCCGCTTCGGACCGATGAAGCCAGTGGGATTGATTGACCCGCGTAGCGGACGAATGCCTTATGCGGTGGTGCAGTTGCGGCAGGAAAATCTCCGCGCCGATTCCTATAATCTGGTGGGCTTTCAGAACCACCTGAAGTTCGGCGAGCAGGCCCGCGTGCTGCGCATGATTCCCGGCTTGGAGAACGCGCGGTTTCTGCGATACGGGCAAATTCATCGCAATACATATATCAACGGGCCGGCACTGCTGCGCGAAACTTTGCAGATGAAATCCCATTCTCAGGTTTTTTTTGCGGGGCAGATCTGCGGCGTGGAAGGCTACGTGGAATCGATTGCAACCGGACTCATCGCCGGGGTGCACGCTGCTGCACTGGTGCAGAAAGAGCGGCCGGTTCCACCGCCGCGAGCTTCCGCCTTCGGTTCGCTCACCAACTATGTGGCCAATGCCAATGCTAAGAACTTTCAGCCCGCGAATATTACCTTCGATCTTCTACCGCCGCTGGAAAATAAAATTCGCGACCGCAAGGAACGGCACCGGCTGCAATGCGAGATCGCGCTCCAGGCCTTTGCTGGCTGGCTGGAGCAGGCAAGCATCGCGCCTGCGGCAGTCTAAGCCGGTTGTCTGAGCCGGCGGCAAATCCCTACAAAAGTCCCCCCTCTGCTATTTGATCTTTTCTGCAACAACTCCTGCTCCGCTTACGTACCAAAGAATTGAGGCACGATCTGCTCGCAAAAGCTCACTTTGACGGGCCGCTCGCGTCTAACTTGAAGCGCAATGACCCTGAGAGATCTGATTGTCGACGTGGTTCGAACCCTGTGGGCGCATAAACTCAGGGCATTCCTGACAATGTTTGGAATCGCCTGGGGGATTGTCTCCATCGTGCTCATGGTCGCGGCGGGGGAAGGCCTGCGCAAAGGTCAGGAGGATACATCGCGCACGCTGGGCAAGGACGTAATGATCGTGTTCCATGGCAGAACCAGCCTTCAGGCTGGCGGAACCCACGCTGGACGCCTGGTTCACTGGGATGATTCCGATTTGCCCGCGGTGCAATCGGAGACGATTGACTGTCAATATGAGATCCCCGAACTCGAGCAGGAAACTGTCCTCACCCATAGCAACTACAACAATGCGTCATTCGAGGTGGCCGGATCGTATCCCCAATTCAGTGAAATTCGCACACTCAACGTTGGCCTGGGACGTTTTTACGATTGGAATGATATGCGCGAGGCGCGACGCGTGGCATTCCTGGGATCAGACGCCGCCAAGCAGTTATTTCCCGGACGCAATCCTGTTGGCGAAAATATTTACTTGAACGATTTTCCTTTTGTTGTGATCGGCGTAATGGAGAAGAAAAAGCAGGACTCCAGTTATGACGGCTGGGATGTAAATAAAGTCTTTATTCCTTTTTCCGCGATGCGCCGGGATTTTCCCGACAAGCCTCCCGGCACGCCCACCACGTTCGATCAATTGCTGGTGACGCCGAAATCTGTGGAACAGCACGAAGCCTGCAAACATGAGGTGCGAGTGGCGCTGGCGCGCATGCATCGCTACGATCCCAACGATAAAGAAGCATGTCCCATCTGGGATACGGTGCAGGAAGCGCAAGCCTTCCGGCAAATGACCGACGGCATGAAATATTTTCTTGGCGCGGTCGGAGTGGTCACGCTCCTCCTCGGTGGCCTTGGCGTGATGAATGTGATGCTGGTCGCGGTGCGCGAACGTACCCGTGAAATCGGCGTGCGCAAGGCGTTAGGCGCGCCCGCGGGAACCATTCTTCGGCAATTCTTTTTCGAAGCGCTCATTATCGCGATGTTGAGCGGGGCAATCGGACTAGGCGTGGCCTTCGGATTTTGCGCGCTGGTGAACCTGTTGCCCATGCCGGACTTTTTTGCTGGACTCCTTCCGGATTGGACTTCCGGGCTGGTAGCCACCGGACTGTTAGGCGCGGTCGCGATCGGCGCGGCGATGTATCCCGCGCGGAGGGCTGCATCCATCGACCCGATCGAGGCCCTGCGGTATGAGGCTGGAGGGTAGTAATAAATTAATGATTAATGATTATGATTGTTGATTAAAAGACTTGGGCCAGAGTTCTTAATCAGCAATCAGCAATCAGCAATCATCAATCGTCAATCTCTTTTATCTATGCTGATCGAAATTATCATCGAGGCCTGGATCGCGCTCAAGCGCAACATGACGCGCAGCTTTCTCACCATGCTTGGCATCGTGTGGGGCATCGCGACGGTGACCTTGCTAATCGCCTACGGCAGCAGCTTTCGCAGCATTCTGGTTCACGGCTTTGATGCCTTCGGAAAAAGTGTGGTGATCTGCTGGCCGCAGCAAACCAGCGAGCAGCCCGGGGGACAGCGTGCGGGAAAGAAAGTTGTGTTCGAACAAGCCGATGTGGATATGGTGAAAGCCACCGCCCCGCTGGTCAAGCATGTATGCCGTGAAAGCGTGAAGCGGCCTGGCATCTCCTATGGCGACCGCATGGTGGGAACAGCCGCCGTCCGTGGGGTCTGCCCGGAGTATGGCGAGATGAGAAATGAAATCCCCGAGGAGGGCCGGTGGATCGATGGCGGCGACGAACTGGAGCGCCGCCGCGTGATCTTTTTAGGTGGACGAGTGAAAGAGCAATTGTTCAGCGGGCGCCCAGCCATCGGCGAGACGGTAGAAGTGGGCGGCGTGCGCTTCACCGTAATCGGAGTGATGGCGCGCAAAATTCAGCTGAGCAATTATTTCAGCAGCGACGACGATTCGGCATGGATTCCCTATTCAACCGCCGGAGACTTGTGGGATACGCGATATGCCCAGGTCCTGTTGTTCGAGCCGATCGCGCCGCAGTTTGAGAAAAAAGCCATGGCGCAGGTGCTGGCGGCGGTAGCAACGCGGCAGGCTTTTTCTCAGACAGATCCCAAAGCCATACAAATGTTCGGACGGGACGAATTCCGTCCCGTGATCGATGCACTCACCATCGGGCTGCAAGTATTGCTTACGTTTGTTGGAGCGTTGACGCTGGGCATCGGCGGCGTGGGCGTGATGAACATCATGCTGGTTTCGGTTGACGAACGCATTCGCGAGATCGGCCTGCGGCGAGCGCTGGGCGCGAAGAAGCGCCACATCAAAATTCAGTTTCTGGCGGAGACGCTGCTGATCATGATTCTTGGCGGCGCCATCGGCGTGCTGCTTTCTTATCTCATCGCGTGGGCGGTGGGAACCGTGCCTTTGATGGGACCGCTGTTCGAGGATACTTCCGGCCAGGCTGACATTCATCTGCGAATTTCGGCGATGACGGTTATTATTTCCAGCGTCGTGCTTCTGATTGTGGGCATAGCTAGCGGACTGGTCCCGGCATTGCGGGCCTCGAAGCTCGATCCCGTCGAGGCGTTACGTTATGAATAAGAGTCATTAGAATGACTTCGAGCAACATTTTGATTTGATCCGCGGCCGGATTCGCAGTACCTTGCTGCTGAGGCATTCACCGCCCGAGGTGCGCTATGCCAATTTCCGCCATCGATACTGTTTCGCTTGCGGTGGAACACACCAAGCAGCAACTGTTCAAACCATTTCGCGTTGGCCAATGGACAAAACTTGCGGTGGTCGGACTGCTCGCGGGAGAACTGGGTTCCGGCAACGGTTGCAACTTTCATCTCCCCGTCCAACCCGGCGGATCGCCGCACGGTGGCATTCCCGGATTGCCGGGAGTGGATATCGCGCTCTTAGCAGGCCTCATTTCCGTGCTCGTAGTCACGGGAGTGCTGCTGGGAATTATCTTGATGTATGTTGGCAGCGTGATGCGCTTCGTTCTTTTCGACAGCATCCTCGCCAAGGAATGCAACATCAGCCGAGGATGGAATTCCCGGCAGGGTCCGGGCTGGCGATATTTTCTGTGGAAGCTGCTTTACCTTTTATTCACGCTGGGTGGCATGGCGGTGCTGCTCGGAATTCCGGCGGCTTTTGCGTTCGCCGCTGGCTGGTTTACGCAACCTAGGGAGCACTTGCTGCCGCTGATATTGGGCGGTATTCTGCTTTTCTTCGCGGTGATGGTTTTCGTGATCTTGTTAGCCGTCATATTTGTGCTGACCAAAGACTTTGTTATTCCACAGATGGCGCTGGAAAATATAGGCGCAATCGAGGGCTGGCGTCGCCTATGGCCAATGATCAGTGCCGATAAGGGCGGATACGCCGGTTATCTTGGATTGAAGATCGTGATGGCGATTGGTGCAGGCATCGTGGTCGGAATCGCCACGCTGATTCTGGGTTTGATTATCGCGGTGCCTACCGTGGGTCTCAGTATCGTTGCTGTAATAACCGGCAAGACTGCCGGGCTCACCTGGAACTCTTATACCATCACGGTCGCGATTGTGGTGGGCAGTATTCTACTGTCGTTTTTCCTCTATCTGGTTTCACTCATCTCCGTTCCCGTCCTGGTATTTTTTCCCGCGTATTCGATTTACTTCTTCGCGGCGCGCTATCCCCTGCTGAACGCTGCCCTGCATCCTGCGACTGCTGCGGCTCAAGTGCCGGGAGCGGTCCCTCGCTACGAACCACCACCGCTGCCTCCCTCGGCAGCTCCTATCGGATAAAAGCGTCAAAACTCCGCTGGAACTCTTTTCTCCACGCGGGTGTCTGATGTTGCAGACACGCGCGTGCTGGAGAGGGGCTTTCAATGGCGTTCTCAATGGCAGGCGGTGGTCCGTCCGGTCCGCAAATCAACATCACGCCGCTGATTGACGTGCTGCTGACGCTCATCATTGTTTTCATGGTGGTGGTGTCAATGGATAAAGAGCAGGGAGAGATTGCGCAGATTCCGCAGCCCGATCAGAAGCAAACCCAAAACATTTCGCAGCCGCGAACCGTCGTCATTCAACTACTGTGGACGAAAGATGGCGCACCGCCCACGGTGAAAATCAATCAAGAGAATGTGCAATGGGACGATCTGGAGGAGCGGCTGGCTAGAATTTATTTAACGCGCGCTGAAAAAGTAGTATTCGTGAGCGGGGATGCCAATGTTGATTTCGAGTACATCGCCAACGTAATTGATTTCGCTCATCACGCGGGAGTGGACAGGGTGGGACTGCTGACCAAGGATTCCGCCGCGCCGGCGAAATGAGAGCGCTTGATTAGGCGCCATCAATCCCCGCCATCAATTCCGAAGAACTCTTCAACTTTGCGCAAGTCCGTCGTCTTCTGGTAATTGGGCAAGCTTTCGATGAATACGCGTCCGTATTGTTTCTTCAGAATGCGGTTATCCAGCAGAACCAGCAGTCCGCGGTCGTGCAGCGAGCGGATCAGGCGCCCGAAGCCTTGTTTCAGCGTGATCACGGCTGCGGGCACCTGATATTGAAAAAACGCGTTCCCGCCATCCGCGTCAATTGCTTTTACGCGCGCTGCAACTACAGGGTCGCTCGGCACAGCGAAGGGAAGACGATCGATGATCACGCAACTGAGTTGCTCTCCTTGAACGTCGACACCTTGCCAAAAGGATGAAGTCGCAAACAATACGGCATTTGCCGTAAGCCGGAACTCCTCGAGCAGTGCGCTCTTCGGCGCATCGCCTTGCCGCAGCATGGGGTAGTCCAAAATCCCGAGCAGTCGCTGGTAGACGTCGTTCATCTGCGCATAACTCGTGAACAGCACGAAGGCGCGACCCCGAGTGATCTCCAGCAGTTTGCGGATGCGCTCCGCCGCCGCTGTCGTGAATTGCGCCGCGCGAGCGTCGGGCAAATCCGGCGGCACATAGAATAACGCCTGACTTTCGTAGTCGAAGTGCGATGGCAAAACAGATTCGCGGGCATGTTCCAATCCCAACCGCTGGCGGATGTACTCGAATCCTCCGCCCACGGCCAGAGTGGCCGAAGTCAGCACAGCGCACTCGAGTTTGGACCACAAGCATTCGCGCAAGATCGGACCTACGTCGATGGGAGTAGCTTGCAGGAAAACATTTTGTTTTCCGCTCTTCTCCGCGCCCCTGGATCGCTGTGACGAATTTGCTCTTCCACCACTGCCGCGCCGCTCGATCCAGAACACGGTATTGCGATCATCCGATTCCATGGCGAAGCCGAGCTGAACCTGAAGTTCCTGTGCCCGCCGCGCAAAGTTAAACACTTCTTCCGGCTTCTGCGGCAATGCCTCCAGTTCGCCAGCCAATCTCGTGATCGCCTGATTGAGCGCGACAAACTCGTCTCCGTTCTCCTCCAGAAACTCGCGCCGGGATTCGAACGCAAAACGCCCTTCACCCGGCGGCAGCAGTGAAAAGAAAAACTGAGATTTCTCATGCAGGCTTCCCAACGCTCCAGAGAGCGATGCCGACAGCATTCGATTCTGTTGCAAGGAATGCTCCACGTCGCGAATCAAATCATCCACTCGCAAGTTGCTCACCGAAATTCCAAAATAATTTCCCGCAACATCTTCCAGTTCATGCGCTTCGTCGAAAATCACCGCAGCCGCATCGGGCAGGATTCCCGCATCCGGCGCGCCATCCGCCTGGAGTTTGATGGCCAGATCGGCAAAGAACAAATGATGGTTGACGATAATGATGTCACTTTCCATCCCTCGCCGCCGCATCTCTGTGACGAAGCACCGTTCCCACTCGCTGCACTTCTGTCCAATGCAGGCGTCGGCGCGTGCGTCCAGCTTGTGCCATAGGGCGCTGGCCTCGGGAAGCTCGGCAAGCTCTGCGCGGTCGCCGGTCGAGGTCGTTTTTTCCCACGCGGCAATAGAGCGATATTGCTCGATCTCTTCCAACCCGCTGAGTACCGCTTGCCCCGTTAAGTCGTAAAGCTTCTTGCGGCACAAATAATTGTTGCGGCCCTTCATGTAGCAGACCGAAAGCCGCCGGTTCGAGCCTTCGTCGCCGGAAGCCGACTCGCCGAAAAGCGCTCGCTCGAGAAAAGGAACGTCTTTGTAAAACAATTGTTCCTGCAAATTCTTTGTGCCCGTGGAGATGATTACCCGCTTGCCCGAGCGAATCACTGGCATCAGGTAAGCCAGTGTCTTTCCCGTGCCGGTTCCGGCTTCCACAATGAGGTGCCGTTTTTCTTCCAATGCCTGCTCCACCGCCTGGGCCATCTGCAGCTGCCCCCGCCGAAATTCATAAGCAGGGTGCGTAGCCGCGAGAACTCCACCGGGCGCAAAAAATTGGTAGAGCGTTGAATGCGCAGCGCTGGAACCGTCCTTATGGCCCGCTAGCGAGCGCGAAGGTGTCCTAGAGGAGGCGGGATGGGAACTTAAAGCCACGGGAGTCTCTATAATAAACAGTTGTTGCCATCGGACGCTGACTCGCCGCATTTTCGATCGATTCATTGACCCAACCCACGTATGACACAACCTACTTACAACTCGAGCAGCACTCTCGCCACCACCGCAGCCGGCGTTCCTACGCTGGCCATCGTGGGCCGGCCGAATGTAGGCAAGTCCACGCTGTTCAACCGCGTCGTCGGTTCGCGCCGTGCGATCGTGGGCGATGAACCGGGCATTACTCGCGACCGGCTCTATGGCGACGCGGAGTGGCGTGGTCGTCGCATCCGCATCATCGACACCGGCGGAATTATTCCCGAAGACAAAGATTTCATTCCGTCGGAGATTTTCCGGCAGGCGCGAGTTGCCTTCGACGAAGCTGCGGCCATCATTATGGTTGTGGATGGCCGCGCCGAACTCGCCGCGCCGGATATGGAGTTAGTGCGGTTGCTGCGAAAGACCGGTCGTCCTCTCTTTCTTGCCGTTAACAAGGCTGACTCGGAGAAGCAAGCGTCTATCGTCGATGAATTTCATCGCTTGGGCATTAAGCACATGTTTCCCATCTCAGCCGAGCATGGCCGTGGCATCGACGATCTGCTCGACGCTGTGTTCGAGGGCCTGCCTCCATCTGAAAGCACAACCACAGAAGCCGCTGAGTCAACAGAGGAAGAATCAGACGCGGCCCAAGATCCACTCTCCGGGGAGCTGCCCGCCGAAGATGAGACGGTTTACGAAACCAAGGTGGCGATCATCGGCCACCCAAACGTGGGGAAGTCTACTCTGCTGAATCGCCTCACCTCTTCGGATCGCGCCATCGTTTCGCCTATCCCTGGGACCACGCGCGACGCGGTCGATGAAATCATTGAGCACAACGGGCGCCGATTCCGCTTCATCGACACTGCCGGCATTCGCCGCAAAGGCAAAACGCACCTTATGGCTGAGAAGCTTTCCGTGGTCATGGCGCGCAAGCACCTCGAAGGCGCGGATATTGCCTTGCTCGTGATCGATGCCACCGAAGGCGTCAGCCAACTCGACGCGGCCATCGCTGGTTACGCCCACGAAAGCGGCCGTTCCATGATTATCGTGGTCAACAAGTGGGATCTGGTTATCAGTGGCAACCTGAAGCCGGGACGGCCTTCGAAGGCGATGCGCATGCGGGAGAGCAAGCGTCCCGCGGATCAGATTGCATATGAAGAACGTCTGCGCCACGATCTTAAATTTCTGAATTATGCGCCGATCGTCTTTATTTCCGCGCAATCCGGGAAGGGAACCGAAAAGATTTTCCCGCTGCTCGAGCGGGTCGCCAGCGAGCGCCGCAAGCGCGTTACTACGTCCGCCATGAATCGCTTCATCGAGACCGTGGATTTCGAACGCGCCACTGTTCCCATGCGCTCGCGAGTGAAGATTTTATACATGACGCAAGCCTCGGTAGCGCCGCCTACCTTTGTGCTATTCACCAATCGCGCGGTGAAGCTGCATTTCTCTTATCAGCGGTTTCTGGAGAATCAGATTCGCGAGGCTTTCGGCTTCCTGGGAACGCCGATCTGGATTAAGAATCGGGCGCGCAATTAATTACACATACTCCCGCTCCGCCCTTCGAATCGCCCGGTAACGCTCAAACACCTTCCTGTCGCTCTCCAGTCCGAGCGCCGAGCGGATTGAGCTTCCGCGAAATGTATGTTTCAGCATCTTCCACCCGCGAAAGATTACGAAGCCGGGATCGTGCTTCAGCGCCACCGGAATATGCTGCACCTTCATCCAGCGCTCGGCCTTCCAGCGCATGAACTCAACTTCTTCCGCGGGTAGATGTTCGGTGCGAACTACGGCGGTGGTGCCGTCGTATTCTTCCAGTCGCTCGTTCATGATCAAGCCCTGATCGCGGAACTCCTTCGTCATGGGCGTGCGCGGATACGGCGTGGGATGCTGAATATAGGGCCAATCCACGTAACGGCGGGCGAACTCTAGGTTGGCTTCAATCGATTCGCGCGTATCGCCGGGACTGCCGACAATCAATCCGCCCACCACATACATCTGGTTGCGATGCAAGTAGTCGATAGCTCTGAGAGTGGCATTGCCCGTGTTGTGGCCGTTGGTGCGTTCGGTATTTTTTGCGGAAGCCTTCAAGAATTCCAGATCATTTTCCAGGATGTTCTCGATGCCAAGAAAGACATACCGGAATCCGGCGCGGTGCATCAACGGCGCCAAAGTTTCGCCGTGATTGGCAATGGCCGAGGTCATGGCCTGAACAAAGTAGTCGAGTTTGTGTAGCCCGGCTGCAATGATCGCTTCGCAAAGCGCTTCGAAGCGTTTTACGTTCAGGGTGATGTTGTCGTCGACCAGGAAAATGGTTCGCGCGCCATGATCGCGGGCATCGCGAATATCATCCAGCACCCGGTCGAACGAATACGTATGAAAATTGCGCCCGCGCATCTCGATGATCGAACAGAAAGTGCAATCAAACGTACAGCCGCGCGAGGTCTCGATCACATCCACCTGCCGGCCGAGCAGGGTATAGCCCTTTAGCACGCGTGTATCGCGGTTCGGTGGACGAATTTCCTTGTCTTCAAGCCGATGCGGCGGACGCGCGGGATTATGAAACCATTGCCCATCTTCCACATAAGAGAGTCCGCCGATCCGGTCAAAGCCACATTCCCGCTCAATGGCCCGCAGCAGCTCGCGGAAAGTTACTTCGCCCTCACTGCGAACCAGAAAATCTACACCCATGTCTTGATACGCCTCCGGAGCGAGGCTGGGATCGTATCCTCCCACAACAATCTTCACTCCCGGCCGCAGGGAGCGCACCAGGTCGATGATGCGGCCGGCGGTGCGTCGTTGAAATGTCATGATGGAAAGCCCAACTACTTCCGGATTCATCTCGCGTACCAACCGGGTCACAGTTTCGCGGACTTGCCGGTGAGCCAGGATCAGATCAGCCACGGCCACCCGGTGATGCGGATCGACATTTCCCGCCAGAGAAGTGAGCCCACCGTTAGGCATGCGAATGGCTGCTGGGGGCATGTGCTCAAAAGAATCGGGCATGGAGAGCAAAAGGACGTTCATCTTGAACCGGTCCTCAGTGCCTCGCAAAGTCCCGCAGGCGCAGGTCGAACTGGTGGCGAGGCAAATTTCCGTAATTGTATCCCAGCGGGCAGTTAGCGTGCCGAACCGTCTTCGAGGTTCCGCTTGTGCGCCTCTACTTTTGCTCTTCTGTCTTTTGCTCCTCCACCAACCTTGGATTCGGCAACACCCCCACCTCAATCCCCGAAGCTTCGTCCTTCGTGTGATACACGCGTTCTGTTGCTTTCACGAAATCGGAGGGCTTCGCGTAAGGAATGTTAACGAAAGTCTGCGGATTGCGGTCGGTCAAGGGAAACCACGAACTCTGCACCTGCACCATGATGCGATGGCCGCGGCGGAATGTGTGGTTCACGTCCTGCATGTGGAAGTTGACTTCCTCGACCTTGCCCGGCGTGAACGGTTCCGGCTTTTCAAAGCTGTGGCGAAACTTGCCGCGAAATGGCTCCCCTCGCACCAGTTGCTGATATCCCGCCATGGTAAAGGGTGGAGGTCCCACATCGGTCCTCGGCGTGGCTCTATCGGGCTTCGGCTCGTCAAATCTGCTATCCGGATAATCATTGGGATACACGTCGATCAATTTCACATCCCAATCGGAATCCGTTCCTGAAGTCGAAACAAAAAGATGCGGAGTAATTGGCCCGGCGATGCTTACATCTTCTTGCAGTACCGGAGTTTCATACACCAGCACATCGGTCCGGCTGGCCGCGAAGCGCTGATCGGAATCCATATATTCCTGTGGCACTTCGTCTGCAACATAACTCACAAAGGGTACAGGCTTTGCCGGATCGCTGACATATTCGTCGTAGCCAGGCGCGCCAGCAGCGCCGCTCGGCGGGTCGAACGAAAGTCCGCCTCCCGCACGGAAATAGAGCGTCTTCGCCACAGCCTCTTTCGGCGGCCATGCGGAATACCGCCGCCACACGTTCGTTCCGGTCTCGAAAACAAAAGCTTTGGGAAGCTTCGCATCGCCATTGCCCTTTAAATACTGCTCGAAAAAGGGAAACAGAATATTCTTGCGATAGTAATCGCCCGTGTTGACATCAAATTGCACCCTCCCCAGATGATTCCCGTCATAGCGATACCAGCCGCCGTGGACCCAGGGGCCAACGACCAGCGCATTAAAGATTCCGGAATTATTTTTATCGATGGCGTGAAATGTGCTAAATGGACCCTGCAGGTCCTCCGCGTCGAACCATCCGCCGACCGTCAGCACGGCGCAATGAATATTCTTCATGTGCGGCGCAAGATCCCGAACCTTCCAGTAATCGTCGTATGTATCGTGATTCATCTGGTCGTCAAATAAGCCACTCGTGCCCTTCAGATACTTTGATAGATTAGAAGTCGGCCCGACGTTCAGATAGAACTCATAAGCATCCTTGGTGCCGAAATCGAATTCAACCGGCGTCTTCGGCGGAAGCTGCGGATCATCCTGCGGCTTGAAGAAAGTATAGAAACCGAAATTTGCGTCGAGCATGAACGCACCGCCGTGGTACGCGTCGTCTCCCATAAAAAGATTGGTCATCGGCGCCTGCGGAGATGCGGCTTTCAGCGCCGGATGTGAGTCGATGATGCTCGCCGAGGTGTAAAACCCGGGATAAGAAATCCCCCAGATTCCCGCGTTGCCATTGTTATTCGGAACATTCTTCAGCAGCCAGTCGATGGTGTCGTAGAGATCGCTGCTATCGTCCACATCTTTGTTAGATTTTTTATTATCGATGTGCGGTCGCATCTCGACGAACGTTCCCTCCGACATCCAACGCCCGCGCACATCCTGAAGAACAAATATGTACCCGGCCTTGTCGAAATCGGGTGACGGTCCAAGATGCTTGCGATACTCATCTTCTCCATAAGGGCCAACGTCGTAAGGAGTGCGGTTAATCAGAAACGGATAAGTGTGGAGCGTATCCTTCGGCACATACACGGCGGTAAACAGACGCACCCCATCGCGCATGGGGATTCTGTATTCGTACTTCGTGTAATGCTCTTTAATGTCATAATCTTGGGCATCCGGCTTGCTCTGGGCAGCGAGGTTCCCGATCGATGGGTTTCCGATCAACAACAGACTGAAAAGAAATACACCAACGTGAGGGATGCGCCGCATCATTGCTCATTGCTCCTTTTCGCAGGAAAGCCGAATACGCAAGCTACATTCCGTACGGTGCTGGAGTCAAGCGCATTTGCCGCTCCGGGCGGTACAATAAGCAGTTGCTTTGGAATGCGATCCGGCCAGTATTGGCGCGACTCTGAGGAATGAATGTTCGAAGTTACCGTTGACGACAGTTTTGCCGCAGGACATTACCTGCGCAATTACAAGGGCAAGTGCGAGAATCCGCACGGCCACAATTACAAGATTCGGGTCACGCTTGCCGGAGCCGAACTGGACAAAGCCGGCCTTCTGCTCGACTTTAAAGACTTACGGGAGGTGATGAGGCACGTCATCGAGCGCCTCGATCACCAGATGATCAACGACATTGAGCCCTTCACGGTGATTAATCCCTCGGCAGAAAATCTGGCCAAATATTTCTATGAAGAGTCCAATACTCGGCTGAAAGCCGTGACCAATGGCCGGGTCCGGGTAAAGGACGTAACCGTGTTCGAAACCGATACTACGACAGCGAAATATAGTGAGTAGTGATCAGTGGTCAGTAACGCCCGCTGACCACTAGTCACTGATCACTGTCCACTGTTTCTAAAAAAATGCAGATCACGGAAATCTACAAATCGCTGCAAGGTGAATCTACCCACGCTGGCCTGCCCTGCGTGTTTGTGCGCCTTACCGGCTGCAATCTGCGCTGTTCCTGGTGCGACAGCGAATACACCTTTAAGGGCGGCGTCAGGATGTCCGCCGAAGACGTGATGAATGAGGTAAAGCGGCTTAGCCCCTCTGGCGGGCTGGTCGAGATTACCGGGGGCGAGCCTCTGCTCCAGGAGCGTGAGCTGTTGCCCTTCATGCAGCGTCTGATCGACGAAGGATATCGGGTCCTGCTCGAAACCAGCGGAGAGCGCCCGCTTGGCAATGTTCCGCCCGCTGTGATCAAGATCGTGGACGTGAAGTGTCCGGATTCTGGTGAAGGCGATACGTTTGCGGAAGAAAATCTGGCCGCGCTCAACCCGCATCAGGATGAAGTGAAGTTTGTCATCAGCAGCCGCGTCGATTACGAATTCGCGCGCGACTTTGTCCAGCAAAAGAATCTGGCGCAACGTGCCTACGCCGTGCTGTTCTCGCCAGCCTTTCGCAAAGATGCAGCGGGCGCCCGCGACAGTTCTCACTGTCTGGTCGATCCGCAAGATTTGGCGGAGTGGATGCTCGCCGACGATGTTCAGGCCCGTCTTGGACTACAACTGCACAAGTTTGTCTGGGACCCGGCAGTGAAGGGAGTATGAGGAATCGAATTCAAGATTTTTGCTTGTCGATTGCTGATTAAAAGCCGAAGGCAAAGAGACTTTAATCGTCAATCAATAATCATCAATTCCCAGCGAAGCCATGCCCGAGCCAGAAAGATCCCGCGCTGTCGTCCTGCTCAGCGGAGGCATGGATTCCTGTGTCTGCGCAGCACTTGCAACCCGCGACCATAACGTCGCGGCCCTGCATGTCAGCTACGGTCAGCGTACGGAAGAACGGGAACGCCAATCTTTTTTTGCCATCTGTGACCGGCTCAATATTGAAGAGAAACTTCTGGTGCGCAACGAAGCCCTTCGCGCCATCGGTGGCTCCGCACTCACTGACAAAAACATTGCCGTGCCCACCGCACTCGGGGAAAGCGGTCAGATTCCGGTTACCTATGTTCCTTTCCGAAACGCACATTTCCTGTCCGTCGCCGTCAGTTGGGCCGAGGTGATCGGAGCCGGCAAAATCTATATCGGCGCGGTCGAACCCGATAGTTCCGGGTATCCGGATTGCCGTCCGGCCTACTACGAAGCGTTCAACCGTGTGATCAAGGCGGGCACAAAGGAAGGAAACATTGAAGTCGTCACCCCGCTCATAGCCATGCACAAAGCGGAAATCGTTCGCCTCGGCCTTGAACTGAATGCGCCCTTCGATTTAACTTGGTCATGCTATAGCAGTCAGGATCGAGCCTGCGGGGTGTGCGATAGCTGTGTGTTACGATTGCGGGCATTCGCCACGGCTGGTGCCACGGACCCGATTCCCTACGCCGTCGCCGCGGTTTAGTGGATTACTTTTAAAATGAATTTTCGAGCAACAGAAAAATGCTTTCGATTATCGTCGCAATTATGTAAAGAGTCGATCGTCACGAATTTGTCTTTTCGCCGGGAGGCCCCTATGAAGAAGCGTTTCGCATTATTCCCCCTCATCCTCTTAGTCCTCGGACTGTGTGTGCCTCCAGTCTTCGCGCAGGGTGCGTCGGGAACCGTGAAGGGCGTTTGCAAGGACGCTCAGGGTAATCCGATTGCCGATGCCGTGGTTGTCTACGCCAACCAGGATAATGGCCAAAAATACACGCTCAAAACCAACAAGAAGGGCGAGTATTTTTCGCTGGGGGTCGGCGGCGGCACTTACAACGTGACGCTCTACAAGAACGCCGACGACGCCAAGGCCGGAAAAGAGCTTTTCCATATCAATAAGTTCCAGGTCACGTTGGACGAGAACACCCTCGACTTCGATTTGAAGAAGCAAGCAGAGGATCAGGCTAAGGGCCAGGGTTTAACGCCTGAGCAGATCAAAGCCCAACAGGAAGCCCAGGCGAAGCAGCAGAAAGAAGTTGGAACAGTCAAGCAGTTGAATGAGAAGCTGGCGGCGGCGAAAGTCGCCACCGACGCAGGGGATTTCGATACCGCGATTGCCGACCTGAATGGAGCCAATCAGATCGACCCTTCCCGTGACCTCATCTGGTTCAAGCTCGGTGACGCCTACCGCATGTCGGCCACCAAGCAAACTGATCCCGCGGAGAAACAAAAGCGGCTTGACTCCGCCGTGGAATCGTACCAAAAAGCTTTGCAACTCAAGCAGGCCATCACGAACGATAAAGATCCCAATGCCACCAAAACTCTAGCTGCCTATTACAACAATCTTGCCGAAGCTTACAGCAAGGCAGGCAAAACTGATGACGCAGTAAAAACTTACCAGCAGGCGGCCCAGGCCGATCCCACCGGGGCGGCTCAGTTCTACTTCAACATGGGTGCCGTGCTCACCAACGCTGGCAAGGCCGATCAAGCCATCGACGCCTTTGACAAGTGCATTGCAGCTGACCCCAACAGGGCCGACGCCTATTATCAGAAGGGCGTAAACCTCATCGGTAAGGCCACTCTGCAAGGCGACAAAACCATTGCTCCTCCGGGAACGGCCGAGGCATTCCAGAAGTACCTTCAACTCCAACCCGCTGGACCCTACGCTGACGTTGCCAAGCAAATGCTGGCTACCATCGGAGCTTCCGTCGAAGTCAATTACGGCAACAAAAAGAAAAGTACAAAAAACTAGATTAGACTGGCACTCTCTAGTGTCTTGGCAAAAAGGCGGCTCATGGCCGCCTTTTTGGTTTATATGCGTGCTCGATGTTACCAAGGACTATGAACTGCCTGCCCCTATGTTTCTTCCTGCGGCACGGTAAAGTGTGAATACCTGTTTCAGCGCGGTTTAGCGGTTCTCCGTTCTGTGGTGCATGCAATTCCCTAAAAAAAGAGGATGGAATGGCAGCGCCAGGCAGTTCAGCGACTTCAGGCTATTTAGAAGGTTATTCGGGCAACGGCAGAGTAGCCACTTCGGCTCTGCTGGCCGCGATGCTGGGCGCTGCTGAAAAAATCAATGATCTTATTCTTTCACCCGGCCGCCCTCCTCAAGTCCAGGTTTACGGCCAACTTATCCCCGCGCAGGTTTCCGGGCTGGCGATCCTCACCGCGGACGACACTCGCCACATTTCCGCCGATCTTATCGGCGACAACAAGCAGGCCGTCGCAGCTTTGCGCGAACACGGATCCTGTGATATTTCCTACAGTCTCTCTGGCGTGGCGCGCTTTCGCGTAAATATTTTCATCCAGCGCGGCAGCTGCGCGGTCGTCATGCGCGTCATCTCAACTTCCATCCCCGATTTAGCCACGCTCAACCTTCCCGCTCACCTCGCCGACGTGGCCAAACTTCGCGATGGAATCGTGCTGGTTACCGGCGCCGCTGGTTCCGGCAAATCTTCCACCCTGGCGGTCCTTCTCGACTGCATCAATCGCGAGAAGTCGTATCACGTGATCACCATCGAAGATCCCATCGAGTTCCTGCACAACCACAAAAGCTGCACCATCCATCAGCGGGAACTGCACTCCGATACTCCCAGCTTTGCGCACGCGTTGCGTTCGGCGCTGCGGCAAGCGCCCAAGGTAATTCTTGTCGGCGAGATGCGCGACCGCGAAACCATCGAAATCGTGCTCGAGGCCGCTGAAACCGGCCATATTGTGCTCTCCAGCCTGAACACAATCGATGCCTCAAAGACGGTCGAGCGCATCGTCAATTCATTTTCTCCAGACGAACAGCCGCGCATCCGCGAGCGTTTTGCGAAAACATTCCGCTACATTATTTGCCAGCGCCTTTTGCCGAAGAAGGACCGCGGCGGCCGCGTCCCAGTCGCCGAAATCTTGAAAGACAATCTGCGTACCCGCGAATGTGTTGAGAAAGGCGAGCGCGAGGGAAAGACGTTTCTTGAAGCAATGAAAGTGGGAACCGCGGAGGGCATGCAGCATTTCGACGCTCAGATCGCCCAACTGGTGCGCGACCGCGTGATCGATCTCGAAACTGGCCTTCAGCACGCCAGCAACGCTGCCTTATTGGGGCAGGAACTCGCCGCCAACTGGTAGCCGCGTCCTTTCGGAAGGTGATGTAGAGACAGCCGTCTTCGGCTGTCCAGTCGAGAGAAGCTCGACTCTTACGCCGGGATTAGCTCCGATTCATTCTGTTCCGCTATCATCGCTTGATGAGCGAAGCTAGCCATGCGCTTGTTCTGACCTTCGAAGACGCCCGGAGCGTGGTCGAGGAACATGCTTCGCATGTAACTTGTGGCTCATCGGAAACTCTGGACTTGCTCCAAGCGATTGGGCGGGTGCTTGCCGAGCCAATCGCAGCCGACCGTGATATTCCACCCTTTCCTCGCTCCACGCGTGATGGCTATGCGGTTCGCTCTTCAGATCTCGCGAAGCTTCCGGTGCAGCTCGCGGTTAAGGGAGAAATCAAAGCCGGACCTCTGCCCGCGAACGCACCTTTCGTGGTGCATCCTGGTGAAACCTTCTCCATCATGACTGGTGCCCCGGTCCCAGAAGGCGCAGATGCTGTGGTCATGATTGAATACACCTCCCTGCGCGAAGACAAAGACAAAGACAAAGACGAAGAGGAAGACCGCGTCGAAATCTCACGAGGCGTTGCGGCCGGCGAAAATATCGTTTCGCAAGGAGCCGAAGCCAAATGGGGTGCTCTGCTGCTTCCGAAAGGCACCCGTCTCGATGAGACTGCCATTGCGCTCTGTGCCTCGGTCGGCAAGTCGCGGTTGAATATCTTCACTCGTCCCCGCATCGCCGTGCTCACTACGGGGGATGAGATTGTTGCCGTCGGAGCGAAGGTCGGGCCCGCACAGATTCGCAATTCCAACAGCTTTTCGCTTGCAGCGCAGATCCAGCGCGCGGGTGGCGAACCTGTGCTGCTGCCAATCGCTCCCGATGAACCTCGACGGCTGCGCGAATTGATCGAACAAGGATTGCAATCGGACCTGCTCCTCATGACCGGCGGCGTCTCCATGGGTCGTTACGATCTCGTCGAACAGCTTCTAGCTGAAATGAGTGCGGAATTTTTCTTCACCGGAGCGAAAATCCAGCCAGGACGCCCCGTAGTCTTCGGACGCGTGCCCTGTGGCGCCGGATTTCTCGCCGGCCGGAGCTCAGATCAGCCCGCCTACAAATATTTCTTCGGACTTCCCGGCAATCCAGTTTCTGCCATGGTCACTTTCGAACTATTCGCGGGGCCCATGCTCGATGCCCTGGCTGGTATGGCGCCCCAACCGCTCCTCTTCCTGTATGCGCGGATGAAATCTGAACTTCGCGTCAAGCCGGGGTTAAGGCGATTTCTTCCCGCCACGCTTTCCGGAAAATATGAAGACACGCAGGTGGAATCTGTTCCCTGGCAAGGATCGGGCGACATTGCAGCCCGCTCGCGATCGAATTGCTATTTGGTAATCCCCGCGGATCGAGAGCACATCAAGCCCGGCGAGTGGGTGAGCGTGTTACTGCGCTAATCCTATTGAGCTAACGATGTTGTTGAGCTACTGGTCTTGTTGAGCTAATGATCTTCGCGCTACACGGCGTCGTCCCCGAAGCCCCCAATAGTAAAACCCTAGTAATACCGCCCCAATGAACGTCGCCGACACCAAATAGAGATGCCTGCTAAATAGCGATCCGAATAATCCCACAATCTCCGGACCAAAATACAAAGCCAGCAAAGATAGTGTAAGGAAGCGCACGAATCGTCCGGCGAAAATTGCCAGTAGAAAATGGATCCAGTTCATCTCCGCCACCGCCGCGCCCAGGATGAAGAGTTTGAACGGCGTGGGCGGCGGCAGCATCCCCGGAAACATCAATGCCCAGAACTGATGCCGCTCAAACGAGGCATGTATGCGCTGGAATCGTTCTTCTGAAATCCGCTTGCGCAGGACCTGCTCCCCGCCAAAATATCCGATGAGGTAAAGCGGAATGCTGCCCAGCGCCGAACCCAGCGAGGCCATCAGCACATAAAAAATGAGCCGCTTGTGGTCTTTATAAACATACGTCGCCACCACGGCGTCCACCGGCATGCCCAACAGCGCGGAATCCGCGAAGGCAATCACGAACACGCCCCAGGCTCCGAGATGGTGCAGCAGCATCCAGATCCATGCGGTGTAGCGGGAGAGAATGTGGCCGATCGTTTTCAAACAAATTTTAGTGTACGTGAAATTGCCAGCGCCGGACGGACAGCGGTTCAGTTGCCGGCCGCGATTGGCCGGTTGCCATTAAAGAAACGTGACTTCAGGTTAGGCCTGAGGTCAGAACTGGATGGGAACGCTCCGAGGACCAGGGCTCACTCGTCAGAAGCCGAAATATCTACGAATGCTCAGCTCTACGGATGCTCGGTTTTTCCATCCAGCAAGTTCAGCGCGTGAGGAACCAACTCCAGCACAGTTTCGAGCGATTCCGTAGCCCCGCTGGGGCTGCCGGGAAGATTCAGGATCAAGGTCTTTCCGCGCACGCCGCAAACTCCGCGGCTGAGCGGGGCGAAGTGAGTTTTCTTATAGCTCTCGGCGCGCATGCGCTCGGCAACGCCCGGAATCACCCGCTCACAAATTGCCTCCGTCGCTTCCGGAGTGACATCGCGCTCCGCTACCCCGGTGCCGCCGGTGGTCACGATCAAGCGAACCTCCAGCGCCAGATGAACCAGAGCATTCTGAATTTGCATCGAGTCGTCTTGCACGGATTGTTTCCGAACCACGCGAAAGCCGGATTTCTCGAGAAGCTCCGAGACTGCTGGACCGGAAACATCAGTGCGCTCCCCGCGAGCGCGCGAGTCGCTAATCGTGACCACGGCGGCGGTGAAAACGGGCAGGCTTGATTCGGTCGCGGTATCGGCAGTCATATTTGCGCTATCAGGCACCCCTTACTCTAGCAGGTGTGAAGAACTTATCGTGTTTGGAGCTCTTGTTGAACGGATGATGACGGGGCTCACTATCCCTCAGCGCCGTAGTTCAATATGAAATTGTCTCGAAGCAGATTCGATCCGGATTGGGAAGGCCGAATTCCTCGCACCAGCCTAACCTGCGCCTTTTCAATAAAAGGCTCATTGGAAACCCGCGTGCAAAAGAAAATGCATGATTCTACTCATCACCCCTTCGGCACGTGGTCCAGAGTGCGCCGCCACGCTCAAAGATTCCACGGGGAACGAAACCCATTGGGCTGAAAATCTCCAACTGGCCGTAGCTCACTTACGGGAGCAAACCTATTCGGCTGTGGTCATTGATCAATTCCTGCTTGAGACCGAACCCGCCGAGAGCGACCAACTGCTTGAGCATATCGATACCGCTTTTCCCGTTTACCTGAACTTTGCCGTCAGCGGCATGGAACGGCTCGTCCGCGAAGTGCGCTCGGCGCTGCACCGCCGCAAGCGTGAGGAAGCTCAGGCCCGCCTTGCCGTCGAGCAACAATTTCGCAGCGAAATGGGCGAAAGCATTACCGCCATGCTCCTTTCCTGCGAATTGGCCATGACTGTTCCCAACATTCCCGGCGCGGCTGCGGAAAAAATCCTCGCCGTCGATCTTCTGGCGCGCGAAATGCGCACCAGGCTGGGCGCGAACTGAAGCCCGCATCCATTCGAGCAACTAAAAAGCGAAGACTGAGCGCCAGATTAACTTCCTCTTACCGCATAATGGGGGCGTGACGTCCGGCCCTACCCCGCCGCTCCGTAGCTGGACTCGTCTCGATGGTGTCGATCTGCTTCGCGGACTGGCCATCTTCTTCGTGTTGATGAACCACGTCAACATACGATTGCTGCAATCCAAACTCGATTACGCCCACGCACTCCCCCAGCAACTTGTAGCTTCATTGTTCTGGAACGGCCAGCGCGGAGTTCAGATATTCTTCGTGATTTCCGGTTTCCTCATTACTTCCACTTCTCTCCGTCGCTGGGGTTCGCTCTCTCGCGTGAATGTTCGCGATTTCTATCTGCTGCGCTTTGCCCGCATCGCGCCTTTGTTCCTCTTGTTGCTTGCGGTGCTGTCCGTGCTCGACATCACGCACGTAAAACACTTTGTCGTCTCATCCGATACCGGTGGCCTTGGCCGCGCACTTCTTGCCGCGCTCACATTTCACGTGAACCTCCTTGAAGCTCACCGTGGCTACCTTCCGGCGAATTGGGACATCCTGTGGTCACTTTCTGTGGAAGAGATGTTCTACTTTTTCTTCCCGCCGGTCTGTCGCCTTCTTGGCCGAGGAAAGCTTCTCGTCGTCCTTCTGCTAGCCTTCGTCGTTCTCGGGCCAATCGCACGCACCGCCCTTGCCCATAACAACGAAATCTGGCGAGAATACTCCTATCTTGGAGGGATGGACGCTATTGCCCTCGGATGCCTGACAGCTCTACTGTCCTCGCGAGTGCGCTTGTCCCGCATGGTGTTGCGGATTCTCACGTTTGCCGGCGCAGCAATTCTCTTTTTCAGCTTGGGTTTATCGATAAAGGCCGCCGACTGGGGCTTAGAAAAGACCGGCCTTGATATGACAATCCTCGCGGTTGGCACCTGCATGCTCGTAGCTTCCGCGGCACAGACCAGTTGGGCAAGTCCCCGCTTCCTGCGGCTCATTACCGAATTGGGCCAGCATAGCTATGAAGTCTACCTAACCCATATGTTTGTGGTTTTTCTTCTTTTCGATTTGTTTATTTCCGCTGGCAAACCTCTCCATGCCATCCCGGCGCTGTTCATCGTGACCATCCTTACCTCAGGTTTTCTGGGGGATCTGGTTGCCCGAATCTACTCCGAGCCGATGAATCGCCTGCTCCGCCGCGACTGGCGAGAAGGCAGAAACCCCCTTGGAACCGCGATCAACCGGGGGTAACAGTTTCCGGAAAAAGTTTCGTATCAGGGCACAGCTTTTTAGAGGTTGCGATAAAGCTCGATCTAGGTATCGATGTTTTGGGTGGCGCAGCGGTTCACTGCGATAAATCCTCTGTTTCCAACAGCGGCTCCAGCCGCCTAGGAATTGCTCGCCCGATAAAATGAAGTTTTTTCCGCAGACTGGCAACCCCAAAATTCTTCGACGCTACACCTCTCTTCGCACTAGAATGGTCCTTGCACCACTTCGCGGATTCCGCATCCAACACGGTATCCAGGCTTCCTGGGAGGTTCTTTGCACGTTCTGGTCACAGCCGATACCATGTCCGGAGCCTGGACCTACTCGCGCGAACTGGTGACCGGCCTGGTCACCAGCGGCGTCCGCGTCACCCTGGTCACCTTCGGCGAGATTCCCCTCCCCGATCAGACTTCTTGGATGGATCATCTCCATGGCCTGGCATACCATCCCACCGCCTTTCGCCTGGAATGGATGGACGACGCCCCGCACGATCTTCCCGAATCTTCGCGATTTCTCGCCAACTTGGTGCGTGAAGTTGATCCCGACCTGCTCCAGCTTCACCAGTTTTGCCATGGCGATCTTCCGGTCGCCGTTCCCCGGGTCATCATGGCCCACGGCGATCTCATCACCTGGTCACAATCCGTGCAGGGCTGTACTCCGCGTCCTACGCGCTGGCTGCAATGGTATCGGGATACCGTCATCCGCGGCATTTCCGCCGCCGATGCCATATTAGCTCCTTCGTCCTGGATGCTCGATGCCCTGCGCTCTACATACACCCGCGCCCGCCGCGAAGCTGTTATTTATCCTGGACGCAACCCCATCTTTTTCAATCCCTACATCGGCAAAGACGATTCCGTGCTCTCCGTCGGTCGCCTAATCGATGCCGGCAAACAAGTCTTCCTGCTCACCCAGCATGCCCATCCCTTTCCCGTCTGCATCGTGGGCGCGGAACAAACCGTACCAGTTCCGCGCATCCCCATTCGTGCCGACGTTAAAGTTGCCACCCTGCAATCCACCGTCGCCATCCGTGGCCCGCAAACCGACGCTCAACTTCGCGCCCTCTATAGCCGCGCCGCGGTCTACGCCGCCACCCCGCGCTACGAGCCTCTTGGCATGGCCGCGCTTGATGCCGCATTCTCGCGCTGTGCCATCGTTGCCAACGATATCCCCAGCTTCCGTGAAGTCTGGGGCGACGCCGCCCTTTACTTCCGTACCAATGACGCAAACAGCCTCGCTACCGTCCTCCGCCAACTCGATTCCGATCGCCCGCTGCGCCAGGCCTACGCCAATCGCGCCTTCGCCCGCGCCCGCGAACGCTTCACCACCAACCGCATGATTAAGCAATATATCGACCTCTACCGCAGCCTGCTTTCCGCCAACTCCCTGGCGGCCTAACTCTGCATTTGCCAGAATATTTATGTAGGGACAGCCGCCCTCGGCCTATCCGTCGAGCGAAGCTCGACTTTGGCGGCAAACTGCACCACTGCCAATTTTTCTTGTAAACCGACGCCTTCCGCGCCGCATCTAGATCAGCTCACATATTTTTTGCTAGATCGGACCTCGAAGAGGTATCCATGCCACAAACTTCAGCCGGAACCATCCCTCTCCGCCAATTCGGCCGCTCCGACGCCAAAATTTCTATTCTCGGCTTCGGCGGTCATCACCTCGGAGAAGCTCCCGACGCGAAAACTGCCGTTGAGATCGTTCATCAAGCCGTCGACGGCGGAATCACTTTTTTCGACAACTGTTGGGAATATCGCCGCGGTAAAACCGAAGTCTGGATGGGAGCAGGCCTGAAAGGCCGCCGCGACAAAGTTTTTCTCATGACCAAAGCCTGCCCCCACGGGCGCGACGGCAGCCTCGCCCTGCTCATGCTTGAAGAATCTCTGCGTCGTCTGCAAACCGATCATCTCGATCTCTGGCAGGTCCACGGCATGGTCTTCGACAACGATCCCGATCTATTCATCCGCAAAGGCGGCGCAGCCGAAGCCCTCGCCAAAGCCAAGCAGGACGGTAAAGTCCGCTTCGTCGGATTCACCGGACATCAATATCCCCATGTTCATCTCGGCATGCTCAATACCGGTTTTCCTTTCGACTCCGTCCAGATGCCGCTCAACCCTTTCGATGCAACCTTCACTCGCAGCTTCGAACGCGAGGTTCTTCCCGAACTCACCAAGCGTGGCATTGCAGCTCTCGGCATGAAGCCGCTCAGCGGCAAGGGCGCCGCCATCAAGAACGGTGTTATCACCGCCGAAGAGTCCCTGCGCTATGCCATGAGCCTGCCCGGAGTTACCACCACCATCACCGGCATGGATAGCCTCGAAGTGCTGCAACAAAATCTGCAAATCGCGCAGAACTTCACCCCCATGTCCGAGCAGGAGATGAGCGCCCTGCGCGAGCGCGTAAGGCCCAGCGCCGCCGACGGCCGCTATGAACTCTACAAGCTGTCACTCCAGTTCGATAACCCGGAAGCCCGCCTCGCTCACGGCTTCCCGCTCGATACCCGACAATCCGAAGTAAGAGACATGATGGGAACCGCGGAAAATACCGGACATCCCTGGCCAGAAAGACAGTTCTAGGAGAGACCGCTTGGCTTCGAAGCTCGAAATCAATCGCCGAAACTTCATCAGAGGAGCCGCCGTCCTAGGCGCGATCCCGCTCATTCCCGGAGGCAGCATGGCACAGCAACAGCCCGACCAATCCCAACAAGTTCCTGAGGGGCAAGTACCCACCAAGCCGCTTGGCCGCACCGGAGTTCAAGTTTCCGCCATGGGTCTTGGCGGATATCACATCGGTTCCGCTGAAACCGATCAGGCCGCCATAGACATCGTCGCCAAAGCCTACGACCATGGCGTCCGCTTCTTCGACAACGCCTGGGAATATCACGACGGCCTGAGCGAAGAGCGCATCGGCAAGGCGCTAAAAGGGAAGCGCGACGGCACATTCGTCATGACCAAAGTCTGCACCCACGGCCGCGATAAGCAAGTCGCCATGCGCATGCTCGAAGAATCCCTACGCCGTCTGCAGACCGATCATCTCGATCTGTGGCAGGTTCACGAAGTCGTCTACGAAAACGATCCCGATTTAATTTTCGCTCCCAACGGCGTCGCCGAAGCTCTCACCGCCGCCAAGCAACAAGGTAAAGTCCGTTTCATCGGATTCACCGGGCACAAAAATCCTGAAATCCACCTGAGGATGCTGGCGCACAATTTTCCCTTCGACACGGTTCAAATGCCGCTCAACTGTTGCGACGCAACCTTCCGCAGCTTTGAAACCCAAGTCCTGCCCGAAGCCACGCGAAAAGGCATCGCCGCCCTAGGCATGAAAAGCCTCGGAGGCAGCGGAGAACTCATCCGGCACGGCGTCGTCACTCCCGAACAAGGCCTCCGCTATGCCATGAGCCTGCCTGTCGCCACCACCATCAGCGGCGTCGACACCATGGAGGTGCTCGATCAAAATCTGAAAGTCGCCATCAACTTCCAACCGCTAGCCGCCAATGAAATGCAATCTCTCCGCGACCAATGCCGTTTCCTGGCCAGCGACGGCCGCTATGAACTCTTCAAAATGACCACCAAATACGATGGTAAAGTCGGCCGCGAACAACACCGCTTCCCCACGGTCCAGGAGCTTCCGATCTAGCTTTTAGCCGGCAACTAGAGAAAAGTGGGAATCTACACTCGATTTTTGTGTGCGCGTCCGGTGTCGTGGGGTGCCCCATTTTTCGCGTGTTTTGCGAAAAGTGGGAATAGATGCCGCCGTAGCACCGGGTCTCTTCTGTTAACCCTGATTACCATCCGAACTTCCGACCTCCATATGGCGGCATCCTAGCCACGTAGAAGAGCGGCGCTTTAGCGCTACGTAAAATCTCCAAGGAAACTGGGCTTTAGCCCCGGTCGAACGATATTAAATTGGCCAAACTGCCCGTCCCGTGCGCTCTTCACCCTTGACAGCACCGTGGGAACAAGCGCATTATCTTCGGGTATTAAACGCATTTAATAAGCTCCGGTATCACCCCCGCTAGGACGCACCCATGTTGCCTTCCAATTCTTGCGCTTCTGTTCGCGTCATGCTTTATTTCGCAGCCGCCATCATTTTCTCCTTCGTGCTCGCTTCCCCCGCGCGCGCACAATCCGCCTACGTGCGAGTCAATCAAATCGGCTACGAAACTTCCGCCACGCAGTATCGCGCCTATCTAATGTCCACGACCCCCCTCAGCAATGCCCAGTTCAAAGTGATTAACGCAAGCGGTGCTACCGCCTACTCCGGCCAACAGGGTGCGTTGCTCGGTACATGGGGCAACAGCAAAACCCTGACCTACTACATCTTCGCCCTGGATTTCTTTGTCCCCGGCGGCGACCTCTACACGATCTCAGTCTCCGGCGCAGCCACAGCGTCCTCGCCAACCTTCGCAGTGGATTCTCCCGACGTCCTTTACCCCGGCCTGCTTCTGAACACTCTCTTTTTCTACGAAACCGATCGCGACGGCCCTGACTTCATCCCCAACGCCCTTCGCACCGCCCCCGGGCACCTGAAAGATGCCAACGCGCACGTCTACCAACCTCCTGCGCTCGACTCGAACGACTACATCGACAACATCCCGCCCACCCCGCCGCAAGTCTCAGCCAAGCTGCCCAGCATCGACGCCACTGGCGGCTGGTGGGACGCTGGCGATTACATGAAGTATGTCGAAACCGTTAGCTATACCACTGCTCTAATGGAAGTCGGGATCCGCGACTTCCCGCGCCAGATGGGCCCCGGCGCTCCCCTCAACCCTCCCGCACCGCCCGCCTCGATTTCTTATGCAGGCGCCAGCGGCCCCGGCGCGCCCGCTTCCTCGGACTTCACCGGCGAAGCCAACTTCGGCCTGGCCTGGCTTATGAAAATGTGGGACGACAAAACCAAAACTCTCTATTATCAGGTCGATAACAGCCAGGATTGGGATTACTACGGCGAAGGCGACCCCAGTTCCGCCACCGGCGAGTGCAGTGGAACCTACGTCACTCCATACTGCCTCATCACCGAATACGATATCTGGACCCTCCCCCAAGCCGCCGACAACTTCAACCAACCCGGCGATCCCGAGCCTTGCGATCCCTCCACCACGTTTTATATCTGTGATCGCCCCGTCTACCTCGCCGGCCCCGCAGGTTCGCCCATCAGCCCCAATCTCGCCGGCCGCTTCTCCGCCGACTTCGCCCTCTGCTCCCAACTCAACCGTGACTCAAACCCAGCCCTCGCGAATCGCTGCCTGAAAAACGCCGAGGACATCTTCGCCCTCGCCAATCTTTCCTATGCCGACCCCGCTCCCGGCGTAGGTTCAGGCTCGTGCGCCAGATGCCTGCTCACCGCCGTGCCCTTCGACGGCTATCCAGAAACCGTTTGGGATGACGACATGGAATTCGGCGCCACTGAACTCTATTTCGCCCTGCACCAATTCGGCGACGAGGCCAACCTTCCCGCCGGTCTGCCGCATAGCGATCCCAATTACTACCTGCGCCAGGCGGCACAGTTCGCCAAAAATTATGTCTCGAAAGTTTACAACCCCGGTTACGGCGACACTCTCAATCTTTACGATGTGAGCGGCCTGGCGCATTTTGAACTTTACCGTGCCCTGGCATTGGCCGGAAACCCGTCTGCCCTCGCCGTCTCTCAATCCGAGATCCGCCAACAACTTCTTCGCCAGGTAAACGACGCCATCGAGCAAGCAGCCACCGATTCCTGGGGCTTCGGCACCCACTGGAATTACGGCGACACCACTTCGCACGGCGGCGGTCTCTCCGTCATGGCCAGCGAAGCTTACTACCTGACTCACCTCGCAACCTACAACACCTTCTCGCAGAGATGGCTGGGCAATATCCTCGGTGCCAACGCCTGGGGCTCGTCTTTCATCGTTGGCGATGGCAGCACATTTCCCAACTGCATCCAGCACCAGGTGGCAAACCTCGCTGGCGCACTCGATGGCACTTCCGGCGGCACTCCCGTTCTCTGGGGCGCGGCGACCGAAGGTCCAGCCGGCTATGCCACCTCCGGCTTGGTCGGTGGTATGAAACGCTGCCCCGCTGACGGAGTTGATACCTTCAAAATATTCAATGGCAACGACGGCTCCTTCAACGCCTCACAAACCGCCGTCTACAAAGACAACGCGCAGTCCTACAGCACCACCGAACCCGCCATCGACCTGACTTCCACGTCATTCCTCATGTGGTCCTGGAGACTAGCCGGCCGCCCAAGTTTCTGATATTTGGGTAGTAGTGCGGTTTGAATGACACTTCACTTTGCGCTTCGACGTGCAACTTGAAAAGTTTGTCATTCCGAATCGCGGTATTATCGCGCGAGGAATCTGCTTTCGTCCCTATTGTCACTGCTTCTTTTAATGACAAACACTTTCCCAGTCGAACTATAATTCCCCTGGGGCCGCACGCATGTTCATTGAAGCCTTGCAAGACCGCTTGAGAGCTCTCGACGACGAAATCCTTCGCCTGACCAAACTAGCCTCCGAATCCTCCGATAAATCTCAACAGGATAATTACTGGCTCCTCGCTCGAGACCTGCAACGCGAAGCCCGTGGTTTGCGCTCAGAGATCAGAAGGATTGCAGAATCCGCGAACTTGCCTCTGCCATCTCGAGCGGAACATAATCGTCCGCACGACGGGTGTGCGAAGTCGAGAGACCGGCTTTTTTCATTCTCGCGATAACAAAAATCTTTTGCGTTTCGCACCAATAAATGTCATCCTCACCACCGAAAGAAGAAAGATCCCCCATGTGCTTTTCTGCCACAGCAAACTTTGTCGGTAGCGCCGCCCTTACCACCATGGGCGTCCTCACCCTCACTAAGGTCAAGCACCGCCGCGAACTCCTGTTCGCCGCCCTACCCGTCCTGTTCGCCATTCACCAATTCATTGAAGGATTCGTGTGGCTCGGCCTTGATGGCATCCTCTCGCCCGCCGTCGCTCACGACATGGGCGCAGCCTTCATGCTTTATGCCCAGGGCTTGCTCCCATTCCTGCTCCCGCTCAGCGTTCTCCTCTTCGAGCCGGACGTGGCCAGCCGCCGCCGCATGCTCCCATTTCTCGGCATCGGGACAGCCACCACCCTCTACATCCTCTGGGCCCTCACCGCATTTCCCACGGAGGTTTACATTCGTGGCAACAGCATCGTCTATATGAATCAAGCGACGAACAACACTACCGTCGCCATTTTCTACATCATCGCCACGTGCGGATCGCTCTTCTTCTCCAAAGTTCGCGCCATGGTCGTCTTCGGCGCCGCTAACCTCGCCATCCTTCTCTTCGTCATGGCCGTCCGCCGCTACGCTTTCACATCGCTTTGGTGCGCCTACGCCGCCGTCGCCAGCGTCATCATCCTCGCCTACTTCTGGCGCAGCGCGGCGACACGCCCATTTCGCTACGCCGAATCAATGTAGGGATAGCCGCCCGCTTCACCCTCACTCGCGGAGCCTGCGGCCTCCGCCCCATCCAGCCATCTGAAGAGCCAGGTGGCGCTCAAAGCCCCAGCCAACTGCGCGACAATAAACCCTGGCACGTCCTCTGGACGAATGCCCGAAAAACTGTCGGTAATCGAACGAGCCAAAGTGACCGCAGGATTGGCGAACGAAGTCGACGCCGTAAACCAGTACGCCGCCACTATATAACTCGCGACTGCGACGGCTGGGGCTACAGCCGATCGTACCCTCACACATCCCCAGATCACGCAAAGCAACCCGAAGGTTGCGACAAACTCACTGAGCAACTGGGGCAGCCCCGACCTCTGCCGCACTGAGATCGAATACCACCCCCTCCCAAACATCAAATGCGCCGCGATCGTCCCCACTAACCCTCCCGCAAACTGAGCGGCCACATAAAAAGGAACTTCCCCCCACGGCATCAGCCCACGTAACGCAAGCGCGACACTTACAGCTGGATTCAGATGAGCGCCGGAAAATTGCCCGAAAGCCAGGATCAAAGCAGCCAGCGCCGCACCCGTTGCGATCGTATTCGCCAGCAGCGCAATGGCCGTGTTGCCTCCACTCAGGCGCTCACCCAGGATGCCGGAACCAACCACCGCCGCCACCAACATCGCGGTCGCCAGCCCTTCGCACGCGCTGCGCTTGAACAAGGAAAACGAGGAAGACTGAGTCATTTCGGCCCAGCCAGCTTCAAGAATTCCTGTTCAATTCTTTGCTTGATTTCGTCCCTCGTTTGCCGGAAGACGGCAAGCCTTGCCTCATGCGATCCAGTCGCCTCTGCTGGATCCTCGATATCCCAATGCAGGCATTTGTAGGTGTGAGGGAATATAGGGCAGCGCTGTTTAGCGTTATTGCAAACTGTCAAGACATAAGAAATTGTCTGCCCCAGAAAACTTTGCACGTCCTTTGAGTTTTGCTGAGAAATATCGATTCCTAGTTCGCGCATCGCCTCGACGGCAAAAGGGTTCAGTCCTTTCGGCTCTATGCCCGCGCTCAAAACCTCAAACCTGTCGCCGGCAACATGGCGAAGGTAGCCCTCCGCCATTTGGCTACGCGCCGAGTTGCCGGTGCAAAGAAAAAGCACCCTCGGCTTAGACATTCGCTTGTCCCGGCGTGCAACAGCCCGGAGCACAGCAAGCCCCATTCGCTCGGCCCGTCTGCTTCTCCGGAAGATTGTCCTTGAGAACCACAAAAACTTCCCACTCGTTGCCATCGGGATCGTGCACCCAGCTCTTATCCTGCGTGGCATAGCAGCAGTCGGTCTGCATTTCGTCCCGCGTGATCAGACCCACATCCGCCCATGCTTGCCGGATGCTCAGAACATCCCCCGTCGAACCGACCTGGATGCCCATGTGCGACAGCGCTCCCGCATCCTTGAATGGCACCTCATTCAGCGTGAAATTAAGCGGCGGGTTCTGCACATCGAACTTGGCATAACCCTTTCTGACCTTGGCTGGTTCAATTCCAAACATCTTGCGATAAAACTCGATGCTGTTCTCGACGTTTCTGACGTTGATGGCGAGGTGTGCTTTCAGAGCAGTGATCGGGACCGACATAATGGTTCTCCTCATATTCGCAATAGCGAATATATTCAAAGCTAGCACTGCGATAACACATGCGTCAATACGAATATGATGTGATAGGCTTATTTCGTGAGCCGAACTCCCCCACTGGATAGTCTGTTTCGAGCGCTAGCCGATCCCACTCGCCTGCGGCTCATCAACTTGATGGCAGAGCAGGAGATATGCGTCTGCTACTTCACCGAAGTCATCGGCGCTCCGCAGCCAAAAATTTCGCGGCATCTCGCTTATTTGCGAAAAGCTGGAGTCGTTGCCGCCCGGCGCGAGGGCAAGTGGATGCACTACCGCCTCGTCGTTCCCTCCGACCCCCACGCTGCGTCCATCCTGAAAACCGTCTGCGACGCTCTCCGGCAGGACAAAGAACTTCAGCGTGACCTCCAACGTCTCGACCGCGCTTGCTGCGGTCCGCGCAGTCGGGTTCAAGTCCTAGGCGCCCCATTACCCTCCGAAATCGGATAGTCGTGTGGAGCGGGCGCCCCCGCCCGCTGGTCTTGCACTCGATTGGATCTTCCCGCGACACGAATCCCTGCTAAGTGTTATCTTTTTATCCTTGCTATAAACCCGTAAGGTTTGGAGAAAATAATACTCATGGCTCAAGTGAAAATCACCGTCCGCCCCAATGGCCCATTCCGCGTGGAAGCTCCCGAAGGTTCCGTCGAACTCGTCGATGCCAACGGAACTCCGTATGACCTCACCGGTAAACCCGCATTCTCCCTGTGCCGCTGCGGCGGTTCGGTCAACAAGCCTTTCTGTGATGGCGCCCACAGCCGCATTGGCTTCCAGGGTGCCGAACTTGCCGTTAAAAAAGCTGACGGCCAAGCCTGACCTGCATCGAGCCGTCTGTATTAGAAACCCGAGAACTGAAAAATGAGCGACCCATCCGACCGCGACCTCGGAATGCACCGCAACATCACTCGCCGCGACTTCCTCAACGGTGTTGCGGTCACCGCGGCCGCGTCCATGCTGCCTCACCAACTCCTCGCCGCCGATCAATGCGTCCTCACTCCCATTGAAGCCGAAAAGTTTTCCCCGTATTATCCTCCCGCCCTTACAGGCCTGCGTGGCAGCCATCCCGGTGCGTCTGACGCCGCTCACTGCCTGCGCGACAACACCTTTTTCGAAACCTTTCCCACCGCGCAAGATACCGGCGAAACCTACGACCTTATCATCGTAGGTGGAGGCATCAGCGGCCTCTCAGCCGCACACTTCTATCGCAAAAAAGCTGGTCCAAATGCCCGTATCCTCATCCTCGAGAATCACGACGACTTCGGCGGACATGCCAAGCGCAACGAATTCAAAATCGGCAACCGCACCCTCCTCGGTTACGGCGGAACATATTCCATCGAAAGCCCCGAGCCCTACAGCCCCGTCGCGCAAGCTCTGATCGAGGAATTAGGCATTGAAGTCTCATCTTTTCCCAAGTACCTGGACCGGGATAGTTACCACGCCTTTGGACGTTCTCCGAAGATCTTTTTTGATAAGGAAAATTTCGGCGTCGACCGCTTGCTTGACGATCCCTGGCCTTTTCCCGGCGGTGAAACCTACGATCTCGCCGTCCCCGCCGCCGATGCCTGGACGCGTTTCATGAAAGACGCGCCCATCGCCGAGCAAGCCCGCCAGGACGTACGCCGTCTGTGCACGGAAAAGAAAGATTATTTTCCTGCTCTTGATCTCAAACAGAAGCAGGATCGCCTGGCCCGCATCAGCTACAGCCGTTATCTGAGCGAAGTCATGGGCATGCATCCCGATGTGCTTCGTCTTTATCAGACCCTGCCCCAGCCGCTCTTTGGTTATGGAATCGAATCCATTCCCGCGCTCGATGCCTGGGATGCGGGTTATCCCGGCTTTGCCGGAATGCTGGACGAACCCGAGGGTCTGCATAACGAGCGGGCTCATTTTTTTCACTTCCCGGATGGCAACGCGAGCATTGCTCGCTTGCTCGTTCGCAACTTGATTCCCCAAGCCATGCCCGGAAGCTTTCCGATGGGCATAGTTACCACACGAGCCGACTATTCCAAACTGGATGGGAAAGACTCACCTGTACGCCTTCGCTTGAACAGCACGGTGGTGCGAGTGAAGCACGTTGGCGATCCTGCTCACGCCCGCGAGGTCGAAATCACTTACGCGCGCGACGGCAAAGTCTTCACCACGCGCGCAAAAAATTGCGTGCTCGCCTGCTGGAACATGATGATCCCTTATTTCTGCAACGAACTCCCGCTCGAGCAGCGCGAGGCGCTCGCCTATGCCACAAAAGTTCCGCTGCTATACACCAACGTGCTCCTGCGCGATGGAAAGGCGTTTCAGAAGCTAGGCGCGAATGCCATCTATGCGCCCAACGGCTATCACACTCTGGTCGACATGGATTTGCCAGTGAGCATTGGGGACTATCGCTGCCCGCAAACCCCAGACGATCCCATGATTGTTCATATGAGCAAGTCGCCGTGTCAGGCGGGGCTACCGCCGCGCGAGCAGCATCGCATGGGGCGATACGAACTCTTCACCACAACGTTTGAAACCATGGAACACAATATTCGCGAACAACTGGCCCGCATTCTTGGCCCCGGCGGATTCGATCCCGCTCGCGACATCGCCGCCATCACTGTAAACCGCTGGCCGCATGGCTATGCCTACGATTACAACTCGCTGTTTGATTCATTCGTGCTGGAAGGTGGCGAAACCCCGTGTGAGCGGGCGCGCAAACCTTTTGGCCGCATCACGATCGCCAATAGTGACGCTGGTGCGCACGCATTTACGAATGTGGCCATCGACCAGGCGTGGCGCGCGGTGGGCGAACTGAAAAGCTAGTTCGAGTTTCTACTTCGTCTTCGAACCATCGCTGCTACGAATGAACTCCGCAACATTGTCATGGATCGCTTTCAGCGAGGGTTCATGCGCGTAGACCATGTGTCCGGATTCGTAAAACTTGAATTCGATATTTTTTTGCAGCTCTGGTGGAATCGGCAGGTGCTGCATTTCATAAACGCCTTCGTAGAACGGGGTCGCAAGATCGAAATACCCCGCATTCAAAAGTATTTTTAGTTGCGGGTTGTATTTCATCGCGATGGCGAGGTCCGGCATCACATTGGTTGCTCCCGGAAACGGGGACTGGGTGCCGGGAATCTGGTGCGCGAAACTCCACCATTTGAAGACCTCGATTTCCGGCTTGTATTCCTTGTTCTCGCCATACTTCAGATCTTTTCGGACGTAGTCGTTGAAGGCGGAAACGTACGCCGAGGAAATTGCCGCTCCCTGCGGATCGTACTCGGCCTCCTTACTGAGCGGATCAAATGTCGGCCCGGAAAATCGGGTGTCCAGGCGGCCGGTGGTGAGATTGCTTTCGTCCTGCAGGTTCTTCTCGAATTCTCCTCCATTGATGCGCAGGTCGGCCTTCTCGATGTATGCGACCGGCAGGCCGGTGTATTCATGAAGCTTGGCGGCGATGGCGTGGCGTTGGTCTGTTGGAAGCGAAGAGCCCGCTCCCAGCGCCAGAGCGTAATCGTTCATCGCGAAGTGCTCGACCTCGGTCAGCAGCGACCCGAGATCCGGATGAGGGCTAGGCAATTTGTGGTGATACCAGGCGCTGGCGGCGTAGGTAGGCAAATTGAGTTGATACGCCACATCGACGCCAGGGTTGAATTCAGGCGCATCCGAATCGAGCGAAAAATTCAGGATTTGCGACAGAAGGATCACGCCGTTAAAGTCGACATCGCGTTCGGTTTCCAGAATGTTGCTGAGAACCGCGGACCGCGTCGTACCGTAACTTTCGCCGAACAGATATTTAGGCGAATTCCAACGTCCATACTTCGAAAGAAATTGTGAAATGAAATCGCCAAAGGCCCACGCATCCTGGTCCACGCCGTAGAACGCTTTCTCCTTATCCTTCCCGGCGAGGCGGCTGAAGCCCGTCCCCGGTGCGTCCACAAAGACCAGATCGCTCACGTCGAGCAGGCTGTATTCGTTGTTCACTACGGGATAGGGTGCGGCGGGTGTGTGCGTATCGTCTGCGGTTACCACGCGCTTCGGCCCGAATGCTCCCATGTGGAGCCACACTGAAGATGACCCGGGCCCTCCGTTGTAGACGAAGGTGAGCGGACGCGGCCCGCCTTTATTGTCCGATTTGAAATATGCCACATAGAACATGCTGGCTTCGGCGGGCTTATTCTTGTCATCTTTGTCGGCGTTTTGCGGAACGTCGTCCCAGCCTTTCGGATGCACTACCAGCGTGCCCGCGAACGCGTCGTAGTTCACAACATTGCCGCCGATGGTGACCGAACCTTTGCTGGCCTGCTGCTCGGCTTTGAATTGCTCAGGGTTTTGCGGCTCAGTCTTGGCAGGTTCGGGCTTAGCCACTGGCGTTTCTTGTTTTGCCTGCGAAAAAGCTATTGTGAGCGGAAGCACAAGCATCGCGATGGCTAGCGAGATAAACCTCTGCGCGCGGAACCCGAACCCGGACGTTCGCATCAAGCGTTTCTCCAAATGATTTTGTTTTCCTTAAGTGTGAAGCTCAATTTATCACGTTCCCGCTTTGCTCTTGGATATTGATCTTTGTTGTCATCCGGAAGCCCGCGCCCTTCGCGGGCTGAAGGACCTACGCACCTGCCACTCTCGGTACTCGTGTCGAGCGCGCACTTTTGTCCGCTAGCCTTCAACTTTTGTTCTTTTGCGTTTTCGCTTAGCTACTGCGAGCCGGTGCTGGTGTTTTGTAGGTTTGGCTTACAGGATGATCGAACGGCGATCGCCCGAAGCGAAGGGGCACCTCGTGATACCGGGCCAAGGCCATAGCACCGGCGGCTAGGGCCACGCTAGTAGCCAGGAAAATCGCGAGCCTGCGGGGCGCGTGTTCCTGCTGCGGTGCGATGAGAGCAATCACAGCTCCGAGGATGAGCCCGGTGAGCAAGCCTCCGATGTGGGCCGCGTTGTCGACGCCGGACATGGCCGCTCCGAAGATCAGGTTGTATACGACGAATGCGCCGAGGCTGCGCAGCGTGCCTTGCAGAGCGGCCCGAGGAACGGAAAATTCTCCCAGCTTAAAGGCGGCGAGCATGGCGCCGGCCAGGCCGAAGATGGCTCCCGAGGCTCCAACGCTGGGAGTACCGGGATGCCACGCGAGGCTGGCGAGGCTGGAGCCGATGCCGCAGAGGAGATAGACCGCGGCGTAGGTCCAGCGTCCGTAGAGCGATTCGGTGAGCTGGCCGAGGTTCCACAGGCACCACATGTTGAAGGCGACGTGGATGAGCCCTCCGTGAACAAATACGCAGGTCAGCAGACGCCACCATTCGCCCGTGAGAGTCAGCGGCCCGAAGTTGGCGCCCCAGCGAATAGTTTCTCCCACGGGGAAATCCAAAACGGTTTGACCGGCAAGGGCCATGCCGAGAAAGACGGCGGCATTGATGCCGAAGATGATTTGCGTGAGATTGATGGCAGACTGATTGCCGCGGGCCCACGGCGTAGGCATGACTGCCTGGCGAGCGTTCTCGTTGGGCAGAACTTCGCCGCGTTGATAGGCCTCGTGCTGCTTGCACCATTGGCAGACTTTTTTGCCGAAGGTAAAGCCAGGCATCTGGCGTCCACATCGAATGCAATTTGCCATGAAGAGTTAAGAGTATCAGTTGAGTGCGGGGGATGAAAAATCCTTAGTGGGTTATGTAGGCACAGCCGCCATCGGCTGTCCTTCGAGCGAAGCTCGAAGCCTTGTTTTTCGTATCGTCACAGTAAATCGGTGCAAAGGTTATAGATTGCGCGTGAGGGAATCCAGGATGTCCGGTGGGAATTGGACAAAGACCGCGGTGGCTGCGCTCTTTAGAGCTGTGTAGGTTTGGAGGCCGTCGATTTCGCCGGTCGTGCGCAAGTGGGCGAGGACGGGCGCCATGTGAAAGAGGTCGGTGCGAAGCAGCAACCAGAGACGGAGTTTGATTCCGGTGAGTAGGGAATAAAGGCGGACTTCAATGGCTTTTTCCTGCAGGGTGGAAGCGAGTATAACCCGGTCAGGATCGGAACTGCCTTTTGCCGCGACGGCATACTCCACCAGCACTTTGGAATTGTGGGACATACGGCGGGTGAGTTCGAGGTAAAGGCGCATGCGTTTGCGCTGCGCCTGACGAAACTGTTGCGGGCCTAGCTTCCAGCGGAATTCAAATTCGGCCGCGGGATCGAGAAGCGATTCGGCCAGGGAAATATCCACCGGGTAGAGGAAGGGGATAACGTCGTCGACGTCGCGATGAGGGAAGCGGCGCCACGCGCAGCGCAGCATGTAGATGCAGGAAAGGGCGCCCCACGCAACCATCAGCCAGGTAAATACGATGGAAAACATAAAGCTAGCGCATCCTCCGTAAAGCGTCCTTGTACTTTTTCAGATCGCCGGGGGAAAGGGCCGATACCTCAGGAGTGGGAATTCCAGATTTTTGTGGCGCGCTGAAAAACCAAATCCAGATGATCACGGTGAGAGAGTATGCCACAAGTGAGGTCACTCCCCACAAGAAAGTGAATCTTGTTCCGAAATCCGAAAAAGCTGTGGTGGTGAGTAGGGAAACGGTGGCGTAAAGTCCAAACCCTGTGGCTACGCCAAATGGGTACTGTCGCCAGCGGAGGCCGAGAAGAGGAACTAAAGTCACCAGCCCGGCGAAGATGAAGACTTGGGCAAAACGGACCGCTATTTCGCCCACTAGGATGTAGAAGGCTACGCGTCGGGTGAACTGGGTGGGAGCCGCATGGGAGCGGGCCACGCTTAACAGGATGCTCGCGAGGAGGATAGCGGGGAAAATGCATCTGCCCCACCGCCCGTGGATCAGATTTCCCAGAACAGCGCGAAGTACTTCGTACATCACAAGAACGCCCAGGACGTCATAGCTGGCTTCGGTGGCGTAATAAGTTATGTAGTAGGGATGTGGATGGTCGCGAACCATGAAACGCGCGATATCCGCGGCGACGGCAAATAGTACATACGTAAAAAAAAAAGGAAGGATTTTATACGCACCTCTCCGAAGTAATACTCCGAGAAGGACTACAAGCATGCACGACGGGATGAATTCCAGGACATTCATGATGCCGGGAACAGCTTACCTTAACCGTTCCCGGCTTCAAGGAAATTCTGCTACACCGTAATCTCGAAGCCCGTCTGTTGAGCGGGTGGCGGTGGCATTCCACCTCCGTCGGCCAATACGATGATCTCTTGCTTGGACAGTTCGCCTGCTGGCGGAGGCGGCATGCCGCCGCCATCGGCTAAAGCTAGCGAGACAAACGACAACAGAAATACAGTAACTGCGAAAACTTTTTTCATGGTAATGCTCCTTAGTGGGGGATGCCCCAGGGGACAGTTTAGTCGGGGGCGCAAGTGGCAGGAGAGGTATTGCGGGGAAATTTCACATTCGGCGCGATTTTTGGCTTCGGCCTCGTGGAATGTTTCAGTGAATCGTTTTAGTCTTCCTCGACATGTAATCCATCAACAAATACTGCCCGAGCGTGTAGGGGGTGGTGAAGTAGGCTTTGCCGCGGCACATTTCGCTCACTTTTTGCACGAACTGCACCAGGCCATAATCCGACGCGAGCATGAAGGTATTGATTAAAACCCCGGCGCGCTTGCATTTCGAGACTTCTTCCAGCGTCTGGCTAACCACCAGGGGGTCGAGGCCAAAAGCATTTTTGTAGATGCGGCCGTCTTCAAGCGTGAGCGCGGAGGGTTTGCCGTCGGTGATCATGACGATCTGCTTCATGTCTTTGCGTTGGCGTTGCAAGATCCGTTGCGCCAGGCGCAGCCCTTCGCGGGTGTTCGTATAGTAGGGGCCAACTTTGACGCGAGCCAGTTGCGAGAGTGGGATCTCCTCTGCGGAATCGTGGAACAGTACGAGCGAGAGCGAGTCGCCGGGATATTGCGTGCGGATCAAATGCGAGAGAGCCATGGCGACTTTCTTGGCTGGAGTGAATCGGTCTTCGCCATACAGGATCATGGAGTGCGAACAGTCGAGCATCAGGACGGTCGCGCAGGAAGACTGGTACTCACACTGGTGGACTTGCAGATCGCGGTACTCGATGTTGAGTGGCAGGGCGAGGCCCTCACGTTGAATGGCGCTCGAAAGAGTGGCGGTGATGTCGAGATTGAGCGTGTCGCCGAACTCATAGGTTTTTGAACTACCGCTGGCTTCGATGCCAGTGGCCAGGTCACGGGTGTCGTGGCGCCCAAAACTCGATTTGCCGAGCGATCCGAGCAGGTTGCGAAGGGATTTGAAGCCGAGGAAGTCGAGACTCTTATCGGTGATTTCAAATTTGGCTTGCGGCGCGTGTTCGCCGATTTGGCCGCCGCTGGTCGAAGGCCGGGTCGGGTCATGCGGTTCGTCGATCGAAATATAATCTTCCTGCTGCATGCGCTCGATTAATTGTTCGATCAGTTCATCGAGTTGGCCCTCCATCGCCATTTCCTGGAGACGCTGGCGCATTTCTTCGTCGAACGCGTCCCCTTCCATCAGCGCCTGTTCAATAGCGCGTTTTAGATCGTCGAGCGTCTGCTCGCCATCGGGCATTTCGTACCACATGTCGCTCTGGAATCCGCTTTGCAACAGGTAGTCGGAAAGCGCGCCCAGCAGGTCTTCCAGGCTCATCTCGCCTGCAGGGTCGGGAACGTATTTGGAGTAACGAATGCGTTTCATAGAAAAACACGAGCCAGTGACATGATGGTCAGTGGCTCGTGGCCAGTAAAATCCTTGCGATTACGATTCTCAGATCACTGACCACTGACCACTGACCACTAGTTAAACTGTCTTCTCTTCTGCCGGAACGGTTCTTCTCGTTCAAAATCTTTCTCGCGCTCCGGACGATCTGGCCGTTCCACTTTTTTCTCGCCAGCTTTGAAAACGCGTTCCTCGTTGCGTCCAATGCGCTTGTGCGCGTGCAGGCCTTCAAGAATAAACTCCGCGGCTGAGACTTGCTGCTCGGGGCTATCCTTTTGCGAAATTTTCAGCGGACCGAGTTTATCGATGAGGCCTTGAATGTTTTTCAAGTTGTCCAGAGCGTCGGCGGCGGGAATGGAATCGGATAACTGAATTTCACCGCCGAGATCGAACCACTGTACGATCTGCTGCACGTTGGCGCCGGTGAAATATTGATCGTAAGTTTTGGCGATGGCCGAGCGGATGAGTTCGCGGCCAACGAAATCCGCGCCTTTCATCTCACCTTCGTATTCGAGTTCGAGCTTGCCCGTAATCGCAGGCAGCGCCGCGTAAACATCGCTGATGCGGGGCACCACTAGTTTTTCGCCATTGCGGATGGCTCTTCTTTCAGCGTTCGAGATCACATTTTCCATCGCCGAGATGGGCAGGCGCTGGCTGACGCCGGAGCGTTTATCGATTTTCTTATCGTCGCGGGCAGCGAATGCAATGCGTTCGACAACCTCCGCGATATAGAGCGGCAGATGAGCGGCGTTGCCGTTGCGGCGCGTCCAGGCCTCCTGAGCCGTGATGGCGATGCCCTCTTCCACGGTCGCGGGATAGTGCGTGCGAATCTCCGAGCCGATGCGGTCTTTCAGCGGAGTAATAATTTTTCCCCGAGCTGTGTAATCTTCGGGATTCGCGCTGAAGACGATGGCCAGGTCGAGCGGTAGGCGGATGGGATATCCCTTAATCTGCACGTCGCCTTCCTGCATGATGTTGAACAGGCCGACTTGAATTTTTCCGGCGAGATCAGGAAGTTCGTTGACCGCGAAGATGCCGCGATTGGCGCGAGGCAGCAGTCCGTAGTGCACCGTGAAATCGCTCGAGAGTTCGTGCCCTCCCCGCGCGGCTTTGATGGGATCGATGTCGCCGATAAGGTCCGCGATAGTTACGTCGGGCGTGGCGAGTTTTTCCACGTACCGTTCGTCGGGCGTGAGATAGGCGATGGGAACATCGTCACCGAGGCGAGCGACCTCTTCGCGGCAGCGGCGGCAAATCGGCGCGTAGGGATTGTCGCGAATTTCGCATCCCGCAAGATACGGCATATGCTGGTCGAGTAGCGTCGTCAAAGCCCGCAGGATGCGGCTTTTTGCTTGGCCGCGCAAGCCCAGAAGAATGAAATTGTGGCGTGAAAGAATGGCATTGACGATTTGAGGAACGACCGTGTCGTCATACCCCACAATCCCTGGGAATACGCTGGCATCGTCGTTCTCGCGGAGACGCAACATCAGATTGTCACGGAGTTCATCCTTCACCCGGCGGACGCGCAGACGTTCTTCGGAAAAATTACTGTGGCGAAGTTCGCCGAGCGTGCGAGGAAGATTCATGAAAGGAACCTCAATCGAGAATACTTTCCTTGGATTATACGCGGAACAGCGAACCCGCTCCCGAGGTTGCTCTGTGAACCCTTGTGCCCCTGTGCTGAAGATCTTAACGGGACTCGGGACGGCCGAATCTAGTGAACATGCCCATTCCCACCAGCTTTTTCCCGGGCTTTTGCGGCGCGATGAAGTTTGGGAATGATGCCTTCAAGATAAGGGATGAGCACCGCAAGACGAGCGCTTTCCGTGCGCAATGCAAGCAGTTGCTGCTTTAGATCGAGATCGAGCGGCAAGGAACCAGCCAGGTGAAAAGAAAGAAGGGAATATTCGACGTCGGAAAGATCCTGTTTCGCACCGGCGGCGGCGATCAACTGGGCGTGCAACTGAATCGCCCGGGCGGTATCTACAAGCGACGGCGATCCAGGCTCGTCTTCGATCATCAGAACTTCGCCCTGAAGGTAGGAGCGGTCTTGATTGACTGAAAGCAGTTCGAAGCGTTGTCGGCCTTCGGTCACGAGGTCGAGCCGTCCGTCCGCGTATTTCTTAACCACGGTCACAATTTCGGCCGTGCACCCGACCTCGGCGAGTCCCTGTTCGAGGGCGCGCACTACACCAAAAGTACGATTCTGGGCGAGACATTCGCCGATCATTTCCTTATAACGTGGTTCAAAGATATGTAAAGGCAGGGGAACGCCGGGAAACAGCACGACATCGAGAGGGAACAGTGGGATGAGGGCGGCCAAGGGGTCTCCGGTGGTGAGCGCTGACTCCGCGCGGATCGGGCAGGCTCTTTCATTGTAACCCCGCGGCTTGGCCGCAAAGGTAAAGCTTGACCGGGAAGTCGAAGAAAGATAAAAGCTCGCTATGGAACTAACTGGCAAAGTTGCGGTGGTGACCGGTGCTTCGATGGGCATCGGCGAAGCGATCGCGAAGCTCTTCGCCGATTGCGGCGCCGGCGTGGTCATGCTTTCCCGCGATGCGGGCCGGGTGGAAGCGGCGCGCGAACGGGTGGGATGCCCAGAGCGCACCTTGGCGCTGGCCTGCGATGTGCGCCATCGCGAGGAGATTGACCGCGCCCTCGGACTGACTTTGCATCATTTCCAGAGAATCGATATTTGGGTGAACAACGCTGGACACGGCCTGCTGGATTCAGTGGCAACGATGCAGATGCCTGCGCTGCGGGAGATGTTTGACACGAATTTCTTTGGAGCCGTGGCCGCGATGCAAGCTGTGATTCCGGTGATGCGGCAGCAGGGCGGCGGGACGATCATCAATATTTCGAGCGTAGCCGGGCACATTCCGCTGCCCGGGAGTGCGGGGTACAGCGCGACCAAGTTTGCCATGAATGCTATCGGGAAGGCTGCAGGAGTGGAGCTGCAAAAGGATGGAATTCATGTGCTGACGGTTTGTCCGGGATATGTAAGAACAGACTTTGGCAGGAACGCCGTGCAGGGGAATGAGTTGAAGCGCGTTCGTCCGGCTTCGGTGAAAGGGATTACCGCGCAGCGCGTAGCGCGGGCGACGTTGCAGGGTTATTTGAAGCACAAGAGAGAAGTGATTGTGCCCTGGACAATGTATGTGCCGCAGAAGATTTATCAGTTGTTTCCGGGGCTTGTGGAGTGGGCCATGGCGAAGATGCGCGGGTGAAGATTGCGGTTAAGATTCAAAGATTGTCGATTCCCAATCGCCAATTGGAAATAGGAGATCGACAGTCCCCTATCCTAATTCCCCCAGCATGGCTTCCATCTCAGACTGCGCATGCAAATTTCCAGTTCGCCGGGCGGAGGCGATGCCGTCGTTGAGCATAGTCTTCGCATCGGAGCCGCGACCGGCGCGCACCAGCGTCTGCGCCGCCATGAAGTAGCCGGGCGTATAGTCAGGGTTCGATTTCAGCAGGATAGCGAATTCCGCCAGAGCGCGATCGAGATCGCCCTGGTTGGAATATTCCATAGCGAGGCCGTAGCGGGCGAAGGCGTCGTTTGCATTTTGGGTGAGGATGTCGTTCAGCGCAGCGATGCGATCCATAGAAAGTTCTCAGTGATAGGTTCCCGGTTGTCGGTCGAAATGAGGGTACTACAAATTTAGCTTCCGGTCCGGGTAGTGGCGCACTCTGTCCTGCACACAACTTTGTCATCCTGAGCGAAGCGGAAGGGATCTCCTGCTTCGCTGGCCTGATGCGTAAGCCATAATGCGCTGCCACCCTGGTCTGAACCGGCTTGCCCTGGATTCCGAAGTAGGATTGCAAAGTAGAATACCGACGCTTAGTATTCGAATTTCTGGAGGGTCGAAGTGGCGTGTCCATTTTTTATGCCGGTGGAAAAGTTGGATGGTGGTTGGATGCATGCCCACCGGCTTCCGTTGGGATGCGGATGGAGCGGGAACTGCACTGCTCCGGGGCATGAGGGCGAAATTCCATCCGAGGAAGAATTGCGCGGGTTCTGCAATCTTGGCTACGCCCAGTGTGGACGATTGCCGGCTGAGCGAGCCTGGGATTCGGTTCGCTTCGGAGCGCAGATCCCGCGCGTGAAGGTCCCGCGTATGGATGGCAACCACCCGGCGGGTGATTGGATTCAGATTCGCTATGTTTGTGAGCGCCAGCATCGTCCGGCGGAGCACGGAGTATTAGAGTTTCAGCCCCTGGGCGCGCGGTGGAAACAAAAGCATAGCGATCTTCGTGTGCAGCGAATGGCGGAATGCTTTCTCGAGTCATGGTTGGAAAAGAAACAGCTCAAGACGGCTGCGGGCGCAAGTTAGGCTCACATCCAAAGGAACTAAAAACAAACTATGAAAGACGAAAACCTGATGCCACGGCCGGTGGGGGATTCGCAATCCGAAATGGCGGAACTGGTTCTGCCGAATGATGCTAATCCCCTGGGAGCTCTGCTCGGCGGTCGCCTGATGCATTGGATCGATCTGGCCGGAGCCATGGCCGCTCACCGCCATGCACGGAGTTACGCGGTGACAGCTTCGGTTGATCATATTGATTTTCTGGTGCCCGTAAGAGTGGGCGATCTGGTGATTTTGCGCTCGTCTGTAAACCGGGTTTTCCAGACTTCCATGGAAGTGGGGGTCAAAGTTTTTGTAGAAAATTATTTAGCCGATACGTCACAACATGTGGCTTCCGCGCATCTGACGTTTGTAGCCGTCGACGCCGCTGGCAACCGCATAAAAGCTGCACCCGTGATTCCGGAGACGGAAGAGCAGCGCCGTCGCTATGACGATGCCGGGCGGCGGCGTGAGATTAGGCGATCTGAACTGGAACGGCGGCGCAAAGCCACGCGGTAGTTTCCGATCATTGTGACAGGGGTCACAGCGAGATCCAGCCAGAATAATTAGGGTTACCGCTTATGGATAGCGCCCTCCTCGTTCATCGTATTCATTTCGCGTTCACCATCACCTTCCACTATCTTTTCCCCCAACTCACCATGGGATTGGCCCCGCTGATTGTGGTGCTCAAGACCATCGGCCTGCGCCGCAAGGACGAAACTTACAATCAGGCGGCTCGCTTCTGGGCGAAAATCTTCGGTATCAGTTTTCTCATGGGTGTGGTGACTGGAATCCCCATGGAATTTCAGTTCGGCACGAACTGGTCGGCGTTTTCGCGCTATGCGGGTGGAGTGGTCGGGCAGACTCTGGCCATGGAAGGCCTGTTTGCCTTCTTTCTCGAGTCGGCATTTCTCGGACTGTTTCTGTTTGGAGAAAAACGGCTCAGTTCTTGGGCCCACTGGGGGACGGGCGTGGCCGTCTTTCTGGGATCGTGGCTTTCTGGTTATTTCATCATCGCAACCGACGCCTGGATGCAACATCCCGTCGGCTACTTCAAGGCAGCCGATGGTTCGTTGCAGCTTTCCAGCTTTTGGGCCCTAGTTTGGAACCCATGGGCGTGGTGGCAATATGCGCACAACATGGGCGGGGCGATGATGACAGGCTCTATTGTGATGTCGGCGGTCGGTGCATTTTATCTGCTCTGGGGGAAGTTTGAAGAGTATGGCCGGATCTTTGTGAAAACGGGCGTGATCGCCGGATTGATCTTCAGCGTCCTGCAGTTGTTTCCCACGGGCGACGGTCAGGGGCGGATGGTTGCGGTGAATCAGCCCGTGACGCTGGCCGCGATGGAGGCTCTCTTTGAAAGTCAGGCCGGAGCTCCGCTGGTGATCCTCGGCCAGCCGGACGTGGCCGCGCGCAAGATCGACAATCCGATCGTAGTTCCAGATGCACTGAGTTTCCTGACGTATCGCGTGTGGAAAGCGGATGTAAAAGGATTGAATTCGTTTCCTGAAGAGCAGTGGCCCCAGAATATCGCGCTGCTTTATTACAGCTATCACATCATGGTCGGGCTTGGAACGATTTTTATCGCGATGATGGTGGTAGCCGCATTTCTGTTATGGCGCGGCAAACTGTTTTCGACCCACTGGATGCTGTGGATTCTGTTGTTGGCCCTGCCGTTTCCTTATATCGCCAATACCGCAGGATGGATGACAGCGGAACTCGGACGGCAACCGTGGCTGGTTCATGGCTTGATGCGCACCGCCGATGGATATTCCAAGATGGTTTCGGCGGGCAACGGGATGTTCACGCTCCTGGGCTTTTTCGGCATGTACATGGTGCTCGGCATGTTGTTTCTGTTCCTGGTATGGCGCGAGATCGAGCACGGGCCGCAGGGAGAAATGGCTCCCGAGCACTAAAGCGATTTCAAAAAAGCTTTGAAAAGGCATGGCTGGTTTTGAAAGGGCAGGGCTTCAGAGGTTGCGGAAAAACTCGATTTTGATGTTTTGATTTCGCGTGGCGCAGCGCTTCACCGCTGCGATAAATCCTCGGTTTTCAAGGGCGGCTTTAGCCGCTTAGGCAGCCCAAGCCGGCAAAGTGAGTTTTTCCGCAGCCTCTTCAGCCGTGCCGATTGGAGGCAGGAACTGCAGGGGCTTTGGCCCTCACGTTCGCTGAAAGAGCGAGGAGCAAAGAAAAAAGATGGAAACACTCTGGTTCATGATCGTTGCCGTGATGCTCGCGGCTTATGTGGTGCTGGATGGATTCGATCTGGGCGTGGGAGCGATTTATCTCGGAGTGGCCCGCCCTGGAGACGACCGGCGGCGGGCGTTGCGGGCCATCGGCCCGGTATGGGATGGGAATGAAGTCTGGCTGGTTGCTGCTGGAGGAACGCTGTACTTTGCTTTCCCGTTGCTCTACGCCTCCAGCTTTAGCGGATTTTATCTTCCCCTGATGATGGTGTTGTGGCTGCTGATGCTGCGCGGCATCAGTATCGAGTTGCGGACTCACATGGACAACCCGGTTTGGGTGGGATTCTTTGATCTGGTCTTTTGTGGTTCCAGCGCGCTGCTGGCCATCTTTTTTGGCGCGGCACTGGGCAACGTCGTGCGCGGAGTGCCATTGGGCGCGGATGGATACTTCTTCGAACCCCTGTGGACCAACTTTCGCGTGGACGCAAACACCGGCATTCTCGATTGGTACACGATTCTGACCGGAGTGATTGCCTTGATCACGTTAACCTCACACGGCGCTTTGTATCTCGCGGTGAAAACGGAAAACGACTTGAACCGAAAGGCACGCGGAATCGCTCTGACAGCGTGGCCATTACAGGCCATGCTGACTATTGTCGGGTTGGCGGCGACGATTTACATCCGCCCCACGGTTCTCGACAACTACAAGCAGCATGTCATTGGATACTTGATTCCGTTGATTGTGTTCTGCAGCCTCGGCGCGATGATCCACGGAATCCGTAAGCAACAATACAAGCTTGCATTCATGGGATCCGCCTTGTATATCGTGGGCATGCTGGCGGGTGCCGCGTTTGCGCTTTATCCGGTAGTGCTCCCCTCGAGCGGCGATCCGGCGCGAAATCTAACCATCTACACCACGGCGGCGGCGCATCATGGACTGACAGTCGGAATCACATGGTGGAGCATTGGCATGGTTCTGGCTCTGGGATATTTCACTTTTCTATTTCGAATGTTTCGGGGGAAGGTTCGTCTTGAGGGGGAGGGTTACTGAGACCCCGATCACAACCCTCCACTCGCGCCGCATCGACCAGAACTCGGGAAGGGCACGACTTCAGTCGTGTCACTCAAGTCCGACCTCTAACATTTCCCAGCTGAAGTTATCTGCGCCAGCCGGTCCGCCAGACAGAATCGCCGAGCAAGGAGGACCCAACTCTCATTGTGACATCTAACCTTGTGCGCGACAAAAAATCAGCAGAATCTAGTCAAGGCGGAGACGGTAGAGTTCGTCGTAGCGTCTCCAAGGCTAAGTCTCACGAGCTCAAGACTTTACTTGTAGGTCATTGAAAACTAAGAGTTGGCCGCGCGAGGTGAACTGCGAAAGTGCAAAATACCCGCATGAACAGTAGATTTCAGCAAAACAGGTGGGGAGGGGGGACGTTCACATTTTCATTGAAAATCACGAATCGCCGCTTTGCGAATTTCGCCAGGAATCGAGCCGAGGCAAATATTTTTCAGCGAGCTTCCAAAACAGATTCAGGCCGCCGAGCGAATCCTCTTCTGTGAATCCCCTGTATAATCGAGCTTCCGAAGCTTTGTAATTCCATCCCTGGAGTGTGATCCCTTGAACGCACATATGCACAATCCCGGCCAAGCGCCGCAAGGCCCCCAACCGCTGCCCGGAGTCGATGCCATTATTGCCGTGGGTTCGGGCAAGGGCGGCGTAGGGAAAACCACGCTCGCCGTAAACCTGGCCGTCGCATTGGCGAAGATGGGGCACAAAGTTGGACTGCTCGACGCCGACGTCTACGGGCCGAACGTACCGTTGATGCTGGGCGTGAGCGGGCAGCCAAAAATGGTGGGAGAAAATCGCATTGAGCCGCTCGAGGCGCATGGTTTGAAGGTGATCTCCGTTGGTTTTCTGAACCCCGGGGATAAGCCCATCATCTGGCGCGGGCCCATGTTGCACCAGATCATCAAGCAGTTCTTAAGTATGGTCGATTGGGGGCATCTCGATTACATGGTGGTAGACCTACCGCCGGGCACGGGTGATATTGCGCTTTCGCTGGTGCAGAATGTTCCCCTGACAGGTGCGGTAGTGGTTTCTACCCCCTCCGATGTTTCGCTGCAGGATGCGCGCAAGGCCATAGAAATGTTCCGGCAGATGAAGGTAGATGTGGTAGGGGTGGTCGAAAACATGAGTTATTTTGTCTGTCCGCACTGCGAGCATGAAGTTGATATTTTCTCGCGCGGCGGGGCGGAGAAGATGGCGCAGCAATACGGCGTGTCATTTCTCGGAAATGTAGCGCTCGATCCCGAGGTACGGAAATCCGGTGACGGCGGAACTCCAGTCGTGCTGGAGGGAGAAAATTCTCCACATGCCAAGTCGATTTTTGAATTTGCGCGGAAGGTGTTGGCTCGCGTGGTCGAGATTAAAGCGAGCGAAGGCGCCAGCGTGATTCAGATCCAATAAAGCAAAATCTAAAACCCAGACACAAGGGTTTACAGGTTATTGCTCTTAAGAGTTTTCTTTCCGACTCTTGAAACGCGACAGTCGCCACCAGAGATCGGAGTTGCCGTCTTTGAGAACTAGCTCCGCCATCATCTCTCCTAACGCTGGACCGTGTTTGAACCCATGTCCCGAGCCGCCGCCCAGCAGCCAGACGTTATTCATTCGAGGATGGCGATCCAGAATGAAGTTGCTGTCGGGCGTCTGCTCGTACTGGCAGACGCGGCTTTCGATCAGCGGAGCGTCTTTCATCGCTGGGAAACGAAAGGCGAGATAATCCCGAACCCGCTTTAGCGCAGCGGGGCTCACCACGCGCTCGCCGGAAGTGGGGTCGAAGGCGGATCCCCGGGTATCGTCCGCGACTTTCAAGCCGCGGCGGTCGCTACCCGGAATGCCGTAGAAGAATCGTTTGCCATGATCGCCCCAGACGGGAAGCCGTGCGTCCGTAAAGCGCGAATCGCCAGCGGGCGGGCCGAAGAAGAAAATATCTTGCTTTGTAGGCGAGATGATCTTGCCCAGAGCTTTTGGAAACAGTTGGCTAAGCCAAGCCCCACAGGCGAAAACGTAATAGTCAGCTTTGAGGCGTGAGCCGTCGGAGAATGTCAAACCGGGCAATGTGAGGTCGTCTTCTTGCAGTCCATCTGTCGAGATGGCAACCTCGCGGTAGGTTCCTCCCGCCGCGACGAAGGCCTCGACCACGGCTTGGCAACTGGCGCGGGCGTCAAGATAGCCGCATTGCCGTTCGAAGATTCCCCAGCGAATGTCTTCGAAATTAATCTGCGGCCAGCGTTTCTCCATTTCGCGGGTGGAGAGTTCCTGATACTCGATTCCCGCCTGACGCAGGACGGAGAGCGAGCCGCGCTCGAAGACGTCTTCGCCGGTGCTGACCATCCAGAGAACGCCGGTACGATGCAGGAACTTCCGTTTCCATCGCTGTTCGTATTTTGTCCAGAGCTCGATCGCGCGAGCCGCAAGCGCGGTGTAAGGCTGGTCCGGACCGTAGGTGCCGCGCATAATGCGAGTTTCGCCACCAGATGAAGCACGCGAATTCCCCGGACCCCAGGCGTCAACCAGCGTGACCCTGGCTCCGCGTTCCAGGAGTTGAAGCGCGGTCCATCCGCCGAACGCTCCCGCGCCGATTACAGCGATGTGAAGTTTCCTTTTCATGTCGCAATGTACTCTCAGTTACGGCAGAAACCAGTCCCAATGGCGCACTGAGAATACGTGTAGGAGACAGCGAAAAGATAGATGTAGCAGGACTTGGCAGTTAGTTCCTGCACCACAGACAGCAATGCGAGCACGCCATTCGACTCCTTGACAGGAAGATGGGCCGTTCCTAGAATCCATGCAGGAAGCGCGTGGCCTGCGACTTTGGCTAAGCTTTTGCATCTAAAATAGTTACCGAAATCTAGCACGGCTCGGATATCGTTGAAAACCATTGCCTGAGAAATGCCCTCTGATCCCAATATCGGCAAGCGGGAGCGCGAAGTACTCACCGCGATTGTGGAAACTTTTATTTCCACGGGCGAGCCGGTTGGTTCGCGAACTTTATCGCGCTCGAACCGCGAAGGTTTAAGCGCGGCGACCATCCGCAACGTGATGGCGGATTTATCCGACGCCGGCTTTCTGGAGCAACCGCACACTTCGGCTGGCCGCATTCCAACAACTGAAGCGTACCGCTACTACGTGGAGCAGATTTCCGGCAGCGCCAAGCTGGCGCCGCAGGAAGAGAGCATGATCTCCGACTCGCTGGCCGGGATCAGCGACGTCCAGGAGTTTATGGAGCGGACTTCCCATGTGCTCTCGTTGATCTCGCGGAACGTGGGGGTTACTGTCGCCTCCAGTGGGACGAAGAATGCGCTGGAGCATGTGTATTTCTCGCGACTGGGGGACCAGAAAGTCTTAGCCGTGCTCGTGACGCGCTCGGGGCTGGTGAGGGACCGGGTGTTGCGGCTCGACCTACCCCAAGCGGAACTCGATATGGCGGCGCGTTATATCAATGAGAATTTTCGCGGCTGGACGATTGAGTCGATGCGAGCCGAGCTGTCGCGCAGAATCGAGCAGGATCGCAGCGAATACGATCGTTTGATGAATTCGATTGAACAGCTTTACAAGCAAGGCGCTCTGGCGGCGGAAACTGGGACTCAAGTCGTTTTTGTAGACGGAGCGGCCAATCTGGTTACCGGCGAGGAAGATCGTAAACGCCTGCACCAGATGCTCAAGACTCTGGAGGAGAAGGAGAAGGTCGCGAAGCTCCTGGGAGCGTATCTAGACGTAAAGCAGGAGGCGGTGCGGGTGGTGATTGGGTTGGATGACGAATTGCCGTCGATGCAAAATTTCGTACTGATCGGCGCACCAGCGCGCTCTGGCAAAGATATGTTCGGATCATTGGCGGTAATTGGTCCTACGCGCATGGATTACCAGCACACTATGACGGCAGTGTCCTACATCGCGCGTTTATTTGACAAAATCTTGAACGAAACGGAATAGGTAAGGTCTTATATGAGCAAAGTAAATGTCAGAACAAAAATAGAAGACTCCCGGCTGGATCCTGAACATGAGCTTCCGGCGGCGGAGGATGGAGAGGCAACCGCGGGGTCTGGGAGTGGCCAGTCTGTTTTGGATGAGGAAGTGCAGAAGTTGAAAACGGAACGAGATTCACTGCTCGATCGGCTGGCAAGAATGCAGGCGGAGTTCGAGAATGTTCGCCGCCGAAATATGAAGGAGCAGCAGGACTTCCGCGACTTTGCGGCTGCGGACACCATCAAATCATTGTTGCCGGTGCTGGATAGCCTTGAGTTAGCGCTCAATTCAAAATCCGATGCGTCGGAGTTTCGCAACGGAGTCGATCTCATCTACAAGCAACTCCAGAACACACTGGGGAAGTTGTCTCTCCAGCCCATTGCGGCGAAGGGTGAGCTATTCAATCCGCATCTGCATGAGGCGATTGAGATGGTCGAAACGCTGGACGCTCCCGACCATCAAGTGCTTGAGGAGTTGCAGCGGGGGTACAAATTGAAAGACCGGCTGCTGCGGCCCGCAATGGTGAAGGTCGCGAAGAATCCCGGCAAGTAGGTTTCAACGAGGTTCTAGCCCGCTTATTCAAGCAATCTTAATTTCGATACGGAAGGGTTTCTCATTCTGACCACAAACGCGAAACGCGACTATTACGAAGTGCTTGGGGTAACCCGCACGGTCACGGACGTTGAACTGAAGAGCGCTTATCGCAAGCTCGCCATGCAGTGGCATCCGGACCGCAACCCGAACAATCCCGATGCTGAAGAAAAATTCAAGGAAGTAACCGAGGCCTACGCAATCCTGGCGGACACGGACAAGCGTTCGCTCTACGACCGCTATGGCCATGCTGGGGTCGGCAACGCGGCCGCGGGTGCTGCGGCTGGTTTCGATGGCACCGTATTCCAGGATTTTGGCGAAATCTTTGGCGAGTTCTTCGGCTTCGGCGACGCGTTCGGCGGCGGAGGCGGGCGCCGCAGGAGTCGCGTACAACGCGGGGCAGACTTACGGGAAGACATCACCCTCGAATTTGAAGAAGCAGTCTTCGGTACGGAGACGCGAGTGATGGTTCGGCGTCACGAAGCCTGCGAGGAGTGCCACGGTGCAGGAACCGCTGCCGGCAAAGGGCCAACAACTTGCAAAGCGTGCGCAGGCCGCGGGCAGGTGCGATATCAGCAGGGATTTTTCAGCATTGCGCGTACTTGCCCCACTTGCCAGGGAAGCGGCAATGTAATTACTGATCCTTGCCCGAAGTGCAAAGGGGAAGGCCGGCTGCTGCGGCAGAGAGCCGTAGATACCAAGATTCCTGCGGGCGTGGAAGACGGCACGCGGATTAGGTTCTCCGGCGGCGGGGAGGCCGGACCATTCGGCGGACCTGCGGGCGATCTCTATGTTGTATTGCACGTGAAGGAGCATCCTTTCTTTGTGCGCGAAGGCAATGACCTGCATTGCGTGATTCCGATTTCCATTGCGCAGGCGGCCATTGGGGCGGAGTTGCAGGTACCTACGCTGGAAGGTGAGCACACACTCAAGGTTCCCGATGGCACGCAGCCCGGTACCACGTTCCGCGTCCGCAACAAGGGTGTTCCGGTGTTGAATGGACATGGCAAGGGTGATCTCTATGTGGAAGTGCGAGTGCAGATTCCGACCAAGCTGAATAAACGCCAGAAAGAACTGTTGCACGAACTGGAAGGCACTGCGAAGGTGGATAACCAGCCAGTGGGTAAATCCCTGCTCGGCAAGATGAAAGAAATGTTCGACTGAAAAAATTCTCAGGTCTCAGTTTTTTAACCAGCGATCTGCTTTTCTTCTTCGCTTAGTCCTTTAATTTACTTGCAGCTGAGCCTTATCGGTTTGAGACTGATAACTGATAGCCGAGAACTTTCCTTTTGACCCGCCGCCGCTGGATCGCCGATGAGAATTCCGGAGACCGCGCCGCTTTGATTGGAGAACATGCCGACCACCTTGTACGTGTGCTCAGGGCTCGCGTGGGACAGGAGTTTGATATCGCTACCGGAGAGGTCGTCAGGCTAGGCCGTGTGTCTTTGGTGGAAGATGGCCGGGTGGAGTTCGATTTGGGACAAGAAATTTCCGGCGCAATGTCCCATGAGATTACTCTTCTTCTGGCGGTGTTCAAGTTTGACCGCATGGAGTGGGCGATCGAAAAGTGCACGGAGCTTGGCGTCTCGCGAATCGTTCCGGTGATGGCACGGAGGACGGACGCGCATCTGGCCGCAGCCTCTATGAAGCGGGTTGAGCGCTGGCAGCGGATCGCAAGGCAAGCCGCGGAACAATCGCGCCGGGCGTCGCCGCCGGAGATTGCGATGCCGGCAAAATTCGGCGATGCGATTATTCGTCCTCAGGGCTTGCGAATCGTGCTGGCGGAATCGGAAGAGCAGACTCCTTTGAGGGATGTTCTGAAGGCCGACGCCGACCGCAATCCGGTTTCGTTGGCCATCGGCCCCGAAGGGGGCTGGACGGAAGATGAATTGAGCGCATTTCGCAGTGCCGGTTGGATCTCCGCGTCGCTGGGAGATACGGTTCTCCGCGCCGAGACTGCGGCGATCGCAGCCACCGCTATTGTGATTTCCTCCTTATTCGCTTTCTGATTTTTCACGGCTGCTGCGCGGTAGCTAACAAGTGATATTCTGAGCCGCAATGGCTGTTCCCAAACTGCAATCCAAGAAGATTTCATTTTCTCCCGACGACCGCCAGCGAGAAGCGATCGAACACGCCCGCGGGCCAATGCTGGTGATTGCGGGAGCTGGCACGGGGAAGACCTCGGTCTTGATTCACCGTATCGCCCGCCTGGTGCAAGAGGGTCATGCCAAACCTGAACAGATTCTTGCCCTCACGTACACAGTCGCGGCGGCGGGAGAGATGCGCGAGCGCGTAACGAAACTCCTGGGCAAAGAAATTCATGCGACAACCTTTCACGATTATTGCAATGGGCTCCTGAAACGCGCCGGGCGCGACTTTGGAGTCCTCGACGACAAGGATTTGTGGATCTATCTGCGAAAACGAATTCATGAATTGCATTTGCAGCATTACGTCAAGGCGGCAAACGTGGGAAAGTTTTTGTTCGACCTGCTTGATTTCCTGAGCCGCTGCCATGACGAACTGGTTACACCGGAGAAGTATGCGGCATATGTGATGCGGCTGGAGCGAGGTGAATCGCAGCTGCCCCGAGTCGCGAAATCGAAGGACAAACTGACGGACGACGAGATGCTTGCGCGCTGCCAGGAGATTGCAAGCGTATTTGCGACCACCGAAGGCTGGCTGCGGAAAGAGAATTACGGCACCTTCAGCCACATGATCACACGCGCGCACGAGTTGCTGACCGGCGACAAACAAACATTGGCCGAAGAACGCGAGCGGGCGCATTTTATTGTAGTGGACGAATTTCAGGATGCGAACTTTGCGCAGATTGAGATTCTGGCAGCGCTCGCCGGTGAGCCAGCTAATGTGTTCGGTGTGGGCGATCCCGATCAGGGGATTTACCGCTTCCGTGGAGCATCCAGTGCTGCATTTCAATTGTTCCGCCAGCACTTTCCTCAAACAAAGGTGGTGGTTCTAGGAAAGAATCGCCGTTCAGTCACACCAATCTTGCAATGCGCTTTCGCTCTGGTCGATAAGAATCCAGCCGTGTTTCCATCGAATGGCGCTGGGCCCGGGGTCACCGGGCCTGGAGGGATCCTCTACCGGCGGTCCCCACTGGACTCTGCGCGGGATGAAGAAGCGGGCGCGACTGGAAAACAGTTGCTAGCATCTCCCGTGGAAACGATTTCCTTCGCCGGCAAGACGGCTGAAGCGCCCGATGCGGTTCGGATTATCGAGGAGACGCGCCGGCATTCCCGCTGCAAATGGAAAGACTTTGCCGTCCTGTACCGTTCGCACGGGCACAGGGATGATGTTGCGCGGGAGCTAGCAGAGCGCGAAATTCCTTTCTGGATCGAGAACATGGACGTGAGCGATACGCCGGAGGTTCGGGATTTATTCGCATGCGTTTCTGCTGTGGCGGACATGGGCGATGACGCCAATCTTTTTCGGGTGGCCGCGCTGCCAAAGTTCGACGTGAACCCTGAGGAACTTCGCTCTGCTCTACGGCAGATCGCGAAGGATTCGAGGGAAGGAGAAGAGCCTGTTCCGCTATCGTCCGTATTGGGCGGTGTCAAAGGTGGGCGGGAGGTATTGGAATGCACGCGCTGCGCACGTGAAGCAGTCGTCCAGACATCAGCGAGCGCACATAAAACGTTTGTGTTGATTGCTAAACAATTTGGACTCGACGCGGGCTCGCCCGTCTTGCAGGCTGCGCTCAACTTTGTGAGCGCTTGGGAGAAAAAGGCGACCACAAAGAAAGGCGATCTTGCTGAGTGGACCGAATACATCGGCTACTTTTATGAAGCTGGTGGAACGATTCCTTTGGCATCGCAAGAAAATGAAGATGCCGTGCGACTGATGTCGGCGCATGGGGCGAAGGGGCTTGAGTTTCAGCACGTTTTTATCCTGCGCTCGACCAGCGGTTCGTTTCCTTGCGGCTATCGCGAAACGCTAGTGGAGTTTCCCGCCGAGTTGCGCGGCCCCGGTTCAGCCACAGAAGTGGATGACAAAACTCTTCACGAACAGGAAGAACGGCGGCTTTTTTATGTGGCGATGACGCGAGCGAAAGACACCCTGAGGATTTACGGAAAGCAGGGAATCGGGAAGGACAAAACTCCTGCTGGCTTCATGAGGGAACTGATCGGGAACGCGAGCTTGCGGCCCTGGCTGAGGTCGCGTGAGGCATATGCCTCGCAGCCAGGGTTAATCGAGCTTGCCGCGTCCGCCGACCCTACGCAGTTGGAAAGCTCACGCTTGCCGGCTTGGCTCAAACTTCCCGCGATTTCGGGACTTGATGCCCGGCTGAGTGCTACGGCGGTTGAGACTTACGAAACCTGTCCTTTGCAGTTTAAGTTCGAACGGGAATGGAAGTTGTCGCGGCAGATTCATGCCGCTATGCAGTATGGCGCTGCCATGCACCGCGTTCTGCGGACTTATTACGACGCCCGGCGATTGGGCAGGCCTAAAACCGACGCCGAACTGCTGCAATTGTTCACCGATGATCTGGGCGAGGCGGGAATTCAGGACGATTATCAGCGAGTCCTCTACCTGAACCAGGGATTAGAGCAGTTGAAGGAATTCCTGAAGGGAGCCCGCGCTGCAGCAACCGAAGTCCTGCATACGGAAGAATGGTTCGATGTGGAAATCGGTGGATCGAAGCTGACGGGGCGCATCGATAGAATTGACCGTGTCCCGGATGGGAGCGTTGTAGTCGTCGATTATAAGACCGGAAAGGCTCGTTCGCAGGACGATGCCGACGACAGCTTGCAGCTTTCGATTTACGCGATGGCCGCGCAAGAGAAGTGGGGTTACCGGGTAAGCGGATTAGCGTTTCATAATCTCGAAGGTAATGTTGCAGTGATCTCGAAGCGCAGCGAATTTGATTTGGAGGAAGCGCGAGGGCGGGTGGCTGCGGTGGCTCGAGGGATCTCCGAGGGGAATTTCAAACCCAAGCCTGATTATCATTGCAACTTCTGTGCGTTTCGAGGATTGTGTCCGGCCAAAGAGAAGGCGGCGCCAAAGATTGCTCTACATAGTCTGAAGAGTACAGCAACGGCGAGGGATTGAGGGTTTAGCAGCGCCCGTGATTCGCACTAAAAACTTAGGGGACGCTTTTGGCGTCCCCTTTTACTTCGCACTGAACTTCAGTTAGTGCTTTTTCTTTTTTGCCTTTTTCTTGGTTGCCATTGGTTCTATTCTCCCTTTCCATTTTTCATGGATAAATCTGCAACGAATGTTTTGTTGCAACTATTTGATTGTATAGAGTTAATGAAAAATGAAGTCAAGAAAAAAATGTATGGAGTGTAGCGAGTGATGCTGTACCAAAGTCACACGAAGAAAGAGAACGGAAGAAAAAACGGCGCAGTTGGGAGAAAAAAATGTTGGGTGCGGTCGCCGATTGATGTGGCGGCTCAATAAACTTCCACATGACGTCCTCGAAACGCGAAACGTAAAATGAGTGGAGTGAGATTTCGAATTGCGAATCGATGAATCAAGTTCATCGTTTCACTTCTTCCGTGCATCTATAATTAGGAATCGTGAAATCTTCGTGGGAGCATGATCAATGGCGGCTTCTGATGATGTTGTGATCGTAGCGGGATGTCGAACTCCGGTGGGAAAATTCCAGGGAAGCCTCTCTGACCTGACTGCTTCGCAGTTGGGTGCGGTGGTGGTGCGGGAGGCTGTGAAGCGTGCTGGATTGAACTCCGATCAGATCGATGAGTGCATTATGGGCAACGTTCTTCCCGCTGGGCTTGGACAAAATCCCGCGCGTCAGGCTGCAATCTTCGCAGGATTGTCTCCGGCGACAGGTGCCATGACAATCAACAAGGTTTGTGGCTCAGGGTTGAAAGCAGTCGCGCTCGCCGCGCAAGCGGTGCAGACCGGAAACAGTTCCATCGTGGTTGCGGGAGGGATGGAGTCGATGACGAACGCTCCTTATCTTTTGCCACAAGCGCGCAAGGGATACCGTCTCGGAAACGGGCAAGTAATCGACTCCATGGTGCACGACGGCCTATGGGATATTTACAACGACTATCACATGGGCATCACCGGAGAGAACGTCGCGGAAAAATATGGGATCACGCGCGAGGAGCAGGACGAGTTCGCCATGAATTCGCATCGCAAGGCTATCGCCGCGATGAAGGAGTGCCGCTTCAAGTCGCAGATTGTTCCGGTGGAGATTCCCGCGAAGAAGAAGGGTGCTGCGCCAACTATCTTCGATAAAGACGAAGGCCCGAGAGAAGACACAACGTTGGAAGTGCTGCGAGCGTTGAAACCGGCATTCAAGAAAGATGGAACCGTGACGGCGGGCAACGCTCCGGGAGTAAACGATGGCGCCGCGGCGGTTGTGGTAACGAGCCGGCAGAGAGCCAGTGAGTTCAAGATTCAGCCGATGGTCCGGATTGTCGCCCAGGCCACCAGCGGTGTTGAACCAAAATGGGTGATGATGGCGCCAGTCGATGCCGTCCGCAAGATCTGGGAGAAGACCGGATGGAAGAACGAAGATGTCGATCTCTATGAATTAAATGAGGCATTCTCGGTGCAGGCGCTGGGTGTAATGCGCGAGCTTGGCCTCGATCCAAATAAAGTGAACGTCAATGGCGGAGCCGTGGCAATCGGACATCCAATCGGGGCCAGCGGTGCACGGGTGCTGGTGACGCTCATTTATGAGATGGCTCGCCGCGACGTGAAGCGCGGCATAGCAGCACTATGCCTTGGCGGGGGCAACGCTGTCGCGATGGCAGTCGAGAGAGACTAGCTCGCCGCTGGTGAAGAAATAGCCGATGTAGAAGTAGCTGCGGGTAGTGTAACGGTGAACGCCGCTCCCCCTCCGGGGGCGTTCGCGGCTTCGATCAAGCCATTGTGTTCCTTCACGATCGATTTGCAGATGCTTAAGCCCAGTCCTGTACCTCGTCCAGGACGCTTCGTGGTGTAGAAGGGGTCGAAGATGCTGGCCAGAATCTCAGGCGGAACTCCGGGCCCGTCATCCAGGAAGCTGGCCCAGACCGATTGTCCAGTGCTGCCAAGCCTGATGCGTAGGGTTCCGCGATCACGCTGCTCGCGAATCGCCTGCTCTGCATTCAGGATCAGGTTCAAAAAGACCTGCATGATCTGGTGCGGATCACCTAGAGCGTATGGCAGGCCCGGATCACGAACGAAGTCCACCGTGATGTTGTTCTTGCGCAGCGAATAAGCGTGAAGATTGAGCGTTCGCTCCACGATGTCGGCGAGCTGAACGCGGGTTTTGCCGGGCGTTGGAGGCGTGGCAAAGTAGGTAAGATTGTGAACGATCTCGGCAGCGCGCCGAGCCTGCTGCTGGAGGATGGTAATATGTTTCCGGTCTGCGTCGTTGGTTTGGCTGTCCTGCAAGAGTTCGCTCACGCCTAAGATACTGGTGAGAGGATTGTTGAGTTCATGAGCGACTCCACCGATCATTGCGCCCATCGCCGCTAGTCGCTCGCTTTGCACCACTTGCTGCTCAAGCTTTTTCTCCGTGGAGATATCACGCACTGAGACGATTACACCGGCGAGTGTTGAATCGGCGTCGAAGAACTGGCTGGCGCTCGCTCGCATGGTGCGTACGGTGCCGTCTTTGTGACGAACGCTGAACTCCGCCGATCCAAACTTACTTCCAGAGACTACTTCGTGGTAAAGAGTAACAAGTTCCGGGCAATGGTCCTGCGACTCTGATAATTTCTTGCCCAGTAGGTCCTCTGCTTGATATCCGAGCAGGTCGCGCACTCGGGAACTGACGAAAGTATGGCGCTCCTCCAAATCGAACACGAGAATAAGATCAGGGAAACCTTCGAGCAGGCTGCGGCGGAATTCTTCCTGCTGGAGAAGTTGTCGTTCCAGCATGCGCCGCTCGGTTACATCGACCAGTGTGCCCTGATACCGGATTAGCTTGCCGGCTTCATCCCAGACGGCGCGCGATGATTCCAAAAACACAGCGCTTCTGCCGTCTTTACGGCGAAGCGTGATCTCTCGAGCCCGGACCGCCCCTCGGTCGTCGGCCGCGCGTCCCAGTACCGGCGGCTGTGACGGATCGGGATTCAGCGCTTTGGGCTCGAGCGCCAGCAGCTCCTCTTTGCTCGCATAACCGAGAATGCTTATCAATGCTGGATTCGCGTCGAGCAGACGGCCTTCTGGGGTGCTGAAATACGCGCCTTCCTGGAGCGTTTCGAAGAGTTCCGTGAAGCGGAGTTCTTTTTCGTGCTGGCCGGTAACGTTGCGAGCCAGGGCGCTGACTCCGACCACTTCGCCGCTTTTGATGATCGCGTTCAGGACGCAATCGAAATAGAGTGTGCGGGAGTTGTTCTTCAGGCGAACCCTGACCATCCCAGTCCAGTGCCGCTTTTCCAGAAAGCGCACAAGTCCTGCTTCCACGCTGAAGCGGCTTGGTTCCTCGAGAAAGTCGAAGACCTTCTGCCCAACGATGGCGGTGTAGGGAAGGCCAAGAAGATCGCTGACGGTTTTGTTCACGGTTCGCAAGGTGCCGTCGAGAGATGCGGCACACGCGGCGTCTTCCAGGGAATCGATGAGTTCTTTAAAGCTGCGTTGGGACCGCGCGATCAACTCATTCAGCTGGTCCAGCTGATCTTCGGACGGCGCAGCGCCCACGTGTTCCTGCAAATCCTGCAGCAACATCTTGAGCTCGACTACTTCCTTCCGTCGCCCATAGGCGTAAACGGCGAGGAGGACGGACAACACCAACACCCCCACCGCGACAGGCCCAAGATGATAAGGCAGACTTTCCAGCCGTTCCCACGCGAGCGCGGCAAATCCCGCGGCCAGCAAAACCATGAACAGGAGAATCCATCGCCAGAGCTGCGATTCTTCGTTGTCCAATTTGCCCGGTGCGCGGGGGGTGCGCGGAGAGGTAGAGGGAACCTGGCTCATGGGGAACTCACGGATTTCTCCGCAGAAAAAACAAGAAACGGGACATCGGTGGGACCATCGTAATAGGCAAACAGAAGTTCGACAACCTTTACTGTTGGAGAAGTAGGTTCGTCGAACCAAATTAAGGCTGAACTCTTGTGTGGCAAGGGATCGCAGTAGTTTTCCTCACCCTAAAGGCTGAAATCTGTGACATCTATCACAGCGCGGTGGGCGCTTCGGCGAATATGCTCAGTACTTCCTGACCAGGCCTTCGTGTGCGCATCCGCCATGAAGCGTAATAGGTCGACTACGCATGCGCCTCGATGCTTTATAAGACTCTCAGTGCGGCGGTGTATGGCATCGACGCCAGCATTATTCAAGTGGAGGTTGACTGCTCCGGCATCAAGACCGATCAGGATCACTTCCACACCGTCGGTTTGCCTGACGCTGCTGTAAGGGAAAGCCGTGATCGCGTCCGGGCCGCGTTGAAGAATTGCGGTTACGACATCCCTCCTACCCACATCACGATCAACCTGGCGCCGGCGGATATCAAGAAGGAAGGCTCCGGTTTTGATCTGCCCATGGCTCTTGGCATTGTGGGTGCTTACGGCGGGCTGACGCGAAAGGAGATAGACGATTGCCTTTTTGTGGGGGAGTTATCGTTGGACGGCGGCGTGCGCGGCATACGCGGAACATTGCCGATCGCTCTCGAAGCTCGTGGACGAAAGATCTCGCGCCTGGTCGTTCCTGAAGCCAACGCTCGGGAAGCTGCCATGGTGGGCGGGGTGGATGTCTATCCAGTGCGTTCGCTGCTGGATGTCATCCATTTTGTGAACTCGGGCAACGGAATCGCACCTCTAAAGGCGGATGGCGATGCGCTGCTGCGCGAATCGCAGGAGTTTTTTGTCGACTTTAAAGACGTTCGCGGCCAGCAGACCGCCAAGCGTGCTATTGAAATCTCCTGCGCCGGTGGACATAACATTTTGATGATCGGTCCACCGGGCTCGGGCAAAACGATGCTGGCGAAGCGCATGCCCACGATCTTGCCACCGCTTACTTTTGAGGAGGCCTTGGAAACCACGAAGATTCACAGTGTGGCGGGAGTGCTGGATCAGGGCAGTGGGTTGGTGGGCAGGCGACCCTATCGCTCGCCGCATCACACCATTTCCGATGCAGGCCTGATCGGCGGAGGCGCGATACCCCGCCCGGGCGAAGTTTCCCTCTCGCATAATGGTTTGCTCTTCCTGGATGAACTTCCGGAGTTTCCGCGCAATGTGCTCGAAGTGTTACGTCAGCCCCTGGAGGATGGCACGGTCACCATTTCCCGCGCGGCCATGTCTCTGGTTTTTCCGGCCCGTTTTATGCTGGCTGCGGCGATGAATCCCTGCCCCTGTGGCTTTCGCAATGACCGCACCCGCGAATGCCAATGCACCACACCAATGATCCAGCGTTACATCTCGAAAATCTCGGGTCCGCTGATGGATCGAATCGATATTCACATCGACGTGCCTGCGGTGAATTACAAAGAGATGCGCTCGACCACGGATCCGGAATGTTCCGCGATCATTCGGGAACGAGTGATCCGCACCCGAAAGAAGCAACTGGAGCGCTTCAGCTCTTCCCGCGAAAAGCTGTATTGCAATGCGCAGATGGCCTCGCGCCACATTCGCACCTTCTGCGAACTCTCCGTCGATTGCGAGCGCCTGCTCGAACGCGCCATGACTCAACAAGGATTAAGCGCTCGGGCACATGATCGCATTCTGAAGGTTGCCCGAACTATCGCAGACATCGAAGACACTTCGCAGATCCAGCCCAAACACATCGCTGAGGCCATCCAGTACCGGTCTCTGGATCGGACTTACTGGACCTAGGGGCATGGTCTTGATCATGGTCTCCGGTCCCACTTCCCGTTCTCAGAATTTCGAAACGTTTTCTAAGGCCTAAAACCTTGCTCCTAAGGCCTTTTCTCTCGTTTTTGCCTTGGCCGGAAGTCTGCTATGATCTCCGATGTCTGCGCCTATTCGTCATTGACCCTATTAGGCCGACATGTTATAAATGCCCGTTTTGCGCTACTGCGTTCGGAGCGGGTTTTAGATACTTCTGCTCACGAACGCAGACTCCGAGGCGGCCAGATTTAACTATCCGTTACAGTTTGCGATAGAAGCGTGTTCGGATTTTCCGGCGGTATCCCTTTGTTGCGCCGAGGGAAGCATACCGGAAGGATGTATCTAGGCTCGTTCGGAGATTCTACAAATACGACTCAATTGGGAGGACTTATTATGCGTACCTGGCTCAAGACCGCTAGGTTTAGAGGACGCTGTGCAATGACCGGCTTCCTGAGAAATATCCTGGCTCTGGCCACACTGCTTAGCGTTAGCCTCGGTACCGCTGTGGCCCAGCCTTCCGGCGAAAACCCCGGCGGAGAAGCCTCCTTGAAACTTCCTGACCTTTCCTCGGTGAGTTTCTTCAACGGCGCCATTGACGGGCATCGCCTGCTGATGATCGGCATCCTGTTCTGCATCTTCGGATTGGGCTTCGGCATGGTCATCTTTATGCGGCTCAAGAACCTGCCCGTGCACCGGTCCATGCGCGAGATTTCAGAGCTCATCTATGAGACCTGCAAGACCTATCTGGTCACCCAGGGCAAGTTTATCCTGCTGCTGTGGGCCTTCATCGCCGTCATTATCGCTGCCTACTTTGGATGGCTCGCGCCGGTGCCCGGTAAGTCCGTTGCGCTGACGCTGCCCATTATTCTCGCGTTTAGTTTGGTCGGAATTGCCGGCAGTTACGGTGTGGCATGGTTCGGTATTCGCGTGAACACATTTGCCAATTCCCGAACCGCCTTTGCCTCGCTTCCTGGAAAGCCTTTTCCGGTGTACCAGATTCCACTGGAGGCTGGCATGAGCATTGGCATGATGCTGATCAGCGTCGAACTGCTCATCATGCTGATCATCCTGCTTTTTATCCCGGGCGATTATGCAGGTCCATGTTTTATCGGATTCGCCATCGGGGAGTCCCTCGGCGCGGCTGCGCTGCGAATCGCCGGCGGCATCTTTACCAAGATCGCCGACATCGGCTCCGACTTGATGAAGATCGTCTTTAAGATTAAGGAAGATGATGCCCGCAACCCGGGCGTCATTGCCGATTGCACGGGGGACAACGCCGGCGACTCCGTTGGGCCTTCCGCCGACGGCTTTGAAACCTACGGCGTCACCGGCGTCGCACTGATCACGTTCATTCTTCTTGGGGTTAAGAATCCGACCGTGCAGGTTCAGTTGCTGGTTTGGATCTTCGTCATGCGCGTCATGATGCTTGTGGCCAGCTCGGTTTCTTATTTCCTTAATGGCGCAATCGCCAAGGCCCGCTTCGGCAACGCGCAGGAGATGAACTTCGAAACGCCTTTAACCACACTGGTGTGGCTGACCTCGCTGGTCTCAATTGCTCTCACCTTCCTGGTTTCTTATTTCATCATCCCTGAACTTGGCGGAGACGCCACGCAGTGGTGGAAGCTTGCGGTCATCATTTCCTGCGGAACTTTGGCGGGCGCGGTGATTCCTGAGTTAGTGAAATCCTTTACTTCTACCGAGTCGCGTCACGTAAGAGAGGTCGTCACATCGGCGGAGGAAGGTGGAGCGTCGCTCGGAATTCTTTCCGGCTTTGTCGCTGGCAACTTCTCCGGTTATTACCTTGGCCTCTCGATGGTCCTCTTAATGGGCATCGGATTTTATTTCAGCACAATGGGATTGGCTGCGGCGGCAACCATGCTGGCCCCCGCAGTCTTCGCCTTCGGACTTGTCGCTTTTGGATTTCTTGGCATGGGCCCCGTGACTATCGCAGTAGATTCCTACGGTCCCGTGACCGACAATGCTCAATCGGTTTACGAACTTTCTCTCATCGAGCATGTTCCAAACGTTGAAGCCGAGGTTCGGAAGGATTTCAACATGGGTGTCAACTTCGAGCGTGCCAAGTATTTACTGGAAGCCAATGACGGCGCCGGAAATACCTTCAAGGCGACTGCGAAGCCGGTACTCATTGGCACGGCTGTGGTCGGCGCTACTACGATGATCTTTTCGATCATCATGGCACTCACCAGTGGACTGACCGAGAATGTTGACAAGCTTTCGCTGCTTCACGCTCCATTTTTTCTGGGTTTGATCACAGGCGGCGCAATGATTTACTGGTTTACGGGAGCGTCCACGCAGGCCGTGACCACCGGCGCTTACCGTGCGGTGGAATACATTAAAGCCAACATCAAGCTGGAAGGCGTCGAGAAGGCGTCGGTCGCCGATAGCAAGGCCGTAGTTGCCATCTGCACCAAGTATGCCCAGAAGGGCATGCTGAACATTTTTATCGCGGTGTTCTTCGGCACCCTGGCTTTTGCCTTCGTCGAACCGTTCTTCTTCGTTGGCTACCTGATTTCCATCGCGATCTTCGGCTTGTACCAGGCAATCTTCATGGCCAATGCCGGCGCCGCATGGGACAACGCCAAGAAGATCGTTGAAGTTGAAATGAAGCAGAAGGGAACTCCGCTGCACGATGCCACGGTCATCGGCGACACCGTCGGCGATCCATTCAAAGACACCTCTTCCGTTGCCTTGAATCCGGTCATCAAATTCACCACGCTGTTCGGGTTGCTCGCAGTCGAGCTTGCGGTGACGCTTACGAGGGAGCAGGGCGCGATCTTCACAAATATTCTGGCGCTCGTCTTCTTCGCAGTTTCCTTCTTCTTCGTGTACCGTTCGTTCTACAGCATGCGAATTCGGACAGGAAAGTTAGAGCAGGCGGCCGAACTCCGGGAAAGACAAGAAACGCATGTAGCATGAAGTTTCAAGCCGTTGCTATGAGGGAGGGCCGGGTCTGGCCCTCCTTGGTTTTTGGCGCTATATCCGAAATCCGCCTTAGTTCTGGCCTTTCATCTTGTCTTTGACGCTGTGCGCCAGTTTTTCGATCTCTTCCGCCTTCTTCAGCACGTCCATCGACAGGATGTTTTCGTTCGACTTCCCAACATATTCTTTCAGTTCACCGGCCAGCTTCAACAATTTTTCGGTATCCGAGCGAATAGCGGCTTGGCGCTCCACATTGGCCTTCTTGGCCATGTCCCGGAGAACAGCGTCGCGAGTCTCGGGATCACCCGGCGAAGAGATAGTTCCATCGACCCGACCGGTGTGTGGAGGACTGAATTCTTGCCCATGGCAGGGAAGAGCAAACAGCAGCCAGAAAAGAGAAAACGTGAAGATGAAAGCGATCTGTTTCGTTCGCAAGGGACCCTCGAAACAGGCGCGGACGTTCTGCCCGTGCCGTAGAGTATGGACAATTTCCTCCAAGAGGGCAATGGAAAAAGCCAGGAATTTCTAACGAAGGTGGGAAAATGGCTTCCTAAAAAGGTCACAAGCCTCCCAAAAATCCGGGAGGCTCATGAAATCACGCTAAAAACGCCAAGCTCTAGAGGGAACTCATATTGGACAGGAACTCGCCATTGGACTTAGTTTTGCTCAATTTGTCGATTAGTAATTCCATGGCTTCAACCGGGGACAGCGGATTCAATACCTTGCGCAGTACCCAGATGCGCGATAGATCCTCCCGCGGAATCAGCAACTCCTCTTTACGAGTGCCGGAGCGCTGAATGTCAATTGCCGGAAACACGCGCTTATCGACCAACTTGCGCTCGAGGATAATTTCGCTGTTGCCTGTGCCCTTGAATTCCTCGAAGATTACATCGTCCATGCGCGATCCGGTATCGATCAGAGCAGTCGCAATGATGGTTAAAGATCCGCCTTCTTCAATGTTACGGGCCGATCCAAAGAAGCGTTTGGGCCGCTGCAATGCATTTGAATCCACGCCGCCGGAAAGCACTTTGCCCGAGGGCGGAACAATCGTGTTGTAGGCGCGCGCCAACCGCGTGATCGAATCGAGCAGGATGACTACGTCGCGCTTGTGCTCGACCAGGCGCTTGGCTTTCTCGATCACCATTTCGGCAACTTGCACGTGCCGCGCGGCAGGTTCATCAAACGTCGAAGAGATTACCTCGCCCTTCACCGACCGCTGCATGTCAGTAACCTCTTCCGGGCGCTCATCGATCAGCAGAACCATCAACACCACTTCCGGATGGTTTGTCGTGATGGAGTTTGCCACGTTTTGCAGCAGCATGGTCTTACCGGCGCGCGGAGGGGAAACTATCAGTCCGCGCTGTCCCTTGCCGAGCGGCGTGAGCAGATCCATCACACGCGCGCTGGCATTCTCCCGCGTAGTTTCGAGCTTGATGCGCTCCTGCGGATAGAGTGGCGTCAGATTGTCGAAGAGAATCTTGTTGCGCGCTTCGTCGGGCGATTCGAAATTGACCGCCTCGATCTTAACGAGCGCAAAATACTTTTCGCCCTCATGCGGAGGCCGCACCTGGCCGCTGATAGTGTCGCCGGTCTTTAAGTCAAATTTGCGGATCTGCGATGGCGAGACGTAAATGTCATCGGGGCCGGGAAGATAATTGTAGTCGGGCGAGCGCAAAAAGCCGTAGCCATCTGGAAGGATTTCAAGCACGCCCTCGGCGAAAATGTGGCCTTCTTTTTCGCTCTGCGCCTGCAGGATTTTGAAGATGAGGTCCTGCTTGCGCAGTCCGCTGGCGCCGGGCAATTCCAAGGTCCTTGCGATCTTGGTTAGCTCGGTGATGTTTTTTTCTTTCAGTTCAGCGATGGTCATGATTCACCTAAACCCGCTCACTCAAACTTGTCGTTTCAGCGTTTTCGGGAGATTCTCAAAGGAGGGTATTCAGGGAAGAAAATACAAGGCAGGAAAGCAGGGCTGCTTTACGCAGCCCGCCGTTGTGCCTCAGCAAAATTTTCCGGTTCCGACAATACGTCTTGCCGCTCCGCGCCTGCAATTCGGTCTAACACACCATTCATTGTTTCCTGGATTCTGGTGCTCGGCCGATGGAACTTGCGCGTGGCCTTCGAGGCAAGCTGGCACAGCATATAACGATTCCGTAATGTCTGTAAAGCGTCAAATACACGATCAGAGCGCATGCGTGTCTTTCCCCTCTCTTATAAGGATTAAAATCCGCCTCCGCCTTTACTCGCCCAGCTCGCGCTTCAAACGACGCAAGACATTGCAAACTGCTGATTCCACTGAGATTGTCTAGGAGTAAGCGTTAAACCTATACAGAATAGATGCTTGTTTGGACTTCCAAGATGCTCAGATTTCCTGATTTGGGCTCACAGGTCGAAGGTAGCTTAGAACTGACCTAGAGGACTCTCGGATGTCCTTGGAACGCACTACTCTATCCAGAAATTGAAAGCACGTCAATACTTTTCTGCTGTCTTTACATAGCTTTACTCAGGCATGATCTCAGTCCGGGAGGACTGGGTTCTGCCGACCATATACCACAATGATTCAAGAGCATAGCTACGCCCACGACTTTTTAAGCGGTGGTTTGCCGCTGGTTTTCCTGCGTGACGAGGTTACTCGCGTGATCCCCCCCAAGCTATATTTATCGCCTCTTAACCTCTTCTTCATCGTGCTGCAAAGCCGCTCCGCTAATCCTATAACATGCAATTCGACCATCTCTGGAGCGAAGAGAAGCGCGCGAAATCCTCTCCTTTGTTTCCCAATAATGGAGATATTCCAACGCACACCCCGGCCTGGGAGACGGATCTGCGCGTAGAGGGGGCCGATATTGCACGCATTCCTTCCAGCGGCCCGGTGGTAGTCACGGCCAACCATCATTCCGGGATGTTGCACGGTTCGCTACTGGCGAAACTCTTGCGACGGGTGCGCTCGGACGTGAAGGTCTTAAGCTATCCGGCGCGATATCCATTCCTGCACGCGCATAAGAGCCGAGCCGGCTCCCAAAGCCTGTTTCTGCAATTTGCCGAAACGGAGGCTTTGGCCTGGCTGCGAGAGGGAGGAATGCTAGCTATCTCTTTCGGCCATGAAATCTTTCCCTGGCAGCTTAATCCCGCGCAAAAAAACAACTCTGTCTGGAACGAATTGCCAATGCGTCTTATTCGCCAAACCCGGGCCAGCGCGCTGCCGGTTTATATTTGCGGTCACAACCCAGCCTTGGATTTCTTCGCCAGTCTGCGGCCTGGGCTCAAGAATACATCCGCCACTCTGGAGTTTCCGTGGCAGGAGAGACGGCGGGCAGAGGTTCGCGTTGGAGGGGAAATATCGCCGGACTCGATTGCCAGCATCACAGATGCCACGCAGGCCACTGAGTATTTGCGGTGGCGGATTCAGCTTCTAGCTCGGCGTAGCCGTTCCTTAACCTCCGGGCCGGCCGCGAGGCACGTCAAAATAATCACTAAGGTTCAGCAGCCTGTCGCAGCCGCCGAGTCCGCTGATTTGCTCTCGGTGGAACTCGACGCCCTGCCCAGCCAGCGCATTCTGGTGGAAAGCGGCGAGCTCAGCGCATATCTTGCTTGCAGCAATGAAATACCGAGGCTTATGCAGGAACTGGGCAGATTGCGGGAAATTACATTTCGCGCCGCTGGCGAAGGCACCGGAAAGAGCCGCGATTTGGATCGTTTCGACCGTAACTATTCGCACATACTCCTGTGGAACAAGAGCAAGCAAGAATTAGTGGGAGCGTATCGTGCGGGAAACACAGCGGAAATCCTGGCGCAACAGGGAGTAAACGGTCTCTATACGAGTACTCTGTTCCGCTATAATCCGCAGTTCTTTGAGAAGCTTGGCCCAGCGCTGGAACTGGGGCGTTCCTTCGTTCGGCCGGAGTACCAGCGGCAATATGCTCCGCTGCTTTTATTGTGGAAGGCGATCGCACGCCTGCTGGCGATCCAGCCTGAGATTGCGGTAGTCTTCGGCCCGGTCAGCATCAGCAACGACTACAGCAAAGCTTCGCGGGAGATGATTTACCGCTTCTTTAAAGCGCGCGTGCGGAAGGACGAACTGGCGGGATTGATTACGCCACGAAAGCCGTTTCGTCCCGTTGGGTTGCGTCCTTGGGATTGCCGCGCCATGTGTCACGCTCTACGCGACGTTGAGGATCTCTCGCAACCGATCACTGATGTCGAAAGCGACGGCAAAGGATTGCCTATTCTTCTGCGCCAATACGCGAAGATCGGCGGTAAACTGCTGGGTTTCAATGTCGATCGGAAGTTTTCTAATGTCCTGGACGGTTTAATGGTGGTCGATCTGCGGAAGACTGAACCTGCCATGCTTGAGCGCTACATGGGCCGGGAGGCAGCCGCACGGTTCCGGTTGAAACACGGTTTGTGATCTTAGTGATTCTTAACTGGGACGTCTTTTTGTGCCCGGAGCCTGGTGGCTTCGCCGGGTAGCGCGCAGGAATGTGCAGCAGCCTTAAGACCCGCTTCTAAACTTCTTCCCAGGTCGGCAAGTTCTTCCGAACTTAGTAGACTCTGCATGCGCTCGAAAAGCTGCCGTTCCTCCTTTCGAATGTGGACGGAGAGCTGCTCGGCAAAGGCGGCTAGATTTTCAGCCGCCAATCTGCGCGACCTCGCTCGGGAGAAGGTTTCACGCAATTCTGTGTGATCTGATTTCAGCTCCTCCACGAGAGGAATCAATTCCGGAAAACGCTCGGCTGTGGGAAAGATCACTTCTTCTTCCGCCATAAAGTGAAGATCAATTTCCTGCTCAAACAACTGCTCCATTTCCCGCTGCCATTCTTCCAAATCCGCTTCAAGGATAGGCTGCGCTCGATCGATGCGTACACACAAAGCCAGAGCGCGTTGATGCTGATGTGACAGCGGAATTAGATTCTTATCGCGGAGCATGAATATCGGGTCGACACGATCCAATCATTTATTAGCAATCATTGATTAGCTAATCATTGAGCAGCGACTGCTTCGGAAGCTTCCGTGGCCGCGGGGCGAACCGTTAGCCAATCGGTTCGTACTCGTTGCCACTCCTGAATCAGCATGCCTTTCGCCTCGAAGAAAGTGCGGATGCGCGCTCGTTCCCAGCCGACAACTTCCTCCAGAATCGGAGCCAGTACTGCCATCGCGCTGGTGCTCAACACCGTCCGCTTCGCAATCTGAGAGACGTGTGGCGACTCGGATACCGCAATGGTCAAACCATCGCGAGCGTTGACGTCCAGCATGACATGAATATCGGAGCTGCCATCTCCGGTGTAAATCACGTGATCGGGACCAACCACGTTTTGCGCCAGCAATTGATCCAGCACGAAGACTTTGCCGTAGCCCGCCGTAGCTCGCACCAGAAAGTCGATTTCACCCGACGGCTTGTAACTGAACTCGGTTCCGAAGATGTGATCCTTCGGCACAATTCCTTCCAGTGCGGAATGGATTACCTCCACAGGCGCGGCCGAGAGAATATAAAAGTCGAAACAATGTCCGTCGACCCCGTTTTCGAGAATCTGGTAAAGCAGTTGTATGTCGCCCTTCAGCCGAATGCGCTTGCCAACCTCGCGCAAATGTTCCTTGCGGACCTTTGCCTTAAATTCGGGATCGTGCAGCAGCAAATAAGCCAGCTCCGCTCCCTGCTGCACCAAATTCAGCTTCGCCATGCCTTTCGCTTTACGTTCAAATTCATCCGTAGGTATGCCGACTAACTCAGCGAGCACGTAGCCGGAGTCGTTAAAAGTGAGTGTCTGGTCGAAGTCGCTCGCAAAGATATAATGTTTCAAGAGCTTGTCTGCCATATATTCCTTAGATTCGACAGTGTACGTGCAGGGCCCATAAAAAGAACTAATCTGAATTATAGGTTTTTACCCCTCAATCAAGTGTGAAAAGACGAATACGTCGGCGTATCCACCACCCAGCGTTTTGCGGACGGCCCAGATCGCCTTTACTAAATCTGCCAACGCGTCCAGAATAGAAAATTAGCTCGCGGCACTTTATATTAAATATTGAGAGTGGCGCGGCTGGCACGGTGAAAGCCGCTTGAATCAATAAAACAGGAGCCCTCATGCTTGCGTCTGGTGAACTAATCCGCTCGATGAATTACGTGGAGGATATTACGACCACGTTGCGGCGCATTTGCATTTCCATTCCCGCCATGACCACCGAAGAGCGCAAGCGGTTGGCTGATAGTTTGCGTGCCGCCGGCAGTGCATTGAATGATGCCGTCAAGGATTTGGAAAAGGAAAAGGTGCTGGCACAGTAGTGGCTCAGATTAAGACCATCGCCGTAATCGGCGCCGGCATCATGGGCCGCGGGATCGCCCACGCCGCTGCCGTCGGCGGATACCGTACCATCCTCGAAGATTTGCTGCCCGGGGCTCTGCGAAAAGCGGAATACGAGATTCGATCCAATCTCGATAAAGCGGTTGAACTCGGGAAAGTCTCTTCGCCCGACGCTGATGCTGCATTCCGACGTCTCGAATATGCGGGATCGGTGGACGAAGCCGCACGCGAAGCTGACCTTGTGATCGAAGCTGTTCCCGAGGAGATGGAATCGAAGATTGAAATTTTCACTCTGCTCGATAAGATCTGCCGCCCGGCCACGATCCTTGCTTCAAATACTTCCTCGCTCAGCATTACGGAAATCGCCAGTGTCACCTATCGGGCGAAAAAATGTGTTGGTATGCACTTCTTCAATCCTGTACACAAGATGAAGTTGCTGGAAATTGTGCGCGCTCTCGAAACCGACGACGACACGCTCGCGACCGCCGTTGAAGTGGGCAAGCGCATGGGCAAGGAAGTCGTGACAATCAAAGAAGCGCCCGGCTTCATTACCAGCCGCATCAATGCCATGATCGGCAATGAAGCGTTCTACATGTTGCAAGAAGGAATTGCCTCGGCGGCGGATATCGACAAGGCGCTGAAGCTCGGGCTGAATCATCCCATGGGCCCATTCGAATTGGTAGACCTGGTCGGACTCGATACGCGATTGAACATTCTTGAGTATCTGCACAAATCCCTGGGAGAGAAATATCGTCCCGCGCCACTGCTGGTGCAGTATGTGAAGGCTGGACGATTAGGCCGCAAGTCGGGACGCGGCGTATTTGAATATTCGGAAAGTGCTCCGCCGAAGGTGGAATCGATCCTCGAATCCAGGCCGGCGAAACTCACGGCCCCAGCCGAGATCAAAGCATAAAGCGCTCCAGCAAATAATTGGTCGCCTACCGTCTACCGAAAGATAAGCCCGACAAAGTTCCCACCTTTTTTTGATCCGCTCCCTTGCTCGCAATCAGTATGTGAAAACTTTCCCCCATCCCCGCTGGCGTAACCAGGTGCTTCAGTTGCAGTGCCACCTTCGCCCGCTCCTGCGGCAATCGGCATTCCTCGAAAACGTCGGCAAACTGATTGGCTTCGCCGATGCCCATTAGAAACTGCGATTGAGTCATCAGCCGTTGGGTTCGCATGCCGTTCTTCTCTGCTGCGGCTGCAAGCGCGGAAAAGTTCACATCAGCGGTGATGTCCTGCTCTCCCGGCGCCTCATACGGATTTGCGCTGATAGAGTGCTGGCGAAGCGCTTTTAGCGTTCCACGATGCCGACCAGCAAGCTGCTCGTCGCGAGTGAAGCCATAGTCCGCAGCGATGATGAATCCTCGCTGAATTTTCGCGCTGATGCGATCTATTATGGCCTGTGCAGCGAGCGGCACTTCGACTCTCTCATCTAATTCGGGGTGTATGGAATAGCGGTCCAGAAATTCCACCTCTTCCATTGATGGCCTCACCCAGCCCTCGACGAACTGTCCACTACGCGTGTCGATTCGCAGAGAACCTTTGGCGCTCAATATTTCGACAGGAATGGCGTCGAAGAATTCGTTGGCAAAGATAATCGTGACGAGATCCGGTTCTCTTGAGTCATCGAGTGTTGCGAACCCGGCTTTTCCAGAATCAAAGTAAGCTCCAAGAGTTTTCCGGGTTCGTTCCCGCAGGGTCCTCGAACTCTCCACAAAAACGTAATGCACCGCCCGGAAGAAGTCTGGAAATTTTTTCTCTGACCATCCCAACACATCCTGCGCAAATAACCCGCGCCCAGGTCCCAGTTCGACCAAGCGAATCTGCTGCGGCGACGCGAGCGCACGCCACATCTCATCGAACTGCCGCGCCAGCAGTCGCCCGAACACCGCGTGCACATCGCTTGAGGTATAGAAGTCTCCCGCCTTTCCGAATTGCTCCGACTTTCGCGAATAATAGCCTAACTCAGGATGGTAGAGGCAGAGCTCCATGTAACGCGAGAAAGCGATGGGACCGCTGGCGTGGATCTCCTGCTCAATTAACTGCCGCAGTTCGCTCATTCTTTTTCGCGCCGCTCGGCGCGATCCTGCGGCGTGCGGGTGAACATCTCCACGAAGTAATCGTGCAGCCCGTCATAAAGCAGCCGTTGGAAAGTCCACTCAAACTGCGGATCATCAAGATCGCGTGGATGCAAATCGAGATAATAAGTATGTACAGGAACCGACTCGTCTTTGAAGCGGATGATTAGTTCGACGCCCTCGCCCTTAGCGCTAGCAGAAAAGTTCAGCAGAGGATGTTCGTAAAGTCGCAGTTGAGCGCGGACTCGGTCCAAGCGCGCGGACGTGTTTTCTGGCACAGAACGATTGTAAAGTAGGAGAACTTGGATGGCATCTACTCGTAGCGCAGCGCCTCGATCGGGTTCAGCCGCGCAGCCTTAATTGCCGGCAACATCCCGCTTACAATTCCGACCAGGCTGAGAATTACCGTCGCCCAGATCAAAGTTGCCGAGTCGATGTACAAATGAATATCCCCTTCGCTGGCGTCGTCAATAAACGCACTCCACAAAGTGAGCGATCCGACCGACCACGAAACCAGATAAGCCAAGGCCACACCCAAAAGCCCGCCCAGAGCGGTAATTACCAAGGCTTCGGCCAAAAACTGAAAAAGAATATGCCAGCGCCGTGCGCCCAGCGCCTTTTCCACGCCAATTTCGCGCGTGCGCTGCGTCACCGAGACCAGCATGATGTTCATCAGCCCAACCCCGCCGATCCCGAGCGTTAGTAGTCCGATAAAACCCAACAGAAGCTTGATGCCAACCGTAATCACATTGAGATCCGCGAGATCCTTTACCGCGTCGAATACAAAAATTGCGCGATCATCTTTCGGACTGAAGTTGTGATGGAACGCCATCGAATTCCGCACCGCTTCTACTGTCTTGCTGTGATCGCCTTCGTAATCCATGAAAATGCCGTCGAGGTAATAGCTGTTCTTCAGGTCGCTCATGGCGCTGTAGGGCACATAGACCAGCGAATTCATATCTTCATCGCCGTTCGAAATCGTATGCTTGAGAATCCCAATTATCTTGTATGAGATGCCATCGATGCGAACGTTTTCGCCCAGCGCATTCTGTCCCGAGAAAAGCTTTTTCTTTACCGTGGATCCGATCACCGCCACGCGGCTATGCGTGAAATCTTCCTGCTCGCCGAAGAATGTTCCCTCGCCAACATCGAGGGCGCGAATTTTCTCGTAGGCCGAATAGATTCCGTGAACTCCATACGTGCTGCTGCGAGTGCCAAAGGAAACCAGGCTTTGCTTATCCACTTCGGGCGAGATCCTCGTCAGCGTAGGAACTTCAGCGCGCAAATAATCCAGATCGTCACGCGTGAGGCGAACCTGGGCGCCAGCTTTCGTGCCCCCGGCTTGCACCGAAGTGCGTCCGGGAAAAATGCCGATCAGGTTCCCGCCAAAAGTGCGGAAGGCGATCATCAAACCGTTCTGGAATCCCGTTCCATATGCCAGCAACAACACCACCGTCGCAATGCCCCACGCCATGCCGAGCATGGTGAGCAAGGATCGGCGCCGATTGTGTTGCAGCGCATTGAAAGCCTGTTTACCCAACTCGCTAAGCATGATTGTTTATTCCTGCCGAAGCGCTTCGACCGGCGGAAGCAATGCCGCTTTCCGTGCGGGATAGATGCCTGCCACAATTCCGGCAATCGATAACGACAATATGGCGGCGATCGCTGACGCGGGCACGATGCGCGGAGTATCGAACCCGTCAGGGGACGGCAACTGCGCCAGCAGGGTCACGAATAAAGTGCAAATAGCTAATCCAATGCCGCCGCTGAACGCCGTGAGGAACGCGCCCTCAATAAAAAACTGCGTCATTATGTTGCGATGAGTCGCGCCCAACGCCTTACGCAGTCCAATCTCCCGCGTACGCTCGGTCACCGAAACCAGCATGATGTTGATGACGCCAATCGCCCCCAGGCCGAGCGTGACCACCCCGACCACTCCCAGGAACCAATCCATTGCATCGAAGATTTTTGCCACTCGGATTGCGCCGTCGACGGTGTCCCAGTCTTGAAACGCGTCGTCTACCCTGGGATCGAAACCATGCCTGCCCGCAATGATGGCGTGCACTTCCTTCTGCGCCTCCAGATGCAGCTCTTTCTTGATCGGCCGGTAGTTAATAAACGAGATCCCATTCTCCGAATTCTGCGCTGTCAGCGGAAACAGACCGCGCATGGTCTCGAAGGGAATAAAAATGCGGTGATTGGTGCCGTTCTCGCCCTCTTTGCCGATCTTTCGCACAACACCGATTACCCGGAAGTCCATGTCATTCAGCATGATCGTGCTGCCGACTGCGGGCACACCGGGGAACATGTTTTTCAACAATTCCCAGCCCACTATGGCTACGCGGCGACGCTGAGAATTATCCTCATCATTGAACCAGCGACCAGGCTCAATCGGGATGGTACGGATCTGGTTGTAATCCGGAACCACTCCGAAGACTTCACCATTCGTCGAGCTGTAGTCACTCACCGCGCGGATGTCATCGCGCTCCAGCACCGGCGAAACTGCGCGCAAAAGTTTGGCCTGATCACGAATTGCGAAGTAGTCCCCATAAGTCATGTGGTAAACCTGCCCGGATTCGTAGCTCCCGGCCACAGCGGGAATGCGGCCTGGAAAAACAAACATGATGTCTTGCCCAAGTTCCGCCATATTCCTTTCCTGCCCGCTGCGGAAACCTTCGCCCAAACCCACCAGCAGCAGCAGCGATCCGACGCCCCAGGCGATGCCAAACATCGTCAGGAAGGAACGTAACTTGTGCGCCCACAAAGTGGAGAGCGATTGCCGGACGATATCGAGGAGCATTCTCATGAAAAAAATAAAATTGAAGATATGCCCCACGCCACCGGAGGGCGGCGTGGGGTCCCGGGTAACGGCAGGCGAGGGGTCTCAATCTCGCCCAATCTCTGATCAGTGATACGCGGCCGGGACACACGAAGTTCCCAGCTCTATTTGCTATTTAGACCCTTGCCGGGCAGGAAAGGTTAGCTGGGGAAAGAAAATCTTAAGTGGGCGGGAGGGAAAACCAGATCGCTTTTTGGCTAGAATTCAAAATATCCACCGGCTTGACTTGGAAGCCGCGCTCCGTCAGTTCCGGTGGGCGGCAGCGACTCCAGCACTTCGCTAAGGTCTTCCCATGCCGCCTGATTCAGGGCCGGGTCTGAGGCGACGAGATCGCGAATCATCTCCCAAGCGGCCACGTTGAGAGCACCTTCGGGAGGGGGTCCCATGGCCAGCGACACCGAGCACTGCGGGCAAAAGCAAATGCGCTGCGCTGCGGATTTTTGCCTTGGTTTAACTCCGACAGTTTGCGCGAACAGATACACGGCCACAGATTTCTGACCTGATTCGATCTGCCGATGACACCGCAAGCAGTAGATGTTTTCCACGATTTGATGCTCCAGATCCCGATGCCGCTCACACAAGGAAAACTAGATAGTGGCTTTTCGCATTCAAGGGTTCAAGTATGTAGAGAGATTCCGGCTAAGCAAGACGCCCGCTAGCGCCGGAAGTCCTTCCGCACCACGAACCAATCTGTGCTCTAGGCGCGAGCGAGGACGTATTGCATTCTATTGGTATGGGCTCTCCGGGGAAGAATTTTACGAACTTGCGTCTAACGAGGGTTGGGGATGCCGCGCGATGGTCGTCCTCCGGCGCTCAGCGACTGTCGCGGCTTTGCAAACTGCGGGAATGTGAGCAGGTAGCGGCGGTTTGCTATAGAGTTCGCAGTGGAGCTATTGAGTTCTTATTGGTCCAAACCCGAGGCAGTCGGCGCTGGACCTTTCCAAAAGGCAGCGCCGAACCCGGCCTAACGCACGCTCAAGCTGCGGCCATTGAAGCTTACGAGGAAGCAGGAGTTCACGGTCGAATCGAAGAATCCTCATTTGTTCGTTACATCTGCGGCAAGCCTGGGTCACGAGCTTCTTCCAAGCGATCCGGTGCCCTTGCGGTCAGCGCTCACCTTTGCGAAGTTCGTAGGCTCTGCACGCCCAAGGAGCCAGATAGGAATCGCACTTGGTTCTCCGTGGAGGAAGCCAAGCTCCAGTTGCGGAAATGCCGGGAAGAAGTGGATGGCGATACTTTCGCTCGAGTAGTGGACCGCGCCGCGGTGCGCATTCAAGGGTTACGCAGAGAAGCTGATCTGATTGCTAAGAGGTCAGAAAATAGCTACTTGCACCGCCATTCAGCTCAGCATAATGAAGCCGGGAAGGACCCGCTGCGGATAGTTCACTTGGAAGCGCAGTATTCGATCAATCGTCTGGCGCAAGGCGGACAATTGGCTACGCGTCTAGTGAACGCGCCTACCAGTTCAGGGGTCCGGCCACAGCTGAGACTACCGTTAATTGAGTTGCCTGGCCGCACTTTGAGATTGCTCACCGGACCGAAAAAGCTCAAAGCCTAGTCTGTGGCCAGATCAAGCCCTTCCAAAATTACTGTTTTTCTTTAGGTCGTTCGTACGCCTTTTGCAGATATTTTCGCGCTTCTTCAAGAGCGCCAAAGGTATCGTCATTAGTCTGCACGGCTTGCCGGTACTCGTTAATGGCGCGTTCGCGTTGTCCCGTAATATCGAAGATCTTGCCCAGTTGTATGTGGCTCCAGACCTCCGTCCATCGCGGCTCCCCATCGCCGTTAATTGACGAGCGATAGGAATTTGCTGAGGACTGATAATTCTTCTGCAGGAAGAAAATTTCCGCGATCCGGTAATGTGCCAGCGAACTATTCTTATTCTGATCGAGCGCCTTATTGAACTCCGCCAACGCACCTGCCAGGTCACCTTGCTGCTGCAACGCCTGTCCGCGAAGAATGGAAGCACGCATTCGAACATCGGCGGAATTAGTAAGTACGTGGTGGTCCGGATCGAGTGAGATTCGGCGAGGCCGGCCGAATGTTTCCACTGTAAATGGCGAGTTTGTGCCCACCACTTCGATTTTTTTGTTCTCCGTCTTCCCATCGGTTTCGATCCGCAAGTCCACCGGCATGCGGAACAGATCGAGATCTTGAGCCACCTCCCCCGTCACGCGGAAGCCCTTATTACTGCCCAGCCTGTAAACGGTATATTTCTCCTTAAATTCCGGCGCGCCCGTCGAATCCAGCCATTGGGTGAAGAACCAGGTGAGCTGATCTCCGTAATATTTCTCGGCGATGGTCTGAAAATCCGCCATGGTCGCCGATTTGCCCTGGTAAGTCTCAGCAAAGTCGCGCATGGTCTTCAGATATTTATCCTCGCCCAACACCCAGCGCAGCATGTGCAAAATCATCGCGCCTTTGTCTGTGACCAGCGACTGAAACTCTGTGGAAAAGGGGTCCAGCTTGCTCGCACTCGAGAGCGGAATATTGTCGTAGGCCAGCGCTCCCACAGACATATCTTTAACAGCTTCTTCCAATCCCGCCGCGCCAGCGGCATTCTCTACGTACATGGCCTCCGAGTATCGCGAAAATCCATCCACCAGCCACCAGTCATCCTTCGATGCCGGACTCACCGAAACTCCCCACCATTGATGAGCAATGGCATTCGCCAGCAAACGGTAATTTGTCTTCTCCGTAATCGAAGGCCCGGCCAGCGCGGCAATATCCGGCGCCCATGCATATGGAACGGTATCTCCAGGAAGTTCCACCACATTTAGCCTCTGCGAAAGTGGTGTCCCGTATAAAGTGACGAAATAAGTAAATTCCTGCACGGCGGTCGTGGTGTACCCAGGAGCCAGTTTCTGATGGTCGGGCTTGAAGAACACGTGCAGGTCCATGCCCGCATCGTCGCTTTTGTATTCCTGGAAGATACCGGCGATGATAGTGCCCGGAAAACTTGCCTTCTTCTCATCTACAAACGTAAAGGTCTTGGTAGGAAGCCCGTTACTGTCCGCCTTCTTTGACGGCCCGTTATCCGTGGCTGTCGAAGTTCCGCTGCCAATCGCAACCATGTGAGCCGGAACCGTGACACTGATCTTCGACGTAAACCGGTTGATTCCATACCCGCTCACCGGAAACCACCGGCCGGAATAGAGCAGGTAGCTGGTGTCGTCCCCAATGTATGCCAGCTTCAATCCAGGTACTGGACTATCATCGGCATTTTCAAGTTCGCCTTCGTATTCGAACGTGAGGGTCGTCGACTCATTTTTGGAAAGTCCCGCCGGGAGCGGGACTCGCACCGTAAAATCCTGCGTAACCCGCTCGGCAGAAAGTGGATGGTCTTTATCGTCCAGAACCTTGGTGACCCGCAAGCCGTTATTTAGCTCGAAGACTGCGGTATTCAGGTCCGAAAGTGCAGTGAACTTGACTTTGGCTCGCGCGGAAATCTGATGCAGGTGCGGCGTAAGTTCTACTTCGATCTGGTAATCGTCTACGCGTAGATGCGCCTTCTCGGCGGCCCAGGAGGGCGCGGTGACCAAGGCCATAAGGCAAAGCGCAAGGGAACCCGTTAGGACGCCGCTTACGCGCCGAGCGGAAATCTGCATTGAGGAGAGTCTCCGGAAGTGGGGCTTTCCACTTCCCTATGATGAAGATTCTCCTCTAAAAGATGCTGTGAGCACAAGGTTTACCGAATTTGTGCGGAGGAGCACAGATGGACCATGGTCGCAGTGAGACAGCTGTCGTCAAGGTCTTGCCGGCTCTTGACCGGGAAGATGAGGAGTGAACCTGCGAACGATGAACTCCTGAATGACGTTGCTTGCCGCGCTCCCACCGATTCCGATAAGAGCGTTTTCGAAGGTTAAGCTCAACCCGTTGCGGCTTTGAGCCGGATAGTACAAATTGGAAATACCTCCTGCCGCCAGCCCTCCAATGATCCCCGAATAATTCGGCTGCCAGCGCCCGTTATCGCCTTTGCAAACCACAGACATGGCAATGGCATAGAGCAGCCTCGATTTCGCGCTACCCGTGCCCTTATAGAAGTACCGCGGATCTTGGTGCAGCAACGACGGCAGAATCGCGCCCCCAATGAAGGTTCCTGATACCAGGTCGCCATAGGCAGCCCCATATCGTCGGGCGTAGCCCGCCGCTCCTTGCCCATATCCGGCGAAGTCGTTTTCTGCCTGCTGCACTCCGGCAACCGCACCGGTAATTGCAAAAGAAACCGGATCGATCACCGACTTCCAGGCAAGCTGGAATTTTAGCTTTGTTGGGAGAGCCACTGCATTCGGGAGATAGCTTACATAAAAATTCGGGATAAAGCCCAATACCCGCTGTTTTTCCTCAACTTTCAACTCATCTTCTGCTACCTGTTCGAGTGGCAGCGTTACCTGCACATCTACATTGGCCTGGGCGACTGCCATCGCAATCTGCGGAACCACGTAGCTCTCGCCCGGGTGCAGTACGCCGGAAATCTGCAAACTCGCGAAACCGGTGTTGGTAAAGGTTATCTGGAACGGACCGGGAGATACATCGGTAAAGATAAAGTGTCCGTCACCATCAGAGACGGTTTCTCTCTTCAGGTTTAGGCCTTGCTGCTCCAGACTCACCTTCACGTTGGCCATGATGGCCCCGCTCTGATCCATGACCGTACCACTCACGCTTCCCAACTGTGCCGGGGAATCCGAGTTGGGCGGGGCAGTTGATGCAGGGCCCGCGGTGGCAGGCGCAGGTGCCCGAGCCGCTTGAGCGGACGCGATGGCGCTTGCGGCGATCAAGATCAACGCCAACAATATCGCAGCCCTGCGCCCCGCTTCTTCCCTGTTCTGCAGAAATCCCCTCCACGCCCACCTAAACCACTAACTTAACTCATTTTTCATTACTCAATGTCTGATGCAAGAAATCGGAGGGGCTTAGTCCGATGACATCTTTTTACAATTGCCAATCGATAAAATAATCTCCGCAGCTCTCTCTGCGGGAGTTCGCATTATATTTCCCTCGACGCTCTCTGATACCCGCAGCTTCGCCTTCACGTTCGCCATTCCTTGCAGCATGCGCTCCCGCGCCGCGCCGTCTGGCAGGACCTGCTGCAATCGTGTCACCACGTTCTCCGCCGTGAAATCGTGCTGCACCAGCTCGGGAACGACTTCCTTGCCCGCGATCAAATTCACCATGGCAAAGTAAGGAACCTTTACCCGCGGCTTTCCCAGAAAATAAGTAAGAGAAGAAACGCGGTAGACCATCACGAACGGGGTCTGCATCATAGCGGCTTCCACCGTCGCCGTCCCGCTGGCTATGATCCCCGCTCGCGAATGGCCCAGCGCCGGAAGGGATTCTGGCACCAACGTAATCCGCTGCTTTTGCAAAGTTCGTTTGTCAATCAGGGCTTGTAAGAAGCTGGGATCGAGCGTCGGGGCGACCGGCAACAGGAATTCGTAGTCCGATCCCAGCTTCGCCGCCGCTTCCAGAATTGTCGGCAGGTTCATTCGTACTTCTTTCACTCGGCTGCCCGGCATCAGCGTAATCCAAGGCCTTGCCGGATCAAGTTGAAACTGTGACGCGTATTCGGCGCGATTTCCCGTGGGCCTTTCTAACTCCTCCAGAGGATGCCCCACAAACGTCGCATCCACTCCCCGTTCCCGGTAAAACGCTTCTTCAAATGGAAAAATCACTAACGCCTTATCCACATACTTTCGTAGCAGCCGCACTCGTCCCTGCCGCCAGGCCCAAAATTGCGGAGCAACGTAATATACAACTGGAACTCCACGCCGCTTCATCTCCCGCGCCACCCTCCAATTAAACGCCGGTGAGTCGATCACGATAGCCAGATCGGGTTTACGTCTATCTGCTTCCGCTATCAGCCGCTGATATAGGCCATAAATCTTCGGCAGGTGGCTCAGAATTTCGGTGATCCCGACCACGGAGAGATCCTTGGTATCGACTACGGTGTCGCAGCCCACGGCACGCATCCGCTCCCCACCGGCGCCGAAAAATTGGGGTGGAGATGTGTTCGAGGATTGGATGGGAGCACACCGGAGCGCCTCGATAAGCTGCGCCCCATACATCTCCCCCGAAGCCTCGCCTGCTGAGATCAGTATTCGCACGAGTGCATTGTATGGGGTCGAAGGGTTAATCGTCGCCCGCATTTAGTGCGGGTCCAGCGGCAACTTCCTGATCTTTGTACTGCAATTGGTACAACTTGAAATAAATCCCGCGCTGCGCCAGCAACTGCTGGTGCGTGCCCATTTCCCGCACCTGACCTTTGTGCATCACGATGATCTTATCCGCCCGCTGTACCGTCGAGAGCCGATGCGCGATGATCACCGACGTCCGTCCCTCCACCATCCTGCTCAGGGCATCGCGCACCCGAAACTCGGTCTCGGTGTCCACGCTCGAAGTCGCTTCATCCAGGATCAATATCTTCGGGTTATGCGCCAGCGCCCGCGCAAACGAGATGAGCTGCTTCTGTCCCGTCGACAGCGTCGAACCGCGCTCTCGCACCTCTTCATCAAATCCCTTGGGCAGTTCGCGGATGAAATCACCAAGATTCACATCCTCCACAGCCTTCTGAACGTCTTCGTCGGTGATGCGCTTGGTGCCCAGCCGGATATTCCCGCCAACGGTTCCGCTGAATAGGAATGGATCTTGCAGTACCACACCGAACCTGCTCCGTAGCTCAGCCAGGTCCATCTCGCGCACATCCACACCGTCAATCCGCACCGCGCCCTTCTGCACGTCGTAGAAGCGCAGCAGAAGCGAGATTAAGGTAGTCTTCCCTGCTCCGGTGTGGCCGACAATCGCTACCGTTTCGCCCGGTTCGATGGTGAAGCTCACGTCGCGCAGAACCCAATCCAAAGCATGGCTGTTATCGGCCTCTGCCACTTCTCCAGGCGTATCCCTATACGCGAACCATACATGATCGAAGTCAATCCGCCCTGCCCCCTCGGGTTTCTTCGTCACCGCGGGCGAGACCACCTGTATCGGCGTATCCAGCAATTTGAATACACGCTCGCTGGCCGCCATCGCGGATTGAAGAATGTTGTACTTTTCGCTGAAATCCATGATGGGGCGGAAAAAGCGCAGCGCGTACTGAATAAAGGCCACCAGCACCCCCAGCGACGCTACGGTAGGCACCAGCCGGAACGCGATAAGCGTTTTCCAGTTGAAGCTTACCGCTACGCTGCTTACGCGCAAATTCCGCATCACATCGCTGCCGCCAAACCAGATTACGCAGGCAATCGCAATCGCCGAAAGAACCTCGACCACGGGGTAGTAAATCGAGTAGGCCATGATCGCGTCTTTGTAAGCTTCCACATGGGTGCGATTGATTTCCGAGAACTTGTCGTAAGCCTTGCGCTCGCGATTGAAGAGTTGCAGCACCACCATGCCGCTCACGTGCTCCTGCAAGTAGGAGTTGATCCGCGCGATGGCCACGCGAATGCGGCGATAGGAATCGCGCACCCTGTCACGAAAGACTTTGGTCGAATAAACAATGAAAGGCAGCACCGCGAACGTGATCAGCGCCAGCTTCCAGTTCATGCACAGCATGACACCCAGGATGCCGAGCAGCACGAACACATCTTCAAAGATCGAAACCACGCCGGAGGTAAACATCTCGTTCAACGCGTCCACATCCGTTGTGACGCGGGTTACCAGTCGGCCCACCGGGTTTTTGTCATAGAACGCAACATGCAGCCGCTGCAAGTGCCGGAAAATTTGCTTGCGCAGATCGAACATCACCTTCTGCCCGGTCCATTGCATAAAGTAAGTTTGCAGGAACTCGAGCAGAAAACTGAAGACAAGAAGCCCCACATAGATCGATGCGATCTGCGCGATTCCCGTTATAGCGCGCGGACTAAGCCAGTTCCAGAATCCGGAAGACGCGCCCTTGGCCGGAGACAGGTAGCGATCGATCGCCACCTTGGTCAGGTAAGGTCCGAGCACGTCGGCGAAAGATTTCAGCAGGATCGAAACCAATGCAATCGCCACCTGCCAGCGGTAAGGATGCAAGTACTTCAGCAGCCTCGCCATCAGGCGGCTGTCATAGGCTTTGCCTAATATTTCTTCTTCCTGCGACATCGTGTATGTAGAGTTTGCGGCGAAACTGCATCCGTAACGCCGTTAACAGGTTAACCCAAAATAGATGACCGAGACTTGCCGGGATGGAAAAGCCTCGCGTCTCGCAAAATTAATAAGTGACGCAATGGGATAATAGAGGAGCTTGCCGCTTGGCATTTACATATCCGTCCCGTTCTGCCGCACGAAGTGCAGCTACTGCAACTTCGCCTCTGATGTGTTTTCACGAGCGGTCTTCGAAAAGTATGTCGATCGTGTTTGCGCGGACATCGAAAACGCTCGGCAGACTGCGACAAGAATGGGCGGTCAGTTCGACCCCTCCGTGGATTCGATTTATCTGGGCGGTGGAACGCCAACGCTCATGGAGGCCACGCAACTGGAGCGAATCTTCGCTGCTATCCGGAGCAATTTCGAGGTCGAGCGTAACGCCGAGATCACCGTCGAGTGCGCCCCCGGAACGCTCACCGATGTTGGGCTGGAAAGTTTGCTGCGATGTGGCGTGAATCGTGTCAGCCTCGGCGTGCAGTCGCTTGTCGATCAAGAAGCCGCGGCAGTTGGCCGTTTGCACAAACGCACCATCGTTTTGGCCGACATTGATCGGCTACGGGCGTCCGGGATTACCAATATCAACGTTGATCTCATCGCTGGGCTGCCACATCAGACTGCCCAGAGCTGGGAATATTCACTGGCAGAGACCGTTGCTACAAACGTTCCGCATGTGAGCGTCTATATGCTCGAGGTCGATGAAGATTCGCGCTTGGGCCGCGAACTTCTGGCGGGTGGAACGCGCTACCACGCACACTCTGTGCCCGATGAAGAGGCCATGACTGACTTCTATCTTGCCGCCTGCGGATCTATGAATGCGGCAAAGATCGAGCAGTACGAGATTTCGAATTTCGCGCGGGAGGGCTTCAAGTCTGGGCACAATCTGAAGTACTGGAAACGTCAGCCATACTTGGGTTTCGGCGTCGATGCTCACTCGATGCTACTCTCTTCGGCACCAGATCTCGACGCCGTGCGTCTCGCGCCTTCCGATTCTCTAGAGCAATACGTTAGCGGCGCCGATCCGCAACGAACTCCGGTCACTCGCGAAGCGGCTATGGAGGAGAATTTTTTCCTCGGCTTGCGTCTGAACCAAGGCGTCAACCTCGCAGATCTTGCCTTGAGATTCGGCCATGAAGCCATGGGCAGGACCAATGCCGTGATCAGGGAATTAATCGAGTGCGAACTGATGGAGCGGGACGAAGACTTCATCAGATTGACGTCCCGAGGCCGGCTCCTTTCGAATGAAGTGTTCGAAAGGTTCATGGTGGCGGAGTCCGTGGTTCGCTGATTTTTGTCTTTACGTTGGGCGCGACGACGACTCTGGCAAACCATCCGGTCGGTTGGAGCAGCTTCATGAAGCGCGTTAATTGCCAGTAACGGTGCGTGTTCTCGAATGATCGCCTGCACATTCCTCCCGTAACTTCTCGGCGTTCTCTCGCTGTGATGTAATCAAGCGTTACGCCTACGCTGGAGGAATCTTGGACTTTCAACTGAACGAAGAGCAGCAGCACCTGAAAAAAAGCGTCCGCGAATTTGCCGAACGGGAGATCGCGCCTAATGTCATGAAGTGGGATGAGGCCAGCGAATTTCCTCTCGCCACCGTCAAGGAACTCGGCAAACTCGGATTGTTAGGGATCGTTTTTCCGAGCGAGTACGGTGGGGCGGGCATGGGCTACGTCGAGTACGTAACCGCGATTGAAGAGCTGTCACGCGTCGATGGATCGGTAGGCATCATCGTGGCCGCACACACTTCGCTTTGCTCCAATCACATTTTTCTCGCGGGGAACGAAGAGCAGAAGAAGAAGTATGTCAGCAAGCTGGCGACGGGCGAATTCCTCGGCGCCTGGGGATTGACCGAGCCTTCGGCGGGATCGGACGCAGGCAGCGCGCGCTTGTCTGCCAGGCGCAAGGGCAGCGATTGGGTGCTAAACGGCACCAAAACTTTTTGCACCAACGGCCACTACGCGGACGCAATGGTTGTGATCGCCGTGACCGACCGCGCCGCCAAGACACACGGCCTTTCCGCATTCATCGTTGAAAAAGGCACCAAGGGATTTCGTCCGGGGAAAAAAGAGAACAAACTCGGCTTGCGCGCCAGCGATACAGCCGAAATGATTTTTGAAGACTGCGTGGTTCCCGCCGGGCAGTTGCTGGGCAAGGAAGGCGACGGCTTCATCGACGCCATGCGCGTGCTCGATGGCGGGCGCATATCGATCGCGGCTTTATCGCTAGGCATGGCGCAGGGCGCATACGAAGCCGCTTTGAAGTACTCGAAGGAACGCAGGCAGTTCGGTAAGGCAATTGGAGAATTTCAGGCTATCCAGTGGAAGCTGGCTGACATGGCGACGGAAATCGACGCGGCCCGTCTACTCACCATGCGCGCAGCCTCAATGAAAGATGCAGGCATGAAGACCACGCTGGAATCATCGATGGCGAAGCTCTACGCCAGCGAAGTGGCCGTTAGATGCGCCAATGAAGGCGTACAGATTCATGGCGGATACGGCTTCATCAAAGACTATCCTGCCGAGAAGTATTACCGCGACGTGAAGCTGTGCACCATTGGCGAAGGCACCAGCGAGATTCAGCGGTTGGTGATTGCGCGGCAGTTGCTGAAGGATTGAACGCCCGGGGAGGGTGTGGCGTGTAGCGTCCGGATCCGAAGATATTTCGGGCTTTAGGGTACGTGAGCATCGGCGCCGCCGTACTGCTGCTGGCGCTCTTCCTGGCGAACCTGCGTTCCCGCATCCATTATGGGGGGCCAAATCTCGCCGCTTTGGGATGGATGGCCCTTTATGCGGCAATTGTAGGTTGGTGGCTTGTTTCCTTGCGGCGCTGGTCTGTTGTTCTCCTGGCGATCCCTACCTTGGCAACCGGCCTATTCCTTGTCATCGGCTCTGTATTGGAAGTTCCTTTCCCTTGGAGCCTGATCAACATTGCCATGGGCGTCGCTCTTTGTGCTCCTGCGCTGTTGGCGTCTTTATGTTGGAGGGGGCTAAGGTAATCCGCCCGTAAGCTTGGTTTTCGAACTGGCCGGTCCCTGCTTTACACTGAACCCTTGGATCAACCCACTCAAGCATGGATCGATCAGCTTCGTTCCGGAGATATCCGCGCCTTGGCTCGCGCTATTTCCATAGTGGAGAATCGTACCCCGGGATGGTCTGAACTGCTGAAAACTTTATTCCCTCATAGTGGAAAAGCTCGCGTGCTTGGTCTGACGGGACCACCGGGCGCGGGAAAGAGCACGCTGGTCAATCAATTGGCGCGCTTTTATCGTAAAGAAAA
>Ga0209221_1000010_pt1 | contig 127647 bp, 123 predicted proteins | sample BlaSpr_A8_Ref_O2_FD_187989 | JGI IMG/M metagenome (GOLD analysis project Ga0209221, IMG submission 187989) | Forest soil microbial communities from Thunder Bay, Ontario, Canada - Black Spruce, Ontario site 2_A8_Ref_O2 (SPAdes) (version 2) | ecosystem: Environmental > Terrestrial > Soil >...
CGAATTCAATCCGGCGCGAAACACTTGGTACAAGTCCACTACGGCCTGCACCGCTTCATCCTGCCCCACGATTTTCCGCCGCAGCCCGGCTTCAAAATCTCGCGACTCTATACTCCGGCGTGCCGGATCTAACTGGCGTTCCACGGACGCGTTCATTTTGCTGACCCTCCAGCCGGCCTTCCGGCACTGCCCGACGGCGGGTCCCAGACCTCGAACCGTGCCATCAATAACCATGCAGACGCGTGGCCAAAGTGTGCCGCTCGAATCGAAATCAAAGCGCTTGGAATCAGCGTATTGACCGGCCCGTGGCGCAGCCATCCTCAAACCGAAAGCGGAATTAATGTTTCAACCGGGACGACCGTACCGCTGTGACACGTTGTTAATACTGTGTTAAAAAATCCACAGCACCTCCGCTACTCCTTGCTTCCGAGGCCCCATTTCCCGTATCTTGTCTGCGATCCTCTAGAAAGAAACCAAATGAAACGTATTCTGGTCATCGAAGACGACAAAGACATCGTGGAGTTGGTGCGCTATAACCTGGAAAAAGACGGTTACCAGGTCACCTCCAGCGGCGATGGCTCCACTGGCCTCGCACAAATCCGCAAAGCCGCGCCCGATCTGCTCGTCCTCGATCTGATGTTGCCGAAGCTTTCCGGCCTGGAAATCTGCAAAGAAGTCCGCAAGGAAGTCACTCTGAACCGCATTCCGATTCTAATTCTCACCGCCAAAGGCGAAGAAGCCGATCGCGTCGTCGGCCTCGAGCTCGGCGCCGACGATTACGTCACCAAACCATTCAGCCCGCGCGAACTCGTCGCGCGCGTGAAAGCTTTGCTCCGCCGCGCTGAGCCGGGCACTCCGTCGGAAAAGCCCGTGGAAATTGGAGCGCTGCGAATCGATCCCGCCGCTTACCGAGTCACGCGCACCGGCAAACCCGTGCCCATGAGTACTCTCGAATTTCGCCTGCTCTATTTCCTCGCCGCCCGTCCCAATCGCGTCTTCACTCGCGATCAATTGCTCGATGCCGTCTGGGGCACCGAGCGCTTCGTCACTCCGCGCAGCGTGGACGTGTACGTGCGCCGCTTGCGCGAGAAAATCGAAACCGATCCGCAGCACCCCGTTTTCATGAAAACAATCCGCGGCGCTGGATACCTCTTCGAAACCCGTGCGAGCTAGGCTTCTCTGGAGGCTCGGCCTCACCTATGGCGCCCTGCTCCTAGTAGTTCTACTCGCCGTGCAGCTCTACTCCGCGCGCGTCATCCGCAGCCAGGCCATACGCTCCGCCAACGACCAACTCGCCTCCCTCCTCGGTCTCGCCTTCGCCAACCCGCCCCTCTCGACCGACCCGGTCGAACTCCGCAACTGGACCAGCCGAGCTGCTCGCAGCGGCGCGCGCGTAACCATCATTGACAATACCGGCCGCGTCCTCGTCGATTCCGAAGCCGACGCGGATAAAATGGAAAACCACGCAGATCGGCTGGAGTTTCAAGATGCCTTAGCCCGCGGCACTGGCCAGTCTGTGCACCGCAGCGTCACTCTCGGCCACGAATTGGTGTATCGCGCCCAGCGCTATGACCAACCCGGAAATCCCCCGATCGTAATCCGCTTGGCCCTGCCTCTTTCGCAGATTGATCTTTCGCTCGTCGAACTTCGCCAGCGGCAACTCGTCGCCACCCTCGTCGTGCTACTCATCGGCGCCCTGGTCGCTTTTGCCTTCGCGCGCATGTTCGCAGCGCGCGTGCAAAGGCTGCAGCGTTTTTCGCAACGCATCGCGGAAGGTGATTTTAGTCCCTTGATCCGCGAAGGTCCGCGTGACGAGCTTTCTGATCTTGCAGACTCACTCAATCTCACCGCTGCGCGAATGGATCGCGAAATCCGTCTGCTCAGCGGCGAACGCAACCGCTCCAGCGCCATCCTCCGCAGCATGGTTGAAGGCGTCGCCGTGATTGACGCCGAGGAGCGTCTCGTCTTCTACAATCGTGCGTTTTCAGAGATCCTGAACGTGGATCCCGCCAGCGCCGACGGCCGCCCGCTCATCGAAGTAATCCGCAACTCCGATCTCCTGAGCCTCATCCGTCGCGCCCTACGCGGCGATGAAGGCCTGCAAACCGACATCACCATGGGCATCACCCAAACGCAGAGTTTCTCCATCACCGCCGCGCCGGTAAAAGCACTCGACATCGCCGCATCCGGCCGCGCGCCCAATGAGAAGACTTCCGGCGCCGTCGTCGTGCTTCACGACGTCACCGAACTCCGCCGCCTCGAGCGCGTGCGCCAGGATTTTGTCGCCAACGTCTCCCATGAATTCAAGACGCCGCTCACCGCCATCCAGGGTTTTGCCGAAACTCTTCTCGCCGGCGCTCTCGACGATCCCGAAAACAATCGCCGCTTCCTGGAAATCATCCGCAATCACGCCATGCGTCTCGCCCGCCTCACCAACGATCTCCTCAAACTCGCTCGCATCGAAGCCGGAAAAATGGAACTGGAATTTTCCTCCGTCGGCCTGCTCGAACTTATCGAAGCCTGCACCGAAACGACGCTGCTCAAAGCCAACCGCAAGGAAATCACTCTGGAGATCACCGTCCCGCCGCAACTTCCCGCCGTGCGCGGTGACGCCGCCCTGCTCCGCGACGTGCTGCAAAATCTCCTCGACAACGCCATCCAATACACTCCGCCCCGCGGCCACATCTGCGTCGCCGCTTCCGCCGGGAAGCGCGAAGCCGTCGTCACCGTCACCGACACGGGCATCGGCATCCCTCTCGCCGATTCCGAACGAATCTTCGAACGCTTCTACCGCGTGGACGCCGCCCGCTCCCGCGAAGCGGGCGGCACCGGCCTCGGCCTCAGCATCGCCAAACATATCGTCGAAGCTCATGGCGGCAAACTCTGGGTAGAAAGCACAGTAGGCCAAGGCTCCAAATTTTCCTTCTCCCTCCCCCTCGACTCCTAGCCCCTTGGGAACGCCAATCTCCTGATTGGCGTTTTGCGAAATCACGCGCCTGCGACCAACACATGAACTTGCGGCAGGGGCTCCGCTTGCTGCTCCCCAGGTTGCCGCGACGTTGTCCCGGCGATTTTTCTCCGCGCGGTTCGCAAATCCAACAATCGGTTGGTTTTTCGGGTGCGGCACAAAACATACTTAAAACCTGCAGAAACGGGGCTAAACTGTGGCCATATTTACTGAAGGTACATCTACATGAAGCAGAAAAAGCCACCAGCTCCGGAAATCCCAAAATGCGAATGTGAGTGCGCTCGCTGCGACCAGGGCGAACACCGCGGCAAGCGGCCAACCTGCGGGTATCCTACATGGGCGGAAGCTTTTGCTAAGCGTGGGATGTCTGGGAAGCGCGGGAAGTAACTTCCTCCGTCCCTGCGTTTTTCTTCTGTTCCTTCTCCACCCACTCCGTGAAGACTTGCTGGAACTCTTGATGCGTGTACACGCCCTTATAAATCAAAAGGCTGTTCATCGCATACACCGTCGCCATAAATCGTTCATCTCGGCTCGCCATGCGCAAAGCTTCTTCGTAAGACATGCCATTACCTCTTCGATCCGCTCCTTTCGCCCAAAGCGGCGACGGACTCGCCGCTAAACAATCCGGCAGTTGCAAATCCCCGGAGGACTCAACTGACTGCGAAGATATCCCATGCGCACCATCATTTCCACGGAATTCGGGCAGCGATTCCGTTTCGGATTCCGCGACACTAGACAGGTTGCAGAAAGACAAAAATCCCCACGACAAAGAAGAGGAACGCGAACACAAAACCCACTTCGTTTTTTCGTAACCCGGCTCGAACGGCCCATATGACACCAGCCAAAAACCACAGAATCTCGAGGATCGTCCGAACGTCCACGCAAGAAGTGTACTCCGGGCCTGGGCGGGAATCACCTGGAGACATCTTCCCCCCAAGTCTTCATATATTTACGCGCGATTTATGTCCTTGCAATCTCCCCCACCCACCCTGTAAACGCCGGTACTAAAGCAGGCCAACAGCCTGCAGGAGGCTTCACGAAGTGGCATCCACCAAAACAAGTGCGGACGGTGTCTTTCAAAGCGTGCTGGTGAATTACCTGGTCTCCCAAGCCCGCACGGTCGAGGCTTCGGTCAATCGCGCTCTCTGGGCCCTGCTCGAACGCAACGAACGCCTCGCCAGCGAAGTCTTCCTCACCGAGCCCCGCATCAATGAAATGGAAATCCTGATCGACGAGCACGCCATTCGCATGCTCCGCCAGGGCGACATGCTCGATTCCGACGTTCGCCTCATCGTCGCCACCCTGAAAATCAATAACGACCTCGAGCGCATGGGTGATCTCGCCGTCAATCTCAGTGAGCGCGCAATCTCCCTTTCCCAAATGGGTGAAGTCCATATCCCCGTCGAACTCGAACCCATGACCACTGCCGTCCGCGCCATGGTTTCCAAATGCCTCGGCGCACTGATCTATCAGAACGTGGATTTAGCTACACAGGTGCTCGAAAGTGACGATGTCGTTGACCAATATCGCGACCAGGTTTTCGAAGCCTTGCTCGCCGGAATGACCGCCAATCCTGCCCTCGCCGCTCCCAATCTCCACTACGTCCTCGCCTCCCGCCATCTCGAACGCATCGCCGACCACGCCACCAATATCGCCGAAGATATTCTGTTCTGGGTCCGCGGCCTCGAAGTCCGGCACGGCCGCGCCAAGCAAATGGAACTCAACTCAAACGGTGCCAGCGGCGCCGCCGCATCAGCAGGGGAGTAATTGATATTTCACGGCCCGGTCATATGCAGTTCAACTGCGCCGGCTAGCATCACAACGGGTTGGAAGGCATGTGGGGGCGCCATCGCCCTAGCAGTCCGCTTGCATCTGCGGAAATCGGCGGCCATCGAATTTAGCGTCAACAAGTTCCTGCGCTCCAGCATCTGGCGCCGGAAGCAGCACACCTCGTGCCACCAACCCGCGAGGCGCGGCTCGACCACACCCCCGGGGCCGCGCCTCCCCTCTTCCCAAACACCTCGCCCTTATTTCATTCCCAATTCGCACCTATGTAACACGCCCGTAACATTACACCCAAAAAATGGTACCTAGGAGAATCCCTGAACATGAAAAAGGCCTTACTGGTTGTGTGGCTCATGATGCTCTCGATGGCGCTGACCGCGCCGCGCGCCGCAGCGCAAGGCGGCGCTATAAAGCTCAACGCCGCTGGCGCCACCTTTCCTACGCCCATCTACACCAAATGGTTCGACGTTTATCACACCGCTCATCCCAACGTTGAAATCAATTACCAGTCCATCGGTTCGGGCGGCGGCATCCGTCAGTTGCAGTCCGGCACGGTTGATTTCGGCGCGTCCGATGGCCCCATGAGCGACGATCAACTCTCGCAATCCAAATTCAAAATTCTGCATTTCCCCACGGTTCTCGGCGCCGTTGTGCCCACCTACAACATTGTGGGCGTAACCGGAGATCTGAACTTCACCCAGAAAGCTCTCGCCGGAATTTACCTCGGCAGCATCACGAAGTGGAACGATCCCGAAATCGCCAAAGCCAATCCCGGCGTCAATCTTCCCAGTTCGGACATCGTCGTCGTGCACCGTTCCGATGGCAGCGGCACTTCCTACATTTTTACCGATTTTCTCTCGAAGGTCAGCGACGACTGGAAGAACAAAGTGGGCAAAGCCAATACCTCAGTGAATTGGCCCGTGGGCTTGGGCGGCAAGGGCAACGAAGGCGTCACTGGCCTCGTGAAGCAAACTCCCAACTCCATCGGCTACATCGAATTGATTTACGCGATTCAGAACAAAATTCCCTACGGAAATGTTCAGAACGCCGCTGGAAAATTCGTGAAGGCAGATCTCGCTAGCGTCACCGCCGCAGCCGCCGCCGATGCCAAGAGCATCCCCGACGATTTCCGCGTTTCCATCACTAACGCGGCCGGACCAAAGGTCTATCCCATCTCCAGCTTCACCTGGCTCCTGATCCCCGCACAAATTCAAGACGCCGCCAAGCGCGACGCCATCAAAGATTTCCTGCAGTGGATGCTCACCGAAGGGCAGAAGTACAATGAAGGCCTGTCCTACGCCCAGCTGCCCAAGGAAGTCATTGTCCGCGAGACCAAAGCAATCTCTTTGATCCAGTAGCCATTAAACAGTAATCAAAATGTCGGCAGCCGCCACCACTATCGCGCACGAGGTTCCCCCCCAGGCGGGACCTCGTGCGTTTCTTCATCGCCTCCGTCAAGGGGACGAAATCGCGCATCTGATCACCCTCACCTTCGCCGCCCTCATTCTGCTGCTTACCTCCATGCTGGTGTATGAACTCTGGAGAAATTCGCACCTCTCGCGCAGCGCGTTCGGCTGGGCCTTCTTCTGGACCAAAGTCTGGGATCCCAACTTCGATAATTTCGGCGCCGCACCTTTCATCTACGGCACCCTGGTCACTTCCGCCGTCGCCCTCGTACTCGCGGTTCCACTCGGCTTGGCCAGCGCCATTTTCCTCTCCGAGCTCGCTCCACGAAATATCAGCGACGTCATCTCATTTTTGATCGACCTTCTCGCCGCCGTCCCCAGCGTTATCTACGGATTGCTCGGCATCTTCATCGTCGTGCCGCTGATGCGCACCACGCTCGGCTCCCTGCTTATTAACACGGTCGGCAATCTTCCTTATGTCGGCGCTCTATTCCGCGGGCCAAATTACGGCGTCGGTTTTCTCACCGCCGGAATCGTACTCGCCATCATGGTCGTGCCTTTCATCATTTCCGTCTCGCGCGAAGTCCTCCTCACCGTCCCGCGCGAACAGCGCGAAGCCGCCATGGCTCTCGGCGCCACCCGCTGGGAATCCACCTGGCAAGTAGTCGTCCCCTGGGCTCGCACCGGCATCATGGGCTCGGTGTTCCTCGCTCTCGCCCGCGCTCTGGGCGAAACCATGGCCGTCACCATGGTGATCGGCAATGCAGCTGCCATCAAAGCCTCCTTGCTCGCACCCGGCGATACCATTGCCTCCACCATCGCCAATCAATTCACCGAAGCCACCGGCGATTTGTATCTGAGCTCCCTGATCGAACTAGGCCTGGTTCTCTTCCTGATCACCTTCATCCTGAATGGCCTCGCGCGCATCCTCATCGTCGCCACCGAACGTGGTGGAGGCCGTCCCGCATGAGCTCTCCGCGCATCATCTGGCGCAAGTCGCTGAACTTCGTAATGCTCACCTTGACGGGCGTAGCCGCCTTCGCCGTCGTCTCGGTCTTATTTTTAATCCTCGGCTATCTGATCTGGAACGGCGGCACTTCGCTGAGCTGGAATTTCTTCACGCAGCTTCCCAAACCAGTCGGCGAAACCGGCGGCGGCATGGCCAACGCCATCGTCGGCAGCCTCAAGCTGCTGTTTCTCGCCGCGGTGATGGGCTTGCCCGTCGGCTTGCTCGCCGGCGTCTATCTCGCCGAATTCGGCGGAAAAACTTTTTCCTTCATCGTCCGTTACACTACCGATTTGCTCAACGGTGTCCCCTCCATCGTCATCGGAATCTTCGCCTACTCGCTGGTGGTCCTACCCGTAAAACATTTCTCCGCGCTAGCCGGCGGCGTCGCCCTCGGCATTATGGTTATCCCTATCACCGTGCGCAGCACCGAAGAATTTTTGCGCGCAGTTCCCGGCAACATGCGCGAAGCCGCCATGGCTCTCGGCGCCAGCAAATGGAAAACTATCGCCACCGTAGTTTTACCCGCTGCCAGCGGCGGCATTCTCACCGGCATGTTGCTAGCCCTGGCGCGCGTCGCAGGCGAAACCGCCCCGTTGCTCTTCACCGCCTTCGGCAATCGCTTCTGGAGCCACGGCTGGGGCCAGCCCATCGCTTCACTCCCGGTTATGATTTACACCTACGCCGTCGCACCGTACGATGATTGGCATAGGCAAGCGTGGGCCGCGGGCCTGGTTCTGTTAGCTTTGGTTCTGCTGTCGAATCTGGGCGCCCGCTTCATCCTGGCGCGTAGCAAAGCGGTTTAATGGAAATTGCAGCAACGAAGGAAAAAATTGTGAGTGGAGCACCTCAACCCGCGCTATCAGTCAAAGCCTTTAGAGATCCGGTGCCTATGGAAAAGATAACGTCACCAACGATCGAGCATAAACAGCGCTTGACGATTTCGAATCTGAATTTTTATTACGGCTCGAAGCAGGCCGTCTTCAAACTCAACCTCAAAATTCCCACCAACCGCGTCACCGCGCTCATCGGGCCTTCCGGCTGCGGCAAATCCACATTCCTGCGCACTCTGAACCGCATGAACGAAACCATCCGCAACACCCGCGTCGAAGGCGAAGTCCTCCTCGATGGCCAGGACATTCACTCTCTGGACGTAGTCGGCCTGCGCCGCCGCGTCGGTATGGTCTTTCAACGGCCCAATCCATTTCCGAAATCAATTTATGACAATGTCGCCTACGGCCTGCGCATCAATGGCTACAAAGGCCGCCTCGACGATCTCGTCGAACACAGCCTCCGCCGCGCCGCCCTCTGGGACGAAGTGAAGGACTACCTGAAAAAATCCGCCTTCGCCCTCTCCGGCGGACAGCAACAGCGCCTCTGCATCGCCCGCGCTCTGGCAGTTGATCCCGAAGTGCTTTTGCTCGATGAGCCGTGCTCCGCGCTCGATCCCGTCACCACCGCGAAAATCGAAGAGCTCATGTTTCAACTAAAGGACAGCTGCACCATGGCCATCGTCACCCACAACATGCAGCAAGCGGCCCGCGCCAGCGACTTCACCGCTTTCATGCTCGACGGCCACCTAATCGAGCACAGCGAAACATCCAAACTTTTCACCACGCCGACGGATCCGCGCACAGAAGCCTACATCACCGGCCGGTTCGGTTAACCGAGCGGGTCGCGTGGGGGCCAGGCCATGCAGGTTTACAAGAATTGAGGAACCATGGAACGACATTTCGATCACGATCTCGAAGAACTAAAACAACGTCTCCTCTGGATGGGCAGCCTCGCCGAGCGCGCCGTCCATCAAGCCGTCCACGCCGTCCTGGACGCCGAAGAACATCTCGCCGAAGTCGTCCTCTCTGAAGAAGACGCCATCAACGAAATGCAAATCGAAATTGACGAGCGCGTGCAGCGCCTCCTGGCCACTCAGCAACCCATGGCTGCGGACCTCCGCTTCCTCCTAGCCGTCTCCCGCATCAATGGCGACCTGGAACGCATCGGCGACCAAGCCGTCAACATCGCCCAATCCGCTACGCGCATCCTCCGCCACCCGCAGGTGAAACCTTATGTGGACCTGCCCCGCATGAGCGAGCTAGCCGAAGCCATGGTCCGTGACAGCCTCAACGCCCTGGTCCGTGGTGATCAAGAGCTGGCCCAAAGCGTTCTCCGCCGCGACGATCAGGTTGACCGTCTCCGCGACCAGCTCTTCCGCGAGCTCCTAACCTACATGATGGAAGACAGCGCCCAAGTCTTCGCGGCCTTCGAGCTAATCCTGGTAGCCAAAAATCTGGAACGCATAGGCGACCACGCCACCAACATAGCCGAAGACGTAATCTATTTCGTAGCCGGCCGCGACGTCCGCCACCCAGCGCTGGATAGACGCTAAGTAGCGCAATCGAACAAATCGGAATTCACAACGGGAAGGTTTACATCAAAACAGAAGAAACCACTAAATCCGTGTCAAAGCCGTAGCCTCATCCTCCGCCAAATCCAAAATCGAATCCAACCGCACCATCTTCAAAAGCATCATCACTCGCTTATTCGCCGCAAAATAAGTAGCCTTGCCCCCAGCCCTCTTCAAAGTCGTAAAAGCCCGCACCAAAGCCCCAATCCCGGAGCTATCCAATTCCGTCACGCCCGCCAGATTAACCGCCACGTGCAACGACCCCGCTTCAATCAATTGCTGCACCTGATTCCGAAAGGCTTCCTCGGCGTCGCCCAATTTCAGCGGCCCATCCAGATCCAAAATCGTCGCCCGCCCCGCTTTGCGAATGCCAATATTCACGATACCCCTCGTTCAGCCCAGCAAAGCTAACCGAATTGCGCCCGCCAATCAAGGGGACACCACAAACTACTCCGCCCGCAAAGCATCCACCGGATCCACACCAGCCGCCCTCCGCGACGGCAAATAACAAGCCAAATAAGCCGTAACCAGCACCCCCAAAGTCACCGCCCCATAAGTCACCGGATCCACCGGGCTAACCTTGAACAACAGCGAAGCCATCAACCGCATCACCGCAAACGCCGTCACCAACCCGCACAAAATCCCCACGCCCGTCAGCCACAATCCCTGCCGCACAAACATCCCCACCAGCGCCTTCCTCTGCGCGCCCAGCGCCATGCGTATCCCGATCTCCCGCGTCCGCTGCGACACCGAATACGCGATCACTCCGTAAATCCCCACGATCCCCAACAGCAACGCCATCCCTCCCGCCACTCCCAGCATCACCAAAGTAAAAGAAGTCCGCGCCATGGACATCGTATAGAAATATCCGAGCGTGTGTGCATTCGCCAACGGAATATTCGGATCCACCGACCACACCGTCTCCCGCACCTCATTCAAAAATGCCTGCGACCCCGCCCGCGGGCTGCGTATCGCAAAAGCAATCCCGCGATGCAGAGCCTCTTTTTGACCCTCAAACCGGTCCATCATCACCGGCCAATAAACCGAGGTCCCTGCCGGTTTGTCCACTCCATTCTCATACACGTCGCCCACCACGCCCACAATCTCGCGCCAGTCGTCCGTATTCCCCACGCGGATTCGCTTCCCCAACGCATTCCGCGCGTCGTGCCAATATTCCTTCGCGAAGTTTTCAGAAATCATCGCCACGGGAATTTTCTGATAAGTGTCTTCCCATGTAATGTCGCGTCCCGCAATCAGCGCTGTCCCCATCGTCGCCAGAAATCCCGGCGATACGAATTTGAATCGCCGCACCGGCGGCAGTTCTCCCTCCGCATGCGCGCGGTCTTCCGCGAACAGGAGGTCCATCGAGTTCCGCCCGTCCATCGGAATGTCACTCGAAAAACTCGCCGACGAAACTCCCGGAATCGCCCCCAGCTTCCCCGCAATTTCCTGCTCCATGCGCACCAGCCGCTCGCGATCGCTATCCGGAATCTCCGTCTCCGGCACGTAGAACCGGAAAGTCTGCAGCAAGTCCGGCTCGTTGAATCCCGGCGGCACGTGCATCAACGCGCGGAACGTCCGGATCATCAGCCCCGAACAAATCAGCAGCACCAGCGCCAACCCCACCTGCACCACCACCAGCACATTGCGCGCGCGATGCTGCTGCCGGCTCTGGCTCAGCGTCCGCCCTCCCGCGCGCAATCCCGTGTTCAAATGCACGCCCGCATATTTGAAAATCGGAATAGACCCAAACAGCAAGCTGGAAAACATCGCAATCGCAAAGGTAAACAGCAGCACCGGCAAATCAATCCCGATCTCATGAATCCGCGGCAAACCCATCGGCGCCATCGCCACCAGCACCCGCAACGCCCCATAGGCCAGCGCCAGTCCCAGCAAACTTCCCAGCAATCCCAATATCACGCTCTCGAACATCAATTCCATCGCGATCCGTCCCCAACCCGCTCCCAACGCCGCGCGTATCGCCAGCTCTTGCCTTCTTCCGTCCACCCACACCAGCAGCAAATTCGCCACGTTCGCGCACGCGATCAGCAGCACCATCGCGATAGACCCCATCAAGACCCACAACACATTTCCAATGTCTCCAATCACGTCCTGCTTCAATGGCCGCAAGTTCGGTGCGATCCCCGCCTTTTCAAACAGCGCCGTGCTGAATCCATCCGGCGCCGGAAAACTGCGGTTCGCAATCGGCAGCATTCGCGCCACGTCCGCGCTCGCCTGCGCCATCGTCACTCCCGGTTTCAATCGCGCCATCCCCTGGTAGCTGAAATTCCCCAGATGCACTTTATTGCGGTCCCACTTGAACGGCACCACCAGCGAAACATCCTCGTAATCCAAAAAGTGAAACCCCTGCGGCAGCACTCCAATAATTTCCCGCGGTTTTCCATCCACCGTAATAGATTTCCCAATCACCGATGTAGCTCCGCCAAATTTCTGCCGCCAATATCCGTACGAAAGCAGCACCGTGTCCGGCGCGCTCGGCGAATCATCTTCGCGCGTGAACAATCGCCCCAGCGCCGGCCTCACTCCCAGCATCGGCAAAGTTCCATCCGACACGTCCAGCCCGCGCACCTGCTCCGGCTCCCCCGCGCCCGTCACGCTCAGTGAATCGCCGTCATACACTCCGATATCCTGAAACGTCGTGCTCTGCTCGCGATCAATAAAATAATTGGACGGAGACATATTGAGGTTCTCAATCCCCACGCCCGGCGCCGTATGCCACACTCCGATCAATTCCTCCGGATGTGGATACGGCAAAGGTTTTAGCAGCACTCCTTCCAGCACGCTGAAAATCACCGTATTCGCCCCCACGCCCACTCCCAGCGTGATCAGCGTAACAAACGTAAACAGCGGAGCCCGCCCCAGCCGTCGAAATACCTGCCGCACCTGATCGCCAATCGTTCCCATGTCCGAAGCCTCCCCATCCGCGCACACCGTTCGCAATTGGGACAACTCCACACCGAGCTCCCACGCGATTCGCCGCGCAGTAGTAGGTACGAAGTCGCGCGATGAAATGTTTCGTCACATCACCCGCACCATTTCAACGCGTCAGCCACGGCAGGCGCGCTGCTTGCTGCGCCCCAGCTTGCCACGACGTCAGCCGCATCGGCTTCTCGCAGTTGCGGTTGCCTTTCTCTGCGCTCTCTGCGTCTCAGCGGTAATTAATTTCGGAAGTGAGTCAATTTGAAATCGTCCCCTCTTGCTTCAATCCCCGCTTGCGCTGATGATAACGGCAATGTCCGACTTCCACTGGGATTGGAGGGGGTCATATCGCTGGAGAACCAATCTCCGCGGCAAAATGCCGTGGTGTCTGAACTGGCTATTTAGTAAGGGGGAAGATTGCGAAGCGGCTGGCGGCAGCCACCAGTGGTACAACATCGACAATGAAAACTCCGGGTGTTACCACTGTCAACTGGTCCGTGAAGGGCAACTTTGGAGGAACCCTCAATCTGTAGATTCAAATTGACCCGCTACCTCCTTTCCCACTTCCTTGACGTCCGCTCTCCCTATTTGCTAGGCTGCGCCCATTCACTACGGTCGCCGGCGTGGGTGACGCCCGCCGCCAGCAAGTGAATGTCCCCCTTCCCCTGGGAGAATAATGGAAACATTTTCCGCGCTCTTTGAACTTGCGAGCGTGTCTCTGGCGTGCCGCGACCAGGATACCCTCCTGAAAACTTTCGCCGCGCGCGTCGGCGCCACTCTCGGCGCTCGCGCCGTATTCGTCTGGACCAACGGCGCTTCCTCCAAAGATGCCGAAGGCCTTATCTGCCGCACCCGCTGGAACGAAGCTGGCGAGCGTTTCGCGCCGCAGAATGAATCCGTCAGCGAAGGCCTCCTCGCCGAAGTTTACGAATCCGCGGAAACCCGCCGCGTCAGCAGCAAAGAAATTTCCGCCGATGATTTCGAGCATCTCGATGAATCCAGCCGCGCCCGCGTCAAATCCGCCATCGTCGTCTCACTCCCCGGCGCACAACGCGCCGAAGGCGTCGTCGAAGTTCTCAATAAACGCACCGGTGAATTCACCGCCGAAGACGCTCACTTTCTCGAAGAGGCCAGCCGCCTCGCCGGCTCCGCGCTCACCAATCTCGAAGCCATCGAAACCGAACGGCAAACTCAACTTTTCACTCTGGAACGCCTCACCGCCCTGTACGATCTCGGCCGCACTTTCACTTCCACTCTCGAACTCGGCGTCCTCCTTCCCGTAGTCGCCGGCAAAATTCGCGACATCATGGGCGCCAGCGCCTGCCTCGTCTGGCTCGCCGACCCTGGCTCTCAGGATCTCTACCTCGCCAAAAAAATCGGCGAAGATCCCACCGTCGAAGACGACGCCCGCGTCTCCCTCACCGAAGGCCTCCTCGGTGAAATCGCCCAGTCCGCCACTCCAAAATTAGTCGAAAATCCCGCCGAAGAGCCCGGCTTGGCGGAACGCATCGAAGCAGCCGGCGAAGATTTCGAAATCCAATCCTGGATGTGCGCCCCGCTCCGCAAAGAGAACGACATTCTCGGCCTCGTCGAGCTCGTCAACAAAGCCGATGGCACTCCCTTTAACGAAGACGATCTCTTCTTCCTCTCCTCCATCAGCGAACAAGCCGCTGTCGCGCTGCACAACGCCAATCTCCTCGACGCCGAACGCAAGGTCCACGCCCTCGACGCTCTCCTGAAAATTTCCCAGGAAATCACTTCCACTCTCGATCTCGACCACGTTCTCTCCACGGTGGTGCAGCAGGCCGCTTCCGTAATCCCCTTTGATCGCTGCGTCATCGGATTCTTCGATCGTGGCCGCTTCGTCATCGGCGCCCTGTCCGGTGAAACCGAAGTCCCCAAAACACGCGAGATGAGCGACCTGCGCACGCGACTCGAATGGGTTGCCGATCAAGAAGATGCAGTCTCTGCGGATCTCTACGACGACGGTTGGCACGTCGAGCCGCAAGACGCGCACGCCCAGATCGTCTCCTTCCTCGAAGAGCACAATGAAAATGGTTTTTACGCGCTGCCGCTCCGCGACGATCAAGGCACCCTCGGCGTTCTCGCCCTGCTCAGCAGCGATGCCGATTTCCTCACCGACAACAACAAGGAAACCGTCGCCATTCTCGCCAACCAAACCACCGTCGCCATTCGCAACGCGCAGCTCTACCAGCAAGTCCCGCTAGCCAATCTCCTCCAGCCTTTCTCGCAAAGAAAAAAGAAATTTCTCGCCGCCATGCCGCGCAGCCGCTGGGAACTCTACGCCCGCCGCGCCGCAATCGCCGTCGCGTTGCTGGTCATCGTTCCCTGGCCCATGCGCGTCGGCACCGACGCTACTGTGGTCCCCGCCTCGCGCCAGATGGTCAGTGCCATTGACGGCGGCGTGGTTCAGCGCGTCTTCGTCCACGAAGGTGACGCGGTACAGCCCGGACAAATTCTCGCCCAGCTCGATGACGGCGATGATCGCGTCAAGCTCGCCGAGGCTGAGTCCGCCCTCTCGCAAGCCCGCCGCGAACTCGCCGAAGCCGAATTCCACAACGATCCCTCCGCCGCGGGCCAGGCCAAACTCCGCGCGGACCTGCATGAAGCCGAAGTACAACTCGAACAGCAACGCGTTGCCGCTTCCCAGTTGCGCTCGCCCATCGCCGGCATCGTCGTCACTCCCAAAATCGAAGAAAAAAGGGGAACCATGGTCAAGCCCGGCGATAGCTTCGCCGAAATTGTCGGGCAAGACCGCATCGCCGCCGAAATGAGCGTCGCCGAAACCGACCTCGAGCTGGTGCGCCCCGGCAATACCGTCGCCCTGAAACTCAACGCTTTCCCTACCACCACTTTTCAGGGAACCGTCGAACGCATCGGCGCGCAAACCCAAGCCGTGGCCGGTGACCAATACTTCATCGTGCGCGCCATCTTCAATAATTCCCGCAGCCTCGCGCGCGATGGCATGGTCGGCCGCGCCAGAATCCACTCCGTAGGCGGCTGGTTCCAAAGCGGCTGGTATCCTGTCGGTTACGCTCTGCTGCGTGCGCCCTTTCGCTGGCTCTGGGAGAAAGCATGGAGTTGGTTGCCATGATGCCCGCTCGAATGTTGGATTCAGATCGCAGGATACCCAAAGGAATAGTCATGACCAGAAGTGCAAACCTGTTTTTCGTCGCGATGTTGGCCCTCGCCGCCGCGGGCTGCGATAATTCTTCCGTCGCCTCCAGCCCCAATCCCGCGCCATCGCCCGCCGTCGCCGCTCCCGCGAGTGCTCCACCAAAATCCACCAGCTCCGCCGACATCCTGAGCGTCCTCACTGTCGAACATCAAGTGGACATCACCACACAGCGCGACGGCCTGGTAATGTCCGTGAACCAAGATGAAGGCGCCACTGTGAAATCCGGCGACCTGCTCGCCCAGCTCGACGACCGCAGCCTGCAAATGGAAATCATCAAAGCGAACGCCGACCTTCAAGTCGAGGAGAACAACAAAAAATACAAAGAAGCCGAACTCAAAGCCAAAAGCGCCGCCTACCACCGTCAGCAGCAGTTGCGCGCCAACGGCCTCTCCAGCGACGCCGATCTCGAAGCCGCCGAATTCGAAGCCAAAGCCGCCGAGTACGATCTCCACGGCTACGAAGCCCTGGTCGAAAGCGGCCACGCCGAAATCAATCGCCTCAAACTCGAAGAAGAACAGACTCGCATCCACGCTCCCTTCGCTGGCGTTGTCGTTCGCCGCTACCTCCGCGAAGGCCAGGCGATTGCCAAAGGCGACAAATGTTTTCGCGTCAGCCAGCTCTCTCCGCTGCAAGTCCAATTTCAGGTCCCGGAATCCTCAGGCCGCCGCCCCGCCCCAGGCGCTCCCGTAGAACTTTCCTTAGTCGAAGATTCCAGCCGCCCGCTCACGGCGCGCGTCGTGAAAGTCAGCCCTACCATAGACGCCGCCAGCGACAGCTACGACGTAGTAGCCCAACTCAACAGCTCCAACATCTCCGACCTCCGCCCCGGCATGGCCGTAAAAGTCCTCTGGCCGTACGCCCACGCGACCGCCCCTTCCGCGCCGCAGGCAACGCACCCAGCTCCCCCATCAAATCTAAACGCGCCCCCGCGGCAGTAAACGAGCTCTCGATGCGCTTCGGCCCCACCAGCCTGCAGGTCTCCAGCGTACTCGCCAAAGGCTTGCGCCGTCCCAAGCTCCGCACCGACCTCCGCATCAGCGAACAAGTCATCGCCGGCGAAACCAGCTACGTCGTCAAAAATTTCGAAACCAATTCCTACAATCGTTACGGCTCCACCGAATACGGCGTCCTGCAGCTCTGCGACGGCACCCGCACCGCGCTCGAAATTTCCGACGCCCTCACCGAGCGCCATCCCGACTCCCCCCTGAGTGAAGCCGAAGTCCTCGAATTCCTCGACAGCATCGAGCCCGCCATGTGGGAACGCTCCGTCGGTGAGAAAAATCTCGCCGTCCTCGAACGCATCCGCGACGAGCGCAAAGGTCGCGTCGACCAATCCAGCGTCCTCTACATGTCCTTCAAAGCCTGGGACCCAGACAAAACCCTCGCCAGGATCGATCCCTACCTTAGCTGGATGTTCACTCCCGGCTTCGTCGTCTTCTCCATCGGCGTATTTATCGTAGCCTGCTATTTGCTCGCCTCCGATTGGACCCGCGTTCAGCAAGACACCTCCGCCCTCTACAATTTCTCCGACAAGAGCGCCTACGACATCTGGATGTTCTGGATTCTCCTAATGGTTCTCGGCGGAATCCATGAGTTCGGCCACGGCCTCACCTGCAAACATTTCGGCGGCGACGTTCACCAGATGGGTTTTCTGCTCATCTACTTCACACCCGCCTTTTATACGGACACTACGGACATCCTCCTGTTCAAACGCGGCTCCCAGCGCCAGTGGGTCATCTTCGCCGGCATCTGGATCGAGCTTGTCATATGCGGGCTCTCCGGCGTGCTCTGGTATTTCACCCGCGTAGGATCCGTGCTCAATGATGTCGCCTATAAAATGATGCTCCTCAGCGGCATTCAGGGCGCGCTCCTCAACCTCAATCCTTTAATCAAAGCCGATGGCTACTATGCCCTCTCGCAATTCCTTAACATTGACAATCTCCGCGAGGAATCTTTCGCGTTTCTCCGCGCTTGGGCCGAAAAATATTTGCTCCGTCACGACATTGACTTGCCCCCCACCAGCAAACGCCAGCGCCGCGTTTTCTTTCTCTTCGGCCTGTGCGCCATTCTTTACAGCAATACCTTGCTCATCCTGGTCATCGTGTTCGTCAAAAACGTTCTGGTCAGCAAACTCGGCGACACGTGGGGTTACCTTGCCACTCTCGTCGTCATCTATTTTTTCGCCAGGAAGGGAATTCAGCAGGCGCTGCCCACCGTGCGTGCCTGGCTCCGCCAGAAGAAGGAGGACTATATGGCCTGGAAAATTACCCGTGCCCAGCAAGCCGGAGCGCTCGGCTTGGCGCTTCTGCTTCTGATCCCCCCGGTATCCTCATCCGTCTCCACCGGCCTCGTTCTCGAGCCCGGAGCCTCGGCTCGCATCCGCGCCGAAGTCTCCGGCCAGGTCCAAACCATTTACGTCAAATCGGGCGACGCCGTAAAAGCCGGACAGCTGCTCGCCGACCTTCACAATCCGCTGCTTACAGCCGAGGCCGATGCCCTCCGCCAGCAGTTGGCCCTGGCCAATAGCCAACTCCGCACTGGCCAGGACCGCTCCGATTTCGACTCCGCCGCAAACGCCGTCCGCGACCGCACCCGCCTCCAGCAGGAACTCGCCGTCGCAGAAAAACGCGCCGCCGCTCTGGAAATTCGCGCGCCCATTGACGGCGTCATCGCCACCACCGACCTCGACCAACTCCCCGGCTCATTTCTCTCCGCAGGCGATGAGTTCGCCCGCATCGTGGACCGCTCCACCATGAAGGCGCGCATCCTGGTCCGCGATTGGGACCTGCAGGATGTTCGACAAGCTGCCGTGGTCCGGGTAAAAGTCGTTCCATTCCCCTATCGCACCTATTCCGGCAGAGTCGGACGCATCTATCCAGCCTCCGCTCTCGATCGCCCTGTAACCGAAACAGAGAATCTCGAGCGCCTCGGCCAAAAACTCACAAATTATTTCGCCGTGGATATGGAGTTCGCAAACCCTGATGGCTCACTGCGGGAAGGCATGACAGGTACCGCGAAGGTTTCCGGCAAGCGCGCATCCTTAGCTTGGCAAGCCTCCCGCGCCACGTGGCGCTGGGCTCACACCCAGGCCTGGTAACTGGGCAGCTCGGTTCGAAATCATCCCAGAAATGAAGAAAGGGCCGCCGTTCCTGGGACGGCGGCCCTTGGGGGTGTTGCTACGTCAATCTCCGATTAGGCTAGGGGCCCGACCGAAGAATCTCTGTGATCGTCCTAGAACTTGATCAAGGGCTTCACGGCCGGCAGATCCGCGCGCTTCATCAGCGGTTTCACCGGCGCTGTTTTCTTGCCCTTCACTGGCTTCGATTTCTTCTCCATTACCGATCTCCCTCTATGAATTGATCATTCCCGTCAGCCGTGCCCGCCGCGCTTGCCCCTTCAACTAGCTGAGTCTCGAAAAGGGCCGTTGCCACTGCGGCAGCGGCCCGCTTACCATTCGAGATGCTTCTCTCAGGCCGCGTCGTGCCTTTCGGCGCGCTCCTGACCATGAAACTCGGGGCTTACTTCACTTTTACGATGTTCATCAACGGCTTCGTTGCTTCGATCTTCTTCGACTTCTTCAAGGTTTTCTTGGCCATGTTGTTTCCCCCTCGTTTGATTTGCCCTGTTGGGCATCTGCCTAGGTATATGCAAAGCAGTCGCCAAACTTCGCCGCCAATTCGCCGTTTTGCAACCTGCTCAATTTATGACACTTCGCCCCGGCAACCACGCCGTAACCATCTCCGCCAGGTGTTCGCAGTGTTGAATTAATCATCGCATGTTGAAAATTTCAACACGTCACCGCACCACTTCATATTACTTCACGCTGGCTTTCAATTCGGGAAGGCCGCTGCGCCGAGTTCCGTGGAGCTGAACAGACATGAAAAAGGGCTGCGGCCTTCGCGGCTGCAGCCCTTTTACGGTTCGAGTTGCTCTCAGGCCCGGCCCGCGCATCGTGTGCGCGTGCTCCAGACCATAAAACTCGTCCTTACCGCTTCATCAGCGGCTTGGTCGGTTCAATCTTCTTCGCCTTCTTCAATTTCTTGGCCATGTTGTTCTCCCTCACTTGATTTGCCCGCAAGGGCATCTCTGCCGTTATATGCAATGTGGCCACCAAAGTCCATACGCATTTCGCAGCCCCGCGCTGCGCGTCCATCGCCATCCCGGTCCATCACAGATCGTACTTCCGGCACAGGTAATTCAGCCGGTTGCGATCCACTCCCAGCAGCTTCGCGGCATCCGCCTTCACGTGCTTGGCCTGCTCGATGGCCTCCTGCACCCAGCGCCGCTCAAATGCTTCCATCTCTTTATCCAGCTTGATCCCCGCCGCGGGCAGTTGGAAGCGGTTGCGATAATCGCGTCCGCCAGACTGCGCCATCTCCGCCGGCAGATCCTTCGCCGTGATGGTGTCGCCATCCGTCATGATCACCAAGCGTTGGATCGCATTCTCTAGCTCGCGCACGTTTCCCGGCCACGTATAACGCTTCAGCGCCGCCATCGCGTCATCCGCAATATGCTTCGCGGGAAATCCGTTCGCCGCCGAATACACGCTCACGAAATAATCCGCCAGCACCGGGATGTCCTCCACCCGTTCGCGCAACGCCGGCACAAAGATCGGCACCACGTGAATCCGGTAATAAAGGTCCTCGCGGAAGCGTCCCTGCCGCGCCATCTCTTCCAAATCTTCATTCGTCGCGCTCACCAGCCGGAAATCCACCTTAATGTTTTTCTTCCCGCCCAGCCGCGTCAGCGAACGATCCTCCAGCACCCGCAGTAATTTGCTCTGTAGCAACGGCGTCAAGGTCGCAATCTCATCCAGGAACAAAGTCCCCTGATGCGCCAGCTCAATCCGCCCTTCTTTCGTCGCGACCGCTCCCGTAAAAGCGCCGCGCTCGTACCCAAAAAGCTCCGCCTCCATCAATCCTTCCGGCAGCGCCGCGCAATTCACGCTCACAAACGCGCGATTCCGCCGCGGGCTCTGCTCGTGCAGCGCCTTAGCCACCAATTCTTTTCCCACGCCGCTCTCGCCGCGGATGATCACGTTCGTCGTCGCCCGCGCCATGCGCTTGATCGAATCAAACACATGCCGCATCGCGTCCGTCGCGCCAATCAAATCGCCCAGCGCATTCTTGCGGCTGATTTCCTCGCGCAAGATGCGGTTCTCGCGCTGGATGTGCAGTTTCTCGATGGACCGTTCCAGCAGCAATCGCAGCACGTCCGTATCAATCGGCTGAATAAAATAATCGTGGCAGCCGGCGTCAATCACTTTCAGCGCCGTTGTCTTGGTCTGGTCCGTGCTCAACACGATCACCAGCGTATCAATGTCCCCCACTGCCAGCCGGCTCAGCAATTCCGTGCACTCGCGCAGTCCGCCCGATTCCATCGGCAATGCCAGCAGCAATACGTCCAGCCCCGCTTCCTGCAAAAGCTTATAAGCCGCCGCGTAATCCCCGCCCTCCACCACCTCAAAAGTGGAACGCAAAGCCGCAACAATACTCCCACGCATCCGCGCGTCATCATCCACCACAGCAATTTTTGATTTTAAGGACGCAGGAGTGATGAGCAGTCTCCGCTGGGAATGCCGTGGCGTAGCTCCCAGCCAGCACCCGCAGCCATCCCAGTGGCCGCGATTCTAGGTGTGGCCAGTCGCCATGTCAACGGCGGGTGCAAAGTTGTGAGGAGTAAGTGGTGATTAGTGATTGGTGAACGGCAAGCCGCAAACACCGCCCGCGACCAATAGTCCTCGCCGGGTAGCATAGGCAATCCTGCCTGTGCTGTTTCTTTTGATTTTCGTATCACAGGCGTCCCGGCCTTGAAATCTTAAGGACTCTCGTCTTGGCGATGCTGAAGGGCCGGCCACTCGCAACATCAAAAATACTTGCAACCTTAGACTGTCTCCGATTATCCAAAGAGTGCGGAGGCACTCTCCGTTTAATCGAAGTCGCGGCGGTTCGTCACAATCGCTTGCGTATGTACGGAAGTCGAACCGGACAGCACAAGGAGGAAGGCAATGGTGGAAGTATTTGGGGCGACCTCAACAACGGACGAGGTTTTGTCCGGCGTGAATCTGCATGGTAAACGGATCCTCGTCACGGGCGTTTCGGCGGGGATCGGCGTCGAGACTGCGCGGGCTCTTGCGGCGCACGGCGCGCAGGTGGTGGGTGCGGCGCGGGATTTGACCAAGGCAAAGACGGCGACGGAGCAGGTGCGAAAAGACGCGATAGCCAACCGTGGGAGCTTCGAGCTCGTTGAGCTGGATCTCGCCAGTCTTAAGAGCGTGCGCGCCTGCGCCGACGGGCTGCTGGCACAGGGCAAACCGTTCGACGGGGTCATCGCCAATGCAGGTGTAATGGCCACGCCGTTTGGCCATACCGCGGACGGCTTTGAAACGCAGTTCGGCACCAATCACCTGGGCCACTTCGTTCTGGTCAATCGAATTGCACCCCTCATTCGCAGCGGCGGGCGCCTGATCAACTTGTCTTCCGCGGGGCACCGCTTCTCCAACGTCGATCTCCAGGACCCCAACTTCGAACGGACGCCCTATGAGCCTTTCGTTGCCTACGGCCGATCGAAGACGGCGAATATCCTCTTCGCCGTTGCCTTCGACCGGCAACACAATAAGCGTGGTGTGCGGGCGGCCGCCGTGCATCCGGGGGGAATCCATACCGAGCTGGGTCGCCACGTCGATCCGAGTCGCATAAAAGGGCTGTTCGACCAGATGAATAAGCAGTTGGCGGCGGAGGGTAAACCGCCCTTCCAGTGGAAGACGATTCCTCAAGGAGCCGCAACTTCGGTATGGGCCGCGGTCGTTGCTCCCGCCGACGAGATCGGAGGTCGATATTGCGAGAACTGTCATGTCGGCCAGGTCGTTCCGGACGATGTGACTATAAGCGCCATAAGTGAAGGAGTGCGCGGATACGCGCTCGATCCAAATACTGCTGAGGCGCTTTGGAAGAAAAGTGAAGAACTCGTCGGAGAGTCGTTTTAGCGATTCAGCGTTCCGGCAAATCACACGAAAAAGTGATTTATAAATGTATTTGTTATGAGAGCAACCCGCTTCTTGGCGTTCGGCAATAGACACAGTTCCGACGCATTTATTCGTTCGAACTACTAGGAGGCTTTTTCCATGCCGTCGCAATTCCGGATCGCGTTGGGTGTTACCTTCGCCCTAATTTTTTCCACAATCGTCTCTACCGCAAGAGCCCAGCAGAAGAGCCTCACCCCCGACCAGCAGCAAGTCGTCGATACGGTGAGCACAGTATTTACTGCTGCCCGCGCAGACGATCTTGCGAAATTCGACTCCGTCATTGCGCCAGGCTTTTACATATTCGATGGCGGTGCGCGATTCAACGGAGACTCCATCATGGCTCTCATCAAGGCACAACATGCCGCGGGCAAGCGTTATGAATGGAACGTGACCGAACCCGACGTCCACATCAGCGGCGATACTGCTTGGATCGCCTACGTCAATAAAGGCAGCATCACCGACGCTTCCGGCACCGTGAACCAAAATTGGTTGGAATCCGCCTTCCTAGAGAAACAAGCAGGCGCCTGGAAGATCGTCTTCATGCACAGCACCCGCGTCCCTGTGGCGCCTCCAGAGAAGCAACGCAAGTGACATCAATGCTCCGAAAGATTCTCCGGCGATGGCCGTCACTTCGCGTGCGCCAATCGCTTTCCAAATTCAGCGCCAGCCAAAACAGGGAGAACAAAAAGGTTTGCCAGAATATCGATAACGGTACCGGCTAGGACCACGAGACCAAACCGCTGCGTTGGCGGGAAACTAGAAAGCGCGAAAATCGCAAACCCAGCCCCAATCACAACGTCCGAGTAAACAATCCCTCGCCATTGTTCTTCGCGTCCCTTCACCCACGCCGGCCATCCCTGCACCTCCGCGTGCTGCGCCCTCCTCACTGCAAATACCAAATGCACCATCGAATCAATCGCCATGCCGATGCACACATTCGTTGCAGGCGCCGAAATAATGTCCACGGGAATCTTCAGCAGCCCGATCCCACCCAACATGCACACGGGAACCAAGCTCAAGCTGAAGATCATCGCCGCCGTGGTTCTCAGGCTTCGCCCCACGATCCACGCCACCGCGGTAAAAAAAATCATCAGCCCCAGCAGGCCTTTCACCAAGCTCTTCGCCACGAGCTGCGCCAATTGTCCTTGCAGCTCGTACACGCCCCCAACCAGCACGGTTCGGAAACCATTCCGCCGCACCACAGACCGCAGTTGGTCCACAACTTCAACCCGCGGCTCCTCTCTCCCGTGTTCGTCCATACGCAGATAGAAAGCCGCCATGGACCGGTCCTTGGTCACAAACGTACTCGCCACGCGATTGTATTTAGGTTCGTTCATGATATTCAGCAGATGGTTCCAGCTAATCAGGAAAGCCAGCGGCCGGCGATGCCCCTCAGCCATCAAAACCGGCAGCGAAATCGACGTTCCAACGCCTTTCTGTTCCTCCAGCGCATCCTGCAGATCCCACATCTTTTCGTATTCTTCCTTGTTGTCGAGCTTGCTGCCGTCTGCGGCCGCTACCACCAGCGTAAGAGGATTAGCCCCGCCCTTCCGATCCACGTACGCAAGTCCTTCGCGCGGCTGCTCGCCTTTTTTGAAATAATCCAGCAAGCTCGGATCGGTATTCAATTTCCACATTCCCAAGCTCAACCCGGCGCTGGCCAAAATCGTAATCACGCATACCCACACGAATCTGCTCTGCCAGAAATGACCATCCTTCTCTCTGTGCTGGGCTTTCCTCTGCGTCGCGCCAGCCCAGTCCAGAAAAGCTGGGTACATCAGATAAGCACAGCCAAACGCTACGACGGCCCCCAGCGTTCCTCCGACACCCAGCTCTTTCAAAGGCTTTGCCGGCACGATCAACAGGCTCGCGAATCCCAGCGAAGCACACACCATCGACCAAAACGATGCCGGCAACGTCATGCGCCATGCCTGCGCTCCCAAATGACCGGGGTCCGCACGTCCCCGAGACAACGTCTGCCAGTTAAATGTCATATAGACCAGATGAGACAGCGCAATCACAAAAACGATCGTCCCAAGATTCGCGGTAAGCACGCCGATCTTCTCTCCAAACGCGGCTTGAATCAGTAAAGTCCCGAGCACCGCGTTCGTGCACGTAACCAACATTCCCAGCGTGAGTTTCAGCGATCGAAACAAGACCAGCATCACCGCACCAAACAACAGAAATGCTGTAAGGCTGAAGACCTGAAAATCGTGCAGCAGTTTGCGCCGAATCATCTCCGATACGTACGGCGCCCCGGCAATCTCGATCCGGAAATCCTTCGCATTGAACTTCGCCACCACCGCTTCAATCCGGTTGATCAAGTCCTGGGGATCGTGATTGGAAACAAACATCACCACATTACTGGACCGCCCATTTTCCGCAATCAGCAGCCGCGTCCAAAAAGGACTTTTTTCGGCGTCCTTCACGTTCTTGGGCCCATCCGCCAAGCTTTCCACGCTGTCCACCGACGGGATGGAATCCAGTTGCTCCGTCATACGTCCCAGCCGTTCCAGATAGCCCGGCGAGGTAATATCCGGCGCTTCCACCGCCAGTATCAGCTGGCTGTCTCCGCCAAACATGCGATCAATCTTGTCCGATTCCTGCGCGATAGGGTCGTGCGACGAGAAAAAGAAGTTTTCATCAATATGCGGTTGCAGATCCACAAACTTGGCGACCAAACCCAAAAGAAGCACAGTGAGCACCACGAAAAACCAATGGAGCCAGGAGTGTCCGGCGGATTCAACGCTGCGGCGATGCTTTTTTCCGATCACTGTAGATGAGTGTGCCAGCGTCAACGGTCAAACCGGCGATCTCACTCAGCCTAGCAAGCCGCGCAACCCCGAGCATTACGCAAATCCCTGTAGATACACCCAGAAAACCGTTGAGCAAGAACACTAACGCGAGTTGGCGAACGCGCAATGTGCCGCGGCAAAGCGCACTCCGTTCGCCACGGTGATATGGGAGACCGCGCCGCCCGCCCGTCGCCGGATTCAGCGCTCTCTACTGCTCGTAGTTCTCCACGATCTTGGCAGGACGCACCTTGGCTTCATCAGGGTCTTTGCCGAACTCACGCAGTGCCCGGCGTTGCCGCAACAAGTCCCAGCACTGGTCCAGATGTACTTTCAGGTCGGCCAGGCGGGCGCGATCTTCACTGGTGATTTCACTCTTTCCGTAGAGTTGCTCTTCTTCCTTCACCAAACGATCGATGTTGCCGAGTATGGATTCGTCGTTTTTATCGATGGCCATGTACGTCTCCTGTAAGGTATCGCACGCCCGGTCCCTGCGGAGGGCCGTGCGTCTCCGCCAACCGACTATAGCAAAACGATACGTCCCTCGCAGAGTCGCGAGCCGCCAGCCGCGGACCGCAAACCGCGTCGGCGTTGGCGGATGCGCCCATGCGAACGTATCCCCAATACTAAAGTCCAATTCCACTCCCTTTTTAATTCTGGCTTAATCAGAGCCAGCACGAAGGAAAAATACATTTGGTTTGGAAAAGGAGTCCCGATGAATTCGACAGCTAAGGCCGAACAGATCCATCTAACTCGTAAATCGCCTTCCTACTGGCGAGTGATATTTGACAACCCGCCGCTCAACCTCATGGGGCCGGAATTTGTTCTGCAGTTTCAGAAAATCATGACCGAAATTGAAAACGACGAGAAAGTCAGGGTTGTGGTTTTCGAAAGTGCCGTCGACGGTTTCTTTCTCAATCATTCCGATTTCCTCGCAAAACTCGAGGATCTCACCAGCATACCTCAAGGTCCCACGGGCCTGGAGGCGTGGCCGGACATTCTGGTGCGCCTGACTCGAGTAGCAGTGGTCTCAATTGCGAAGATCCGAGGACGTGCCACTGGCAACGGGAGTGAGCTTGCACTTGCATCCGACATGAGCTTCGCCAGCCGGGAAAAAGCCATTCTGTCGCAATGGGAAGTGGGCGTCGGCATGGTAGCCGGTGGCGGACCCATGGCGCGAATGCCGCGGCTCATGGGACGAGGACGCGCGCTGGAGGTGCTCCTGAGTTCGGAGGACATCCGAGGCGAGCTGGCCGAACTCTACGGCTACGTGAATCGGTCGTTCCCGGATTCCGAGCTCGACGCCTTTGTTGATGCGCTCGCCGCTCGGATCGGCACGTTCGAAAAGTGGGCGATCAGCAATACCAAGCGCCTTGTGAACGCTGCGAGCTTGCCGCCCGACGTCGAAATTGCAGCTGGGTGGGATGCTTGTATTAATTCGATCTCCCGGCCAGCCACGCAAGAAAGATTCAAGAAGTTATTCGACCAGGGCTTTCACAAGCCGGGAGATGTAGAAAATCGCTTGGGATACTACGTGGGAAAACTTGGGCGCTGAGCGCCCATCGGTTCGAGCGAGAACTTTCCAGTTCACGCGCTAGTGGTCCTATAGCTCGGGAAGGAGATAATTTATGGATTTGCTCAAGCTTGCCAAGGAACTTGCAGATCGCGTTGAGGCAGAGGCGGCGAAAGTCAAAATACCGGTCTCGGTTTGCGTCATGGACATTCACGGGAATATCGTCCTTTTGCACCGGATGAATGGAGCGCCGGCTTTTTCGATGGAGCTCTCCGAACGGAAAGCCTATACATCCGCGCTGGTTGGGCTCAGGACGATCGAGATTCTTCCCATGGTGCAGCCAGGGCAGCCGCTCTTTCCGCTCGCGACGGTCGCCGGGGGCAAATACTGCGCTATGGGCGGCGGAGTCCCGGTGAAAAGCGAGGGCGCCGTGATCGCCGGTATCGGAGTGAGCGGCGGAACGGTGGAGCAGGATATCTCGATCGTGGAAGCGGCGCTGAAATAGCTTGCTGCCACACGGGCCATCCAAAAGTCCGTTCAGAGTCACCCTCCTCCGCGGGCGCCTTTCACGCCACAAACAAATAGATGGCGCGCAACTCACCTGAAGGGACTGACGGGACCCTACGAGGTGGATTGCATCCGCTTCTGTCGCTTCCGTCCAGTGCCGCGTTTTGATAGCGCATCTCCCGCGGTCAGATCCACGAGCTGCCGGCGGACCTGCTCGAGAATTTCCCGCGATAGGCTCGGGTCCGAAACGGCCCGAGAAAGATTGAGCGCCCCCAGCAGGCTGGCGAGGATCAGCAATGCGCGGCCTCTTTTGTCGGCGCTCTCTTCGGACGGCAACAGGCCGGCGGTAACCGCCAGGCTATGCTTCACCCGGGTGGTGTAAACCGTCTTTGCCGATTTGCTTGCGCGGCTCATATCTCCTAGCAATGCTCCCATGGCACAACCCGCTCCAGGGTTATCACGGTGATATTCGGTGAGGTAGTTCTCCAGCAGCTGAGCCGGCGACTCCGCATGCTTTTCCCAAGCGTCGAGATCCTTGAATGCCGTGCCCAGCGCCTCCACAACGAGCTCGTCACGCGATTTGAAGTGCTTGTAAAAAGCTCCCACGGTGACGCCTGCTTGTTTCATCACATCGGCCACACCAATTCCGTCCAGGCCGAGCTCGCGAAATCGCTTTGCCGCGACCTTCAGAATCCTGGCGTGCGTGTCAGTTTTTGTTCTCTTTCGCATATTGCTTAGTATAGGGCGCAAAAGGCTAGGCAGGTACTCGCGGCCCGCATCGTCGCCTTCTGTGCCGTGCAGACAGCAGGAGTATGGTCATACTCCTGAATTCGGATGCCGGACGACTATATCGCAGATACTCTCTTTTCCAGGCAATAAATCGGCGTATCTAAAAAGCACAAAATCCTTGCAACCTTGGGAGAATGACCGTAATCCAACGCGGTAGATGTGGGTCGTCATTTTACGAACGGGGGAGAAGCAATGAGCAATAAAACGCCAGAACAGAATAAAGCAATCGTGCTGGAGGCCTTCCAGACTCTCTTCAACAAGCGTGATTACCAGGCTGCGGAGCGCTTTTGGTCACCAAACTACATTCAGCACAGCGCCCACATCCCCGCGAGCCGGGACGGCCTGCTCGGGATGATCAAGACCTTGCCGCCAACACTCCAATACGAGCCCGGACTCGTCATTGCCGAAGGAGACTACGTGATTCTCCATGGCCGATTCTCGGGCATCGGTCTTCCCGCGAACTGGATCGTCGCCGACGTGGTCCGGTTGCAAGACGGAATTCTGGTCGAACACTGGGACGTGATTCAAGACGAGGCAACGAAGCTGCAGTCCAAGAGCGGCAATCCGATGTTCGGCGATGCGTTCCCGAAGTAGAGGACGATGTCGCGCGGCAATCCCTAAGCGTCGGGCTCTGTCAACATCGTCTGCGCAGCCCGATAGGAAACAATACAGGAAGCATTACATGAACCTGTTGCGCGCCCTCTTTACCCGCAACCTCTTGCTCTCCGGAGTAGCAATTGTCCGCTACATTCCCCGCGCATTCCGGGTCCAGCAGGTGGATGGGAATCTCTTTTTCACGGAGGAGAAGCGGCAGGAGTATCGCCGTCGTGTGGAGAGTGTGACGCCTCACTCCCCGCGTCAGTGGGGCACCATGGAGCCTGAGCAGATGCTTCACCACCTCAACCTGGCCCGCGGAGCCTCACTGGGTCTCTACAATCTCCCGGACGAAAGTTACCTCACTTCGCGCAGCTTCTTTAAGTGGATTCTAGTCGATTGGTTTCCGGAGCAACCAATCGGCCTACGGCTTCCAGCGGGCTTTAAAATCCCGCATTCGCAGAGATTCGACTTCGCGTACGAAAAAGCCCAACTGCTGAAAATCCTCGATGCAGCCTGGAACGCAAGAACCGCCGATGCCTGGAAGCCCCACCCAATGTTCGGCAAGATGACAACAAAAGAGTGGGGCAAGCTCCTGCAGATTCACGTGGACTATCACCTAAGACAGTTCGCAGCGTAACTCACTGCTCGAGCCGGTGCCCAACCTTTCCGGACCAGCAGTCGCGCTAAGTGTTCGACCAGCGCCTCATTCGATCCTGCCTCTAAACCCACCCCCCTGCAAAAACCGAAGTTCAAAACCGAAGCCTGCGCCACCGATTAGTTCAAGCCCATCTGCCGCAGGATTGGCGGGAAACGCGGGTCCGAGCGAATCGGGTCTAACGTGGGATTCACCTTGAGAGAGGTGAGGCCCGGAGAATGTTCGGAGATGGATTTCTGCAGCCACAGAAATGCCTGGTCTTTGTCGCCGACACCCGCGTAGCCCTCAACAAAAGCCCATGGTTTGACGGGGCGTCCGCGCGTTAGCGCGCGCAAATCCTGCAACGCTCGGCGAGCGTCGCCGGGTCGTCCCTGCTGCGCATCGATCTGGGCTTCGAGGGGCGGGATCCAAATCTGGTCGTCAGCACGTCGCCATTTTTTGATCTCGGCAAGCGCATCGTCGTAGCGCCCATCTTGCGCATAAGCGGATGCCAGAATGTTGGTTCGGGGGAAATTCGGTTCCCTCTCGATCACGGCGCGAAATTGATCGATGGATTGATCGTAGCGACGCGCGAAATAAAGAAAAACGGTGGCGTCGGTCTGCATGATTAAGGAGAGCGGATCTAGCTGCCGAGCGCGCCCCATCTCGTACTCAGCCTCGTCGAAGCGGCCGAGCAGCGCGAGATGCTCGGCATACCAATGGTGGCCTGTGGCGTAATTCGGATCGAGGGCGATCGCGCGGCGAAATTCCTTTTCCGATGTTTGCCAATCCCAATCGTAATTTTGCGTGATCACCGCGAGTGACGCGTGCGCCTCGGCGAGGTTATCGTCCAGGCTCAAAGCCTTAAGCGCGGCCGCACGCGCTTTAGGAATCAATTCGCTAGCTGGCCCGCCGCCATAGCTGCTCATCAGGGCGTAGGAGTCAGCTAATCCAGCGTAAGCGGGAGCGTAGGCGGGGTCCTTGGCAATGGACTGCTGGAAACACATGATCCCTTGCTGAAATCCTTGCGCCGTTCGCATGTTCCAGAAATAGCGGCCCTTCAGATAGTCGCCATAGGCTTCGTAGGATTTCAGCGGACGAGCCACCGCGGGAAGCGGTGCGGCGGCGACAGCGGAACTATTCTGTTCGCGCTCGCCCAAAGCGTTCTGAATTTCATCGGAAATCTCCGTGGCAATCTCACCCTGCAAGGTGAGCAATCCGCTGAGATCGCGATCGTATTGCTGAGACCAAATGTCCCGCTGATCTTTGATCTGAATCAATTTTGCCGCGATCCGCACTTTCCCCGCGTCGCGGCGGAAGCTTCCCTCCAACACATATTGAACTCCCAGCTCGCGGCCGATCTGCTCCAGTGGCTCGTCGTTATGTTTGTAGTGCATCACCGACGTGCGCGCGATCACTCCCAGGCGCTCCGGTTCTACGCGTCCCAGCTGCGCGATCATTTCTTCGGTCAATCCGTCACTGAAGTAATCCTGCGTGGCGTCACCGGTAAGATTCTCAAACGGCAGCACGGCGACCATCGTGCGTTCGCTGTTTGCAACAACGTCAGGCTGGCTACCGGGTTGTAATTGGTGATGTCTGGCAAGGAAGGCCCCAGCGAGCGCCACGACAAGCAGTGCAGAACCGGCACAGATCCTAGGAGACACTCGATGAACATCATTCGAAAAGCATTCACGACGCTCGGCGGCATTTTCCTCGCGGCGCTGCTGATTACCGCGCTCGCGCCAAAAGCTGCTCACGGAATCGCCGCCGCTCTCGTGCAGGTCGCGAACACCACTGCGAATCCCGTGCCCATATCCGACGTCGCCCCTTTGCAGCCTTTTCAAGGGCAATCTAACGCCGGGGATGGAGCTGTCACATCCGCCAGAGATCAATGTTCCATTTCTATCCCGTCCGGCAAGAGGCTAGTAGTTCAATCGGTCAGTCTGGAAGTCGAGGTGACGGATTCCAGCAGCGCCGTCGTACTCGGGGAATTCACTTCGGCGACTTCTTCAGTTGCTCAGCCCACCAATTTTTACGTGGCTGTTCCGCATATGGGGATCTCTCAGTTTGGAATATCGGCTTTCGCAATGTCTCAGGAATTACATTCGTACGTAGATCAAGCTTTAGGGTGTGCGGTCATATTCAATAAGCCCAACGTCGACACTCTCAATTGTTCCGTCGCGGGCTATCTGGTGGACATTCCCTAGCCGCCTCTGTTCGCGCAGCAGCACCACCTTGCCTGTGCGCCTTTGATTCGCTAGGGGCGCTGCTTGCTGCGCCCCAGCTTGCCCCGGCCGCAACCATAACGTGGCGCCGCCGTTGCCAACCTCTGCGGTAATAGCGCCATCAGACTTCGCAGGAGCCACTCGTCACAGTCGATAACCCGTAAACAGGCCAAGCTGTGCCACCGGGACCATTGGGAACTTGGGAATGCTGAAATCCCAATGGAGGCGCACGCAAAATCAAGGATTCATCCGTGCCGGTTCTGTTCCTCCTGCTGATCGCCTTCGCGCTCCCGGCCAAAGCGCAAGATGCGACTCCCAGGTTTGAAGCCTATGCCGGCTACGATTACATGCGCGACAATGCCTCCAACGACATCACCCACGTCCCGCCTTCGCAATCCGTCAACGGCAATGGAGCAAGCGCTCAGCTGGAATTCAACGCCACTCCCTGGCTAGGCGTCGTAGGAGATCTAGCCCGTTACGCCGTAGCCCGCAACGGATTCGCCACCACCCACCAGATTTCCTATCTCTTCGGCCCCAGAGTGAATTTCCGCCGCGGCAAGCTCACGCCCTTCGCCCAGGCTTTGCTAAGCGCCGTCTGGGCCTCAGATGCAATCGTGCTCGGCTCGAAGACCGCCTTTGGCACCGCAGCCGGAGGCGGCCTCGATGTCACACTCTCGCGCCACGTTGTACTCCGCCCCATCCAAGCCGAGTATTTCCTGACCAAGTTCCCCGACGGCGCGAGCAACCGCCAAAACAATTTCCGCTACAGCGCCGGAATCACATCCCGCATCGGCCGCCAATAATCATCATCCATGACTTCTTGAGCCGCCAACGTCATCGAATCAGCCTGACAAACCATGCTGTCAACGGGGTTGGCTCGCGCCTGCGGGCGCGGCTGACTTCGGGTGCAACGCTGCTAGCCAATCTAGCCTGATCTTTTGTCGAAACAAGACGCGCTGATAAGGCGGATGATCGCCGTCCATCCGGACATAGTATAGATAAGGACTGTCGGTGATCGTCATGTAGCTGGAATCCGTAGATTTTGGATCGATGAGCGAAAAATATGCATACGACCAGTTCCCCTCGGGCTCGCGCCTGAGCATTTGATTCTGCGTCATCGCAAGCTCCGGCTTGCTCCAATGAACGAAGTCCGGCGAGGTCGTAAAATAGAGGCCTTGCGGCCCCCAACCCGCCGAGCCCTGGTTCCAGAGCGTCGCAACAAACAGATGTGACGCTGCGTAATAATTGATTCCCGTGGAATAGTCCAGATAGGGAACCGTAACGCAAACATGGGCCTTTGGATTTGCCACCGGCGCTCGGTAAGGATCCACGAACTCGACGGTAAAATCTTTGCCGTCCCACCCGCGCCATGAGGACGGGTCCAGAATATTCGCCGTGCGAATCGCGCACGCGCCATCGGGAACCAGGCATGGCTTCTGGCCCTTTCCTCCGCCGCACTTTGGCGGCCAGGCCCACGAATACAGTTCATCGTAGTGCCATTCGCCGGCCTTAACGATGTTCGCATCCACGCTGTAACCTTCCGGCCCCTGATTCACTTCATATTTGACCGGAAGGCTGAGGAAGTAATTTCCCGGTGGTTTCGGGCGCGCAAAATGATAGCCGCCATCATCGGACAGGTTGTAGGTGTCCACGTTATACCAGCACGCGGCCGTGTCAGTTTTCTGCGCGCACATGCCGGCGTGCTCCCACCCGTGGTATTCCATGTGACCCAGCGCCACGATGCGCTTGCCGTCGACGTTGTAAAACGAATTCAACCAGGTGGCATCGTTGAAATCCCCAATGTTGCCGTCGTGCGCCGAGTCGTAAACCACTTGGCAATTATGCTTCGTCGTTTCGAGTGTGGCTCCTAGGCTCGCGCGGGTTATGTAGTGCGACGCAATCAAGTGGATGATTCCCTTGTAATCTCGGAAGGCACGTGCGGCGGCATCCGGAATATCAATCTGTTCGCAGGACTCTTTTGCAGTATCGAACGCCGCCACCGGAGGACCGTCAAGTAAACTGGGTGTTGGCGGATCGGGCGGCCATTTGGGACTGGGAAACGAAAGCTTTCCGGACCCTGCCAGCAATGCGTTATCTACGTTGCCCGCGAGCGCGATACCATGGATATAAATTTTCTTGTTCTGGAAACTTCTCAGCAGCTGGTTGGGCAGCGCGGTATGGAATCTGTGTTTGCCGCCACTGGCGTCATGGCACTCATGGTCAACGGCGTCTTCATTCTCCAGGCTGGCCGTGTCCGCCATGACGTACGTTCCAGGCGGCTTGGCGCCTGCCGGGTGATTCGCGTAAATATTGATGCTGATCGAACCTCGCTCGCCCTCCTGGCATGCCCAGCCGTGCACGTAGTATTGGCCGCCCTCGAACGACACACCATCAATCACGCCAGTCACCGCACCCGCGTGCGAATTCTGCCCTGCCGCGCCTTGCCACGTCAGCGTCGCGATATATGTTCCCGCGATCAGCGCGGCGACAATACTCGACCACTTCAAGTTCAGTGTGACTTCAGGCATCGCCCATCTCACCCCAGGAGTTCAGTCCAGATATGCGACCGCACTCGGTACGTCAGCTTCTGATTGCGGCCCACGTGCGCCTCCCGGAGAGCGAGATCGAAGCGCCCGCGAGCGTCGCTTGAATATAATATGTGGCTCAATTCGCGGCCAGCGTGCAAATGGCGAGAGGTCGCTGCACCCTTCCGCACCGCACACGCCGCCTGGAAACAACCCAATAATGTCCTGTTTCGCACAGACGCCCCGCGCCCCCAATGTTATTCATATCTCTGCCGGTCTCCACCCCTCTCTGGCTGGTACCCACAGCCATCTTTACTCGCGCGCCCGACGCACTGCATCAGGAGAATTTAGAGATGCCCACAGCCCGCGACCAAGCCGTCCCCGCGCACTCCTGACCGACCCAAAATAATGAATACCCACGCCGACATCCCGCGCCGCTACACTACCGACGACCTCGCGCAACCATTCGCAGCACTACGCTCCGCCGCAGCCGCGGTCTGGAATCCGCTCAACAGCCTCCTAGAATGGTTCGGCGAACTCGGCATGTTCATCTGGCAAATACTGCGTTCCACCTTCCGCCGCCCCTTCGAAGGCCTCGAACTACTCCGCCAGCTCGACGAAGTCGGCTCTAAATCCCTGCCAATGGTGGCGATGGCCGGCGCCGCAATCGGCGCGGTCCTAGCTCTCGAAAGCCGCCACAGCCTGATACAATTCGGCGCCAAATCCCTGCTCCCCGCCGCCGTCGTCTTCTCCATCATTCACGAAACCGGCCCGGTCATCACCGCTCTGGTAGTCTGCGGCCGCGTAGGCGCAGGCATCGGCGCGGAACTCGGCTCCATGAAAGTCACCGAGCAAATTGACGCGATCGAAGCCTCCGGCGTGAACGCCTACAAGCTGCTGGCCTTCACGCGCATCGTCGCCTGCATCCTCATGATGCCGCTGCTCACCCTCGCCGCCGATTTCTGCGGAATCCTCACCGGTTGGATTGCCAACACCCTGGCCGAGCCGATCGCATTTCACAAATTCATCCACGCCGGATTTGCCGGCACCGGCTTCAGCGATTTCCTCGCGCCCACTTTTCGCACTATGGTCTTCGGCCTGATTATCGGCGTGATCGCCTGCTTCCAGGGAATGCGCAGCCAGGGCGGCACCGAAGGCGTCGGCCGCTCAGCCACGAGCGCCGTCGTCCTGTCCTCGCTCTTCGTAATGCTCGCCGACGTGATTCTGGTGAAGTTGATCCTGGTGTTCTTCCCATGATAGTTCCCGTACCAGCCCCAACAGTCACACCGCCGGAAGCCAAGCGCGGCGAAAAACTCCCTGCGCCGATCAGCGTGAAGCAGGTCGGCGCGAAGCCTGCCACCGCAGATCAAGCCAGCTCCGGCCCAGCCATGATCGTGCAAGGCCTGCACAAATCCTACGGCGAGCAAAAAGTCCTGAACGGCCTGGATCTAAAAGTCGGCAGCGGCCAAACCGTAGCTGTCCTCGGTCGCAGCGGCACCGGCAAAAGCGTCCTGCTCCGCCTCATCATCGGCCTGCAAAAGCCCGACGCCGGCACAATTCAAATTCAAGGCCAGGAAATCACGAACGCCAATCTCGAGCAAATGAACGAAATCCGAAAGAAGATGGGTTTCCTCTTCCAACACGCCGCGCTGTACGATTCACTCACGGTAGAAGCGAACGTCGCCTTCCCCCTCCGCCGCCACACCGAAATGACCGCCGCGCAACGCTCCGAACGCGTGCAAGAACTGCTAGCGAGCGTCGGCATGGAAGCCGATCTGCAGAAAATGCCCAGCGATATTTCCGGCGGCATGCAAAAACGCGTAGGCCTCGCGCGTGCCCTCGCTCTCGAGCCCGGCATCCTGCTGCTCGATGAACCCACCGCTGGCCTGGACCCCATCACCTCCGGCGAAATCGATGAATTAATTCTGAAGCTGCAGGAAGAGCGCGAAGTCGCCTCCATCGTGGTCACGCACGACTTGCACAGCGCCAAGGTAATCGCCGACCGCATCGTCCTGCTGCACGAAGGCAACGCGGTGATCGAAGGCACGTACGAGGAACTCGAAAAAAGCACGGACGAATTCGTCGCCGAATTTTTCAAGCGGGATTCTTAGGGAGCGTATATGTCCAGAGCAGCCAGGTTGGGAGCCTTCATCATAGCCACGCTGGCAATTCTGGCGATCGGCATCTTCATCATCGGCGACCGCCAATATCTTTTCAGCAATACCTATCAGCTGAAAACGCAGTTCGCCAACGTCGTCGGCCTGAATGAAGGCGCCGAAGTTCGCGTCGGCGGCGTGCACAGCGGCACCGTGCGCCGCATTCAACTGCCGAAAAATCCCACCGATAAAATCACCGTGCTGATGGACCTGCAGCGCTCCACGCACGACATCATCAAACAGGATTCCGTAGCCGCCATTCAGACCGAAGGCTTGCTGGGCAATGAATATGTCTCGATCACCTTCGGCGGCGCGCAAGCCTTGAACGTGCGCGATGGCGACACCATCGCCAGCGAGCCTCCCCTGGTTATCGCGGACATCATCAAAAAAGCCGACGCCATCATGGACAGCACCAAGGAAGCCGTCGCCAACACCACCGTCGTGACCGCGAATCTGAAATCCATCAGCGGCAAGATTGATACAGGCCAGGGCACCATCGGCGCGCTCGTCAATAACAAGGAAATGTACACCGACCTGCAGGCCACCACCGTCGGACTGAAAGACGCCACCGTCCACGCGCAAGCCGGCATCGCCGACTTCCAGGAAAATATGGAAGCACTGAAACAAAATTTCCTGCTGCGCGGCTATTTTAAAAAGCGCGGCTACGAAGATTCCGCCGAGCTAGCGAAAAACCAAATCCCCAACTTGCCAGACGCCGGCCCGATGAAAACTTTCACCTACGATCCGAAAACCCTCTTCGAAAAAATCGACACGGCCAAACTGAAGAATGAAGGCTCCTTAAGCGCCGCCGGAAAATTCCTGGCAGGCAACGAATTCGGCGTGGCAGTAGTAGTCGTCTCCACCGGCCTCGCCGGCGACACCGAAAAAGATCTAGTCCTAACCCAAGCCCGCGCCGCAGTAATCCGCGCCTACCTGGTAGGCAACTATGGCTTCGACGACTCCCAACTTAGAATCCTAGGTATGGGCAAAAAAGTCAGCGCCGCAGCAGACGCCGCCTCCATCACCGCAACCGCCGCGCCAGCTCCAACGAAAGCGGCCGCGGCAGTGTCTGCGTGGGGCGAAATTCAAATCATAATCTACCCGCCGGGCACCGAACTCCCCGCCGACCAGCAACCGGGAGTCGCCAGCACTCTCCACCAATGAATTCGCTTGCGAATGGTGATTGGCGCGCAGCGCTTCATGCCGTGGGCTCAAAGCGGAGGGAGGTTTAACGATCGTAAACGAAGGTCCGTGCGAAGATCAGTTAATTCACCGCGTGTATAGAAAGCTTCCAGAAGGCCGACACTCCCGCGAACATGAAAGCCCTCGGCCCGCGCCAATTTGCCAGCATTGTAATCATCGAGCAGAATTTCATCCGCCGGAATTTCTTTCGCTAGCAAGATGGTGCTGATTTCCCCAAGACCCAACGGGTACGCTTCCTGAGCCGTTAGCAATTCCGCCTGATTCCGCAATGGCTTCACGTCAATCCATGCGGCGTTCGCAACTTCCGCTGCTCCCGGCAGCCCAGCTCCGGCGACAACCACTTCGTTGTGAACGTCCGGCGAAATGTAAATGCGTGGATAGAATCGATGCAGGAGATCAAAGCAGCCAAGCTTGGCGAGAATCACCAGCGGAGAAGAATCTGCTGCGACGTTCACGCCTTAAGATGATCGGAGGACCGGCGTTCCTGGTCCAAATCCTCGTAGTTGTAGCGCAGCGGCGGCACTCCGTGCTGCGCAGCGAATTCCATAAAAGCAGCGAGTGGCGTCTGGCACAGCGCGGCAGCGCGTTCCCATGAAACCTTATCTTCGCTATAAAGGTCCAGTGCCAGCAGGCGCGCGGCGGCCTGCGACACATTGCCGCCATCCTCAAGATTTGCCGCCTTCAGCAAGGCCGAAGGCAGCTCCACGCGCACCGTTTCCATTCCTCAAAATTACTGTATCGGAGAGTGTTTGTTATGCGATTTCCCTGTCGGCCGCTGGCCGAGTCGCGCGCCGCGCTTCCGCAGCATCCAATTAAACGCTTAATTTTTGAAGGTGCCACACGCCTCCGCACGTGCCAGCAGCAACTGCCGCTCCCGCGCATTACGCGTCAAAGCCGCCGCGCGTTCAAACTCCGCCCGCGCTTCCTCCAGCCGCCCAAGCTTCTGCAGCAAGTCGCCGCGAACGCTCGGTAGCAGATGATAATTTTCCAGCGCGCCTTCCGCAGTGAGCGTGTCCACCAACTCCAACCCCGCCGCCGCACCAAACGCCATCGAAACCGCCACCGCGCGATTCAAATCAATCACCGGAGACGGCGCAATCTCACCAAGCTTTTCGTAAAGCGACACAATCCGCGCCCAATCCGTTTCTTCCGCCGCACGTGCTCGCGCATGGCACGCCGCAATTTCCGCCTGCAACACGTACGGGCCCCGCGCCGGGCCAAGCTCCGCAGCCTTCGCCAGCGCCGCAAACCCGCGCCGAATCAAAAGTTGGTCCCACTCCGCGCGGCTCTGCTCCAGCAGCAATATCGGCGCCCCCGCTGCATCCACGCGCGCCCCAGCACGCGAAGCCTGTATCTCCATCAACGCCACGAGCCCGTGCACCTCCGGTTCCAGCGGCGCGAGTTCCGCCAGCACACGCCCCAACCGCAAAGCATCTTCGCACAGCGCAGGCCGCAGCCAATCGTCACCAGCCGTCGCCGCGTAGCCCTCATTGAAGATCAGATAAATCACCGCTAGCACCGACGAAAGCCGCGCTGCCAACTCCTCCCCTCGCGGCACCTCAAACGGCACGCGCTTTTCCGCCAGCGTCCGCTTCGCCCGCACAATGCGTTGCGCCACAGTCGGCTCCGGCACCAGAAACGCCCGTGCAATTTCTTCGGTGGTCAGCCCGCCGAGCAAGCGCAGCGTAAGCGCCACACGCCCCTCGCTCGGAAGCACCGGATGGCAGGAGATGAAGACCAGCCGCAAGAGATCGTCGCCGACAGTGTCATCCAAAGCCGCTGCAAAATCCGGCACGGCCATCTCTTTCTCTTCCATCTCGCGGCCCAGCTCTTCGCGCTTGCGCTCCAGCCGCGCGTTGCGACGGAAATGATCAATCGCCCGATGCTTCGCCGCAGCCGTCAGCCAAGCCCCCGGATTATCCGGCACGCCCGACTGCGGCCACTGCTCCAGCGCCGCGACCAATGCGTCCTGCGCCAAATCCTCCGCAACGCCCACGTCGCGCACCATCCGCGTGAGCCCGGCGATGATCCGCGGCGATTCGATCCGCCAAACGGCGTCAATCGCGCGATGTATATCGGTAGCGCTCACAGCTAACGATCACATCACGTTCGATCCGCCGGCGCAAGCAAGCGAATAAGCAATCGAGCGACGCTCCGGCAATTCGCGTCGCACCGCGAATCCAAGGCCTCTGAGTATGAGTGAGTACAACTGTTTTTCGTCACGGCACGGCTTTAGCCGTGCCATAACCGCCGTGACATCAGAGCGGCTTCAGGCGCTGAGGGAATGATTCGCGACTGCTCACACAGGCTGTTCTGCCACTCTGTTTGTCGGACCAACGAAGATAGAAACCGCCCTACGCTTTCGCAGCGAGATCCTGCTGCATCATCATCATCTCGCGAACTTCCGTCTCGCCCTCCCATCCCGGCCAGTGTTTCTCGTGCAACTCCATGAAATACCGCGCTGCCTCCACCGCCTCTTCCTTCGATTTCAGCTCAAACAGCGCATACCCGCCGATAATCTCCTTGGCCTCGGTAAATGGCCCGTCCGTCACTGTGACCCGCCCGCCGGATAGCCGCACGCTAGCTCCCGCCGAAGTCGGCAGCAGCCCGCCGTTGCCCAGCAGCGTGCCGTTCTTGATCGCCGCTTCACTGAGCTTGCCAATGGCATCCATCAACTCTTTCGGCGGCGCGCCCTGTCCTTCCTTGTGCTTCACGATCATCATGTATCGCATCGTCACATCTCCTTGTGCTCTTCGCTTAGCGAATCGCTTTCTTTCCGGCCATCCGCGCCACCAACCTCTACTACGATTGCTGCTCGAAGGCTTCCGGCCCCAACACCTGGCGGATTTCGGTCTCGCCCTCCCAGCCCGGCCAATACTTCTTGTGCAGCTCCATAAAGCTCCTGGCACCTTCGATCGCCTCTTCCTTCGATTTCAGTTCAAACATCGCGAACCCGCCCACCACTTCCTTCGCCTCGGTGTACGGACCGTCGATCGCGGTCAGCTGTCCTCGAGCAAGCCGCACCCGTGTGCTCTTCGATATCGGCATCAGGCCGCCGCTCGCAATCATCGTTCCGGATTTGGCCGCGTCTTCGCCCAGCTTCGCCATTGCTGCCAGAAATTCCGGGGGTGGCGGCCCCGGGTTTTCACCATGTTTCACCAGCATCAAGAATCGCATCGTCGTTTCTCCTCAATGATTTGGTCTCGCATTCCGTGCCAGGTTCCCAGCCGCCCTCGATCCACTGAGCCTCGCCTCTACTTACACGTCGAACGACTCTCCCTGAATTCGACACTCCGCAAAAGCTTTTTTCAGGCCGCAGCGCACATGGCCACTTTCCGATTCAGCAACCACGCCGCGAAAGCATCCGTTCTGTTGCGCCACTGCCCGCTCGGCTATTCCGGTCTCGGATGCTTCCCACCTGCGCACCGCGCAAAATCCGCCATCTCAAACACCGGCCGTATTTCCACCTCAGTGTCCCGGTCAAACGGCGCCCGCTTCAACCACTCCACCGCCTCTTCCACGGACCGCACCTGCCAGATCCAGTAACCAGCCACCAGTTCCTTCGTCTCCGTGAACGGCCCATCAATCACCGTGCGCTTCTCCCCCGAAAACTTCACCCGCTTGCCCTTGGAACTCGCATGCAACCCGTCCGCCGCCAGCATCACCCCCGCCTGCACCAATTCCTGGTTGAATTTCCCCATCTCCGCCAGCAGCTTCGGACTGGGCAGAATGCCCGCCTCGGAATCCTTGTTCGCTTTCACCATCACCATAACTCGCATCACATTCTCCCCTCTGTCTGTACTAAGCCAGAATCTCAGACAGCGCACTGTCCACCGCCCAGTCCTTGCCCCTACTGACGCGTCGAACCAAACCCGGTTAGTTAGACAACTCCTGTATTTTTATTTTCCATATTCTTCGACGTCCCCCGTGAACGGTCAGTGCGGGAACGATTGTCTTGCGTCAGGGCACGGCTTCAGCCGTGCCGTAACCGCCGCAAAATGCGAGCGGCTTTAGCCGCTGCGGCCATGAAGTTCGAGCCCTCATGCGGCCTCTGAAGCCGCCCCCGCCAGCACCGTCCCGGCAATGACCAGCAACACCGGCCAGAATGATACCAATATCGCGCAGACGCCCAGCAAAAGCTCCCGGCGATCAAACACATAACACCGCCAGACCTGCGACGCCGCCAAACCAAAAGCTGTCAGTTCGCCAAACGTCTGCGCCGCGTCAGCGCTAATGCCAACAAGCCGGCTAAATTGCCCGCAAGCGTCACTTAGATTCACAGTCAGCACAAAAAGCCCAAGCCCGATAAGTGTTATTCCGGCGACTGATTTTAGATCCCGAAAGAGCCTGTACTGCCTCGCCATAACCGCCTCCGAAGGCGCGCTGCCCCGCCTCTACATACACGTCGAAGGAGGACCAACGAATTCGACACCTACAACTACATTAATTTGTGAGGGATCTTCGAGATTAGGGCTGATCTTTCAAAAGGCGCGCCAAGATCTCAGGTGCAAGATAGAAGTTGGTGCCTTGCAGACGTTTCACAGCGAGTCGAAGATCCAGTAGTCCAAGGGTCGCGGCTTCTTGCAATACTCCGAGCGTTCCCATCACAGCAATGCCGTGCTTTTCAGCCTCGCGTCGCCCCTCTCGGTCGTCAACAATCAGCTGATCCGCCCGGAGTTCTCCCGCCGGCAGAATCGCGTCGCGCTCACCAGGATCCGACTTGGCAACCATCGCATCGGGCGCGTTCGCAGGGGCGCGAACCTCCAGCCAGCTGGCCGATTGACCAATCCAGGTCCGTACCGTCGCGGGTGCCGACAGGCGCAGAAGTTCGTCATGCACCGCAGGAGGAATCGTGACCGTGCCGTACATCTTTGGGAGCATTTCGATCTTTTCGATGAGAATCAGGTAGTTGATCGGGGAGGTGTCGGCGACAACGATCATTCCACGCGTTATTCACCGGACGTTTTCTCGTCCAGCACTTTCCCGTGAGCTTTTTGTGCGGTCACTCGATCTTGCTCCAGGTCGGCAAGATCGTAATGCAGGTAAACGTTATGCTGCTTCAGAAAGGCGTGCACTTCCATTCGAGTTTCGAAGCCCAGCATCTGGCGCACCGCGGACTCGGACAGCAACTCGGTATGGTAGCCCTCCAGGGCCAGCGCTTCCAACGCAACTCGCGCCGGGTCCTGCCCATCAGGAGTCACCTGCCGCGCAAGCTCGTCGGAATATTGAGTGTAATTTCCATATTCCTGAGTTCATCAAATCATCTTAGCTCGGAGACATCCTTGCAAAGCGATAAGCCGCTCGAGGAAAAAGCCCACAACTTCCCAGGCTGGCTACGTTTGCCGGCTATTCTGGCCGGAGGTTTATCGGGACTCGCTGGCTTCCTCGTTTTTGGAATAGTGTTTTGTTTCGTTCCGATCGTTCTGATTCTCGGCGCGATCATTCAGCCATATGCGCCTCATCTCGGGCGCTGGGTTTTGTTAGTCGGCGCTATGCTCGTTAGTGTGTACGTGGCGTTATTTCTGGCGCCGCAGGCCTTCGGGGCTATATCGAGTTGGCTCATTACCACGAGCCTAACCGCCTTGCGTCCTCTTTCTATTCGTTTTGTCAATCGCGCTCGTCGTTTGGCTTGACGTGGCCCTCGTAAGGAACGCGAAGGTCAAAAAAACTAGTTAGTGTCCCAATCCGACGAACGATTCCCCCAGCAGTCGAATCCCCTCGCGAATTTGCTGCTCGTTCATGCGTGAATACCCGAGCAGCAACCCTGGCCGCGACGGCCGCCCCAAAAAGTACCCAGCGATCCCGTACACCCCCACTCCGCGCCCCGCCGCACTCCGAATCACCGCATCCTCCGCGATGCGTTTGTCGGCAGGCCACAGCACCACGTGCGTCCCCGCGCCATCCCCACCCACTTCCACGCGCCCGCCCAAATATTCGCGAATCGCATCAAGCAGCGCCGCACGATGCGCCGTGTTCCTGCGCCGAATCCGCCGCAAATGCCGCTCATACATTCCTGTAGATATAAATTCCGCCAGCGTTTCCTGCTCCAGCGTCGCCGTGTGCCGGTCGCACAACCACTTCGCAGCAGTAAACGCCGCCACCAGCGACTTCGGCGCGATCAAATACCCAATCCGCAATGCCGAAAAAATCGTTCGCGAAAACGTCCCCACATAAATCACGCGTCCTTCGCTGTCCAGCCCCTGCAAAGATTCCAGCGGCTGCCCCTCGTAACGAAACTCGCCGTCGTAATCATCCTCCACCACCACGGCATTTTTTCGCCGCGCCCATTCTAGCAACGCCACCCGCCGCGCCAGCGGCAAAATCGCGCCAGTAGGAAACTGGTGCGAAGGCGTCACAAAAGCCACACGCGCATTCTTCGGCAGCGCATCCGGGCGCAACCCGTCGCGATCCACTGGCACCGCCAGCAGCCGCGCCCCCGCCGCCCGCAACACTTCCCGGGTCCCCTGATACTGCGGATCCTCCACCGCCACCGCATCTCCACGCTCAATTAAAACGCGCGCGATCAAATCCAAAGCTTGCTGCGACCCGTTCACCACAATCACCTGCGACGCATCACAAATCACTGCGCGCGACCGCCGCAAATGCACCGAAATCGCCTCGCGCAACGCCAAACTGCCGGCCGCCACACCGTAATCCAGCTGACGAATCGGCGCCTTTCGCGCGTGCCGCAACAAAATCCGCCGCCACATCTGAAATGGAAAATTGTCTACGTCGCCGCGTCCGCCATAAGCAAAATCGTAGCGCATCGGAACCGAGCGCCGGCCGGGAAAGTCCACACTCGAGCCGACAGCATCGACTGTCGATCCGTACCGCGAGAGGTGCAGTTTCGCCGCACGCTCCGATTTTTTCGGCCTGCCAACGCCACCAACGCCGCCGCTCAATCCCGCCGATACATAAGTCCCCGAGCCGCCCCGCCCCGTCGCAAATCCCTCCGCAACCAGTTGCTCGTAAGCAAGCAACACCACAGTCCGCGAAATTCCCAGCTCGTCCGCCAACTCGCGCGTCGCAGGCAGCTTCTCACCAGCCCGAAAAGTTCCCGCAAGAATTGCCTGCCGCAATCCGCGGTACACCTGCCGGTACAGCGGCTCGCCCCGTTTCGAAAGTGGTATCACCAATTGCATAAAAAGTGGCTCTTTCAAAATACCACAAGCCGCGTCAATCTGATATCGGCACAGCGCGCTGTCCGCAGCAGCAGCCGACGTCGCCTCGACGCAAGTACGCAAGCCGCCGCGCGACGATAAATTATTTGGAGAAGAAAATGAAACTGCTCTGGAGTATCGGAAGTTATTTCGCGCTCTGCGCGCTAGGCTGCCTGCTACAAACGCTCCCAACAATCATGCAAGCCGCACCCGTCTCAGCCAAATCGCAGCAGCAGCCGCCGGCGCAGGAAGCCCAGCACGACGGCCAGCACGATTTCGATTTCAACCTCGGCTCATGGAACACGCACCTCCGGCGCCTGCAGCATCCACTAACCGGCTCGACCACCTGGTACGAAATGCAAGGCACCGTGGTCGTCCGCAAAGTCTGGGACGGCCGCGCTCAGCTGGAGGAAGTAGAGGCCGAAGGCCCCAAAGGTCACTTCGAAGATCTTGCGCTGTTTCTCTACAATCCCGCATCCCGCCAATGGAGCTTCACGTTTTCTAACGTCAAGGACGGCACTCTGAGCCAACCCTCCGTCGGTGAATTCAAAAACGGCCGCGGCGAATTCTACGATCAGGAAACATTCAACGGCCGAACCATCCTCGTGCGCATCATCTGGTCAGACATCACTCCAGACTCGCACCAGTTCGAGCAGTCCTTCTCCGACGACGGCGGCAAAACCTGGGAGACCAACCTGGTCGCCAACCTTACCCGGACCAAGCCATGACCCAAAAAATCCTTATTCGCGACGTGTGCCAAAGCGATTTCGCAAAGTGGAAACCTCTCTGGGATGGTTACAACGAATTCTACGGTCGCAAAGGCTCGACCGCGTTGCCCGGCGAAATCACCATTCTCACCTGGTCGCGCTTCTTCGATGGCTACGAACCCATCCACGCGCTAGTGGCGGAAGAGCGTCCCGGAAAATTGCTCGGCCTGGTCCACTACCTCTTTCATCGCAGCTCCACCAGCCTCACCAGCAATTGTTATCTGCAGGATTTGTTCACCGCCGAATTAGCCAGAGGCCAGGGCATCGGCCGCGCGCTCATCGAAGAAGTCTATCGCCGCGCAGCCCAAGCCGGCTGCGGCAAGGTGTACTGGCAAACGCACGAAACCAACACTCACGCGATGAAGCTCTATGACAAGCTAGCGAAGAAATCCGGCTTCATCATCTATAGCAACGAACTTTAAAGCGAAAGGGAAGCGGAGGAAATAATGCTCGCACCAAGCCGTATCCGAATTTGTTTTGCACTGTGCGCGATATTCTCGCTGTGCGCGCTGGCCTCTCTGCTACCTTCTGCCACGACGCTCGCACAAACAGCACCAGCCGGGTCCGCGCCATCAGCGCTGCAAGCCGCCACACCCCGCGACGGCCAGCACGATTTCGACTTCGAGATCGGCACCTGGAAAGTCCACCTGAAGAAACTGCAGCATCCTCTGACGGGTTCCACCACCTGGATTGAATTTGACGGCACCGTTGCAGCCCGCGCCGTCTGGGATGGCCGCGCAAATTTCGATGAATTCCACGCGGACAGCCCCTCCGGCCACATCGAAGGCCTCACCCTGCGTCTCTACAATCCGCAAGCCCGCCAGTGGAGTCTCTACTGGGCCAACCCCAAGGACGGCACCTTCTCCGGCCCGCCCCAGGTCGGCGAATTCAAGAACGGGATCGGCGAGTTCTACTGCCAGGACACTTACAACGGCCGCATGATCCTGATTCGCTACGTCTGGTCCGCCATCACGCCAAATTCCGCGCACTTTGAGCAGTCCTTCTCCACAGACGGCGGCAAAACCTGGGAAGTGAATTGGATCACCGATCAAACCCGCACCAGCGCTGAATCTTCCAAAGCGTCAGCGGCTGCCCAAACGGATTCGGCAGCCTCGCAAGCGACCACCGCAGACCTGGATGGACAACACGGTTTTGACGGCCTCTTTGGCACGTGGAACTATCACGTAAAGCGCCTGGTCCATCCCCTCACGGGCTCCAGTAGCTGGATCGAATTTCCAGCCACTGGCACTTGCTACAGAATTTGGGGCGGTCGCGCGCAACTTGACACCTTCGAGGCCGAAGATCCCACCCGTCACATCGAAGGCCTGGTCGTGCGCCTCTACAATCCCCAAAATAATCAGTGGGGCCTGAATTGGGCCATCAGCCGAACTGGCACGCCAGATCCTCCCCAAATCGGCAAATTCAAGAATGGACACGGCGATTTTTATACCCAGGACACCATCAACGGCAAAACCATCTTCGTACGTTACGATTGGTCGAAGATCAACACCGACACGCCCCACTTCGAGCAATCCTTCTCCGATGACGGCGGCCAAACCTGGGAAGTAAATTGGATCACCGACCAAACGCGCGTAAGCGACGCTCCCGCCAAAGCGCAATGAGCGTAGATGTTCGCGGTTGCCGTTCGTAGCGCCGGCGTCTCGCCGCCTCCTTGCAGTTGACGTTGCAGCGGCCGTCCCGCCTTTGCGGGACGGGCGCCGTTGAATTTGTTTTTTGCATTTGCCGCGCCCAGGTCAGTTTTCGTGGCACAGCCACGCTTCAGGCTGTGCGGCGCGCTTTTCACCGCAGGAGATTTGCAGTTGAAGTTGGTTTTGCTGACGCCTGCGCATCGCCGGCACTTTCTCGGCCGCCCCGCACCAGCGCCGTAGGCGCGGCATAAGTTAGCCCACCCCGGAAGGGGTGGGAAAGTTCACAAAAAGAATCCGGAGCGCCGTAGGTGCGATACAGCTTTCGGCGAGGATGCCAATACAGCCGGTTCTGATGTACCTCGCGCGCGAGAACCGGATAGCCACCGCCGTCGAGCTTCGCCAGCCTGACGGAGATACAGAGGATGCGATGAACACAACAAAAAATATCCGCGCTTTCTTCTTGTTATGCGCCGTGGCGCCAATCGTTCTGCCTCCGCAATGTCTCGCCCAACAAAATCCCAACCCGTCTAAATCAAACGCATCACCCGCCAACACCCCCGACCCCCAACACGATTTCGACTTCGAAATCGGCATCTGGCACACGCACCTAAAACGTCTCCAACATCCCCTGACCGGCTCCGCCACCTGGATCGAATACGATGGCACCTCCACAATCCGCAAAATCTGGAATGGTCGCGCCAACCTAGTAGAACTGGAAGTTGACGGCCCTACCGGCCACATCGAAGGCCTCTCGCTGCGCCTCTACAATCCGCAATCCCGCCAGTGGAGCTTGAATTTTGCCAACAGCGCGCAAGGCTCGATGAGCATCCCCACCATCGGCGAATTCAAAAATAACCGCGGCGAATTTTACGACCAGGAAACCTTCAACAACCGCACCATCCTCGTCCGCAATGTTTTCGAAGACATCACCGCAAATTCCTACAGCTTCAAACAATCCTTCTCCGACGACGGCGGCAAAACCTGGGAACTAAACTGGATCGCAGTCGACACCCGCATCCCCGACGCCCCACAAAAAATATAACAAACTCAAAATCACCGCGGCGGGTGGGAAACACGAGCGAAACGATTCCGAGCGCCGTTTTATCCTGAGACGCTGCCCGTGGCAGGGTCGAACGGGAGGTGCGACACAGCTGTCGCAATCAAGCCTCGCCTACCCTCTCACCGACCAGCCATCTCCGCCCGCCCCCGCCCCAGCGCCTCATCCACGCTAACCATCCGAGCAAACCGCCCCTCCAGCACCAATTCCGTCCGCGCCTTAATCTCCTCCGCGCTCCACTCCCTCCCATGACGATCCTGCATCGCAAACGTCAAAGTAGCCTCCGTAACGTAAAGCACCTCATATCCGCTGTCCGAAGCATGTCGCGCCGTAGTTTCGCAGCACTGTTCCGTCCGAATCCCAGAAATGATCACCCGCCGGATCCCATGTTCCACCAGCCACACGTCCAGCCCGCTCCCAATCAACGCGCTGTGCCGCCCCTTGCGGAACACCGCGTCAGGCGTAAACGATAGCCCCGCCATCGTCTTCACATGCCCAGACGCCACCGAAAACGCCCCCGCATCCTCCACATGAAATATCTGCACCACAGGAATACCCAATGCCTTCGCCCCCGCCGTCAACGCCGAAACCCGCTCCACAAACCCCGGCGCATCCCGATCACGCCAATAAGGCCGGTGCCGAAAAGATTCCTGCGCATCCACCACCAACACTGCCGTCTTCACATCGGACATATCTAGCCTCCTGAACTCAGCGCAGCCACAATCCTACACAATTGCCGCAAGGCACCGAAAGCCCCAGAATGGCCTAACACCGGACAAAAACTGACAATTGATTGCTTCAGACGAATAGTCCACTGTTGCGCTGAGTTTGCAGCGGTCACCTTCAGGTTGGTGCCGTTGCTCTTGGATATTCCAGAAAACTTATCAGGGGAACTAGTAACGCCAAACTCGGATCGTCGCGAAGAAGTCGATTACTTCGTGCATGTCCTTCTTGAAGGCTTTCAATCCCGCGAATGAAAATACGCTGACGCCTTTCCACTCGGGACGTGACCGCTTAGCCGCTACTCTCGACTTTACCGAACCGTGGACCGAACATTTTCGCGCCCCTCTTCGTACGCTTATGGAACCAGAAGGAAAAGCTGCAGCCTGACCTGGAAAATACGCTCGTTCTATATTGCCGCCAGCGCACTCTCTGACCCCATCCGAGCGAAAGGATGAGGAGTTTCGGGATGACGCATCCTCGCGGCCGGTGAGGGCGGAGGTTTGGACGCTGCGCCATCGGCCACCACAAGGAATACATCTCACAAATCATTTTCGGACAGGTAGTACTAGTGTGCTGTCCCGGAAATACGTTCACATAGTCGTTCGACTTTAGCGAAGATCGAATCCGCGGTGGCAGTCCAGACGAACGGCTGCGCCTGGCGGTTGGATTTCTTGACGTAGTGATCGATTTTCTTGACCAAGTCTTTCACGCTGCTGAAGGTTCCCCGGCGAATGGCTTGTTGCGTAATGCGGTTGAACCAGATTTCCACCTGATTGAGCCAGGAGGCATAGGTCGGAGTGAAGTGCACATGGAATCGTGGTCGTGCGGCGAACCAGCGCTTCACTCGCAGATGCTTGTGTGTGGCGTAATTATCCACGATAACGTGCACCTGCAAATTCTGCGGCACGTTCTTTTCAATCTCGCGGAGAAAACCCAGATACTCCTGATGCCGGTGGCGCTTGCGACATTGCGTGAGCACCTTGCCATTGGCCGTGTCCAGCGCGGCAAACAGCGTGGTGGTGCCGTGGCGTCGATAATCGTGGGTTACTCCTTCGACATAACCCAATCCCAACGGCAACATCGGCTGAGTGCGTTCCAGCGCTTGCATTCCGCTCTTCTCATCCACGCACAGAACTACCGCATTTTCCGGGGGATTTAAATACAGCCCTACCATATCCCGTACTTTTTCTACAAAAAATGGATCGCTAGAGAGCTTGAACTGTTTTTGCCGATGCGGCTGCAAGCCAAACGCTTGCCAGATGCGATGCACCGTCGATTTCGATACTCCGGTCGGGGCGGCTATTTGCCGGATACTCCAGTGCGTTCCGGCTTGGGGTTTCGTCTTCAGCGTCTTGCGCACGAGGTGCGCCACGCGCTCATCGCTAATCGGGCGTGGGCGGCCCCGGGGCGTAACTCATCATAGAGTCCGGACACCCCGTGCTGCAGGAAGCGTCCCCGCCACAGGCCTACGGTGGTCTTACTCATCTCCAGTTGCTGCGCAATCTCCACGTTGGCCTTGCCCGCAGCACGCAGCAAAACAATCTTGGCCCGGCGCACCAGCCCTGCCGGAAGAGAACGCGAACTGGCTAAGCACTCCAGCTGTTCGCGCAGCTCGGAATCTAAAACTAACGCCGCTTTCGGTCGTCCCATCGCCATAGGCACCTCCATTGTGCACAGGAGATGCCCATATTCCCAGCAATACTAATGCCATTTATTTATGGGACAGAACACTAGCTCTGTACCAATTCTGTTCGACCGCACAGCTGTGCTTTCGACTCGTGCGTGTTAGCGTGGTGCGGGACCGAAAAAAATGAATGATTTTCAAAATTTGCGCGACAACATCGAATTTGCGGCGGCGGAGCGACCAACAAAAAATCCGCTCAGCCCGTTCCGCAGCCGAGCCGAAATGCTCGGAGACGTGCTCCCCGCCACGCTCCCCGCCTCGCGTCAGCGCACGCTGCAACCCGCATGCGCCCAGCCGTCGTATCCTAGAACTACCGATGAATTTCTAATCAACGGCCCAGCGATTAGAATTCACCGTAAACCCCTGAAAACAAACAACCGCGCCGGTTTCTAATCGCAAATAATATGGCAAAAATGGAAGCCATACGAATCAGCGCACAGCTTGATTCACCCGCCGCCTCCGTACTGTTACGATTTCGCCGTTTTGCTATCCGCCCACCGCTGATGTTAAAAATAGTGGCACACGCGCAAGCAAAAAGTCACAGCAGCGGAGGCACCATGGCGAAGTCACGCAGAGAATTTCTAGCGGACGCATCAGCGGGATTATTCGGCGCAGCAGTAATAACGCACACCCAAAATCAAAAACCAGCAACGCCGAACTCCGCAGCATCGCAGTCCACAACACCATCACAAACCGAGCAGCCCGGCACACCCTCCGCGTTCGGCACCGCCCCGGCAGTTGGCCCCGAAGTCTCACCCGAAACTTTCGCCGAAGCCGAAAAACTAGTTCGCATCGAACTCACCGGAGCAGAGCGCGCGCAAGCCGCAGGCAACTGGCGCCGCGCCATGGCAGCGCTTTACGAACGCCGCACCGGCCCGAAAAAAGTCGCACTCGAATCAACACTCTCCCCCGCGACACACTGGAATCCCGTGCTCCCCGGCATGAAAGCAGGCCCAGACCGCGATCAATTTATCCGCGGCAAAAATGATCCCGGCCCGCTGCCCACGCGCGACGAAGACATCGCCTTCGCATCCGTAACGCAACTCTCGCGTTGGATCGAATCCAAGAAAATTACTTCCGAGCGCCTCACCCACATCTATCTCGACCGCATCGAACGCTTCAATCCAAAGCTGCGCTGCATCATCACCCTGACCCGCGACCTCGCGCTAACGCAAGCCAAACAAGCCGACGCCGAAATCGCCGCGGGAAAATATCGCGGCCCGCTGCACGGCATCCCCTGGGGCGGCAAAGATCTCCTCGACACCGCAGGAATCGCCACCACCTACGGCGCCGAGCCGTTCCGCAATCGCATCCCCACCAGAAATTCCGCAGCAGTACAACGACTCGACGAAGCCGGCGCAGTGCTCCTCGCGAAACTCAGCCTCGGCGCCCTCGCGCTCAACGATGTATGGTTCGGCGGCCAGACCATGAATCCGTGGCTGCTCGAAGAAGGCGCGTCAGGTTCCAGCGCGGGCCCCGGAGCCGCCACTGCCGCAGCTCTGGTAGGTTTTTCGATCGGCAGCGAAACCGGCGGCAGCATCGTTAGCCCCAGCATGCGCTGCGGCGTCACCGGACTGCGCCCCACATATGGCCGCGTCGCCCGTACCGGCGCCATGACCCTCTGCTGGTCGCTCGATAAACTCGGCCCCATGACGCGGAGCGTCGAAGACGCTATGCTCGTGCTGCACGCAATCACCGGCCCCGACGCCGGAGACCTCGACAGCGTCCCCTGCAAGCTCGATTTCGATGCGAACGCGAACGCGCAAGGCCTGCGCGTCGGCTATTTTCCCGCCTGGATGAATGGCCGCGGCGCAACCGACGTGGATCGCGCGGCGCTCGACACCGCGAAAAAGTTGGGCATGGTCCTAGTCGAAGTTTCCATCCCCGATTGGCCCTACGACTCGCTGGAATTAATTTTGTTCGCCGAAGCCGGCGCTGCGTTCGAAGAAATCACACTCGATCACCAATTGGATCAGCTGAAAATGCAGGTAGCCGACGCGTGGCCCAATACTTTCCGCCAGTCGCGCTTCCTTTCCGCAGTGGATTACGTGCAGGCCGACCGCTTGCGTCGCAAAGTGGCCATCGAAATGGCGCGCGTTTTCAGCGAAGTCGATTTGCTGCTGGTCCCATCGTTGCGCGACGAGATGCTGACCATCACCAATTTCACCGGCCATCCTTCTCTCACTCTCCGCGCCGGATTTGTGCAGGTTGCGCAAGCCCGCAGCGACTGGGCGCCCGATCCGCAGCACCCGCTGCCCAAATTTTCGCCCCCGCGCCGCGTCCCGCACGGTGTCACGCTGATCGGACGCCTCTTCGAAGAAGGCACGGTAGCCCAAGCAGGACTAGCCCTCGAACGCAGCTTCAACGTAATCAGCGAGCGCCCGCCCGGATTCTGATTCGCGCCAACCGGCGGCGTGAAAAGGGAGTAGCGCGCACAGCGCTCCTTCGGCGGGCAAGCATGTCGCGCCCCGCCCCAGCCTCCGCGAGCCTCTGCGACGTCCGTCGCCGGCCGGGCCGCCAGGCCCCCCACCCTGTCCGCTCGACCAGTAGTTTTTGGCTTCGCTTTTCTCTACCCTTGTGGTGACTGCCAGCCGATTTGCGAGGCCGCAATCCAAACCTCCCGGCTCCTCCAGCCGACCGGGACTCATCGGAGGTGCAAGAATGAAAGAAAGCAATGCGCTGATCCAGTTTAAAGACGGTGTCGAACTCCTGAAGAACGGCTACCCGAAGGACGCTCTCCCCCACCTGCGCAACGCCGTCGAAATAGAAAGCCAAAATCCATACTACCTTTCGTTTTTCGGCCTGGCCGTCGCGCGCGCCGAAAAAAAGTGGAACGAAGCAACGCATCTCTGCGAGACCGCCCTGCAGCTGAAGGGCAAGGAGCCGCAATTTCACCTGAATCTCGCGGAGGTTTACGTGGCCGCAGGCCGGCGCGCCAGCGCGATCGCCACCCTGGAACGCGCTATCGAAAATTTCGGGCCCACCGCGCGCCTCACCAAAGCCCGCAGCCGCATCGAAAAGCGCCAGGCGCCGGTCCTGCCATTCCTGAAACGCGACCATGTATTGAACAAGAGCCTAGGCAGGCTGCGCCACCGCGCCGCGAAGCGCAGCGCGTAGCCAATTCCTGATTTCGCGCGGAACGTTCAGGCGGGAATCGGCTCGAACTTGGGATCTGTGATGCCCAGAATCACGCAGACCTCTTTCATCGTGCGAACCACATGCAGATTGGGCCGTGTATCCTGTCCTGCCAATTCGAACATGCGCGCCATCCCGAAGATCCCAGGCGCCGCCGCAACGATGAAACGCGGAAGATCCCGGTCCTGAATCGCCGGCGGCGCACTTGCCAAATCCCGAATCGTTTGCGGAGCCACCTCCAACGATGTCACGGCCGAAAGGTCCGTTATGCCCGCACGCGCGCCAGTTCGCTCAAAATAGCCGCCAGCGACGCTATAGAATTCCTTCACTAGTTCGTCGGTTACCGGCCCTTCAAAGCGGCCGCGAAGTATTCGGTTCACCGGGTCGAACTCGAGGTAATAGGGCATCGAAAAGACCTCCGAAGCCGCGAAGCAGGAGAGCCGATAATCGCACCGCTGCTAGCAAATCGCAATCGGGTCGCGGAAGCTTGATGATCGCAAGACCAGTTAGACGCGTGCGGCTATGAACTTGCCATTCGCGGATCGCCCTGCTTACCTAGTTAGTGCTCCCAGAATGCGGTTTGCCGTGGCTCTTCCATTTTTCACAGTCCTATCCCACATTGACGTGTCTGCGCGACTTTGCTATGTTCCCTATAGTTTTTCGCGGAGAGTGACCGTGAAACGTCGCACGATCCGGGCTACCCAAGCCTCCCACAAAAGCCACAAACTACTGAAAAAGAAGACAATAAAGGCCAGCGGGAAAGCCAAAGCCGTCGCGCTCCCTCCCGACCCCGACGCGCCCGCCAAGCAAGCACAGCTGAAATTCTACGAAGAAGCCCTTAAGTACTTCCAACAGCAGAAGTTCCAGCGCGCCAAGCAGTCCCTGGAACGCGTCCTGGAAGGCCCCAGCAAGGAACTTGGCGACCGCGCCCAGATGCACATTCGCATCTGCGAGCAGCGCATTACGCGCCCTCCCGTTCCGGCGCTCAAATCCGCCGAAGAGCATTACACCCAGGGTGTAGCGCTAATGAACCTGGGCCGCTGGGACGAAGCGCGCGAGCATCTGGACCGCGCGCGCAAATCCGCGCCGAAAGCGGACCACATCGTGTACGCCATGGCCGCTCTCGATTGCCTGACCGGCGAAGCGGAATCGGCGATGCAAAATCTGAAAGTCGCCATCCAACTCCGCCCGGAAAATCGCTACCACGCGCGCAACGACGAAGATTTCGCGTTTCTGCAGGAAGACCCGCGCTTCACCGAATTGCTCTACCCGGAGCGAGACGGCGGTTCGGCGGGCTGAATTGCGCGTGTGGTGCCGGAAATTCGCCAGCAAGTTCGCCCGGAACTTCAACTGGGAATTCGCGGCGTGAAACTTTCCGTTGCAAATCTTCGTGAAAATAATTTCGCGCCAGTTGCGCGTGAATATCGCCTGGTGAAAATCGCTCCGTGAAAAGCAAACCGCAGCTGCGAACTCAACCCGTGCGCATTGTGGCGCTGGGCGGCGGCACCGGACTTTCCACCGTGCTGCGCGGGCTGAAGGAATTTGTTGCCAGGCGCAAGAAAGAACGCCTCACGCTGCCGATCTCCGATCTTGCTGCCGTTGTCACGGTTACAGATGATGGCGGCAGCTCCGGCCGCCTGCGTCGCGAATATCGCGTGCTGCCTCCGGGCGATATACGGAATTGCATGGTGGCGCTTTCCAAGGACGAGCACCTTCTGGGGAAATTGTTTCAGTATCGCTTTCCGGCGGGGCGCGGGCTGGCTGGGCACAGCTTCGGCAATTTGTTTCTGACGGCGCTCACCAATGTTACCGGCGATTTTCCGCGAGCGGTGCGCGTCTCCTCGCAGGTGCTGGCGATCCGCGGCCGAATTTTTCCTTCCACCGCGCAGAATGTGACGCTCGAGGCCGAACTCGAAGACGGAACGATCGTGCGCGGCGAGACCAACATTTCGCGTTCGCGCAAACGAATTCGCCGCGTGCATCTGGTGCCGCGCCGCGCGCGTCCGCTGCCCGAGGTATTGGAAGCGATTCGCGAAGCCGATCTGGTGCTGGTGGGGCCCGGCTCGCTTTACACCAGCATTATTCCGAACCTGCTGGTGGAGCAAGTGAGCGAGACTATCGTTCATTCGCGCGCGGTGTGCGTGTACATTGCGAACCTGATGACGCAACCGGGCGAAACGCAGCACTATTCGGTGGCGGACCACGTGCGCGCCATCTACGAGCACAGCCGCAAGGGCTTGTTCGATTACGTGGTCGTGAATCGCATGCCTGTGCCGTCGCCGCAGCTGCAGCGCTATCGCGCGCAGGGCGCTGAGCCCGTGCAGCAATCCCTGGGCGAACTCCGCCGCATGGGTCTGCGCTACGTCACCGGCGATTTGTTGCACCATAATAAAGTGGTCCGCCACGACCAAGCCCGCCTGACGCGCCTGCTGTTGGAAGAATTCGTAAAGCGCCAAATGCGCAAGTAAAGCGCTTGGAATTGAACGGATCCGCCAACGCCACACCGTCCACGACCCCTTGATTCGGGACGTTCTACAAAGTTAACCTCCAGTCTTGAACCTTCTGGCAAAGCCTGTCGGCGAAATTGCTTGGCGCGGCTGAGGAGAAAATTAATGTTTGCGATCACTGGAATTACGGGGAATGTTGGCGGCGAGGTGGTGCGCAACCTTTTGGCCGCGAAACAGCCGGTGCGCGGCGTGGCGCGCGACGTCGGCAAATGCACGGCATGGGCGAAGCAGGGTTGCGAAATCGTGGGCGCGGACATTAGTGACGCGGCGGCGCTCACCTCGGCGTTCAAAGGCACCGAAGGCGTTTTCGTGCTGGTTCCGCCGAACTTCGATCCGTCACCGGATTTTCGCGAGGCGCGGGCGATCGCTGTCACTTTGCGGAAGGCGCTCGACGCAGCGCGTCCGGGCAAAGTTGTTTACCTCTCGACGATCGGCGCACAGGCGGCGCAGCCCAATCTGCTGACGCAACACACCATCATCGAGCGCGCGCTGGGCGATTTGCCGATGCCGATTACTTTTCTGCGGCCGGGATGGTTCATGGAGAACTCCAGCTGGGACGTCGCGCCTGCTATGAGCAGCGGCGTGATTCCAAGCTTTCTGCAGCCGCTCGATAAGCCCAAGCCGATGGTTGCCACCGCCGATATCGGGCGCGTGGCCGCTGCGCTGCTCCAGGAAACCTGGAGCGGCCACAGAGTGGTCGAACTCGAGGGGCCGCAGCGCGTGACTCCCAACGAAATCGCCGAGACGTTTTCTCGTTTGCTTGGCCGCCCGGTGAAAATGGAAGTTGTGCCGCGCGACACGTGGGAATCGCTGTTCCTGTCGCAGGGGATGAAAAATCCCACGCCGCGCATCCGCATGCTCGACGGCTTCAACGAAGGTTGGATCGAGTTCGCAAGCGGCGAGGCCGGCTCGCAAAAGGGAAATGTGGCGCTGGAAACGGTACTGCGGAGTCTGATCGAACGCGCCGGCAAGCCATGAGCGGCCGCTAGAAACGAACGGGCTCGGCTGACGTCCAAAGGTTTTTGACAGCGGCGAATTGCTGCGTGCGGTTGCAGCAGCGGCGGCGCTTTGTGAATGGCCGAGCGGCGGCGAGCTGGGAGGCGGCATGGAGAAACTTTTTCAGGACTTGCGCTATGGGTGGCGGATGCTGGCTGCGTCGCCGGGGTTCACGGCGATTGCGATTTTAACTTTGGCGCTGGGGATTGGTGCGAATACGGCGCTATTTTCGGTGGTCAATGGCGTGCTGCTGAATCCGCTGGCTTATCCGCACTCTGATCTGCTCGTGGCAGTTTATGGAACGACGCCGGGATTCGATCATGCTTCGATAGCCTACCCGAATTTTCTGGACTGGCAGCGCCAGACGCAAACGTTCTCGTCCATGGCGCTGTACCGCAACCAGGATTACAACTTCATCGGCACGGGAGAGGCGGAGCGGCTGAGCGGTTATATGATTTCCGCGGGCTTTTTTTCGACGTTGGGCGTAACGCCTGTTCTGGGGCGCAGTTTTCGCAGGGAGGAAGATCGCGCGGGCGGCACTCCCGTGGTGATTCTGGGCGGAGGATTGTGGGAACGAAAATTCGGCTCTTCGCGCGAGGTCATAGGGAAATCAATGGTGTTGAATGGCACCTCGTACACGATCGTGGGCGTGATTCCGGCAAGCTTCACTTTTTATGGGCACGATCGCGATGTTTACACGCCCGTCGGCCAGTGGACCGACCCATCTTTTCTGGATCGCCGGATTGACGTGAGCTCGCACGCGATCGCGCGGCTGAAGCCCGGAGTGACGCTGGCGCAGGCGAAAGCGGACATGGATGGAGTGGCTGAAAATCTGGCCGCGGAATATCCGGAGGCTGATAAGGCGGTCGGCATCACTTTGCTCTCGATGAAGGAAGACATTGTCGGAAACGTGCGGCCGTTCCTGGTGGTGTTGCTCGCGGCGGTGGGATTTTTGCTGCTGATTGCGTGCGCGAACGTCGCCAATCTGCTGCTGGCGCGCTCGATGATCCGTACGCGAGAATTTGCGATTCGCGGCGCGCTGGGCGCGAACCTGTCGCGCGTGATTCGGCAATTGCTCACCGAAAGCATTCTGCTGGCGAGTGCCGGTGGAGCGCTAGGATTGTTGCTGGCTGTTTTGAGCACCCGCGCCGTGCTGCGCACTTTGCCTGAGGCTGTGCCGCGCGCCAGCGAAGTTTCGCTCGATTGGCGCGTGCTGCTATTTACGATGGCGCTGTCACTTTTAGCTGGAATTGTTTTTGGTCTGGCTCCCGCGCTGAAGATTTCACGCGTGGACTTGCAGGAGGTGCTGAAGGAGGGCGGCCGCGGTTCGAGCGGCGTGCGCCACCGGCTTCAGGGAGTTTTCGTCGCGGTGGAAGTTGCGATGGCGCTGGTGCTGCTCGTCGGCGCGGGACTGATGGTGCGCAGCCTCGCAGCTCTCTGGCGCGTGAATCCCGGATTCAATCCCAGCCACGCGATCACGTTCACTTTGTCCATGCCGTCCACGCCGACTACAACTTCCGCCGAAACACGCGCGCGTCTGCGCCATTTCGACGAGATCATGCGCGCGATCCCGGGCGTGCGGGCGGTTTCCGTGACGCTTGGCTCGCGTCCCATGATCCATAATTCCTCGCTGCCGTTCTGGATTGAAGGCCAGCCCAAGCCCGCGAACGTTCAGGATATGCACCAGGCGCTTTTCTATCTGGCGGAGAGCGGCTTCCAGCAAGCGATGGGAGTAACGCTGGAACGCGGTCGCTTCATCGCGCCGCAGGACGTTGAGAACGCGCCGGTAGTGGTGGTGATTGACGAAGTTTTCGCGCGCACTTATTTCCCAAATGTGGATCCCATCGGCCAGCACATCAATCTGGAAGCCTTCAACGTGCGCGCAGAAATTGTGGGCGTGGTGGGCCACGTGAAGCAGTGGGGGCTCGAAGCCGATCCGCGGTCGGCCATTCAAGCGCAGTTTGATTATCCGTTTATGCAGCTTCCCGAGCACTTGATGCCGCTGGCGGCGGACGCCGTTGCTGTGGTGTTGCGCACGGACGGCGATCCTACCGCAGTGATGGGGGCGGTGCGTCGCGTAGTGGAAGAAAGCGATCCGCGCGAAGTGATTTACAGCGTGGAGACGATGAACGACGTGGTCGCGGATTCGTTTGCGGCGCGGAGACTTTCAATGATTCTGCTGGGCGCGTTCGCGGCGCTCGCATTGCTGCTAGCGTGCGTGGGAATTTATGGCGTGATTTCATATCTGGTGGGGCAGCGCACGCAGGAAATCGGCGTGCGCGTGGCCCTAGGCGCGCAACGCGGCGATGTGTTGCGGTTGATCATGGGACAAGGAGCGAGGATGGCGTTGATCGGCGTCGCGATCGGCGCGGGCGCTGCGCTGGGGCTGACGCGGCTGATGGCCAGCCAACTATTTGGCGTGAGCGCGCACGACCCGCTGACTTTCGCCGAGGTCGCGCTGCTGCTGATTATGGTGGCGGTCGCAGCGTGTTACGTGCCAGCGCGGCGCGCGATGCGCGTGGATCCGATGGTCGCGCTGCGGCACGAATAACTGAGCGCGCCGATGGCGAGCGCGGAATCCCGCGCCCGACCTGGGAGAGTTGTGCTACTGATGAATGCATTCGGATGCTGAGTCGCGGCCACTTCTCTCGTACCGAGCTGGTGCGGAGCTTCGTGCGCACGAATTCCGAGGCGCTTCCCACCGTCTATGAAGTTCGCTTGTCGGGAAGAGAATGACAATCTTGTCGCAGAGCGAGCCGGAAGAAAACGAATCCGCTGTGCGGGTGCAAGGTTCGCAGTGGATTGGCTGGCTTCCGATCGTGGTGTTGCCTTTGACTGCAATTTCTTGCCGCAACCGGCTAGCACCTTGGGTGTTCATGTGGGCACTGTCGTTCGCCATTTTTTTCAGCCTAAAGTGGCTGACGTGGTGGAGAGCGCGGACCCGAGTTTCTCACCCGGCTTGGCGTTCGCTGGCTTATCTTTTCGCTTGGCCGGGGATGGATGCGGACTCGTTCCTGGATGCGAACGAGCACGTTCCGCCGCCTCGATTTACGGCGTGGCTTTGGGCGACGCTCGAAACGGCCCTTGGCGCGGTCCTGATGTGGATAGTGGCGCGATCGCTTCCCGCCGGAGAACCACTGCTGCGCGGGTGGACGGGCATGTTGGGATTGATCCTGCTGCTGCACTTCGGGTCGTTCCAGTTGATTGCTCTTGCGTGGCGGACTTTGGGTGTTGACGCGAAGCCTATCATGTCTGCGCCTTTGCGCGCGACGTCGCTGGCGGAGTTCTGGGGAAAGAGGTGGAATCTGGGCTTCCGTCAGCTTTCCTATGAGTTGATCTTCCGGCCGCTACACAGAACTCTGGGCGTTGAGGCGGCGGGCTTGCTCGTGTTTCTGGTATCCGGGCTGATACATGACTTAGTAATATCGCTGCCGGCTCGCGCAGGTTACGGGCTTCCAACGGCGTATTTTCTGCTGCAAGGCACAGGCATCACGATTGAGCACACCGGATTTGGAAAACGGCTCGGACTTGGACAGGGAGCGCGAGGCTGGGTGTTCATGGCGGTGGTCATAACAGCGCCGGTTTATTGGCTTTTTCATCCGTGGTTTGTAATGCGTGTGATAATTCCGTTCATGCAAGCCATCCACGCGCTATGACAAATTCACTCGCGGCGAGATTCTTCGACTATGACCTGTGGCTGGTTGGCGCAGCGCATTTCGTAATTTTAATTGCCAGCTTCCAAGTGCCGTACCGGCTGAATTGGAAAATGGACCTGCAGCAGCTGATGCCCTTCAACCGCAAACTGCTTTGGGTGCAGGGCGGATTCACGGTTTTGACGATCGTCGCGTTTGGCACGCTGACTTTGGCGCTGCACGACGAATTGCTCCGCGGTGATCGCGCGGCTATGGGTCTTGCATGTTTCATCGGGCTCTATTGGACGACGCGGATTCTGATGGACTTCTTTTATTTTTCGCACACGGACTGGCCCAAGGGCAGGATCTTTGTGGTGGGACATTCCCTCCTGACGTTGCTATTTTTTGCGCTGGCGGCGAGCTATATCAGCTTGTTCGTGTGGCATGTTTGGCTGGGCTCCCATAGCTGATCAGAGCGGCGTTCGCATTGCCGGAAACGGGAGCATTTCGTTTAAAATGCTCTTGTTGCGCGGGTGGCGGCAGGTTCGTATACTGGCCGACGCTGTCTGGACGGTTTGGCCGCTTGGGATTGTGGAACGGGGCGCGGGGCTGAGCCGTCATTCATAGTTAATCCATTTACTTCGCCGGTTGTATGATTAAGTTTGCTTGGGGCTTGGCGAATTGTTGCGCAATTTTTGGAGGCGTTCATGTCGGCGGTTACTTCTGATGAGTTGAATGTTTACAAGTCGGCGGAAGCGCGGTTTGAAACTGCCGCGAAGAAGCTGAACCTGGAAGAGGGAATTTACAGTTATCTGAAATATCCCAGCAAGGAAATCACGGTTTACATTCCGGTGGCGCGCGATACCGGGAAAATCGAAGTCTTCACCGGGTACCGGGTGCTGCACTCTTCGATTCGCGGGCCAGGCAAGGGCGGGATTCGCTTCGCGCCGGATGTTTCGCTGGACGAAGTGCGCGCGCTGGCTGCGTGGATGACGTGGAAATGCGCGCTGGTGAATATTCCTTTCGGCGGCGCGAAGGGCGGAGTGATTTGCGATCCCAGCAAACTTTCCAAGACGGAGCTGGAACGCATCACGCGGCGCTACACGGCGGAATTGAGTGAATGGTTTGGCCCGGAGCGCGACGTGCCGGCGCCGGACATCGGCACGAACGAACAGACCATGGCCTGGGTGATGGACACGTATTCAATGCACGTGCGGCAGGCGACTACGGCAGTGGTGACGGGCAAGCCGCTGGAGTTGGGCGGGTCGCAAGGCCGCAAGGAAGCTACCGGACGCGGGTTGATGATGTGCTGCAACAACGCGCTGGCGAAGCTGAAGATGAAGCGCGAAGGCTGCCGCGTAATCATTCAAGGCTTCGGGAACGTAGGCTCGCAGGCGGCGATTTTGATGCACGAGGCGGGCTACAAAATCATCGGCGTCGCGGACATTCACGGCGGCCTTTACAACGATAAGGGGTTTGACGTACCGAAACTGGTGGATTGGGTTTACGGGCAGCGAAAACCTTTGCCGGAATTTCCGGGAGGCGGAGATAAACAGACCGCGCAGGAAGTGCTGTTCCATCCTACAGAGATCCTGGTACCTGCGGCCACCGAGAATCAGATCACTTCAGGCAACGCCAACCGCGTCGAATGCAAGATTCTATGCGAAGGGGCGAATGGACCCACCACTTCGCACGCGGACAAAATCATCGAAGATAAGGGCATTTTCATCATTCCAGACATCCTGGGCAACGCCGGAGGGGTGACGGTCAGCTATTTTGAATGGGTACAGGACCGGCAGGGCTTCTTCTGGCGGGAAAGTGAAGTGAACGAAAGATTGCAAGATGTGATGGACCAAAGCTTCGAACAGGTGGTAAGGTACGCCGAAACGCACGGTGTGAACAACCGGATCGCGGCATATATCGTCGCGATTGACCGGGTGGCCCGAGCGTTGAAGCTACGCGGCATTTACGCCTAGCTGGCCAGCCTAGCGGCCCGGAGTTCGTCGAGGAGGAAACGTGTTTCCTGAATCCATTTTGCCCGGAGCACTGAAGAGCGAAGACGAGCACCGGCGCGATATGTGCGCCGTGGGCCGGTGGATTTACGACCGCGGATACGTGGCGTCCATGGACGGGAATTTGTCGGTGCGGCTGGATACGCAGCACATTTTGACGTCGCCGACAGGAATTTGCAAAGGCATGATGACGCCAGAAGACATGGTGATCACCGACATGGATGGGAAAAAAGTGTCGGGGCGGCGCAATCCTTCCTCTGAACTGCCCATGCATTTGATGATTTATCAGCACCGCACGGACGTGAACGCGGTGTGCCACGCGCATCCTCCGGCGGCGACAGGCTATGCTGCGGCGGGAGTGCCGCTGAATAAGGCGCTGCTATGCGAATTGATTCTTTCGCTGGGCTGCGTTCCGGTGGCGCCTTATGGCACGCCGGGAACTCCGGAATTGGCGGACAGCATCGCGCCGTTCGTGGATGGTTACGACGCGATCTTGCTCGCGAACCATGGAGTGGTGAGTTACGGGCAGGATTTGATGACGGCTTTTTTCCGCATGGAGACTACCGAGCATTTCGCGCGCGTGGCCTTGGTGACGGAGATGCTTGGCAAGCAGGTGCTGCTCTCCAGCGGTGACGTGCAGAAGCTGGTGGCGGCGCGGGCGCGTTATGGATTGCAGACGGCGCCGAACGCGGGGCCGGAATTTCCGGTTACTTCGGAGACGGCGGCGAACACCGAGCGGATTACTTTGACGCGGCGAGAACTCGAGGCTTTGGTGGAAGAGGCCGTGAAGAACGACCGCGCGCGCCAGTAACGCTAGCGCAAAGGCCGGGCGGTTTCGAACCGCCCCTACGTTCTGCGTCGTCCGACTCAGAAGTTCTCGCCTACCTCTTTTTATTGCACGCGTTCATGGGAGTAGCCTGCGGCGTCCAGCGCTGCTTTCAGTTCCGCGATGTGTTCCGGGCCGCGGGTTTCCATCGTGATGTCAATCGCAGTATCCCCTAAGACCACTCCGTAGTAGCTGCGATTGAAACTCGTCTCGACGATATTCACTTTGTGTTCGGCGATTACGGTGGAGAGGCGCACCAGCGCGCCGGGATGATCCGGTAGATGAATGCGCAGGCGAACCAGGCGGCCATCTTTCACCAGGCCGCGTTCGATGATGCGCGCGAGCAGCGTGACGTCAATATTTCCAGCAGAGATCAGCGCGCCGACTTTTTTTCCGGCTAGCGCGGTCTTGCGATTCAGCACGGCCGCGGCGGCGACGGCTCCTGCGCCTTCGGTGAGCGTCTTTTCCTTTTCCAGCAGCAGCAGGATGGCGTTGGCGATTTCTTCTTCGTCCACGGTGACGATTTCGTCCACGTATTTGCGGACCAGCGGCAGGGTGTGCACGCCGGCGGCGCGCACGGCGATGCCATCAGCGATTGTTTTTTCGGCTGGCAGAGTGACGATGGCATTTTGTTCGACGGCTGCTTTCATGGAGGGCAGCTTCGAGGTTTGCACGCCGATCACTTTTATTTTGGGGTTTGTTTCTTTCACCGCGCAGGCCACACCGGCGATCAGTCCGCCGCCACCGATGGGAATCACCACGGCGTGCAGGTCCGGCACCTGCGCGAGCATCTCGATGCCCAGCGTGCCCTGGCCGGAAATTACCGCGTCATCATCGAAGGGATGGATGAAAGTGAGGGATTGTTCGGCGCAGCGGCGCAAGGCTTCCTGGCAGGCTTCGTCGTAATTCGCGCCGAAGAGAATTACCTCGGCGCCGTGGCCGCGCGTGGCGGAAACTTTCACCAGCGGAGTGGTGAGCGGCATCACGATTTGCGAAGCGATGCCGCGTTTGGTGGCGTGATAGGCGACGGCTTGCGCGTGATTGCCCGCGGAGGCGGCGATCACGCCGCGGCGGCGCTCGTCGGGCGTGAGCAGGAGAATCTTATTCAACGCGCCGCGTTCCTTGAACGAGCCGGTCATCTGCAAATTCTCGAGTTTCAGAAAAAGCGAATTTCCGGTGAGCTGCGAAAAAGTTTCGGAACGCATGAATGGCGAGAGGTAGATCGAACTGCGAATGCGCTGGGCGGCCTGCTGGATGCTTTTCAGCGTAACGGCCGGGGCCGGCCCTTTGGCTTGCTCTTTCAGTTGTCCTTCGGATTTTTTGGCGCTGGACTTCATTTTATTGCCCCCTAAAAAACGAAAGGCCGTTGCCCTTTCCGGGTAACGGCCGATGGCGCTCGCAACGGGAAGCTGGGCGCTGGCCGTTAACCGCTGCTAATAATGGAAATAAATCGTGGAATGCCGGTGGCGGGCACAAAAGGCGCATCGCTGCAATGCGAAGAACGGCGTTGTCGTGGCAAGTTCATTGGCAGAACTACGGATATCACGGCTGCGGCGAGCGTGGCAAACAAAAAGATGTGAGCCCGTTTCAATACGGCATCAAAAGCGAAATCGCACGGCGGCCTGTGCGCTGCGCCGTGCGCTCAAAAGCAAAACCGGCGGGCGACGATCCCGCATAACGAGACCGCTGCCCACCGGGCCTGCAGCTGGAGTTGTTATTCCGCGATCGTCACGAATCGGGTTTTGCCTCCGAAGTGGATTTCAGTGATTTTGTTGTTCTCGCTGACGAACGCCGAGTATTTCGCCTTGCTGGTTTCGTCTTTCCACTGCACCGGCGCTTCGGCGACGACTTTCCCTCTCATCGAAATCGTCACGTGGGTCTCATCAACGGACACCGCGTAGTCTCCGGGTTGCAATTGTTTGCCCGCGAAGGTGGCGGGATTCAACAGGCTCATCGTGGTGCTGACGCCCGCCTTGGTGTCTTTTGCTGGAGCGGTTTGAGCGGCGATGGCCACTAACAGCAGCAGCGCTGCGAACACTGTCATTGCTCGGTTCATTGGACGATTCATTGCACGACGCGACATATTTTGTTCCTCCTGAAAAAGTGTTTGCCCCTCGCACGTGCTTAGACGCGGAGGTGAGCGCAGTGAAAGCAAAACGCAGAATGTTTTTGAAAAAAATTACGCGACAGTAATATTGCGAAGAGAAAAACCAGAAGCGAACACTGTTCGTGCGAAAGCGGACAGTGTGCGCAGAGCGCGAATGAGCGAAAAAATCCCCGCGTCCGAATATTGGTACGCAAGCGCGTGTAAAAATGTTTCACGATGTTCCAGCATGTTTCATTGGGGCCGAGACAATTTGGCTGCTGCCGCGTTGACACACCCACGCCCCTAATCAATAATCGCTGGACATGATTGGATCGCTCCGCGGCAAGTTGATTGATAAACGCCCCAACCTGGTGCTGCTGGACGTCGCCGGAGTGGGCTACCAGGTGATCATTCCGCTTTCCACGTTCACCAGCCTGAGCGCGATGCACGCGGAAACCACGCTGCTGATCCACACGCACGTGCGCGAAGATCAGTTGGCGCTGTACGGATTTTATACTGCGCGCGAGAAGCAGTGTTTCGAGTTGCTGATTTCCGCTTCCGGCGTGGGACCTTCGCTCGCCTTGAAAATTCTTTCAGGCATGAGCCTGGACGAACTTGTTCCCGCGATTCGCAAAGGAGATCTGGCGCAACTGGTGCGCATTCCCGGCGTGGGACGCAAGACGGCGGAGCGCATGGTGGTGGAATTGCGCGATAAACTTGCCGCCGTGGACGTGCCGGAAGCAGGGAAGCCCGCCACGCGTTCGCAGCTGGAATCGGATGTGTCGTCGGCGCTGGAGAATCTCGGGTACGATGGGAGAGCCGTTGAGAAAGCGATTGCGCAATCGCGGGCCACGGTGGGAAATGATTTTGAGACGCTGCTGCGCGCTTCGTTGCAGGTACTGGGCGGCGCGGTGATGAAGCAATCGCAGCGCGCCGGGCAGGGTGAATGATGAAGGGCGAGCGTGACGGTGCCGGAGCGGCAGCTGCTGCGGCGCGTGCCGGACAGAGCAAGGTGGCAGGAAACATGACGGACCCGCGGGAACGAATTATTTCCGGAAAGGCGTTCGATGAAGACGCGCGCGTCGAGGCCAGCATTCGCCCGAAACAGCTTTCGGATTACATCGGGCAGAATCGCGTGAAGGAAAATCTGCAGATTGCGGTGGAAGCGGCGCGCACGCGCGGGGAGGCGCTGGATCACGTTTTATTGTATGGTCCGCCGGGCTTGGGCAAGACGACGCTGGCGCAAATTCTGGCGAATGAAATGGGTTCGGCGATCAAGGTGAGTTCGGGGCCGCTGCTGGAGAAGAAGGGCGACCTGACTGCGGTGCTTACGTCGCTGGAGCCGCAGGATTTTTTCTTTCTGGACGAAATTCACCGGCTGCAGCCGTCGCTGGAGGAGATTTTGTATCCGGCGATGGAGGATTTTCGCGTGGATTTGATTATCGGGCAGGGGCCTGGGGCGCGCGTGCATCCTTATCAATTGAATAAATTCACGCTGATTGGCGCAACGACGCGCGCGGGGCTGATCATGGCGCCACTCCGTTCGCGTTTTGGCATCGTGCACCGGCTGGAATTTTATTCGCCGGAGGATTTGCTGCTGATCGTGGAGCGGTCCGCGAGAATTTTGGGAATTACCATGGACGAGCCGGGCGCGGCGGAGATTGCGCGCCGCAGCCGCGGGACGCCGCGCGTGGCGAATAGATTGTTGCGGCGCGTGCGCGATTTTGCAGAAGTGCGCGCGAAGGGACACATTGATATTGGCGTGGCCCGCGATGCGCTGGCGATGCTCGGCGTGGATGATCATGGCCTGGACGAAGTGGACCGCAATCTGCTGCTGACAATTATTCAGAAATATTCGGGCGGGCCGGTGGGGCTTAGCACGATTGCAGCGTCGTTGAGCGAGGAAGAAGACGCGATCGAGGAAATCTACGAGCCCTACCTGATGCAGCTGGGCCTGCTGGACCGCACGCAGCGCGGCCGCGTCGCAACGGCGCTGGCTTACAAACATTTTGGATTGGATGAGCCCAAGCGCCAGCCTGGGCTGTTTAGCTGAGCTTCAGTTCAACTGGAGAAGCTTCGAACCTGCACGCGAACTGCCTTTCTCTACGTCTCTGCGGTAAACACTCCTCGCTTCGGGCTAGAATGTTTTCGCTTACATGACGGGAATCTATTTATCGCTGGGATCGAATGTTGGGGAGCGTGGGGAGAATATTGCGCGGGCGATTGCGGCGTTGGCGGGGTTCGGTGTGCGCGTGGTGAAGCGATCCGCGCTTTATGAGACAGAGCCGGTGGAGATGCGCGAGCCGGAATGGTTCCTCAACTGCGTCGTCGAAGCGCTAACGGATTTGCCGCCGCGAGAATTGATGCGCGCGCTACTCGAAATCGAGCGTTCGCTGGGACGCGAACGCACAGTTTCTGTCACCCGCAAGCTCCCGCGCATCATTGACCTGGACATATTGTTTTACGGTTCCGAAATCATTCGCGAGGCTGGTCTCGAAATCCCGCATCCGCGGATGGCGGAGCGGAGATTTGTGCTGGTGCCTTTGGCGGAGATTGCGCCTGGTGTGATGCATCCGGTGTTGAAGAAAACTGTTCGGGAGGTGCTCGCGGAGACGAATGATCGCAGCGAGGTGCGATTGTTTTCCTAGCGCGCGACTGAGGCGGGTCCTGCGCCATGCTGCGGTACCCGCCTTTACATTTCAGTCGCCCTCCGCTGCTGCTCCGCGTCGGTGCTTCCGTAGGGGCGGCTCCCGCGTCTGCGGGACCCACCCCCACAATTGAGCCACCCACCGCTGCGAGTTCGCATTCCATGAGGACCGGTGGGTGTTAATTCGTGCGCAGGACTTTCAGCCAGTGCAGCGTTAGCGGAGGCTTGGTCTCCAGCGCTGTGAGTTGGATTTCGGTTTCGCGGCCTTGGCTGCGTTCTTGCCAGCGATAGACGCCGGGCTCGGTTTCTTCGCGGACGTGGCCGGTGGCGGGACGCAGGAAATCGCGCGCGTCATCGAAGGAGACTTTTTCTCGGGTGGCAGGACGCGTGAGCGCTTCCACCGCGTAACTGCGCAGGAGCTTCGGCCAGTAGGCGTCGAAGAGTTGGGACGAAGCGAAAATATCGCTCCACGCCACCTCGCCGCCGAAGGCTACGATCACACCGACGACGTGTTCGCCTTTCAGGCTGGACGTCGCGCGATTGAAACGCCGTTCGACCTCGAGCGCGAAATTTTCGACGGACGGCCCGACCGCTGCGGATTGATAAATGCTGCGGTAGCCTTGGGTGGGCGCGGCAGAAGCCATCACGCTGGAAAGTTGTTGCGGGGAAATCCGCGGCGCGGTTACTTCGAGGTTGGAAGACATTTGCGCTTGCTCCCGGGCGCGGGCTGCTGCTCCGGCTGTCGTTGCTCCTCCTCCTGTTCCTCCTGCTTCTCCTGGTCCCACGCCTCCTCCTGATCCCGATCCCACTCCTGTTGCCGATCCGACGGAATCACCGCGAACCGCGGCCCATACTTTGTTCTGGTCCTGATCCACGGCGGCTTGTTCGCGCACCGTGGGATGGACCATGGTTTTCGCGGCGGCGAATGTGTTGCCGGAGCCAGTCCAGCGGCTGTGCTCGACGCAAAACACATCGAGAGGAAGCGGCTGCGCGCCGATTGGAATGATGCGGTCCTTGCCGATGATGCGATCCTGCTTGCCGCCGGAAACCACTTCGCCTGCGAGAAGGAGCAGCGGCTTCTTGCCGCGATTTACCAGGACGAGCTGGTTCACCTGCGCGCCGCCGCTGGAACTCAGCACGGCGGGTTCGGCGCCATTGCGCGAACGGCGCATGTACTCGCCTTGTTCGGCGACGATGGCTTCGCCTGAGGCGAGGGCTGCGTCGAGGGTTTCGAAGTCGGCGGTGTAAGCGTCTTGCGATGAGAGCACCGGAAAGACCGTGAGCGTTTCGTACGTGATGGGTTCGCCGATGCGCCAGCCGCTGGATGAATCGGGCCCTGATGCGAGCCCCGGTGCGAGCTCAGACGCGAGGTCAGGTTTGGCATATACGCGTGACGAGGTGCTAAGAGCCCAGACGATCACGGCGACCAGCGCCGCGAGAATGATTACACCGGGAATCCAGACGCGCTTGAGGCTGGGATGCATGGCAATCTCCTTGCGTGCTCGCGCCAATGATGATGCGCGCGCGAGCCATCACAATGAGAACGGGCATGCAGCTATTCCTTGCAGGAATTCTGAGAGGTGATGCACTCGGATCGGGTGGCGGCGATGCGTATTCTTCCTTACGCGTTTGGCGACATGTCGCGGCGGGCGCGAAAACTACAGGTGTTTGCGGTCTTCTAGTTCCTTTTCGCGCTTCTTGCGTTCTTCTTCTTCGGTGCGTTCCCACTCGAGGAGCTCTTCTTCGGACATTTGGTAATCGTCGCGGGAGGCGAACATGGAACTGCGCTTTCCGCGTTGCGCGGAGCGGAGGCCGCGGCGTTTTCTATTGGAGGGGGAAAAATCGCCCATGCTGCGTATGGGGTCAGCGAGCACACCTGCTTCGACGAGAAGTTCGCCGACTTTTTCGAGGAAGTCGTGCAGATGGTATGGCTTGAGCAGGTAAGGAAGGCCTTCTTTTTCCAGGATGGGCTGGGCATCGCGAGCCGCCAGCAGCGGCACCAGGAAGAGAACACGGATGCGTTTGGGGCGGGCGGCGTCCACTTCGGCGCCTTCGAGCGCGTCGGCATCGCCTTGCGCCAGGTCTTTGAGGATGTTGAATAGCGGGCCGCGTACGTCGGTCATCGCAACGTTCACGATCACCAGACTCCATTGGCCGCTGGCGAGTTCGAGCATCGCCGCCGAGACGAGCGGGACGATACGCACGCGCCAACCCTCTGAATCGAGGACGTTTTTCAGCGCGCGCTGGCTGACGATATCGTCGTCAATTATCAGAATGCCGACTTCTGCCAAGGCAGTTCCCGCCAGGAGGTGTCTTCACGAGTATATCGGCACGGGGCGGTGGGGGCATCTGGCCGAAAGGTGGGTTTCCAGGGTTGGGCTGGCTGGAAGGACAGGCGAAAATAAGGCGAAGAAAAATGCTTGACAAAGCGAACAAAAGGCGAATATATTGTCGGGCGTGCGGCGAGGCAATCAATGGCCACTTTTCCCATTCTTCGTGCGAAACCAGCGACGCTCCAACGTCCTCGGAAGCGTGCGAAGCAGACCAGTCTCACCCTTTTCCCCACAGCCGCTCGCCACGGCACATGTGAGTCACCGAGTGAGGCTTCCGCGCCCACTCTGGCGCCAAGCCAGAGAACGAAGCCCGCTACGGAACTGGTCGGCATTGCACGCCTCGCCGCTTCCTCCCCCTGCGCAGATGCCAAGCGGGGGACGGAGTACTTTCTGTTGCCTGTCAAATCGATCCTGAATTATTGCAATTCGGAGCGCGTTCCGTTTCGTTGGACCGTTAATCCCTATCGCGGGTGCGAGTTTGGGTGCCACTACTGCTATGCGCGTTATACGCACGAATATATGGAGCTGGATGGCAACGACTTCGAGTCGAAGATTTATGTGAAGCAGGATGCTGGGCCTTTGGCTGGGCGCGATTTGGCGAACGAAAAAATCTGGGGCGAGCATATTGCCATCGGAACCGCTACCGATCCTTACCAGCCGGCGGAGCGCGAGTACGGAGCGACGCGGGCGGTTTTGGAGCAGATGGCGCAGCGGGAAGGGCTAAGCGTTTCGATCACCACGAAATCGAACCAGGTGCTGCGGGACATTGATTTGCTGAAGCGCATTGCGGAGCGTTCGAGGCTATCTGTGAACCTGAGCATTACGACGCTGCGCACGCGGCTGGCGCGATTGCTGGAGCCGCGCGCGCCGCGTCCGGATTTGCGGTTGGAAGCTGTGCGGACTTTGCGCGAGGCTGGAATTTCAGCGGGCGTATTGGCGATGCCGATTGTGCCGGGAATTACCGATCGCGCGGAGGACTTGGACGCTTTGGCGCGAGGAGCTCGGGATGCCCAGGCGCAATGGTTCGCGGGGAATGTCCTGTTTTTGATGGCGGCTTCGCTGAAACATTTTTTGCCGTTTCTGGATGCGAAATTTCCGAAGCTTTCGCGACAGTATCGCGAGTGGTATGGACGGCACGGGAACGCGCCGGACGGTTATCGCAAGGAAATCACGGCGCGGGTGGAGAATTTACGGCAGAGGTATGGGCTGGGATCGCGTCCGGACCGCGGTGAGAATCGTTCGTGGAAATCGCCACAGCTGCAGCTGGGGTTGGGGGTTAATCAGGGAGGAGAACCATGTCCCGCTCGAGATCCATGGTGAGACCGGCGAATCGGCGAAGTAGGAAGGCCGCTGCGCCGCGGACGGAGGGAGCGGCTGCGACTTTCGCGTCGGTCGAAGAGAAGCCGGTGCGCGGCGTGAAGTTGAAGCACGTTTCCACGATTACGATGGTTGTGGCTTTCGTATGTTTGTTTGCATACTTGGCGGGGCGGGTGGACGTCTCAGCCGCGACGTCGGCGCCTGGATATACGCGGGGCGCTGTGAAGGAGCACGCAATGTTCTTGGGACTGCGAACGGCGAAGTATGAAGTGGCGGACATGGCCAAGGCGAAGGAGTGGTACAGCAAAGTATTGGGGATTCAGCCTTACTTTGATGAGCCGGCATTTTACGTTGGATACAGCGTGGGCGGATACGACCTGGGACTAGTGCCGGCGCCGAAAGCAGAAACGAAACGGGCCGCGGTCGGCGTGGCGTATTGGGGGGTGGAGGACGCGCACGCGGCTTACAAGCGATTGATTGAGCTGGGAGCAACGCCGGTGGAAGCGGTGCAGGACGTAGGCGGCGGGATGCTGGTCGGTGAGGTGCGCGATCCGTTCGGAAATATTCTGGGAATTATCTACAATCCGCAATTCAAGCCCGGCGAGACGAAGTAGCGCGGCTTGCGAGGCAGGCGTCGAGCGGATTGCGTCCTCGCGCGGAGGTTGTTCGGACATAGGGAAAAGCTGCTCCCAAAAGTCATCAATAAACAGCTTCCGACTTCCCGGTGCTTATCCGCACGATGCCCAACTGGATCACTTTTATAGCTGACACCTCGACCAGAATCGTAAGGGTTCAGGGAATATTCACCACTGTTCCAACGCCAGCGTAGATGTAGCGATCCCCAAAAGACTTTTGCAGCACTGCGAACGTCGGCTCCCCTGTGCAGTGACCAATCGCGATGTAATCCAGTTTCCATTGGTCGTGCAAGGCCGCCGAGATCCTCTGAATTTCCGGATCGGGCGTTGCGATCAGATGGAGGCCTCCAAATACGATGCGGACGTGCGGATCAATTTTGGTGGCAGCTTCGAGCACCTTCTCGACGCCGGCGTGAGAACATCCATCCACAATGATGAGACCCTGCGGGCCGCGAATCGCCAGCGAGATTTCGCGAAGCTCGAGCGTCCCAGTGACCTGCGAGATGGTTGGCACGAGAAAAATGCCGGGCGCAATCTCCGTCGTTGAATCCACTCTGACGAAATTAGCCTGCGGCCAGGGTGTGCTGGCGGAAAACATGGCTGGCCGATCGCCATCGAAGTAACGCATGTTGGCAGCGAGCGAGTCGTCTTCGCGGTAGAGACTTTTGGGCGCTGCCCAGCCGAATGGGCCCCAGGGATCGGCGGAAGTGTAAATCTTCACCGTTGGATTGACGCGGAGGAGATAGTTCAGACCGCTGATGTGATCGTCGTGCCGGTGGGATATCACTACGAAATCCAGCTTGCTGAGATCCACACCCAACGCTTTGACATTGTGCTCAAGAATCTCGGCATTCCCGCCTGTGTCGAAAAGGATCCGCTTACCGCCAAATTCGACCAGCGCGGAGAATCCCCAGGCTTTGGTAATCTCCGCGGACTTCCCGAATGCGTCGTAGAGAATCGTGACGCGATGGGGGGCTTGACCTTGACCAAGGGCTGGAAACAGAAAAACGGCCAGCAAGAAATTACGAAAAAGTCGAAATCTCATGAGGTGCTCCTTCAAAAAGCAAGATTGGAGGGGGCCAATATCGTCGGGGATTGTAGTCCCATGCAATGCGTCCTGCCAAGGTGATGGAGCGACGCCTGAAGCGAATGGGCGATGGTTTGAGATCCGCTAGGCGGTGATGCTGCGCAGGGCTTGATGCTTTTCGAGGGCTTCGATGTTCTGCAGGATCGATTCGATTACGAATTCGTCGCCGAATTTTGAGTTGATCATTATGTTGTAGAGGGGGCGGTGGGGCCATTGTTTGCCGAAATAGTGGCGGATGAAATCGGCGCGGTCGCGGTCCACTTCGGCGACGAGCTGCTGCGCTTCTTTTTCGGTTTTGCCTATGGATTTGATGCGGCGGATCTTTTCTTCGTCGGACGCGTAGATGAAAACGTGGAAGGCGTCGGGGCGGTCGCGCAGAAAATAGGGTGCGCCGCGGCCGACGATGACGCAATTGCCGCGCGAGGCGACGTCTTCAACGACTTTTTGCAGCATTTCGACCATGCAATCGGTATCAAAGGCGCGGGAGTCGCCGAGGCCGAGCGTTCTTTCGTAGCTGCCGCGCGCGTAAACTTTGAAGAGACGATAGAGGAAGGGGTCCACGCGCTCGTCGCAGCGCTGGGCTTCGCGATGATCAATATTGGCGGCGCGTGCGATTTCAGCCGTGATTTCCTGGTCCCAGAGTTTCCAGCCGAGGCGTTCAGCGAGCGATTGGGCGATGAGCGTACCGCCGCTGCCGTATTCCCGTTCGAGGGTAATGATTTTTACGGACATCACTGGCGCCCCTGGGGGCCTAGTGTACCGCTATCGAGCCGCCATGTTTTACTTTCTTCATCAGGAAAACGAAGGGAATCATGGCGGCGACGCAACAGCCGAGAATCCAGAAATTGTCAACGTAGGCGAGCATGGTGGCTTGGCGATTCAAATTGAAGGCCATCATTCCGTAGGCTTGGCGGGCAGCTTCCGCGGGGCTGGAGCCGCGAGTGGTGAGCATGTGGGTGATGTTGGCAAGCGCGGCCTGGAATTGGCCGTTTCCAGAATTCAGGCGAGCGGTGAGATTGGATTGATGCACTTGGGCGCGGCGCGCGAGCATGGTGGTGACGAAGGAAATTCCGACGCTGCCGCCGATATTGCGCGCGAGGTTGATGAGTCCGGAGGCGGCGTTATTTTTTCCGGGCGGGATGAAGGAGTAAGCGGCGGTGTTGATGGGCACGAAAAGAAAGGCGAGGCCCATGGCTTGGAATACGCGCGCGGTGGCCAAGGTGCGGAAATCAATCGCGGTGTCGAAATTAGTCATGTGAAACAGGGAAAAAGCAACCATGGTGAGGCCGAATAAAAGCAGGCGGCGCGCGTCCGTGTGGCCGAGCAGATAGCCGACGAACGGCATGCACAAAATAATCGCGATTCCGCCTGGCATCAAGGCGAGGCCCGCCCTTTGCGCCGTGTAGCCTAATAATTCCTGGGAAAATTGCGGCAAAAGCACGGTGCTGGAGAGTAATGCGAAGCCGACCATGAACATCAGCATATTGCCGATGGCGAAGGAACGATCTTTGAATAAGTGCAAATCGATTATGGGATCTTTGTGGTGCCACTCCCAGAAACCGACAGCGATGAGCGAGACCACGCAAATGACGGTCATGACTATGATGAAGTTGGAGCCGAACCAATCGTCGCGCTGACCTTTATCGAGGACGACTTGCATGGCGCCGAGACCGAGTGCGAGCAGGCCGAGGCCAATGTAATCAATGCGGAAGCCGGTGCGTTTTTTCTCCTTCATGTAGGGCGGATCGCTGATCAGCATATTAGTGAGGATCAGCGAAATAATGCCGACAGGGATGTTGATGAAAAAAATCCAGCGCCAGTTGAAATTGTCGGTGATCCATCCGCCGAGTGTGGGACCGATGGCCGGAGCGAGCACCACCGCCATGCCGTAAACGGCGAAAGCCATGCCGCGTTTTCGCGGCTCGAAAGTGTCCGCGAGAATTGCCTGTTCGCTGGGCTGCAAGCCGCCGCCGCCGATGCCCTGCAACACGCGAAAAATAATCAGCATGCTGAGATTAGGCGCGAGGCCGCAGAGAAACGAGCTGATGGTGAAGAGCGCGACGCAGGACATGTAAAAGCGCTTGCGGCCGATGAGTTGGGAAAACCAACCGCTCATGGGAAGGATGATGGCGTTCGAAACCAGGTAGGAAGTGAGCACCCAGGTGCTTTCGTCCTGCCCGGCGGAGAGGCTGCCGGCGATGTGGGGCAGTGCGACGTTGGCGACGCTGGTGTCGAGCACTTCCATGAACGTCGCGAGAGTGACGGTGAGCGCGATGATCCAGGGATTGATGACCGGGCGCGGGCGCCAGGCGGAATCCATCGGAATGGCGGCAGCGCCCACTTTATTGCACTTTGACCTTGGGTTCGACGGACATGCCCAGGCGCAGTTGATGATCGCTGTTCTCGCCTTTTTCGAGGACGAGCTTCACCGGGATGCGTTGCACTACTTTTACGTAATTGCCCGTGGCGTTTTCGGGCGGCAACAGGCTGGTGCGCGCGCCGCTGGAACCGGCGATGCTGTCCACGTGGGCTTTGTAGGTGCGGCCGTTGGCGTCCACTTTAATTTCCGCGGGCTGGCCGGGCCGCATGTACTTCAGCTGCGTTTCTTTGTAGTTTGCGGTGACCCAGACTTCGTCGAGCGGAACGATGGAGAATAATTGCTGGCCGATTTGCACGTTCATGCCGACTTCGGCGTTTTTGCTAACTACGCCGCTCACTGGGGCGACGATTTTCGCGTATTGAAGGTTTAATTGCGCCTGCTCGACGGCGGCTTGCTTTTGTTGCACGGTGGCGTCCGCGGAAAGGGCGCGAGCGCGGGTGGAAGCTACTTGCCGCGGGCCGGTTTGCGCGTTGCGATAATTTGCTTCGGCGTTCGCGAGGCGGCTGCGGGCTTGAGTTACTTGTTGCTCAGCGGCAGTGGCCGAGGAGTGGGCCGATGCGACTGCTGCGCTGCTGGCTTTGGCCGAGGCGATGGCCTGGTCGTACTGCTGCTGCGAAATCTCCTGCTTGTCCACGAGCTGTTTATAACGCAGCAAGTCGTTTTGCGCTTTTACGTCGTTGGCCTGGGCTTGATCGAGCTGGGATTTCGCGGCGCTGAATTGGTCCTGGGCGACGGAGATGCCGGCGCGCGCATTTTCGACGTCCGCTCCCGTGGCGGACACCTGGCTATCGGAATTCACGGAGGCGATGGGAACGTTGATATTCAAAGCTTGCGCAGTGGCTTGAGCATCGGCGAGCGATGCGTTGGCCTGATCGAGCGCGACTTGGTAATCGCGGGGATCAATTTCCGCCAGAACGGTTCCGGCATCTACGTATTGATTGTCGTCCACGTTGACTTTTACGACGTAGCCGGTAATGCGCGCGCTGAGCGGCATCAGGTGGCCGTCCACTTCGGCGTCGTCGGTGGATTCGTACATGGAAAAATAGCGATAGGTGAAAAAGCTGGCGACCAACAGCACGACGGCGGCGATCGCGAGATACATCGGGGCCTGCGGATGCAGTTTGAAATAACTTTCGGAGCGAGCGGGCGGCGGTGGCGAGGCCGAATGAGTTTCTTCGGGACGCTTCGTTTCCGCCGGAGGATTCGCCGAGATTTCGGTTTGCTGGGGCATCGCTTATTTTCCTTTGAAGTATTCTTTTACGCTTGCTTCTGCCTGGCCCAGCGCGCGTGCCAGGGAAATTTTCGCGTAGTTGTAGCTGTAGAGGCTGGAAATATAGCTGTCGTTCGCGGTGGCCACTTGTTCCTGGGCCTGCACGACTTCGACGGTATCGGCGACGCCGGCGGCGAAGCGGTCGCGCGACTGGTCTAGCGTTTGCTGGGCCAGGTCAATGTTGCTTTTCGCGACTTCCACCTGCTCGGCGGAAGATTGCAAGTTCAGGAACGCGGTGCGCACGTCCGCGTCAATCTGTCCGCGAATATTTTCCAGGCGCTGGCGGGCCTGTTCGATTTGAGCGTTGGCTTGCACTTCGTCACCCTGCACTTTGCCGCCCTGAAAAATGGGGAAGTTCAGCGTGCCGCGCACGTCGAAGACGCTGTGCGTCGTCAGGGTGGAAGTGGTGCCGGCGAGGCCGTAATCGCCGCTGAAAGACAAGGTCGGGTAGTTTTCGGCGCGAGCTGCTTTTTTCGTGTATTCCGCGGCGCGTAGAGTGGCGCTGGCAGCCATGAAATCGGAGCGCGAGGCGTAGGCGCGCTGTAGCGCTTCGTCCAGGCTTATCGCAGTGAACGGCTCGTAGGGCGATTTGTCGGACAATTCGTATTGTTGGCCGGCGGCAAGGCCGATGACGCGTGCCAGAGTGAGTTTCTGGATCGCAAAATCATTTTTGGACTGGATCAGCTGCTGCTGGCGCGTTTTCAATTCGACTTGAGCGCGCAGGCCGTCAATCGCAGGAGAAGTGCCGGCATTTACTTGATCGGCTGCCTGGTTGTAGAGGGCCTGTGCGGTGTTCACCTGCGCGGAGACGGATTCGATGCGCGAGGCGTCCGCGATGGCTTGCAAATAATTGTAGCCGACGGCGAGGACCACGAGGTCGCGCGCGTCCTTCGCGGTGTATTGCGCCGCTTTCACGTTTTGCGTCGCCGCATGCGTGTTATTCAGGGCGTTCAGATCGAGCATGGATTGAGTCAAGTACGCGCGCGAATCGACATAGGCGAAGGGCCCGATGATGGTGGGAATGGTTATCCCTGGAATCGCGTTAAACCCGAATTCCGCGAGGTCCACCTGCGAAGCGTCCACGTAACTGGAGGTGGTGAGGTTTGGAAGAAGCGAGCTCAATTTTTTCCAGCGTTCGCCACGTGCCGAACCGATGTCCTGTTCTGAAAGCAGCAGGCCGAGATTGGCTTTGAGGCCGCGGTTAATCGCGTCTTGCAGGGAAATCTGGATCACGCCCGGTTCCAATTTTCCGGGCACGCTGCCTTGAAACGAACTTTGCGTCTGGGGAGCGGCGGGAGCGCTGCTCGCCGCGGTGCTGCCGGAAGAAGTCGAACTCGGCGTGGGCGCAGGGCCGGCGGTGACCTGAGCTTGCGTACGTGCTGCTCCAAGCGAAAGCAGGATTATGAGAATCAAAAATCGCAGCGGTCGAGCTATCAAGGATTCCTCCTGCCCGGGCAGTTGTGGATTGGATGAAGACCAGTGATTCCACGACTCAGGGAAGTTTCCAGCAGATGCTTTGTGTGGGGACGGGCTGGTCATGCGCGGGACCTCCGCGGACGCTTGCGCATGGCGCGCGCTTCGCCCGGTACCAGGCTGAATTGGATCAGGTCCCAAATCTCTTCGGAAGTTTTGCGCAGCGTGGATTCGGGTTTGATGGCCCAGCTCATGGTTACGCCCATGAAGATTCGCTGGGTCATGCGCGCGAGGTCACTTGGTGAAATGTCGCGCCGGATTTCGCCGCGTTCCTGGGCGAGCAGGAAAATCTGTGCCAGGATGCGGCGGGCCACATGGACGCGTTTCACGAGTTCGTCGCGAACGGATGTGCAAGAGGCGTGCGCTGCAAAGATCGCGCGCAACAAGGCCGCACTTTTATCGGCTTGGCCCACGGCATCTCCCACCAGTTCCCGGATTACGTCGAGCACGGGCCCTTCCGTTGCGCGAGCTTTCTGACGGGCGCGTTCCATGGCAGCGGTGCGCTGGCCTCCGAATTCGGCCAGGATGTGCTCCTTGGTGGGGAAATAATTGAAAAAGGTGCCTTTGCCCACATCGGCCGCTTCGGTGATGTCCTCGACAGTGGTTTCCAGGAAACCGCGTTCAGCGAAGAGGGCCAACGCGGCGCGGTAGAGGCGGTCGCGGGTTTCGGTGCGATGGCGTTCGCGGCGGCCGGCGCGCGGGACGGCTGGTACTGGGAGGGTCGCCGAGGGTCGAGAGGCGGTCTTCACGAGGGCACGATACCTGACTATAGGACAAAACCGACCATTAGTCAACATTGGACCGCGGTCAACGGAAGGCTCCTTGGGGGTTGCGTGACGGGCCGTGCGGGGCGAGCGGAACGACGGAGCAGGCAGCGCTGAAAGAAAAACGCGCCGGAGGCACAGGCCTCCGGCGCGAGTAGAATGTCGAAGCGGGGCCGCTTACTTCGACAAGTTCTTGGGACTGTGCGCGCGCAACACTTCCAGAAGGAGTTTCGCGTCGGGCGTGGGACGGACGGCATTGTGCAGGACGATTTCCCGCGCCGAAATTTTCTTTCCATAGATGCGTTCGTTGGCGTCGTTATCCGGGCGAATCGTGGAACCCGCAAGAGAGATTCCGGCGAACAGACCGCGAGCGCGCGAGTAGGTGAGCATTTCCGCGCGCAAGGTTACGTCGGTATCCGCCGCGGCATTTCGGCCAACGGGACCGGCCGCGACCGAGGCATCGCCGCCGAGCTTGACCTTGCTGGCGAGAATGGCGTTGGCGCCGCCGTCGTTCATGACGAGAATGACGAAGTCCGTGGCTTGGCCGCCGGCTTGAAATCCGAAGCTGGCGCCTTCGAGGGCCATCATGGACGGCGCGCTCCAGGTTCCGCGGAAACGTGGGCCGCTCCGGCAGGTCATCACACCGCGGCCGTAGCTGGCGCCGACGATAAATGCGGCCTTGAGGACCGTAGGATAAACGATAACGCAGTCGGCCTTGTCAATGAGGCTCTGCGGAATGTCATCCGGGATGTCCATAATTTCTTTTAGAACTGTGCCGGCGGTGCGAATCCGGTCTTGATCGGTGGTGGTGTCGTCCGCATGTGAAAGCGCGGGGCTGAACAAGGTGGGAAGGCCGATTAGAGCAGCAATCAGCAGGGCAGAGAGAACTTTGCTTTTCATACGGTGTACCCTCCTATGGGTGGATGGCAATCATATGGAGTTTGCGAGGGAATCGCAACAGTTCTCCGGAGCGCGCCGCTGGGTTTTGCCGGATGTCATATAATTTGGGCGGTTTTTGATTTTTGCGAATGATGGCGAGGGTTGATTTGAAAATTCGACGGAATGATTCCGGGCGCGCGGAATCGCGGCGATTTTTTGGCGCGAGTTTGCGGGGCATTGCGCTGGTGGTTTTTGCCGCCGTCGCGACGGTCAGCCAACAGACTGCGGCGCCCGGGCCTGCGAAGAAGGAAGCGGGCGGAGGGCGCGTTGCGAAACCGCGGGCTGATGTGGCGCGCTTTGGGGCGCGCGTGGACGCGGCGCTGGCGGAGGTGCATGCGGCGAAGGCGTTGTGGGGCGTGCTGGTGACGGATCGCGACACGGGCGAAATATTGTACGAGCTGCACGCTGACCGATTTTTTACGCCGGCATCGAACGCGAAAATTATCACTACATCGCTGGCGCTTGCGACGCTCGGTCCCACGTATCAATTTCGCACTACTTTGGAAACCTCCGGCAAGCTCGGAGAGGATGGCCGTTTGCTGGGGGATCTGGTTTTTGTGGGGCGCGGCGATCCGGACCTTTCGAACCGGAAATTTCCTTACGCTGGAAAAGTGGAGCACAACGGGCCGGCGGAAAAAGTTCTGGTGCAGATGGCCGATGACGCGATCGCCAAGGGACTGAAGGAGATTGACGGCGATATCATCGCGGACGACAGCTACTATCCTTACGATCCTTATCCGCCGGGATGGAGCGTGGGGGATTTGTACTTCACGTTTGGCGCGCCAGTGAGCGCCATTGCCTTCAACGACAATTCAATAACTGTGGAAGTTAGTCCCGGATTGCGCGTGGGGGATCCCGCGGTTGTTGCGGTTGAGCCGGCCGCGGCAGTGGGCACGTTTGGCCATGAACTTACCACGGGCCTTTCCGACGGCAAGCCGGAATTTGGAGTAGTGCGGCAGCCCGGGCCAGAATTTATGTTGCTGCGCGGGACGATACCGCTGGGACACGCGCCGATGAAGCTGGATCTGGCGATGCCGGAGCCGGCCGAGACTACGGCACTGGCGTTGAAGCAAATTTTTGAAGCGCGCGGCGTGCGGGTTAGCGGAACGATTCGAGCGCGTCACGCAGCGCCGCCGGAAATTTATCCGGATGCGCCTGTGGTGCTGGGACCTGCGCCTGTGCTGCGCCCTCCGGACACGATTGTTTTCGCGGTGCATATTTCTCCGCCGCTTTCGGAAATTGTGCGGGTGACGAACAAGGTGAGCCAGAATTTGCACGCGGAAATGTTGTTGCGGGCGGTGGCGCACGAGAAAAAAGGATTTGGAGTGACGGACGCGGGGATCTGGGTTGAGCAGGATTTTCTGAAGACGGTGGGCGTGGCGGATGGCGATGTGGTTTTCACGGACGGTTCCGGGCTCTCGCGCGACGATCTGGTGACGCCGCGAGCGGTGGTGCAGATTTTGCGTTGGGACGCTTTGCAGCCCTGGGGCGCGGATTACATTGCGACGTTTCCGATTGCGGGGCAGGATGGCACGCTGGAAACGCGGCTGAAGGATACGGTGGCGTCGGGGCGGATCGAGGCGAAGACGGGGGCTTTGGATCATGTGCGGGCGATTTCGGGCTTTGCTACTACGTTGCACGGCGAGCGATTGATATTTTCGATTTTCGGAAATAATAATCCGCAGCGCGGGCGGGATGCCACGGTTGCGGCGGATGCGATTGCTGTGGCGATGGTGGACGTGCTTGGAGCGCCCGCGCCGGCGCAGCACAAGAAAAAGAAATAACGCTGAGCGCGAAGCGGCTAGTAACAAAGATTCCCGAGTTGTCAGATAGACTCGCAGGGCACGACCTAACCTTCTCAAATCTCGGCGCGGAATCCGGCGCGCTGATTCCCACAGGCAACGGGGCTACAATAACTTGAACAACTTGCTGTTGTTGATTTTGCGTTGAGGGATTCGTGTCGCGTTCAGCTGCGCAGGTTCTAGAATTCGACCAATTGAAAGAGATTGTCGGCGGATACACCACTTGTGTGCCGGGACGTCGCGCGATTGAGGCGCTGGCTCCGCGGCAAGACGTGGTGGCGCTTGATGCGGAATTTGTTTTGGTGGGCGAGGCGGCTGGATATTTGCGCGCGGGTTCTGAGCTGGGTTTCGGGGCGTTCGCGGATCCCGAGCAGTGGCTTGCGCGGCTGGCCGTTCCCGCTTCGGTGCTCTCTGTTGCAGAGTTTCTGGATGCGAGTTCGCTGCTGGAAATTGCTAGCTCGCTGCGGCAAGTGTTTAAAGCAGACGCTGCAAAGTATCCGCAGCTTGCTGCGCGGGCGGCGACGCTGGGAGATTTTCGGCATCTTGCGACTGCGATTCGCCGCGCGATTCTGCCGAATGGCGAGATCAGCGACGAAGCTTCTCCTCAGCTGCGGCGCATTCGCACGGGGATTGCGCAAGGGCGCGCCACGATTCGGCGTTCGCTGGAAAGTATTTTGCGGGCGCGGGGCGAGACTGGCGGCGTGGCGGGTGGCGAGGATTACGTCACGCTGCGGAATGATCGCTTCGTAATTCCGGTGCGCGCATCGGATCGGCGCGGCGTGCCCGGCGTGGTGCACGGCGCGAGCGCGACGGGGCAGACGGTGTTTGTCGAGCCGCTGGAAGCGATTGATCTGAATAACCGGCTGGTGCAGCTCTCCGAAGAAGAGCTGGTGGAAATTTCGCGGATTCTTGCGGAGTTGACCGAAAGATTGCGCGCGGACCGCGGTGCGCTGGCTGCGGCGGCTGCGCAGATCGCGCATCTGGATTCTATTTTTGCGCGTGCGCGATTTGCCCGCGAGATTGATTGCGTGATGCCCGTATTTCAGGCTGGAAATTCGTTGCGGCTGGACTCTGCGCGGAATCCGGTGCTGGAAGCGAAGCTGCGGCCGCTGGGGCGGAAGGCCGTGGCGCTTTCGCTGGAGCTCGGCGGCGATGAAACGGTGATGGTGATCAGCGGGCCGAACACCGGGGGCAAGACGGTGGCGCTCAAATCGGTGGGATTGGCCGCGCTTTCGGCGCAGTCTGGAATTCCAGTCGCGGCGGAGCGCGCGGAGATGCCGATTTTCGATCACGTGCTGGCGGATATCGGGGACGAACAATCCATTGCTGCCGATCTTTCTACTTTTTCGGCGCATATTGTGAATTTGAAAGCGATGCTGGACGTGGCGACGGAGCGGTCGTTGATTCTGGTGGATGAGATGGGCACGGGCACGGCGCCGGAAGAAGGCGCGGCGCTGGCCGTGGCGCTGTTGGAGGAATTTCGCGCGCGCCATTCGCTGACGATTGCCACGACGCATCACGACCGGTTGAAGTCTTACGCTTCGACTACGCAGGGAATTGTGAATGCGGCTATGGAGTTTGACGGAGAAAATCTGCGGCCGACGTACCGGTTGCTGGTGGGGGTCCCGGGAACATCGAGCGGGATCGAAATTGCGCGCCGGCTGGGATTGCCGGAACGAGTGGTGGAGCACGCGCGGGCGAGTCTGACGCCGGAATCGCGCGAGGCGCGCGACCTGATTGCTTATTTGCATCGCAGCCGCGATGAGATGGAGCAGATCAAGCGGCAGTCGCGCGAGGAGTTGACGCAACTGGAAGGCGAGCGGCGACTGTTGCGGACGGAGTGGGTTGAGCGGCAGAAGAAGCGCATTGCGGAGCTGGAGCGAAATTTTCAGGAGACGCAGAAGCGGTTGGAAGCCGAAGTGGGGCGGCTGACTGCGGACATTCACGATCGCGCTTTGCGCGCGCAGATCGAGAAGCAATCTGGCAAGAGGCTGGGAAAAATTGGGGCGGATGCGCGGGCGGATACGAACGCGGCGGTGGTGGAAACTTTGGCTGGGTCGCAGGCGGATCTGGGAGTCGCGGCTCCGGTGGCGGGGAAACCTGTGGCGCCGGAGTCGCTTTCTGCTGGGCAGCTCATCGTGGTGAAAAATTTCAAGCAGCCGGTGGTTTTCCGGCGTCACGATGGGCGCAATGCCGAGATTGAGGCGGGTCCGCTGCGGATGCGCATTCCGCTGAGTGATGTGCTGGCGATTGCGGGCGATGTGCAGGCGGCGAAGTCGGGCGCGGATGCAGCGGGGCGACGCTCCGGCGTGACGGTTCACTCGCAGCCGAGCGATGAACCGGTGGGCGATGAGATTAATGTTATTGGCTGCACCGTGGAGGAAGCTACGAATCGTGTGGACAAATTCATTGATGAAGCTGCGCTGGCGGGGAAACCGTCGGTGAGGATTATCCATGGGCATGGGATGGGAGCGCTGCGGCGGGGGCTTGGCATATTCTTGTCCGCGCACCCGTTAGTGGAGGGCATTCATCATGAGACTGCAGATCGCGGCGGAGAGGCTATCACCATCGCTGAGCTGAAGGGCTAAGGTAACGAAATCAATGTGTGTCTAGTAGAATTGACGTTAGATCCGCGAGTTGCCGATGAGGTAGGTATGAACCCCAAGCGAGATACACTGCTCGACGTCATCGGTAGCTGCACCGGCGGGGACGGACGACTGGCCGAGAACATTGACGAAGCGCTGTATGGGGAGGAAGCGTTTCCTACCGCAGGCGGGCTTGCCTCCGCGAAACAGGGTGCGGTCGGCACTGAGATGAACAATAGGACTCAGCAACCTCGACGGAAGACAGCCCGAAACGGGCGAAGGCGCCGCAGACCTAAATCGCAGCAAATTAAACACCGAAATCCAGGGCGCGGCATGACGCTCGGTGACAAACGAGTGTTCCAGCGCGCCTCCGAGAGCGGAAATTAGAGTAGATCGGGCTGGAATCGAATGGCTGAGGCAGGGAGTTTCGCGGATCGGGTGAAGCAGCAGGCGGACATTGTTCGCGTGATTGGCGAATATGTGCGTTTGAAGAAGAGCGGGCAGAATTTCAGCGGATTGTGTCCGTTTCATCAGGAAAAAACGCCTTCCTTCAGCGTTAGCGCAGTGAAGCAGATGTATTACTGCTTTGGCTGCGGGAAGGGCGGGGACGTTTTTCAATTTGTGATGGAGTTGGAGAAGGCACCATTTCCGGAAGCGGTGCGGACCGTAGCGGAAAAATGCGGGATCGCGATTCCGAAGCCGCGGGAGCGTTCGCCGCAGGAGCGCAAGGAGAATCAGCAGCGTTCTGGACTGGTGGATATGCATCGTGAGGCGGCGGCTTTTTTTGCGCGGCATTTGCTGCAGACTCCGGAAGGGAAAGTGGCATATGCGTACCTGGAAGATCGCGGGCTGAATAAAGAAGCGGTGACGCGTTTTGGTTTGGGATTCGCGCCGTCGGCGGGCGACGCTTTGGCGCGGTTTCTGAAACAGAAATATCCGGAAAACATTCTGGAAGTTTGCGGGCTGGTGGGACGCGACCAGAGCGGACGTTTCTACGATCGTTTTCGGCGGCGGATCATGTTTCCGATTTCGAACGAAGCAGGGAAGGTGATTGCGTTCGGCGCGCGCGCGATGGGCGACGATATGCCGAAGTACATGAATTCGCCGGAGACGCCGATTTATTCGAAGAGCGGGGTGCTGTATCACCTGGACCGCGCGAAAGAAGCGCTGCGGCAGAGCGATTTCGCGGTTTTGGTGGAAGGGTACATGGATGCGATTGCGGTGGCGCGCGCGGGCGTCGGCAATGTGGTGGCGAGTTGCGGCACCAGCCTGGCGGAGCCGCAGACGAAGCTGCTTGCGCGGTTCACGCGTCGCATCGTCGTCAATTACGATCCGGACACGGCGGGGCAAGCTGCGACCGAAAGATCATTGGTGCTCTTGCTCGAAAAAGAATTTGATGTGCGCGTGCTGGCGCTGCCGGGCGGCGCTGATCCGGATAAATTCATCAAGGAACAGGGCGTCGAAGCCTACAAGAAACTGCTTACGCAGGCGCCGCCGTACCTGGATTATTTGATCGGGCGCGCGCGGTTGATGGACCGGACGACTGCGGCGGGAAAAGTAGCGGCGCTGAATTTTCTGATGCCGTATGTGCAGCGGCTGCCGAACCGGTTGCTGCGTTCGGAGTGGGCCACGCGCATTGCTTCGGAACTGCGCGTGGATGAGCCGGTGTTGCGCGCGGCGTTGCGTCGCGCGGCCGATGAACGGCGCAGCGAAGTGAAACCCAAGGCCGAACTGCTGACGCCGGCGGTGAAACGGGCCGAGCGGCAGTTGATCCGCATGCTGTTTGAAGCGGCGGAATTTCGCGAGAAGCTGGCGCAGGAAATTGCGTCCGGTGATTTGCATCGCGGTCTGGAGACGCGAAACATTTTCGAGGCGCTGATTGTGGCGATAGCGTCTGGCGAAAAGTTGGACGCGGGAGCAGTGGCCGCAACGCTTGACGACAAGGACCGCCGGCTGTTCTTCGAAATCCTTTTTGAAACGTTGCCCGAAGGGACTTGGGAAGACGCGGAGAGCTGTCTGGGATTTCTGCGGCACCGGCCGGTGGCGCAGGAACTGACTGATCTGCAGAGGCAGATCGAAGCGAACCCGGCGACGGAAGAATTGAAAAGACTGGTGATTCGGAGGATGGAGCTGCTGCGATTGCTATCGCGCGAGCGGGAGCCGGAACCGGGCAAAATCCTTCCCGACCAGTAACTTACGGCGGCTCGTTGACGTTAGAGTAGGTGATATTGTATATTCGTAGGGTTTTGGAGGAAACGGGCGGCACGTTTCGCGCATCATATAGGTGTGCGAGGGCAGGCGCGGGCGTGGCGGCACGGGCGCGGAATCGGCGACGGGTTCGAAAGTTCGTTCTAAAAAACCGTTTAAATGCAGCTAATTCGAAGTGCGCCGGGGTGTCTCACCACGGCGGCTTTGCGTTTTGCGGACCCGTTTGCGCGCATCGCCTGACCTCTGCGAGGGAGGAAGTGTGACGGTAGCTCTAGAGGAAAAATACGATCAGGTACGGCAACTCATCGCCATGGGCAAGGAACGCGGTTACTTGCTCTACGATGAGGTGAACGATATTTTGCCACCCGAGGTGCACTCCTCGGAAGAAATTGACGATTTGCTCTCGACGTTTGAGCGCTATGGGATTGATGTGTATGAAGACCTGGCGAGCGCGAAAGTGGCGCTGGCCGCGGCGGATGCCAGCGATTCCCCTGAGCCGGCGAAAGACACGGAAGCGGCTGCTTCGGAAGATGGCGAACTGGATCTGACTCCGGGGTCTCTCGAGAAGACCAACGATCCAGTGCGCATGTATTTGCGCGAGATGGGCACGGTGCCGCTGCTGACGCGCGAAGGCGAAGTGGCCATCGCCAAGCGCATTGAACGCGGACAGCTGCTGGTGCTGAAGACGATCACGCGGGCGCCTTTGATTCTGAAGGAACTGCTGCAGGTGGGCGAGGATCTGCGCAACGGATCGCGCTCGATCAAGGAAATCGTTCAATTCGACGACGAAGAACTGACCGAAGAGAAGATCGAAGCGAAAACCAAGCAAACGCTGAAACAGATTGATAGCGTGGCGAAGCTTTATCTGCTGGCGCTGAAGCAGGCATCGAAACTCGGCAACATGGCGAAGTCCAAGAAGCGTCCTTACCTGAAGGCGCGCTACGCACTGGCTCGCACGCGCGTTGAGATGTCCAACCGGATGCGCGAATTAGAATTCAATCCGCTCGAGAAGAAGCGGCTGATCGAAAAAATCCGGCAGACCGTGGAGCGCGTGCATTTCCTCGAGCGCGAGATCGTGAAGCTCGAGCGGCGCGTGGATGCTTCGAAGGCAGACGTGCAGGCTGAGGCGCGCAAGGACTTGCGGGCGCGCAAGCAGGAGCTGGCGGAAATTGAATTGGCCAGCGAAGTAAGCCCGACGGAATTGAAGCGCGGCTTACAGGTGATTCTTCGCGGCGAAGCGGAAGCGGAGCAGGCGAAGAAGGAATTAATCGAAGCGAACTTGCGCTTGGTGGTTTCGATTGCAAAGAAATATACCAATCGCGGGTTGCAGTTCCTCGACCTGATTCAGGAAGGCAACATCGGCCTGATGAAGGCCGTGGATAAATTCGAATGGCGGCGCGGTTATAAGTTTTCCACCTACGCGACCTGGTGGATTCGCCAGGCGATTACGCGCGCGATTGCCGATCAGGCCCGGACCATTCGTATTCCGGTGCATATGATCGAAACGATCAATAAATTGGTGCGCACGCAGCGGCAACTGGTTCAGGAATTGGGGCGCGAGCCGACTTCGGAAGAAATCGCCAAGCGCATGGATATTCCTGTGGCGAAGGTGCGCAAGATTTTGAAAATCGCGCAGGAACCGATTTCGCTGGAGACGCCGATCGGCGAGGAAGAGGATTCGCATCTGGGGGATTTCATCGAGGACAAGGCGGTGGTTTCGCCTTCGGACGCGGTTATCAACCTCAGTTTGAAGGAACAGACTTCTTCCGTCTTGAAAACGTTGACGCCGCGCGAAGAGAAAGTGATCAAGATGCGGTTTGGGTTGGATGACGGCAGCGAGCACACTTTGGAAGAAGTGGGGCAGTCGTTTGCCGTGACGCGCGAACGTATTCGGCAGATTGAGGCGAAGGCTTTGCGGAAGTTGCGGCATCCTTCGCGTTCGCGGAAGTTGCGGGCGTTTTTGGAAGGTTCAGCGAACGATTACTAATTGCTGCGATGGCAGGGGCGGATCTGACACCGCCCCCGCCATTCCAGGGTTATTTTTGTGGCACTTGCCGCAGGAACGAACGGTCCTCGATCAAGACACACCCTGATTTTTCCATGCGGCGAACGTTTTCCAGTGCGTCCGCATCGGCCAGCAAGTTGTCCCGGTAAATTTCGTATGCAGCCAGACTGGGAAAATCTATCAACGCCAGAGCGAAATTCGTGGGTCCGGCGATTTTTGTCGGCAAGTAGTAGCCCACGAGCTTTCCGCCGCAGCGCTCGATAGGTTCCGGGAAGCGGCGCGCGTAATCCTCGAAATCAGCCAGTTTGCTGATGTCCAGCGTGTAGCGAATGCACAGAGTTATCATCCTGGTCTCCTCGTTGCAATTTGTGCGACGTTCATTTGGCTTCAACGAAAGAAAAATATACGGGCGTCAATCGCTGCGATTGCAGGGGCGGCCCCGCAGGCGCGGGACCCGCCCCTACGACTTCACATTTACTCTTCGAGAATTTTCTGCAGACGATTCAGGGCTTCGAACCAGTAAGCTTTCATTTTGGCGCATTCTTTGGAGCTTGGCAGCTTCATGTGATCCACGGCGACCTGACACTTCCCGGCGCCTTTGGGGTAGAAATTCACGCTTAGGCGGCTTGCTTCACCGTTCCATTTTGCGCGCAGGGACTTGTTTTTTGTGGCGGTGGTGATTTCGATTTCTGCGTTGGGCAGCCAGCGCTGGCGGAGTTTTTCGTCGGTCCAAGCGTCGTAGGGTTTGCTGATAGGGACGCTGAGGGTGCGGCTACCGGAGGCGGCGAATTCGCCGTCGCATTTTTGAAATTTTTCGCGCAGGCGGCGCTCGTGTTCGTAGGGGACGGCGATCATCTGCGTCCACCACGGGCCAACTTTGTGCTCCTTGATCAGGTAGCCGGTAATGTCCTGGTGGCGCATTTTTTTGGCGCCGGCCTTGTCGAGAATTTTGAACCACTCCGGCCAGGTCTTTCCGGTTCTTTCCTTCACGGCTGCGTCGCTCATGCGTTTTGCTTCGCGCGGTTTTTTCAATTTCGTCGCTCCTGAAACTAATTCTGCTGCTGCGCGGTGGACCAATTTACTGCAGAGCCGTATTGATAGACGAGTTGCGCGCCGCGGTCGGCGCCGATGGTGAGGAGGATGCCGAGCACCACCAGGCCGAGCAGCAGCACTTTGCGCAAATGCAGCGGGAAATCCTTGCGCATGAAAAATGCAAAGCTGCACAGCGCGATCGCCAGACTGGTGGCGGTGAGCATGAGCGTTTCATGAATGCCGACGGCGCGTTGCGCTTCGCCTGGCGCTACGGAATTTTGCGCGGCGAGGCCGGTGATCACCGTGATGATTGCCGTGAAGGTGCCGAGATAGAGCAGGCGCGAAGCGGTGCGCTGCAACTCGTCGCTGGAGCGCCAGACCGCGAAGGTTTCGAACAGCAGCGCGGCGAGCCAGAGCACGATGGGGAAATGCACGAACATCGGGTGGCAGTTCAACGCGGCTTTTAGTCCGGGGAACATGGCAGGGCGCCTCCTTGCGTGAACGTGCGCGGTAGCAGCGCATTATGTGACAAAGGTTCGCCGGGGTAAACGAAGTATAATGCGCGCGTTTGGAGGCGGGACTTGCGAAATCTGAAAACGCGGCGAGGGGAAGAGTTGTGATGCGCGCGATCCGAGCGGGCATTTTTGTGGTGGTTGCGTTGCTGGTTTTGATCGTGCTCGTGGTGGTGACGGTCGGAGCATTCCTGCCGCAGCAGCATATTTCCACTTGCGCGGCGCGCTTTCAGCAGTCGCCCGACGCGATTTGGGAGGCGATCACGGATTACGGGAAATTTCCGGCGTGGCGCAAGGATGTGGTGCAAGTGGAGGCACTGCCGGACGTGAACGGCAAGCCGGCGTGGCGCGAATTTGGACGTCAGGGCGGATCGATTCCATATCAAGTGATGGTGATGGTACCACCGAGAGCTTTGGTGACGCGCATCGCCGATCCGAAGCTGCCGTTCGGCGGAACGTGGACGTACGAGATTTCGTCGCCGGCGGATGGCGGCTCGCTGCTGCGCATTACCGAGGATGGCGAGATTTACAATCCGATATTCCGTTTTGCGTCGCGGTTCGTACTGGGCTATTCGCGGACGCAGGAAGAATATTTGCAAGCGCTAGGCGCGAAATTCGGGCAGAGCGTGACGATTGTAAAGTGACGATGCAGAAAGGGGCGGCGCGAAACATGACAGCGATGCGAAAAGCGGCGACGGCGCGGAAAACTTCGGTGAAGGCTCGCGAGCCGGAGCGTGATTATTCGCATCGCTTGCTGATTGACAAGTTGGGAGTGAAGCCGGGGCAGAAGATCGCAGTGCTGGGAGTGGAGAGCGCGGAATTTTTGACGGAACTAGCGGCGCGCGTGCCGGAATATGCGGCGGGAAAGCGCGTGGCCGGGGCTGACCTGATTTTCTTTTCCGCGGAGGCGGTGGCGAACCTGGGGCAGTTGAGTTCGCTGGGGCGTTCGATTCAGAAAAACGGCGCGGTTTGGGTGGTGTATCCCAAGGGACAAAAGCACATCCGCGGAATTGATGTGATCAACGCGGGAAGATCGGCCGGGCTTACCGACAATAAAGTGTGCAGCTTTTCCGCGACGCACACGGCTTTGCGTTTTTGCATTCCTGTGGCGAAGCGTTGAGTTTTCGTGCAGCCGCAGGAAGTGTGCGGATTAGGTGACGACTTCGTGGTATGTGGCGCAGGCGGCAATTTGCCGCTGGGGATTATCGCGGTCGTAGAAAACGGCGACGGGCATGCCTTCAAAGAGCGTTTGGGTGTTGTCGAAACTGAGACCCTTTTGCGTTCCGCCCTGGTAGTCCTTGAATTCGTATTCGACGGACGATGTGCCTTTATCGCCCTTCCACCGCCTGAGCACCATCGCCAGAGCGACCTCGCCGTTCTCCAGTAAATCACATTCGCGCACTTGCGAGCGCCACATGGTGTAAGGAAGCAGCAGCAAAAACGCGACGATGGCGGCGACGACCCAATCCCCGGTTGTGAAGACGGCGAAGGAATGTTTGCGCATCCAAATCGTGTAGAGATGCGTACCGAAGATTGCCGCAAAACCCAGAACTCCGAGAAGCGCGATTGACAAACTGCCGCGCCCGCGCGTGGACATGCGGATTTCGCGGGGGCGCGAAGTCCGGAGCAGGGCCTGTTGTTGCGCGCTCGGTGCGACGACCGCGCTGGAATTTGCAGCGGCAGCGGCTGACGGCGCGAAGGAATTGGCCGGCAGAGTGGCGGCGCGCATCATCGGCTCGGGAACTGTTTGCAATCGCGCGAGGCTTCGCCGCGAGACGAAATAGTTGATGAGAATCCCGAAAGCGGGGAAAACGGTGAAGATCGCGATTTGATACGGGTTGCGGAAATGCAAAAAACGAATCATGAAAAAAAAGAAGCCGGCCATCAGGAAGATACCGATGGGCAGCGCGAGCATGCTGGAGCGGACATCAGCTAGGGCCGCGCTGCGATTCCAGCCGCAATTGGGGCAATAGGGTTTATTGCCCGCGAAGCGGGTGGCGCCATGGCAGGGAGGACAGGGCGGTGCAACCATATAAAATGGTAGCGTAATTTTTCGCCGGGGGAAGCGCGTACGGCTATCATGTTTCCATGGCGACAAGCCTCGAGGTCCGCGGACTGACGGTGGAGCTGCCGACTCCGGGCGGATGGGTGCGGCCGGTGAATGATGTTTCGTTCACGCTCGGGGAAGGCGAGACGCTGGGGATTGTGGGGGAATCTGGGTCGGGGAAGACGATGCTGTCGCTGGCGTTAATGGGGCTGGAACCGCATGGAGCGCGGCATTCGGGCGAGGCGTGGTTGAATTTGCGCAGCGGCGTTGGCAGCGGCAACGATAACGAGGGTGGCGGCAAGAATGGCGGCGCGTCGAGCGCGGCGCAAACTGGAGCGCAAAGCGACGGGCGAGCGGCGCGCGAAAATTTGCTTGGGATTTCGCAGAATAAATTTCGCGAGTTGCGCGGGCGCGAGATTGCGATGATTTTTCAGGAGCCGATGACGGCCTTGAATCCCGTGTTGCGCATAGGCACGCAAGTGGAAGAAGCGATTCGCGTGCATGAGCCGCGGGCTGGTGAGAGCGAAATCCATCGGCGGGCGCTGGAAGCGCTGGAGCGCGCGGCTTTGTCCGATTCGGCGAGGCGGGCGCGGCAATATCCGCACCAGCTTTCGGGAGGATTGCGGCAGCGGGTGATGATCGCGATGGCTTTGGCCGCGGGGCCGGGCGTGCTGATCGCGGATGAGCCGACTACGGCGCTGGACGTCACCGTGCAGAAACAAATTCTGGAATTGCTTGCGAAATTGCGGCGCGAGTTGCGGCTTTCGATGCTTTTCATCACGCACGATTTGGGAGTGGTGGCGCAGGTGGCCGGGCGCGTTGCGGTGATGTACTCGGGGCGAATTGTGGAGGAAGGGCCGGTAGAAGAAGTGTTGCGCGCGCCGCGGCATCCTTATACGGAGGGGCTGCTGCGCGCGGCTCCGCGGCTGACGCGCGAGAAATTGGTGCCGATTCCGGGGACGGTACCGTCGCTGGATGCGTTGCCGCCCGGATGCGCGTTCGCGCCGCGTTGTCCGCATCGCGTGGCGGAGTGCGATGCGGCGATGCCGGAATTGCGCGCGGTGAACAAAAATCACGCAGCCAGGTGTATTCTCGTCCGATGAGCGCGACGGACCAATCACCGGACGGGTCACCGAATGGGTCACCGGACGAGCCGCGGAATCGCGCGAGCGTGAGTGACCACGAACTGAAAGCGCTGGTGCGCGAACGGTTCACGAAGACCGCCGAAGTTTTCGGGGATTATGCAGTGGCGGAGCGCGTGGCCGAGGCGGAGTTGCTGGCGCGTTTGGTGGCGGCAGGCCCTGAGGACGTGGCTGTGGACCTAGCGTGCGGTCCCGGAACGCTGGCTTTGCGATTTGCGAAGCACGTGCGCTGGATGTGCGCTTACGATTTGACGCCGGCGATTTTGTTGCGCGCGCGTCAGAAAGCGGCGCACGAGGGATTGCTGCAGAAGCTTGGTTTTGCGATTGGCGATGCGCAGACGCTGCCGTTTGCGGACGGGTCTCTCGATTTGGCGGTGACGAGTTACAGCTTGCATCACATTTCGGATCCGGCGCGAGTGATCCGGGAAATGGCGCGAGTGGTGAAGCGCGGCGGGCGCGTGGGATTGATTGACATTGTGGTGCCGGAAGATCCGAGAGTGCGCGCGCTGAATCACCGGATCGAATGGATTCGCGATAGTTCGCACTGCCGTTCGCTGACGCTCGGGGAATTTCAAGAGATGATGGATGACGCCGGCCTGCGGATCACCGCGACGGAAACCAGAGAGCATCCGCGGACTTTCGAGCACTGGATGCACGTGGCGGGGTGGAAGCCGAGCGATCCGGAATATATCGAGGCGCACGAGCTGCTGGTTTCTTCGATTGTGGACGACGGCTCGAATTTTCATCCGCGCTTCGAGCCTGCGGACGTGTGCCGGCCGGGCGCGCAGCCCTGCCTGTACATGATCAATACTGCAATTCAAATCGCGGCCGAGAAATTGTAGGGATGGCCGGCGAAATTCTTCTGGAAGCGCGCGCGCTGAGCAAATCGTATTCCGTTTCTACGGGCGCGTTCACGCAATCGGCGCGGCGGGCGCTGGCTGTGGATAGCGTGAGCTTCACGCTGGAGCGCGGCGAGACTTTGGGGATCGTCGGGGAATCGGGCTGCGGCAAGACGACTTTGGCGCGGATGCTGATGCGGCTGATCGAGCCTGACTCGGGCGAAATTATTTTTCGCGGAGAGAATTGGCTGGAAGCGCGCGGCGGTGAATTGCGAGCGTTGCGGCGGCGGATGCAGATGGTGTTTCAGGATCCTATCGCATCGCTGAATCCGCGGATGCGCGTGGGTAGTATTGTGGGTGAGCCGCTGGCGATTCACGAACCGGAGCTTTCTGCCGAAGAGCGCCGGGTGCGGACGGTAGAGATTCTGGAGGCCGTCGGGTTGAGCGGTGATGCGGTGACGCGTTACCCGCACGAATTTTCCGGCGGGCAGCGGCAGCGGATCGGGATTGCGCGAGCTCTGATTTTGCGGCCGGAGCTGGTGATCGCGGACGAGCCGGTTTCGGCGCTGGACGTTTCGGTGGGCGCGCAGATATTGGAATTGCTGGCGCGGCTGCAGCGGGAATTTTCGCTTACGTTGATGCTGATTTCGCATAGTTTGCCGGTGGTGGCGCAGCTGGCTTCGCGCGTGGCGGTGATGCAGGCTGGGCGGATTGTGGAGATTGGCGCGGCGGAGCAGGTTTTGCAGGCGCCGCAGAATGCTTATACGCAGGCTTTGTTGGCGGCTGTGCCGGAAATTCCGGAGTGAACTCGGCAAATCGTTTGGATCGCGCCTAGTTCACGCGAGGCAAGTCTCGCTTACTAAAGCGGCGGCAAGCCGCCGCACTCGAAGATGCGGCTCGACGTGTTTGCAGGCTTGCTCGCAAACTCCTGTTCTTTCTCCAGCTTCGACGAGTTGATGACAATCTTCGTGGTGATGTGCTAAACAATCGCTCCAGACTGAAACATTCGCTTACGTCGGGCGTAGTTAGAAGCGGGGCCGGTGCCGCCGATCATTTCGATTCAGCCAGGAGGAAACCAGCATGGCCAGCGCAGAAACTCCTGCTCCCGCTTCTGAGGGATCTGACAGTTCATTTGGGCGCGTGTTCGGAGTGCTGTTTAGCCCGAAAGCGACGTTCGAATCGATCGTGCGGCGGCCCACTTGGGTCGTGCCCGTGGCACTTGGCTGCGTCTTCTTCATTGCGGTGGTGGCGATTTTCACTCAGCGCGGAGGATGGCCCAGCTTCTTTGAGAAGCAAGCCGCCAACAGTTCGCGCATGCAGAAGATGACCGCGGAAGACCGCGAAGCGATGATTAACCGCCAGATCAAAGTCGCGCCTATCGCTGCTTACATCGAGGGCGTGATCATCCCGCCCCTCGCCGCGCTGGTGGTTGCCGGCGTCCTGCTGTTGGTCTTCAATCTTTCCGTGGGTACGACAATCGAATTCAAGACCTCGCTGGGAATCGTCGCGTACTCGTGGGTGCCGTGGCTAATTCACGCAACATTGAGTATTTTGATCCTGTTTCTGAAGGATCCTGCGACTGTTGATTTGCAGAACGTGGTGGCTTCCAATCCTGGAGCACTGCTTTCTGACGATGCCGCGAAATGGCTGGTGACGTTGCTCAGTTCGATCGATGTTTTTGCAATCTGGACCATGATTCTTCTGGCGATCGGCTTCAGCGCCACCGATTCAAAGAAGCTTTCGTTTGGGAAATCATTGGTTCTGGTGATCATTCCATGGATTCTGTTCACTGTGGTGAAGGTGGGGCTGATCGCTGCTTTCTCCTGATACACTCGTTCGAATGGAGCAACGGCACGACGGATTCAAGTTCGAGGTGCTGGCGACGGATCCCACTGGCGCGCGCCTGGGCAGGCTGACTACTCCGCACGGATTGATTGATACGCCGGCGTTCATGCCGGTGGGCACGGCCGCCACAGTGAAGGGCCAGACACAGCAAGACCTGGAAGACCTCGGCGTACAAATCCTGCTTTCGAATACCTACCATCTTTATTTGCGTCCGGGGTATGAATTGATCCGCCAGATGGGCGGGCTGCACAAATTCATGGCGTGGCCGCGCGCGATTCTTACGGATTCTGGCGGGTTCCAGGTTTTCAGTCTCAGCGAATTGCGCAAGGTGACGGACGAAGGCGTGACATTTCGTTCGCATCTGGACGGCTCTGAACATTTTCTATCGCCGGAAAAAGCGCTGGAGATCGAGATTGCGCTGGGCGCGGACATCGTGATGGTGCTCGATGAATGCATCGAAGCGCCGGCGCCCGAACAGCGCGCGCGTGATGCGGCGAAGCGGACGCTCGACTGGGCGCGGCGGTCGCGCGATTATTTTGCGGCGCACGGGGATGCGGCGCGGCAGATGCTTTTCGGAATTGTGCAGGGCGGGACGCATGCGGCGCTGCGTCGTGAGAGCGCGGACGCGTTGGTGGCGCTGGATTTTCCTGGTTACGCGATCGGAGGCTTGGCGGTGGGCGAGCCGCACGCGAGCACTTGCGAAATGGCGGGCGTCGCGGCGTCGCGTTTGCCTGCGGAGCGGCCGCGCTATCTGATGGGCGTGGGCAAACCGGAGCAAATTCCGGATTACGTGACGCTGGGAATTGACATGATGGATTGCGTGCTGCCGACGCGTAGCGCGCGTCATGGGTGCCTTTACACGTCGCAGGGGCGGATGCTGATCAAGAATGCGCGCTACGCGAACGATTCGCGGCCGATTGACGAAACGTGTGAATGTGCGGTGTGCCGGCGGTACTCGCGGTCATATCTGCGGCACTTAGCAACGAGCGGAGAATTCCTCGCGATTATTTTGAACACCCACCACAACATCCACTTTTACCTTGACATAATGCGCAAAATTCGCGAGGCTATCCGTTTTGGGAAGCTCGAAAAGTTCCGCTCTGACCTTCAGACTCGTCTGAAATAAGACAAACCCCAGCAAGTGTTGGGCGCGGTCGCAGGGCGGAGCAGCGTCTTCGGCGAACGAGTTTCCGGCTTGCCGTCCCCGGCAAGTCAGTCCGTCCTGGCGGAATTGCCCTGCTGAGCCGATTCTGTGGCGTGCGAGGGATCGCCCTCAGTAGCCGGATACCCGGCGCGAGAGGGAAAGGCGCAATGATCGTGACCATTTCTATCATGGCTTCCGCGAATGTGGCTCTGGGCCTGCTAGCGCAAGCGCAGCCGGGCGGGATCGCGCTGTTCCTGCCGCTGATCCTGATCATGGTAATTTTTTATTTTTTGATGATCCTGCCGGCGCAGCGACGGCAGAAGAAAGTGAACGAAATGCTGAGCGCCTTGAAGAACGGAGATAAAGTCATCACCAACGGCGGAATCTATGGCACGATTGTCGGCCTTGAAGGCGACACGGTGCAGCTGCGCATTGCCGAGCAGGTGAAGATGAAAGTAGCCCGCAACGCAATCGCGGGAATGCAAGCAGAACCACCGAAGGAGAGTTAGGCAGCCCGCATGAATTCCCAGATCAGATGGAAGTTTATTCTCATACTCATCGTCATTTTGATTTGCTTGTATGGTCTTTTGGGATTGCCGACGTTCCCCACCTCATTGACGCAGGTGAAGGCTAACCTGGCGGATCGCATCAAGCTGGGCCTGGATTTGAAGGGCGGCAGCCACCTGGTGTTGCAAGTGCAGGTGGACGAAGCAATCGGGCAGCGCTGCGACCAGGCTGTGGATCAGCTGACCAAGCAACTCCGCGAGAAAAAGCTCGTGGTGGGAGATATCCGCCGCGTGGACGACACGCATATTGAAGTGGATAACGTTGATACGAACACTTCGGGCGCGTTCCGCGATGTGGTGACTACACAATTCAGCGACTGGGCGATGTCGCCGGCGGCGGGAGTCGTGAACGGCTACTTGCTGACGATGCGGCCTACGGTGATTGCTGATTTGCGACACGAGACCATGGAACAGGCTCTGGAGACGATTACGCGGCGCATCAACGCGCTGGGATTGACGGAGCCGACCATCGCGTTTACCGGGCGCGGCGATAACGAAATTTTGGTGCAGCTACCGGGCGAAGGCGATCCGAGCCGCGCCAAGGCCGTGATTCAAGCGGGCGGGCAACTGACGCTCAACCGCGTGGCCGACGATCAAACATATCCTTCGGAAGTGGCGGCGCTGGCGGCCAAGGGCGGCGTGCTGGCTCCGGGAACTGTGATTGTGCCGGGCAAATCGGAAGCGCAAGCTGGTTTTCCTTCACAGACGGTTTATTACATTCTGGATCGCGCGCCGATCGTCACGGGACAAGATCTGCGCGCTGCCAGTCCGTCGCCTAACGGAACTAACCCCGGCCAATTTGAGGTGCGCTTCTCGCTTTCCACGGCCGCGGCTACGCGGTTCGGTCCTTTCACGGAAGCGCAATCGCAGTTGACGCCCAAGGGGCGGATGGCGATTGTGCTGGATCATCAGGTTTACAGCGCGCCAGTGGTGAACAGCCGCATTGATGATTCCGGCGTAATCGAAGGAAATTTCAGCGAAGAGTCGGCAAACGACCTCGCGCTGGTGTTGCGCGCCGGAGCGCTGCCCGCTTCCATTAAATATTTGGAAGAGCGGACGGTGGGCCCGTCGTTGGGAGCAGATTCGATCCGCGCGGGCGTGCGAGCGTCGATCGGCAGCCTGATCGTGGTGATGATATTTTTGGTGATCTATTACCGGCTGAGTGGTGTCAATGCAGTTGTGGCCCTGATTCTGAATTTGATTATTCTAGTGGCATTCATGGCGATTGCCGGGGCGGTGCTGACGCTGCCGGGGATTGCCGGCGTGGTGCTGACGATCGGCATGGGCGTTGATTCCAACGTACTGGTATTCGAGCGCATCCGGGAAGAGCTGCGCAACGGGAAGGCTCCTGCGACGGCGGTGGATTCGGGCTTTCACAATGCGTTCCGGACGATCATTGACACGCACGTGACCACGCTGGTCTCGGCGGCGTTCCTGCTGCTGTTTGGGACCGGGCCGGTGCAAGGCTTTGCAATTACATTGATTATCGGATTGCTTGCGAACGTGTTTACTTCGATATTTGTTTCGCGGGCGATTTTCGATTGGCACCTTTCCCGGATGGATCGCCAGGAAGAACTTAGCATTTGACGGGGATTTGAGCAGTGGAGCGGTCGCGTGGGACGAATGGCTGGTGCGACTTTTTGGGGCTGCGGCACGCGGAAGCAGTTGAGAGCGAGCATTGCATGGGCGCGGTGCTCGTTGCAGGGACGGGACTTAAGCCTGCAAGGCGATTACAAGCTGAGCGATACCGGCGGACGGGAACTTACGTGGATGGTCCGGTGTCAAACAAAGGTGGATAGGTATCGGAATGGAATTATTCAAGGGCGTTAACGTTGACTGGATGGGGAAGGCGAAGTACTTCGTCACCCTGTCGTTGATTTTGCTGGTGGTGGGCTGGGCTTCGATTTTGAAATACGGCGGGATGCGTTACGGGATTGATTTCAGCGGTGGCACGCTGGTGTACGTGCGGTTTGCGGGGCCGGCGCCGTTGGATCAGATTCGCAAGGGGCTATCTTCCGCGGGGCTGAACGACAGCACGATTCAGACGATCAGCGACAACGTGCTGGGCGGCGGCTCGCAGAACGACGTGGTGATTGGCTTGGAGCAAAAAGGCCAGAGCGATGAAACATCGTTGGATGCCGGCCGGGAAGCAATCGTGAATGTGCTGCACAAGACATTCGGCACGGCGGATCCTGGCGGCAAGCTGGATTTCAATTCGATCAGCAAGGAAGCGCTGGCCGCGATGCTGACTGAAAAGGATCCGCTGGCGCTCGGCGCGGCTGCCGGTGATCGTTACAATCAGCTGGCGCAGCGTTTGCTGGCGGCGCGCGATGCCGATCACAGCGGGATCGTCACGAGTTTCGACCAGTTGAAGAATGTGGACGGCGCGACTCCCGCAGTTCTCAGCGCTTTGAGCAACAATTTCGTGCTTGGCAATTTTACAATTCGCAACGTGGAGATCGTGGGGCCGAAAGTCGGCGCGCAGCTGCGGCATCAAGCGATCTGGGCGACGATGTACGCGCTGGGCGGCATGTTGATATATATTGCGTTCCGATTTGAGTGGGTTTACGGAGCTGCCGCTGTGATCGCGGTGTTCCACGACGTGCTCATCACCCTGGGTTTTTTCTCGCTCTTCCATTTTGAAATTTCGCTGACGGTAATCGCGGCATTGCTGACTTTGGTGGGCTACTCGATGAACGACACGATCGTGATCTTCGATCGCGTGCGCGAGGACCAGCGCTTGATGCGGCGCGAACCTTTTCCGGACATCGTGAACAAGGCCATCAATCAGACGCTTTCACGGACGATATTGACCAGCGGATTAACATTCCTAACCGTCCTGGTACTTTTCCTGATGGGCGGCCAGGTGCTGCGCGCTTTCTCTTTTGCCATGGTGGTAGGAGTTGTGGTAGGAACATACTCCAGTTTCGGTATTGCCGCGCCGATAGTGGTGGTTTGGAATAAGTATCGCGGTCAGGGAACTGCCGTTCGCGCCGGATCCGCAGCCGACAAGCGCGTGGTGGCAGCGGCTAGGAGGTAGGTGCCATGTTTGACGATCTAGTTGTCTCCAGTGCCAATCCGAAACGGACAAACAATTCCTGGACGGTGGTTCTTTCGGCCATCATTCAGGCTAGTTTGCTGGGCATCTTGATTTTGATTCCGCTCATCTATACGGAAGCGCTGCCGAAACAGTTGCTGACGACTTTCCTGGTGCCTCCGCCTCCGCCGCCTCCGCCACCACCGCCTGCCGCGGCGATACAAAGAATCGTGAAGCCGGTAGTGCGCCTGATTCACAACGGGCAGATGATGGCGCCAACCGTGGTCCCGAAGAAAGTGGCGATGATCAAGGAAGAAGAAATGCCGCCGGATGTTGGCGCAGTTGGCGTGGTCGGCGGCGTGCCGGGCGGCGTGCCGGGTGGTCAGGCCGGCGGCGTGCTGGGCGGCATCATCGGTGGATCGGGCAGCGGCATGCCACCCCCGCCGAAAGCGACACCTTCGCGCATCCGCGTGGGCGGCAACGTGGCGGCGGCCAAGCTGGTTCGCCAAGTCACTCCGTTGTACCCGCCGATTGCCAAGACAGCGCATATTTCCGGCACGGTGATGCTGCATGCCGTGATCGCGAAGGATGGCACGATCCAGGAATTGACGTATGTTTCCGGTCCTCCACTGCTGATGAAGAATGCGATGGATGCGGTGCGTCAATGGCGCTACAGCCCCACCTTGCTGAACGGTGAACCGGTGGAAGTAGACACGACAATTTCGGTGGTCTTTACTTTGGGCGGTTAAGCAAGGCTTGCTACTAGTCCTTCGCGGGGCTGGGGTGGAGCGGAAATAAAATCCGACCGGCAGAAACTTGCTGCTAAGGTCGTTTCACAGGAACGGAGGATCAGATAATGCTTGCGAATTTACTTTTTGCCGGTGTGGTGATGTTTCAGCAGCCAACGGGTGAAGTGGGCTGGGACCTGGTCAGCATGTGGCACAACATGGGCATCCCTGCCAAATCCGTTGTGGCCATTCTATTCATTATGTCCGCCTGGTCGATCGGTATCATGATTGACCGCGCGTTGATGTACAGCGCCGCACGCAAGCAATCGCGGATATTCGTGCAGCAAGTGGCGGGCGCGCTGAAAGACAACAAGCTCGACGAGGCGATCTCGATCGCCGAGCGCAACAAGAAGAGCCACATCGCCAAGGTAGTGGCCACGGGCTTGTCTGAATTCCAGGCGGCTTCGGCGCAGGTGGGCGATGAAGAAGTGATCGAAGCGGCGAATCGCGGGCTGGAACGCTCCGTCGCGATCGTGCACGCCGAAATGAAGCGCGGCCTTTCGGGCCTCGCGACGATCGGCTCGACGGCCCCGTTCGTGGGACTGTTCGGCACGGTGATGGGCATCATCAACGCGTTCAAAGGCATTTCGGCATCGAAGGCCACCGGGTTGTCGGCGGTCGCCGGCGGTATCGCTGAAGCGTTGGTAACCACGGCGCTGGGATTAGTCGTTGCGGTTCCTGCGGTGTGGGCGTTCAATTATTTCACGAACAAAGTGGAAGCCTTCGACGTGGAGATGGACAACTCCTCGATGGAGCTGATCAACTACTTCATCACACGCCGCGGCGGGAAGAAGTAAGCCATGGCGTACAAGCCCAAAGCACCACCGGTGATGGCCGCGCCCAATGTGATTCCAATGGCGGACATCATGCTGGTGTTGCTGATTATTTTCATGGTGGTCACGCCCATGTTGCAGAAGGGCGTCTCCGTGGACATGGCGAAGGTGAATAACGCGCGGGACCTGCAGGATGCCGACAAGGATGACGCCATCATTTTGGCGGTCACTCGCGACGGCAAGATGTACCTGGGCAGCACCAGTGTCTCGCTCGACGACATCACCACGAAGATCAAGGACCTGATCGCCAACCGCCTGGACAAGACCGTGTTCGTGCGTTCGGATTCGCGCGCGAAGTACGGCGACGTGGTCAAGGCAGTTGACGAGGTCCGCGCAGCGGGAGTGGATCATCTGGGATTGCTGACGGAAAAGATCAAAGCCAAGGGCGGAGCGGCTCCGCCAGCACCTCCGCCGGGCAGTTAGTACCCGGTTAGTAGTTCGGGGCCAGGTTTAGCCTCAGCGCGAGAAAATAAGGAGTTTTCCCATGGGAATGGCAGTAGGTGGCAGTAAAGGTTCGATGTCCGAACCGAACATCGTGCCTCTGATTGACGTGCTGTTGGTGCTGATCATTATTTTCATGGTGATTACGCCCACGATTCCCCAGGGGCTGGATGCCCTGGTGCCGCAGCCGACACCTCCGAACCAGAAACAGGATGACGCGCTGCTGGCGAAGACCATCGTGGTGCAAGTGACCTCGAACGGAAAAGTCATGATCAACCAGGACGATACCACCTGGGACGCACTGGGACCGCGGTTGGAAGACATTTTTAAGCAGCGCGCCGAGAAAGTGGCTTTCGTGAAGGGCGACGACGCGGTGGAATTCGCGCAGGTGGCTCGCGCCATTGATATCATGCGCGGCGCAGGGATTGACAACGTCGGCCTGATTACCGCGAAGATCGAAGCAGGGCAATAATTCCTAATCGGCGGTTGCGTGCGCCGGAAACCTCGCGAACTTGCGGGTGTTTTCGTTTTCGGCGCGGCCTTCATCAAGGAGAGCAAGGGATGCAGCGGAAGCCTCACACAGTTATTCTTCTCGCCGTGGTAGTGGCGTCACTCGGCGCAGGCGCTGGATGCGACAAACTGCGCGCGCGCGACAAGCTCAACAAGGGCGTGCAAGCCTATAAGGCCGGCCAGACCGATCTGGCCATTGAGGATTTCAAGACGGCCAAGGACCTGGATCCGGGGCTGACCAACGCGCGGCTTTATCTGGCGACGGCTTATTCCGCGCAGTACATTCCGGGCGCTCCTTCTCCTGAAAATGTGCGCAATGGGCAGCAGGCCGCGCAGGAATTTAAAGACATCTTGGCGGCCGACTCCGCTAATCCAAATCTTTCCGCGATTGATGGGCTGGGCTCGGTGCTTTACAACATGGCCGGCGGCCCGCCGTTCGATCCCAAGATGATGGAGGAATCGAAGAGCTACCACCAGAAGCACATCTCGCTGAAGCCCGACGATCCGGAGCCGTATTACTGGGTGGGCGTGATTGATTGGTCGCTGGCGTTCCGCGGCAACCGGGAGATGCGCGAGGATTACAACAAGACCGCCAAGAAGTCCATTTCGGACACGGACCCGATGCCACCCGCGCTCGCGGCGCAGTTCCAGCAGAAATACGGCACGGTGGTGGATGAAGGCATCGCCAGCCTGCAGAAAGCAATTCAGTTGCGCGAGGATTACGACGACGCGATGGCCTACCTGAACCTGATGTACCGGCAGAAGGCGGACATGGAAACCACGCCCGCGGCACATGATGCGGATATCAAGTCGGCGGAAGACCTGGTGGACAAGGTGAAGGCCATCAAGCAGAAGAAAATGGAAGCGCCGCAGCCGGCGTCTTAGTCGCGGCGGTTTTTCGCGGTTGCAGGATTTACAGCCGGCGGGTTTTGCACCCGCCGGCTTTTCTTTTTTTGGGGGCGCGTTTTAGAATCGCGACGGCGCTGGTATCCGGCAGCGATCGGAGAGAATCTTGCAGATAAAAATAAATCGCGGCATCGCGGCGGCAGTGCTCTGCTTTCTTTTGGCGGTGTTGGTGGTGGCGAATTCTCGCACGATGCGCTTAGCGGCGCTGGCCCACGCTGACGATGGCGACGATCCCTGGTCCAGCGCGCAAACGGTGCAGTCGGCGGATCTGGTGAAGGAACTCGCGGCTCCGCCTCATCCTGACGAGCCTGCCGTGGTGTGCGTGGGTTTTCGTCCTTTGTATCAGGGTGCGCACATTCCTCATGCTGTATTTCACGGAGCTGCTTCCACCGACGCGGGATTGGCCGAACTGAAGAGCTGGGCGCAGAAGATTCCCAAGGCGTCGAACGTGGTTTTGTATTGCGGCTGCTGCCCGATGGCGCACTGTCCGAATCTGCGGCCGGCGTTTGTGGCGATGCGCGATATGGGTTTTACGAATTTGCGCGTTTTGATTCTGCCGAACGATTTCAACACGGATTGGATTCAGAAGGGCTATCCCATCGAGAAGGGGAAGTAGCGGCGTTACTCCTGGCGCCGAATTTCGTAGCGACGTGCTTCTAAGTTCGATTACGGTTTGCTGTCGGGCGGTTTTTGCGGTTGCAGCGCCATGCCCAGCAGGCCGGCGATAAGTACGGCGGGATAGAGCTGGCCGATCAGCCCTTCGCAAACCGCGAGAGTACGCGCGATGGGATGCACGGGAACGATGTCACCGTAACCGAGAGTGGTGAGCGTGGTAAAACTGAAATAGACGTAACGCGCCATGGGCGCCACCACTTCCTGAGTAGTCGTTGTGGGATGGATCGAGCCGGGAATGATCAGATCCGCCAGAAAATAGGCGTACGACCACATCAGGCCAATCAGCAGGTACGCCGCAATCGCCCCGAGCACGCGATGAACGGTGATCGCGCCGGGACTGAACACTTGAATGAGGGTGATCACGGCAAACGCCAACAGGCAAGAGAGCAACAGAGCCGATTCGAGAATCGGATGGCCGAACTTCGGAGCATAAGCGCCGGTCCAGTGCACAATCAGGCCCGCGATCGTCAACAAAACCACCAGGATCGTCAGCGTGCGGCTGCGCGTGGTGGCGACCGCGCCGGATAGCAGCAGAATTGAGAGCACCAGGTCCACGATGATCTTCCCGAGCCAGCCCAGGCCGGCGAGCGGGAAGACCACAAAAATTATCAGGATCAAAATGGCCAGGAAAAATGTGAGGCTTTGGTCCAGCAGGCGGACGCGCGCGAAGATGCCCTGCGGTTGAGGCGTCTCATCAATTCTAAATTCTGGTGGATTCAATTTTCCCGCTCCGCGCTCCGGCAGTCACGGTACTTCTGCGGCGTGCGGGTGTCAATGTTTCGGTAGCGGAGTGAAGGACCGGTTTTTTGATTGCCGCGATAATCAGGCGCAAGGCGAAGGGAATTGGCAAATCTCTTTTGGCTTGGCATCCTCGTCAATTTTTCCGAGTTTGACATCGTTCACCGCTCACACTAGGCTTTCGTCGGATTCGCGTGGAGTCTGTCGCTCGAAGGGCGGCCCGGAGCTTCTACGGCAGCGGCTGTTTGACCTAGGAGACACATGAGAGAGTTCGTGCGCGTGACGCTTTGCGTATTTTTTCTTCCGCTGGCGATGGTGATATCCGCCCCGCAGGCGCGTGCGCAGGACCGCACGCAAGGCCGCTCCATGGTTATTTCACGCCGGGGAGTGGTGTCTGCGGAAAACCCATTAGCGGCGCAGGCTGGAGCGAGCGTGCTGGCCCACGGTGGCAACGCGATGGATGCGGCCATCGCAACCAATGCGGTGATGGGCGTGGTTGAGCCGATGATGAACGGGATCGGCGGCGATCTTTTTGCGATTGTTTATGACGCGAAGTCCGGGAAGCTGTATGGGCTGAATGCAAGTGGATGGGCTCCCGCCGGACTTTCGGTCGAATTTCTGAAGTCCAAGGGCATTGCGAAAATGCCGCAAAAAGGAATCCAGTCGGTCACGGTTCCGGGCGCAGTTGATGGCTGGGCGAAATTGATTGCACGATTCGGCACGAAGAAATTCGCCGAGCTTCTCGCCCCCGCGATTTACTACTCTCGCGAAGGCTTTCCTGTGCCCGAATGGGATGCCGCGTATTGGGCGGACGAGGTGGATCTGCTGAAGCAGGACAAGAATGCCGCGGCAACGTATCTGGTCGATGGTCACGCGCCGCGAGTGGGCGAGATTTTCCGCAATCCTGATCTCGCGCATTCGCTTGGAGCGATCGCTTCTGGCGGCAGAGACGCCTATTACCGGGGCGAATCTGCGAAGAGCATCGTGGCGCTGTCCGGCAGGCTTGGCGGCACGATGACGCTGGAAGACTTGGCCGATTATTCCAGCGAATGGGTCGAGCCGATTTCCACCGCGTATCACGGGTGGACCGTCTATGAGATTCCGCCGAACGGGCAGGGAATTGCCGCGTTGGAAATGCTGAATATCATGGAACAATTTTCTCTCGCGCAGTTCGGGCACAACTCCACCGACGCGCTGCACGCCATGATTGAAGCGAAAAAGCTGGCCTACGCCGACATGTACCGTTACGTCGCGGATCCCAAGTTCAGCCAGATTCCCGTGCAGGGAATGCTTTCCAAGGAATACGCCGCGAAGCGCGCGAAGTTGGTTGATATGGCCAAAGCGAATTGCGATGTGCTGCCCGGCGAGCCGCCGCTTGCGACGGGCGGCGACACCACCTACCTGACCGTCACCGACAGCGACGGCAACATGGTTTCCCTCATTCAGAGCAACTATTCCGGGTTCGGCTCGGGCCTGGTGGCGGACGGCACCGGTTTTGCTTTGCAAAATCGCGGAGGGCTTTTCAGTCTTGACCCCACTTCGCCTAATAAGCTCGCCGGTCACAAGCGGCCTTTGCATACGATCATTCCGGGTTTCATGAGCAACGGGCAGGAACGGATTGCGTTCGGAATTATGGGCGGTTTCAATCAGGCGCAAGCGCACGCACAATTCGTTTCCAACGTGGTGGATTTCGGAATGAATATTCAAGAAGCTTTGGAGGCTGCGCGGTTCAGCAAGTACACGTTTGCGGGCTGCGATGTGTATCTGGAGGACCGTGTTTCGCTTGCTGTTCGTGAGGGTCTTACCGAGCGTGGCCATAAAATTGATCTTCATGGTGCGTACTCAGCCGTCACCGGTGGCGGACAGGCTGTGCAGCGCGATATTTCTGCCGGAGTGAACTACGGAGCGTCCGATCCTCGAAAGGATGGCGAGGCAATCCCCGAGGCGTCTCCGCAAGAATGACGAGCCGGGCCCGACGGCGGAGCATAGCTTTGCAGCTTCAAACAGTTTGCTTCATCTGATTCGACTGACAGAGTTGTCTTTTTCACAGGAAGACTTGTAAGCAGCGATGACGACCCAAGCGACTTTCTTTGTGTCTTTGGCGTAGAAGGACAGCAGATATGGCTTGCTAAGCACAATCATATAGGTCGTTTTTCCCTTGTCGGTCTTCAATTGGTAGATCAACCGCCCTTTAGTGCGCTGAGTCTCTGTCAGATCCTCTAATGTCTTCGCATCTAACTTCGCAAGACGATTTAACGCATCGGCCGCGACCTGCTTCGGACTGTCGAAGGCGGAGTTGCTTCCTTCCAAATCGGCAGTTTGTTGTGCCTTAACCCAATCCGAGTACGGCCACGCCGGAACGAGGTCCTGGTAGCCGCAGCCGGTCATTTCGATATTCGGTTGGTCCGCCGAGGACCGATAATCTAAATCCTCTCGATCATGTGGATCGACCGAGACGACGGTTTGAATGGCTAGTAAGCTACAACACCCCATATGTCCGTAACCGCGGCCCACTAGGAGCCGAGATTTCTTGCCCGCGAAAAACCGCCCGATAAGCGTTGCGTGAACCACCGAATCCGGCTGGATGAGCCTGTCAAACGCCTCAAACGTTTCGTCCGCCGTAAGCGAAACCGTAATGCCTTCCACTACGAGTTCCTGAGGGCGAGTCTTGTTGTTCGAGACACCGCAGCAGTACATCGTACCCGACTTCTTCGTTCCGCCGTACTCGAGCCACACGTAAGGCCATGACGGGCAACTCGGGTCGAACAATCCGAAATCTTCGAACCCGTGAGACACAAATCCGATTACCTCAATTAGTTTATGGTTATAGTCCCCCGGATTCGTCTTGAGCTCGCAGACCGTGACTTGGACAGGTTCTTCGCAGCGTAAGGTTGGGGAAAATACAATTAAGAGGCCGCCAATCGCGATGATTAGCCGAAGATATCGCATAACGGGAATCTTATAGCAAACTTGCAGGAAGCACTCTTAACTCGTAGTGAGTCGAGCAAGCAGAAACTGACCTGCGGGCGCGCGCAGGAAGGGCTCGCAGTGGGACGGCGCTGAGAATATAATAGTTTATGGACCCGGCTGGTAAACCCGCCATCTCGCAGGCTGCGCGGCGAACTGTGGATTTGCGGTTCGTGGAGTTGATGGACAAGGTGCGCCGCAACCGCCCGGGCGACGACCTCGAGTTATTGCGCCGCGCTTACGATTTCGCGGCGGAGCAGCACAAGACGCAGACACGCCTTTCTGGCGAGCCGTTTCTCTCCCATCCTGTAGAAGTGGCGCACATTCTTGCGGACATGAAGCTGGATGTGACTTCTCTTTGCGCCGCGCTGCTGCACGACGTGGTCGAAGATACAAAAATTCCGCTGGAAACAATTTCCGAACATTTTGGCGTGGACGTGGCGCGGCTGGTCGAAGGCGCGACGAAGATCAGCCGGCTGGACCTGCTGGCGCCCGAAGCGCGGCAGGCGGAAAACGTTCGCAAGATGCTGCTGGCGATGGTGAACGACGTACGCGTGGTGGTGATCAAGCTCGCCGACCGCCTGCACAATATGCGCACGTTGGAATACCTGGATTCGGAGAAGCAGCAGCGCATCGCGCGCGAAACGATTGATATTTACGCGCCGGTGGCTAACCGTCTGGGGATGGGCTTGATTCGCGGAGAGCTGGAGGATCTTTCTTTTCGTTACCTGGAGCCCGAAGCGTTTTTTGAATTGCAGAAGAAACTCGCCAACAAGCAGAAGGTGTTCGATAAATTCCTGTCCGAAGTGAAGGATTCCATTCGCGACAAAATGATAGAGACCGGAATACCTGCGGAAGTGCAGGCGCGGGTGAAGCGTTTTTATTCGCTGCATCTGAAGAGCCAGAAGCAGCAGCGCACTTTGGACCAGGTTTACGACTTGCTGGCGATCCGAGTGATCACTGACACTGTAAAAAATTGTTACGCGACGCTTGGCGTGATTCACCAGATTTGGCCGCCGGTACCGGGGCGCTTCAAAGATTACATCGCGATGCCGCGGCCCAACCTTTATCAATCGCTGCATACCACGGTGATTCACGGCGGGCAGGCTTTCGAAGTGCAAATCCGCACGCAGGATATGCATCGCATCGCCGAGCAAGGCGTCGCCGCGCACTGGAAATACAAGGACGGGCGCACGGAAACTTCGAGCGCTGATGACCAGCGCATCGTGTGGATGCGGCAGCTGATCGAGTGGGTGCAGGAAATGCAGGAGCCGAGCGAATTTCTCTCAACCTTGCGCGTGGACCTTTATCCCGAAGAGGTTTACACGTTCACGCCGATGGGGCGCGTGGTGGTGCTGCCGCGCGGCGCGACGCTGATTGATTTCGCGTACGCCGTGCACACGGAAGTGGGGCACCAGTGTACGGGCGCGAAGGTGAACGGCGCGATCGTGCCGCTGCGGCATTCTGTGGCGAATGGCGACGTGATCGAAATCATCACGCAGAAAGGACACGAGCCATCGCGCGATTGGCTTTCGTTCGTGCACACCTCGCGCGCGCGCAGCAAAATCCGGCAGTGGATCAATCTGCACGAACGCGACCAGGCGAAGGACGTCGGCAAGCGGTTGCTGGAAAAGGAAGCGCGGCAGGCGGACATCGTTCTGAAGAAAATTGCGCCGGAAGTGTGGCAGCGCATCGCTTCGGAATACGGTTGCGGGCGCATTGACGATCTTTATGCCGACCTGGGATACGGAAAATGGTCGGCGCGGCAAGTGCTGGCGAAAGCCAGCGGGCTGCCGCTGACCGATCCCGCTGAAGAAAAGCAGCCGAAGATCGTGGACACCGTGAAGCGCATGTTGGGCATGAACGACGGCGCGATTCTGGTGCGCGGGCACGACGATCTGATGGTGTATCGCTCGAAGTGCTGCAATCCGATTCCGGGGGATGACGTGATCGGGTACGTAACGCGCGGCCGCGGCATCGCGGTGCATGGGAAAAATTGTCCGAACGTGCAGAACTTGCTCTACGACGCGGAGCGGCGCATCGCAGTCGAGTGGGCGGGGCAGACGCAGGCGACTTTTCCGGTGCGTTTGCGGATTCTCACCGAGGATCGGCCGGGGATGCTGGCCAGCATCACTGCCGTCATCAGCGACAACGGCGCGAACATTCGCACATTTGAAAGTGGCGGGCAGGATTTGCGCGCGCGCATTGAAGTCGCGCTGGATGTGCAGGATCGCAAGCAGCTGGAGCGCATTCTTTCCGGCGTGAAGCGGATTCCTGGCGTTTTCGATATCGAGCGCGTTTACAATGTTTAGTTTTTGGGACGCTGCCGACTTTCGCCGTGCGGTCGTCCCGTTTCCGCAGGCTCCGATCCTCCAAAACCCGTAATCTTTGCGCGTCACCCGGTTCCACGCGGGCGTTCGCTCTGTACAATGAAAGCAATGGGGACGGTCCCGGCAACCGGTTCCGCCCGCGGATTCGGCCGCGATGTGCGCCGCAGAGGTTCGTTCGCTCCTGTCTTTGTATTTGCCGTCCTGTTATTTCAGGTGGCGTGCGAGAGTCTGAAGCCGCTGGACACCAAACCGCTCGACAATGCCGGGATCGGCTACAGCAGTATCAAGGAACTGAGAGCGCGGCATATCACGCCCGCGGAGATCGGTGAAATCGTGAAAGTCCGGCAGTCGGGGCTTTCCGATGAAGATTGCGTGATGTTGCTGCAGATTTTTCATGGACGCAGCGAATCGTTTACTGCGGGTGATGCCATCGCGTCTTTGCATCAGTCGGGGATGAGCGAAGGCACAGTGCTGGCGCTTGCGGGAATGGATCAAGTGGGACTGGGTTACGGCGAGCTGCAAGCGATGCACTTGGCCGGGCTTTCTGACGCGATCGTGCTGGAAGTGGCGCGCCGTCATGCGGCAGGTACGCCGGCGCTTTCGGGAGCGTCGTTGGGCACGCTGCGAAATATGCGGATGGACAACGGCACTTTGCTGGAATTGGTCCGCCGCGGGATTCCGGATTCCGAAGCCGGGGAAATTATCGCGGCACGCCGCCACGGTTCCACGGACGCGGAAATTCTGCGCCATTTCAGTGCGTCTTAGGCTCCGGCATTTGTCCAGGCGAAACAGCGTCACGTGGGCGCAATACTTCAGGCAGTTTTCGATTTTCCGTTTTCCATTTTCTGTCGTCACAGCTAGAATCCTTGCATCTTGACTCGCGTCGCGCCTCGTTCGCTTTGTGCATTGCTCCCGCTTGCGGTCCTTTTGCTTTGTGCCACCAGTTGCACTGTGCCGCTGGCTCCCGGCTACGTGATCCTGAAGGAATCGCGCGAGGTGCGTTTCAGCGCTGGGCCTCCCCCGGAGCTGCGGATTCGCACGAGTTATACTCTGCAAAATTCTGGCCTCAGTGATTTGGGGTTCATTGATGTTATTTTTCCGGACGAGAAGGTTTATGGGCGAACCAACCTGCGCGTGGAATGGAACGGGCATGAAGTGACGCCCGACAAACTTCCCGCGGAGTATCAGGCGGAGCATCCGGACACTTTGCGCCTGCCGTGCAATCCGCCGTGGGCGCGCAGGGAACAACGGAATTTGCAGATCGATTACAGTTTCGTGGCGCCGGCTGAACAGGGCGCACGCATCACACTGGGCGCCGCTAACTTCCACTTAGGCTCGCGCGGATGGATTCCTTCGCCGCAGCCGCCGGGCCGAGTGCTAGCGCCTTATCCGGCGCGGCCTCCGAAAACTTTTTACACGGTGCGCGTGCCGGAGAGTTTTCTTGTGCTTGGGGATGGGGCGCCCGCTGGCCGAAAAAAAGTTGGCGGTGAAGTCGAGTATCGCTTTGAATTGCGCAAGGATGATTTATCGGCGTACGTTGTGGCGGGACGTTATGTAGATTCCTCGTCGCGTGGGAAATCGGCGGACAGATCCGATGTAGCCTTCTGGACATTGCAGCCGCTGCAATCGGATCCCGCAGCTGCCGCGCAGCACATTGCTGCGGCGTGGTCCGCGCTGCAAAAAGATTTCGGGCCGCTCGATAAGAACATTCCCGGCCCCCATATTGTGGAGTCGCCGTATTTGCGCGCGCGGGCCGGAGAAGAAGGTAAGGCCGCGGTGGCTTCTTTTCCCGGCGGCGCACTAGTGAATTCCGGCGCGCTGGCGCTGGGATTTCAGAGCGATGAGGTGGTGCAGGACATTAATCAGGCGCTGGCGCACAGCTGGTTCGGAGTGGAGATGTATCCGGAGCCGGATGCGGCCGTGGGAATTGGCGAAGGGCTGCCGAACTATGCCACGATCGTGGTGGATGAATCCACTGGTGAGGAGCCGGTACGCAGGCGCCGCATTCGGCAATTTCTTGAGGCGTATGACGCAGCGGTGAAGGGCACGGCTGGAACCCCGAACGCCGAAAAGTCGATCATCACGACGATGCTTTACGACCCGTTTGAGCAGCGCCGCATCGCCGCGACGAAATCTGCGCTATTTTTTATCGCGTTGGAAGACGCCTACGGCGAAGCGCCGGTGCGGGGCGGACTGGCGCGGGTGGTTGCGTTGCTGCGCGGCAAGGAAGTAGGCTTCAACGATTTGCGCGCGGCCATCGAGGAAACTACCGGGAAGAATCTGGCCGAGCCGTTTCGCGTGTGGCTGTATAGCACGGGAATGCCGCAGGATTTTCGCGATCGTTACGCTGCAGAAAAATAAAAAATTAAAATGGAAAAGAGAAAATAGAAAATGGGGTGGCCGGCGAGCACGGGCGGGCGATTTAGCACGGCTGGATTCGTTTTTCCATTTTCGCTTTTCGAATTTCCAGTTTCGATCTTCTGCCTTGAGGAGGCGTTGTGAGGGAAGTGATTTTCACTGAAAAAGGACCCAAAGCCATCGGCCCGTATTCGCAAGCCATCAAGGCCAACGGATTCATATTCGTATCGGGCCAGACGGCGTTCGACCCGACCACCGGCAATGCGCTGACCGGCGATGCGGCGCAGCAAGCGGAATGCATCATGGAAAATTTGAAGGCCATCGTGCAGGCGGCGGGATCGTCACTGGATCGCGCGGTGCGCCTGGGCGTGTTCCTGAAGGACATGAACGATTTCGCCGCGGTGAACGAAGTGTACGCGCGATATTTTCCGAAGGATCCGCCGGCGCGCACCACGGTGGAAGTGGCGCGGCTGCCGCGCGATTTCCGCGTGGAGATTGATCTGATCGCGCTGGCTTGACGTGGCTTGATGTAGCGTGGCGTAGCGCAATGAAGGAAGACACCAGCATCGGCGGCCCGAGCGGAAAATTTCCCGCCACGCGCTGGTCCGCCGTGGTGGCCGCGCGCAGCGACGATCCGGAAGAACGGTCGCGAGCACTCGATGCAATCGTCGAGGCCTACTGGAAACCCATTTATAAATACCTGCGCGTACGCTGGAATAAATCCAATGAAGATGCCAAGGACGTTACGCAGGAATTCCTGGCGCAGCTGATCGAAAAAGAATATTTGCGCGATTTCGATCCGGCCAAGGCGCGTCTGCGAACTTTTCTGCGGGTGTGCGTGGACCATTTCGTCGCCAATCAGACGAAAGCTGCGAACCGGTTGAAGCGCGGTGGAGACGTGCTGCATGTGGCGCTCGATTTCGAGGGAGCCGCAGCGGAATTTGTGCGCGCGAAATCGCCTTTGACGGTCGCCGCATCGGTTGAGAGCTTCGACGAATATCTCGAGAAGGAATTCGTGCGCAATCTCTTCACTCTGGCTGTGGCGGATCTGCGGGCTTTTTGCGAGGGGCGCAGCAAGCTGCAGCATTTTCAGCTGTTCGAGCGCTACGATCTCGACGATTCAGTTACATCCCGCCCGAGCTACGCGGAGCTGGCGCAGGAATTCGGGATCGCCGTCACGGACGTAACGAATCATCTGGCATACGTTCGCCGCGAATTTCGCCGCATTGCATTGGAGAAACTGCGCGAGATGACTTGCTCCGAGGCGGAGTTTCGCCGCGAAGCGCGCGCACTGCTGGGAGTGGAACCGGCATGAACTGGCTTTCGGATGAGGCGATCGCGCGACTGCGTTTGGTGGGTGCCGAGCCGGATCTCACCGGAACGCGTTATCGCTTGATCGATCGCATCGGGAGCGGTGGCATGGGCTCGGTGTATTTGGCCGAGGATGCGACGCTCGGCCGGCGGGTGGCGGTAAAAATTCTCGACGTCCCGGATTCCAGCGGCGAGCTCGCGGCCCGTCTGCGGCGAGAGGCGCACATTCTGGCGAGCCTGGAACATCCAGGGATCGTTCCGGTGCACGATGCCGGCACGCTGGCGGACGGGCGCGTTTTCTATGCGATGAAATTTGTGGAGGGCGAGCGCCTGGACCGTTTTTCCGGGCGCGACGGCACGTTGCCCGGCCGATTGCGCATTTTCCAGCGGATTTGCGACACGGTTGCGTTTGCGCACACGCGCGGCGTGCTGCATCGCGACCTGAAACCCGAAAACATTATGACCGGGCCGTTCGGCGAAGTGCTGGTGATGGATTGGGGAGTGGCGAAAATTCTGCGGGCGAATTGGAACGCCGCGCCGGTCGAAATGGCACAAGACGAACCGCGAGAAGCCTCGGCCGGTCTCGCGGTGGTTTCATCGCACCCAGCGTTGAAGACGGCTCACGGCGCTGTTCTTGGCACGCCGGGATATATGGCGCCGGAACAGGCTCGCGGCGACGTGGAGCATCTCGACGAGCGCGCGGATATTTATTCGCTGGGCGCGATATTGCAGTTTTTGAGTGCAGCGAGCGCACGCGGCACGCAAACTGCGCCGCGCGCGTTGACTGCGATTGCTCGGAAGGCTATGGATCCAGATCCCGCTGCTCGTTATGCTTCGGCGTCCGAGCTGGGCCAGGATATTGCGCGTTATCTGGATGGCTTGCCAGTGCTCGCCTATCCCGAAAATGTACTGCAGAAGATCGCGCGCTGGGCCGCGCGGTATCGCTTGGCGATCGTGCTGGTGCTGACGTACCTTGTGGTGCGCGCGTTGCTGATTTTCTGGTTCCGGCCCTAAAGGAATTCCAATTCGCGGTTAATAGAATGGCGAGGGCTGGAACTAACCCGCGCCCCGGAGGAACTGGATGAACAAGATCACGTACGGGCTGATTTTGGGCGGCATTCTGGGGATTTTCGACGGGTTGACTTCCTGGTTCACGCCAGCGGTGCGGCCGCAGCTGATGGGCATCGTGTTAGGATCCACGTTCAAAGGATTGCTGGCGGGCGTATTGATTGGGATATTCGCGCGCAAAGTACATTCGCTGGGTCTGGGCGTGCTGTTCGGGCTGGCGGTGGGATTGTTGTTCGCGTTTTTCATCGCGTACATGCAGCGGAATTATTACGTCCAGATTATGGTGCCGGGAGGATTGGTGGGCCTGATCGTGGGCTATGCCACGCAAAAGTATGGGGACTCGACCACAACCTCGCCGTCGCGAACCTGAGCGGCAAAATCGTCCTGCCACCAGGCGCCCGCGCCATGTGTGTACCTCTTCGTCCACACCACATGGCGTGCTGCGCGATTTTTCAGTATGCTAGTCGCGTTCATATTTCTGTAAAGATTCGGCGGCAAAATTACAGTGGTGCGCACTTCGGTCCCCTCCGTGCGATTGAAGCTAGAACTTTGTCCAGCGTCCTGCATACGCAGCCAATACGCCTGTCGTCCAACCGCGATGGTGATGCTGCGCACGATTCCATTTTCAGGACTGTTCGGCAATAATTAGCGGTGAGCGAATGCCTGAGACCAATTTTGACCTGATCGTAATCGGCAGCGGCCCGGCGGGCCAGAAGGGCGCGATTTGCGCCGCGAAACTGCGCAAACGCGTTGCGGTGATTGACCGCACGCTGATGATCGGCGGCGTTTGCGTGCATACCGGCACGATACCCAGCAAGAGCGTCCGCGAAGCGATTTTTCAACTGACGGGCAACGCCGTGAAGGCGTTTTACGGCGATAACTACCGCGGTAAGAACGATATTTCCGTGCAGGATCTTTCCTTTCGCGTGCGCTCCATCATTTCGCGCGAAACAGAAGTGATTCGCGCGCAACTGAAGCGCAATGGGGTGCAGATATTTCAGGGCACGGCGCAATTCACCGACCCGCACACCATCGAAATTCAGGGTGACACCGAACGAAGCGTGATCCATGGCGAGCATATTCTGATCGCTTGTGGCACTCGCCCGGCGCGCAATCCGGAAATTCCTTTTGATGATAAACGCATCGTGGATACGGACCGGCTCACCGTGCTCGAAGGTCTGCCGCGCGAGCTGATCGTGGTCGGGGCGGGTGTCGTTGGCCTGGAATACGCATCCTTTTTAGCGGCGCTAGGTACGGAAGTTACTTTGATTGATCAGCGGCCCACTTTGCTGGATTTTGTGGACCGCGAAATTATCGAGTCGCTGGCGTATCACCTGCGGCAGATGGGAACCACGTTTCGGTTGGGCGAGAAAGTTACCCGCGTGGGGATTGACCCGCAGCGCGATCGGGTTTTCGCGGAACTGGAAAGCGGGAAGAAAGTTCAGGCAGATGCCTTGCTGTACGCGGTGGGCAGGCAGGCGAACGGAGATCAGTTGCGCATCGAAGCCGCGGGCCTGGACTCCGGCGAGCGCGGGAAAATTAAGGTGAACGCGCACTATCAGACGAACGTTCCGCACATTTACGCAGCCGGCGATATTATCGGTTTTCCGGCGCTGGCCAGCACTTCCATGGAACAAGGTCGCCTCGCGAGTTGCCACATGTTCGGCGCGCCTTCCGAGCACATGCCCGAACTTTTTCCTTACGGCATCTATACGATTCCGGAAATTTCGATGGTAGGGCAGACGGAAGAGACGCTTACGGCGAACAAAGTTCCGTACGAAGTGGGCATCGCGAAATACAACGAGCTCGCAAAGAGCATGATGCTCGGCGATGAAAGCGGCATGCTGAAATTATTATTCGATCGCAATACGCGCAAGCTGCTAGGCGTGCATGTGATCGGCCAGCGCTCCACTGAAATTATTCACATCGGGCAGGCCGTGCTGTACTACGGCGGCTCCATCGAATATTTCCGCGACACAGTGTTCAACTATCCGACTCTTGCGGAAGCGTACAAGGTCGCCGCGCTCGACGGGCTCAACAAACTTTAATTTTTTGGGTTTTTCTTGGCGCGGGCACGGCGCCCCACCGAATTTCGCCCCAAGTGGAGTATGATACCCCCCGCGACGTCCTCGCATCCCCGGCCGGAAGGGGCCTTTCATGAGTCACCGGTTCACGATTGGTGTCGAAGAAGAATTCCAGATCGTTGATCCTACTTCGGGTGAGCTGCGCTCGCACGTCAGCGAATTGATGGAAGCGTCCTCTCCAGGTCTCGGCGAGCAAGTGAAGCGCGAGATGCATCAATCCATCATCGAGATCGGCACCAAAATTTGCGCGGACGTGCACGAACTGGAAGCCGACATGCGCCGCACGCGTGGTGAACTGGTGCGCGCCGCGGAAAGCCGCGGTTTGCAAGTGGCCGCTGCCGGCACGCATCCATTTTCTTCCTGGATTGACCAGGTGATTTCACCCGGCGAGCGTTACCAGAATATCGTTGAGGAAATGGGCCAGCTGGCGCGCTCGCTGCTGATTTTCGGCATGCATGTGCATGTGGCGGTGCCGGATCGCACCACCATGATTGATTTGATGAACATGGCGCGCTATTTTTTGCCGCACTTGCTGGCGCTTTCCACCAGTTCGCCATTCTGGATGGGCCGCGACACTGGTTTGAAATCATTTCGCACCACGGTTTTTCGCCGATTCCCGCGCACCGGAATTCCCGAGCATTTGGATTCCTGGAATCAGTATGAGGATTACGTCGAATTGCTTGTGCGCCTGCATTGCATAGACAACGCCAAGAAGATCTGGTGGGACGTGCGACCGCATCCGACGTTCGGCACGCTGGAATTTCGGATTTTCGATGTGGTGACGCGCGTGGATGAAGCCATCGCGATTGCCGCGCTTACGCAGGCCATCGTGGTGAAGCTGCATCGCCTGTACACGCGAAACATGGGATTCCGCATGTACCACCGCGCGCTGATAGAAGAAAATAAATGGCGCGCGGCGCGCTGGGGCATCGAAGGCAAACTGATTGATTTTGGCAAGCAAGCGGAAGTGCCGATGGCTGCGCTAATCGAAGAGTTATTCGAGTTTGTGGACGACGTGCTGGACGAACTGGGTAGCCGTGCGGCGCTTGAACCGATTCGTGCGATCTTTCGCCACGGCACCAGCGCCGAGCGGCAGTTGCGCGTCCACAAAGAGACGGGTGACCTGCAGGCTGTGGTGCGCCACATCGTTGCGGAGACGCGCGAGGGTGTTTCGATGCCGGCCGGCTCCGCCGCGGGCGCGCCGCAAGTTTCATGATGTGATTGCGTTGAAGTGAGAGCCTTATTTGCCGTGCATCCATACGAAAGGAATCGTAAACCATGAAAATCGGAATACTTTGCGGCCGCGAATTCAGCTTTCCCCCGGCGTTTATTGACAAGGTGAACGAGCTGGGCAAGAAGGAAGGCATCACCGCTGAATTTGTGAAGCTGGGCGGCACGGTGATGGGTGAGCTGGCGCAATACAAAGTGATCGTGGACCGCATTTCACATGAAGTGGAATATTATCGCGCGTATTTGAAGCACGCCGTGCTGCAGGGCACGTACGTGATCAACAATCCTTTCTGGTGGACCGCCGACGACAAATTTTTCAACTATGCGGTCGCTGCGAAACTGGGGCTGGCCATTCCGAAGACGGTGGTGTTGCCGCAGAAATCTTATCCGCCTACGGTGGACATCAATTCCGAATCGTTGCGCAATTTGAATTATCCGATTGATTGGGACGGGCTGCTGGATCACGTCGGTCGGCCGGCATTTCTGAAGCCTTACTCTGGCGGCGGCTGGAAGCTGGTTTACAAGGTGCACAATCGCGAAGAGCTAATCGCCGCATACGACGGCACCGGCTCCACTTGCATGACGCTGCAGGAAAATATCGATTTCAACCAGTACGTGCGCTGCTTCACATTCGGCAAAATGGACATTCTTCCGGTGGTGTACGATCCCGGCGAGCGGCGCTATTTGGTGGAGCACAATTATCTTTCCGCGGAACTGGGCGCGCGGGTGGTTCGCGACGCGCAGACCATCAATCAGGCGCTGGGCTACGAAATGAACACGATCGAATTCGCGATCAAGGACGGCGTCCCTTACGCGATTGATTTTCTGAATCCGGCGCCCGATTTCGAGCGCGACCGCATCACTGATTTTTATTTTACGCATGTGGTCGACCGCATGGCGCGGCTCGTGATTGACCGCGCGATGCGTGGCGACCCCACATTTCCCTGGCCGCGTTGGGAGGAAATGCTGGGAATTGGCGCGGGGGCGGCGGGATATATCGGCACGCCAGGGAAAAAAACCGTGGGAGCGAAGACTGCATGAGCGGTTCGGCGCCTGCTTCCCATGCGCAGCCTGGTTCCTCGGAGGCAGCTGCGGAGCTTTGGCACCGTCTGCTGCGGCCTGATGTCGAGCTGGCGCCCGCTTTTCTTGCTGAGCTGAATGCGCGGATGCGGGCTGAGCGGCTCACTTTTGGCGAGCGCATTCATTGCCCGTTCCTGCGCCCTTTTTTTCTTACTGCCGAAGACGAGCAGCGCGTTCGGCTCGTGGCCGAAGCCATCGCGGCGCTGGGCGAACGCGTGGTGAAGGAATCGCTCTTGGATCCGCGCTTGCTCGCTCAATCCGCGTTGAGCCCCGAGGAAGAACGGCTCGCGCGCATCAATCCGCGCTACGGCACTTCCAGCACGGCTTCGCGGCTGGATGCTTTTCTGCTGCCGGATTCGCTACAGTTTGCGGAATACAATGCGGAATCGCCCGCGGGCCTCGGCTACGCAGAAATTCTTGCGGATGTTTTTCTCACGCTTCCAGTGATGCAAAGATTTACTGAACATTTCACCGTCCAGAAATTTCCATTGATGAAGTTGATGCTCGCTGCGCTGTTGGAGAGTTACCGCGAATGGGGCGGGACCGCCTCACCGCCGGTGATTGCTATTGTGGATTGGCGCGAAGTTCCTACGTGGAGCGAATTTGAAATTATTCAGGCGCGTTTTCAGAAGGAAGGCGTCACGACTGTATTAGCGGATCCGCGTGATCTGGTTTTCGCGGAAGGCCGACTGATGGCCCATGGCGAGCGCATTGATCTCGTTTATCGGCGTGTGTTGATCAACGACATCATCGCGCGCAGCGCAGAGTGTGCGGCTCTGGTGAGCGCTTACACTGCCGGTGCCGTTTGCGTGGCCAATGCGTTTACCTGCAAGATTCCGCACAAGAAGGCTTTCTTCGCTGTGCTTACGGACGAGCAAAATGCCGCGCTCTTCAGCAGTTCCGAACGCGAGCTGATCCGCCGACACGTTCCTTGGACGCGCCTGCTCGCGGACAGCAAGACCACGCGCGACGGAGAATCTTTTGGCTTGCTGGAGTACGTGCGTCGCCGCCGCGAGAATTTCGTTTTGAAGCCTAACGATGAGTACGGCGGCACTGGCGTGCAACTCGGCTGGGAAAATGACGAACGGCAGTGGGACGCCGCGCTCGATCGCGCGCTGGCCGATCGTGAGAGTGCCTGGGTGGTGCAGCAACGCATCGCCATCCGCCGCGAAGTTTTCCCCATGCAGACGGAAAATGGCGTGCAGATGCGCGATATGCTCGTTGACTTCGCGCCCTACATCTTCCGCGGCAAAATGGCGGGGTGCCTGACGCGGCTCAGCTCTACGGGTCTCGCGAACGTCACGTCCGGCGGCGGCCAAGTCCCGTCGTTCGTGGTCGAGTCGAGGTCGCCTGATCAAACCGCCTCAATCCAATAGCAAAAGGCGCCGACCCTATTTACAATATCTTGATGGACTTTGGACCTTCACAACCTGAGTTGTTGCCTGGCGCGCGCAACGCCATTGAAACTTGCCTCGCGATTCAGCCGGGCGAACGCGTTGCTTTGATCGCTGATCTTCCGAGCAAGGGCGTAGCGGCTAGCCTCGAGGCTGCGTTGAAGGAACGCGACGCTATCTGCGAAGGATTTCTGCTCGAGGATTTGGCGCCGAGGCCGCTGAAACGTGCGCCACAGCAGGTGCTGGATGCGCTGGGGCGCGCTGATGCCGGGATTTTGTGCATGCAGCCGATGACCGGGGAGCTGGGCGCGCGCAAAGACATCGTGGGAGTCGTCGAGCGGCGCCACATCCGATACGCGCACATGATTGGGGTGACGCCGGAAATTATGCAGCAGGGCATGCGCGCGGATTACAACATGGTGGATCGCCTGAGCGAAAAACTTCTTCAGCGGATGCATTCGGCGCGCTCGCTCACCGTGCGCACGGAGGCCGGCACTTCGCTTGTCGCTACTTTCGATGCGGCGCTGGATTGGGTGAAGACCAGCGGGCTGATCAGCCGGCGTTACTGGTCGAATCTTCCGGCTGGGGAAGTTTTCACGACGCCCGCTAAAGTGGATGGCATTTTTGTGTGCGACGGCACTGCCGGCGATCATTTTTGCGGAAAATATGGCGACCTGCAGCGCACGCCGCTGGTGCTGGAAATTCAGGCGGGGCGTTTACAGAAAGCCACTTGCGAGCGCAAGGATTTGGAAGAGGAATTCTGGAGTTATTGCCACACGGACGAAAATAGCGACCGCGTCGGCGAACTGGCGTTCGGTACCAACCTCAGCCTCTCAGATATGATCGGCGTGCTGCTGCAGGATGAAAAACTTCCCGGCGTGCATTTGGCGTTCGGCGATCCGTATGGCAGCCAAACACACGCGGCGTGGAGTTCGCGGACGCATGTGGACGTGTTGGCGCGGCGTTGCGACGTGTGGATTGATGAAGAACAAGTGATTGAAAAAGGCCGCTACATGCTGGCCCGCCTGGGGCTGGCGTAGGGCCGCCTCAGAACAATCTCGTAATGTATTCCCACATTTGATGTTTCCAGAACGGCCAATCATGCCCGCCCTGCGCGCCCCAATCGTCGAGCGAGTGCCGAATCCCTTTATCCGCCAAAATCTTTGAAAGCCGATAAGACGGCCCGCTGTTCTCCCACGGCCCGTTGCCGGTGGCGATATGAATGTCGCACTGCGCGAGCTGGCCGAAAATCCACGGGTCCGAGAGATTCGCCAGATAATCCACGGGATTGTTGAAATAGGTGTTGTCGTCGTACATCCCGCTCATGAATCCGCGAATATCGTAAACGCCGGAAAGCGCGAAGCAGCGGCGGATCAGGTCCGGATGCTTAAACAAAGTATTCGCGGCATGGTAGGCGCCGAACGATGCGCCCATTGTGGAAATCGCGAGGCCCGGCGATTGGCAATTGTCCCAGATGAAGGGGACCACTTCCTCGCGGATGTAGGCGTCGAATTGCGATTGCACGTAGCTGCGATGGAATGGATGAGCGTTCTTATTGTAGAGGCCCGCCCAGTTCACGGAATTCACGCTGAAAAATTTCACGCGGCCGGCGTCAATCAGCGGCGCGAGGCTGCCGATCAGGCCCTGTCCCTCGAGTTCCCATTCGTCGCCCGCGCTCGTGGGAAATCCCAGCAGCGGCGGGCCCCAATGTCCGTACACCACGACGCCTAATTCCAATCCCAGGCGATGCGAATACCAGCGGTGATATTCCCTCTTCATGTTGCTCCTGCGCGCAGGCGGGCGCCGGGAACGCGGGCGAGTGCCTGGAGCGCGCGATATTATACGGCGTTTGCGCGATGGTGGAATGGAAAGAATCCTCCGTGGGGCCGGCAATTTTCAGATGACCGGCGCACATCTTAATTCTATAGTGAGCCACCATCATGTCCAATGCTGAGCCGCTCGCGCCGCCTGCGCCGCAATCCGAATTCCGAGCCGCCGTACTGGGCGCATCGGGCCGGCTGATTTGCCTGGACATCTTTCGCGGCCTCGCGGTGGCCGGCATGATCCTGGTGGACAATCCCGGGAGCGACGAGAAGGTTTATTGGCCGATCGCGCATGCGGAATGGAATGGGTGGACGCCGGCCGATTTCATTTTTCCAGCATTTCTTTTTCTTGTGGGAGTGTCGGTGGTGTTTTCGTTTGCGAAGCGCCGCGAACGGGGCGTTTCGCGCCGGCGAATCCTGCTGCACGTTTTCATACGCAGCCTGCTCCTGATCGCCATCGGTCTTCTTGTGAACGCATCGCCGTTCATCGGTGTGGATTTTCACGCCCTGCGCTTCGAAGGCGTGACGCAACGCATCGCGCTGTGTTACTTCGCAGCGGCAATCCTGGAATTGTGGTCCGATCGGCGCGGCCAGATCATCGCGATCGTCGCCTGCCTCTTCGGATACTGGGCGTTGCTGCGGTTCGTTCCGGTGCCGGGCCTCGGCGTCCCTGGCCGCGACATTCCTTTCATGGACCCCAATCAAAACCTCGCGGCGTGGCTGGATCGCAAACTTTTCATGGGACATCTCTTCGACGGCACACGCGATCCGGAGGGCATTCTCAGCACCATCCCGGCCGTCGCAACCACTTTGCTCGGTGTGTTGACGGGCCACTGGTTGCGCTCGCAGAAAACCTCGGCAACGAAAGCGATTGTGATGCTGCTCGCAGGAATTTGCGGTTTGGTCGCGGGCGAAGTGTGGAACATCTGGTTTCCCATTAACAAGAATCTCTGGACCAGTTCGTTCGCAGTTTTTAGCGGCGGGTTCGCGCTCGTATTTCTCGCGTTTTTGTACTGGGTGCTCGAAATCAAGCGCTGGCGTGGCGCGTGGACCATGCCGATTCTCGTATTCGGAATGAATGCAATCGCGGGCTTTGTGGCCGATTCGTTCGTGTACGGCCCGGGCTACACGTTCACCGTCAAGCACGCGGACGGAACCACGTTGAGCTGGCACGAGGTGGCCCAGGCCAAACTGGTGTCACTGGGAGCCAGCCCGCCGAACGCGTCTTTGATCTATTCGTTGGGCGCGGTGCTATTTTGCTGGATTCTGCTGTGCTTGCTCTGGCGCAAGCGGATTTTTCTGAAGGTCTGAATCTTCGGCAATCCGCTGGTAAGATACTGATGCGCGCGGCTTACAATCGCGTCGCTGCAAATCGCGCACGCGGGGAATTCGCAACGCCAAATCACTGGAGGAACGGCATTTGCCCTTTGCCCCAGAAATGACCGCCGAACTCGCCGCCGCTGGCCCGGGGCAATTGCAGAAGCACGAAAACTTTCCTTCGCGCTTTCTGCGCAAGAAACGCGATGTGATCGTTTATCTTCCGGGGATTTATCAAAAGCGTCCGGACCTGCATTTTCCGGTGCTGTATCTGGAAGACGGTCAAAATCTTTTCGATCCCGCCACTTCATTTATTCCCGGCATGTATTGGCGCGTGGGCGAAACCGCTGACGCTTTGATTGCGCAAGGCGCGATTCAGCCGTTGATCATCGTGGGCATTTACAACACCGGCAAACAGCGCATTAACGAATACACGCCGACGCGCGATCAAAAGCTGGGCGGCGGCAAAGCTGACAAATATGGTCGCTTGCTCGTGGAAGAATTGAAACCGTTCATCGAATCGAAATATCGCGCGCTCGGCGGCGCCGCAAACACCGGCCTGGGCGGCTCGTCGCTCGGCGCGCTGCTGACGATCTACCTGGGCCTGAAATATCCGCAGGTATTCGGCAAGCTTGCGGTGCTGTCTCCTTCCGTGTGGTGGAACCGCCGCGCGATTCTGGATTTTGCGGCGCAGGCGCCACTGGACGCGCGTCCGCGCATTTGGCTCGACGTGGGCACGAAGGAAGACACGCATACCGTCGCGAACGTCACCGCGTTGCGCGATACGTTACTCAAGCGCGGCTGGCAGGAAGGCCGCGACATGCATTTTGAAGTAATTGACGGCGCGCAGCACAACGAGGCTGCATGGGCCGAACGCGTCGGCCCGTTTCTGCAATTCTTATTTCCCGCCGCGGAGTCCGCAGTATAATCCGCGCTCACGACGAAGTTGGGCCCGGCCTTCGCGTGGCAAATGTTCGGAGGGCACAGGTGTCTGAAGCGCGCCCGTTGACGATTCTCTGCATCACCTCCTACGAAAAAGGCCAGGAATTTCTGCGCGCCTGCAAGGACCAAGGCTGCCGCGTGCTGCTGCTGACGGTGGAAAAATTCCGTGACGGCGACTGGCCGCGCGAATCCATTGACGAAATGTTTTACATGCCTCCGGACCTTCCCACCTGGGCGATCATAAATACGGTGAGCTACATGGCGCGCTGGCAGCCGATTGACCGTATCGTTGCGCTGGATGAATTCGACATGGAAAACGCCGCGGCGTTGCGCGAACACTTGCGCATTCCCGGCATGGGCCTCACCACGGTACGGCATTTCCGCGACAAGTTGGCGATGCGCGGGCGCGCGAAAGAAGCGGGCATTAACGTCCCGGAATTTATTCATGTGCTGAACCACGCCAGCTTGCAGGATTTCATGTCGCGCGTGAATCCGCCGTGGCTGCTCAAGCCGCGCTCGCAAGCTTCCGGCATCGGCATGAAGAAAATTCACGCCGCCGGCGATCTGTGGCCGCTGCTGGAACGATTGGGCGACGAGCAATCGCATTACTTGCTGGAGCAATTCGTTCCCGGCGACGTGTTCCACGTGGACAGCATCGTTTCCGAAAGCAAGGTGGTGTTCGCTGAAGTGCACGCCTACGGCGCGCCGCCGCTGGATACGTCCCATCAGGGAGGCGTGTTCACCACGCGTACACTTTTGTGCACGTCTCCGGAAGCGAAAACGCTGCGTAAAATGAATCGCGAGTTGATTCAGGCGCTGCGGCTGGTGCGCGGCGTTACGCACGCGGAATTCCTGCGCGCGCATGCCGACGGCAAATTCTATTTCATCGAAATTGCTTCGCGGGTGGGCGGCGCTTTCATTTCAGACGTGGTGGACGCTGCCACCGGAATTAATTTGTGGCGCGAGTGGGCGCGCATCGAGACCAATTCAGGCAATGCGCCCTACACACTGCCGAAGCGCCGCCGCGATTATGCGGGCGTCGTGCTCTCACTGGCGCGCCAGGAAACGCCGGACACTTCCGCCTACAACGATCCGGAAATCGCGCAGCGCATTGCGAAAAAACATCATGCTGGATTCATCTTGCGCGCGCCGAAGCCCGAGCGCATCGCAGGATTGCTCGATTCCTACGCGCTGCGCTTCCGCGATGACTTTCTGGCGATTGCGCCGGTACCAGATAAGCCCTCTTCGTAGTCGAGCGAAACGCACGCAGCGCCGTTATTTGACGAATGGGGCAAATCGCGTAAGATATTCCCTGCCAGTAAATTGGGCCTGTAGC